>Ga0209794_1000112_pt1 | contig 202849 bp, 164 predicted proteins | sample EBPBio232013_DNA_FD_185869 | JGI IMG/M metagenome (GOLD analysis project Ga0209794, IMG submission 185869) | Wastewater treatment Type I Accumulibacter community from EBPR Bioreactor in Madison, WI, USA - Reactor 1_5/23/2013_ DNA (SPAdes)... | ecosystem: Engineered > Bioreactor > EBPR >...
GAACTTTTTAACAATAGACCTTCTAATTCCAAGCGGTCTTTTGAAGCTAATTTAATGTGTTGCTTCTGCATAGTTTTGAGTTTCAGAAAACAACAGAAAAAATCGTACCAATTTAGTTTACAGTGTACTAAGGGCGTTTTTCTTAGTGGCTCTTAGGGTCTTAGTGGTGTAATAATCAATATGCATGACTTCCAAAGTAGCTTACCGTTTTTACCCTTCGTTGCTCAATACCTACTCACGGTTTTTGCAGGGAAAAATCAGTGAGCAGGAAGTGCTAGACCGCATCAATCGGGTGCCTATCCCACAAACCGAGGCACAGTTTAGGGGTGTTTCTTTTGAAGATGCAGTATTGAAAAAAATCGGCGAAGACCAATTTGACCCTCAAATTATTGCAACTGTTCGCCAAAAATTACCTTCACCCATCATCAAAACGCAGGCTTACTGCCAATACCAAATTGCCGATGTGATGATTTATGGCTTTGTGGATGTATTGGGCCGTAAAGAAGCCGTTGATCTCAAAACAACTTCGCATTATTCGGCGGATCGTTTTCAACAAGACCATCAAAATTTTTATTTGCCCGCCTTATACTTCCGAGGCGTTCGGCAGATGCGCTATTTAATCACTGATTTTGTGAACGTTTACGAAGAAATCTACGAAGCCTCGACCGATTTTGAAGGGCAGTTAGAGGAGCTTTATTCGTTTAAAATGTTTCTGGAAGAACACCGTGAACAAATAACGGACGCAAAGATTTTTGCTAAAAAGAAGTAGTTTTGACTCTTTCAGCTTAAAATATAAATCTACTATTCATTGCTCCAGAGGAGCTACATCTTAGTAGAAACAGTAAATCATGCCCAAAACAAAGCCCATCGGGGTGACATCTTTCACCTGTCAATCAATTAATTTATGAAATTTTGAGTGGTAAATGATTATTTTGCGGCTTTACCTTAGTGGTTTAATGTAATTTTCTCACAGAAAACATCACAAAAAGCACTAAATCAGGGATAAATGAGCATTGTGCTGCAATTACCTCAGTGAAATTTAGTGCCTTAGTGGTTTAAAAAAGATGAAACTCTGGCAAAAAGAAACAACTTCCATCTCCGAAAAAATCGAAAAATTCACCGTCGGGCGTGACCGTGAAATGGATTTATATTTGGCCCCTTACGATGTGCAAGGAAACATCGCGCACGCCACTATGCTCGAAAGTGTAGGACTCCTTACGAGTGATGAGTTAAAAGTGTTGAGTGATGAATTGAAATCCATTTATCAAGAGATTCAACAGGGGCAGTTTGAGATTGAGGAGGGTGTAGAGGATGTACACTCGCAAGTGGAGCTAATGCTTACGCGTAAATTGGGTGATGTCGGCAAAAAAATCCACAGCGGCCGCTCACGCAACGACCAAGTGTTGGTGGATATGAAGCTCTTTACGCGCAGTCGGTTGGAAGAGGTAGCACTGGCGTCTAAAAAATTGTTTGATTTGCTTATCAAACGCTCCAATCAACACAAAAACGACCTTTTACCAGGCTATACGCACCTCCAAATCGCGATGCCGTCGTCGTTTGGTCTTTGGTTTGGCGCGTATGCCGAAGCGCTGGTGGACGACATGAGCATGATTCAAACGGCTTATAAATTGGCCAATAAAAACCCATTAGGATCAGGGGCGGGTTATGGTTCGTCATTTCCGTTGAACCGCACGATGACCACCGAATTATTGGGTTTTGAAACGTTGCATTATAACGTAGTTTATGCCCAAATGTCGCGCGGTAAAACGGAGCAAACGGCGCTAACGGCCATTGCGGCGTTGTCGGCGACGTTGTCTCGCTTAGCGATGGATGTATGCTTGTACAATAGCCAAAACTTTGCCTTTGTGACCCTGCCTGATGATTTGACAACGGGAAGTAGTATCATGCCGCACAAAAAGAACCCCGACGTAGCGGAGCTATTGCGTGCTAAAACCAACCGTTTAAAGGCATTGCCCACCGAAATTACGATGGTTATGAGCAATTTACCATCGGGTTATCACCGCGATATGCAGTTGCTCAAGGAGTTACTAATGCCTGCTTTTGAAGAAATCTTGGATTGTTTGGACATCACGCATTTTATGTTGGAGCACCTGCAAGTAAAGCCCAATTTGTTGGTTGATGCCAAATATGATTTGTTGTTTAGTGTAGAGCGAGTGAATGAGTTGGTGGTACAAGGCGTGCCTTTCCGTGATGCGTATCGTCAAGTAGGCAAAGAAATCAACGAAAATACGTACCACGCTTCCCGCGATCTCAAACACACCCACGAAGGAAGCATTGGAAATTTATGTAATGACCAAATTGCGGGATTGATGGAGGCCGAAATGCGCCGATTTGGATTTGAGAAAGCACATGGAGCTGTGGAGAAATTGTTGAAATAAAACTTGCCGAAATAACGTTAAAACTCTTCAGGTTTTTGACGGGTATTGCGAATTGTGATGATTTCGATGCTTGTATCAAGCACACGATAGTAAAATACGACGTGTTTGTTCATCACACATTCGCGTATGTTAGCTTGTTTTTGAGAAGCTTTATAGAGGTAGGGCATTTTGCTGATAAGTTTCATTTGCTCGGTTAGCGCCAACAAAAAATCTATTTTGATACGTTCTGACCAGTTTTGTGCCAAATAATCAGCAATTTGCTCTATATCTCGGCGGGCGCGTTCTGAAAGTTCAACGGTTAATTCCATACTGCGACTTCATAAAATCAAAGAAATCGGTTTTACGCCCAGCGTTCAAATCTTGAAGTCCCTCTTGGATTGCAGCTTGGGTAGGTGTATCCAGATTGTCCCAAAAATCGGGAACTCCCTCGGCTTCTCGTGATAATAATACAACGTAAGCCTGTAAAACAGCATCATCATTGATGCGTTCTATGAGGGTGTGAAGTGTTGATTTTAGTTGTGTTGTGTTCATCTTAAATTTTTATTGTCAAACGCTTAATCCTTAAATTTAAAAGTTATTCTACAATTTTACTGTGTAAATTTTTCAAAATCAAGTCAGTGCTTTATTTATCGTTGGTATCCATCATTTTCAGCAATTCCCAAACAATATCACTCTCAAAACCTCGACTGAGGGCAAAACGCACCAATTTTTGTTTGGTAGCATTAGGCTCGCCGCGTAGAGTACGTGCTTTTTTGATGAGTAAATCTTGCAAAACAGCTTCGTATTCGTCGCCATCTATTTCGGTAAGCCCTTTTTGAATCAGGTCATTCGACAAGCCACGAAGCTTCATTTCTTGACGAATTTTCAAGCGCCCCCATTTTTTTACCCGAAATTTTCCCCTGGCAAAAGCCCGTGCAAACCGTTCTTCGTTGAGGTAATTTTGGGCAATCAATTCTTGAAGAATGGGTTCCAGCTCATCATCAGCGATTTCGAGCTCGTGCAGCCGTTGTTTTACTTCTTTGGTACTACGTTCTTGGTAAGCACAAAAGGCAGCGGCTTTGACGAGGGCTTGTTTTTGGCGTTCAGTCATTTATGAATTGTTTTGGCAAAAATAACAATAGAACTTTTAGAACATAGTCCGTAAATTGCAGCGTTTTTCCAAACCCCTCTAACACCCTTTAAAATGCCTCCCCATAACTTCCGTTGGCGGATAGTGTTTCTTCTTTTCTTGATTACGACAATCAACTACGTTGACCGAAACGTTTTGTCGTTTTCGATGCTCGACGATGCGTTTCGGAAAGAGATGTTGGGGGTGCCGCTTTCATATACCCTCACCCAAGCTGATTTAGATGCGTTTAAGATTCAATACGGCTGGGTTGATACGGCTTTTAAGCTGGCTTATGCTTTGGGTTTTATTATGATTGGTTGGCTCATCGATCGCCTCGGAACCCGCAAAGGCTTGTCGTTTGCGATTGGTTTGTGGAGTTTGGCGGGCGTAGCCACGGCCTACGTAGGCAGTTTTCGAGGTTTGTTGGGAGCGCGTTTTGCGCTTGGGATTGGAGAAGCAGGAAATTTTCCTTCGAGCATCAAGTCGATTGCCGAGTGGTTTCCCAAAAAAGAACGGGCGTTTGCCACTGGTTTGTTTAATGCAGGAACTAACGTTGGGATTATTCTAACAGCCGCCCTCATTCCGTGGATGACCCTCAAATACGGCTGGCGAATGTCGTTTATGACAACAGGGGTATTGGGATTTGTGGTGTTGGTATTTTGGTGGCTCAACTATCAAAAACCCGAAGACCACCCCAAGGTATCGACGCGAGAATTGCGGTACATCAAACAAGATAACCAGCCCGAAGAAATAGAAGGGAGAGTCACTTGGTGGCGATTGTTACGCTTTCGTCAAACGTGGGCGTTGATTGTCGGGAAGTTGATGGCAGACCCCATTTGGTGGTTTTATCTGACGTGGTTACCCGACTTTTTCAATTCTAGCGAAGCACTCACCCAGCGCCTCGACTTACAAAACATTGGTTTCCCTTTCATGGTTATTTATATCATTTCGGACGGTGGGAGCATATTTTTTGGGTGGCTTTCGTCACGATTAATGAAAATGGGCTGGTCGCTGAACCGCGCTCGAAAAACGACGATGCTCTTGTGCGCGCTTTGTGTCGTTCCGATTTTCTTTGCTGCCCAAACCCAAAATGTCTATATCGCAACTGTCTTGATAGCGATTGCCGCAGCGGGGCATTTAGGGTGGTCGGCCAATGTCTATACAATTGCCTCAGACCTCTACCCTAAAAGTGCGGTGGCGATGGTAACGGGGATTGGTGGATTTTCGGGGGCGGTAGGTGGAGCACTTTTAGCCGCTGTAATCGGTCCGATACGTGTTCAATGGGGCTATTTGCCATTGTTTTTATTGGCGAGTTTCACTTATTTGATAGCGTTGCTCTTTATTCATTTGTTAATTCCTAAAATGAAACCCGTTGAGATGTAAAAAATAATCTTTTGTCTTTTTAACACAATTTCTTTATCAAAACGTTATAGCTTTGCATTTGCGTAAGATTCCTTTATTTTTCATTTTAAAAGTCCAACCTAGGCATGAAACGATTCACAAAAATGTTAGTAGCAGCGGGAGCTTTCTTGGCAGTATCGACTGCGGCAAACGCGCAAGTTAAAATTCCTGCAGACATTGAAGCTTTATTGACTAAAAATACGTGTTTAGCTTGCCACAAACCCGATCAGAGATTGGTAGGCCCAGGCTACAAAGAGGTAATGGCGAAGAAAAAATATAAGCCAGAGCAAATCGTAGAGTTGATTGCTAATCCAAAACCAGCTAACTGGCCAGGGTATCCTCCAATGGCACCACTTAATGTACCAAAGGATGAGGCTATGAAAATTGCTAAGTGGATTGTGTCTTTGGGTAAGAAATAATCCTGAGTAAAATACCACTCCCTAAAAGCCGATGTACTTGCATCGGCTTTTTTTGTAATTCTGTTGGCTTTTTTGCAACTTGGCCAAGCGTTATTCGTTTGTTTTCTATGTTTCTAAAAAGACTTTGTTTTGTTGTGCTGCTCTTGGGGCTTGGTTTGTTGGCAAATGCCCAAGAAGGGGGCAAATCCACGGCAAAAGACACGGTTAGCTTACCTGCGGCGCTGGACAATGCCACGATGACGCCTCGTTTGCCTTCTGACAAGCGCCTCGAAGATTACCGTGCTAGTCGCGACTATAATTACGAACGCGACGCCCCTCCGCCCGATAATCCGCTCGCTCGTATTTGGAATTGGTTGAGCCAAAAAATCAATGATTTTTTGAATAGTAGTGCCTACGAAAACTTTTGGCAGTACGTGTTTTTGGTGGGTATTGCGGGGGTGGTGATATGGCTGTTGTACAAAGCTGAATTTATTGGTGGAATATTTGCCAAAAAATCGGAGGAAGAGCTGACTTATAATCGTATCACTGAAAATATTCATGAATTAGATTTTGCCAATTTGATTGAAGAAGCAATCGCTGCCCGAAATTATCGTCTCGCAACTCGGCTCTATTACCTCAATACACTCAAGCAATTGACCGATAAAAAGTTCATACATTGGCAGCCAACCAAAACCAATCGTAGTTACGTAGAAGAATTGCAAGAAACGAAATTTAAAAAAGATTTTGAGCAACTTACGTACCAGTTTGAGTACGTTTGGTACGGCGAATTTGGCGTGACCGAATCTCAATTTTTACGCTTGAAAGAAGAATTTCAAGCATTTTCAACCCGACTCTAATACAACACAATAACGAAGGTGAATTGGCGTAGTTACTACTTTTGGTTTTTATTGTTGACAGTCGTAGCCTACGGCCTGTTTGAATACTACCGTCCAAAACCCATTGATTGGACGCCGACCTATTCCAACAAAGACAAAATCCCTTTTGGGACAAAAGCTACCTATGAACTCTTGCCCGATGTCTTCAAAAATGAAAAAGTGACGCAGCTACGGGTGCCGATTTATAATTATCTTTCAGAAAATCCGACCCTTCCCAAAAGCAATTACATTTTTGTTTGTCGAGAGTTTATTATTGACCTAAACGACCAGAAACAGCTGCTCAACTACGCGAAGCGGGGAAATAACGTGTTTATTTCGGCCTATTATTTTCCAGATAGTTTAACAAAAACGTTGGGCATAGTAGCGACGCTGAAAGACCCAACGTTACGAGATACGGCCTTGGTGATGAATTTTGTGAACCCCGCATTGTCCAAAAAAGGAGGATATGTATTCGCACAAGACGATGGGCGCAATTATTTTTTGGTAAAAAAGCCTGAGAATGTGACAATTTTGGCTAAAAATGCCCGAAATGAGCCTATTTTTCTAAAAATAAAATATGGAAAAGGGGCTTTTTATCTGCATAATCTGCCGTTGGCTTTGACCAATTACTACGCTTTACCTTCCAAAACTTCTGATTTTGCGTTTAAATCGCTGTCGTATTTACCCGTCTTACCTGTTTACTGGGATGAATACCTAAAACAAGGGCGTTTTGGGGAGGATGAGCAGTCGATTTTTAGGTATATTATGACGCAGCCGCCACTAACATGGGCATACTACTTGATTTTGTTTGGGCTATTGCTGTATGCTATTTTTGCGGGAAAGCGCACCCAACGTGTCATCCCTGTGTTGCCTGTACCGAAGAATACGTCGTTGGAGTTTGTGGAAACGATTGGTAAAATGTACTTTCAGCAAGGTGACCACGATAACATTGCTGAAAAGAAAATTCAACATTTGCTGCTCTACATCCGCGAGCGATTTGGGCTGCGTACCCACGAAATTGACAAAGAATTTATAGAAGACCTTATTCAAAAAACGGGGCTTCCTCGAATGGATATTGAATTGCTGTTCAGCGAAATAGCCCATGCCAAACGTACAGCTTCCTTGTCTGAATTTGCGCTCTTGAGCTTACATCACCGTATCGAAGATTTTTACGAACGCGTTAAATAACTGCTATTTTCTCTTATGGATTTTGAATCACGAATTGACTTACAAGACCTCAACGACGCGATAACAGCCATCAAAGCCGAAATCGGGAAAATTATAGTGGGGCAACAGCAAACGATTGACTTGTTGTTGACGGCAATTTTAGCCGATGGACACGTGCTTATCGAAGGAGTACCTGGAGTGGCAAAAACCCTAACGGCTAAACTATTAGCGCGTACTGTTGCCACCGAATTTAGCCGTATTCAATTCACGCCTGACTTGATGCCTTCGGATGTGTTGGGAACGTCGGTTTTTAACCCAAAACACACGGATTTTGAGTTTAGAAAAGGACCAATTTTCTCAAATATTGTTTTGGTCGATGAAATCAACCGCGCCCCTGCCAAAACCCAAGCGGCGTTGTTTGAAGTGATGGAAGAGCGGCAAGCAACCGTTGACGGAACTACCTATCCCATGAGCAGCCCGTTTATTGTGATTGCGACTCAAAACCCAGTAGAACACGAAGGTACTTATCGCCTTCCCGAAGCGCAGTTAGACCGCTTTTTGTTTAAGATTGTGGTAAAATATCCTTCCCAAGAGCAAGAGGTAGAAGTATTGCGTGGGCATCACTTACGATTAAACATGGCTGAGGCGATTGCAAACGTACAGGCAATATTAACGCCCGAACAACTAGCGGAACTGCGCCGTAAAACGCACCAAGTTCACGTGGAAGACAAGTTACTGGAATACATTGCGCAGGTAGTGGTACAAACGCGCAACAATAAATCGTTGTTTTTGGGGGCTTCGCCTAGGGCATCGGTAGCGTTGCTCAATAGTGCCAAAGCTTTGGCTGCTATTCGTGGAAGGGATTTTGTGACGCCAGAGGAAATTCAGCAATTGGCACCGTCCGTTTTGCGTCACCGTATTGTGTTGACGCCCGAACGAGAAATGGAAGGAGCAACACCTGACGACATTGTCGCTCAAATTCTCCAAAAAATAGAAGTACCTCGGTAGTTATTAGTCCACGGTTGGTAGTCGATAGTCCACAGTTGGTAGTCCATAGTCAACGGTAATTAAAACCATCGACCACCGACCATGGACTATCGACTGTGGACTTAAAACTATAAAACCTTCTTCAGCCTTTCTTGAACACTTTCCAAATCGGCCTTGATTTTTTCAATGTTCGTTTTTATTTCTTTCTGAATTTCAATCATTTGTTCACCCGATACCTCAGGGGCTGGTTTGTGGTCGTGGTGGTGATGCTCTTCGCCTTCGTGGTGGTGGTGTTCGTGAGGAAGCCCAGGTACTTCAACCAAGCTTTCTTCCCATTCTTCAAACGATTTGGCCACAGCATCTAACTGCGCTACTGTCGAATCAATGCTTGCAATAGCTGCGGCATCGGTTAGGGATTTCTTTTTGTCGTTCAAAACTACTTTCAACGAATCAATTCCCTCAATTTGCTCGTGCAGTGCTTCTTCAATTTCCATGGAAGCCAAGTGAATTTTACCTGCTTCTTCCATTTTTGGGTCTTTGTCTGGCCCACACGCCACAAACACGAAGCTACACGAGGCAAGTACACAGCCGTAAAAAAACGTACGGTGGATGAATGTTTTCATTTTGAGGTTGGGAGTTATTGGTTAGTCAATTCTTGTCACTTCGTATCCTTGTTGACGAAGTGCAGCCAAGATAGTTTGTTCTGAGGTTTTTCCCAAATAATACCTGACCGACACCACTTCATCGTTGAGTTTTATTTGTGAAGGTACCACACCTTCTACCGACTGCAAGGTTGTGCTTAATTTTTCGACCGATTTTGGTGGTTTTTGTAACTCAAATTGCGCCACCCGTGTGCTACGAATACGCTCAAACTGTGCTTGCGCCAAGCGGCTATCTTCGGCTTGAAAATAACGGTGAGGGATAATATTAAGCACCACAGTAAGAGCCACAGCAGCCCAAAAAACACGTTTTTCAAAAAGAGAAGCAACGTGAGAAGATCTTAAATAAAGATCGTAAAAAGACCAAGCCAATACGCTTAATTGGAGAACCATCAATGGAGCACGGTACTCGGCCAGCCACGCAATTGAAGCTCCGTTAAAAAGGACTACCACCAAAGGCAACCAGCAACACAATAAGTGTACTAGCCCCGTTAAACCTACATTTAATGTAACAGAAATAATTCTCGACATATCTATTTGCAACTGTATTGCAAAAGTACTAACAAAAACTCATCATTAAAAAGTTTACTACAAATGCTTTTTTCTAAAACTTGTTTCTAATTATCAACAAATCAGATTGTATGCAAAAGATAGCCATGCTCGGTTCGGGGTTTATTGGGCGTTTTTATGCCGATTCTATTCATGGTCAGCGCAGCCGCGACCGTGTGGTAGCGATTTATGCGCGGAGTGAAGCCAACGCTAAAAAATTTGCGGAAGACTACCGCTGTTCTTTTTGGGCGACTGACATGGAAGAGGTTATTGCCCATCCTGAGGTGACAATGGTGTGCGTAGCATTGCCCAACAATCTCCATGAAGCTGCTGTCATGCTGTGCGTAAAACACAAAAAAGCAGTAGTATGCACCAAACCGCTTGGGCGGACGGCCGAAGAAGCGCTACGGATGATGCAAGCAGTAGAAGAAGCGGGCGTATTTGGCGGGTATCTGGAAGATCTTTGCTACACCCCCAAATTTCTAAAGGCATTGGCAAGTGTAAAAGAAGGAGCATTGGGGCGAATTCTATGGGCAAAGTCCCGCGAGACGCACCCTGGCCCCCACAGCAATTGGTTTTGGGACAAAGAACAAGCGGGAGGAGGTTGTATCTTAGATTTGGGATGCCACTGTATCGAAATCGCGCGAAACTTTATTGGTAAAGACGTCAAGCCCGTCGAAGTGATGTGCTGGGCGGCTACGCAAGTGAAGCCAATTGATGCCGAAGACCACGCCATTGCCCTTGTCAAATACGAAAACGGAGCCATAGGACAGCTGGAAGTGAGTTGGACGTTTCGGGGAGGTATGGACTTGCGGGATGAAGTAATGGGTACAGAAGGTACCATTTGGATTAATAATTTTTTGAGGACAGGTTTTGAAATGTACACAAGTGGTACAGGAGGAGAGTACGTAGCTGAAAAGGCAGAAAGTAAGACTGGTTGGTTGTTTCCTGTAGGAGATGAAGTGAACGATTTAGGATATAACCACATGTTTACGGACATGTTTAATGCCTATGAAGAAGGAACTGTTCCTGCCGAGACGTTTTATGACGGCTATGTCGTCAATGCGGTAATTGACGCCGCCTATCGGTCGGCACAAACAAAGCAGTGGGAGCCCGTCGTTTTGCCAGTTTGGCGGGGGCAAGAAGGTGTATCCCAAAAAACTACGTTAGTAGAGTACGACGAGCACTATTACCTCATCAAAGAGGAAGTAACCCACGACGGGCGTCACAAAATCATTTTGAAGGACAAGCAGAGCCAACAAATTATTGAACGTGACCTGTGATACTTTGATTTATTTTTCCAAAAATTGAAGAGAGGCATAGAGTAAAATAATCCTCTGCTTTTCTTTGGTTTTAGCTTTTGTCTATTTACTGGCAGAGGTATAGTTATAGAAGTGAGAAAATAGGGTAATGCTCTTTTTTTGAGCCTTTTAGGGTGCTAAAATAGCCCTTTTGAGTTGGTCAAGAGAGAAGAGGAGGAGATTAAAAAATCGACCCAAAAGTCCCAAAAAGTGATATTTTTATGTATTTTTGGAAATCGTTTACCGCATTTTTTGTAACTATTTTAGAGAATCGCCAATAAAAATTTTCTTGGCGAACGCATTACCCATTTAATATTTTCGTTTTCTTTACAGCGCAAACACTTAAACTATTTTTTTCAATTAAACCCTAAAAGTAAGTCTGATGGAAAAGAAGGCTACATCTCCAGCACCGGCCAAGGCGGCCGCCCCAAAAAAATCAGCAGGTGGTCTAAACCCAATTTTGGTTATCCCTGTGTTGCTAGTCATTGGTATTTTATCGTATCAATTCATTTGTGGTGACCCTAGCCACTTTGTTGACGGCGACCATGAGAAAGGTCCAAAGTCGGGAGACTACTTCGGTATCGTTTATGAAGGAGGCCCAATCGTACCGTTGTTGTTTACCTGTTTCCTAACCGTATTGGTTTTCTCAATTGAGCGTTTCTTCATCCTTGGCCGTGCCAATGGCGCAGGTTCAATCGATGAGTTCGTTCGCAAAGTAAAATCCCTACTTGACAAAAACGAAGTTGAAAGCGCTATCAAAGAGTGCGACAAACAAAAAGGTTCAGTAGGTAATGTTGTTAAAACAGCTCTTCACAAGTTCGTTGCACTTCGCACAGAGACTGAATTGACAAAAGACCAAAAATTAGCTGCTCTTCAGAAAGAAGTTGAAGAAGCAACAAGCCTTGAGCTTCCTATGCTTGAGAAAAACCTTACTATCATCGCTACCTTGGCATCAGTTTCTACCTTGACGGCTCTTTTGGGTACGGTATTGGGTATGATTCGTGCGTTCGCGGCGATGGGTAACGCTGGTGCTCCTGATACAGGTGCTCTTGCAACGGGTATCTCTGAAGCCCTTGTAAACACGGCCCTTGGTATCGGTACTGCAGCGATTGCAACCATCATGTATAGCTACTTCACTAGCCGTATTGATACGTTGACGTACAAGATTGACGAAATCGGGTTGAGCATTCAACAAAACTTCTCTGCTCATAACTAATTATGAGTAAATCAAAGTAAATGAGTATATATAAAAAAATTATATATAAATATTTGCTTTGTATTTGTTAATGTTCTACATTTGTATAGTCAATCAAACCATAACGTATTATGCCTGCTTTAAAACCCAAGCGGAATTATCCGATGATGGACATGACGGCGATGTGCGACGTGGCATTCCTTCTACTGACCTTCTTTATCTTGACGGCTCAGTTCAAATCTCAGGATGCTGCAACCATCGAAACTCCTTCGTCTATCTCGGCGATTAAAGTTCCCGATAAGGATCTTATGATTATTAGCATCGGTAAAGACGGTAAAGTTTACTTTGGTGTTGACAATCCGCAAACACGTATCACTATGCTTGAGAATATTGCTCAAACAGAAGGGTTGCAGTTTACGGATAAGCAGAAAAAAATCTTCTCACTTCAAGCAAACTTTGGTGTACCCATCCGTGGACTATCTCAATGGTTGCAAGTTGGAGCTACCACTCCAGACAAGCTGAAGGAGATTGCTCAACCAGGTATTCCGACCGACTCTACTGCGCAAAACGAGTTAGCAAAATGGGTCTATCAAGCCCGCCGCGCTAACAGTGGGCTTCGTATCGCTATCAAAGGTGATAACGTCGCTAAGTTTCCAGTATTTAAAGATGTAATGGGCTCATTGCAAGCACAAAACATCAACAAGTTTAACTTGATTACGGGAACCGAGGCACCTCCTCAAGGCTGGAAGGCTGACTAATTTGTACCACTTTTAAAATTCGTATAAGAAAATGGCAGAAATAGCACAAGGTGGTGGCGGACATGGTGATAAGAAAGTCCGCAGTAAAAAAGCCTCGACCCGTGTAGATATGACCCCGATGGTGGACTTAGGCTTCTTGCTTATTACGTTCTTCATCTTGGCCACTACCCTTAGCAAGCCTTCGTCAATGTCGGTAGCAGTACCTGACAAACAAACGGATGTTAAAGAGCAACAATCGGAGCCTTTGAAAGCATCTAAAGTATTAACCTTGTTTTTAGGTAAGGATAATACCGTTTGGGCGTTAGATCGTATCGCTGCGGATGACGATAAGGCAAAGACAGACCTTAAAAAAGTGTCTTTTGGTCAAGATTTGCGTGGCTTGATTTTCCAAGCTCAGGCGCAAGTTGATCGTGAACATGGTAAAGATGACAAAGGGCTGAGTCAATTCGTCTGCGTTATCAAACCGTTGAAGAGTAGCACTTACAAAAATATGGTGGACGCCCTTGATGAAATGGCCGTCACTAAAAGTAAGCGTTATGCCCTTGTAGATGTTCTTACTGATAGTGAGAAGACACTCTTGGGCGACAAAGCGGATTAATTGTAACTTAAAAACTAACCAAACGCAATGGCTGAAAATAAATCATCCACGATGACTCTCGATGATATAGTATTCGAGAATCGGAATAAAGCGTATGGTGCGTATGACCTCAGAAAAGTCTATCGTCCAACCCTCACCAAATCAATGTTGATTGGTGGTGCCATCTTTGTGTTGGCGATGCTTTCTCCTGCGTTGATTAGCCTGATTCCAAAGGAAGAAGAGGAACAATTCATGCAGGAAATTGACTTGATGAAAATGCCACCTCCGCCAATTGACCCGAACGAACCACCGCCACCTCCACCTCCACCAATCGAGGTTCCTAAAGTGGCTACGATTAAGTTCCTTCCTCCTGAAGTAAAAAAGGATGAAGAAGTTCCAGAGGAAACACCACCACCAGTAGTGGAAGAATTGGAAAAAGCAGTTGTTGCTGATAAAACCCAAGAAGGAGACGAAAACGCCCAAGAAGCGATTGTAGCTCCCGAAGAAACCGCTCCTGTGAAGGAAGAAGTGAAGGTTGTTGAAGCAGCACCCGTTGAAGAACAAATATTCCAAGTGGTAGAGCAAAACCCAGAATTCCCAGGTGGTATGGCAGGGTTAGGTCAGTATTTACAGAAAAACCTTAAATACCCAGCCGCTGCTTCTCGCGCTAACGTGTCGGGAAGGGTATTCTTGACTTTCGTTGTTAACACCGACGGTAGTATCCAAGATATCCAAGTGCTTAAAGGTCTAGGCTTTGGCTGCGACGAAGAAGCACAACGTGTAGTGAAGGGTATGCCTAAGTGGAAACCAGGTAAACAATCGGGTCGTAACGTACGGGTAAAATATAACTTACCAATTAGCTTCGTCTTGGAATAATAGCACGTATGAAGCGTAAACCACTTCACCAGCAGCTGTCGTCATCACTCTCGATGGTTATAGGGCTGGCATATTTAGGAGGAGGCCTCTATTTAGTGGCCTCCTCCGCTACTTTTGGCGTACTCCCTTCTGGAGCACTCAGGTATCTTTTTGGCGCAATGCTTATTGTGTATGGAGGGTATCGGTTCTATCGTGGATATAGTCTTTATAAAAGTGAAAATGAATAGAGTTCTTATTGCTTTTTTGAGTGTGGTAGTGTGTATCATCACCACCTACTCTTGCAAACAAGCCAACGACTCCGCCTTTCATGGCACTGTAACGATTACATCGGATGAATCACTTCAGCCAATGGTAGAGCAGCTGTGTCAAGGATATGTGGGAACTCACGCGGGTACCAAGTTTAACGTTAGATACCTTCCCGAACATTTGGCCATTGCCAAAGTAATGGAAGATAGTAGTCGCTTAGCCTTTGTCACGCGTGAACTGACCACCTCCGAACAGAATGTCTTCAAAACCCGTGGAATTCGGTATAGTCCCCAATTTATTGCCATAGATGGGCTAGCATTGCTCACCAGTAAGACCAATGAAGACAGCCTCATTACCTTGAAAGAGGTGGAGGGTATATTCAAAGGACAGATTAAAAACTGGTCGCAGCTCGAAGGAAGTCAACAAACAAAAGACATTGTATTGGTATTTGATAATGCCAACTCCAGCAACCTTAACTTCGTGATGAACAAGTTTGGGTTGACAGATTTGAAAGGCTTGCAAATTTTTTCGGCAGGCTCGAATAAAAAAGTAATTGATTACGTGCGCCAAAATCCCAATGCCTTAGGATTCATTGGCGTTAACTGGATTAGCGACGGTGAAGTCCCCCTGACCGCCGAGCTGTCAAAAGGGTTGAGGGTATTGGCGGTGTCAGATAAAGAAAAGCCAACAAGGCAAGACTATTATCAACCATTTCAGCAAAATTTACGCTTTGGGAATTACCCATTGGCCCGCAAGGTATATATCATTAGTCGTGAGATGCACGCAGGATTAGGGAGCGGATTGCTGAATTACATCATGCGAGATGTCGGAAGTTTAATTATTGAAAAATGCGGTCTTTGGCCTGCAAAACCATTTAATCGGGAAGTAATATTAAAGAAAGAGATATAATATTTTTCCATTAAGGGACAATTTCATAGTTTTGTTTCCCGTTTCATAGTCAAATTTTTCTAATCACCCCACATTACAACCTACTGAAAGATGAACATTAGATCCAAATCGTGGTTGGTAGCGTTTGCCGCAAGTGCGTTCGTTTACAGTCAGGCATTTGCTCAAGACATTGCCACTGGTTTAAAACAATTAGATGGAAACCAAGCGTGCTTGGCAAAAGAAACTTTTGAAAAGTTAGCAACATCTACACCATCAGCGGAAAATCAGTTCTACCTTGGTTACTACCATTTACGCACCAAACAACCTGATCTTGCCAAAGCAGCCTTTGAAAAAGGATTAGCTGCTGATCCTAAAAGCAAAGAAAACCTCAACAAGGTAGGAATGGGAGCTGTTGCCCTAGCGCAAGGTGACCGTACTGGCGCTCAGACTATTTTTGCTGAAGTTTTGAAAGCGACAAAGAACAAAAACGTTGATGTATTGCAGCGTATTAGCGAAGCTTACACTGGTTACATTGTTATTGACTCTTTGAAGCCGATTTACAAAACAACTGACCCTGCCGAATCTATCCGATTGGCTGACTTAGCGATTGCGCTTATGTTGAAGAGCGGCGCTAAAAACCAAGAGGTGTATATGGCAAAAGGCGATGCTTTTTACCTCAAAGGTGAAGCAGGTCCTGCGGTATCGGCTTATGAAGATGCCATCAATGCTAACCCTAGTTTAGGAAAAGCATTTGCAAAAATTGCCAAAATCTATTGGGGAGGACGTAACTTGGAATTAGCCCAAACGAACTTTAAAAAGGCGATTGAGGTGGATCCAGAATACGGCCCAGCCAACAAAGAATATGCTGAATTGTATTTCTACGTTCGTCAGTATAAGCCAGCATCACGCTACATGGATGCGTACGTAGAGAAACTTGGTGTTTGTGCTACCGACGATGAATTGCTCCGCAGTGCGCAGTTTAACTTCGTTGCCGAAGAATTTGCCAAGGTAAACACAAAAATTGCCAAGGTAATGAGCAGTGGCCGTACTAGCGATGTGCTTTACCGTATGCAAGGATGGGCAGCGTACAAAGAAAACCAGTACGAAAAAGCCATTCAAAACTTGAAGAAGTTTATCCAACAAGCACCACAAAAAGCGATTGACAATGATTACCGCTATTTGGGTAATGCCATGCTTCGTATCACACCAGCAGATACGGCAGCGGCAGTTGCCTTTTTGGAAAAAGCAGCAGAAATAGATACCGTTGATAATGGTTACAAAGAAATTGCGGCCATGTATAACGGTGCTAAAAACTACGAAAAGGCAATTGAATATTACGAGAAAGTAATCAAGAGAGAAAAAAATCCATCTCTTCAAGACATTGTCAACCTTTCGTTGCCACTTTACAACGTTGCTAACCGTATCTTCCCTACAGGAGCTGATTCTTCAGCATTGCGCCAGAAAAAGCGTGATTACTTCATGAAAGCGGATGAGCTTTACAAGCAGATGCTTGAGCGTAAGCCTGACTACTTGTATGCCCATGGACAGCGTGCCAAAGCAAATTACTATGCTTACACGCGTGAAGAGGCAATGGCCAATGGTTTGGCAATTCCTTTGATGGAAAACTACGTAAAACTTGCTGAAGAAGATAAAGCACCAATGGACGAAGCTAAGAAGGCTAACTTGAAGTCATTCTACCAAATCTTGGGTGCTTACAGCGTTATCACGTTGAAAGACGACGCAAAAGCAAAAGAGTGGTTCACAAAATTGATTACACTTGATCCAGGTAACAAAGTGGCTGATGATTTCTTGAACCCAAAACCTGAAACACCAGCAGCACCTGCTACTCCAGCTAAAACACCTGCCAAAACTCCAGCTAAAAAAGCATAGTAGTTTTAGTAGTTGATATAATAAAAAAACCTCTCGAATCACGAGAGGTTTTTTTGTTGGGCTAAAGTTACTTTTTTGGCTCCGAAATGACCCCCAAATACCGTCCTAGCCAGTAGGGAAGTAGCCAAATATCTCCAGCACTGTGTTCCGACGTGCCATTGCTGCCTTTGCGGTCGAGGTTAAACATGTTGGCATTGTGGCGCTGTACGGGGCGTTCGTCGGGCGGAAGCACTTCTTTAGTGGTTTGACCACGGAAGTTGGGCGCAAGTTTTTCGATGTCTTTGCGGTGGCTATTTGAAATGCTCCAGTCGATGAGGTCAAGTGGATGTTCTTGCAAATACCAAACCGACTCGTTTAAATCAAAGTCTTTAGCTCCTGTGAGTGCCGTAAAAATGTTCCATGCACCTTCTTTTTCGGGGCGTTCGATTTCCCAGTGGTCAATGATTGCCTTTTTGAAATGGGTTTTGAGGGTGTCGTTAAAGGCGTATCGGTACAAACCCCAGTAACATACAAAGTACATCTCATCGTCGGAGTGGTTCCAGCCGTCTGATAATTCTTTGCTGAGGGCGTCGGCATCGTCGGCAGCGGAGCCAATTTCTTTCATTGGACGCATCAAATTTTCAAAGTAGCCGTGTTTGTTCATTAACTCAAAAGCTTTCTCCTTGTAGATTTCTTTCTTCGTAAAATGGTAGGCAGTTTGTAACATGGCAACGATGTTGGACGACGTAATTTTACGGTCACCCACGTTTTTGGGCATTGCGTTTACGTACTCAGGGCTCCAGCGCCCCCAAGTAGTTGGCTTACCGTCAAAATCAATCAAATAATAATTGTTCTGAACAATGTGGCTCATCAAGCTGTCTATCAGTGTGATAGCTCGTTTTTTAAGGGATGGATCATCAATCAACTCGGCCATTGTACCAAAGGCAAAGATGTGTCCTACGGCCTCATCACTACTCGTGGTGGCTTTCCAGTCCCATTCAGGGTCAGCGGAGTGTTGCCAACGTTCGGGGTCAGACAATTGAGGTATGAAGCCACTGCGCTCATACGAACGTGAAGGAAAGCCTTTCACAGGGTTGATGCTGTAAAGTCGCTCCATGGCTTCGAAAGCTTCACGGCAGTTTTGAAGGGCTTCGGGGTCTTTGGTGACGGCATAACGGTAAACTTCTCCTCCCAAATACATCGAAGTCCAAAGGCCATCATTGTCAGAATCGGCCAAATAACCCGTGCCAATGTTGCCTTTTTCCATGTTGTCGAGCGAGGCATTGAAACCATTCCGAATGTGGCGGCTGCGAACTTGTTGTTCGTAGTACATGGCTTTTTCGTGAAGGGTCATTTGTTTGAAACAAATTTGACCTAATCCACCTTTGGTCAATACCAATGCGGAGTTATTGGGACCTTCCGAAATATGCACGACTTGGTTGCTTGGCAGCCAGCGCTCACCGTTGTAGTAGTCAAATTTTCCGTCAGCACGTAGCGCAAAAGCACCGTCGGTGGTTCCAAACCAAATTTTGTCGCCAATGCTTTTGACAGCCGTAATGTCCGTCCAAGGTAGTTTTTTGCGAATGTCGCCTACTTGTTTTTGCGCTGCCATATCCCATTCGATGTAACCATCTGAAGTACCAATAAATATTTTTTTATTATCAGTCGAGACATCAAACGCAGTTAAGTTGGCTCCGCTGAATACTTTGTTCAACTGGTTGTTTTTGAACGAATAAAGCCCCTGACGGCCAAGTATCCAATACGTGCCGCTGCTGGCTTGGTAGCTTATTTGTAGTGCTTCATCCGACGATAAATTGCCTTTCCAAAGAAGTTTGGAATCATTGACGAGGTAAAGAGCTTTGCCATCCGAAACCAAGAATTCAAAATTAGCACCACCCGCAAACAAACGAGCGGTAGGAAGCTGGTGTTTTGAAAAAAGCTTTCCCGCCCACGAGTTGCTCAGTACCGTTTTGTCGTCGAGATAAACAAACTGGCTTTCATAGACGCCAAGCGCGCTTATTTTTTTTGTTTTGAGCGGTCGATACGTTCCGTCTGGCTGCAATTTGCCGTGGTACAAAAAATGCCCATCATAAGGCTGTGCAAGACCCTTATCGGTCAAAACCTTGATGACGCCATTGCGGTCACTATAGGCCGATAGCAACGTTCCGTCGGTTGGTTGGGCGTAAAATTTGACACTATAATCTTGCCAAAATGGGGTGTCTTGGTGGACGGGTTGTTGCGTAGCTGTCGAGTTTTTGGGGCTGCACTTGGAAAAGAGCACAGCGCAAAAACAGACAAAAAATACGGTTTTGATGGTTGACATAAATGAAATATAAATAGTGAAACAGTTGTTGGTCTATCGAATCATCCCCAAATAGCGCCCCATCCAGTAGGGTAGTTGCCAAAAGACAGGTTCGCGTTCGCGGTGCGGGTCACCTCCAGTGGCAGTCCAGGGGTTTTTATCCCAGCGTACCGTCATTCGGATGCTGGGTGGTTGTAAAACATTGACTTGTTCGTCCTCCAAAACGGGCACCCTAACAATCGTGATGTCCTCGCGTTGGCGGTGGTCGATGGGCCAATCAATAAGGTCGAGCGGGGTATCAACCAGAAAATCAACGGACGGTTTTAACTCTACTTGCTTGTTTCGGGCATAGCAGTAGATGAAATTGATGAGCGGATTTTGGTCGCCTTTACGTTTTTCGAACCAGTCGTCCATGTGTTTTTGGTAAAAAGCGAGGCGAGTAGGGTCTTTTTCGCATTTGAGCAAAATGGGATAAATATAGGCTTGCAAAACCACGTCAAAATAAATGAACCAAGCAGGGTTTTGGTGAAGAACTTGGGCCATATTGTCGAGATAATGCTCTTTTTCAATGAGGCGAAGGTAATGCTGCTGGTAAAGGGGGTTTTGGGTAATGTGGTAGGTAAACAAAAGAAATCCGAGCATTTCCATGGAGTTTTGCGCACGGTCGGGTGCCCACTCAGGGTCGCGGTTGAGCTGGTCGGGCGACCATACCGACCAGCGAGTAGCTTTCCCGTCGATGTCAACAAAGTTGAAATTATGCTTAATAAGGTAATCCATAATGCGCGTCACGTGGGTGCGAATTACCTTTCTTTCTGCCTCGTCGGCAACGAGTTCATAATAAAAAAAATACCCAAAGAAGTGTCCACACATCTCGTCGCTACTGGTATCTCCCTTCCAGAGCCATTGTCCATCTTTTGATTTATGCCAGCGCGTTTCGACGGGCTTGAAACGCGGTTCTTTGACCAATTCATCGGCCAACTCCTGCGGGGTATATTGGCGGTTGCCGTCGTGTAGCCTCGTCCAATCGGCAGGTACAATGGTGCGCGCAAAAAAGCCATCGGTGTCGGTGATTTGTTGTAGTTTTTGCAAGAAAAGAAAAGCCTTTTTCGCGTTTTCTTTGGCGTCGGGTGCGTGAGTGGTTGCGTAGCGAAAACTCTCCATGGCGAGGTAATTGCCCGTATATTCGCCGTCGTTGTCGTCATCTTCGGGTTTCCAGCTCGAAAGGTCTCCTGCTTTTTCGAGCCAACATTGCCCTGCAATCCAAGGAGCGCGGATGTGGCGTTTGAGCAGTACATCTTGAAAAAAATCGTTTTTGGAGGCCAAGGTCATTTTCTGTTTTTTGATGACACTGACTCCTTTTGGAGTGGCGAGATAAGCATTGCCCGCAGCATCAAACGAAATAGCATTGATACGGTCGTGGAGCAGCCACCGCTGACTAAATAACAAAGAGCCTTTGCTAGGATTGGTATATCGGACTATGCCTTTTTCGGTACCTACCCACATCGTACCATCGGGGGCTTTGTTGAGGCAAGTGACATACACCGTCGGGAGGTTATTTTGGGTCGTAATTGCTTGGAATTGCTTATGGTTTTTCAGAATGCTGACTCCCCCAAGTCCCGCCGCCCAAAGTTGCTGTTGGGCGTCTATGGCTACGCCCTTGATGTACCCGCTCATGACCTCATCTTTTGCCTTCAAAACACGGGTAGTTCCTACCTTATTAATATTATATAAGCCGACATCGGTAGCGAGCCATACATCTCCTTTCGCATCGCAGTGGGCAGCCCGAACCGAACGGGGAATTTGCACCTCTTTTTTAACAAAACTACGGCCGTCAAAACGCCACATACCCGCTGGGCCAATGGCATAGGTGCCTTCGGGAGAAGCGCAAAAAACGGAGATAGGGCCGTCGGTACCTGAGACTCGCTCCAGTTTGTGGTTTGAGTAGCGATAAACGCCGTTCCAAGCGCCTAACCAGAGTGTAGAAGAAGGATCGGCAAAAACGGTGTAGGCGGGGCCATCGCTGATGATGGCTTCCCAAGCAGACTGAGCGGGTTTTTTACGAAATACCCCACTCGGAGTAGCAATCCAAAGTGTTCTATCGGGAGTTGCCCCCACACTTCTCACTTCGTCGGTGGTAGGGTGGGCTTCGTGGGTTTCTTGCCAAAAGGGACTATCTGAATAATGGCTATTTTGTGCGTGGGAAGTAATCCAGCTCCCCAAGAGACACCCAACGATTGACAAACAAGCGATGCAAAACTTCATGTTGTTGTGATTATTCTAAAAATAATACGCAACGCCAGAGAGCAAAGGCTATTACCTAACTGTTAAAATTTGAGCTTCATAAAAGAAGAAATGGCATGTAAGTATAATCCTGTATTATGTTTTTATTATTATATTTTCACTTTGCGTGATTTGAGGATATATTTACGCAATTTGAGACGAGGTCTTCTAACCGATGACGTATCTTTACTTCACAAATCCACAAATAGTTCTCTATCTCATTTCCTCCCAAAACCCTGAAAAACCATGGCTTGTATTAATGAATACGTCTTACGGAAAGTAATCCAAGGAGACGAACTCGCTTTTACTCAGTTGTATAATCACTACAAGACGCCAGCCACAAAATTTTGTGTTTCTCTGATCAAAGAAGAAGAAGAGGCGGAAAACATGGTACACGATGTTTTTATCAAAATTTGGGAAAAAAGAGGGCAAATCAACCCTGACCTGAATTTTAATTCTTATCTGTTTACGTGTCTTCGCAATTTGGCTTTCGACTATTTCAAGAAAGTAGAAAAGAACCAGACATTGCGGCAAGAGTATTTTGATAGAATGGAAGAGGCTTACGAGATAGCACCTGACACTGAAGAAGCAAAAATTGTGCTTCTAAGGGCTGGGATTGAGGCGTTGTCGGAGAAAAGAAAGCAAATTCTAAAGTTGAATGTGGAAGAAGGAAAGTCATACCAAGAAATCGCAGAGTTGATGCGTATTTCAAAAAATACCGTTAAAAATCAGCTAGTTAAGGCAAAGCAATTTTTACGTGACCGCGTTGATTTAGCCGCGGCACTCTAATTTTATTAATTTATCGCACACTATTTCAGTGAAAAGCGAGGTCAGTGGATGCTACATCCATTGGCCTCGCTTTTTTATGTTTTAATCCAAAAAATTTACAAAAAGACATATTTATTAATCGTAATTTAATTTTGTTTTAATTTCAATTTAATATAAGTTAATAATGAAAATGTGCTTTTGTGTTTTATCTTTCATTAAGTAATATATTGATAATCAGATAGATAATAATAGATTTTGTAGGTAAAAGCCTTAACTAGCCGCCGCAAATGATACCATTTGCGGCGGCTGTTTTTATAAGAAGTAAGTCAAATTGATTGACTAGAAGCGAGGTATATTTTTTAATCGGATTTTAATCTCGTTTTTTAGCCTACCTAATGAGGTAGGGGGTATTTATGGGTACAATCAATTAAACAACTTACTAAAATGAAGGACAACTCTACTATGGGGCGAATGCTGAAGCGAATCCTACTGACGACGATGGTTGTGAGCGGATGCTTCGCGATGGTTTGGGCACAAACCAGAACCATTACGGGGAAAATTACCTCGAAAGAAGACGGGAACGCTATGCCGGGCGTGAATATCGTCTTGAAAGGCACCCAACGTGGTTCGAGCAGTAATGCTATGGGTAACTTTTCAATCGAAGTTCCAAACAATAACGCAGTACTGGTATTCTCTTTTGTGGGATACAAAACCCAGGAAATCCCAGTGGCTTCGCGTAGCATCATTGAAGTAGCATTGGAGCCAGGCGCAGAAAGCCTGCAAGAAGTGGTGGTAACTGCCTTGGGGATTAACCGCGAAAAACGTTCTTTGGCCTATTCGGTGGGAGAGCTAAAGTCAGAAGACATCGTGAAGGCATCTAACCCTAACTTGTTGAAAGCCTTGGACGGAAAAGTAAGTGGGGTAAACCTCACAAGCTTGAGTAGCGACCCTACGTCGTCGGTGTTGGTGAACATTCGTGGGTCGTCGGCGATGCCTACTTTGAGCGATGCCAACGTTTCGTTGAAAAGTCAGCCTTTGTACGTCATCAACGGTGTGCCTGTGGGTACGCAGTCGTTTACCAACAAAGACGGGGTTGATTTTGGAAACATTCTTTCGCAACTAAACCCCGAGGACATTGCTTCGGTAACCATCCTGAAAGGTGGAAGTGCTGGTGCGCTTTACGGCGCTGAAGGTGGTAATGGGGTGATTATGATTACGACCAAATCAGGTGTGGGATTGAAAAAAGGAATTGGGGTGAGCTTTACATCGGCGGCAACGACCGAAAAAGCCTACCAGTTTTTCCCAGAACAAACAGTTTTCGGTCAAGGAGAACGTGCTTACGAGTGGCAGTATGACAACACAGATACGTGGGGGCCGATTTTGGATGGTTCATTCAAAGCCGATTATTGGGATGTAGCGGCGAAACAATGGAAAAATGGCCCAATGGTATCGTCAGGCGAAGACCGCGTGAAAGAATACCTCCGAACAGGTAGTACACTGACCAACACTGTGGGTGTGACAGGCAACTACGACAAAGGTTCGTTCCGTTTTTCTATCTCAGACATGAACAACAAAGGAGTAATGCCTAACACAAAGACCGATCAGAAGTCGTTTACGTTGAATACCACTTACAATTTGACCAAAGACATTCGCGTATCGGTGAGCGGTAATTACATCAAAACTTTTACACCAAACAAAGCCAACGTTACTGGTTCTAACAGCGTATTGAATGATTTGTTGTTCAATTTGCCCACCAACCTACAGCCACTTTCACAAATGCGTGATTATTGGTTGACAGGCTTTGCGGGGGTTCGCCAAAACGGAGCCATTATGAAAGACAATGGCATTGATGTAGCTCAAAACAACCCTTGGTGGATTACTTACGAAAAAATCCACAAGTTTGCGCGTGACAATTACTTTGGCAAAGCGCAATTGGATTGGCAATTGTCGAAGCCATTTTCTTTGGTGCTCCGTACGGGTATGCAAAACGTGAGAGAAAACTACGAATTGCGCCAATCTTGGGGAGCAAAAGGAGATGCTTACGGACAATACGTAGTGGGTAACAACAACAGCATGGAAGCCAATACGGATGCGATTTTGACCTACAACAACACATTTGGCAAAATGAACTTGTCAGTGTCGGGCGGGGGTAACTACCGCTTCACGAATGCCAGCACGCTTGAAATCACGGGAGGAGATTTGAGCTCGCCGAACTTGTTTACGCTCGCCAACATCAAAGCAGGAACGCTTACAGTGAGTGGTACGGGTACTAACTTAGGTACAAACGTAGGTGCGCCGTATTTCAACGGAAAATCGGTAAGTGCGTACGGAATGGCGAACCTTAGCTACGACAACAAGTTGTTTTTGGAAGTAACGGGCCGCAACGACTGGAAAGGGGCGTACGCTCAAGAAAAAATCAGCTATTTCTATCCATCAGCTTCGTTGAGCTGGGTGGCTTCAGAATCATTTAAGTTGCCACAAGTAATTAACTATTTGAAAGCCCGCTTGAACTACGCCGACGTAGGAAACGGCTTGGTGCGCCGTCGTTCGATTGATACGTACAGCTACGACGCCAGCCCTTGGGGTTCTATCAATACCGTTAGCTTGAATGCCACCATCGTGGACCCTGACTTGAAAGCGCAACACTCGATTTCAAAAGAAGCAGGTTTTGACCTTTGGATGTTTAGCAATCGTTTGAAATTTGATTTTACGTACTTCGTGAAAGACCAAAAAGACCAAATCGACAACATTCCGTTGGTACAAGGAACAGGCTATACGGGCTTGTTGACCAACATCGGTGACGTCCGCAACAAAGGGTTTGAGTGGGGATTGAACTTTACACCTATCAAAACCAAAGATTTCACTTGGGATGTATCGGCAAGTTTTACGCACTACAAAGCAACAATCACCCGCTTGTCTGACAAATTTGCGCCAGCAGGATATGTATTTGCCAGCTACGATGGTAAAACAAAAGTGAAGTTGGCCGAAGGTGAGGTCATCGGAAGCATCTACGAAGAAAACCCAATTTTGCGCGTAAAAACGGGGAAATATGCAGGTATGCCTTTGTTGGATAGCCAAGAAGGTAAAATCCAAAAATCAAGCGATGAGCGCGACCGTGGTAAACTCGGTAACTTCAACCCTGATTTTATCTTAGGCTTGAATACGACATTGAAGTACAAGCAATTTACGCTTGGCTTGGTAGGAAGCCTACGTAAAGGAGGTAAATACGTGTCGGTAAACCAGCAATATGCGGAATCGAATGGACGTGCCATGACAACCTTGGGCTCGGGCGACAACAACCCTTGGTGGGTAGGTGGACGTGACGCAGCACACGGTGGAATGGTTTGGCCCGCTGAAAATGCCAGCGACTATGCGGCCATTAATTCAAACAACAACGACAAACGTTCTGATTTCCAAGATGCTAGCTACGTAAAAGGTGTTTTCTTGAATCCAAACTACAAAGGAGACCCTGCCGCTGCTACTGACGCCGATTACATCGTAAATGGGGCAAATCCTAAAAATACGTTCTATGATTTCCCTTATAACGGCTACGGTGACATCATCTGGAACTTCTCAGCCACAAGAACGTACGATGCGACCAACTTTAAAATGAGAGAAATCACGTTGGCATATACATTGCCCAAAAACCTGACCTCTAAGTATAACCTCAACAATGTGTCGTTGGCGTTTATTGGCCGTAATTTGTTCCAATGGAATGCCTCAGGCCGCAACGAAGACCCTGAGTCAGCTTTTACGGGGGTAGGTACCAACCAAGGTATTTTGAGAGCAACCTTGCCAGCGATTCGTTCGTACGGATTGAAGCTTTCTCTTGATTTTTAAGCATTTACTATCACTGTACAATCAAGAACATGAAATCATACATAAAAATTTTCGCATTCTCAGCCTTACTGACAGGAATCACAACGTCTTGCAGTAAAGATGAACTACGGGTAGTGGATACCGTACAGCAGCTCGACGCGGTAGAATCGGTCAACGACCCGTTCTTGTTGGCGTCGGTCATTAAGCAAACGTCGCTTTTCTACCAAAACATGGGCTTTGACAACCGCCGCCTTCCTAGTGCGGTGCAACACATGCAAAGCAACTACCAGAGCGGCGACAACTTCTATTCAGGGTTTAAGTCGCCGATTGACGACATGTATTCGGCCATGAATATCCTTAAATTGATTGACGGTTCGATTGGTTTGGCCGATAAACGGGCGTCGAAAGTACACAAGGGTATTTTTATCACGTTTCGGGTGATGTTGTTTTCGTACATGACCGATTTTTATGGCGATGTGTATTATACCCAAGCCTTGAAAGCACGCGAAGGGATTTTATATCCCAAATACGATAAACAGTCGGATACCTACACAGGGTTGTTGAAAGAATTGGACGATGCCACGGCGCTGATGAACTCAGGCACCGAACCCATCGACAAAAGCTACGACTTGATGTTTGGCGGGGATAAAACCAAGTGGCTCAAATTCGCTAACTCGCTCAAATTGCGCTTAATTATGCGTGCTTCGGGCAAATTGACGGATGCTGGTGCCCGAATGACTGCCGTTCTTGCCTCTCCAATTTTTACGGATGCTACCGAAAACGCCTCCATTGCGTACGTAGGAACAACGGCAGATAACTCGTGGAAAGGTGGTACAATCAACTGGGGTTCGGTCGATGAATTTAACAAACGTCGTCCTTGTAAAACATTGGTTGACAAGTTGGTAGAATTAAAAGATCCGCGTTTGAATGTATGGGTAGCTCCCGTAGAAACTCCTTGGACGACTGATAAGTCGAAAGATGGACAAACGGTTTCAACAACCGATGCCAACGGCTTTACTTATACTTCAAAGTGGGAGTATTTGGACGTGAACAACAAAGATATGGCCGCGCAAGTATCCAACATCACCGATACCGACAAGCTATACGTAGGGTTTATTGCGGGGATGTTGAGCGACTGGAAAAACGGAAACGGGCACTACAATACCGCCGCAGGCGGGGTTGTGGGTAACTTTAAAGTTTCGCAGTATTCGCAGTTGTTCCGTCAAAACAAGCATAATTTGCTCAAAGCCCAACTCATGAACAGCGACGAAGTACAGTTCATTTTGGCCGAAGCTGCTGCCAAAGGTTTGATTTCGGGAAGTGCTGATACGTATTACCGCAAGGGCATCACCAACTCACTCTTGCGTTGGGGCGTAAAACAAGCCGATGTGGATAAATACTTGGCACAAACCACTGTTGCTTTGCCAGCTGATAAGGCTGGGCAGTTGGCCAAAATTGCGGAACAAAAATGGTTGGCTTTATTTACCGTTTCGACCGAAGCGTACTTGGATTTGCGCCGCACGGGCTTGCCAAATATCTTTAGCAATGGTCGCTTGAGTGGTTATACATTCCCCGTTCGGTACCGCTACCCAGGCAATGAATTGGGGCAAAACCGCGCGGCTTACGACTTGGGAGTAAGCACGTTATCTCCCGCAACAGATAACGAGTTTTCAAAAATGTGGTTATTGCAATAAATTAATTTATGTAGGTGAGGTAGATTTTTTATTCCTCACCTACCTATTTTTTATGCGTGGTTAAGCTATTGATAATTAGATTGTTAAAATATTTTTTGTCTATAAACGTTAATCGAACCTTTCCTTTTCTTCACCAAAAAATAATAAATCTGCAATAGTCTGAATATTTGGTTACTACGTACCATTGGTACTAACTAATTAAACTTAGCAGACTATATGAAACACTTTTTTCCTTTAGAGCGGGTAACGAGGATGTTGCTTGTAATAGGATTGGTATGGGGAGGACTCTGTACTTCAGTGTACGCCCAACTTAGAACCATCACAGGTAAAGTAACGACTGGCGAAGACGGCTCTGCCATGCCTGGCGTGAACGTCGTACTAAAGGGTACCCAAAAAGGGACCAGCACAAACGCATCAGGTAATTACTCAATTGAGGTAAACGGGGCTAATCCAGTACTCGTTTTTTCGTTTGTTGGGTATGATCCAACGGAAGTTGCGGTAGGAAACCGTAACATGGTTGACGTAAAATTGAACCCAGGTGCCGAAACACTCGGGGAAGTGGTCGTAACGGCCTTGGGTATCAAACGCGAAAAACGTGCCCTTGGTTACTCGGTAGGCGAAGTGTCTGGCAAAGACATTGTAAACGTACCGCAAGAAAACGTGCTGAACGCCCTTTCGGGGCGTGTGGCTGGGGTGCAAATCAACCAGACCAGTGGCGTTGGTTCTTCGGTGAGTATTGTTATTCGGGGTGCCAAATCGTTGAGCAACGACAACCAGCCACTTTTTGTCGTGGACGGTGTACCTATGGCCAACAGTTTGAACAACCTTCGTTCGATGGGTGATCGTAACAACGTTGACTACGGTAACGCCATCTCTGACCTTAACCCCGACGATGTAGAAAGTGTTTCGGTCTTGAAAGGCCCAAGTGCAGCGGCTCTTTACGGTTCGCGTGCAGGTAATGGGGTGATTTTGATTACGACCAAATCAGGTAAAAAAGGAAAAGGATTGGGCGTGTCGTTTTCAACGAGCAACGTATTCGAGACCCCTTACCGCTTCTTGGATTTTCACTACAAGTATGGAAACGGAAACCGCAATGCGCGCTTAGACGAAACGTCGGCATACTGGGCTGGCCCAGAGTTGGATAAAGGCATTTTGGCAGCGCAGTGGAATAGCCCATTGGATGCAAACGGTCAGAAAATTCCAACGGAGTTGAGATCGTACAAAGACAACATGAAAAACTTCTTGGAAACAGGAATTACGACGACCAACAACTTGTCGATTTCGGGTTCAACCGATAAGAGCACTTACCGCGTTTCGTACAACTACATGCAAAACAACGGCCCTATCCCTAACTCGGATTTGAAGCGCCATACGTTGTCAGCCGCTGGTACGTACGATATTAGCAACAAAGTTAAACTCAGTACCAACTTAAACTTTGTTCGTTCGTTCTCTAAAAACCGCCCATCCACTGCCAACCGTGGAGCTAACCCATTGGAAGCCGTTTATTTGTGGCCACACGTGGACGTGAGAGATTTGAAAAATTACTGGGTACCTGGTAACGAGCAAATTCGCCAACTATCGCCTTCAGCAAACGGCGACAACCCTTATTTCTTGGCGTACGGAATCAACAACGGCTTCAACCGTGACCGTGTGTATGGAAACATGAAGTTGGATTATAACATCACGCCAGAACTCTCGGCCTTTGCACGGATATCGTACGATATGTTTACGGAAGACCGTGAAACCAAAATTCCTTGGAGCTACTCTCGTGGAAGAAACGGAGGCTACTATTTGCAAGGAATCGGCCGTAATGAAACAAACACAGATTTCTTGTTGACCTACAAAAAAGCCATCAAATCATTTGATTTGAGCGTATCAGGTGGAGGAAACTACATGGTGCAGAACTACAAAGAAGACTACATGGGTGGTAGCATTCTAACTGTACCAGGCTTGTACCGTATCGGAAACATTCCGTTGGCATCGCTTCAAGTTAGCAATGGTAGCAACAAAAAAGAAATTTATAGCTTGTACGGAATGGCGTCTTTGGGCTATAAAAACATGCTTTACTTAGACTTGACAGCCCGCAACGATTGGTCGAGTACACTTCCTGCCGAAAACCGTTCGTATTTCTACCCATCGGCGTCATTGAGCTGGTTGGCCAATTATACCTTTAGCTTACCAAAATCAATTTCATTGTTGAAATTCAGAGCAGGTTGGGCACAAGTGGGTAACGATGCAGCACCATACCAATTAGTACCAACGTTGGGTACGGGTACTTGGGGAAGCTTGATTACGACCAACGTACCGGGTACGTTGTTGAACGCCCAGTTGAAGCCTGAAATCGCTACCTCAACCGAATTTGGTTTGGATTTTGGTTTGTTTGAAAACCGCATTCGTTTTGAAGGAACGTACTATTACGTAGAAAATAAAAACCAGATTTTGAGCATTACGACTCCATCTTCGTCAGGTTTTGGTAGCAAGCTTATCAACGCAGGTTTGTTGGCAAGCAAAGGCTGGGAAATCAACCTCGGTGGTAGCCCAATCCGTGATAGAAATGGCTGGAACTTAGACGTAAATGTAAACTTTACCCGTAACCGTACGCGTATCAAAGAGTTGACCGAAGGAATGGATTTCTACCAGCTTTGGGATGACAACAACGGTGGTGCCTTTACCTACGTAGGACAAGAAATTGGAGATATTTATAGCCGTGGTTATGCTACTGTCCAAGACCCTGCGTCGCCGTATTACCGTTGGCCAATTTTGAGTAGAACGGGAAGCTGGATTGCTGTGAATGATCGTAATGCGCGTGAAAAGGTTGGTAATTTTAACCCTAAGTTTATCATGGGTATGCAAGCTACACTTTCGTATAAGCGCTTCTCATTGGCGGCTAGTTTCGACGCACGCATCGGTGGTAACTTCCAATCTTACACTTACCGCTATGGTGAGTCTGACTGGAAATCACAACGCCAGATTGATAACTTGATTCCAGGTGGATTGTATTCAGAAGCAGAGCTTGTAGCGCTTCTTAAATCTGACCCAGAGAAATATATCATCCCCGAAAATGGTAATTTCCCGCGCGTAGGTGGTTACACCAAAGCAACAGGTGGGATGGGCGCTGATGGTGATGGAGCGTTCGTGCCAGGGGTTATTTTGAACGCAGATGGCTCTTATACGGAGCATTTAGGTGGAACAGGAACCAACATTTTCCCAATTTCAAATACGTATCCTTGGAGCTTCAATAAACAAATCACGTTTGATGCGTCTTTCTTGAAAATGAGAGAGCTTTCGTTGAGTTACAATATCCCTAACATTGGTGGGTTCCGTAATGCTAGCATCTCAATTTTTACGCGTAACCTCATGCTTTGGAACGCTGCAAAAATCGGAATCGACCCTGAAAGAGCATTCCAAGCAGATGGCGGTCGTTTCAGACAAGGTATTGAGTTGCAAAACGTAATGCCTTGGACCATGCCAATCGGGTTTAAGTTAAACTTCAATTTGTAATCAACTAACATTCATAGCGTACGATGAAAATGTTAAAAATCTTATCAAAATCGGCGTTGGCCTTGGCAATTGTGGTTGCCTCGTCGTGTAGCGACCGTTTGTCGGAAACAAACGTAAACCCAAACGGGATTGACCCAGCTACTGCCAACCCCAACCTAATGATGCCAGAGGTGATGAACTCGGCAGCTAGGGCGTATTTGGAACTTGGCTACGGCGACGTAGCTGGAGTAGCGCAACACATCCAACACGACGGCTGGTTTAGCGGCGTCAACCACTATGATTGGGGCCCGCAAGACTGGAGCGGCTGGTACAACATGCTCCGTAACAACGAGTTTATGTACAAGCGCTCGGTGGCGCTCAACTACAAGTTCCACCAGGGCGTGGCGCTAACAATGCGCTCGTTTATCTTCGGGGTTATCACGGATTTGTGGGGAGATGCTCCTTATACATCTGCCGTGAAAGGTGATGAATCTAACGAATTGTTGAAGCCAACTTTTGATAGCCAAGAAGTAATTTATAAAGGAATCATCGCTGATTTGAAGGCGGCTTCTGAGCTTTTTGCTACAAAAGATGCAACGGGTTATACGACAGGTTACGATTTGTTTTACGCAGGAAACCCTACATCGTGGCAGAAATTTGCCAACACGTTGTTGTTGCGTTATTACATGCGCGTTTCTGAAAAAATGCCTGCTGAAGCCAAAGCGGGAATCGAAGCAATCTATAGCTCAGGTGTTTATATCAAGACACAAGCTGAGGATGCCACCATGGCTTACATTGGCGCTACTGCTGGAAATGCTTGGCCTGGTGCGGTAGCTTTTGACCAAGAGCAATCAAACTTTAGAAGAAAGAAACCTGCGCAGGCATTTGTAAATGCGCTTGTGTCAACGGGTGACCCTCGTTTGAAAGTATGGCTTGCACCAGTTCACGTTCGTTGGGTAGCTGACGAAACCCTCACAACCGACGTAGATAAGTTTATCCGTAAAGACGGGGTAATTCAACAAAATGTAAGCTATTTGACTGACGTGGTGCTACTTGCAGAAGTGAAAAAAGGCACAAAATATACGCGTCATTACAATCCAAAATTGTACAAAGGAACTTTGGATACGGGTGAGTATGTGGGTGTACCTGCGGGACTTATCCAGCCTGATACGTACAACAACAACCCAACGCCTGGCCAAACCGTACAGAACCAACACGTATCGCAGCTTGCAGAGATTTATCGTGGAAGCAGCGGTGGCTTGTTGAAAGCACGTTTGGCGTCATCGGCAGAAGCGTCGTTTATTTTGGCAGAAGCAGCGTTGAAAGGCTGGTCGGTAGGAACTGCTCAAGCGAATTACAATGCGGGTGTCAAAAATTCTCTTGAAACTTGGGGAGTAGGTTCGCAGTATGATGCGTTTATAGCTAAACCGGGTGTTGCATTTAACAATACTTTGGCGCAAGTGATGGAGCAAAAGTGGCTTGCCAACTGGACAATGGCAACCGAAGCGTGGTTTGATTACCGCCGTACGGGGCTGCCAGCGTTGAAAGCAGGGCCTGCTTCTGCCGAACCTGTTGTGGCGGTGCGTTTCAATTACGGAGACAATGAAGTAAACTTCAACCGTACCAATGCTGACGCCGCTATCAATAAATTGGAGGTAACAAAACATTCTGGTTTAAGAGGAAAAAATAGCCAATGGTCGAAACCTTGGGTTCTTCAAGGGACGAATAAGCCTTGGTAATTTTTTGGGTTAGTTGAACAAAAAAAGGGCAGAAGATTTCTGCCCTTTTTTTTATCCAAATGTCTCTAAAATGGCTTTTATGTTACTTTATTTCAATTGGTTGTAAAAAAAAGTAGTTAGGGATAGCCCGTTTTAGTTTGGCATACGTAAAAGGGAATAATACAACTACTTAACCAATTAATGACATGATTGAAAACTCTACACCTTCTCAAATGCTGAGGTATTTGGGGATGATGATGTTGGTAGTAGGGCTATGTATTTCCCAAGCCATAGCTCAAACTCGAACCGTCACTGGAAAAATTACTTCCAAAGAAGACGGTGCTCCCATGCCAGGAGTCAATGTAATTTTGAAAGGAACTCAGAAAGGTTCGACCAGTAATGCCACTGGAACGTACAGCATCGAAGTCAGCGGCGCTAATCCAACGCTGGTATTTTCGTTTGTCGGTTATGATGCCTCAGAAGTAATCGTCGGCAACCGAAATGTCGTGGACATCGTGCTCACACCAGGGATTGAAAACCTGAAAGAAGTGGTCGTGACCGCCTTGGGCATCAAGCGCGAAGAGAAATCATTGGGGTATTCGGTGGGTAAAATCGACAGCAAAGACCTGAACCGCGTGGCGCAAGAAAACGTCTTGAACGCCATGGCGGGAAAAGTGGCTGGGGTGTCTATTAGCTCAACGGGCGGTACGGGTTCGTCGGTTAGTATGGTGATTCGCGGTGCTACTTCGTTGAGTAGCGATAACCAGCCTTTGTTTGTGGTCGATGGGGTTCCGTTGGCCAACACCCTCAACAACATTAGCCAGGTCGGAAACGATAACCGTGCCGATTTTGGTAACTCCATTTCGAGCCTTAACCCCGACGATATCGAAAGTGTGTCGATTTTGAAAGGGCCAAGTGCAGCGGCGTTGTATGGTTCGCGGGCGGGGAACGGCGTGGTGCTTATTACCACAAAAAGCGGCTCTAAAGCCAAAAAAATGACCGTTTCTATTACTTCTAACACAGTTTTTGACAAACCATTTAAGTATTTGAAATGGCAAACGCAGTTTGGAACGGGGCAGTTTTCGGCCATTCCACCTGCCATTAGTGGCACACCTTTGAGTAACCCATTTGGGGGCTTGATCCAAGAAAACATCGGAGCTACTTACGGGGCAGCTTTGGACAAAGGCTACGAAGAAGTACAATGGAACAGCCCCATTGGCGCCGATGGAAAGCCTATGAAAATGCCGCTCGTGTCGCACCCCGACAACGTCAAAAACTTTGTGCAAACAGGGGTGACAACCACCAACGGGGTCTCGATTGCCAACAGTACTGACTTGTTCAACTACCGTTTGTCGTATTCAAACATGCAGCACAAGGGCATTGTCCCCAATTCTGATTTGTTTAGAAATACCATCAACTTAAATACATCGGTCAAAGTAAGTGACAAACTGCGGATAAGTACCAATTTGGACTTGAGCCGCTCCAACTCCAACAACCGACCTGCTACCAACCGAGGTGCTAACCCGCTCCAATGGGCCTATGCCGTGTCGCCACATACCGATATTCGAGATTTGGAAAACTACTGGTTGCCAGGTCAGGAAGGGTTGCAGCAGCGCTCTCAGTTCAAGGGAATTTGGAATAACCCTTACTTCTTAGCGTATGAAGTAAATAACAGCTTTGTACGTGACCGTGCGTTTGGAAACATCAAAGCAGAATGGCAGATTACGCCCGAAATCAGTTTGATGGGGCGCTATGCCATAGACACGTATAACGAAAAACGTGAAATGAAGGTGGGCAATAGCTACACCAATGACCCGCGTGGCGCGTACGGAATCATCAACATCGCCAATTTTGAAAGCAACGCCGATTTCTTAGCGACCTATAAGAAAGATGTCAAAGACTTCAGCTTTGCGTTTTCGGTCGGAGGAAATGCCCGTTACCAAAAAGGCTCGAACGTAACCAATGCCACCAAAAGCGGTACAGGTTTGATTGTGCCAGGCGTTTATACTATCCAAAACATTGCCCCTGCTAACCTCGACTACAATAGTTCGTGGTTCCAAAGAGCCATTTATAGTGGCTACGGATTGGCAAACATTGGTTACAAAGACATGGTGTTTTTGGACGTAACTGCCCGCAACGACTGGTCGAGTACGCTTCCTGCGGCCAACCGCTCATATTTCTATCCATCGGCTTCGTTGAGCTTGTTGGTGAACGAAATGCTTCCGTTGACCAACCAAATCAGCATGTTGAAACTTCGTACAGGATTTGCGCAGGTGGGTAACGACGCCAACCCGTACCAATTGCTCGGAACGCTCGGCAATGCTGGTACGTGGGACGGAGTACCGCGCCTCAGTACGCCTGGTACGCTCCTTATTTCTGACCTCAAACCCGAAATCGTAACCTCGTACGAAAGCGGGATTGACCTTAATTTGTTCAAAAACCGTTTGCGCTTCTCTGGTACATACTACATGGTAGAAAACCGCAACCAGATTCTAAGTACCAAACTTCCGCCGTCGTCGGGTTATACCCTTAAAAACATCAATGCAGGATTGTTGGTAAGCAAAGGCTTTGAATTTGTGTTGGGTGGAACGCCAATCGACCGTAACAATTGGCGCTGGGACATCAATGCCAACTGGACCCGCAACCGTACCACCATCAAGCAGCTTTCGGATGACTTGCCTTACTATACGCTTTGGACAGACGCCAAAGGAGGCGCTTGGACGTACGTAGGTGAGCAGATTGGAGATATTTATGACGCCAAAGTCGTGACGGTTGAAAACAAAGAATCGCCGTATTATGGATATCCTATTTTGGATCAAACGGGCAAGTGGCAGTCGATTGATGCCATCAATACGAAAAACAAAATCGGGAACTTCAACCCTAAATTTATCATGGGCTTGCAGACCTCGATTTCGTACAAAGGCTTTAGCTTGAGTATATCTTTCGACTGGCGTAATGGTGGCGACTTTGTGTCGCAGACTTATCGCTTTGGGGAAGAAAACGGACAGTCGCAGTTGTTCTTGGATAAATTATTCAACCCTAACGGCTTGACAGGCAAAGCCCTCCGCGATTATTTGGTGGCAAACCAAGACAAAATGGTGCTTATCAATGGCAACAACTTCCCATTGGTGGGTGGGCCAACGCCTGACTACGGTGGGTATCCGTTTAAGTATGGCCCCTACACCTTGCCTTACGGAGGGGTATTTATTCCTGGCGTAGTAGCGACGGGCTACGATGCCAACGGAAATCCAACAGGTTTCAAGGAAAACTTAGGAGAGACAGGCACGTTGATGTTGCCATTTGCAGGAAGTACCGCTTGGTCTTTTACAAGGGCGTTTTTGTACGATGCGTCTTTCCTCAAATTGCGTGAAATTACGCTTGGGTACGATTTGCCACAGAGCTGGTTGAAAAAAGTGGGTGTACAAAGCGCCAACTTCTCGGTGTATAGCCGCAACATCATTCTTTGGACGGCCGCCAAAATCAACATCGACCCAGAAATGGCATTCCAGCAAGAAGCCAGCGTGCAAGGTGGCGGAAGCCAGTTTAAACAGGGTATCGAACGCTACAACGTCAATCCTTGGGTTATTCCAGTCGGTTTTAAATTGGGTCTCACATTCTAAGAAAACATAAACAACATTAAGGCAATGAAAATCAAGAACTTTAAATCAACTTGCTTGGTGCTTTTGTTTTCTTGTACAGTATTTTCTTGTAAAGATTTAACTGTACTTAACGAAAACCCCAACGGCGTCAACCCCGCTAATGCCAATCCAAATTTGGTGTTATCAACCGTTTTAACAGAAAGTGGAAAAGCGTTTGTCAACTTGGGCTACCAAGACATTGCAGGCGTGATGCAGCATACCCAAAAAGATGGCTGGAGTAGCGGCCACAACGAGTACGATTGGGGCGGAAGCCAAAGCTGGGCGGGGTATTACGATATTTTGCGTAACAATCAATACGTCTATGACCGTGCCATCGCTACCAACTCAGAGTTGCACCAAGGCATCGCGCTGGTGATGAAATCCATGATGTTTGGGTTAATTACTGACCTCTGGGGCGATGCGCCTTACACTTCGGCTTTGAAAGGAGCCGATGGTGGTGCCGCCAATACGTTTCCTTCGTACGATTCGCAAGAGTCGATTTACACGGGAATTTTGGCTGACCTTGAGAAAGCAAACACATTGCTTTCCAAAAATGCGACAGACTACCCCGTAACTGTTGGTACGGCCGATGTCTATTATGGGGGAGCGCCTGCCAAATGGCGTAAGTTGGCCAACTCTTTGGCGTTGCGTTATTACATGCGTATTTCGAGCAAAAAACCTGATGTAGCAAAAGCTGGCATTGAAAAAATTGTAGGAAATGCAACACAGTACCCCATTATCACGGCCATTGCTGACGATTGCGCAATGCCTTTTGCGGGAAATAGCAACGATGATTCTTGGCCTGCCAACGCCATTTATGATGCCAGTGAAAGTAACTACCGTCGTATCAAAATGGCGGCTACGTTTGTAGATAGATTGTTGGCAATCAAAGACCCGCGTCTGGGAGTTTGGGCCAACAAGGTAAAAATTCAGTTGGTAGTAGATCCATCTTTGCCAAAAGGAACCGACAAAATTGACGGTAACAAACGCTATTTGTCGCCCGATAAAGTGGCTGGAAAAGAGTACAATACCAACGAATACGTAGGGCTGCCAACCGCGATGGTGGGAGGGGCTGCGTATAACCTGAGCCCAACCGCCGAACAAGCGGCCAACAACCCGCACGTATCGTGGTTGAACGACATTTACAAACAAGCCAAAGGAACACTTTTGAAGTCGCGGTTGATGTCGGCTGCCGAAATACGTTTTATTTTGGCCGAAGCTGCGCTGAAAGGCTGGGCGGTAGGCGATGCCAAAACGCATTATGAAGCAGGAGTAAAAGCCTCTTTAGATACCTGGGGCGTAGGAAGCAGTTATGCTACTTATATCGCAGGAGATGGCGTAAAATACGACGGAACGGTGAAACAAATCATTGAGCAAAAATGGATTTCGAGTTGGACGGCGGCGCAAGAAGCATGGTTTGACTACCGCAGAACAGGGTTTCCTGCGTTGGTTGCAGGGCCACAAGCCAAGCGCAAAGTGTTGCCAGTTCGGTTTTTCTACATGCTCGACGAACGTAATTTGAACAAGGTGAATGCCGAAAGTGCGATGAGTAAACTAGAGCAGACCGAGTTTTCGGCGGCAGATGGTAAAAATAGCCCATGGTCGAAGCCTTGGGTAGCCCAAGGAACAAGCAAACCTTGGTAAGAATAAGCGTTGAAGAGAATAAAAAAGGTGGAAAACTTTCCACCTTTTTTTGCACATACCTTTATTCAATAGTCCACAAATGTAAGTTTGCCGTATGCTCTTTAGGGAGATTTTAGTGGGGAATGTCGAGTGCATCGGGTTGCTCACAACCCGACGAATTTACCGAAAAACCAAAATCAGTATGAAAAAACGAATACTACTTAGCATAGTTATTGGGGTTTGGGCAGCCTTTGCGAGCATAGCGCAGGAGTTACGTGTGGGAGCTGCGTTGCGGGTCATCACGCCTAATCCATTGTTGCCTGCCTCGGGCGGAATAGGTACGCCTAAGCCTACCACGGAGAAAAAAGGTGATTTATTTGCCCGCGTGATGGTACTCGAAAAAGGCGGAACGCGCGTGGCAATCGTGGGTGTTGATAACCTTGGCTGGTCGTCGGTTTTGGGCAACAAATCGCGGGCGTTAATCAAAGGCATTCCTCCCGAAAATGTGATGATTGGCTGCACCCACACCCACAGCGGCCCCGATGCGTACGCGTTTCCTGACCAGACGGGCAAATCGTCGGCCGATTTGACGTATTTGGATGATTGCGTCAAAAAAATCGCCGATGCTGTCAATGAAGCTGTTTCAAAATTAGAACCTGCCACGCTAAAAATCGCGGTGGGGGAAGCCAAAGGGCAAATTGCCTACAACTACTACGCTCCGCAGTTGTACGACCCACGTTGTGGGGTGATTCAGGCCATCAACAAACAGGGAAAAACGATTGCGACTTTGGTCAACTACGCCATTCACCCCGAAATCATTGGGTCGGGAAGAGGAATTATGAGTCCCGATATGTGCGGGCCGCTGTACGACCGCATCGAGTCGAAAGTGGGCGGAATTGCTTTGTTTATGAACAGTGCCCAAGGAGGAATGGTCACGGCTGATAACCGTCGTGAGACGAACAATGAAGCTAATACGTGGGAAGAATGTATCCGAATTGGCGAACTGCTGGCCGACGAAGCTTTGCGCATCGTTACTCCCGCTCCGCCCCTCGATAATGCCTCGTTGTACTGCACGGCACGCACGGTAGAGTTTCCCGTAGAGTCAGAATTGATGCGTTATATTCTTAAAAACTCACCGCTTAAACATCCCAATGCCAAAGATGCCAGCGTAAGTACGCAGGTGAATTTAGTGAACATTGGCCCTGCCCAAATCCTGACCATTCCAGGAGAAGCCTTGCCCAACATTGGATATTACTTAAAGCGAAACATGAACACCAAATTGCCGTTTTTGTTTGGCCTCACCAACGACGCCTTTGGGTACATGCTCACCAAAGTCGATTTCAACAGTTTCAAACGCTACGAGTACGTGAGCCGAACCAGTTTGGGAGAAATGACTGCCGAAATTTATATGGAACAAGCCTTAAAGCTCGTCAAAGAGAGTCCTAAGGCGCAATAAGTAATTGTGCAAAATAAAATAAGACTTTATTGTTAATATACCTGAATCTCCTCAAACCCCAGGCCTTTAGGCTGGGGCTAAAAATAGGGCAATATGAAAGGGGCTTTAGCCCTGAATTTTTAAGGGACATAGTTGAAATTCAGGGCTAAAGCCCTTAACTTACCCTTGTTAATTTCTGCCCCAGCCTAAAGGCATGGGGTTTGAGCATTAGATATCGAGTCTAATTCTGCGTAAGCACTTAATTAACATAAAATGAAGAAAAAACAATGGCTCTTGTGGGGCATTCTTGGACTATCAATTGGAACAACGTGGGCGCAACGAAACGTCAAAGACATCAAAAAAGATTTTTTGAACCCAAAATCGAACACCGTACTGGTGGCCTCGCACCGAGCAGCGCACAACCAATTTCCCGAAAACTCCATTCCCGCCATCAAAGAAGCCATACGGCTAGGGGTAGATATTTTGGAGATTGACGTAAAAGTAACCTCCGACGGCGTGCCCGTAATTATGCACGATGGGACGGTCAATCGTACCACGACGGGCAAGGGAAAGTTAGAAGAAATGACCTTTGCGCAGCTTAATCAGCTTTTTTTGGTTGAAAATGGCAAAGCAACCACTGAAAAAATTCCGACGTTGGAAGAGGCACTTTTGCTGGCAAAAGGCCATATTTTGGTCGATTTAGACCTAAAAACCGACAAAATGGACGAGGTTTTGGCCGTAATCCGAAAAACGAAAACGGAAGATATTGTTATTTTTTTTGACAGCGATTATGAAATTCTGAAGTACGTTGACAAGAAAAACAAACGCTACATGATGATGCCACGGGCGCATTCGCTGTCCGAAGCCGATTCGGCCATTGCGTTGTTTGAACCCGAAATCGTCCACATCGACTTCTCGTTTTATACCCCCGAAGTAGTGGGAACCATCAAAAAGCATTCGTCGCGGGTTTGGATAAATGCGCTGGGACCCGTGGATGCGGCGCTTCGGGCAGGAAAAACCGACGAAGCACTGGGGCAGCTGCTCAAACACGGAGCCAACGTGGTGCAAACCGACGAGCCAGAACTGTTGTTGAAATTGCTCAAAGAGCGAAAAATTCATTTATAAATCTGACATTCTCTAACTCCAAAAATAATGCAAAAGCCATTTTTTAAACTCTTTTTGATAGCGGCCATCGTTTGGGTGGCTACTCCGCTTCTTCGGGCTCAACAAACAAACGTTACCCCCGAAACTGCCCTCAAAAGTTACATCAACAACGGTGACGATACCTTTACGTGGGAATTGAAAGACTCGTTTCCGATGGGTGACGTGACGGGCTATAACCTTCTTTTGACTTCTCAAAAATGGCGAGGAATTACGTGGCGTCACCAGCTTACGGTGTTTGTTCCCAAAGAAAATACCCACGATGGCGCGCTGTTGTTTATTACGGGTGGTTCCAATAAAGATGAGCAGCCCAACTGGAGTACCAAAGACAAGCTTTGGTTGCCGCTGGCGGGAATTTCGTCCAAAAATAAAGCCATTGTCGTGTTGTTGAAACAAGCACCTAACCAACCACTTTATGGTAAATTGACGGAAGATGCACTCATTTCTTACACCTTGCACAACTTCAAAAAGGACGGCGATTACACCTGGCCGTTGTTGTTCCCGATGGTGAAAAGTGCGGTGAAAACCATGGATGCCGTGCAGGCATTTTCAAAACAAAAACTCAACCATGAGGTTAATAGCTTTGTAGTGACAGGTGCGTCAAAACGTGGGTGGACAACTTGGCTGTCGGCGGCGATTGATGATGCGCGTGTAAAGGCCATCGGGCCGATGGTAATTGACATGCTCAACATGCCAGCAACGCTTGATTATCAGCTTAAAAGTTACGGGGAATACAGTGTTCAAATCGAAGATTACGTAAAATTGGAGATTCCCCAAACGGCCAATACGCCCAAAGGAGCAGCCATTACGACGATGATTGATCCGTATTCGTACCGTGCAAAATTAACAGTGCCCAAAATCATTTTCATTGGTACCAACGACGAATACTGGACGGTGGATGCCATCAAACATTACTATGACCAGATTCCTGGACAAAACATGATTCACTACGTACCCAACGCAGGGCACGATTTGGGAGGAGGAGCGCAAGCGTTGGAAGCATTGAGCGCCTTTTTTGGAACGACCATCAACAACCGCGCGTATCCGACTCCAAAGTGGAAGGCATCGTCGAGCCGTAAAGGAGTAAAACTGAGTATAAATACGGCAAGCGACGGTTTAGTCGATGCGATTGTTTGGTCGGCTACTTCGACGGACAAAGATTTTAGAAACGAAAAGTGGACAAGTCAGTCGTTGGGAGTGTCGAATACGTCAAAAATCAAGCTAAAAGAGAACTACCCAAGCAGCGGATACAAAGCGTTTTACGTTGACTTAAAATACAAAAACCCAGAAGGGGGAACCTATACCGTAAGCACTCGCGTATTTCTGACAGACCAGAAAAAGGTGCTTTAAAGTAGTCTTTTGGGTAGTCTTTGGCGTACTTTAGATATACTGTATAAACAAATGACCATGGAACACTCCCGTCCAGAGTACCTAGTCGATAAGCTACTAAGCAACAAGCTATCGAAAGAGGAGTTTGACGAATTGTTGGTAGGACTGGGAGCAACCGAAATGTCTCCAGAGTACTCTGTCATTCTGGAAGAGTATTTTAATAAGCTCATGTCAGAGTATGATGCAAAGACGCCCTTTCAACTGAGATAGTTAATTCGTTTTTCTATGAAATATGCCCAAAGGTATGCGATAACACTGCTTATTGCGCTACTTAGCATTTTTACGGGAGTTGCTCAAACAGCTCCCGTTCTGCCTGCCTCCAAAAACAAATTGGTGGTCATTGCTCACCGAGGCAACCACGTCAATGTTCCCGAAAATAGCTTGGCGTCGTACGAAGAAGCCATCAAAAGTGGCGCTGATTACGTTGAAATTGACCTACGGACGAGCAAAGATGGTATTTTGATGGTTCACCACGATGCCACCGTTGACCGCATGACCAATGGACAAGGCAACGTAGCGGACAAAACGTGGGCTGAACTTCAATCGCTTCAACTCAAAAATCCCAAAGCCGACGACCCAACAGCCTACCGAATCCCTGAGTTTCGGGAGGTGCTGCGTTTGTGCAAAAATCGCATCAATATTTACCTAGATTTTAAAAATGCGGACGTGGCCGAAACCTGGAAACAGATTCAGGCGGAGGGAATGGAAAATCAAATAGTTGTCTATTTGAACAAAGTACCCGACTACAAAAAATGGCGAAGCGTAGCTCCCCAAATGCCGTTGATGACGAGCTTATTTGACGAGGTAAAAAACAAAGACCAACTGCGGTATTTTCTGGGGCAAGTCAAAATCGAGGCGCTTGATAACATCTATGATAAAGAAATGGTGCAAGCCGCCCAAAGCGAGGGCGTAAGCGTTTGGTTAGATGTTCAAAGCCCCTCGGAAGGCCCCGAAGCGTGGAACAATGCGCTTCAAAAAGGTGTCAATGGCATTCAAACTGATCAGCCCGAAGCGTTAGTAAACTATTTAACGACCAACGGCTGGCGAAATGGACTGAGTCAAAATGCGGCTCCGTTGCCTAAGAAACCAAGCTATCAGTCGCTGTTGGATGTGTCGTACGGTGATGCCGAAGGGAAACAGAATTTGCTTGATGCGTTTTATCCCGATAATCACAACAGCAATACGAAGCTGATTGTCTATATCCACGGTGGGTCGTGGAGTAGGGGAGATAAAAGTGAGTTTCCCAAACAGTTGATTGAAGAGCTGGTGGGGAACCGTGGTTACATGGTGGTTTCTATCAATTATCGTTTGGTAAACGACGGAAAAAACCTTTTCCCCGCTCAAATTGAAGATGTGAAAAAAGCCCTTGAATTTTTGTCGAGCAAGGCAAACCGATACGGTTTTAACGGCAATGAATTTGCCCTCATGGGCGGCAGTGCAGGGGCGCATTTGGCAATGCTGTACGCCTATAAACACGACGCGAAAAAGCAAGTGAAAACGGTGGTGAACCTTTGGGGGCCAACTGATTTGACGGACAAAACCATTCGCCCAGACGGCAGCGATGCCGACAATACCGTCATTCGTTTTCTAGGAACGCCCGACCACAAAGCCCAAATCTGCGTGGATGCAAGTCCGTTATTACATTTGACCAAAGAAACATCGGTGCCTACCATTTCCTTCCACGGCGTAGAAGACCCGTTAGTGAACGTCAGTCAGGCCGAAAATCTTCATAAAAAACTACAATCGTTAGGAACGCTTTCGCAACTCGAACTTTATCCCAAAGAAAAACACGGGATGAGTGCTTCGGCCGCCGTAGATGTGTTTTCAAAAATTGTCACTTGGCTCGAAAAGCAGTATCCTGCGAAGTAGGATATATTAAGCCTTAATTTTCTCATTTTTATGCAATTACGTTTTCTCACACCATTCATTTTTCTCGCTTTTTTTACGTTCAAAATTCAAGCCCAAACCACGGCCAAAGAAGTACTCGACGGCGCAGTGACGCGCTTGTATAAGCAATTGACTCCCGCTCAGTTAGATACAATTTCGGACGAATACATCCTTGGCTTTTTGTCAGCAAAAGAACGTCAAATTTTAGCGACGCGTTACTGGACGTTTGAGGTAAACGTCCCCGTGGTAGTCTCACTCATGCGCGACCAAGCCCAGAAAGTGCCGCCGTTTTGGTTGGTTAAAAGTGGTTTCAAAAAAACAACCATGCAGGTCAAAAACGAAGAATATACCTACGAGGTGTGGCAAAAGAAGTTTAACAAAGGAGCAGTTCAGTTAGGAATAAACGGATTTGACAAACACCGTCCTGTGTATTTCATCAGCGTCGGCCCCCAAAAAAAGGGTGATAAAGTGAAGATTGCGCGGGTGTCGCCTGCCAATCAGCAGTTTCACGAAATGAAGGTAGGGGCGTTTACGTACCACGATTGGGACGACCTCGTGTTGGAAGAAGTCCCAGAAACATTACGGGGTCAAATTCTCTTTACGACGATTCGGGGACGGGCGCGGGAAGCGCATTTAAAAAATGCGTTTCGTCAAACGCTTTACCCGTCGCAGTCGCGCCCCGACCAAGTGGTGCTCAACCTCAGCGGTGATCCCAAAACGACCATGGATGTACAGTGGCGCACGCGACCAAACGTTACGAAAGGCCAAGTAAACTATTGGAAAGCGCAAACAACTGATACGCTACGGACAGAAGCCTCAATGATAACGATTGAAGACCGCCTCCTCCGTAATGACCGCTACATCAATCATTTTTCGGCGCAATTGAAGGGGTTACAACCTGCCACTACCTATTATTATCGAGTAGGGTCGGCGAGTGGAGGCTGGTCGGAAGTAGCATCGTTTAAAACCCAAGCCGCTACGCCCGAAGGCTTTTCGTTTATTTGGTTTGGCGATACGCATAAATCGCCCGATTGGGGAGCGATGGCACAAAAAACGTTAGCCCGCCACCCCGAAATTTCGTTTTATTCTATCATTGGAGATTTGGTCAGTACGGGCCTAAACCGCGACGAATGGGACGAGTTTTTTTATCATTCGGGCAATGTGCTGAGTTACAAACCGCTGATGCCCATTCCTGGCAACCACGATAGCCAAGACGGCCTTGGGGCGGCTATGTACCAACAACTTTTTAGCTTGCCTACCAACGGGCCTGCGCAGTTGCCCAAAGAGCGTACCTACTCGTTTGAGTACCAAAATGCGCTTTTTGTGATGATTGACGGGACGTTTTTGAACCATGAACAAACGGCTTGGATAGAGAAACAGCTGGCGACATCAAAAGCCAAATGGAAGTTTGTGATGCTGCACTTTCCGCCGTACAATTTTGAAGAAGATTATTCGCAAATCCGCAAAGAGTGGGGCGTTCTTTTTGACCGTTACCACGTGGATATGGTCATGAGCGGGCACGTGCATTATTATATGCGGAGCAAACCGATGAATGCCGAAAAAATAGTAGAAAGTCCCCAAAATGGAACGATTTATACCATTTCCATCAGTATTCCGAGCCATCATAAAGACTGGCCCACCGAACCGTATGCCGCCGCAAGGTTTCAAAGTGGGCCTGTTTATCAACATATTCGTATCGACGGAAATCGCCTCGTGTATCGTTGCCTCGACCCCGATGGGAAAGTAAAAGATGAATTGACGATTGAAAAATAGCGATTAATGAGGCAGGCTCTCCCACCATTTTAGCAGCTTATTTTTTAATGGATCAACCACGCTTTGGTTTTCCATCGCTAGATTTTGCTGTTCCGCGCTGTCAGTTTTAAGATTGTAAAGCTGAACATCGTTGCCGTTGGCATTCATTAGAAGTTTCCAATCTCCTTCTCTGACTGCCAACTGCGGACTTCGGTCTTTGCCTTGGGGGTACCTAAACGACGTTTCGTTTCTACCGTATTCCCAGAATAATGTACGAGCTTCCTTAGAAGGTTGTCCGAGTAGCGTTTTTAGTTTGTTTTTGCCGTCAATCTTGGCTTCTGTTTTCGCTCCCGCTAAAGCACAAAGTGAGGGAAACAGGTCATTGGCGTGAAGCACCGAAACAGAGTCGATTTTGCCCCGCTTGATTTTAGCAGGATAGTGGACAAGAAAAGGCATTCGGATACCACCTTCGTAAAGAGAAAGTTTGGAGCCCCTAAAATTGACGGAGCGAGCGCCGTTGAAGGTAGGTAAAGCTCCGTTGTCGCTAGTAAAAATGACAAGGGTGTTTTGATCTATACCCAGTTTCTTTAGCCCATCCATCAGGCGGCCAATCTCTCGGTCATAAACTTCCATAACCGCCTTAAAACTGCTTTTGGCTTCAGGGCCATCTGAGTGTTTGGTTACGTCATCTTTAAAGGGCACCCAAGGCGTGTGAACATCATCAGGCCACAGGTTGATAAAGCAAGGCTGTCCTTTGTGTTTTTGGAGAAAAGCCAATGTTTTATCAATAAAATAAGCCGTTCGGTTCCAGCGTTTTACGCTGTCAGAGTCAGCCCAAATCCAATTGGTAGATGTTATGATGGGGTCGGGGTTGGGACTTTCCCAAGTGCTACTCCATTCGTCGAAGCCATATTGGGCGATGGCAGGAGCATTTTTTACATCTCTTCCTCCTCCCATGTGCCATTTGCCAAAATGTCCCGTTTTATAACCGCTTTTTTGCAAAACCTGAGCAATAGAAGGTGCTTCTAGGGTTAGAAAATCGGCTTGTTGGCATTCGGCATTCCCTTTTTTAGTTTGTAAAAAACTTGTAATGTTCCACTTGGCTGGATGTGAACCTGTAAGAATGCCTGTACGTGACGGAGAGCAAATGGGGGACGCACTATAATAATTGGTAAATTGAATACTGTTGCGAGCTAAATGGTCTAAGTGGGGCGTTGGAAGTAATTTTCCTCCATAGCAGGCAATGTCTCCAACGCCCATATCATCCGTTAAAATGACAATGATGTTCGGTTTCTGGGCGTAGATGGCCTGAAAAAGAGTCAAATACAATAGAGAAATATACAAGATTTTTTTCATAAACTAATGCTAGTGAATAAATGAGAACAAAGTCTAATAAATGGTGTTTTAACTTCCACTAATTAGGAGAGATAATTTTTAAAAGCAGAAAAGGGGTTCGTTCTAATAGTCTTGAGAAATGGTAAGGAATAATAGAAGTAAGTAGTAGTGTACTCTTTGGGCTTGCCTTTGTACCTTTGCCGCAAAGATTACGAGTATCATGTCAAAACCCATCTTAGTTTTAAAATTCGGCAGTGCGGCCATCACCAAAGCAAACGGTGAACTCAACCAACTCGTGATGGTGGAAGTGGCACGTCAAGTCGCGCAGTTATATACCGAGTATCACGTGGTCATTGTGTCGTCGGGAGCCGTGGCGGCGGGGAAACAATACATTCGCAGCTACGCGGGTGAAATCACGCAGCGAAAAGCGGCGGCGGCCATCGGCAACTTATTGTTGTTGAACAAATACGCCCAGTTTTTTTCGCCGTATGATATTCCCGTAGCGCAGAGTTTGTGCGAACGCGGGCACTTTGCCAACCGTGACCAGTTTTTACAAATGAAAGATACCTTTCAGGAGTTGTGGGAAAACGGCATCATTCCAATCGTCAACGAAAACGACGTGGTCAGTAGTCACGAATTGAAGTTTTCGGACAACGACGAGTTGGCAACGCTCATTGCGGTGGGTTTTGGGGCTGATACGTTGATGCTTTGCACGTCGGTAGGAGGGTTACTCGACGATAAAGGAAAAGTGATTCCGCGTGTGTCGCAGGTCAATGACGTATTTCAATTTGTACGAAGCGATAAATCGAGCGTAGGGTTAGGAGGGATGACGTCTAAGTTGACCTTTGCCAAACTCGCGACGCGTATGGGGATTCGTACCATTATTTTTGGAATGAACGTACCTAATGGGATTCTTTGTGCGATTCGTGAAGAAACGGGGACGGTATTTGCCCCTCAAGACAATAGCCTCTCGGCGCGTAATCGCTGGTTGGGGAGTGGTAGCTTAGTGGCGGGTCGCATTACGATAGATGAAGGTGCGGCACAGGCGCTCCAAAACCGTAAAAGTTTACTGGCCGTGGGTATTAAAAACGTTTCAGGAGATTTTGAGGCAGGAGAGGTGGTCGAACTGCTGGATGTAGAAGGAAGCCTGTTGGCAGTTGCCAAAGCCCGCGAATCATCGGTGGTGATTGCGCAAAACCTTCGTACTCAGAATTTTGAAGTGGCAAATGCCAACGACATCGTATTATTATAAAAAAAATGTCGGGGTGTAAGCACCCCGACACACGCCGTGTGCGTCGGGGCACTCATACCCCGACATACAGGCTCACTTACGCAATTTCAATCAAGCGAGGAGTTTTCTTCGCTTCTTCTTTTTTAGGAAGTTCTACGTTCAACACCCCATCGGTGTAAGTAGCTGCGATTTTCTCGCCGTCGATGGTATTCGGCAAAGTGAATGAGCGACGGAAGCTGTTAAAGCTAAACTCTTTGCGGGTATATTTTTCGGTAGTTTCTTCGTTTTTTTGCTCTTTTTGAGCCGAAATGCTCAGTACATTATTTTCCAAGTTGATTTTAAAATCTTCCTTCTTCAAACCTGGAGCAGCTACCTCAAGACGGAATCCGCTTTCGCCTTCCACAATGTTTACGGCAGGTACACCGTAGTTTGTCAAGTTAGCGGGAGCAAAAAGCTCGTTAAAATCTTTTCCGAATACGTTGCCGAACAAAGTGGGGAAGTTGCCGTTGGTTTTTACTAAAGTTGCCATGGTTGCTAGTAGTTTTAAGTTTTTATGTTGTTTGTAATTGAGTTGTGCTAGTTATTGTCTTTTTTTACTGCATCAACGCCTTACTAAGGTCAAATCCTGTACCACGCGATTTTTTTGATAATTTTAATGACAAAATGTCATAATTGGTGGGTTTTTTATTTTTTATTAATGACAAAATGTCCTGATTTGCTATAAATACCCCTATGCTTCCACTTCAACCCAACTCCTTTATTGACGCTTCCAAGCAAGGTGACAATCGCCTTGGCCTTTACGTAGCGGTTTTTTTGCTGGTAGTTATTGCCAACGTCGTTGGGTCTATCCCAGGTGCTTGGGCAATGGTCGAACTGCGCTCAAACGAGATGTCTTTGCCCATTTATTTGGTCATGGCGTTGGTTTTTCTCTCCTTCGTAGTAGCCTTGGGCACGCTTTGGTTTTGTGTACAGTACATTCACAAGCGCTCACCGTTTACGATGATTGTCCCCTCGGGGCAAGTCAACTGGAAACGCGTGGCGGCGTCGGGTGGGCTGTGGCTTGGCTGTTCGGTAGCTGTGGAGCTAGTTACTTACTTGCTTTTTCCTGATAAATACCGTTTGAGCCTCAACTGGTCGGAATTTTTGCCTTCATTGGTTGTAGGTCTGCTTTTTATTCCTTTTCAAACCTCTTTTGAGGAATTGTTTTTTCGGGGGTATTTGATGCAGGGCATTGGTTCTTGGAATTTTTGGGTAGGAGTAACCGTTCCCGCTATCTTGTTTGGGTTGGCGCATAGTTTCAACGATGAGGTAGAGGCGGCAGGCTCGCTAGGCATTGCCATGATTTACTACATTGGCGTAGGGGTCTTTTTTGGTCTTCTTACTGTGTACGACCGAAGTCTTGAGTTACCTTTGGGGGTTCATGCGGCCAACAACCTGTACGCGTTTTTGGTTGTGGGTTATCCGAGTAGTTCTATTCCTACGGCGACCATTTGGATGATGAACGAGCTTAATTTTCCCTTGATGATTGGGCAATGGTTACTGACGTTAGGACTGTATCTTTTGTTGCGCAAACGACTTGTGAAGTGAGTTTGGTTGTCTGGTTTTCAGTTTTGGGTTTTCTGTTTCGGGTTTTTCGGCTAAATAATGTGCTTTTCCTTCTTAGTTGCTGGTTGGGTTGTGAGCAACCCTTCACACATTAAGTTCGGTTTTCAAAATGGCTTTTGGTTCTCTCTTTCGTTTCCTTACTCGTCGGTTTATGATTAATGCTGCCCTAATTCGCCCCTATTCCCAGCAGTCGTCGGGTTGTGAGCAACCCTCTCCACGGAGGAACATTCGACATTCTGCACTCTGCCCTCGACATTCCCAGAACCCGTTCTCGCCTTGGTTTGTCTTTCGTCCTTTCCTCTTTGTCCTTTGTCCCTTACTTTTTGCCTTTTGCTCCTTGGCACAGCAAGTGGGGCAGCCATTGCCGAAGTGGAAAGAAGGCGGGTTGGATATTCACCACATCAATACAGGCCAAGGTAGTGCTACGCTGCTGGTATTTCCCGACGGAACAACCTTACTGGTGGATGCGGGGGCGATAAATCCCCACGATTGGCGGACGAATAAGCCCCGAAATATTCCAACAAAACCCTCCAACGAACGACAAGCAGGGGAGTGGATAGCGCGCTATGTTCAGAAAGCATCGGGGCACCAGACTTCACCCGTTATTGACTACGCCCTAATTTCTCATTTCCACGACGATCACATGGGTACACCTCTCAATGTTACCAAGCAATCGAGCGTTGGATATACCTTGGCAGGAATTACAGAAGTGGGGGAGTTTATTCCAATTCGAAAAATCATTGATCGGGGCTGGCCTGATTATTCGTACCCTGCTCCCATGACGGCTGATTCGATGGTGAGTAATTATCGGCGGTTTTTGCAATGGCAACAGCAACACAATGGCATGGCGATTGAGCGTTTTCGGGCGGGAAGTAACGATCAAATTGTGCCTTTGAAAAGCAAAAAATACCCTTTTGAGGTGCGAAACATTGCCGTTAATGGAGAAATGTGGATGGGGGCAGGTAACCAAACAACATCACTTTTTCCACCGCTGTCTTCGCTAAAATCTGCTGATTTTCCCAACGAAAATATGTGTAGTGCCGTGTTTCAAATTCGCTATGGGAAATTCGATTATTTCTCGGGAGGAGATTTACAAGGGGTGATTCGATTTGGAGCGCCTGCGTGGCACGATGTAGAAACGCCGATTGCCCAGGTGGTAGGGTCAGTAGATGTTCAATTGGTTGACCACCACGGCTATCCCGATTCTCAAAATGGGACGCTTCTGGCTCGTTTGCAGCCACGTGTGATGGTGGTTCCAAGCTGGGCATCGTCGCATCCAGGGAAGGACGTATTAGAGCGGATGTTTTCGGAAGAGTTTTACAAAGGCCCGCGCGATGTATTTATGACCAACCTGCTTCCAGAAGCCAAAACGGCCATCGCTGATTTGTTGCCTCGCTTAAAAAGTGAAAATGGCCACGTGGTGATTCGCGTGGAACAAGGCGGAAAAACGTACCAAATAATGGTGTTGGACGATAGCACCGAATCGTTTCGTATCAAAGCAGTGTATGGTCCGTACGAGTCGAAGTAAATACAGCTAAAATCCTTCTACTACATCGTCTAGGCTACCTTTATTCATTTTATGAAACCTCTGAAATTCATCTACGCCTCCAAACCACTCTAAAACTTCATCACGCTTTAATTTTGTGATTTTGTGTGAGAGAAAGGCGTGGTACGAAGAATATTCCCAGTCGTAAGGACGCGAAACAAACCCATGATTAACAGGATTTTGGTGTATGTAATTGATTGCAGTAGTAAAATAGGCTTCACTATCTATCTCAAAACGTTTGGTATAATCAATAAACAGCGCCCCCTTCCTTTTATATTTGATATTGTACGCTCTTGCGTATCCATTGAGCCAGTTACTGACTTTTTGCATAGCCAATTTGTGCACATTTCCTTCAAATTTAGGTTCTTTCTCAAGCTCCTCCAGCGCTTTTACGCGTATCAATAAATGAAAGTGATTAGGCATTAAACAATACGCATACGTCTCAAAAACTGCCAATGTGTGGTGAGCATACCGATTCAAAAAATAATAGTAGTTATCGGCGCAACGAAAAAGGTTTTCACTACCAACAGCATGGTTTACTAAATGATAAAACGTATTTGGCTCAAATAACCCTAATCCTTTCATACAAGTTTTAGGGTTTAGACTTGTTTCAGCCTGTGTGGTTACAAGCCCCAGACCTAAAAGGTTTCAAAAACCTTTTAGGTCTAAAACCTTACAGGTCTTCCAACAACTTTAACCCTTCGCCGTGCAGGTTCATAGTTTGAAGCGCGAGGTCGTCTTAGCCTCAGACCTATAAGGTTTCAAAAACCTTATAGGTCTTCCTACAGGTCTTCCAACAACTTAAACCCTTCGCCGTGCAGGTTCATAATTTGAAGCGCGGGGTCGTCTTTGAGGTACTTTCTTAGCTTGGTAATATAGACATCCATGCTTCGGGCATTGAAGTATGAATCATCTCCCCAAATCAATTTTAACGCAAAACTGCGGTTGATGGGTTGGTTTTTATTTTCGCAAAACAACTTCAATAAACCCGATTCTTTGCTCGTCAGCTTCTGCGGAACGCCGTTTCTTGTGAGTAATTGATGGTCTGCGTCAAACGTATAACTTCCCAGTTGAAACACACTCGGCTGGGACGCCAAAGTAAAAGTTGTTTTTTGATAACGACGCAGCACTGCCTGAATCCGAAGCAGCAATTCTTCCATGCTAAACGGCTTGGTGATGTAGTCGTCGGCGCCCACTTTAAAACCCTGAATCGTATCTTCTTTCATACTTTTGGCCGTCAGAAAGATAATGGGGACGTCTTTGTCGGTCAGGCGAATTTCTTTGGCCAACGAAAACCCGTCTTTTTTGGGCATCATCACGTCAAACAAACATAAATCGTACGTTCCCTCTAAAAATGCCTTTAACCCCGCATTCCCGTCGGTGGCCAAATCTGTTTGATAGCCTTTACTGATAAGGTATTCCTGTAAAAGTTGCCCCAAATTTGGGTCATCTTCAGTCAAAAGGATGCGTGTGATGGGTGGTTTAGTCATGTTTCAATGGCAATTTTACAGTAAATGTACTTCCTTTTCCTAGTTTACTTTCCACGTCGATGGCCCCACCGTGCGCTTCTACCATCTTTTTGACATAGCTAAGGCCAAGGCCAAAGCCTTTCACATCGTGAATATTTCCCGTTGGAACGCGGTAGAAAGGGTCAAAAATTTTGGTTTGTTGCTCTTTGGTCATTCCGCGCCCTTGGTCGCTTACGCTTACATAGACAAAATTATCATCGTTGTGGGTGCCTACGGCAATGTGAGGTGCCTCGGGCGAGTACTTGTTGGCATTATCAAGCAGGTTGGTCAAAATATTGGTCAGGTGCAGCTCATCGGCTTCCACCAATTCGTTGGTGGCCTCAAAACTCAGTTCAATTTCGCCCTCCCGTTGCTCCAATTGTACCCCCAAATTGTTGAGTACTTTTTCAATTACGTCATGGATGTTTACTTCGGTAGGTTTGAGTTTGATTTCGCCACGGTCGAGAAGTGCCATTTGTAGCACTTTCTCTACGTGCCCACCCAAACGCAGCGTTTCGTCCCGAATGATGCCCAAATACCGCTGGATTTTACTTTTTTCACTTTGCGGCGTTTCCACTTGTTCGCGGGCCATGCTCACGGCCAACGAAATCGTCGAAAGCGGCGTTTTGAACTCGTGGGTCATGTTGTTGATAAAATCATTTTTGACATCCGAGAGTTTTTTCTGCTTCAAAATGGTCGTCACCGCCACGTAAAAACACCCCAAAATCACCAATAACAACAAAGCGGAGCTAATCAGCGTAAAGCTCATGTTTTGCAAAATAAACGCTTGCCGTTCGGGAAAATAGACCAGGAGCTGACTCGGCAGGGTATTGATTTCGTTGGGGAACAAACTTGCCCGAAACAGCTCGCTCCCCGTCGTGTCGGGGCGGTAAGCAACGGTCGAGAACAGCACATTCGACTGATTGTTGTTTTGAATCGCAAATTCATAAGGTAGTCCAATGCCGCGTTCGGCCAACGATTTTTTCAACAACGAATCAATCATCAAACGGTTGACGCGTTGCTCCATCGGGCGTTTGCTAAACAGCAGGTCTTTGAACACATCTTTCAGCAAGTCGGTCTGCGAGGCCAGGGTTTTTGATTTTGTATCGTTTTCGTCACGTATTGCTCTTTTTTCGAGCGGTTGACGGGCTTTTTGCACCGACGAACGCACTGCCATCAGCACCGAACTATTGCCGAGCGTATCGGTGGGCATCAACACGCGCCCCATTTGGTCAAACCACGCTTCAAACATCCGTTCTTGTTCGGCGTGAATCCGCAAAAACCGCTCAATGTGAGGTAATTCGTCGTTGCGTTGTCTTAAAATTTCATTGATAAGGTTGGCCTGAAAATCGGTCATCGACCGATTGCGCGGCGTCAGTGCATCGGTCGGGTTGGTGCCTGTCAGGTTGCCATCTCGCCCCGCTGAGGCCGTATATTCGTCGGGCAGTCGGTGCTTGGGTGTTTGCGTTTTTTGGGCCAAACGGTTCTTATTCAGCGCCTCCAATTTGCGCTGCTGCTGTTCGATTTCCTCGCGTTGTCGAATCAAATAAATGATTTCTTGTTTCTCCAGTTTGCGGACGACATCTTGCAATGCGTCCGAGACTTTGAGCTCAAACTGCTCATTGCGCAACGCCAACGCACTCGTGATCCAATACCATTGAAAACCCATCAGACTAAGCGCCGCCAGCCCCATCAGAGAAATCAACAAGCGTATTTTTTGTTTCGTCATCATTTTTTTTTCAACTCATGCAACGTTTCGTTTCCTAACTCCGACTTTCTAATCGTATCCGTCGATTGCACCTCCAAAATAACGCAATTCGGTCAACCCTTTAACACATTTTAAGAAACTTTAACACGGTCAACCTCTGAAAGTTGACGAACTTTCGGAGCCAATTTACCAATTAACAACCAAGCAATCCTATGAAAACAAACATGACTTTTTTTGCGCTGGTAGTAGGGCTGGGAGTAGCCACTACGGCAATGTCGCAAGACGTTAAAAAAGAAGAAAAAGTCGCCGACAAAGACAAAGTGACGATTCGCGTACGGATGTCGGAGGAGAAAGACGGTAAAGTAGAAACCTTTGAGCGGACTTATACCTACAACGGCCTTTCGGAAGAAGAACGTGAGAAAAAGGTAAAAACCATCATGGATTCGCTCCGAAACGACAGCAAAGCAGCGGCCAATCGTCGTTTAAGCGTCGAAATTGAGGAGGGTTCGAGCGTGGTGCGTGACAAAGAACGTTGGGGTAACCAAGAACATATTACCGTTATCCCGAAAGATGGCCGCAAACGTGACGTACAAATTTATCGTTACGAGCAGCCGTCTGACCGACGCGAGCGCAATGGTGACCGCAAAAGTGAACGTACGTACGAATTTAAGTTTGACGACGAAGCCTTTGCCGACCGTATGCAGCGGGTTGAAAAGCGAATCGAGCCCCAAATGCGTAAATTAGAACGTAATATGGAAGAATGGAGTCGTGATTTTGAGCCCAAATTCAAAGAGTTTTGGCACGGCGACATCAACATCAGCGGGGCAGGAAAACCTGCTTCCATTCGTGGCTTAGAGGCGTATCCCAACAACCCCGAAAAAAATGAATTGAACATTCGTTTTTACGCTCCCGCCAAAGGCGACGTGACCATCTCAGTCACTGACACCAAAGGCAAACAAGTCGCCAAAAAAGAAGTGAAAGATTTTACGGGCGACTATGTAGGTCAGTTGGATTTAGGAAAAAATGTAAAAGGCACTTATTTTATCAGTGTTGTTCAAAATGAAGACGGAACGGTGAAACGCGTAGTGGTAGAGTAAAATAACTAAATACATAACATAAAAAGGCGATTCCCTAAAAGAGTCGCCTTTTTATGTTAAACTAAAAATATTATTTGACAATCAAAAACTTCCGCGAGACTATCTGTACGGTCTTGACGGCAGTAGCGCAGATAAGGGTGGATTGATGTCCAAAGATAAGTATTACGTTGAGGCAATTTTATTTGGGAAGCATGATGAAATCGTACTGCGTTTTTGAACCTATTTCTACCTTGCAGCAGTTGCCTGTTCGCTGTCCATTTAGATATGTTTGATAGCCTCGATATTTAGGGTAAAACTTACGATCCCATAAATTTACTACAGTAAGTGAATGAAATTCTTTAGGGGCATCAATAACTACATTGTACTTGCCATTGGCATCTGTAAATACAGTTTTTAGTGGGCGGCTTACAGACCCTAATATGCCTTTTTCACCATCTATGGCAATTTCAACACTATCCACTGGCAATTTTGTATCAAAATCAGTAACTGTACCAAAGACGGTGGTAGTTCGGCTTTTGGTGGGGTCATAGAAGCAGCCTTCTGTCAGTAGCAGCATTCCCGCTGCATAGAGCCAAGGTTTTACTAATCGTTTCATTTTCAAACGTTGTTTTCGAGAAGTGAAGTTTTTGATTTTTAAGAACATGAAAGGCTGGAAGCCTTTTGATAATTATCACGAGTCGGAGCCTCGCGCTATCGGGCATTCTGTCCCATAGATTAAATGAATTAAAAAGAATATTAGATGCTTTTTCATGATTTTGGAGATTTAGTTAACTTTTTCGATTTTGTCAATATGGAAATATTTCAATGTCCCTATTACAGCACTAGGACAGCTATCACAGCTATCACAGCTATCACAGCTATACAATCTCCCCCAAACTCGGTATTTGAAGGGCTGAGGATTTCCTGTATAAAAATTATAGCTTTGTTGTAACTTACCGTCATACAAAGATTGTTGCTGATAACAAATTAGAGGTTCACCTTCTACATTTTCAATAATTAAACCGCCAAAACCTACATCAGCCCGTGCATTGTCTACAGTTTTGATGTAGCTTAGTTTTTGGCTAGGAGAACCACAGCAAGAGCCGTCGTCGCAGGGGTCTTTTCGTTCGCAACTCACGCTCATCAGCAGCACCACCGTGGCGTATAGAAATGGTTTGATTAATCGTTTCATGTTCATACGTTGTTTTTAAAAGTGAAGTTTTAATACAAAAATCAAGGTTGTTTCATAGGCAACAGCGTGGATAAGGGTGGATGGATGTCCAAAAATAAATTTTACGTTAAGGGAATTCTATTTGGGAAGCATAACGAAATCATATTGCGTTTTTGAGCCGATTTCTACTGGACAACAATAATTTATTCGATTACTGTCTTTTAAAGAAAAATAGCCCCTGTATTTTAAAGTGTACTTTAATTTATCAAAGTACCTATTTATTGCAGTTATTTTATGGTAACCATTAGGAACATCAATCGTAGTAGAGTAATAGCCTTGTTTGTCAGTATAAATTATCTTCAGTTGATCGGCATTAGAAGCAAATACTCCTTTTTCTCCAGTAATCATAATTTGTACGCTATCAACAGGCAACTTGGTATCGTTATCGGTCACTGTACCAAATACAGTAGTTTCTCGGCTTTTTAAGGGGTTGGAAAAACAGCTTTCGGTCAGGAGCAGCACTCCCGCTGCATAGAGCCAAGGTTTTACTAATCGTTTCATTCTCATACGTTGTTTTCGAGAAGTGAAGTTTTTGAGTTTTAGGAACATGAAAGGCTGTAAGCCTTTTGATAATTATCACGAGTCGGAGCCTCGCGCTATCGAAATACGTTGTTTTTTAAAAGTAAAGATAAGCAACTGTAAGGAGAATAAGTGCTAAAAAATAATAATCATTGTTACTTTACCGTATAACTCCAACTGTGCTTGATGACTTTGAGTGAAAAGGTACTGTTGAGTGTACCTATATTTTCAATTTTTGATAATTTATTTCGTACAAAGTGATGGTATTCGTCCAAACTCCCCACGTTGATTTTTAACAAGAAATCTACTTGCCCCGCCATGTGGTAGCACTCTTGTACTTCCTCCAACTTTTGAATTTCTTCTTCAAAGCTCTCAATAAATGCCTTGTCGTGGTAACGCATCGACACTTGGCAAAAGATGGTAATGGGCTGCCCAAGCAAGTCTTTGTCCAAAATCGCCACGTACTGTTTGATAAACCCAAGCTGCTCCAAACGCTTGATTCGCTCATAAACGGGCGACAAGGTAAGGCCCAATCGAGCCGCCAATTCTTTGGTTGTGAGCTTGGCATCGGCCTGCAAAAGCCGCAGTAGTTTTTTGTCAATGTCATCAAGTGATTCGAGTGCCATAAAATTTTCTTTTTATACTATCTCAATTTAATCCTGTTTAGTGATATTTTCTTTAAAAGAAATAAAATTCAGTAAAATTAATGTATTTTTTGGGATAATGTGCGTTAATAGTAGTGTCTATATAACTTTGTGCCGTTAATTACACTTCATCAAAAGTTAAAAATCAGCTAAAACGCCACAGTTATGAAACAGGAAACGATTTTAGTGATTGGCGCAAATGGTCAGATTGGAACGGCATTGTTGCCTCATTTACAACGCCTCTACGGCTGGGAGAATGTCATTGCCAGCGACCTCCGAGCGGGAGAAAACCAACAAGCAATTTTTGAACGCCTAGATGCTACCGACGCCACGATGCTCGCCAGCGTTGTGCAACGTTACCGCGTGACGCAAATCTATCATTTGGCGGCGATTCTTTCGGCCAAAGGCGAGGCTGACCCGCTTTGGGCGTGGAACCTCAACATGCAGACCCTGCTCAACGTACTGGAAGTAGCTCGCCTCCACCAAGTCAAAAAAGTATTTGTACCGAGTTCTATTGCGGCTTTTGGCACGCAGGCTCCCAAGTACGAAACGCCGCAATCGGCCCTGCTCGACCCCTCAACGGTCTATGGCATTAGCAAAGTGGCCGCCGAAAACTGGTCGGTTTATTACCACAAACGCTACGGCCTCGATGTACGCTCACTGCGCTACCCAGGCGTCATTAGTTACCAATCTATGCCTGGCGGCGGCACTACCGACTACGCCGTGGCGATTTATCACGAAGCCGTCCAAGGCAACCGTTTCGAGTGCTTTTTAGCCGCCGATACCTTGTTGCCCATGATTTACATGGACGATGCCCTCCGCGCTACGTTGGAATTGATGGAAGCCCCCGAAGCGGCCATCACGGTACGAACATCGTACAATTTGGCTGGCATGAGTTTTACCCCCGCCCAAGTGGCGGCATCAATTCAGACGTATTTTCCTGATTTTCAGGTTGACTACAAACCCGATTTCCGTCAAGCGATTGCTGACTCATGGCCTAAAACCATTGACGATTCGGTCGCACGGCGCGATTGGGGCTGGAAACCCCGCTTCGATTTGCCCAAAATGACGAAAGAAATGATTACCCACCTCACCGAAAAAGTTATCTAAACGTATGTACGCAAGCATCAAAAACGAACTCCAACAGGAACTAAACGCCCTCAAAGAAGCGGGGCTTTATAAATCAGAACGAATCATTGTTTCGCCACAATCGGCAGAAATTACCGTTCAAAATGGCCGTGAAGTACTGAATTTTTGTGCCAATAATTACTTGGGTTTGTCGTCTCATCCAGAAGTCATCAAAGCTGCCCACGAAGCCCTAGAAACCCACGGCTTTGGCCTTTCGTCGGTACGGTTTATTTGTGGTACACAAGATATTCACAAAGAACTTGAGCGCCAAACTGCCGCTTTTGTGGGGGCCGAAGATTGTATTTTGTACGCCGCTGCGTTTGATGCCAACGGCGGTGTTTTTGAACCGTTGTTGGGAGAAGAAGATGCCATTATCTCCGACGAACTCAACCACGCGTCTATCATCGACGGGATTCGTTTGTGTAAAGCCAAACGTTTCCGCTATCAGCACAACAACATGGAGGATTTGGAGGCGCAACTCCGCGCCAGTGCCTCGTGTCGCCGCCGATTGATTGTCACCGACGGCGTATTTTCGATGGACGGAACGATTGCTCAATTGGATAAAATCTGCGACTTGGCCGATCAATACCAAGCGTTGGTGATGGTGGACGAATGCCACGCCAGCGGTTTTATGGGCAAAACAGGTCGGGGAACGCCCGAGCACAAAGGTGTACTGGGTCGTATCGACATCATCACTGGCACCTACGGCAAAGCCTTGGGTGGCGCGTCGGGTGGTTTTACGGCGGCGCGTAAAGAAATCGTTGAGTTGTTGCGTCAGCGTTCGCGGCCGTATTTGTTTTCTAATACCCTCGCTCCTTCCATCGTAGGTGCTTCGCTCAAAGTATTGGAATTACTACGCCAATCGACCGCCCTGCGTGATAAACTCGAAGCCAATACCCGTTATTTCAGAGAGGCCATGACCGCCGCAGGCTTTGATATTTTGCCAGGCGAACATCCCATCGTGCCCATTATGTTGTACGACGCGCCTTTGGCGCAGGAGTTTGCCAAACAGTTGTTGGAAGAAGGCATTTACGTCATCGGCTTTTTCTATCCAGTAGTTCCCAAAGGCAAAGCACGGATTCGGGTACAAATTTCGGCAGGGCACGAGCCAGAACATCTACAACGCGCCGTCGAAGCGTTCATTAAAGTAGGAAAACGTTTGGGGGTTATTGCTGGCTAAACTTTTTTCCGCAGATTGACGCAGATGTTCGCAGACTATTATCAGCGCTACTCTGCGAGTTAAATCTGCGTCAATCTGCGGGGAAAAAATGATGAAAAAGCCATTTAACGTAACGTACTTATTTGAGCCCGAAACTCTCTGGGCGTACGTTGGTGAATTTTTTTAAACGAACGGTTGAAATATGAGACGTTACTGTAACCACTCTCGAAAGCTACTTGCGTAATCGGTAAGTCGGTTTGCTGTAAAAGCTGACAGGCAAATGCGATGCGTACTTCGTTCAAAAAATCTGAAAAAGTACGGTAAGTAAGGTTTTTAAAGAAACGGCAAAACGAATGTAATTGTAACCCTGCCACCGAAGCAGCTTGCTCAATGGTGAGGTCTTCCCTAAAGTTCCGCTGAATGTACTCCATCAATCGCGAAACACGGTTTTGATTTTTATCCGTAAACGTAGAAAGCAGCGGGGCTCTATTGAGCCAAATCATGTCTTCAGGGTCAAGTAAAAGCACCATAATCTGTAAGAACGAGGACAATAACTGCATATTCTTACTGTTTAACATGTCTTGCAAGTAGCCAATAATGCGCTCTTTTTTCTTCCCAGAAAAGCTAATTCCTTTTTTAGACTGCACAAAAAACTCTTCCAACAACTTTGTGTCCATAAAAGGTTTTAGGTATTCCGTTAACGTAATGGGATTGATGTATAAAGCCACTGACACCGCAGGCTCATGCTCGCTTGCAGCGTTAAATTCACTGTACCATACATGAGGGACATTGGGCCCAACAAATGTTAAATCTCCGCACTCAAAACGCTCGATAGTTCCCCCAATAATCCGCGTACCAGCACCCGATAAAATATAAACCAGCTGACATTCATTGTGAAAATGGAAGTCGGTGGCAAACGATGACCGTACAATTTGCTTGACCACAAAGGGTTTTTGGGCGGTTGTAAAATCGGGTAAAAGGGTGTAGGTAGCTTTCATTTTTACGGGTGTGCCTCATTTTTGCAAATATAGTATTGATAAATGGCAACCTAAAATAGGTTTTTGCTAAAAATCGCCCATTATTTTGTACAATTCTTTTGACTTACCCATTATTCTTTCCAATGAAGAAGTTTTTTATTATCCTTTGCCTGTTTGTCCATGTACAAGTATCGGGACAACAGTTGGCTAAACCTTCTGCTGTTCAGTACAAATGGCAGGAACAAGGGCGCATTATGTTTGTCCATTTTGGGGTGGCGACTTGGCTCGGTCAAGAGTACGACGAGACGGGCGAATTTGACATTTCTCGCATCAATCCTACCAAACTCGACACCGATCAATGGTGCAGGGTGGCTAAGTCGTGGGGTGCCAAAGAAATCATTTTTGTGGCCAAACACGCGGGTAGTTTTTGCTGGTGGCCTACCCATACCACCGAGTATTGTGTTAGGAATATTCCGTGGAAAAACGGCAAAGGAGACCTTATAAAAGATTTGGCAAGTTCCTGCAAGAAAGCAGGTTTAAACTTGGGGATTTATATTTACCCTGGTGACATCAAATGGGGGGCAGGGCTCGGAAGCGGAGGAATCACCAAAGATCCTTCCAAACAGGAAGCGTACAACAAGATTTTCAGACAACAACTCACCGAGGTGTTGGCCAATTATGGCGATATGCTCGAAGTATGGTTTGATGGCTCTTGTAAGGTGCCCGTGAGCGATATTTTGCAAAAATATGCTTCCAAAGCGGTCATCTTCCAAGGCTCCGATGCCACCATCCGTTGGCCAGGCACGGAGAGCGGTATCCTTCATTATCCCGTTTGGAATTCCCTCCAAGGAAAGATTTTAAAGTCGGGCGTAGCAACCCAATACGATGATGACCCCAATGGCGACGTTTGGGCACCTTTGGAAGCCGATGTCACTTTGTACAACCACAATTGGTTTTGGTCACCCAAAAACGAAGCCAAGCGCCGCTCGGTGGAAGAGTTGATGGAGATTTATTACAAATCGGTTGGCCACGGAGGTACATTACTGCTCAATTCTACCCCCGATACGACGGGGCTTATCCCCGCAGGAGATGTAAAAAGATATGCTGAGTTTGGGGCAGAAATCAACCGACGGTTTAAGCAACCTTTGGCGGAAGTAAAAAATAAAGCCGCCAACGAAGCGGTCTTGTCGCTTGAAAAACCAACGAAAATCAATCACTTGATCTTGAAAGAAGACTACCGACAAGGCCACAGAATCAGAAAATATGAAGTGTGGGGACTTACCAAAAACAAGTGGGAAAAATTGACAACAGGTAGTTCCATTGGGGTTACCAAAATTGATTATTTCGACGACGTTGAAGTTGCGGCGATAAAATTAAAAGTGACCGAGCACAAAGGTACTCCCCTGATTAGGAGTTTGGCGGCCTATCACGTGCCTGATTTTGAACTCCCAAAAGCTGAGAAAGAAGCCAAAGAATACACCATTTTGCAGGAATGGGATACCAAAGGTTTTGTCAACGGTAAAGGCCAAATGAGTATTGATTTAGGAAAGTACATCACCGCACCAGGTCAATACGAAGTGAGTTTTACCAATGCAGTCAGCGTGACGGGGATGTGGGTAGAAAAAGCTGAAATTATTTTTGACAAAGACCCCAATACGCTTCAGGAGTTTATTCAAAGAAAACCCAAAGAAAATGTGTTTTTTATCAACCGAACGGGCCAAATTGACAAAGGAACAAGCTCAATCCTGCATGTAGTGATGCGCTCGGATAATAGTTCTTTTCAAAATAAAGGTTTTGTGAAAATCAGAAAACGTTGAGAAGGAAGTGATCCGTTAAAGAAATAGAAACAATTATACCCTCGAAACCTTTATGGTTATCTCTGCTATTGAGGTACTTGACAGACGTTTTGACCTCCCCAATGGGTCGGGTTCAGATGCAACCCACACTGATCCACAATATGCTTATGCGGTTTGTGTGTTAAAAACCGACACCTCCTTGGAAGGAATAGGGTTGGCTTTTACCTTGGGAGCGGGCACTGACTTGGTTTGTCAAGCCATTCAATTTTTATCCGAAAAACTGGCAGGTCAGGAGATTGAAGCCTTAATGGCCAACTTCGGGACTACCTATCGCTCACTGGTTGACTCCCCTTCTTACCGTTGGTTGGGTCCCCATAAAGGCGTCGTTCATTTAGCATTGGCCGCGATTGTCAATGCTTGCTACGACCTTTGGGCAAAATCGCGTCAGGTGCCTCTTTGGAAACTATTGCTGGACTTGTCGCCCGAAGAGCTCGTAAATACACTGGATTTGAGTTATTTAGAAGACGAAATCACCCGTGAGCAGGCCATTCAATTACTCAAAGAACAGTATAAGACGCGAGACAATAGAAATTCGATACTTACTACTGGCTACAAAGGCTACGATACCTCGGTAGGTTGGTTTAATTTTTCGGACGAGCTCATCGTTGAAAAAACCAAGCAAGCCCTCGACAAAGGCTTCACCGCCCTTAAACTCAAAGTAGGTTCGGACGACCCTCTCCGTGACCTCCGCCGTGCGGCTTTGATTCGGGAAACGGCGGGAGAGGCCGCCACCATCATGCTGGATGCCAATCAAAAATGGAATGTACCGCAAGCCTTGGATATTTGTCAGCGGCTCGGTAGCATCAACCCGTATTGGATTGAAGAACCTACGCACCCTGATGATGTTTTTGGGCATCAGGCCATTGCCCGAGCCATTGCGCCTTTTAAAGTGGCCACGGGTGAGCATATTCCCAATAAGGTAATTTTTAAGAATTTTCTGCAAGCCAAAGCCATGGATTTTTGCCAAGTTGATGCCGTGCGGGTAGGGGGAGTTTCGGAGTTTTTGACGGTTAGTTTGTTGGCCAAAAAATTCAATATTCCAGTACTTCCCCACGTGGGCGACATGGGCCAGATTCATCAGCATTTGGTGCTTTTTAATCACATCGGGATGGGCCACGACAACCTGTTTTTAGAGCATATCCCGCATTTACGCCCCTATTTTGTGCATCCAGCCAATATCATTGGGGGGTATTATCAAGTGCCTCAGGAAGCAGGCAGCAGTAGTGATTTGAAACCCTAAGTCACCAAAAACATGACACTATTGACCCATAAAGTGATTTTTCTCACGGGAGGTGCTTCGGGCATTGGCGAAGCTTGTGCTGATGCGTATGTAAAAGCGGGGGCTCGGGTTTTGGTGATGGACAAAGACGAAACTTATTTGAATCAGTTAATGAGCCGTTTAGGCAACGAACACGCTGGTTTTGTGGGAGATGTGCAACATGAAGCAGACGTAAAATCGGCGATTGAAACGGCCATTGCTCGGTTTGGTAGCATAGATGTGATTCATAACAATGCTGGGATTGCTAGTCCCTCAAAACCGCTCGACCAAACCACCGAAAACGAATGGGATAGCTTATTTTCCATCAATTTGAAAAGCGTGTATTGGACGACCCGTTATGGCATCGAAGCCCTGAAAGCGACCAAGGGCTGTATTTTAAACACCTCCAGCATGGTCGGGACAATGGGGCAAGAAAATCACGCGGCTTACGTGGCTACCAAAGGGGGGATGAGCGCCCTAACCAAAGCCATGGCCTTGGATTATGCTCCTTTTGGTATTAGGGTCAACGCCATTTGTCCTGCGGGTGTATGGACGCCCATGCTGCGCAACTGGGCAACACAACAGCCTAATTCAGAGGTTATTGAAAATTATTTGGACAACATTCACGCCCTTGGCTATTGCCCCGAAGGCGACGTCATTGCCGATGTGGCGGTGTTTTTGGTCTCTGAGGCCGCTCGGTTCGTAACGGGCTGTATCATGCCCGTAAGCGGAGGGGCGGAATTGGGTTATAAAAAATAATGAAGATGAAAACACACAGAACTTGTTTGGCGCTCGATTTGAAAGACGACGACGAACTCATTGCCCAATACGAATATTTTCATCAGCCCGAGCACATTTGGCCCGAAATTCCCCGAGGAATCAGGGCGGGTGGAATCGTAGATATGCAAATTTATCGCATCGGCACGCGGCTTTTTATGATTGTCGAAACCGAAGAAGGTACTGACCTGAATACGGCTTTTGAAGCCATTGGCAAAATGCCTCGACAACCAGAGTGGGCCGCTTTTATGCATGGATTCCAACAACGATTGGCGGATGCAAAATCTGACGAGCATTGGGCTGAAATGAAACCAGTTTTTATGCTAACCGAATGTCTGAAGTGAAAAACCGAAACCAATTTCTGATACCGCTTTTGGTGGTAATGAGCCTGATGTTTATTTGGAATTTGAGCCGAAACATCAACGATGTGCTTATTCCACACCTCAAAAGAGCTTGCCAATTGACTGATTTTCAGTCTTCGCTGGTACAGTCGGCTTTTTTTAGTGGGTATTTTTTGTTGGCTTTGCCCGTGGGGCAATACATCCGTCGTTTTGGGTATCGGGCGGGCATGATTACGGGGCTTTTTATGGCTGCATTGGGCGCATTTTTATTTTTCCCAGCGGCCGAAACACGCTTTTATCCGCTTTTTTTGACTGCTTTGTTCATCATGGCCGCAGGTTTCACCTTTCTGGAAGTGACCGCCACACCGTATGTTTCGGTTTTGGGGGATCCCGAAAAAGCCTCTGGACGGCTGAGTTTGGCGGCTGCTGTGGGTTCTGTTGGGGCTACCATCGGCCCCTACCTTGGAGCGGTGTTTTTGCTTCATGCCACTGACACGCCCGAAACGGCTGTTCAGCAATTTAGTTCGAGCCAACTAGCCGATTATCTCAACGCCGAAGCCCAATTGGTCAAAATGCCTTACCTGAGTTTGGGGGCTTTGTTTATGGTATTGGGGGGGATGTTATTTTTTATCAAAATGCCCGCCATTCATGAAGAAGGAGAAGAAAATGTTCGGTTAAAATCCATTTTTAAGTTTAAACATACGGTGCTGGGCGCACTAGGCGTATTTTGTTATTTGGGTGCCGAAGTAGGGATTGTCAGTTTTCTAATTCGTTATTCCAAATCACTACAAATTGATGGATTAGGGGAGCAGAAAGCCGCGTTGTTTATCACCTTATTTATGGCCTTGGTCTTGGTGGGGCGCTTGGCTGGGGCGTATTTTCTGCAAAAAGTAAATCCTTCCAAAGTATTGATATCCTGTGCGTTGGGTGCGATTGCGCTGGTTACAGTTGCTATTGTGAGTACTGGTTATGTTTCGATTTTTTCTCTTTCAATCGTGGGGCTTTTTACGTCGGTGATGTACCCCATCTTGTTTACGTTAAGCATTAAAAACCTGGGTGCTTATACCAAAACAGGTTCGTCGTTGATTATCATGAGCATTGTAGGGGGAGCCATCGTACCTCCACTTATGGGACTCATTTCTGATATGTACAGCATTCGCTTTGCTTTTTTGCTGCCCGTTTTGTGTTATGCTTACATTTTGTATTACGCCCAAAAAGGCCATATTATCAGGTAGTTAAACGCCATTTTCAATGAAAAAAACATCCGTCATTCTCCTGCTTTTTCTAATTGCTTTTAAAGGTATTACTCAAAAAAACAGTTCAAAAGAGCAGCGCCTAAAGTGGTGGCAAGATGCCAAAATGGGCTTGTTTGTCCATTGGGGGTCTGTGTCACTGATTGGAAAAGAAATCAGTTGGTCGCGCAATGGCTACGGTAAAAGCAAGTACGATTCGTTGTATTTGCGGTTTAACCCCAAGCAATTCAACGCCAAAGAATGGGTGAAGTTGGCCCAGGCAGGAGGAATGAAGTACTTGGTTTTGACGTCAAAACACCACGATGGTTTTTGCCTTTTTGATACCAAAACCACGTCTTACAACATCATGAACAGCCCTTTTGGAAGGGATGTTTGCAAAGAACTTGCCCAAGCTGCCCACGAAGCAGGGATGCCCATTGGCTGGTATTTTTCGGTGGCCGACTGGAAAGACCCCGATTGTCGGAACCCCAAAACCAACGATATTTTTGCCAATCGGGTGGAGGAGCAGGTGCGTGAATTGTTGAGTAATTACGGCAAAATCAGCTTGTTGTGGATTGATTACGAAGGGTCACCCAGCCCCATTCACCCCAAAAGAGTGTTTGAGTTGGCACGTAAGTTACAGCCCGAAATCATCATCAACAATCGGCTCGAACCTTTCAATCCCGACGAATCGCACGCTCGGGTAGGGGCTTACGCCGACTATGCTACGCCCGAAGGGTTTGTGGCTGGGTATGGCGCCGTGCCTTGGGAAACCTGTACCAACATGGGGCATCAGTGGGCGTGGCGTTTCAACGATACCCCGCGCAGTTTGAAAGAATCGGTGCATACATTGCTTCGGTGCGTAGGTGGAAACGGCAACCTTTTGTTCAATATCGGCCCCGACAGTTTGGGCGTTTTTCCACCCAACTTTGTAGCACGGGCAACCGAAATGGGCGATTGGCTAAACAAAAACGCGGAAGCCGTTTACCAAACCAAGGGGGGAATTTATACGCCATCAAAAAACTACGTGAGTTCGTACCGAGGCAACAAACTGTATTTGCATTTATTGAACAACGCGGGCGACGAAATCAAACTCCCGCCTATGACAGCCAACGTCAAAAAAGTGTCTTTGTTGAATGGAGAGGCTATTTCGTTTACGCAAACCAAAACCGATGTAACCCTGAAACTCCCCCAAAACGGGCGCGATTCCATCGCTACAATTGTGACGCTCTCGTTGGATAAACCTGCTGCGCAATTGGGTCAAATTATCCCTTTTACGACCACTCATTCATTGGCTTACGGCAAAAAAGCGACCGCTTCGAGTTCAATGGGTGAATTTTTGCACGACCCCTCGGCGGCTTTTGATGACAACCCCGCAACTTGTTGGAAAATGGGGCGGCGTACCGACGTCGATTTTGAGGCGTATTATGGAAAAGACGTTCACTATCAATCAGAAGCGGCTTTCAATTTATTTCAAAATAAGGGCTGGCTGGAAGTTGATTTGGGTACAAAACAAACAGTTAAACAGCTCAAAGTAAGCGAATTGGTGTATCAAAAATCTCAAATCAAACGCTTTGAAATTCAGTACGAAAAGGACGGCCAATGGCTGACGCTGGCCCAAGACGAAAAAATGGGCAATTGGAGCAAAGATATTAGCCCCGTAATCGCCCAAAAGTTTCGGTTGGTGATTCTCGATTCGTATGGTTTTGCAGGGATTCGGGAGTTTCAGTTGTTTTGAATATTTTAGAGAACTATATTTTCCCGCAGATTGGCGCAGATTCAACTCGCAGAATAGCGCTGATAGTAGTCTGCGAACATCTGCGGTTTAAAATCTGCGCCAATCTGCGGGGAAGAAAACTCAACAATTCACAGAAGATCCGCGCACAACCAATCTCGTAGGCAACTGATAGGTTTCGATGCGCGGATTTTCCATCTGTTCCAACAAAATCCGCGCGGCTTGCCGCCCCATCTCCCAAACGGGTTGCTCAACGGTAGTCAAAGGTGGTTCAATAATGGCCGAAATCGGGTCGTTGCTAAAACCCACAATGCCCAGCTTTTGCGGAATTTTTACGCCTCGGCTTTTGGCTACCAGCATGATTTCGATGGCCGTGGGGTCGTTGATGGCAAAAATAGCGTCGGGAGGCTGGGGCAAACTCAACAGATAATTGGCATAAATCCTCGCTTTTTCTTCGGTCAAATCGTAGTGAATAATCAACTCATTGTCCACGGGTAGGCCGTGTTTTTGCAAGGCATCCAAGTAGCCTTTCATCCGCAACCGACTTACCAACAACGATACGGGACCCGCCAAATGCGCAATGCGTCGGTAGCCTTGTTGTATCAAATGCTCCACCGCTTGAAATGCTCCCGCATAATCGTCCACAATGACTTGGGGCGTGTCTAGTTCGGGACAAACGCGGTTGAAAAACACCAAAGGCACTTGTTTCCGCAGCACCGTCCGAAAATGGTCCACGTTGTTAGTTTGGGTAGTGACCGACACCAGTAAACCGTCCACACGGCTGTTCATCAACGCTTTGACGTTGGCCACTTCGGTATCGTATGATTCATCCGACTGGCAAATCATCACGTTATAACCCGCTTTTGATAGAATCTCTTGCGCGCCCATGATGACAGTGGGAAAGAAATAGTGCCGAAATTCGGGTACTAAAATCCCTACGATGTTTGTCCGACTTTTTAGCAACGCATTTGCCAAAGGATTAGGCTGGTATTCCAATTGTTGGGCCAAATCCAGAATCATTTTGCGGGTTCCTTCGTGTATGTCCGTATGCCCCCGCAGCGCCCGTGACACCGTCGATTTTGAAATACCTAACTCATTGGCAATATCGATAATCGTGACTTGGTGCCGAGGTTTATTTTTGCGATTTTCGACGGCTTCGGGTAGCGTAAAATGATAATCACACGCCTTACAAAAGTAGCGTTGCTTCCCCCGAACAATCCCCGATTTTTGAACAAAATCTATTTGTCGGCATTTAGCACATTTAATCATTTTTTATTGTACTTTTTTAATTTTTTGCTTCTTTTTTCTAACTCTATCCCTACCTCAGAGTACTCCCCAACAAAGACGTATAAGTAATACAATTACTACTATCGCTACCAGTTTCGGGAAAGTTCCCGATAGTTTTTGTGGTTAAAATTCAATTTTTTCTGTTGATTATTTAAAATCTAGCTCTAATTTCCCTCAAAATCGTCATTTCAATAGCTCCTCAAGCATTTTGATAGCCGATGATTCAAACCCTTAAAAATTGTATATTTTCAATTTATTAAAACATTCAAATCCTATGCTCGGAAAATTACGAATATGGTTGCTTGTAGTAGGTCTTGTGACCCATGCTTACGCCCAAGACCTGACCATCAAAGGAAAAATCACCGACAATTCGGGAGCTGAACTTCCAGGAGTAAATGTGACGGTAAAAGGCACGCAGAAAGGAATTGTCTCTGATGCCGAAGGCAAGTACCAACTCAGTGGTGTTCCTGCCAAAGCAACGTTGGTGTTTTCGTTTATTGGTTACCTCAAACAAGAAATCGAGGTCAATAATCGAACCGTAATAGACGTGGTACTTGAAGCCGACGTTAAGTCCATCAACGAAGTGGTTGTGGTAGGATATGGTACGCAGCGAAAAATCGAAACTACGGGCTCGATTGCCTCCGTCAAATCGTCGGACTTGGTGCAAACTCCCGTTGCCAACGTGGCACAGGGGCTGCAAGCGCGCGTATCGGGGATTCAGATTAGCCAAAACTCAGGCTCTCCAGGCGGAAATGTCAGCGTCCGAATCCGTGGTACTAACTCTATCAACGGAACTTCGGAGCCGCTTTACGTGGTGGACGGAATTCAGATTTCTAACGGTGGAGGTATCAACGACGTGAGTCCCCTTTCGACCATCAACCCCAATGATATTGAGAGCGTCGAAGTGTTAAAAGATGCCTCAGCATCGGCCATTTACGGAGCGCGTGCCGCCAACGGCGTGGTACTAATCACCACCAAACGCGGTAAAAGCGGCGGAACGCGCGTGACACTTGATAGCTATTTTGGGGTTCAAAAAGTAACCAAAACGTTGCCTGTGCTCAATGCCGCCGAATTTGCCCAGCTAGAAAATGAAGTGTTCAAAAATAGCTATTACAAAGACCCTGCGTCGTTGGGGGAAGGGGTGAATTGGCAAAACCTCATTTTCCGTGAAGCTCCCATTCAAAACCATCAATTATCCATCAATGGCGGTAATGATAAAACCCAAGTAGCGCTTTCGGCCAATTATTTCGACCAAGACGGAATTATCATCAGTTCCAATTTCAAACGTTATTCGTATCGACTAAACCTCGACCATAAAATCAGCAACCGCGTCAAAGTCGGGACGAGTATTTTGGGCAGTTATTCGGTCAACTCGGGGATTCAGACGGGTTCGACCAGCCAAGGTGATGCTGACGTCGTAACGGGCACCATCTTGGGCGCGGCCATCGGTGCACCGCCTACCTTGAAACCTTATCGCTCCGACGGCAGCATTTTTCCCTTTGGCGAGCAAGAAGACGGGCGTTATCGTGAAGTAACGAATCCGCTTGGGCTTGCGGCGGTGCTGAACAAAACCGCCCTCAAACGGACGTTGGTGAATCTTTACGGTGAAGCTACTATTTTGAAAGGATTGACGTATCGGGCGTCTTTTAACGTGGATTTACAGAACAATATCAACGACCGCTATTCGCCGCGCTCAATCGTTAGTTTGAGAGACTTAAACGACAATTCGGGTTCGGGCTCAAAATCCAACAGCAATTTCTTAGGACTATTGCACGAAAGCATTTTGACCTATTCGCAAACCATTGCCACAAACCATAGCTTGAAGTTTACGGGAGTTTTTGCCTCGCAAGCTGAGTTTTCTAATGCCAATTCTATTAGTGCTTCGGGCTTTCCCAACGATGCTACCCAAAACGAAGCGTTGCAACTCGCCCTCAACCGCACCGTCAGCAGTAGTCGTAGCAAGCAACGTTTGGACTCGTACATGGGGCGCGTGAACTATGGCTACAAAGACAAGTATTTCTTGGATTTGACCGCCCGCGTGGATGGTTCAAGCCGTTTTGGAGCCAACAATAAATACGGATTTTTTCCTGCCGTATCAGCCGCTTGGCGCTTGATTGAAGAACCATTTTTGAAAAGTGCAACTTGGCTTTCTGACCTCAAACTGCGGGCAAGCTACGGAATCACGGGGAACGCTGGCGGTATTTCGCCGTATCAGTCGCTAAGTACAGTAGCCGCCACGGGAAGCGATTATGTTTTTAACAACGCTTACGTGACGGGCATCAACCCAACGGGGATTGCGAACCCCGATTTACGTTGGGAAAAATCAACCCAAACCAACATCGGATTGGATGTAAGTGTCCTCAACAACCGCTTTAGCTTGATTGTGGACGTATATGATAAAATTACCCGCGACTTGCTGTATATCAAAACCTTACCACTTTCGTCGGGTTATGCAAGCATTACAGGGAATTATGCCTCGTTGGAAAACAAAGGGATTGAGTTTGCGGCCAATGCGCGCATTTTGGACGGGCCACTCAAGTGGAACATATCGGCCAATTTGACCCGCAACCGCAACAAAGTACTCGACCTCGACGGCGGAACTACCAGCGAGCGTTTCATTACGAGTTATACCATTTTGAAAGTTGGTGAGCCATTAGGTTTGATTAAATCCTACATTTTTGACGGAATCAACCAAACGGGCGAAACCATCTTGCCAGGCTACGACGGGCGTTTGGGTGGTCATAAAGTCAAAGACCTTAACGGAGACGGCACTATTACTTCCGCCGACCAAACCATTACAGGAAATCCTAATCCCAACTTTATCTTTGGTTTATCTACCAATTTGTCATTCAAAGGCTTTGATTTGAGTGCTTTCTTGTCGGGTTCGCAGGGTAATGACATTTACAACCTCAGCCGTTTGTCGTTCGAAAACCCACTCGGACAACGCAACTTGTTGAAAGGCGTTGTCAATCGCTGGTCGCCTACCAATCCAAGCAACCAGTACGTCAGTGCTGCGCAAGGAGGACGTTTACCTGTGAGCAGTTATTACGTAGAAGACGGTTCGTACATTCGTTGTAAAAACCTCACCCTTGGCTATACGCTTCCTGCCATCAAAGGAGTACAAAATATTCGGGTGTATGTCTCTGGAAATAACTTATTTACCCTTACCAACTACAGTGGGTTTGACCCCGAAGTAAATACGTTTGCGGGTTCTAATACCGTCATTGGTATCGACAACTTTGTGTATCCACAAGCGCGTTCGTTCTTGGGCGGTATTCAAGTAACGTTTTAATTATCTGGCTTTAAGTGAATTGACGAAATCAAACTGAATAAACTACTGCCTTAACCCCACGCCTTTAGGCTGGGGACTATTAATAGGGTATTAGTAGGGCTTTAGCCCTGATTTTTAACCTCTTAGTATAAAAGAGTCAAGGCTAAAGCCGAGAAGGTTGCGGTGATATTTACCCCAGCCTAAAGACGGTGCGCCGCCGCGGCGTGGGGTTTCAGGAGATTCTTGTTCATTTCCCGATAAAATTCAGCGTGATTGACTATTTAACAATCACCTATTAATTGAACTAAAAAACTTCGTACAAGACATATGAAATCAGTAACCAAAAAGCTCTTCTTTTTACTCCCTCTTTTGGGGCTGGGGAGCTGTAGCTTAGAAGAAACCATTTATTCCTCCATCTATACTGAGGCTTTTTATAAAACGGCCGCCGATGCTGAAAAAGGGCTTGTGGCCGTCTATGACCCTTTGGGTGACATGGGTGTTGGACCTGCGCTCACCATTGTGTCCGATTTTAGCGCCGACCAGTCTTATCCACGGGCGGTAGTAGGTCGCAATACCCTGACGCTTTTTGCTTACGACGCCAACTACACCACCCAACGCACGGCAGGACGTACCAACGAATCGCCACAGCAAATTTGGGCGTCGTGTTACGATGGCATCGAAAAAGCCAATTGGATTATCGAAAAAGTGCCCGCAGCGGTCATGGATGAAACCCGCAAAAAACAAATTATTGGAGAAGCCTATTTTATGCGGGCGTTTTACCACTGGAATTTGGCCAAAAACTTTGGAGACGTTCCTGTCAAAACAAAACCAAGTACTTCCGAAGCCGAAGCAACCATTCCCAAAAGCGCCAAGGCCGACGTATATAAGCAGATTTACAGCGACTTAGATCAAGCCCTCGCCGCAGGACTGCTCTCATATCCTGCTGTGGAAAAAGGTCGTCCTTCCAAAGAAGTAGTCAATGCACTTTATGCCAAAGCTGCTTTGTATAACGAAGATTGGCAAAAAGCGCTACAAAAAGCGCAAGAAGTGATTGCCTCGGGCAAGTATTCGTTGATGCCTGATGTACGCGACGTGTATCGTTATGACAAAGAAGATGCAGCGCGGGTTGAAAACATGTGGGCGTTTGAAGTAGCCCCCATTTCTCCTGGTCGTGCTCACCAGTTGACGGGCCTTTGTGGCCCTCCAGGCAATGCGGGAGCGGACTATGCTCGCACGTCGTTTGGGTCGATGTTTGCGTATCAGTCGTTCTTTGATTCGTTTGACCCTGCCGATAAGCGTCGCCAATTGCTAGACACAACGTACTTGGATAGAAGCGGTAAAACCGTGCCCCAGCGCAGCATTACGCCGATTACGACGCAAGGAGTATTAATCAAAAAATACCAAGATCCGAACACGATTGTAGGACAGATACCCAATATTCCGATTTTGCGTCTGCCCGATATGTACCTCATTGCTGCCGAAGCTGAGGCTCGTTTGAACGGAGTAACGGCCGCTGCGTATGGATTTGTGAATGTTATTCGCAAACGTGCTGGTTTGCCCGATTTGAAAGCAGGATTGAGTAAAGATGCGTTCATTGATGCGGTGTTGCAAGAGCGTTCGTGGGAGTTTTTTGCTGAAGGTGATCGCTGGTACGATCTGACTCGCACCGACAAATTCATGAGTGTCATTCCAAAAGCAGTGAATAACGTGTATCCGACGCGCACACCAACGGCCAAAAACAAGTATTTCCCGATTCCATTAGACGAGATAAATGCCAATCCAAAACTCGAACAAAACCCCGCGTGGAAGTAAATGTCACTTAAAAAGAACACTTTATTGGTAGTTGCCTTCTTTACAAGTTGGGTAACTCTCCGAGCTCAAGCACCCAAATCGTTGGTGTTGGAAAATCAAGCGCTCCGATTACGTTGGGCTAATTCGCCCAAGGGTTGGCATCTTTCTCAAGTGAGTGTCAAAAAGGGAAACAGCTGGGTTTCGCTCAAAAACCCTTCGGGAGAGAGTACATTATTGGTCACTACGGAAAAGCCTAAGCTAGAGTCAGACTCCGTTTTTAAGAGTAGTACGGGCAACAAATTTCCCGAAGATGCCTACCACTACCAAACCAAGCAGTGGGCCGAAAGTACCAATCCTGTCTCGTTGAATACTGCGGGAACGGCTTTTCATTTTTTTCCTAAAAAAGGAAGCCAAAATGCTCCTAACCAACTGACCTTTGAGCACGAAACTGACCAAGCCAAAATAGTTTCTCAATGGCGTTTTGACCCAAAATTCCCCACGGATGTCATCGTAACCCAAAAGCTTACCCCCAAACAAGCAGGCTATTTTTCGTTGGCTACTCCTACGTTGAACTCTATCAGCGAGGCTGACATGGCTTGGGTAGCCGTTCCTGGGTATTTTCAGGGTAACTATATGCAACCTAATTTTGCCTTGGCGTATGCCTACGGGCACGGAGTCCCTACGCTGCCCGTGGTCTATCGCGAGCGCTCGGCCAGTACGCTTAGCCCACTCGTTACAACCAAAACAGGCATCACGGTATCGGTCATTCCTGACCCCGCTTTTTGCCGCGATCCTTGGGCCAAAGACAAATTGACCCTCCATGATTGGAACATTGGAATCTCGCACAAAAACCGCAAAGCGCAGTTAGCACCTACGCTGTACTATCCCGTTTTGGGCGAGCCGAAATCCGACTTAAAAGCGGGTGAAACCGTCACATTTACGTTCCGATACAGCCTGTTGGGAAGCGACTGGTTTAGCATGGTTAACCACGCTGCCTACGACATTTACCAACTCAAACAGACCTTGGAACTTCGCCAAAGCAAGCAGTCGCTGACCGACCGTATCCAGAAAATGCACCATTATTTAACCAATCCCAAAACATCGCTCTGGAACATCGAAGAATACAAGGGGTTGAAAATCGGGGCTCAATCGTACTTGGGTGGTGTAGTAGGTTCACAGCGCGACGCCATGAAAAACTCCGACTATGGCGCAATGTGGATGCTGGCCAATGCCACCAAAGACACCTTACTCACCAAAAACGTACTGCCCTACGCCCTCAATTTTAAGATTACCCAACAAATCACCGAGCCAGGTTTCTTCAACGGAGCTTTGGCGGGACAGTATTATTTGGCCAAACGCAAAAAATTCACCGAGGAGTGGGGCGAGGTCGTAGAACCCATCGCGGTGACGTACTATACGATGCTCGATTTGGGCAATATTTTATTGTTCGAACCCAATAATCAGTCACTTAGAGAGCGTTTAAAGGCAGGGGCTGAATGGTTGTTGAAAAATCAAAAAGCCAACGGTAGCTGGGGAGTAGCCTATGACCGTAAAACGGAGCAAGAGGCTTTTCTCGACATCCAAGACGTACGTCCTACGTTTTATGGGCTGTTGGTAGCGTACCGTATCTTGAAAGAGGCTAAGTATTTGGCGGCCGCCCAAAAAGGTGCCGATTGGTTTGTGAAAAATGCCGTTGACAAAGGTAGTTTTTTAGGAGTTTGCGGCGACGCTCGCTATGCCCCCGACTTTGCCACGGCGCAGTCGGCTCAAGCATTGCTAGATTTGTATGACGTGACGCAAAATCCTACCTACAAAACCGCCGCTATCCAAGCCGCCAAAGTCTATACCACCTCGATTTATACCCACCCCATCCCGAACCGTACCTTAAAAACGGTCAACGGCATTGAGCGTGAGGACTGGGAGATTTCGCAAGTGGGTTTGAGTTTTGAACACGGCGGAATTTTTGGTTCCTCCAACGCCCACGGCCCTATCCAACTCGCCAGTCATGCGGGGTTATTTATTCGGATGTATCAGCTCACGAAAGAACCTATTTTCGCCGACTTAGCACGCTCGGCAGCTTGGGGGCGCGATGCGTTTGTGGAGCCAAAAACCAGCGTTGCTTCCTATTATTGGCGGGTGATGAACCAAGGTTCGGGGCCGTATCCGCACCACGCTTGGTGGCAAATCGGCTGGCTTACCGACTACCTCATGTCGGAAGCAGAATTACGTTCGGGGGGACAAGTGAAATTCCCTCGTGGGTTTGTGACCCCCAAAGTGGGTCCCCACCAAAGTTACGGATTTGAAGCGGGGCTCATCAATGGTACCAAAGCCAAGCTCATCATTGACGAAAACCTCGTTAAAATCGACAATCCGATTGTTGATTACCTTTTGGCAGAATCGGAGCAGAAAGATAAACTATTTGTGATTTTGTTGAATAACCGTTCTCAAGCAAGTGATTTTCAGGTCACTATCAACGGCAAATCCTACAAAAAACAATTGGCAGGAGCTGGATTTGAAGTAATGACGGTAGCGAAGTGATTAGGGCTTTTTGGGAATTTTAGGCAAACCATGTTTAGCCACAATATCTTTAATAGAAGCAATTTTCTCTGTAAATAGAGGCGTACCATCAGCACGTACATATTGCTTTTGGGACTTAGAGGAGATTTTTATGGTTTCTGTTTTCATTGTTTTTTTTAGTGAAAGTAGTCATCTATTTCAGTTTAATCAAGAAAAGCTCATAACTTTTATTAGGGGTAAAAAACTCCCATTCGTCTTTGTAGAAGCCATACACATCAAAAATTCGAGAAATATCTTCAAAAGCGTGGTTAATAGCCATTCGATATAAACGATTTCGTGCAGGAGTAGTGCCTTGAAAAGCCACCAAATGACTTGGTTTTCTTCGAGTGTAATCAACTGAAATTTGAAAAATAGTAGCTAAAATCTTGTTAAAATCATCATTATCGCTGACGGATGTATCGCTCATGCTACCAGTTTCGGGATTGTAATCTACTAGACCCAAATTGAAGATATTAAACTCTGGCACAGTCATGGAAAAAATTACAATTTTATGGATAATCCCCTTGGAGCCAATACTTTCAAAGTGATACTCTTCTGTGTCTGGCTCGTAGGCAAAAGTATAATGAGGATAGTACATAATGAAGTTAAATAAGTTACAAAACTAACCAAAACATCTTGAACTCACTGATTGATACCGCCGTCATCTTTATTTTCTCCGCTTTTGTACTGGGGATTGGGATGCTGTTTGCCCGCACGGGGCGCAACCTCAAATCGTTTTTTGCGGGGGGAGAAGCCGTGCCTTGGTTCATTGGTGGACTATCGCTATTCATGTCCTTTTTCTCCGCAGGCACGTTTGTGGCGTGGGGCTCTATCGCCTACAAACATGGCTGGGTGGCCGTCACTATTCAATGGACGATGTGTATCGGAGCTATCATCACGGGGCTGTTTTTATCTCCTCGCTGGCGGGCTACTGGCAACCTCACTGCGGCAGAGTTTATCCGCGAACGCCTCGGCGAACGCGTTCAGAAAACCTACATCGGTATTTTTACCTTGGTGTCGGTATTTATCAAAGGGTCGGTGTTGTACCCCGTGGCCAAGCTGGTGAGTGTTTCACTGGGCTTTCCCTTGATTGAGTCCACCATCGTATTGGGAATTTTCATGATTGCTTACACGGCCGTCGGCGGATTGTGGGCAGTCATGGTAACCGATATTTTACAGTTTGTCATTTTGACGGCAGCGGTGTTTATTTTAATGCCTTTGTCGCTCAATAAAGTTGGTGGTTTTGAACGATTTACCCAACAAGTCCCTGACGACTTTTTCAACCTTCTCCACGGCGAATACACCTTCGGTTTTGTGCTTGCGTTTGTGTTTTATCACATTGCGTACATTGGGGGCAACTGGACATTTGTTCAGCGTTACACCAGCGTCGATAGCCCCAAATCGGCCCGCAAAGTAGCATTTCTTTTTGCGGCGCTGTATTTAGTCAGTCCCATGATTTGGATGCTTCCCCCGATGATTTATCGGGCACTGAACCCTAGTTTAGAAGGATTGGATACCGAAAATGCGTACTTACTGATTTGCAAGGCCGTGCTGCCCCCTGGATTGCTCGGGTTGATGCTTACGGGAATGTATTTCTCGACTTCGGCCAGCGCCAATACCACCTTAAATGTCGTTTCTGCGGTTTTTACCAATGATATTTACAAAGGCTTTATCAACCCGCAAGCCTCTGATCAGAAACTCATTAAAGTAGCAAGACGCTCGTCGTGGGGATTTGGATTGGGCATGATTGTGATTGCCTTATTGGTCCCTGCCGCTGGTGGAATCGTGGAAGTGGTGCTGAGTATTTCGGCTATTTCGGGTGGGCCACTGTTAGCTCCTCCCCTCTGGGCACTGTTTTCAAAACGAATCAATGGCAAAACTACCTTCTGGATTACGATTGTTGGGTTGGTAGTTAACCTATTCTTTAAAGTGCTATCACCGTGGCTATTAGACTTTAAACTAAGTCGTGCTGTCGAGACTATCGTGGGCATTGGTCTGCCGTTGGTTTTGCTTTTGGCCTATGAATTGTACGCCCGAGCTAACCAAAAAATTGCGGAAGAATACGAGCCGTATCTAGCCACCAAAGCAGCCCGAAAAGCCCAAGCCATGCTCGAAAACGAAGAAGAGTCGTTGGAAATAAAACGACAAAATCGCTTTGGAATGCAAGTCATTGCGGGAGCATTAATGTTTGTGGCAGTGGTATTATTTGGACTAAGCGCTTTTGCAACATCGGGGGGAATGTTCACGGCGGGAATTGCAGTGGCAGTTTTGTTAGGAGCTATTATTCCGTGGCGAGCTGCTAGACGAATTACCGTCATTGGAGAAAAAATAGAGGAAGTCAGTCAGGGCTAAAACCCGCCTATTCAGTTGCTTATCCCTTGCCACGCCCTAAAGGACGTGGTTAAAAAGAGCGAAACAGGAGATATTCCGCTACTCTCCACAGCTTCAGCCTTGGGAATCACGCTGAAAGAGATTCTTTTAACCCCATGGCTTTAGCCTGGGGTAATACAAGTGAACGAAAATGAATGGGCTTTAGCCCTGACAATCAACACATCACACATGAAACTCACAAGTCTATTTTTGCTGTTATCCTTTTCAGCTTTTGCCCAATACCACATCCGACAGCCCGACGCCATTCCGTTGCATGGACAATGGGCGTTTGCCATGGATCCGCGCGAAGTGGGAGCAACTAAAGGCTGGTTCAAAGACGGTTACAACGTCGGAGGTTGGGATAAAGTCAGTGTTCCCCACTGCTTTTCGACCGACCCTCGCTACCAGTTTTATACAGGAACCGTTTGGTATCGTAAGTCGTTTCCGTGGCAGCCTCAGACAGGTAAACGTACGTTGTTGCACTTTGATGCAGCTTATTATGCCACAACCGTTTGGCTCAACAACCAAAAAATTGGAACGCACGAAGGTGGCTATACGCCGTTTCATTTTGACATTACCGATTACCTAAAATCGGGCGATAACGTACTGACTGTTTCTGTCAATAACGATACGTGGCAAACGGGTTCTATTCCTGGCGCGAAAGATAACGGCAGTGCCAACGACCCCTTTCCTGGTTGGATTAATTACGGTGGACTGATTCGCCCCGTGTACCTTACCATTGAACCTGATTTATACATCGAAAACCTCAAAGTAGAGGCAGTGCCTGATTTGGCTTCGGGTACGGCAACAGTACGCGTGAAAACTCGCGTTAGGAACGCGTCTTCTCAAGCGCAAACGCCTAAATCGGCAACGACGGTTGTCTTCAGAAATCAATCATTAAAGCTTGTTTGGAAAACTACTTCAGCCACTATCGCCGCAGGACAAACAGGGATTCTTGAGGCTGAAACCTCGCTCAAAGCTACTGACGTACAACTGTGGAGTATTGACAGCCCGCAATTGTACCAACTCCAAACGGTTGTTGGAAGCGACACGGTTGCCACCCCGTTTGGAATACGCAAAGTAGAAGTTAGAAATGCGCAGTTGCTGCTCAACGGTCAGCCTATCCGTTTGGCGGGGGGAAATCGGGTCGTAGATTACCCCAGTTTAGGCTCATTAGAACCTGATTGGTTGGTCGAAAAAGACTTTCGCTTGATGAAAGAGGTGGGAATGGAGTTTCATCGCTTGACCCACTATACCCCAAGTGAAACTTTCTACGACCTAGCCGACCGCTACGGAATGCTCATCATTACCGAAGCGGGCAACTGGCAACTCACGCCCAGTCAAATGGATAACGACACCATTCGCCAAAAATTCAAGCAACAATTTCGAGAAATGGCCGAACGCGACTGGAATCATCCGAGTGTGATTGCGTACAGCGTCGGTAACGAATATTTGTCGGAAACGCCTTCGGGGCAACGTTGGACCAAAGACATGATGGTTTATGGGAAAAGCCTTGACCCCAGTCGTTTGTTTACCTTCGCTTCCATGCGCCTCAATATTTTACCTGCCAAACCTGAGGACGAAGCCACGCAATACTGCGATTTTGTTTCCACCAATACCTACGGCAACCACGCCAAGGTATTTGACCACATCCACGCACTGTATCCCGACAAACCCATTCTCATCAGTGAATGGGGTGTTCGCGCTGATACACCCACGGGCGAAGCAGGGCAGGTGAGTCACTTGGAAAACGTGATGGCTGAGATTCGTAAACGTCCGTACATCGTGGGCGCTTCGTGGTGGTCGTTCAACGATTACCAAAGTCGCCACGTAGGAACAAACCCCAACGGCTACCGTCCGTGGGGGCTAGTAGGCCCTGAGCGTAACAAGCGCCCGCTTTACCACGCTCACCGCCGTGAAATGTCGCCCATTACGCTCGAAAAAGTACGTTTTCAGGCTGGAGGGCAAGGCGTTCACCAGTTGGTAGTTCGCATCAAAAACCGTAGCGATTTCCCTGCTTACACGGTCAAAAACTATACCCTAAAAACGCCTGATGCGTCTTTTTCATTCCCCGAACTGTCTCCAGGCCAAAGTGCCGAAATCACACTCCTCATCCGTGGTTTTGACCCAAAAATAACCTTAGAGGTAGTCAAGCCTACGGGCTATTCAGTTATGAATGAGACGATTGAGTTAAAATAAAACAGCTTAGTAAACCTATAAGGTTTTCAAAACCTTATAGGTTTCGATAAATCAAAAAAGCATGATAAAAGCAGATGCAATCGAAAAAAGAGCCCCCAAAAGCGTCATGTGTAACGCCGATTTGGTGGTAGTAGGTGGAGGGCTCTCGGGGCTATGTGGGGCTGTTACGGCGGCACGCGCAGGAATCAAAGTGGTCTTGGTCACCGACCGCCCAGTATTAGGGGGTAACTCTTCGAGCGAGGTTCGTTTGTGGGTATTGGGCGCCACTTCTCACATGGGCAACAACAACCGTTGGGCTCGCGAGGGAGGACTTCTCGACGAGTTGTTGGTAGAAAATATGTACCGCAATCCCGACAGCAACCCGCTGATTTTTGATACTATTTTATTCGAAAAAGTCGTCAATGAACCCAACATTACGCTTTTACTCAATACAACTGTTTATGAAGTAGAAAAATCTACCCCCGATACAATTTCGAAAGTCCACGGGTTTTGTTCGCAAAACTCCACCCACTACGAACTCTCCGCGCCGTTGTTTTGCGACGCCTCGGGCGACGGAATCGTAGGTTTTTTAGCGGGAGCTGCCTTCCGAATGGGCGCCGAGTCGAAGGAAGAGTTTGGTGAGAAATTTGCGCCTTCGCAAGAATACGGTGAACTGTTAGGCCACAGTCTATATTTTTATTCCAAAAACGCGGGTAAGCCCATCAAATTTGTTGCCCCCAGTTTTGCCCACGACGTCACGCAAAAAATCCCCAAATTTCGCTCCTTCAACGCCAACGAATTTGGCTGTAAACTTTGGTGGGTAGAATACGGCGGTCGCCTCGACACCGTCCACGACACCGAAACCATCAAGTGGGAGTTGTGGAAAGTGATTTATGGCGTATGGGACTACATCAAAAACTCAGGCAAGTTTCCCGAAGCCGAAAACCTCACGCTTGAGTGGGTGGGGCAAATCCCTGGCAAACGCGAAAGCCGCCGTTTTGAGGGCGATTATATGCTGATTCAGCAGGATATAGTTGAACAACGCACCCACTATGACGACGTGGCGTTTGGGGGCTGGTCGATTGACTTACACCCTGCCGATGGCGTCTTTGCCGAAATTGGGCAGTCGAGTTGTAATCAATGGCACAGCAAGGGTATTTACGGCATTCCGTACCGCAGTTTTTATTCACGCAACATCAACAACCTTTTCCTCGCAGGACGCATCATTTCGGCCAGCCACGTGGCCTTTGCGTCGTCGCGCGTGATGGCTACGAGTGCGCACGGTGGACAAGCCGTGGGGATGGCCGCGAAATTGTGCATCGAAAAAGGGGTTTTGCCTCGCGATTTGGCTCAACCCCAGTATATTACATCTCTACAGCAAGAATTACTAAAAACGGGACAGCACATTCCTCATTTGCCGTTACGAGACGATAACGATTTGGTCCAAACGGCCACAATTTCGGCCAGTAGTGAGTTAGTAGTAGAAGAACTCCTTCCCTCGGGCGAGCCCGAAACAATGATTTTTTCGGTAGCGCAGCTCCTTCCATTGAGCGAGTCACCCTTGGGCAAAGTGATTCTTCACCCTTATGCCGACGAGTCGACCGAGCTTCAAGTTGAACTACGAGTTTCGAGTAAAGCCAACAATCATACCCCTGATGTAACACTTTGCCAACAAACCATTTTACTCCAAAAAGGCCGAAACTGTATCCATTTGGCATTTGACGAAGCCGACTACCGTCCCCAACTCGCCCAACTTCGAGCTGCCCAATCCGAAAGCGCACTGGGTTACGCGTTTTTGACCATCCTGAAAAATGAAAAAGTACGCTTGCAGTACTCCGACCAACGCATAACGGGGCTACTGACGGTTTTCAACCAAATAAACGAAGCTGTCTCTAATTACGGAAAACAAGAGCCAACCCAAGACATCGGCGTAGATACGTTCGAGTTTTGGTGCCCCCAACGCCGTCCTGCGGGCAAAAATTTAGCATTAAAGTTTGACCCACCTTTCAACCTATTTCAAGCCAATCACCTGCGCAACGGTCTGCAACGGCCCACGCACCAGCCCAACGCGTGGGTAGCTAGTCCAGCAGATGCGCACCCAGCAGTGCAACTCTCATGGGACAGCCCCCAGCAGATTCGCGAGCTTGTCCTGCATTTTGACACCGATTTTGACCACCCGATGGAAACGGTCTTGATGTCACACCCCGAAAACGAAATGCCGTTTTGTGTTAAAAATGTACAGATTCTGAATGACCAAAAAGAAGTCATTGCTGAAATCAAAGACAATCACCAAAGCCAACGCGTTATTACGTTCCGCGAGCCGATTGAAACCACATCGCTCACGATTCAAGTAGAACATCCATCAAACGTAGTTCCTGCGGCTTTGTTTGAGGTTCGGTGTTATGGGGGATAATCTGGAGTAGCGAAAAAAGATATTCAGCGTTTATAAAAAGGCGATTTTTTTAGGGAGTCGCCTTTTTATCATAGGTATCATCTCAAATGAATGAAATTCTTTAGGAAGAACAATAACTATATTATAGTTTCCAATTCGGCCCGTATATACAGTTTTTATACGTTGACCGATACTTAGATGTAGGTAACTATTTACCCATAAAAAAACGGGTTTGTAGGAGCTGAATTTGCAAACCATAGTGTTTGTTGAGGGTTTTGATAACCTCATTGGTAATGACAGCTTGTCCGAAAGCCGTGGGATACACTCCATCCGCCGAAAAAAAATTGCCGCCCCGTGGCCACGCGGGATTAACTGCTATTCCATCGTCTGTCACATAGCTCCCTGCCTGAATACGCTTGTAAAGACTGTTCAAATCCACGATTGGCCAATTAAGTTCTTTAGCGATTCGCGTTACCTCATTTTGATTATAACTGTTGGGAGTAATAGTGGTTACTTCATCATCCCCATCCGCTTTTGATAATACATCCGTGTCTTTTAAATATACATTGCCTGTTAACTCTCCTTTAAAGAGTTTTTCCACCGTTACTGTTGGAAGTAACCGATCTATTGATGAATCAAAAGGACGAAAACGCTCTGAATGTGAACTTGTTTGTACAAAAATTTTCATGCCCAGTTTGGTAACCTTCTCAATTGTGATTTGCTTAAAATAAGGAGATTCAGTGGCATTCGGCACATTTAGCATTACTCCTTTTGCTTTTTTGCTCACCGACCGCATTAGCAGAAATTCTGGTGAGGTAGTTACATAACCTGCATCCAAGGAAGATATTCCTCCACCCCCAGCTAATGATAAATACCTTACTAGGTCGCTTAAGCCTAATTCAAAAATAAATAAATCACCCTCTTGGCTTTCAATCCACTCCCGAGGACTTTTGAACTTGGTTGTGATTTCAGGGGTAACTACCCGATTGAGGTATTTATAGCTGCCATCTAGAACTAGCTCAGAAGAGCGAAAGTATTGCAACCCTCGACTAATTTCGGGAAAGGCAAGTTGATCAATGCTGTTAGGGCCTCTGAATGGGGAGTAAACAGTTTCGCTTCCATTAGAGGAAACTCCGAGATTATTAGACACCATATTGAAAGTCACTAACGGTCCCGTGCTGGCAGCTATGGTCTTGTAGCCCGTACCATTGCCTTCTGCTTCTGAAAACAACGGCTGGACAAAATCCACTTTCATTTGCCCCGCAATCAGATTTGGGAAGGCTGTTAATTGTCCTTCTCGGTAAAGGCCACCGTCTCGAAAACCTGCTGATAGCCCCCCTCCTACCGATACGAGCCGAAATTTGCTTGGTTCTTTTTGGATTTTACTTAAATCGGGCGCTTGAGCGGGTTTTTCGGGTAAAACATCTTTATCAGCTTTTACTTTGATGGTCGTATCGCCAGCGTTGAACAAACCCAACCAATGGTTTTCGCTTTTGATGGCTTGAACCAATGAGGGGCTCGATGGAATCGTCGAAGGGTCGATGGCTTTGCTAATTTCTGCCATTGGAGGAGTACACGACGGGAAGCTAAACAAAAGAAAACAACTAAGTATAATTGAATAAAAGGCTTTTTTCATCTTTTTACGTTTACAAAAATGATGTTTTGTTACAAAATCAGAAGCATTTTATACCAAGGAGCGTGGATATGTACCCAAAGATAGGAGCTTTAGTTATAAATTCAATATTATATTTTAATAGTTTTGTAAATTATAACTATATAAAATAGTGGTTGTACTAATAGCTCAAGAAATGGTTTTTATAATGACAGTATCTGGGAACAAAGAAAATAAGCTTTGATGGACTTTTTGTAGTGTTTTACGTTAAAGCAATTTTATTTGGGAAGTATGATGAAGCCGTACTGCGTTTTTGAACCGATTCTTACAAGATAGCACAAGTTTGTCTTTGTACCGTTTAAAAGAAGTATATCATCCCTGTAATTGCTAATATCGAAGTTGTTAAGTACATCAAGCGAATGATACCCCTTGGGAACGTCAATCGTGGCTGAGTACTTTCCTTCTTTATACAGTAAATACAGTTTTTAATTTTATGCCTTGGAATGCTAATACACCATTATTTCCCCAAATTGCTATTTCATTATTTCCCACAGGCAATGTTTCATGGGAAGCTGTGTCTAAGGGTGGACGGGTGCCTAAAGGTAAATAATTTAGTCATAAAATGCCAGTGCGAAATGGGAGACTAGGGCAGGGCAAAATAGCTACGCAATAGCCTATGTTGGGCAAACCTACTCCATTTTAGCAAATTCCTTTGTTAATTTGTGGGGAAAAACCGTTGAGGAGTGTTACGAAATTGTAAATTTGCATTTTATACACTTTAAACCGTAAGACTCCCTCTTCAAAACATCCCTCATCAGATGCTTAACATTGTACTTTTTGGCCCTCCCGGTGCGGGCAAAGGCACCCAAGCGGCAAAGCTCATCGAGAAATACCAGCTATTTCACATTTCTACGGGAGATTTGTTCCGGATGCACATCAAGGAGCAAACCGAGCTCGGTAAGCGGGTGAAAGATTTGCTCGATAACGGGATTTTGGTTCCAGATTCCATCACCATCGATATGTTGGAAGAGGAAGTGCAGAAAAATCCTGACGCAAAAGGAATTATTTTTGACGGATTTCCCCGTACTGTTCCCCAAGCGGAAGCCCTCGATGCGTTTTTAGAGTCAAAAAACACCAATATCAAATCCGTTTTACAGCTGGATGTCAACGAAGAAGAATTGAAACGCCGTATTGCCGAACGTAAAAAAATAAGCGGACGAGCCGATGACGACGAGGATAAACTGGTAAAGCGTATAGATGAATATTTCAACAAAACGGTTCACGTACTGCCTTATTATGAAGCTCAAGGCAAGCTGACGGTGGTGAACGGGATTGGCGAAATCGACCATATTTTTGGTCAACTTTGTGAGGCAATCGAGACCGTATAATAAATTTTAACGGGAGTTTCATACAGACTCTCCCTTTTCTTTCTCAACTTTGTAACTCGTGTGATGCCATTTAGGTCCATCACGCGAGTTTTTTATTTTACTATGGCAACTTCCAATTTTATAGATTACGTTAAAATAAACTGTCGCTCGGGAGCGGGTGGAGCAGGTTCTGCACACTTCCGACGTGAAAAATTTGTGGACAAAGGTGGCCCAGATGGGGGCGACGGCGGACGAGGTGGACACATCATTATGAAAGCAAACTCGCAGCACTGGACACTCCTCCACTTGAAGTACCGCAAGCACATCAAAGCGGATGCTGGCGTAGGTGGCAGCGGGGCGCGTTGCAACGGAAAGCAAGGAAATGACGTCATCATAGAAGTACCGCTCGGAACCATCGCACGCCACCCTGAAACTGGGGAGGTGATGGGCGAAGTAACCGAGCATGATCAGGAAGTGATTTTGTTGAAAGGAGGACGCGGCGGTTTAGGAAACTGGCACTTTAGATCAGCAACAAACCAAACGCCCCTCTACGCTCAACCTGGCGAGCCTGGACAAGAAGAATGGATTGTTTTGGAGCTAAAACTCCTTGCTGATGTGGGATTGGTTGGGTTTCCAAACGCTGGAAAATCAACGTTGCTCTCGACAGTATCAGCGGCACGACCCGAAATCGCCGATTATCCGTTTACAACGCTTGTCCCTAACCTCGGAGTGGTGGCTTACCGCGATTTTAAATCGTTTGTAATGGCCGATATTCCTGGGATTATCGAAGGGGCTTCGCAAGGAAAAGGACTAGGATTACGCTTTTTGCGACACATCGAACGCAACTCCATTTTGTTGTTTTTGGTGCCCGCCACTAGCGAAAACGCAGGGGATGAATACCGTACCTTGCTTCGTGAATTAGAATTGTATGACCCAACTCTATTAGATAAAGAACGACTTTTGGCCATCTCGAAAATGGATTTAATTGACGACGAAGCCAAAGCCGATCTCATCAAAACACTTCCTACCGACATACCGTACGTATTTATTTCGGCGGTGATGCAAGAAGGAATAAACGAGCTAAAAGATTTGATTTGGAAGGTTTTAAATCCTTAAAAAACAGGTCTAATAAATCAAAATAAGGTGGGTTAGTACCAAGCGTAAATAGCTATTTATTTGCGCTGTTACTAACCTTTTTTTTGCGGTAGTAAAACATATATTCCACCATAAAGCTGAACAAATGAAATTTAGTAAAGCATACTTATTCTATTTTGTCAACTTTTTACTATGGCTATTTCTACCACTTACTATAGTTGCCCAAATTCGCATTACGTTCCCTAGCAGTCGAATCGTTTTTCAGCGCGACAATGCGGGCAACGGAACGATTCCTATTACGGGGCAGTATGCTCAAAGCATCGACCGAGTAGAGGCACGGGTGGTGCCAATGGTCGGTGGGCAAGGAGAGCAAACCGACTGGCGAACTATCCAAGAAAATCCGCAAGGTGGGTTTTACTCGGGAAGTATTTCGGTCAGGGGAGGCTGGTATGAACTGCAAATCAGGGGAATGGCCAATGGAAATGTGGTTACTACTACCGAGCTCCAACGGGTGGGTGTCGGAGAGGTATTTGTCGTGGCAGGACAGTCCAACGCCCAAGGTTTTTTCAACTACGGCGCACCAAGTCCTGGCGATGACCGCGTCAATTGTGTCAATTACTACAATGGTACGCACCAAAATAATTCACTCCCCGCCCCGTCGTTTGTCAAAATGAGCGACAACAGCAATATAAGCCCGCGCGGGTTGTCTTCTTGGTGCTGGGGAAGGTTGGGGGATATTTTGACCAATCGGCTGAATGTCCCAGTGCTATTTTACAATGCAGGTTGGGAAGGAACTGCTTCCAAAAACTGGTCTGAAACCGTTGATGGTGGCACCACAAGTAGTATTTATATCAATGATACCTATCCACCTGGACAACCGTATGCCAATTTACGTTTAGCGCTCAACTATTATGCAAGCCTTACGGGGGTGCGGGCAGTGCTTTGGCACCAAGGCGAGGCTGATAATATCCTTAATACCAATGCCAATCTCTATGCATCTAATTTGCAGACGGTGATTAATAAATCACGACAACATTTTGGTAGAAATGTAAGCTGGGTGGTTGCGAGGGTCTCCCATTATAAAGGGAAAAATAGCCAAGAAGTAATCAATGGTCAAAATCAAACCGTTTTTAATACTTCTGCTGCTTATTTTGGCCCTAATACCGACGAGGTTCAGATTCCTCGTCCTGACGGAGCGCACCTTCAAAATGGAGGATTAGCAGATGCGGCCAACGTATGGGCTAATTCGCTTGATGAAGCTTTTTTTATCAATTGTTCACCCCAAACAGGTACTTATCCTTCTTTTTCGGTGCGTTGTGCGGGAGGGAATCAACTTAATATCAACGTTCAAGGGCCGTTTGCTTCGGTGCAGTGGAACAACGGTGCCACGGGGTCTTCTGTCAACTTTGGCCCAGGTACGTACCAAGCCACGGTTCGCGATGCTTCGGGAAATACTTATTTTACGCCTTCCATTACCGTTCCTAACGACTTACAAAGTGCACCCGTTAGTATTGCGGTTGACGGGAAAGTTCCTCTTTGTCAAGGAAGTAGCATTGGCCTGACGTCAAGTAGCAGCATTGACAATAATTGGAGTACGGGAGCCACCAGCCAGCGTATTGATGTATCTTCGGGAGGTACATATACGGTGACTACTAGAAACCTGTATGGTTGTAGCAGCGCGGCTTCGTTTACCGTGAGTACTGTCAATTCGCCTCCGCCAGCCAAACCTACCATCAATGCTTCTGGAGCGCTTACTTTCTGTCAGGGTGGTTCGGTGAGCTTAACGGCCAGTGGTGCCAACGAATACCGCTGGTCAAACGGCGAGCGTGGCCAAACGATTGCCGCCCGCACGTCGGGAATTTATGAAGTACGGGTGCTCGATAGCCAAGGCTGTACGTCGGAGCCTGCGAGTGTTGTAGTGGTAGTGAATACGCCACCTGCTGCCCCAAGCATTAGTGCTTCGGGCAATACATCGTTTTGTGAAGGGGGGGAAGTAACACTTTCATCTAATTATTCAGCAGGCAACGTTTGGAGCAATGGCGAACAAGGCACTAGCATTAAAGTAACAACGTCGGGTACATACAATGTTCGTTTTAGGGATAACAATGGTTGCGATGCCATTTCTAACTCCATCAAAGTAACGGCTAACCCGCTTCCCGCCAAACCTGTGATTACGGCGGAGCGCCCACTTACTTTTTGTGAAGGCGATAGTACGGTTCTGACCTCTACCAATTCGGCTCAGTACAATTGGAGTAATGGAGCCCGTAATCGCCGCATCAGTATTTTACAGGCGGGTACTTTTACTGTGGCTATTACAGATGCCAATGGCTGTTCTTCGCCTGTTTCTGACCCCGTCACGGTCAAGACTAATCCTTTGCCAGCTGCCCCAACCATCAGTGCTGATCGAACGCCTAATATTTGTGAAAATGAAGTGATTACGCTGACTTCTTCTGCTCAAGCGGGCTACATTTGGAGCAATGGTCAGAATACTAGGACTGTGACGGTCAACCTAACGGGGCGTTATTCGGCTCGTACAGTGGACGCCAATCAATGCCAATCACCGTCTTCTAATGTCATTGCAGTAACGGTCAACCGCCTTCCTGACAAACCTACCATTACGGCGCTGGGTGCTACAACTTTTTGTGTAGGTGGGCAAGTACAGTTGACAACCAATTACAATGCTGGAATTTCTTGGAGTAATTTTCAAACAACCCAAACGGTCACGGCTACTACTGGGGGAGACTACCGAGTGCGTTATCGAGATGGCAATAACTGTGAGGCCATTTCTGATCCATTTAAAGTAACTGTTCATCCTTTACCCACTGCTCCTTCGGTGATTAGCGAACGACCTACTACCTTTTGTTTATTCGATAATACTGTACTCACGATTACCTCGGCGGGGAGTTCGTTTAAATGGAGTACGGGCGATGAAGGACGAAGCATAAAAACGTACTCGGCGGGCAGTGTTACGGCCACCGTTTATGACCCAACTACGGGTTGCACTTCTCCTCCCTCTAATCCCATTACGATTACGGTTAATCCACTCCCTGAAAAACCGACGATCAATGTAACGGGCTCAACGACGATTTGTGCGGATAAATCTGTAACCCTCACAGCCTCACAAGCGGCGGGCTACCAGTGGTCTAACTCCGCAACGACGCAAAGCATCAACGCCAACGTGGCGGGAAATTATACGGTTGCCGCCAAAAATGAATTTGGTTGTTTTTCGTCGGCTTCCGATCCTATTACGGTTCGAGTGATTCAGCTACCAAATCCGCCGTCGGTCATTGCTGAGGGGCGCACTACTTTCTGTGAAGGTGAACAAGTGGGACTAAGAGTGGAAAGTCCCTATCAGGTTATCTGGAATACGGGCGAAACAACAAGTAGAATTATCGCCAAGCAATCAGGAAATTATGCGGCTAGTATTCGCGATGATTCGGGCTGTCAATCGCCTTATACGGGGGCGGTTCGGGTAGAGGCTAAAACCCTTCCCGCTACGCCCATCATTCAAAAATCGGGAATTTATGCCTTACAAGTGAGTAACCCGACCGAAGGCGCGACTTATGCTTGGACAAACAACGGTCAAGCCCTGAGCGAAACCGCCGCTACTATCCGAACGATACAAGAAGGAAGTTATACGGTGATTTCGTCGATTAAGCACAGTGCTACGTTGACTTGCACGTCCAAAGCATCGGCGGCGTATGAGTTTGTGCTGGAAAGTGGCAACGCCCGCATAGGTGTTTTTCCCAACCCAAGTACCGACGGAAATGTCACCATTGAAGCATTAGAAAATTTGAGCGATGTAACCATCATTGTTTATGACCAAACGGGGCGCACGCTGATGACCAAAACGTTTGCTAGTTTGGTAGGTCAACAAAAATTAGATTTGAGCGACCTGCCCTACGGAACGTATCACATCAAAGTCCGAACCTCAACATTTAATGAAAGTAAAAAAATTGTTTTAAGCCAACCATGAGATTATTTGCCCTAATTGGATTTCCGTTGACTCACTCTTTCTCAAAAAAATATTTTACCGAAAAATTTGAAAAAGAAGGCATCAGCGGATGCCGCTATGAGTTGTTAGAATTGCCGAATTACCAAGACTTTCCCCAACTTATTGCTGCACATCCCGATTTGGTTGGCCTCAACGTGACCATTCCGCACAAGCAAAACGTTATTCCTTTTTTGGATGAATTGGATGCGGCCTCTGCGGCGCGGATTGGGGCTGTCAATACCATTAAAATTCTTCCCAATGGGAAATTAAAAGGCTATAACACCGACTATTACGGTTTTCGGTCGTCGCTGGAGCAATGGCTCGACTCGTTGCAAAGAACGCCTGACAATCTCAAAGCATTGGTATTAGGCAACGGAGGTGCTGCCAAGGCGGTTTTTGCGGCTTTGAATGATTTACAAATTGCGTATCAAGTGGTTTCTCGTCAAAAAACCGAAACGACCATCGGCTACGATGACCTCACTGAGGAAGTTATCCACAGTCATTCGTTGATTATCAACACTTCGCCCGTCGGAACTTACCCCAAGGTAGAGGATTGCCCCGCGATTCCGTATCATTTATTGGGAGAGCAACACCTTTTGTATGATTTGGTCTATAATCCTGCGGAAACGTTATTTTTGCAAAAAGGAAAAGAACAAAACGCCCAAACGCACAATGGCCTTCCGATGCTACATCTACAGGCTGAAAAAGCGTGGGAAATCTGGAATGCAGAATAATAGCTATATTTTTACAAGCGAACGTCTCGGTTTTCGACAATGGCAGGATAGCGATGTCCCTCGGTTCGTGGCCATGAACCAAGACGAGCGCGTGATGAAGTTTTTCCCAAATCTTCTTCCCGAAAACGAAACCCGCGAGATGGTCGAACGAATGAAAGCGCTCATCGATCAGCGTGGTTATAGTTGGTTTGCAGTAGATGAGCTTTCGAGCGGCCACTTTATTGGATTTATCGGCCTTAATCATCCTCGTTTTGAGAGTTTTTTTACGCCATGTTTAGAAATTGGCTGGCGGCTTCACCCCGATTTTTGGCATAAAGGCTACGCCACTGAAGGCGGTAGTGCTTGCCTTGATTTTGCATTTAATACCCTCAAAGTAGAAAAAGTATATGCCTTTACGGCTGATACTAACCAGCCTTCAGAGCAAGTAATGGTTCGGCTCGGAATGACGAAAGTAGGTGAGTTTTTACATCCTCTTTTGCCTAATCATCCGCTGAGTAATCATGTATTGTATGTAACTTCGGGGCGGGTTGTGACTAACTCTTGATAGTTAATCGGGTTGTGAGCAACCCTCAACACTAAAAAAAACCTCAACAAATAGCTCATTTTTATGTTACGTCGCGAATTTCTCCAGCTCTCTGCGGGTCTTGTGGCCTTCGGTTGCCAACAACCTTCGACCAAATCTTCCCGTCGGTTGCGTTTTGCCGTGGCCTCCGATGGTCATTATGGGCAAGCGAAAACCGATTATAAAACTTACCACGAAAACATCATCAAGTACTTTAAGCAAGAACGGGCTGAAAAAGGGCTTGATTTTGTGGTGTTTAACGGAGACTTATTTCACGATAACATTCAGTTTTTGCCCGAAGTCAAGCAGTACTTTGACCAATTGGGCTTTCCGTATTACGTCACGCGTGGCAACCACGACCACGTTACGCCTGCCCAATGGCGCGAAACCTGGGGGTATGACCTTAATCACAGCGTAGAAATTGGTAAAAATGCCATTATTTTGGCCGATACGTCCAACGAAAAAGGAGAATACCTTTGCCCTGATATTCCGTGGATTGACGCTCAATTGGCCAAATTTACCAAAAAAGAACACGTATTTTTGTTCATGCACATTCCTGCCAAACTTTGGTCAGAGCACGGCACTACTTGCCCCGAATTGGAAAAAACATTGGCTAAATATCCCAATCTCCGAGCCATGTTTCATGGGCATGACCATGCCATCGACATGGGCAAAACGCTTTCAAAACCTGCCTTTTTTGACGGGCATTTTGGTGGAAACTGGGGCGTTGACTACAAAGGGTACCGCATCGTAGAGGCCCGTAGTAGCAGCAGTTGCTACACGTTTCAGTGGAATCCCGACAAACAATTGAAAATTAACGAGCAAGTATTTTAGATTTTGCCGAAACAAAGTGGAAGGGTAGCGTGTTATAAAAGCGTTCGTCGTACCTTTGCAGCGACGGTCTAAGCAACCCATTTTTTTTATCCACGTCTAATTCTGCTCCAACAGCATGAAGACTTTTCAAATACCCGAATTTTATCGTAGTCGGATTATCACTCCTATCAAAGAGCTACGTCGCAAAAACGATAAGTTGAAGCGCGATTTGTCGCCGACCGTGTTGGATTTCGGGTCGGTAAAGTTTCTCATTGCGCGGCATTTTGGGTTTTGCTACGGTGTCGAAAACGCCATCGAAATCGCCTACAGGGCCATTGATGAAAACCCCGATAAGCGTATATTCTTATTGAGCGAAATGATTCATAATCCTGACGTTAATCGGGATTTATTGGAACGTGGCGTGCGTTTTTTGATGGAAACCACAGGCCGTCAAATCATTCCTTGGGAAGAACTAAAGTCGGATGACATCGTTGTTGTGCCTGCTTTTGGAACGACCATCGAAATCCAGAACCGCTTGCAACTTCTTGGCATCGACGCCTATAAATACGATACTACTTGTCCGTTTGTGGAAAAAGTGTGGAACCGCGCCGCCCAAATCGGTCAGAAAAATTATACGATTGTCGTACACGGAAAACCGTTACACGAAGAAACGCGGGCTACGTTTTCTCATAGCAAAGAAGATGCTCCTACGGTGATTGTTAAAAACCAAAAACAAGCCGAACGCTTGGCCCGTTACATCACGGGTGAGGCCAATAAAGAAGAATTTTTTGAGGAGTTTAGTGGGCAATATTCCGTAGGTTTTGACCCAGAACAGGATTTACAACGCATTGGGGTCGTCAACCAAACAACGATGCTGGCTTCGGATACGCAGGGAATTGCGGATTATCTCAAACAGGTAATGATAAAACATTTCGACCTTGCCCCGCACGAAGTAGAAAGCCGCTTTGCCAATACCCGTGATACCCTTTGCTACGCCACCAACGACAACCAAGATGCTACCTACGCTTTGTTGAAAGAACAAGCTGATTTTGTGTTGATTGCGGGTGGTTATAATAGCTCCAATACCTCCCACATTGTAGAACTTTGTGAGACCAAATTTCCAACGTATTTTATTGAGTCGGACAATAAAATTTTGGATCGTAACCTCATCAAACACTACGACTTACACCGAAAGAAAGAAAAAGTCACCGAGAACTTCATTCCAGATAAAGATTCGGTGACTGTTATGCTCACTTGCGGGGCGTCTTGCCCTGATGCCATCATTGAAGGCGTCTTGACGCGGATGTTGTCGTTTTTTCCCGATGCCCGTTCGTTGGACGAAGTAATGGGAGAGGTGTTGTAAGGTCGAACAAAAACATTACGGTTTTTCTACCCGAAATGTTTTTGTTTGGGTAAACGTCCGTCCAAACATGTCTTTGGCACGAACTTCAATTGTGTGCGTACCTTCTACTTTTGTATTTGGAAAAGCTACCGACCACAAGTGCGTTGACTTGACGGGATTGCTTGGCCGACGCCCAGGCATCAATTTTTCGGAGGCATCCCAGCGGTAAAGAGCCGCCACATAGCGAGGATCGGCTTCCCGTGTGTAGGTCATTGGTTTCCAATCGCCGTTATCGAGGCGGTATTCAACCACGTCTTTTTCACTCCCCATAAAAAAGTTGGCATACACTTTGGCCGCCGTTCCACGGTCAGATGGAATGACGTTTGGCGCATAAATGTCAATCTGATAATCGCTAGGTTTGCCCACTACTTTGTAGTCGATGGTGTATTGATTACCGTTGAAATTTAGGAAAACGTACCCCTTGGGCGTACCATCGCGCATGGTGGAAGCGGGAACGCCTTGGTCATTTTTTTCACCCGAATACCAGTCGCCCGAGGTTGTTCCAACGTTAAATTCATAAAAAGGTTTAGCTCCTTGCCATCCCTCTTTTGCACCGAAAAAGTTTTGTTGTTGGAAGTGTGTATGGGCCGAAAGAGCGAGTGTATTGGGATATTCTTTGAGGATAGAAAAAAGACGTTGACGGTCTTCCAAACGAAACGATTCACCCTCTAATTCCAGAGGAATATGGAATGCCAATACCACCAAATTTTCTTTTGGGACAAACTTGAGGTCATTTTCTACAAAATCAAGCTGGTCTTTGCGGAAGCCACCCCAATAACCTTTGCCGTCGCGCGGGTCAGGATAAAGGATGTCGTCAAGCACGATAAAATGGACTTTGCCGTAATTGAACGAATAATTAACTGGGCCTAAATGCGATTGAAACGCCTCGTTGGCGTGTTCGTCTTGGGTTACGTCGTAGTTCATGTCGTGGTTGCCTGTGAGGTTGTACCAAGGAAGTCCCACTTTCCGAATCGTTTCTTTGTAAGCTTGGTGAAGGTCGAGGTTATCACCTACCAAATCGCCTAAACTCAATCCAAAAGCAACTTCTTTGATGCATGCTACCTCTTGGACAACCCCTTTTTCAAAGTGTTTTATTTCGTCTAAAGTATAGGGCTGTGGGTCACCAAAAATGAGGGCTTTGAAGTTGTCGGCTTCGGGAGAGGCCGTCAGGGCAAAATCCAATGAAGCAGGAAGCGCACCCGTCGGTGCTGCTCCTTTGTACTTCAATTCGGGCGCACCTTTGGGTTTGTGTAAATAGTAAGACTTGGGAAGGTTATTTTCGTCCAAGGCTACTTTATAACCTGTGGGCTTGATGACAAAGAAGACATTGTCGTCGCCAACGGGCAACTGATATTCTCCTTTTGCATTGGTGACTACCACGTCTGTACCGTTGGATACGGCTACGTTGGCAATGCCTTTTTCTTTTTTGTCTTTCTTAAAATTGCCATTTAGGTCTTCGTAAACAATTCCTTTGGCGACATTTTGGGCCGAAGCAGTACCGACCAGGAACGTGGATAAGAGCAGGAGTGTAAATTTGTTCATAGGGGAGAGGTTTGATTGAAACGGGGATAATTAACTGCAAAAGAACAATTGGTATGTTAACTCATGATGAAGGCAGGATTATTATACGCGTCAGTCCATAAAAAAAGGCAGCTTTTGAGGGCTGCCTTGGGGTTTCGCGCGGAAGGTTTACCAGTTGATACCTGACTCTCCAAATCCTAACTTCCTAGTAAACTGCGACGAAAGCTTTGACTTACTTGAGATATAACGCACACTGGCTCCAATGAAGGGCGCAATGTTAGGGTTCTGAGTTCCGAGATTTTGGCGGGCTGCGTTGAAGGTACGGACTTGGCGGAAGGTTCCCAAGCCTGCTTCTAACGACACGTTGAAAACTGTAAACAAGTGTGCATTGGCTGCCACCGAGAATTTTACTTGCTGATAGTTGCTGCGTCGGAGCATTTTTTCTACGCTGGTTACTTCTTGAAAACCAGCACTGTAGCCATCAAATGCCCCAATCATGTCGAAGTTGAGCCATTCATTGAAACGGTAGTTGACGTCGGCACGAAACGGTAATAAACCCGACACACGCCATTGTTTGTTGATACGTTTGTTAATCCCAAAAATAGGTACAAAGCGGATTTTTTGGTTATAAATCAATACCGTTCCATAGGCGATTTGGGTATGGATTCCCAAAATGCGCATCCGCGCCCCACCGCCCCAAAAGAAAGGCTGAGGCGTAAAAAACGTCTCATTTGACTCAGTTAACCCTAAGCCACCGCCATAAATCCACAGGCGGTCGCGGAGGCTTGCTTGCAGCATCAACACACCCGCAGAAAACGTTTTATAGCCGTTGTCGGGGGTGATGGTACTATTAATGCTTGGATTAATTTGAGAGGCATTGGCCAACATTAAAAAATGACGAGCGCGTAAGTCTAGTTTTTTACGCAAACTAAACGCCACATCAACTTCGCTACGAAGTGGAATGATGGCGTTGAACGAGGTTCTAGTAAGCCCAAAACGTTGGTTGTTTCCCATGTTGGCATCGGCCATCAAATCGGCACGAAGCGTAGCATTAGGATAAAAAAGACGACTCAAGGCAAAGTGCTGGGCGCGAGCGTGGGGAAAAATGAAAATCAAGAAAAAAGGAACGCACAAACGCAGTCTGGTCATAAAAATGTCATTTGGTGGAATTAACGTGTAAAAATGCACGATATTGCAGAAAAACTAAATTTAGAATGTCGGATTAAATGTGGGGAGGGTTGCTTACAACCCGATGGATTGTGAAGAGGCTTGCTCACAACCCGACGAGTAAAAACAGTAAATAGATGCTTCCTATCGTCAGCATGACAGTGAACTCTAAACAAAAAACAGGAAACCGAATATAAATGAACCTAACCAATAAAGTTGTTTGGATAACGGGGGCTTCGTCGGGAATTGGCGAGGCTTTGGCCCATGAATTTGCCAAAGAAGGCGCCAAGCTAGTGCTTTCGGCGCGGCGTATCGAAGAACTAGAGCGCGTCAAACGGGAATTGTCTTTGCCAGAAAACGCCGTGATGACATTGCCGATTGACATGCTTCGTCCCGAAGAGTTTGCGGCCAAAACCCAAAGTGTTTTGGCGCATTTTGGACGAATCGACGTGCTTGTTCCCAATGCGGGCGTTAGTCAGCGTGAAAAATTTTTGGACATTGCTCCTGCGGATTTTAAGCGATTAATGGACACCAACTTCACGAACCTTGTGCTGCTCACGCGCGAAGTACTGCCGTATTTATTGGCACAAAAGTCGGGTGGAATATTGGTAACAAGCAGTGTAAGTGGAAAAATTGGGACGTCATTTCGCACGTTTTACAGTGCTTCAAAACACGCCATTCAAGGCTTTTTTGATTCCTTGCGCGGGGAAGTATGGCAAGAAGGCGTGCAGGTGACGATTGTGTGTCCTGGCTATATCAAAACCAATATTTCGTACAATGCCATTGGAAAAGATGGAAAACCCTTTGGCAAGATGGACGAAAACCAAGCCAAAGGGATTCCAGCTGATGTATGTGCGCGTAAAATGGTTGCAGCCTTCAAAGCAGGAAAGCGGGAAGTTGTCATTGCGGGTTTTATGGAAACCCTTGGCACGTACCTCAAGCGCTTTGCGCCTGCGTTGTTGTGGCAGTTTACCAAAAACTACAGTATCAAATCCGTTGACCAATAGTTGATTACCAATTCAGCAATGCCGTCACCGCCGCATCGCCCATGGCAGCATTGCTGGGGCGTGGGTGCTCGGCGTTGAATACTTCCAATAGTTTACGGTCAAGTAGCTGGGCGTTGCTTTCGTCGATGCTGCCATCCGCTTTGGTTACTTTTGAGACATCTAAACGTAAATGTTTTGCCAAAAAACGATAGGCTGCGGCTCTTTTTGAAGGGCCGTAGTCGTGTTTTTCGGTGGGTAAATGGACGTTTTCTACCAAATTAACCTTTCCGTATAAGCTATAAATCTTCTGCAAATGCGGGTATTCCACCTCAGGGTTGTGCTTGGTCCAGTCGGCGCCATCCGAAACGATTAGGAGTGGTCGAGGTGCAGCAAGGGCGGCAATTTCTACGTTATTGGTCTGAAAATCTCCTTTTTTGTGGACGGGCATTCCACTTTCACAAGTACAGCCGCCAAAGAAGTGCGCCGAAACCATCACGACAGGCACGGCTACTTTTACGCGTGGGTCGAGTGCCGTTAGCATAAAAGTTTGAGTTCCGCCGCCCGATTCACCCGTCACACCCACCCGATTTTTGTCGATGCCAGGTTGGTCAAGCAAAAAGTCCAGCGCCCGTATGCTGTTCAGTGCTTGGAGCTTAAAGGCTTTAGGGAGTTTGTGTTGGCATTGTTGGGCATCGCTGTACCCCAGCATGTCAAATGCAAAAACAACGGCCCCCATGCGGGCTAGGTTGGCACAACGAAACTGCATTGCCTCCAGAAAACGAGCATCGGCGTTTTGGGTATGCCCGTGTGGACAAAGCACTGCCGCAAACGGCCCTTTTTGCTGGAGTGGGCGATACAAATTTCCCGTTACATAATAACCCTCTACACTCTCAAAGGCCACATTTTCAACGCTGTATCCGTTTAGCTCTCGTCGGCTGTGGACAATAGGTTTCGATGTTGGGCGTGGTGGAAGGTTTTTGAGTTCTCCCCCTTCCAAAATACGATTACGGATTTGGGCAGCGCGGTTTTCCCATTCTTTTTTGGAAGAAGGAACGTGTTTTTCTAAAAATTCTTTGCCCTGTGCTTCGGTAAAATAAGCGCCCTGACACAATTCTGGGGTTGTTTGACCAAAGGCTAACTGACAACTCATGCCAACAATGAGAAAAGATAAAAGACGGTTCATGGTGATGGGAAGGATTGGTTTTATCCAAAAGCCATCGTTACTTCCAACCTACCGTTGGGATAGGCAGGATGTAACCGCACAACTTCGCCGACCACGATGATGGCAGGGTTGGCCAATTGCTCTTTTTCAACCACTTCCATAATCGTATCAACGGTGCCTAGGCCAAGTTTTTGGTAGTGCGTGCTGCCGTTCTGGATAATAGCGACGGGTGTATTGCCGCGCCCTGCCTCCGAAAGTAGGGCGGTGATTTGGGAGAGGTGCTGCATTCCCATCAAAACTACGAGGGTGGCCGTACTGTGAGCGGCTTTGGCAACGTCGTTGGAGAGGCTGTGGTTTTTGGTGGTGCCCGTGAGTACCCAAAAACTTTCGCTTACTCCTCGGCAGGTAAGCGGAATACCCGCTAAGGCAGGCACCGAAATGCTGCTCGAAATGCCAGGAATGACGGAGGTTTGAATGCCAAATTCTTGGGCGAAGACGATTTCTTCGTAACCCCTGCCAAAGACAAAAGAGTCGCCGCCTTTGAGGCGAACGACATGCCCGTAATTGAGGGCATAGTCAACAATGAGCTGGTTGAGGTCGCTCTGGGCAAATTCGCAGCGCCCACGCCGTTTGCCTACATAGACCAACTGAGCGTGAGCGGGGGCATAGGAAAGGAGTTCGGTGGAGACCAAAGCGTCATACAGCACCACGTCTGCTTGTTGTAATGCTTTAATTCCCTTGAGTGTGATGAGTTCGGGGTCGCCAGGGCCAGCCCCTACCAGTGTCAATGTTGGTTTCATAATCAGTCCCTAATTTAATTTATTTACTTACCAAAGGGCCGCCACTCTTTTGGTGTATTTTGTACTTTATAAATACTTTTTTGAAATATTATTTTACCAATGTGCATATCGATAAAATAATAGATTAAAATTAAGTATTTTTACAAAATTAAGTATTATTTTTAAGTATTTGTAGGAAATAATATTCTATTTTTGCAAAAGATGGTTTTAAAAATAACCATCAATGCTGTAAAAATTGTAAAAATCAAAATATTTGGTTTTTGTTCTAAGTAACACAAGATTCAACTTTTATAAGAATTACTCATTAAAAATTGAAGTACATATAGAGGATTAAATTAGGGATTGTAAAAACAATTTTCTCCATGACACAACCGCTAAAGGTAGTGGTAGTAGGCAACGGAATGGTAGGCTATAAGTTCTGCGAAAAGTTGCTGACAAAAGTAGGTGGCGGCCTATTTTCTATCACGGTAATTGGTGAAGAACCTCGTCCAGCGTACGATCGGGTTCATCTCTCCGCGTATTTTTCGGGCACGTCAGTCGAAGAACTGACAATGGCTCCCGCAAGCTGGTATGCCGAGCACGGCATCCAACTACTTACTGGGGAGTGTGTGGTCAAGATTGACCCCGCAGCTCACTATGTTCAGACCCACACAGGGCTACAAATTCCTTACGACAAGCTGGTGTTGGCTACGGGCTCAGGAGCCTTTGTTCCTTCCGTGCCAGGCGTAGAAAAAGAAGGGGTGTTTGTGTATCGAACCATCGAAGACCTCGACGCCATCATTGGTTATTCCAAAGGCGCAACGCGTGCGGCGGTGATTGGGGGAGGACTTTTGGGGCTGGAAGCTGCCAAAGCAACCCTCGATTTGGGCCTTGAGACCCACGTAGTGGAGTTTGCGCCGCGACTTATGCCACGGCAATTGGACGCGGCGGGAGCTGGTATGCTCAAACGAAAAATGGAAGCCTTGGGGATTCAAATTCACCTCAATAAAAACACGTCACAGTTTGATGGAGGAGCGGCAGTTGCTGGGCTTTCGTTTGCGGATGGAACCTCCTTGGAGGTGGATATGGTCGTGATTTCGGCAGGAATACGCCCTCGCGACGAGCTGGCAAAACAAGCAGGCTTGGCAGTAGGCTCACGCGGAGGAATTATGGTAAACGACGAGCTACAAACTTCCGATACCGATATTTATGCCATTGGCGAATGTGCTTTACACAAAGGTATGATTTATGGCCTTGTGGCTCCTGGTTATGAAATGGCTGAGGTAGTTGCAAAGAACCTGACAAGCCCCCTCCCTCCGTTGGGAGAAAAGGGGCTGTTTAAGGCGTTTGATATGTCCACAAAACTAAAACTCATCGGTGTCGATGTGGCAAGTTTTGGCGAGCCTTTCTGTGAACAAACGCCCCATGATACCATTATAGTGGAAGATAAACTCAAAGGTATTTATAAACGTCTGAATGTGACGACCGATGGGAAATACCTGTTAGGGGGAATTTTGGTAGGAGAAGCTGAAAACTACAATATGCTTCTTCAAACGGTCAAAAATCGTTTGGTATTGCCGCCTAATCCCGAAGACTTGGTGCTGCCTGCGCGCAAAGGTGATGGTGCCTCAGCGGGAGCTGGTATTGCCGACTTACCAGACGAGGCCAGTATTTGTTCGTGCGAAAACATTACCAAAGGCGCGATTTGTCAGGCCATTGAAGAACACAACTTACCCGATGTAGCGGCCATCAAGAAATGTACAAAAGCAGGAACAGGCTGCGGAGGTTGTGTTCCTATGCTATCTGATTTGTTGACCGAAACCCTCAAAAAGCAAGGTAAAGTAGTAAAAAAAGTGCTTTGCGAGCATTTCGATTATTCGCGCCAAGAAATGTATCACTTGATTCAAACGTCGGGGACACGTACCTACGATGAAGTGGTAGCAAAGTTTGGAAAAGGGTGTGGCTGTGAAGTTTGTAAGCCAGCAGTTGCTTCGATGTTGGCCAGTATTTATAACGATGTGATTGCCAAACAGGCGGTGATTCAAGACACGAACGACCGTTTTATGGCCAATATTCAGCGAGGAGGGACGTATTCAGTCGTGCCCCGCGTACCAGGTGGAGAAATTACCCCCGAACAACTTATTGCGCTCGGAACGGTCGCTAAAAAGTATGATTTGTATTGTAAAATTACTGGTGGACAGCGGGTTGATTTATTCGGAGCGAGGGTTGAGCAACTGCCTTTTATTTGGGAAGAATTGCTCGAAGTAGGCTTTGAAAGTGGCCATGCTTATGGAAAATCATTGCGTACGGTCAAAAGTTGTGTGGGAAGTACGTGGTGCCGATTTGGGGTACAAGATGCGGTCGGCTTTGCGATTCGGGTAGAAAACCGATACAAAGGAATTCGTTCGCCACATAAGCTCAAAAGCGCCGTTTCGGGCTGTACGCGTGAGTGTGCCGAAGCCCAAAGCAAAGATTTTGGCATCATCGCAACCGAAAAAGGGTGGAATCTGTACGTATGCGGAAACGGTGGAATCAAGCCTCAACACGCGCTGCTGCTGGCCAGCGACCTCGACGATGAAACTTGTTTGAAGTACATCGACCGTTTCTTGATGTTTTACATCAAAACCGCTGAACCACTCCAACGCACCGCTACTTGGTTCAATAAATTAGAAGGGGGAATGGAGTACCTCCGCGACGTGATTATCAATGATAGTTTAGGGATTGCGGCGGAATTGGAGCAAGAGCTGCAATACTTGGTTGATACGTACCACGATGAGTGGCGAGTGGCAGTAGAAACGCCTGAAATTAGGGCGCGTTTTTCCCATTTTGTCAATGTGGAGGAGCCTGATCCAACGTTGGAGTTTGTGGAGATGCGTGGACAAAAACGCCCTGCCGATTGGTAATCTATCCAAGTTTCACCCTAAAACTGAATTAAAAATGAATAATCAACCTACTACTTGGTTCAAAGCAGCACCCGTTTCTGCTTTTCCCGAAAATGGTGGTGCTTGTGTTAAATACAACGACAAACAAATTGCGGTGTTTCATTTCAAACAACTTGATAAATGGTACGCGACCGACAACGAATGTCCCCACAAACATCAAATGGCCTTGAGCCGTGGGATGATTGGCGACCAGCAGGGGCATCCGAAAGTGGCTTGCCCTTTTCATAAAAAAACGTTTTCCCTTGAGACAGGACTGAATTTACAAGGCGAAGATTATTGCATTAATGTCTATCCCGTCAAAATAGAAGATGGGTTTGTGTTTATCGGAATTTAACATTCCAACTTATGCCATTACGCGTACCTAAACGTTTTACTCGGCTGTATATCATGGCCTTATCGTTGGTTGCATTTCTGACGATACTCGGACAATTATTGGTTCAAAATTCGTTGGAGGGGTCGTTGCACGACTCTTGGCTGGTGAATTATGCGGGTCGCCAGCGCTTTCAAAGTCAGTTGATTGCCAAAAGTGTCCTCTTACTTACCCAGCGACCAGATTTGGCCGATAAAGCAACGCACGTGACAGAGTTAAAAAAGGTGTTACGCGATTGGGAAGATCACCACGACCAATTAAAAACGGGAAATCTTAGGGATATTAAGGCGACATCGGTCAACAGCGATACCGTACGGGGGATGTTTGAAGACATTGATGCGCATTTTCAGGCAATTGCGCGCAGTACCCATGCGGTCATCGGCTGGCTCGAACAGCCCGCCCGCATTGGCAATGTGGATGTTCACCTAAAAAATATCTTTGCGCATGAACTTGTGTTTTTGCGTAAAATGGACCGCATCGTATTTCAATACGACCAAGAAGCCAAAGCCAAAGTTACAACGCTTCGACGCATTGAACTTTGGCTGATGGCTTTTACGCTTTGTATTTTGTTAGTTGAGGGATTATTTATTTTTCGCCCCGCCGTCGTAAAACTTTCTGAAACGCTTCATCAGCTCATAGAAGCGCGCGAAAAAACGCATCAGGCCAATCAAGAACTTCAAAAAGCCTATCAGGAATTGCGGGCTACGCAAGCAAAATTGCTGGAAGCAACGCAGCATCGGCACCGTCAAGAACTGAAAGAGCAGAAAATCCATACATCAGCGCTGCTGCAAGGGCAAGAAGAAGAGCGTCGTCGCCTTTCCAAAGAACTTCACGATGGGGTAGGGCAGATGCTAACTGGGCTGAAATTGATGGCCGAAAGCTTTTCAAATGGAACGGGATGGTCGGAAAAAGACCGTCAACAAGCCATAAATCTTCGACAATTGGTGGGGCAAACAATCCAAGAAGTGCGAGGGATTTCCAACAACCTGATGCCTACCGTTCTGAATGATTTTGGGGTGAAGTTAGCCCTAAAACAGCTCGTGGATTCTACTGTCAGAAATACAGGCGCGCCGTTGGTTTTTGAGTCAAATCTTAACGACGAACGTTTTGATCCACGGATTGAAATAGGGCTTTATCGAATTGCCCAAGAGGCCATTCACAATGCCGTCAAACACGCGCAAGCCACCAATATTGTCGTTCGTATTTTTCGTCAAGAAAAAGACATTATGCTCAAAATTACCGACAACGGCAAAGGGTTCCGAATCAATAAAAAAACGCAAGCAACGCTCGTGCCTACGCATGGCTTGACTAACCTCCAAGAACGTACGCGTTTGCTGGATGGAAAAATCAAAATTCACTCGACGGTAGGCCAAGGCACCGAAATAATTGTAAATATTCCTCAACATAACTAACAACATGAAGAAAATCCAAGTAGTACTCGTCGATGACCACACAATAGTCCGAAATGGGCTGCGGTCGATTTTAGAAAGTACCGACGAAATCGAAGTCATTGGTGAAGCCGCCAATGGCGAAGAAGCCCTCGAAAAAATTGCCTACTTAAAACCCCAAGTGATGCTCATTGATATTTCGATGCCAGGCATGTCGGGTATTGAGCTGGTAGGTAAAGTAGTGAAGCAAAGCACTGCCATCCGACCTGTTATTTTATCAATGCACAACGATGATGCCTACATTCTCAAATCTGTGGAGGCGGGGGCTTACGGGTATTTGCTCAAAGATGCCACGCGTGATGAAATTTTGGCAGCGCTTCATACGGTCAAAAATGGCGAAAAGTACTTTAACCCTTCGGTGGCGGCGGTGATTGTGAATGGGTATTTGTCGCAGGTTCAAAAAGTCGAAAAAGCGTCGGAATCACGAAAAACATTACTTTCCAAAAAAGAAAAAGAAGTGCTAAAATTGCTGGTTGAAGGCATGAGTAGCCGTCAAATTGCTGACACTCTTGATCTTAGTGTGCGTACGGTTGACAACCACCGTGCCAACATGATGCGTCGCCTTCAAGTACATAATGCGGCTGAATTGGTAAAATTAGCCTTAGAAGAAAAGTTACTGTAAATTTGTAAAGCACAGCTAGTCGTCAAACCATCCTCCTAGCTGTGCTTTACTTTTATGGAAATCATTGGGTACGCAGGAGCGCTTGTGATGGGGCTTTGCTTGGGACTTATTGGTAGCGGTGGAGCTATTCTCACCGTACCCATTTTAGTATATTTGTTTGACGTTGAACCACTTCTTGCCACCACTTATTCACTTTTTATTGTAGGGTTAACGAGCTTGGTCGGCGCGACCGTCCGAGCGGGTGCGGGGCATATCCATTGGCCACTGACGTTGACTTTTGGCATTCCTTCGGTGGTGAGCGTATTTTTGACGCGCACTTATCTATTACCACTTATTCCTAACCCAATATTTCAAACGGGCACTTTTATCCTCTCTCGTTCGAGTTTTTTACTGGCACTGTTTGCGGTGTTGATGGTCTTTTCATCATTTTCGATGATAAAAAATCCGCCCAACCAATTTTTAAGCAGCAGAAAAAACTCAGTGGGAGGATATGGGCACCTCCTAAATATGTTACTCAAGGGTTTTTTAGTGGGCGGAATCACGGGATTGTTGGGAGCAGGAGGAGGTTTTTTGATAATTCCAGCGCTGGTGCTGATTGCTCGCCTTCCGATGCAACAGGCGGTAGGAACATCCTTGGTCATTATAGCAACCAACTCCCTGACGGGTTTTTGGCGCGATTACGAATTCCACTCGCTCATCAATTGGCCATTTCTTGTGCATTTTTCTACCCTTGCAGTCATCGGGATTTTACTAGGGAGCTCGCTGGCTCGTAAAATCAGTGGCGATAAATTAAAACCAATTTTTGGTTATTTTGTGCTCGTGATGGGCTTTTACATTTTATTCAAAGAACTGTTCTTATCTTAACTTTTTTCAACATGAAAACGCTGCTTGCAACCTTTACGTTTGTTGTTGCTTTTTTGGCTGGTACCTCTTTGCGTGCGCAAGAAAACTTAGCCCCTAGAGACTTTATTCAAAAACTCAAAACCACGCCCAATGCCCAGTTATTGGACGTTCGTACCCCCAACGAATGGAATGCGGGGAAAATAGCGTCGTCGAAATGTATTAATTACAACGACCCAGCATTCAAAGAGCAAGTCCAAAAGCTTGATAAAACCAAGCCCGTTTTTGTGTATTGCGCGGTGGGAGGGCGTAGTACGAAGGCATCACAAATTTTAAAAGAGTCAGGCTTTAAATTAATCTACAATTTGCAAGGTGGTGGCTACGCTGACTTAGCCAAGGAAGGGATAAAATAGTGATTGTCTAAATACTTACTAAAAAAACTTAGCGTATATTCTTGGTGATCAGAAGATAATCTTCTATTTTTGCACTCCCATTTTTGGGATGGTATAACCATTTTTGAAAAAAACAGTATAAAATGCCAACTATTTCACAGTTAGTACGCAAAGGACGCGAACAAATGACGTGGAAATCTAAGTCACCAGCCTTAGATTCTTGCCCACAACGTCGCGGTGTATGTACGCGTGTATACACTACGACCCCGAAGAAGCCAAACTCGGCTTTGCGCAAAGTTGCGCGTGTACGTTTGTCAAACATGAAGGAAGTCAACGCTTATATCCCAGGCGAAGGACACAACCTCCAAGAGCACTCAATCGTATTGGTGCGTGGTGGTCGTGTGAAAGACCTTCCAGGGGTACGTTACCACATCGTTCGTGGTGCGCTTGATACCGCAGGTGTAAACGGTCGTAAACAAAGCCGCTCACTTTATGGTGCTAAACGTCCGAAACCAGGACAAGCAGCTCCAGTAGGAAAAGGTGGAAAACCAGCACCAGGTAAGAAGAAGTAATTAAAACGCGTTAGCGTTCGTCCTTTTGTTTGCATAGTACATTATAGCATAAAAGGGTAGTAATCTCGAAGCTAGTTCGGGATGAATCAGTTGAAAAACGAAACCTACATTGATTAACAACTCAGTACAATGAGAAAAGCAAAACCTAAAAAAAGATACCTATTGCCTGACCCTAAGTACAGGGACGTAATGGTAACCAAGTTTGTGAACAACTTGATGTTGGAAGGTAAAAAAAGTACAGCGTACGAAATTTTCTACGGTGCATTGGAAATTGCTGAAAAACGTCTTAACGAAAGTGGCCTTGAAATCTGGCGTCGTGCGTTGAACAACGTAATGCCTGCTGTAGAGGTAAAAAGCCGCCGTGTAGGTGGTGCCAACTTCCAAGTTCCAACTGAAGTTCGTCCAGATCGTAAAGTTGCTTTGGGAATGAAATGGATGATTAAGTACGCACGTTTGCGCGGTGAAAAAACCATGCGTGATCGTTTGGCGGCTGAAATCGTTGCGGCATCAAAAGGTGAAGGTGCTTCTGTGAAGAAGAAAGACGATACGCACCGTATGGCTGAAGCCAACAAAGCGTTCTCGCACTTCCGTTTCTAGTAAACTGAAGCGCCTAACTAGGCAAAATATAAAAGCCGACTCTCTTGAGGGTCGGCTTTCTTTTTGTTCGTGCTTTTGGGCGGTTATTTCTTAAATAAGGAATCGACAAATTGAGCACGGTCAAACACTTGTAAATCGTCCATGCGTTCGCCTACGCCAATGTATTTGACAGGGATTTTAAACTCGTCTGAAATACCAATCACAACGCCACCTTTGGCCGTGCCATCGAGTTTCGTAATCGCCAGTGAAGTAACTTCGGTGGCTTTGGTAAATTCACGTGCCTGAATCACTGCGTTTTGGCCTGTGCTTCCATCTAACACTAGCAATACTTCATGAGGAGCTTCGGGTAATACTTTTTGCATCACACGCTTGATTTTCGTTAGCTCGTTCATCAAGTTTACTTTGGTGTGTAAACGCCCTGCGGTATCTACAATCACCACGTCAGCCCCCATTTCTACCCCTTTCTTGACGGCATCGTGCGCCACGGCAGCGGGGTCGGTATTCATGCCGTGATCAATAACGGGCACGCCAGCGCGCTGTCCCCAGGTTTTGAGCTGATCTACAGCAGCAGCGCGGAAAGTATCACCTGCGCCCAAGACTACCTTCTTACCACGTTTGTTGAACTGGTGAGCCAGTTTTCCAATGGTCGTTGTTTTGCCAGCGCCGTTTACCCCCACAACCATAATGACATAAGGTTTCGGTAGGTTGTCGGTTTCAAAGCTATCTTTAATATCAAGTGATTGATTCTCGGTAAGCAAGGCGGCAATCTCGTCACGAAGGATACGGTCGAGCTCGCCAGTACTTGTATATTTGTCTTTTGAGACGCGTGCTTCGATGCGTTCAATGACTTTGACGGTAGTGCCAACGCCCACGTCTGAGCTAATTAGAATCTCCTCTAACTCATCTAAAACTTCCTCATCGACGGTTGATTTACCGACGAGTGCGCGGCTCAATTTCCCAAAGAAGCTTTCTTTTGATTTTTCGAGCCCTTTATCGAGCGTCTCTTTTTTTTCTTTCGAGAAAAAATCAAATAAACCCATGTTATCGTTTGTATAAATTCTGCCACAAATGTACAACAAAAAAAGTCCCTCATGGGGACTTTCTTAGAATATCGTTACGGTAACAGAGATTGCGAATTAGTTTTTCAACGCAGCCTGTACCTCATCGGTAGGAACGATAACCTCTTTAAAAGTGTAAGCACCAGTCTTTGGAGATTTCACAGCTTGAATCACCTTAGCATAAGTCTTACCACCTTCTTTTTTCAGGGTTGCAACTACTTTCTTTGCCATTGTAAGTATCAGTTAAGATTGTTAAAAGTTAGTGTTCAATCGTTTAACAGTACCAATTAACTAGTTAACGATCAACAAATAACAAATTATTTAATTTCTTTGTGAACCGTTACTTTCTTCAAGTATGGATTGTATTTCTTCATTTCCATACGGGCAGGTGTGTTTTTACGGTTCTTTGTCGTGATGTAACGCGACATGCCAGGAACGCCTGATTCCTTTTGAACCGTACATTCCAAAATTACTTGTATTCTGTTACCTTTCTTTGCCATTGCTTTTCAAAAATTTCAAAACGGAGCGCAAAGTTACAGATAGTCAAGCATAAGACAAAACATTTTCTTAAAATTTCAGGAAAAATATTTGCGTAACTTTGCGGCAGAGACATCTTTACCCTCATGCGATTTACGCCACGTATCATTGCTTTCTTACTTGCTTTGGCCATTTCGGCCATTACTGTGACCTTTCTTTCGTTTGTGAGTGGTACCAACGGAAGTATGTTTTTTGTGGCAGGTCTTGCCAGTTTTTCGGCCGCTTTTTTTCTGATAATGTACGCCATTGAGATTTTGGTGTACCGTGAAGTGACCAAAATGCACCAGACCATTCAGCGCCTGAAACTCAAGGACTTTAGCTTCCCAAGAAAGTCGATTGTGAGCGATGCCAATCCGTTGAAAAAACTCAACCAAGAGATTTTTGTCTATGTAGCTCGGAAGCAGCAAGAAATCGACGAACTAAAAAAATTAGAAATATTCCGTCGGGAGTTTTTGGCGGATGTTTCGCACGAATTAAAGACCCCCATTTTTGCGGCACAAGGGTTTATTCATACCCTGTTGGATGGTGCGATGGACGATGTAAAAGTGCGGGATAAGTTTTTGCAAAAAGCTGCTAAAAGCTTGGATGGGCTCGATGCACTCGTCAAAGATTTGGTGGCACTGTCGCAGATGGAAACGGGGGAAATCCGAATGCACAAGGAAATGGTGGACTTGCGTTTGCTGACCTTGGAAGTCTGTGAACAGCTTGAACACAAAGCAAACCTGCGCAAAACCCTCCTAAAAATTAAACCCGACCAACTGGCACACGTCTGGGTAAAAGCCGATGCCTATCGAATCACGCAAGTGATGACAAACCTCATCGAAAATGCCATTAAATACGGAAATGACAACGGAAAAGTCGTTGTCCATTTTGAGGAAGAGAAAAAACATTTTGTAATATCCGTACGTGACAATGGCCCAGGGATTCCGTCGGAACACTTACCGCGCTTGTTTGAGCGGTTTTATCGGGTTGACAAAAGCCGCTCGCGTGAAAAAGGAGGAACTGGGCTGGGGCTGGCCATTGTGAAGCATATTTTGAGTGCCCACGGGTCAAAGATTTCGGTAGCGAGCAAAGTGGAAAAAGGGACAACCTTTAGTTTTAAACTGGAGAAAGCCGACTAACTGACTTATTTTACGGATTAGGCGAATTGAACTTTTTTGACTTATTTTACGCCTTTAAAAGAGAAAAATAGAAATTTTCCAATATACATAACACTTCAAAAGACGATTCTTGTATGAACATTGCACTTGTCACTGGTTCGGCTGGATTGATTGGAAGCGAGTCGGTCGCTTTTTTTGCTGATAAATTTGACCTCGTGATTGGGGTAGATAATAATTTACGTCAATATTTCTTTGGGCAAGACGGAAACACGGAATGGAACCGCAACCGTTTGCAAGATGCATACACTAACTATAAGCACTACAGCGCCGATATTCGTGAAGTAAGTCAGTTAGAGCCTATTTTTAAAGAATATGGCGCCGACATTAAGCTAATCGTTCATGCAGCGGCTCAACCAAGCCACGACTGGGCGGCGCGTGAACCTTTTACTGACTTTGGGGTAAACGCAGTTGGTACACTCAATATGCTTGAAATGACCCGCCAAAACTGTCCAGAGGCGGTATTTATCTTTACTTCTACCAACAAAGTGTATGGAGATAACCCGAATTACTTGCCATTGGTAGAATTAGAAAGCCGTTGGGAAATTTCGGAAGACCACGCATACTTCAAAAACGGTATCGACGAGCACCACAGCCTTGACCATACCAAACACTCTATCTTCGGAGCGTCGAAAGTAGCAGCAGATATTATGTGCCAAGAGTACGGCCGTTATTTTGGCATGAAAGTAGGAGTATTCCGTGGTGGATGTTTGACTGGCCCTAACCACTCAGGTGCGCAGTTGCACGGCTTTTTGGCTTACTTGATGAAGTGTACGATTACCAACAATCCTTACACCATTTTTGGCTACAAAGGAAAGCAAGTACGAGACAACATTCACAGCTACGACTTGGTAAATATGTTTTGGCATTTCTACCAAAATCCACGCCCAGGAGAAGCTTACAACGCGGGTGGTGGCCGTTATGCCAACTGTTCAATGTTGGAAGCGATCGCCATTTGTGAGAAAATTGCGGGTAAAAAACTGACTTACCACTACTCAGAAACCAACCGTATCGGCGACCACATTTGGTACGTAAGTGACTTGACGAAATTCAAGAGCCACTACCCAGATTGGAACTGGACATACAACCTCGAACAAACACTTGTTCAAATCCACGACGGTATCGCAGCTCGTTTGGCGATGACTGTGTAGAACTGTTATCTGTTAAACTGATAACACACTCAATGACTTCAAAATACGTCATACTCATACCGCAATACAACGATTGGGAGGCGTTAAACCTGCTTATCGAACGCATTAATCAAGACGTAGTGGCCGAATTGTTGGCCACTACGTCTTTGGTTATTGTAGATGATTGTTCTAGTCAGGATTTAGAACATTTGGTAGCGTTTCGGGGGCAACAGGTGCAAATTGTGCGTCTATATCGTAATTTGGGACATCAACGGGCCATTGCGATTGGGCTGTCTTACATTGCCAAAGAGGTATCTTGCGAAAAAGTGATTGTGATGGATGCCGATGGCGAAGACGCTCCCAAAGATATTAATGCCTTGGTGGCTGCTTCAGAGCAATCGCCCGACCGTATCGTGTTTGCCCAGCGTACCAAACGGCAAGAGAGCTTTACTTTTCGTTTTTTCTACGGTATTTATAAATTTATCTTTCGTCAGTTGACGGGTAAAGTGATTACGTTTGGAAACTTCTCTTTGATTCCTCAACGACGTTTGCAAAATCTTGTGCGCGTTTCCGAAATATGGAACAACTTTCCTGGGGGCATTATCAGATCACGGATTCCGTACGTAGCGATACCCACTGAACGTGGAAAACGTTTGGCGGGCGAAAGTAAAATGAACTTTGTGTCGCTGGTGTTACACGGGCTGAGTACCATCTCGGTGCTGATTGACGTAACGGCAGTTCGCATTTTAATCTTTTCGATTGGGATGTCATTGGCGGCGTTGTTGGTAATTTGTATCGTATTGTTTTTGAAATGGATGAACGACGCCTCGCCAGGCTGGGCATCTACGCTTAGTTCGGCCTTGTTGATTGTGGTACTTCAGTCGTTTTTGATTTCGCTTTTTCTTGTTTTTATGGTGCTTCAATACCGTACCCAACAGCAGTTTATTCCCGTGCTTCAGTACCGTGATTTTATTGAGAAAGTAGAAGACATAAGTTAAAATCAGTGTTCATCAGCGAATAACCAATAAGCAATTGTGTTGAGTTTCGACGATTTTCCAATAGTGTATTTTGCCCTTGGCTATCTCCTTGCAGGAGCGATAGTGGTACTGACATTATTGAAAAATAAGAACTTTCAAGAAATTCTTTTTCTGGGTTTGTCGGCGGCGCTGTTGTTATTTATGCGCTTGCCCGTGGTGATTTTCAACCAAGAAATTAACCCCGACGAAAGCCAAATGTTGGCGCACGCCATTACGCTCAAGCAGTATCCTATTTATTGGCAGTCGGTGGACGGAACTACGATTGGCCCCCTTGATAATTATGCGCTCTTGCTGCCGTCGTTTTTCGGGCGGGCGATAGATTATACCTCGGGGCGCTTGGTGGGCTTGCTTTGTGTGCTTGGAAGTTTGTGGTTTTTCTACCGCAGTGTGAAAAATTGGTGGGGAGAAAACGCTGCTCGCGTTGCGCTACTGCCGCCGTTGTTTTTGCTCGCTTTTACACAAGAAGCTGATTATGTGCATTATTCAAGCGAACAACTCCCCGTTTTGATATTGAATATAGGGCTTTGGCTATTGTCCAAAAATTGGAATCCTTCGCCCAAAATAGCCCCTTGGTTTTTGCTTGGGCTGGTCTTAGGCATGAGTCCTTTTGCTAAAATTCAAGTAGTCCCTCAAGCTGCGGTGATTGTGCTATTTGCGATAATACAGGGGTGGAATACGGAGAAACGGATGTCCAAACTCAGTGCCTTGGTGCTTGGGGCTGTGACGTTCCCGATATTGACCTTGGTGTGGGCGTGGACGTACGATGTGCTCGACGATTTTTGGAATTTTTACGTTCTTGGAAACCTCATTTATGCAGGTGGTAGTTCTTTGATAGATTCGATTCTTCGTTTACCGCACTTTTTTGCCAAAAGCCCCAGTTTTATGGCGTTTTTGCTGACTACCTTGCCGTTGGTATTGCTGGCTTTTAAAGGAGGAAAAAATAAAACAACATTGTTCTATTTTGCCGTGCTTTGGTTGTTGACAGCGTTGTATGCCGCCACGAAGTCGGGAAATGATTTTGTACATTACCTCAACCTGTGTATCTATCCATTTGGATTGATGGCGGCGTTGGGTATCAATACCTTGGTCACCCAATCCAAAACAATGGTGGCGCTGGCAATACTCACCGCGGGTGTGTGGGTAGGCTGGTTTGGGTACAAAGTGTTGAAACGCGAACCGCTCAATGCTTATCTTTCGACGGCCGACCACCGCGTGCCTGTAAGTCAAGTGTCAAAATTGATTCAACAGTACGCTTCCTCTAACGACCGCTTGGTGATTTGGGGTTGGATGTGTCGGTACCACGTAGAAACACAAATGCCCCAAGGAACGGCCGAGAACCATTCGGAGCGATGTATTTATCCGCACCCGATGCGGGAAATTTATTACAAGCGCTATCTGGCTGATTTAAAACAAAATAGCCCAAAAGTGTTTGTCGATGCGGTGGGACCCAATAGCTTGTGGCTCTACGACCGCTCGACACAAGCCCACGAAGCCTTCCCCGAACTAAAAGCCTTGGTTGATGCGCACTATCGGCTGGTGGGGGAAGTAGAAAATACCCGCGTTTTTGTACGAACCGAATAATAAATCTATGCTTTGGTATAGAAACCAACTTTGCCAAAGTATAAAAGTTGCGTTAATTTTGACCCTCTTGATGATTAGCTTAGAATCCTAATAGAATGACACATACTCAATTCCTTGCTTCATTGGTTTGCCCTAAAACGGGACAGCCGCTACAAGTTGCCGAAGATGGCCAATCACTTACTGCTCCCGATGGCACAGTTTATCCTGTATTGGATTCAAACATCATCGACATGGTGCATCCACGTGAGTTGTTTGAAGACGATGCCCGCGAGCAGCACCTCTACGACCAAGCGTATCAACGCTACGACCGTGGTGTTTCGTGGGTGTTTGAAACGTTGAACCACTCCGACGAAGCGGCAACTCGCCAATTTATGATTGGATTGATGAACTTGCAACCTGGCCAAACTGTGCTTGAAGTAGGAGCAGGAACGGGCAAAGATTCGGCCTTGATTATTGAGCAAATTAGCCCAGGTGGGACGGCGGTATTGTCGGATCTTTCGCCTAATATGTTGCGTCTAGCAACGCAAAAGTTGAAAGCAGAGGAAGTAAATGTGCATTTCTTTTTAGGAAATGGCTCGTACTTGCCTTTTGCGGACGGGACATTTGATTCTGTATTTCACTTTGGAGGAATTAATACGTTTTCGGAGCGTAAAAAAGCATTTGCAGAACTTACGCGCGTGGTAAAAGTAGGTGGAAAAGTCGTGATTGGTGACGAAAGTATGGCGCCGTGGCTTCGCAATGAGCCTACGTACCAAACCCTTTGGAAAGCCAACCCGTTGTTCCGTGCTGAGGTGCCGATTGCTGACCTGCCCGCCAACGTTGAAAACTTCAAGTTGCACTATATTTTCGGAAATTGCTTTTACGTAATGGAATACACCGTAGCGGCAAAAGCCCCAGAAATAGACATTGATTTGCCAATTCCTGGCAAAGATTTTGTGGATAACTGGCGTTTGAGAGCAGAAAAAGCCTAGTAGTATGCGTCTGACTATCGTCTGACGCAAAATCTAGTGCGCGTCAGACGATAGTCAGACTCTGTAACGAACAAAAGGGGCTACTTTAATCGTGCTAAGGGTTGCTCACAACCCGAATTTAGCAGGTTGTGAGCAACCTGTTACACTAACAGTATCAAAATACAAAGCAGAAAACGGGTAAAACCTGTCAACAGTAAACTGCAAACTGAAATGGCTTGGCAAAAAAAAGGAGTTATTTATAAACCAGATGGGTCATTGGCGCACAGTCGTTCGCACGCACAAGTGCCGTATGCGTACAAGCACCCTGATTTTCTACGCATTTATTTTTCGTCGCGCGACGAAAAAGGACAGTCGCGGCCTACGTTTATCGACGTGGACTACGACGACCCTAAAAAGATTTTATACATCCACGACAAGCCCGTATTGGAGCTTGGCGGCCCAGGTGAATACGACGAAACAGGTGCCATGCCAGCGTGGTTTGTCGATATGCCCAATGGCGATATTTGGTTGTACTACACGGGTTGGAACCGTACGCACAACTCATACCGTCTTTCGATGGGACTTTCGGTAAGTCAAGACGGAGGGCTGACTTTTAATAAGATGTTTACGGGACCCATCATGGATCGTAGCATTCAAAATCCCATTTGGGCGGCGCAGCCTTCGGTGATGCGCGAAGAAGATGGAACTTGGCGAATGTGGTACATTTCGGGCCATAAATGTGAGTATATTCACGGCTACCCTGAGCCTTACTATCGTTGTCAGTCGGCTACTTCTACCGATGGCATTCACTGGAATATCAGTGACGTACCAACGCTTGATTTTGATGATTTCTTGCACGCGGTTGGTCGTCCAAGTGTATTTAAGGAAGACGGTATTTACAAAATGTACTATTCATTCCGCCACACGCGCGACTACCGTACCGACCGCAACCAAAGTTACCGCCTCGGCTATGCCGAATCGGTGGATGGAGAACATTGGGAGCGAAAAGACCATTTGGTAGGGATTCATAAATCAGAGACGCCAGGAGACTTTGATTACAACATGATTGACTACGCTTATTGCTACGAACACAAGGGTAAAAAATACTTATTGTACAATGGCAACGGTTTTGGAGCGGCTGGTTTTGGCTATGCCGTTTGGAAAGACTAAAAGTTGGAAGGTTTGTTGTAACTTTACTTTTGATTTTTGACCAATGTCATTCTTTCAAAAGGCCGTGATTCGTAACATTGGGGGTTGTTAAACCAAACAAATCAGTACCATGTCAACATTAGCAGAGCAATTTCGTCAAGATGGGTTTTTACTCATTCGTAACTTCTTAGATAAAAGCGTGGTGGAAAACATCTACCGCGAAGCGCGTGAAATATTTGCCGTTCAGATAAAGCACGTTACAGGCCGTACGGTTGATATCGACGACCGCGATGCCTTCGAAAATGCCATGTTTGAGTTTTTTCAAAAAGACTTTACAGCGTTTCGAAATACAGGTGTTACGGTGCAACACAGCTTGTCGCTTCACCAGTTTGCCGTGAGTGAGAAAATTGTCAATCTCTTGAAAGAAGTAGGTATTGAGCAACCTGTCATTGGGGCGCGTCCTGCGATGCAGTTCAACAGCCGTTTTCTGTCAAAAGATGGTAGTAAACACTGGAAACTCGATGCCCACCAAGACTGGCGTACGGGACAAGGCTCGCTCGATAGCACGGTGATTTGGTTTCCGATGGTGGATGCAGGGGCCGACTTGGGTGCGTTGCAAGTGATTCCGCGTAGCCATACGTGGGGTTTGCTGGAGTCGAGTACTTCGGGTTATCAAGGAGGAATTACGGCCCAACTGAATGACGAAGATTTTGTCCAAACCGAATTCCAAGTAGGAGATTTGTTGATTTTTTCAGCCTTTTTGGTACACCAATCGGGCAATAATATTACCAATAACATTCGTTGGTCGGTACAGCTTCGTTATAACAACTTGGCCGAAGCCACTTTTATCGAAAGAGGCTACCCAATGGCCTATATATACAAACCAGAGGCTGAATTGGTGACACCAAATTTTCCAACTGTAGAACAACTTGAAGCTGTTTTTGCTTCGCCAACACCTGCCGTATGATTAAAGTAAGCGTCACGATTCTTACGTACAACCAGAAAGAATTTATTGGCAAAGCCATTGAAAGTGCGTTGTCTCAGAAAACAAATTTCGATGTTGAAATATTGGTAGGAGACGATTGCTCGACGGACGGTGCGCAAGAAACTATTTTAGCTTACCAAGAAAAATATCCTGATAAAGTAAAGGCCGTTTTGCATTCCAAAAACTTGGGGCAAAATGGCCTTTTCAATACCATCGAAACCCTCAAACTAGCCAAAGGAACATACATTGCCCCGATGGATGGGGACGATTATTGGACCGATGACCAAAAACTTCAGCGACAAGTCGATTTCATGGAGGCGCATCCTGATTTTTCGGCTTGCTTTCATAATGCCCTCATTACCTACGAAGACGGTACGCCCTCGCACGAACTAAATGCACCCGACCAGAAAGAAGTCATTACGGCGGCCGATTTGGTAGGGGAAGACGAAATTTGGTTCATGGCAACGTCGGCAGTGATGTTTAAAAACGGTATTATGCACTATCCCGACTGGTTTTTGAAATCGTCGAGTGGGGATATTCCACGTTATGTGATTTTGGCTAAACATGGTCCGATTGGGTACGTACCAGGGGTAATGTCGGTGTATCGAAAAAATAGGGGAGGGGCAAGTTTTAAAGACCACTACCGCGATGCGCGCTTTTTGTATAATCGAATTGCGATGTACGAAGGCATTGATAAAGAACTTGATTATCGCCACCATTCGCTGTTGCGGCTTAACATCGCGCGTTATTACCGAATGCTTCTCGATGCCAAGCAGTATCAAAAAAGCTATTTCCGCCGCGCAAGGTTAGCGTTGAAATACCTTCAATTGGGACAACCTCCTCGTGAAATATCCAAAGAAATTATCCGAGATTACGTGCTTCCAAAGTGGATGATGAATGTTTATAGTTTCTTTGCGCTGTTGCCTCACCGTTTGAAAGAATCTTCCCGATGAAAGTTAGCGTTTGTGTTCCCACTTTCAACCACGAAAAATACATTGCACAAATGCTCGAAGGTGCGTTGATGCAACAAACGACCTTTCCGTTCGAGATTGTGGTGGGTGACGATGCTTCCACCGACGCCGCACCGCGCCTCATTCGAGAATATGCCGAGCAGTTTCCTGACAAAATTAGGGCGTATCTGCATCCCGAAAACTTAGGGCCAAAAGAACCTCGTGAGTTTGGCGGGCGAAACAATGTGCTTTTTTTGCTCAAAGCTTGCCAAGGCGATTACGTGGCGCTTTGCGAAGGCGATGATTATTGGACTGACCCCCTAAAGTTGCAAAAACAGGTCGATTTTATGGAAACTCACCCTGATTTTGCCATTTGCCACCATAATCTGGAGGTGATTTACGAAGATAATTCACCGAGCCACGCCTTCAATGAACCTGACCAAAAGGCAGTTTCTACGGTAAAAGATGTGTTGGAAGACCGTTGGTTCATTGGAACGGCGAGTTTGTTATACCGAAATTTTTTCCGTACCGACGATTTTGCCGAATGGCATCACCGCGCGGCGGCGGGCGATTGGGCGTTGGTGATTCAACTGGCAGCGCGCGGGAAAATTGGGTATTTGCCCGAAATAATGGGAAAATATCGAAAACACCGTGGTGGACTCAGCAATGTTCACGCAACCACCAACCCGTACTTTCTCCGAAACCGACGCCAAATGTTTGCCGATGTAAACGAATGGCTTGATTTTATTTACGACGATACTGTTCAGAAAACCTTGCAGTATTACGACCGTTTACTGGAAAAAATTGGAAATTAGGTCAAAATGACCCAATTTTGCTGTATAATCCTCTAAAGATTAACTATAAACGCTCTCTCCCATTGGGGGTGGGGGGCTAACATTCAATGAAATTAAGCGTTGTCATACCCGCCTATAACGAACAAGATTCTTTGCCACAAACATTAGGCACGTTATACCAAACGTTGTCGAAATACGACATCCCGCACGAGATTTGGGTGACCAACGACAACTCAAAAGATAAAACTTTACAGGTCTTACAAGAGCTGTCAAAAGAAATTCCGACCTTAGTTTATGAAACCAACCCAGGGCCGAATGGTTTTGGGTACGCCGTTCGCTATGGTCTTGAGCGTTTTTCGGGCGACTGCGTGGCGGTTTTTATGGCCGATTTATCGGACGATCCTGAAGACTTGGTGAAGTTTTACAAAAAAATGGTCGAAGGAAACTACGACGCTGTGTTTGGATCGCGTTGGGGAAAAGGTGGAAACGTCTATGATTATCCGACGATAAAAAAAGTAATCAACCGTTTGGCCAATTTTATCATTCGGATGGTGATGGGCATTAAGTACAACGATACCACCAATGCCTTCAAACTCTACAAACGCGAAACCATGGAAGGGCTCAAGCCTTTTCTTTCTCCTCACTTTAACTTGACAGTAGAATTGCCGCTCAAAGCAATTGTGCGAGGATATAGCTACGCCGTTGTTCCAAACAGCTGGACGAATCGTAAGTACGGCGAATCGAAACTCAAGATTAAAGAAATGGGAAGCCGTTATTTCTTTATTTTGATGTACTGCTTTATCGAAAAAACGTTCTCTCGCGGCGATTACCGTAAAAAAGATTAACGTGCGTCTGGTTGCTCACAACCAGATGCACATTAATGTCGAGTGCAGAGTATCGAATGAGGCTGTGGGGCGGGTTGCTTACAACCCGCTTGCCAGAGCAACTAGGCTTCTCTCCTCTCACGAACGTCTGGTTGTGAGCAACCAGACGCACATTCACAACCAGACGCCCAGACTACTTAATTTGTATCGACAGTCACGGTTGCAGAAGGGCCGTTAATTACGCCCGTTCCGCAGGTGTTGTTGAGCGATACTACTTTATATTCAGTGGTAGCGCGAGGGTTGACCGTAATTTGGTAGGGATTGATGAATGTACCGTTTACTGTAGTTCCATCAGACAATACAAACGACCAAGGCGGCAAACCGTTTTTGAACGCTACTCGTATCCGAGCCGCTCCTCCAGGCCGAATCACTCCTCCGCCCGTAACGGCTGCGGAAGCCGCGTTTTGCATCATTACGTTGATATTGGTAGGAACCCCCTCGGTAAATGGAAACGTACCAATGACGCGTAATTGATGTGTAGTGAGGGTATCTTTGAGAAACGGCGGCGAAATCTTGGCGCGAAGCGCACTTAATCCTCCAACCGTAGGAAGATTTACCCATTTACCGCTCGTATCGGCAATTTGTACAATGAATTTATTGGCATTTTCAAAACGCCCCGTCGTCGTGAAAGGCACGGTGATTTCGGTACCTGAGCAAATAATTTTATCCGAAAGGTTACCTGTGGTGATGGTTGCAGGCGGAATTTTTACCTTGACCACGGCCGTTCCCGAAAACGTTCCTACTCCGCAATAGCCTCCCGCCGACGTAATTTTATAGGTCGTTGGGTCGTTAGGACTTACCTTTAAAGTGTAAGGCGTCACCCGAATGTCGTTTTGGTACGTACCGTCTGATAGCAAGACAAACCAAGGGCCACCACCCCCAAAATTGACGGTAAGGTTGGTAGAGCCTCCTTCGGGGATTTCGAGCGAGTCGCGGCGAAGGGTCGCTGTGGCTGGAGCCGAAACGTTGACATCGACGGTATCACTGGAAATCGTTGGAAAAGTAGAAACCACCCGAAGTTTATAATTGCCTGGCTTCAACGAAAAAGGCGTTTTGGCCATGATGGGGCTTTCGGTGGCGAGTTCTGAAATGTTGGTAAAATTTTGTCCTGTGGTATCGCTAAGTTGGACGACGAAGCCGTTGCCGATGTTGTATTTCCCCGTCGCGTTAAAATTGATTTGAAAGGGTGTTCCTGTACAAATACGAAATCCTGCTTTGGGTACGGCTTTGAGGGCAATAACGGGTAACGTGTCTTGGCTTACTTGTACCACCAACTCGCCCGAAGAAGTACCGCTTCCGCAAGCATTGAGGATGGATGTAACTTTGTACGAAGTGGTTTCTTTGGGGCTTACTTGGGTCACGTAGGGGTTGACCAAAGTATTGGTGACAACGGTGCCGTCCGAAACGGTAAACGACCAAGGAGCGGCTCCAGTGAGCGACACCCGATAGGTAGCCGCTTGGCCTGGGCCAATTTTAGCGATGCTGCCACCGTCGTTGGTTTCTATTTTGGCTTGGGGCAACGGCAGAACCATCATCTTAGTAGGCGCACTAACTACTTGTGGGTGCGTAGAAATGACGCGGACAGCTATTAATCCCGAACGGTTTTGGGGAAGTACAATACGGGCGGGGCCGTGCCTGAGCGAATCAGAAAGGGTGGTAAAACGTCCTGATACGTCCGAAATTTGAACCAAAAAGCGGTTTTTTTCTTCAAACTTGCCATCGAAGTCGAACGGGACAAAGATGGTGCTGCCAGGGCAGACCGAAACGTGCGATAAGTCGTAAATACGGACGGCGGCGGTGATAACTACAGCGGCGGTGTCGGCGCGGTAGGTAGTGTCTCGTTGAAGACCAGTTGAGTTGGGCGTCGTTTGCTGTGCGTACGAACACAATCCTATTCCTGTGCAAATGACTAGAAGACAACTAACAATGATTTTGTACATAATGAACAATTTATGCACAAAATTAGGTGTTAAGGCGTTCTGTATGCTAAAAAATAAAAAAAAGATTGGCTTTAGATAGAAAACTATCTTGTTGGGACTTTACAAACAAGAGTAGTTGTGTCTTACGTGAGCATCCTAGTAAATGTAAAAATAAACCATGAAACTTTCTTTAAACTTAAACGCAGCTTCTTACCAACTAATGTTGCAAGATGTAACATTAGATATTTCTGATGATGAAATTGGAGCAAATTGGTGGACAGAAGAAGACCAAGAACGGATGCTATCTGTTAAGTTTGATGAACGATTAGTTGTTATTGGAACTTTTAGAGATGCGGTAGTACCTGTTTATGTTGAGGTCTTTGGTTATGAGCCTGTAATTGATTCGGATACTTGGGATCAAATTTCGGAATGCTCTCTTGTAACCCATACAGGAACGATATTTATAATGGGGAATTTTGATTATTTACCAGAACGAGAAAAATACTTTTTAGGTTTTAATTTAGTAGGGGTTAGAATTTATTATGGTGGAGCAAGTACCATTGATGAAATGGAAATAAGTGGACAAGATTATTACATGATTCATTTGTGGCCTATAGAAAAAAGAATAGATTTAAGAACCATCAAACAAAGGCCAATACATGATTTGTAATAGTAGCTACTTAACCTGAGAGTTCCTCATTAACTCATAACCTTATGCTTTTGTAATAATTTTACATATTTGTATAATAACTGGAAAGCACTTTAGCCTAATTGTCACTAAAAGAGAATATTATGAGTAAAATGATGAGACCACCGCACCCAGGTTCAATGATACGTGACATAATTGAAGGTATCAAAGAGGAAACAGGGCAAGATTTAACCATTCGTCAAGTGGCGGAAGGGCTAGGTGTTACGCCTAAAACACTTTCAGGTATTTTGAACGAACACCAAGGTATCAGCTCAGAAATGGCTATTCGTCTTTTAGAAGCCTTCGGTGATAAACCTGATTTTTGGTTGAAGTTACAACGTGACTATGAACTCTGGCACGCAGAGCAAAGAGTAAACCGCTCGGTTATTAAACATTTTTGGCCTTTATCAGAGTCAAATACTCAAATGGGTTTACAAACAGCGTAGTCAAAGCAATCTATTAAAAGTAGAATGCCAGTGTATTGTTTATTATGGAACAAGAAAAAAATTGGAAATGACACACCCATCAAATGATTTTTGAGCGCGTTATTGAGATAAGACGTCCCTCCTTCTTTACAAATTCCCTACCGCTTGGTGAATGTGCGCGGCCATTTTTGGCTCATACACTACGCACGGAAACCCAAACAAGCACTTGTTTTTAATCATTTCGGCGACCTCGGTTGGTACGCTTTCTTCCCAGCCAGGTTCGCCTCGCTTGATGAGTTCGAGAACGCGGTCGGTCGAAATCCGTAGGTTTTCTTCGTTATAGTCGCGGATGTCCTCGATTTTATCGTTGCACACCAAATAGTGGAAAAGCGGCTGCAAATTAGTGGACAACTCGAAGTTTTGGCAGGTGTACAGTTTTCCGTTTTTAAACGTAGGATAAACAAACAGCTTCACATTGCGGCTAAACAAGGTCGAAAACGACTCCAAAATGCCGCCTGGAAGGTTTTGGTAATAACTTTCTTCAAAAATGTACTCCAAGTTAGGAACCCCCAAAACCAAACCAATTTTGAGTCGAGTGGTTTTGGCCAAAAACGCCACCAAACGGTGGTACTCGTGGTAATTGGAAATCATTACCGTTTGACCAATAGAACTCAGTACGTCCACACGGTCGAGGAAATCCTTCTCGTTGATGTCCTTTTCGAGGCCACGGAGGTTTTGGAGCGTAAGCTCGGCTACCATCATCACTTTTTTTTCGTCCACGTCGGGTTCGGCCTTAAACTGCTTGAGGCCATTGCGAAGCATGTCGATGTGGACGTTGGTGATGGGACGAAGCCGCCCGCGCAGCAATAAAATATGTTTTTTGTAGAGGGCTTCCGACGGCTGTAATACCTGCCCGTCGGGGCCAAACATGGCTACTTCGGTAAAGCCGTGTTTGACCAAATATAAACTCAACAGTCGGTTGTCAACATGGCTAAAATCAGGGCCTTGAATCCGAATCATGTCGATGTGGACACGGTCGGGGCCGAGGTCGTCCATCAACGACATCAACAACGTTTCGGGCGATTTGTAGTAGTTAAAACAGGCATAAATCAAGTTGACCCCAATTACCCCCAAGGCTTGTTGCTGCAAAATACTGTCGTTGTCGAGCATTTTGATGTGAATCACCACGTCGTTGTACGGAGCACGGGGCGTGAGTTGAAAACGCAGTCCGAGCCAGCCGTGGCCTTCGTTGCTTTTTTGGTAATTGAGGGCAACGACGGTATTGGCAAACGCAAAAAACAAACTATCGGCACCGCGTTTTTCGGCCAGACGTTGTTCGACGAGGTCATACTCGTGCTGAATCATTTTCATCAAGCGTGATTCCACCACGTAGCGACCGCTGGGTTCGGGACCGTAAATTTCGTCGCTAAACTTCATATCGTAGGCCGACATAGTTTTGGCGATGGTTCCTGAAGCGCCTCCTGCCTTGAAAAAATGAGCGGCAGTGTCTTGACCCGCCCCGATTTCGGCAAAAGAGCCATAAATGCGGCGGTCTAAGTTGATGCGAAGGGCTTTTTGTTTGGTGCCGATGTGTTTATCGTACTTGATGCTCATGGGAAAGACGTTTGTTGATGCCAAGTTTTGTAACCTTTTCAAGGTTTTTTAAGACAATATCTTGAAAAGAAAAGCGAATACTTGGTCTTGACAAAAATACAATAAACTCCCATATCAGCACGCTTGCTTGTGGACAAACTACTCTTTTTCTGACATAAAATATGCTACGATGGTATAGGCGACGCCTACTAAAACCACCCTAAAAAACCAGTTTATGATTGTCTCCATGGTCGAATGTGAATGTTCATTGACCTCAATCAACGCGTGGACAGCGTACATGGCTACAAGGATAAACAATGCCCAACCAACGGGGGAGGTGGGCTTAAAAAAAATACCTTTTCGAACAAACCAGTGCATAAAAGTGGCGATTGTATAGTATATGGATGAAAAAATGAGCCTGAAAAAATCAATGGAAATGCTGGAGAAGCGCGTGGAATCCGATAAAGAGGGCAGCGCCAAATCCCACAAAAATCAAGAATAGATTCCAGAAACGTACTTTGAGTGTGATGATAAGCTCACGGCGTTCGGCATCGTAAAGTACGTTGAGAAGCGAGAGCAGATTCATCCCTGCCGCTACCATCGGAAAAAGTACAAAGACTAAAGGCGAAAACCAGCCGCCGTGTGAGCGGTCAAAGGCTTCGAGGGTGTTGAATAGCATGTCCAACACGCGAATGCTGCCGCCCGAGACGAGTTGCATGACAACGCAGGCCAGCAACAAACATGGAAGTGCCACCAGCCACCAGCCCATGGCCGCCGATTTGCGGGTGTTGAGGATGGGCAATTTTAAATACGCTTGATGTTCGGTCATCACCTGAGGTTTTTTTAAGTTTTGTAATTTTTTTTCGAATTCGTCCATTGGTTCCATGGCCAACTTGAGTTAAAGTGGTTGGGTAATTAGCCGCATTTTTGCCGTAAATAGTCGATGCCCCGCGACAACAGCGACTTGATGGTGCCTTCGGGTTTGTCTAAAATAAGACTGATTTCAGCAATGCTTTTTTCTTCAAAATACTTGAGCGCAATCACCTCTTGGTATTTGATGTCGAGGGTTTTGAGGTGACGTTGTACGTCGGCAAATGCTTCATAATCGGCCATTTGGCGCTCGGTTTCGTTCTTTTCGCGTTCAAAAACGGTGAGCAGTTCGCGGTCAGAAAGCATATCGTCCGATAACTGCCCAAACAAATCGGGGCGGTATTTTTGGTTACGAAAAAAAAGCTTGATTTCATTGGTGGCAATTTTGTACAACCAAGCCGAAATGTGGTGTCCTTCAAAACGGTATTTCTTTAGGTTTAAAAACGCCTTCAAAAACGTTTCGGCAGCCACGTCGCGGGCAATGTCATAATCTCCCACCCGACGAAAAGCGTATCCAAAAATTTTGGAATAATACGCATCGTAAAGATGCCCAAATGCCTGTGCATCGAGAGGTTGGGAGAGGTTTATGTGGTCAGCGACGGTTTTCAAACTCAATAACAATTTGAATCCATAATGCAAGAGAAGAAAAAAGGTTGCAGTTTTCCACCAAAATAATTTTTGATTCCTTCAAATTGTGGATAAAGTGATAATTTTGTGGAAAAATTGAGAGAATGCAAATAGATAAAGATACGCTTCACAAGATTGCGCATTTGGCGCGTTTGGAAGTGAAACCAGAAGAAGAAGCTCCGTTGTTGAAAAGCCTAGAAAGCGTGTTGTCGTGGATGGAGCAGTTGGATGAATTAGATACGACAGATGTAGCACCTCTGACGCATATATCGGCCGAAATCAATGTGATGCGTGAAGATGTGCTTGGAAATCACTTGCCCAGAGAACAAGCGTTGGTCAATGCACCTTCGCAAGACGGAACGTACTTCCGCGTGCCTAAGGTGATTGAATAAAATACAGACCCTCCCGAAAGTTCAAACCTCCCGAAAGTTCAAACCTCCCGAAAGTTCAAAACTTTCGGGAGGTTGGCAATTACACCATTGCAGGCACAGGCAAGACAATTTGCTGCACGGCTTCTTCAAACTGCGCCAACTCCGCCCGCATTTCATTTAAGTAGCTTTCGGCCTCGTTTTTGAGTTGCGGAATCAGTCGCTGATAGTACGAAATCCCCTCCAAAAGATTGGCCTTGAACAACTGTAGCGACCGAAGTTTTTTGGTCGTAAGTTGTTCGGTATTTTTCTTCAAATCTTTCTCAAAATAGTCGATGTACATCCGAAGTTCGTTCACAAACAAATTTGAGCGCTTCACCGAATTGAGCAGATTGGTGCGTCCGTAAATGTGATCCACCATTTGTTTGAACGAAAATATGCCCGAAAAATACGCCAAGTTAGGGCCAGGGCATACCGAAACTGCCTTTAAGTTGTGGGCGGGAGCCAAACCGTCTTTCAACAAAGCCGAAGCGCCTAGTCCTTCACATAAACAATCTTTTTCGACCACCGTTGCAAGTTGTGTTTCTAAGTCGGTGGTAGTTAGCCCTTGTTCTTGCAATTGCTTGATTTTTAGGTGCTGATACTGGCGAGATGCGGCACAAATGGGGATGTCGGTAAACTCAGTATTAGATACCAAAAACTTCTTGTAGCAGGGGCTTCCAGGGCGGTTTTTGGCAATGCGTTTTTCAATTTGCAGGTGCGCGGAGCTTTTGCGAAAATTATTAAACGGAATCCCAAGCGGCGAGGCGTGGCTCAAGTAATAATCATCGGGCTTGGCAGTGGCGAGTTGATGAAGCGTTACCTCATCGACGCTGGTTGCTTCGGGAACCAACAAAAATGGACTTCCCCAGCCAGTGGCGTCGGCTTGGTAGTAGTCGAGCAAAAACTGGTTTTCGTTGGCGGTTCCAATTCCTCCTTGTACCGTAATCCGAAGGTGAGGGACGGTCGCAAAGGTGGGGACTCCCTTGGCGGTTAGGGCTTGGTTGCAAAGCGTCCAAAGTTCTTCGGCGAGCGCTTCGCGGTTGTTTTTGAACTCTTCCATGATGGGACCCAACAACAAGCCGTCGGTAGCGAAAGCGTGCCCACCGCAGTTAAGTCCCGATTCAATCCGAAATTCGGAAACCCATAAACCTTTTTTTGCCAATAGTTTACCTTGCGTAAGCGCCGAACGGTAGTCGCTCACTTTTAGGATAATTTTTTTCTTTAACCGACCTGTTGCGTCGGGCAGAAAGTCGGGAAAGGTGTCGATGTAGGCGTACAAGCGTGGGTTATAACCTGCCGAAAATACGACCGACGATTCTAAGTCGCTGGTAGCAAATCCGCGTAAACTCGACAAGGCATCCGAAAACTCCTTAGGAAGCATTTCGCCGTCTTTGGTGTAGGTATTACGATCGACTTTGGACATAATATTGACGTCGATAGCCCCCGCTTTTACTTCGCTCCGAAGCTGCTCTTGAAGTTCTATTTTGGCAGGGCCGTCTTCGAGCGTTGTCATTTTTTTGTAAATAAGCTTGGCAGGCGAGTCGTCAGGAAGGAGTTCAAAGTACTTTACGAGGTCGTTTCCAAGAGAAAAAGGAAGATTTCGTAACGTTTCGATTTGTTGTTTGACGATACGGTTGACCAAGTTGAGGTACGACGCAATCCGACGCGCGCGGTAATCTTCTTCGTGGGGAGCAATGGGGGCAAAGGAATCATTCACCCACGGACTGTATAATTCTCGGAGGCGTTCCATAAGTTCGTCTTCAATGATTGAAATCACCGACGAAATCCCGTAACGAGCGACTTTAATGGGCGTTTCCATTGTAAACCCCAGCCCCATGACAGGAATATGAAAGGTGTGTTGTTTGGCCATGTGAAAGCAGTTGTTAGTAAAATCAAAACATAGATAGGCAAGCATACCTCTTCAAAAGTCGCGATATTCTGCGGTGGAAAAGATGACGTAGGTCAGGAAAAGTAGGATTAAAAACGTAGGCAGGTGAATTTTTTAGCCTCCGAATGAGTTTGTAGAATAGCTAATAGCCTATCGAATGTATTAGTTTATTTCCCAAAACAAAATCTCAAAAACTAAAATGAAAAAAGTTGCTGTACTTCTTTTGTCCCTCATTTCACTAGGGTCAATGGCGCAAGGAATCAAGACGCCTGCTCCTAGTCCAACCCAAACCCTCAAGCAAGATTTTGCACTTTCGTCTATCGAAATCAACTACTCACGCCCTGCTGCGAAAGGTCGTAAAGTATTTGGTGACTTAGTGCCTTTCGGAAAAATTTGGAGAACAGGTGCCAATGGTGCTACTAAAATCACGTTTGGTGAAGATGTAAAAGTAGGCGGAATGCCCGTAAAAGCAGGTTCGTACGCTATTTATTCGGTGCCTAATGCCAACGAATGGGAAATCATCATCAACAAAGGCGCAAACAACTCAGGTTTGACAGGTTACAAAACCGAAGATGACGTAGCTCGTTTCAAAGTGAAACCTATGACATTGCCAATGAACATTGAGTCGTTTACAATTATGTTGGGCGACTTAACGGCTTCATCAGCAAGCGTACAAATTTTGTGGGAAAAAACAGCGGTGGAATTCCCCGTTGTAGCTGACATCGACAGCAAAATCATGGCGCAAATCAACTCGGCCATGACCGTAGATAGCCGTCCATATTTCCAAGCGGCGAGTTATTATTTCGACAACGGAAAAGACAATAGCAAAGCGTTGGAGTGGGCAAACAAAGCGGTAGAAGCGCAGCCTACGGCGTTTTGGGTAATGCACTTGAAAGCTAAAATCCAAGCAAAAGCAGGTGACAAAGCAGGTGCAAAAGCAACAGCCATGAAGTCGATTGAATTGGCCAAAGAAGCTAAAAATGACGATTATGTAGTACTTAATCAAAAATTGATTGCTACACTTTAGTCTTTAAATGAGTTAGTTGGAGATGATTACACCTCCAACTAACTCTCAATATTCTCCTTCTATTTTTTCTTCCGTTTTTTCTTATCAGTCGGAGCAGGTTCTGGGGCGGGTTGTTCAACGGGCGGAACTACCGTCAAATCTTTTACGCGAATGTTGCGGAAACGAACCACATCGCCGTGACCCAAAAAGCCGATGTATCCCGAAGTACGGTTCAACCCTGGGTGGTCGCGGTGGTCGGCAGTTCCATTTTTAGAAGCTTCGGCGAGGTCGCCATCCAAAATGACCGTTCCGTTGAGGGTTACTTTTATTTTTGACCCTTTTACTACTACTTCTTGGTAGTTCCATTGCCCAAGCGGTTTGTGGAATCCTCGTTTGGCAGGAATAATTCCGTAAGCCGAGCCGTGGTATTGGTAAGGCTGTAACGACTTATAAATCTCGGCTTCGTTGTCCAAAATCTGTAATTCGGTTGCGCCTACATAAGCCGCATCACCCTGAAGCGGAGCGCGTATTCCAAGGCCGTTGTTGGCACCAGGTGTTAGTTGGAACTCAAAACGGAACTCAAAATCGCTGTATTCGTCTTTGGTATAAAGATTGCCTTTGCCACCACGATTAGGATAAATCACCATGTCGCCGTTTTCAATGATGTAGTCGGTGGTGTTGCCTTGCCATTCAAACATATTGGTGCCATCAAACAATACCTTGAAACCGTCTTTTTTCTCTTGTTCACTCAATACAAATGGCTCAGGACTAGGCAATTCCTTGACATAAATGTCGCGGTAGGCCACCAACGTACCGTGGGCTTGAAGCTCAAGCTGTTCGCTGGCAAAAATGGGAAGTTTTCTGTCCCAATAATTTTCCAAAATCACGTTGTCCACCACCAACTCACCGTTCAAATACACCGTTACGCGGTCACCTTTCATAATAATACGGAAGGTGTTCCAGTCGCCAATCGCATTATCGGCTACTTTGAGTGGCTTGCTGGGGTTCTTTTGGTTGTTGTACAAGCCACCCGAACCAACTTGCGCACCCACCTCTACGCGTGAGGTATCCCAAACCTGTACTTGAGGAGAGCCGCGCAAATAAATACCCGCGTCGCCTTTAGGCTCTATTTTCCAGTCCACAAACATCTCAAAATCGCGGTATTTTTTCACCGTGCAGAGGTTATCGCCGTGGCCTGTGAAAACCAAATCGCCATCTTTGACTACCCAGCCTTTGCGCATGTTTTCGTCGGCTTTGAGTTGCTTGGCGGCGAGTGTATCGGGGTGCATTTTGGCGCGAGCAATTGGGTTAGCGACCAATCCTTTCCAGCCTGTTAGGTCTTTCCCATTAAACAATGAGACAAAGCCATCTCCCGCAGGAAGTTCGGCCAAGTGTTTGCGTACGGCTTCTTTCTGAGCATCGCTAGAGGCAAAGTTGAGGGCTTTGTTAAGGTAAGAACGAACGGTCGTACCGTTGAAATCTTTGTTGGATAGCGCAGCATTGATGACCACTTGGGCGGCCGTCTGCTGAAGTGAAGCATCGTCTAAGTAAGGCCCTGCCAGCAAGAGCGCATTGAACGTACGGTTGCGTACCAATTCTTTCAGAACACTTTCTTTTTGTGCCGATGTTTTGGCAATTGACAATGCTTCGCGCAGCGAAAGTACCCGCTGTGTAGGGTTTTGTTTCGATGCCGTTACCGCGCGGATAATTCCCGCCACGGCTTGCTCGGTGAAAGTAGCATCGTTCGTGCTTTTCCCAATGTTGTGCAACTCAGGAATGGCACTTACATCCGACCAGTTGGCAAGGGCTGCCAGTGCTGCTTGTTGGGCTGAACTTGAGCCGTTGGTAAAAGAAGAACTCACAAACTGTAAGGCTTTACGGGTACCGATGTTGGCCAAAACACGCAAATATGCGGGCTTTTTCTCTGCACTTACGTTGTTGATTTGTCCTAATAAAAGTTGGGTTTGTTGGTTGGCATTTCCTGTACCTTTGAGGGCAGCGGTGATGGCTTCTTGGGTAGCCAACAATTCCGTAGGTGTCGAAACCGTGCCTAAGAGTTCGTACAAGGTTGGTAAATCCTTCGGCATCGAAACGCGCTTGAGGGCAGAAAAAGCAGCATTTTTAACGCTGGGGTCGTTATTTTTTAATTGTCCCAACACTACATCAATTTTTGAATCAGCCGCGCGAGCCGCCAAAAACTCAAGCAAAGCCACTTGGGCATTGGCTGGTTGTGTTGGTAGTGCCGTTGCTACTTGATTGACCACATTGTCTCCTTTGAGCGACAAAAGTGCCGTTTTTACGGCCTTCACTTCGTCATCTGAGCTTTTTTTCAAGACATCTAATAAGTTCTTCAAGACGCTTTCTTGGCCAATCTTTGCGGAAGCGCCAATCGCCGCAATTTTAACCACACTTACTTTGCTAGAAAGTTGCTTGAGGAGCGCAGGAAGGGCAGTTTTGGCGTCGGCTTGCCCCAACATCGTAATCACCTCGGCTTGGGCTTCGGGTTTGAAACGTGGCAAAGCGGCTATCCACTGCTGCGTATTGGCGGGAGTAAGAAACTTTTGAGCCAGTTTCAAAGCGGCAATTCGCTCCTCAATGGCAGGACTAGCTACTGCTTTTTGGAGACTTGGGACGCTCAACGCTCCCTGTGCATCGGCCAAAATTTTCAAGGCAGCCGTGCGAGTAGGAGTTTGTTTGTCGGAGGGGGCGTTCTTTAAGAGTGCAGTGGCACTTTTAACAGCCAACGCTTTTTGACCATTTTCAACCAAACGTTCTAAATAGACAAGGTACGACGAAGTAGCGTTTGCAACGTCGTACGAATAATTGGCTTTAGCAGCGGCATTCGATAACGTATATACAGAAGTGTTACCCCCAATTTGGGCTAAAGCGTAAAGTGTTACCTTTTGTAAATTGCCCGTGGCACCCGCAGCGATTCGCTCAATGGCAGGGGCGGCATCGCTAACTTTGGCGTCGCCAAGGGCTTCGATGAGGGAGATTTGTGCCTCACCCGTCGCGGTAGAAAGCGCTTGGTTCAAGGCTTTTGTCGCTTGGGCAGTTCCAATTTTACCAAGGGCTCGCGCAGCAGGACCACTCAATTGTGCGTCTGCCAAGTAGTTGGCCAACGTACCTACTACCTCGTCTTTTCCCACTTGTTGAAGTTGAAAAATCAGAAAAGCTTGGTTGTTTTTATCGCTCACGCGAGGCAGAGCTTCGGCGTAGGCTTCGGCAGCCATTTGTCGCCATTCGTCTTTGCCAGCTTGCGTAACGTAATACGTAAAACCACCCACCGCGTATTGTACTTTGGCGTGTTCCGCCTTATCGGGCGATGAGAGTTGCGAAGCCAAAGCCGTGATTCCTGTTTTGCCAAGTGCCGCCATGTCGTCCATGTTTTTTTGCTGCTGTTTGGCGTTTTGGGAGGGAAATTGCCGTAAAAGATTGGTAATTCGGGCATCCACTTGCGCCTTGATGGCGGTGGTACTTAGCCAGAGTCCTAAAAATAAATGTATGGTATATTTCATAGAAAGTCATTGTTTTGATTTGGCAATTTGAAAATTAGTGAATTTGAAAATAAAGTATAGATAATTCGTCTGCCTCGACAATCATTTTCAAATTTTCTCATTGCTACATTTTCTAAATTTTTCACATAGTCCAAGGGCCGCGCATGGGTTGGTCGATGAGGCGATTGGCACCTTCGTCGTCCACAAAAAGCTGTTTAACAGGGTCAAATTTGAGCGAGCGACCCAAACGCAACGCTGTTAATCCCATGTTCACAATCGTACAAGAACGGTGGCCATTCTCTTCGTTGAGCGCAAATTTTTGACGTTTTCTTACCGCTTCGGCAAAGTCAGTTACTTGAGGCTCTGGGTCGGGGAAAGCGGCTAATTTTTTCTCCAAATCAGGAATATCCGACCTGAAATTGGGGTAAAGCTTGCCTTTTGGTCCTTCGATATACGGAACGTTTTCGTCTTTTCCTTCGCCGTCGAGGATGATTTTACAGCCGTCGGCGTAGGTATATTCGATACGGCGCCAAGTGCCTACGGCGTCTGTATGTTGCTGTGGTGCATCAATTTCCACGCTGATGGGGCTGGTATCGTCTTTCCCGAGGAAATACTGGATTGGATCTAAATAATGTTGCCCCATATCGCCCAAGCCACCGCCGTCATAGTCCCAGTACCCACGGAAGGTATTGTGGACGCGGTGGGCATTGTAAGGTTTGTACTGCGCAGGGCCGAGCCACATGTCGTAGTCAAGGTCGGCGGGAACGGGTTCGGGCGTTAGGTCAGTTTTGCCTACCCAGTAAAACTTCCAATCGAAGCCCGTATGGCGACTTACGGTGACTTTGAGCGGCCAGCCCAACAGCCCACTTTCTACCAGTTTTTTGATGGGACGAACGGTAGAGTTCATGCCATAAAAGTTGGACTCGAACCGAAACCAAGTGTTGAGGCGGAAAATCCGACCGTGTTGCTGTACGGCCTCTACCAAGCGTTTTCCTTCGCCGATGGTTCGGGTCATGGGTTTTTCGCACCATACATCTTTGCCTGCGCGGGCGGCGTCGGCAGCAATGATACCGTGCCAGTGGGGGGGAGTAGCTACGTGAACAATGTCCACTTCGGGCAATTGAATTAGTTCTCGGTAATCCCCAAAGGTTTTTACGCCAGAGGCATTGGTGCCCAGTTCATCGAGAGCTAGTTTGATGTGTCGTTTGTCCACATCGCACACGGCTACCACGCGCGTACCTGCGTACGGAATGTGGCCACGGCCCATGCCGCCTACGCCGACGATTCCTTTGGTAAGTTGGTCGCTAGGAGCGAGATAGCCTTTGCCCAGCACGTGCCGAGGCACAATAGAAAACGTGGCTAAGGTAGCCAGCGAACCTTTGAGAAATTTTCTCCGAGAAGTCTGTGAGGTCATAGCAGATAGTCAATTAGGTGCTTATGTCAGTAAGGCAACAGTGACTATACATTACTCATTTTTTTTAAAATAAGGCCAAGAGTTATTGAAGAAAAATAGAAAAGGGGGGAAGTACTTGGGCTTTGACCGTTTAATCAATTTAAAACTAAATTCATTTGAAAATTAACGAAGCCAAATTATCTTTGTCCGTGGATATGCAAAACATACCCATTGTTACCGCTAGACGGACTGCCCTATTTTTGACATTGAAATATACGTTACAAGTGACCGTTGCCAAAAGCGCGGGGTATTGGTTTTTTATGCCTTTTAAGGTTTAACTAACTAACTAACTAACTAACTATATTTTTTAATTAAATGTATGGCAGCCAAACAAAATCAGACGGGAAATATTGAACAACCAAGCCGCTTGGAGGTATGTTTATTGAAAGACGGTGTGGCACTTAGCCGCCGAGAGTTGAAAGTGCTTGGGGCTGCTTTAGAAGGAAAGCCCAATAATGAAATAGCCGAAGAACTTGTATGTTCTCTTGCAACGGTTAAAACCCACAAAAACCGCCTGATTGCGAAGCTAGGCTTACAGGGCAGGTGCGAATTCCATCAGTTTTTATTGCATTTACGCGCAAAGTTGGAGAAAATTCAACCTTTGGGTTGACAAAACGTTGTTTTTTGTGCGTGAACTTTGCCGCTGACTATTGCGCATAGTTCAAAAAAGAGAAAGCCCCGCGTCAGTTTGGCCACCGTGCGGAGCTTCTCGTAGCAGTTCAAACAATTATTTAATCATTTAAACCAGTACAAAAGTATGAAAAAAATCGTTTTATCAACGATGGGGGCGTTCTTTTTGACCGCCCTAGTGATGAGTTGTGACCAACCTAAAGAAACGGAGGTAGCGCCAACCACAGCTAAAACCGAAGAGGAACCATTAAGCGCGATTGACCAAATGGAAAAAGAAGAAGGGGTGAAGTTCTTTAAACGAGATGTGGTATTGAAAAGTAAAGATGGCAAAAATGAAGTGCTTATGAGGTTTGCTGCTCAAAATGAACAAAACTTAAACTTGTATTTTGAATCCCATGACGTAAGTATTATTCCAATTTCTCAGAATGATATTCTATCCGATAATGAAATTCAAAAGTTTGATGAGAAACCCTTGAAAATTTCTCCCGACTTATCAGAAAGTATCCGAATCTTAACAGAACCTCTTCGAATAAAATTATCAAGTGGAGTAGTTGGATATGGATTAAAGGTAAGCGAACGAAAGCAAGAAGGTATATCAACAAAAAATCGTATTGCCTATGATTATCCATATTATGAAGAGCATTATAGTAAGAACTGGCCAGAATTACTTAACCTCACAGTCTATAATGACCAGATTGATATTGCTACTGAACGAAAGTGGCATTGGTACGAGCCTTGGATTCCTTATTGGTTATACAATACGAGTGGGCCATGGGCTACTCTAACAGGAGGCCCATCTGCATATAATAGAAATATTGATGGCCCTTGGAAAGTAGTTGCTAAGGTACATTCGGGAAAACGATATTCAGTTTGTACAAGTGGTTGTGAAAAAAACTACCTACTTTCTTTTGTTAATTTATAATACTTTGTATAATGTTTGCCTATATAAGGTAAACATTATACTTTAAAATCATATATTATGAAAATCAATTCATTTGTTTTTGTTTTACTTTTTTTTGCTTTTAGTTGTAAAACAAAAGAAGAGAAATTTGTACAAACGGAGTTTGATCAATTAAAAGGAACATGGGAAATTAATTCAATAACCCTTCCTTCGAGCGCCTCAGACTCTTTAAAGAAATTCTTCAAAAAAGGAGAGTTTTTATTCTATAACTGTAAATATGACGCTAAAAAGTTTGCTGGGTCAGAAGCTTGTTCTGGTGAGACTTTAATAAATGAAAGCTTATTTAGCCTTTTCTATATGTATAATTACGAAAATAGAGTTTTTCGATTAGCTATTAGTGTGAATTCTGACAGCCCTTCAATTTTTAGAGATAAAAAGTCTTATCTAAGTACATCACCTCTACTTGATGGAAATTGGAAAATAACATTTATGGGTGAAAAATTAAACGCTGAACGAGTCCTTGATAAAGAAGAAAAAGGTGATAATAAATCTATTAATTTTACTGCGACTAGAAAATAATAAAAACATATTTTAATGAATTTAAAAGCTAATATTGTTGCCTTTTTTGTTATTTTGTTATTTTTTTTAAGCTGTAAAAATCAAGAAGATGCTATGATTGAGGCTGAGTTAGACAAAGTTCGTACTTCTTGGAATATTCAGTCATTTGAGGTGACTGGTAACGTTCCAGATTCCCTGAAAAACGTTTTAAAAAGCGGCGAGTTTTTACTAGAAAAGTGTGGTTATTCTAGAAAGGTAAAAAAAACTTCAACAAGAGCATGTACAGGAGATTTCTTTTTTAATGGGGATTTTTTTGGGGGGAGATACGAATATAGTGCAGATACAAAGCGATACGCGATATCTATCAGTATTCAGACTCAATTTCCTGACCCACCCAAAAAACCTACCTCTAGCCAGTTGAAGATAATGGCACTGATGAGTGGCGAGTGGTCTTTGAGTGTAGTGGATAAAAAAATGACTGCCGTCCAAATAAAAAATAGCGCACTGCCAGAGGTAAAGGTAGGTTTTGTAGCTACCGAAAAATAACACGTATTTAATTTCAGCCATGAACTATTGTTGGTTATTTGTTTTTTTGAGTGCTATCGTTCAGGCACAAACCGTTACGTTGAGTGGGTATGTTCGAGAAAAAGGAACGCAAGAAAGCCTAGTGGGAGTAAGTGTGGGTGTGGAGGGGACTACGATTGGGACAGTCACCAATGCGTATGGATTTTATTCACTTCGTTTGCCTGCCAATCAGGTCGTTTTAATTCGGTTTTCGGCCTTGGGGTATGCCACTGAAGAACAGACGATGACCCTGACTCAATCACTACAACAAAATATAGCGCTTACTGCTCAAGCCAAAGAGCTAGACGAGGTCAAGGTAAGCGGGCAGCACCAACCCACGGAAGTAGCACAAATGAGCGGAGTGCGCTTACCCGTCTCACAAATCAAACAAATCCCAACCCTATTGGGCGAAAAAGATGTTATTAAAGCCTTGCAGTTGTTGCCAGGTGTGCAAAAAGGAACGGAAGGAAGTACCGCCCTTTATGTAAGAGGTGGAGGGCCTGACCAAAATCTTATTCTGTTGGACGAAGCCCAAGTATATAATGCCAATCATTTGTTTGGTTTTTTTTCGGTTTTTAACGGAGATGCAATCAAAAACGTTGATTTTTGGAAAGGGGGCTTTCCTGCTCGCTACGGAGGACGTTTGTCGTCGGTCATTGATTTACAGATGAAAGAAGGTGGCAAAGACAAAGTTCGAGGAGAAGGGGGAGTAGGGTTATTATCAAGCCGATTGACGCTAGATGGCCCAATCAAAAAAGGAAAATCGTCGTTTCTTTTTTCAGGCAGACGCACGTATTTAGACTTACTAACGATGCCCTTGATGCCAAAAGAAGAGAAAGTAGGCTATCATTTTTATGATTTGAATGCCAAAATAAATCTGGATTTAGGCGAGAAAGACAAACTATATCTAAGCGGGTATTTTGGTAGTGATGCGCTACTTGTCAAAGAATACATTGAGCGAACATCTTCCACGATTAAAACCAACTCAGGCTTAGGGTGGGGAAATGCCACAGGCACCCTTCGATGGAATCATTTGGTGAACCAAAAGCTTTTTGTGAATACGACTTTAGCAGTGACCGATTTTCGTTTTCGATTATTTGACACATTTGAGCGTGTTCGTACCGATGGTGGAGAAAACAGCCATACTTTTACAGAATTTACCTCTTCCATTCGAGACTATACCCTTAAAACGGATTTTGATTATTTCCCCAACAATGCCCACCAAGTAAAATTTGGAGCATTGGTGACTCATCATCGCTTTAAACCAAGGGCGTATTTTAAAGAAAACCGAGAAGATAACACTCAAGAAAAAGACAATCAAGTTTCTAGTAATCAGGAGTTTGCTGTATATGCTGAAGATACGTATAGTTATAAGAGTTTTTCATTAAATGCAGGTTTGCGCCTGAATGGCCTCCAAACTGCTGCTCGTACCTATGTTTTCCTAGAACCTCGTCTGACGGCTGGGTATTCTTTGTCTCGCGATTTATCCCTAAAAATGTCGTATGCGCGCAACAATCAGTTTATTCATTTATTAACAAACACAGGTACGGGTTTATCGACCGACCTATGGGTACCAGTCACGGAGCGGGTTCCTCCTCAGCAATCCGATCAAATAGCTGTGGGGTTGAGTAAAGCATTCCCTAAAGCAGGGCTTCAATTGACCATTGAAAGTTACCGTAAGTGGATGCGAGGCATTGTTGCGTACAAAGAAGGAGCCACATTTTTGTCCTTTGATGATGGAGCCAAACCTTTACAATGGGAAAACAACGTAACAACAGGGCGTGCGTGGTCGTATGGCACAGAGGTGCTTCTTCAAAAAAATAAAGGTCGATTGACGGGCTGGGTAGGTTATACACTTTCGTGGACGGTACATCAGTTTGATTCGCTCAATAGTGGAAAACGATTCTATCCACGCTATGACCGTCGCCATGATTTTTCGTTGGTAGCTTCCTATAAATTATCTCCGAAAGTGACCCTTTCGGCCAATTGGGTCTATGCCACAGGCAATGCGCTGACAGTACCCCAAGGCTTTTATTTCACACAAGGGGGACTAGGACAAACGTTTCCTGAGCGTTTTGACTATCTAGGGAGTCGCAATAGTTTTCGAGCCGAAGCTTACCACCGATTAGATGTTGCCGTACAATTTCACAAGAAAAAACGCTGGGGAGAACGTACTTGGGAGGTAGGGCTTTACAATGCCTATAATCGCCAAAACCCGCTTTACTATTATTTAAAAACCGAAAACTCCCCTGAGGGACAGCGGAGCAGGCTAGTAAAAAGAGCTTTGTTTCCTGTAATTCCTTCGGTAACGTATAACTTTAAATTTTGATGAAAATAGGTAACTTTTTTGTCGGGCTGGTGAGTATTTGCCTTTTGTCTTGCCAAAGTGGTGTTGAAATAGAACGAATTTCGGCGGAGAATTTAGTTGCCGTTAGTTCATTGATTTCTCCGCAAGATTCTATTGTAAAGGTATATGTTTATCAAGGGAAGGCACTGGGAAGTGTGGTTCGTTCGGGCGAAGCAGTCATCAAAGACGCCAAAGTCAGTATAGAGGATGATAGTACAGTACATTCATTGCCTTTTGATGCAAAAAATAATAGCTATTTTATTGATAATCGCACCCTAAAAGTTAGAGCATCAAAAAGTTACCGACTTCGAGTGTCACTTTCAACTGGTGTTATTCTCAAAGGAAATTGTACCGTACCACCTAATCCTGATAAGGTTGTAGTTGCGGGGAATAAAGAGGGAAATGATTATGCTTTTTCTATTCAAAAACCCGCAAACAATGTTTCTTTTTTTACCTTTAATTTTGAGCTAAAAAACATTGTTTTTGTCCCAAAATTAGGAGCTTCAACAGGGCCTTATTTAGGCTTGTTAGTTGGGAATGCGCTATTCGATGCGAAAGATTTTACAGTCAATTCTATTGAAAATAAGGTCTTTAATGCCTATTTGGCAGAATCTGTATCATTACAAACAATGCTTTATTCGCTTGACAGCCACAGCTATCATTACCTTAAAACAAAAACAGAAGCCTATACGTGGGGGGCGAACACGAGTGGCCTTATTCCTAATTTAAAAGAACCCAAACCTCTTTATTCCAATATTGAGGGAGGGGTAGGTATTTTTGGGGCGTATAACCAGTCGAAAGTAATTTCAGTGATTAAATAACATAAAAAAGCCTGTCTCGTCGAAGACAGGCTTTTTCCATTTGCCTACTTAGGCGTAGCGTAAATATTAATGGTTTTTTTCCAGTTGACAATTTCTTCCTTGGTGTTGATTGGAATGACCTCGGCCGTTGTTTCAAATTCTTCGACGTAATAAATTTGGTATCCGTGCTGGGCAATCGTTGTAAAAAGCTCCATTTTTTCAGCATCGGTATTTTTTCCAAAGCTTTCGGCTACGATTACAGGTTTGTATTGAGCTATTAAATCAGAAATTGATTTGAGGATTTCTTTGTCATAGCCTTCGGTGTCTATTTTAATAAAGGACAATTTAGGCAACCATTCTGCATAATTTTTTTCTAAAAATTGCTTCATTGGTACCCCTTTAATTTTTTCGGGGTGGACAAATTTGCCATGACGGCTATCTTTGGTGGGCGAAATCCCTCCGTTGACAAAGGAGGCTTCGGAAGAAATAAAATAGAACTCCTCTTCTTGAACCGAAATAGCAAACGGCAAAGGGTGAATTGTTGCCTTATCTTGATTGAGCAAAGCGTTTTCCTGCAAGATTTTAAATACGTAAGGGTTAGGGTCAAATCCTAAAACAAGCCCATTTTTTCCCGCTGCTAACGCCATCGGAACGGTTGTATCTCCAATATTTGCCCCAATATCAATGGCCAAATCCCCTTCTTTGATAAACTGACGGAAAAAATCTACCATTTCTTGTTTTAGCCCAAGTGGCGTAATGAATGGATTTGTCCATTCTGCAAAGTCAACTTTGCCTTCTTTTTCCAAATAATATTGCTGAAGGCGGGATGGGTATTCTTTGGTAAAACGTCGAACAATTTTTCGTCGAAATGAGTTTTTGAAGTAATTAAACATAGAAATGATGATTTATTATGTTTTAACGTCGAAATATAATTTATATTCTTTCTATTACTAAATTAATAATATATTTATTTTAATTATTAGGCACAAAAAAAGCCTGTCTCGTCGAAGACAGGCTTTTAAATATAAAAATCGTTGGGGGATTAGCCTTGGGATAAGGCTTCGGCACCACCCACGATTTCGAGGATTTCTTTGGTAATGGCCGCTTGGCGTGAGCGGTTGTATTCCAAACGCAACGCTTTCAAAAGCTCTTGAGCGTTGTCGGTGGCTTTGTCCATCGCCGTCATACGCGCACCGTGTTCCGAAGCATTAGATTCGAGTACAGCACGGTACAATTGAATTTTGAGCGTCTTAGGAATCAAATCTTGCACGATTTGCTCTTCTGATGGCTCAAATACGTAGTTAGCACCCGAAGCAGATACGTTTTGTGATGCTGTTTCGTCAGCGACGATAGGCAAAAACTGTTCGGTACGGATGATTTGGGTCGCAACGTTTTTAAATTCGTTGAAAACCACTTCTACCGCGTCGTATTTTCCAGCTTCAAAGTCGGCCATGATGCTTTCAGCGGCTTCTTTTACGACGCCAAAGCTCAAACGAGTATATACATCCATGTAGGTTGTATTTACGTTGAAGCCCCTGCGCTGAAATGCTTCACCTCCTTTTTTTCCCAACGCCAAAATCTCTACATTGCCTTTGGCAGCTTGCGTAGCGTATTTTTCGTTGATGAGAAGGTTGGCGGCTTTAGCGATATTGGAATTGAACGCCCCACAAAGGCCACGGTCAGAAGTAACAGTGACAATCAACACTTTTTCTACCGAACGGACCTGCTTAAATGGGCTTTCTGCGGCGGTTTCAGCTCCTGCTGATACCGTTGCAAGCATTTCACTCAACTTCTTGGCGTAAGGGCGCATCTGAATGATGGCGTCTTGCGCACGGCGAAGTTTAGCGGCGGCCACCATTTTCATGGCCTTCGTAATTTGTTGCGTCGAATTAACCGACGTGATTCTACTGCGAACTTCCTTCAGTGAAGCCATTGTGTGTTACCGTTAACTGTTATTTGTTAATAGTTCCCGTACAGGATAAAACTATTTAAACTTACTGCTTTTACTTGGTTTTTCTCAGCCAAATACTCGACCCTCGTCCGCGTGTGGCGTAGGTTGGCATGTGCTTAGATAGCCATTCTGAATGAAACGTTTGAAGAAAATCGTTGTAAAACAACACTTCAAACTGGTTTTGGTACATCAAAAATGCCCGCATCATGTAGGCTTCGTTCCAGCCAAAACGCCCGTTTCCGTCGATTACCCACGCTTTGGGATACTCAAAAGGATAAAATACGTCGTGAACGTGAACGATGACCCCAGGTTTGAGGCGCGGGAATATCTCGAACAAGAAATAGTTGACGTCGCTTCCTGTTTTTGATACGTGGGTCGAATCAATAAACAAGATGTCGTTTTCGCCTAATTGCTCAAAATACTCCACAGGAATATCCTGCAATGTTTTTTCAAAAATGGTTGTCTGTTGGCGATCGGCGGGTGTCAACAACGAATACAAACGGTCGGGATAAGGCTCAATAAATGTGAACTTTACGCTTTGGTTCAAAAACCGTTCGTTGGTATCCAACATCACAGCCGACGAAAACCCAGATCCTGCTTCAATGATGTGCTTGGGCTTAAAATGCCGCATCATGCAATGCAGCGTGGTGGCGTCGGCGTGAATAAAATATTTGTTGACAAAATAATACCGAAAGCCTTCTTGGGGGTTGTCCGTAAACGGGACACTCCCAAAGTAAGACGAGGCAAACGTCTGCATCAAGGCGACTTGCGCTTCTTCGCGAAGATCAATACCTGGCAACGTCCGTGGAGGAGGTGTGGGGTAAATCTGTTCTTCACGTTTGCGTATTTCGTCCACCGATACAATTGGGCTATAAAAATGCCCTGCGGGTACCCGTGTGCGATATTTTCCGATAAATCGGGCTACGTCCCCAATGAGGGGCGTAGCCTTTACGATTTCTTTGATGCGAGACATTCGATATGAACCTGCTAATGCAGTAAATTAAGCGTATTTAGGAGCGAGTTCGCGACCTAGTTTCTTGATAGTATCTGTTACTGAATCGTCCAATTTACCAGCAGCCAATGCTTTCAACACTTCTGGATGCGAGGCTTTCAATTGGTGGATAAATTCGGTTTCAAATTCTTTTACTTTTGAAACGTTTACTTTATCCAATACTCCATTGATAGAAGCATAGATAATCGCTACTTGGTCGCCTACACTTACTGGTGAGAACTGACCTTGTTTCAAGATTTCTTGGTTGCGGCGACCACGGTCGATGGTCAATTTGGTAGAAGCATCAAGGTCTGAACCAAACTTGGCAAACGCTTCCAATTCACGGAACTGCGCTTGGTCAAGTTTAAGCGTACCTGCTACTTTCTTCATTGACTTGATCTGTGCGTTACCACCCACGCGAGATACCGAGATACCTACGTTGATGGCTGGACGGATACCTGCGTTGAAGAGGTTTGATTCCAAGAAAATCTGACCGTCGGTGATTGAGATTACGTTGGTTGGAATATAAGCCGATACGTCACCCGCTTGTGTTTCAATGATTGGAAGGGCGGTCAATGAACCACCACCTTTTACTTTGTCTTTCAACGAAGGTGGCAAGTCGTTCATGTTTCTCGCAATTTCATCCGACGTGTTGATTTTCGCGGCACGTTCTAGCAAACGGCTGTGAAGATAGAATACGTCTCCTGGATAAGCTTCGCGGCCTGGTGGGCGGCGGAGCAAAAGAGATACCTCGCGGTAAGCAACGGCTTGTTTTGACAAGTCATCATAAACTACCAAGGCAGGACGGCCAGTGTCGCGGAAATACTCTCCGATGGCAGCACCCGTAAATGGCGCGAAGAATTGCATTGGTGATGGGTCTGCCGCCGACGCCGAAACGATAACGGTGTAGTCCATTGCTCCATAACGACGGAGGGTAGCTTCTACTTGCTTCACGGTAGAGGCTTTCTGACCGCAAGCTACGTAGATACAATATACTGGCTCACCTTTGTCGTAGAATTCTTTTTGGTTGATGATGGTATCGATACAAACGGCTGTTTTACCTGTTTGACGGTCACCAATTACCAACTCGCGCTGACCACGTCCAATAGGAATCATGGCGTCGATTGATTTGATACCTGTTTGAAGAGGCTCAGTTACAGGCTGACGGTAGATAACCCCTGGTGCTTTACGCTCAAGAGGCATTTCGTACGTTTCGCCTTGGATAGGTCCCATACCGTCGATAGGTTCCGCAAGCGTGTTTACTACACGTCCGATGATTCCTTCACCTACTTTTACAGAGGCGATTTCGCCAGTACGTTTTACGGTATCACCTTCTTTAATTTCGGACGATTCGCCGAGCAATACCGCTCCGACGTTGTCTTCTTCGAGGTTGAGGGCAAGGGCTTTGAGGCCATTTGCAAACACGAGAAGCTCTCCTGCTTGTACTTTGGTAAGGCCATAGATACGGGCTACACCGTCACCTATTTGGAGCACCGTACCTACTTCTTCGAGTTGGGCGTCGGTTTTGGCTCCTGCCAATTGTTCCCGAAGTATCGCCGAAACCTCATCCGGTCTTACAGCTACCATATTATGATATAAAGTTTATAGTGATTCATAAATTTGCCGCAAAATTAACGATAAATTTTCTTTGATAATAGGTGAGCGTATAAAAAATGTACAATTTTTTGCTAAATAGTAGGTAGATGCTCTTGTGAGACCAAACAGCCTATTTTTGAGGCCAAAATTACGAAGCATAACTACCGAAAGAATAAACCCCCATCGGAGGCTGATTTGAAAGGGTATCGGTAAAATTTTATTTTGGATGCACTTTTTCTTGTACCTTTGAGGGTCTTTTGTTACCCCAAAAAATTCGGCACCAACCCAGAGGTGGTATGAACCCAGTCGTCGTCGTTATTCCCATTTACAAATCTGAATTTACTGCCTACGAACGGATTGCTTTTGTTCGGTGCATAAAAGTATTAGGAAAACATCCCATTATCATCGTTAAACCACAGTCGCTGAATCTTGAGTTTTTACGAGATGTATGGTCGAAATTAGGGTTTGAGTCTTTTGATGACGATTATTTCAAAAGTGTTCAGACTTACAACCGATTGATGCTTTCGACGGAGTTTTATGAGCGTTTCGCTAGCTATGAGTACATGCTGATTTACCAATTGGATGCGTTTGTGTTTCGGGATGAATTGCTAGAATGGTGCCAGAAAGGCTACGATTATATTGGAGCACCTTGGCGTCTTGAACGCGATTTTTCTTCGGTAATGGACAAGCTGATTTTTCGTCTCAAGAAACAATTGGCGATTTGGTTTGATTTGCGCGACAAACACCGAAACAATCAACCGTTGGATGTGATTCTCAAAATGACCGTTGGTAACGGTGGTTTTTCGCTTCGTAAGGTTCAGAAAATGCTTGATATTGTGCGTTCACAACGCCCTACCATTGAGCGTTATTTGGCAGGGAAAGGCTCTTTTTACAATGAAGACGTCTTTTTTTGCATCGAAATGAACCGATATATCAAACGGGTGAGCGTGCCTCATTGGCGCGAAGCATTGCGGTTTGCAGTCGAGGATAAACCTTCCAAATCTTTTGAACTCAATGGCCAAAAGCTTCCTTTTGGGTGCCACGCTTGGGATATTCATGAGTTAGAGTTTTGGAAAGAGAAATTTAGCCAACTGGGTTACACTTTGTAAATAAAGAACTATAATTGATTAATGAAGCGATATTACAGCGGCACCCCTCGCGAGACCATTCCCATGCGTTTGACTGATTTTTTTATAGATGCCTACGCCAGGTGGTTCTATAAAAGAAGAAAACGCGGGTCAATTTCGGCAGCGCCTAAGGTGTTGGTGGCTTCGCTTGGGCACATGGGAGACGCGCTTACGGTATCGTATTTGTTCCCGTTGATTCGCCAAAAATACCCCAATGCCATCATTGATGTGATTACGCCGACATGGTGCAAGGCCGTTAATGAAGATAATCCTTACATTCGTCAGGCTATTTACCTCGACCACATCTTGAGTAATCGTGCCAAAAGTAGTAATTGGCAGAAAATCAAACAGTTTTATGCTACTTTCAAAACAGCAATTGCGATTTTAAAACAGGAAGAGTACGACTATTATATTGACGTACGCACCTCCAACGCGGTATCTCATTTTATCCTGCCTTTTACGAAAGTGAAAAAAGCGATTGGATTTAATCGACGAGGGCAGGGAGGGTTGCTTGATGTGGAATTGACGTTGCCCGAAAATACATGTTTTCACCATTTCGATACCTATGCTGCGCTCCTCAAAGAAATGGACATTGAGGCTAAGCTCGAAGATGTAAAGCCGTATTTTTACATTTTGCCGTCTATTTCGTGGGAAACCATTCTTCCCAAACTCCCTTCTGCGTTGGAGAAGCCCTACATCATGCTTTTTCCCGAAACAGGTGAGCCGCATCGACAAATGAGCCTTGCTTTTTGGGCAGACATTGTTCGGAAAGTTTTGCAAGAATCGTCTTATTCGGTGGTGTTTTGTGGTCAGACTGATTTATCTGCTCGTATTATCAACGAAATAAATCCCTCGGTCGGCGATTCAAATCGCCTTTTGAATGCGTCGCGGCTGTTGTCGATTCAGGAGCTGGCATTGGTGGCTACCCAAGCTGAATATGCCTTAACGCTTGATTCTTTCCCTGAACATTTGGCCTGTATTTTTTGTAAAACCATAACTATTTATCGGGTTTCGGGCTTGCCGTTTTTCCCAATTGCTAATTTTTCCACATTGCTCTTCCACGGGCATCAACCCAGCGTGGGAATTGAATATGTCCGCAAAAACGTTGAAATCCACTACTATCCCGAAACGGATATTCCTGAGGTGAAAAATAAGATTGCGGAACGAATACTGCTAGAGAAAGTAGTTAGCTAGTCGGTCGGGTTGTGAGCAACCCTCCGCACCGTGAGTCGGGTTGCTCACAACCCGACTAGTTCACCGCTACCATTCAAACAAATACTCTCCACTCCCCACTTCCAATGCTCCTTCTACAAGCTTTAGTCGTTGGGTTTGAGCAATTTGATTTAGTTTGTCTGAACCAATGGCAGGAAGCTTGACAAGGGCTTTTGAATTGGCGGGTACGCTTATTTTTAAGGTAGTTTTTCCGTTTTGCTGTTCCCACGATGACGCAATCGTCCCATACGGGGATTCATAGGTAGCTTTGGTGGAAGTAAACCCGCCGCCAGGTTTGGGTGCAATCACAAATTTTTTGAAACCAGGCTCTACCAAATCAATCCCTGCCATGTTCTGATACATCCAATCGCCAATGGCACCGTAGGCATAATGGTTGTAGGAGTTCATGCTTACATCCTGAAAACTTCCATCGGGCTTAATACCGTCCCAACGTTCCCAAATAGTAGTTGCGCCTTTCTTGACGGGATATAACCATGAAGGATAAGTTTCTTGGTTGAGAAGATCGTAGGCAACGTCGTTTTTACCAAAACGAGTCAAGACGTGACATAAATAAGGCGTACCCAAGAAGCCTGTAGTGAGGTGATTGCCGTGCCGTTTGATGTCTTGTACAAGCCGCTCAACGGCCTGCGGACGAAGATTTTCGGGTAATAAATCGAAATGAAGGGCTAAGACATAGGCCGTTTGAGTGTTACAGACGAGTCGGCCGCTTGGCGACACGTATTCCTGTAAAAAGGCTTTTTTGATGTTTTGGTATAATTCTCCGTAAAGGACGGCATCCGTTGCTTTTCCCAATGTAAGAGCCGCCTTTGACGTGAGATGGGCGGAATGCGCAAAAAAGGCGGTGGCGATAAAATCGTTATCGGTGACAGGTTCGCCAAACTGAGCCGCTCCACGGTACGAAAGCCAGTCGCCAAAGTGTTCTCCGTTGGTCCAAAGAAGCTTTGAACCTGCGTTTTTACGAACATACTCCACCCATTTTTTCATGGATTCGTACTGCGTTTCCAACAAACGACGGTCAGAATAAACTTGGTAAAGTGTCCAAGGAGCAATCGTGGCGACGTCGGCCCAGCCTGCGGACGACTTAATGTCGTCGGGGTTTTTGTTTTGAATCACATCGGGTACAACGTGTGGAACACCCCCGTTGAGCTTTTGGTCAATCGCCACGTCGCGAAGCCATTTGGTAAAAAATCCTGCCACTTCTTTATTAAACGTAGCGGTGCGAACAAAAGCTTGGGCGTCACCTGTCCATCCTAGTCGTTCATCACGCTGTGGACAATCGGTAGGGACATCCACAAAATTGCCAATTTGCCCCCAAACAATGTTTTTTTGGAGTTGATTGACAAGAGGTTTTGAGGTTTCAAACGTTCCTGAATTGGGGAAATCGGAGTGAATGACTACGCCCGTGAGGTTGTCGAGCGAAGGAGCGGTTGGCAAACCTTCGATACGAGCATAACGAAAACCCATAAAAGTAAAGCGGGGTTCGTAGGTTTCGATGCTGTCTCCTTTGAGAATATAAGTAAGTTCGCACTTAGCAGAACGCAGATTGGCGGTGTAAAAATTGCCTTTTTGGTCGAGGACTTCGGCGTGGGTAATGCGGATTTTGGTGCCAGCAGGGCCTTGGGCGCGTAAGCGTACCCAGCCCACCATATTTTGTCCAAAGTCATAAACAGTTTCTCCCGCTGGGGTTGTAATTACTTTGAGGGGTTTCAACTCTTGGGTACGTCGTACGGGCGGGCCTGCGGGGGCAATCAGGTTGTCTTTAGGGTAGTTTCCTACGCGAACATTCCACCAAGAACTTTCGTCAAAGCCGATGGCTGCCCAACCCTTTTTCTCCAAACGTGCATCGTAGGTTTCGCCATTATAGAGGTCGTTTTCGCGGACGGGGCCGTTGTTGGTGGCCTTCCAGGTTTCGTCGGTACCGATGATTTGCTCGGTTCCGTCTTCGTATTTTATTACTAATTGGCTTAGGAGTGCGACGCGTTCGCCCCAGACGTTGCGGTTGTTTTCCCAAACCAAATAGCCACGGTACCAGCCATCACCGAGCATGGCGCCAATCGCATTGTTTCCTGCTTGAATAAATGCCGTGACATTGTAGGTGAAATATTGAATCCGAGCTTGGTAGGCAGTCCAACCTGGGCTGAGAACATCCTTGCCGATGCGCTGGCCATTGATGTACATTTCGTTGAGTCCACGGCTGGTGACGTACAAACGCGCAGAGGCTATCTTGCCTTTGGGTTTGGTCGTAAACTCTTTGCGGAGTAGCGAAGCAGGCTGTTGTTTCTTGAAATCAATTCCTTCTTTTTCGGGTTCAATCCACTTGGCTTGCCAGTCGGAAGAGGCCAAAAGCCCCATTTCAAAGAAATTAATGGCCGATTCTGCCACGTTTCCGTAATTATCGACGACTTTGACTTTCCAGAAATACCGTTGGCGGCTTTGGAGGTTAGGGCCTTGGTAATCAATGAGGTGAGAGGCGTCGGAAATAACGTCGCCCGATTGCCAAATGAGCCCTTTTTTTGAAAATTTATCGTCTTTTGAGACTTGGATTTGATACGATTTTTGGAGGGTATTGCGCTCCTTGGAAAACAACTTCCAACTAAAGCGAGGAAGAAAGGCATCGATTCCGACTGGATTGGTTTTATACTCCACTCGAAGTTGCTCGACGCGCAAAGGCGAAAGTGTGGGCGCTTGTCCAAGAGCCGAAAGCGACAAACACAAAAAAAATAACAAAAAGCGGTTCATTTGGCGGAAACAATTGATTTACTAGATAAAGACTGAAAAAGGCGTAATCTACACACGCTAACACTAGTTAGAAACAAAAGACGTTCGTAAATTCTTTGTAATATTGTAAAAATAAAAGCCAGTAAAAACGGCAAAAAAGATGGTAGATAAGCTGATTGTGAAGGATTTTGGCCCAATTCGTCATGCCGAAATGGATATAAAAAAAGCAACTGTGCTCATTGGCCCGCAAGGCAGTGGGAAAAGTACGCTTGCAAAATTGGTGGCCTTGATGGTTGATAAACCTAATCATGGTTCCCAACCAGAACTGTATAATTTTAATAGTGAAAGCCAACGATATGGAATTGCAGGTTACGGAGGAGAAACGACGGAAATAGCTTATGATAGTTTAAAGATCAAATTTAATGTCAAGGCAAATAAGTTTGAATTCGAAAACAAGGATTTAATGCTATCTGTCTTTATTCCTACCGAGAGGATTTTACTTCCTGTTTTATCTATCTCTATCATGGGGCTAATAAATAATAATGTTGCTTTACCAAGATTTATAACAGCATTTGGAACAAAATACGAGTTTGCTAGGAAATCGTCAGATGGATTAGTTATTGATTATCTTGATTTGGAGTATAGGTTTCGAGGTGAAGAATACTTAGTTAAAAATGGAATTCCCATAAAATTGAGCGAGAGTGCATCTGGTTATCAAGCTATTATTCCTTTGAAAATTGTAGTAGAAAACTACTTGCCAAACAGAGAAAAAGTCTTTATCGTCGAAGAGCCCGAACTCAATCTCTATCCAACAACCCAAAAAAGTTTAATTTATTATTTGGCTGACCGCTGTACAAAAGGTGAAAATGAGCTAATGATGACCACGCACAGCCCTTATGTACTTGCCGCGCTCAATAATTTGATTTTTGCCCATAAAGTAGCTCACGAAAGACCAGAGCTTGCGCCTGAAGTAGAGCAAGTGATACCACGAGCCTCTTGGCTAAATCCTGATGATTTTGCAGCGTATTTTGTTGCTGACGGAACTGTTCGGTCTATTATCAACCCTAAAACAGGCCTAATTTCTGAGAATGAATTAGACAGTGTTTCTGATGAGATTGGGGATGAGTTTGATAGTTTAATGGATTTATATAGACGAAAAAAGAATGAAACAGTCCATTGAAAGTGCTTTTCCACAAGTTTTGCAAGGAAATTGCCTAGAAAGTACGACTGAACCAGCATTTGAATTGTTTGATAGTCAAGTTCCCCCGCAACGCTGCTATATAAAGCATAACCATGACCAAGAAGGACATTTCTTAGTTAAAAATGATTCTCGAAAAACAATTAATTTTCTAGCGATTGATAAGTGTGTTTTTGGCGATGACGCCGAGACGCATTGTGATTGTGCGTTGTTTGACGAAAATGTGTTTTGCTTTATAGAAATAAAAGATGCGGGAAAAAGAACGCGTAAAGAGCACCGCCGTAAAGCGTATCAACAGCTCAAATCAACAATTCTAGTTTTTAGACTTAAAGAGGTGTTTAGGGAAGAAACTCAGGTGGAAGCAATTATCAGTTTTGTTAGCAAAAGTAGTTATCCTGTGCGGACTAGCAGCAGTGCGGATGCTGCTTTGATGTTTGAGTTGGAATGTAATGCCCAGCTTTTGGAGGGAAACGAAAAAGAGTTTTAGGATAAAAGAAAGCGGTGGCTAGTTGTAAACCAGCCACCGCTTTTTGAAGAATATGTACGGTCGGGTTGTGAGCAACCCTCTACACTATTTACACTATCTAGTGCTTAAAGTGGCGTACGCCAGTAGTAACCATGGCCATGCCGTTGGCGTCGCAGTATTCAATCGAATCTTTGTCGCGGATAGAGCCCCCTGGCTGTACTACAGCTGTGATACCTGCATTGTGCGCGATTTCGACGCAGTCGGCAAACGGGAAGAACGCATCTGAAGCCATTACCGAACCTTTCAAATCAAAACCAAACGAATTTGCTTTCTCAATCGCTTGACGTAGCGCGTCCACGCGCGAAGTTTGACCCGTACCACTGGCGAGTAGCTGGTTTTCGTTGGCCAACACAATCGTATTTGATTTGGTATGTTTACACACTTTCAACGCAAACTCCAATGCTTTTACTTCAGCGTCAGTTGGGGCTACTTTCGTCACCGTTGTAAACTGAGAAGCAGTTTCTACCACCAAATCTTTGTCTTGTTCGAGTACCCCGTTGAGGATGGTTTTGAACATTTTGGTAGGCAACTCAATGTTTTTACGCTGGAGAAGAATGCGGTTTTTCTTCGATTGCAACAACGCCAACGCATCTGCTTCGTAGGCAGGAGCAATCAAAATCTCCATGAAAAGCTTATTCAACTCCTCGGCCGTTGCTAAGTCCACCGTCGTGTTGGTGATAATCACACCACCAAAAGCAGAAACGGGGTCGCAAGCTAAGGCATTTACGTAGGCTTGATGAGCCGTCGCAGCCGTTGCTACACCACAGGCATTAGTATGCTTGATGATGGCAAAGGTTGGTTCATTGCCAAACTCATCGATGAGAGATACGCAGGCATCTACGTCCACTAAGTTGTTGTATGACAACTCTTTTCCGTGAAGTTTGTCGAACATCGCATCCAAATCCCCGTAAAATGTCGCCGCTTGGTGCGGATTTTCGCCGTAGCGAAGGGTTTGCTGTTGACAGTTTGCCGTTTGAAGTTCAGGAAAATTACTTTGGGCTGTGGACTGGTTCAAAAACCACTGATTGATGGCGGTATCGTAATGGCTTGTAGTGGCAAATGCCTCTTGGGCATAACGACGACGGTCGGCAAGGTCAGTGGCGCCGTCTTTTTCAGTAAGAATATTGAGCACGTCAGCGTATTGATTCCGCGAAGAAACGATGAGAGAATCTTGGAAGTTTTTAGCACCCGCCCGAATCAATGAAATACCTCCAATGTCGATTTTTTCGATGATGTCTTCGGCACTAGCACCCGAAGCGACCGTTTCCTCAAAAGGATACAAATCGACAACCACCAAGTCAATCGAAGGGATGTTGAACTGAGTGGCTTGTGCCAAATCGCCAGCATCGTCGCGACGGTACAAAATACCTCCAAAAACAGCAGGGTGAAGCGTTTTTACGCGGCCTCCAAAGATAGAAGGGTAGCCTGTAAGATCTTCCACAGCAGTCACAGGAATTCCCATGTTTTCGATGAACGTCTGTGTTCCACCCGTTGAGTACAACTTTACGCCGTGTTGGTGGAGGAGTCTTACGATTGGTTCAAGACCGTCTTTGTAATAAACCGAAAGTAAGGCCGATTGGATTTTTTTCATTGGATTGGGAGTTTGCGCACTTCAAATTATTGCTTCTAAATCGTGTTTTTTGGTTTAAAATACTTTGATTATTAGGCAATTAGTGCGGTATGTGGTGGTAAAATAACTAGGGATGACTTAGTTGTAAAAAATGAAGCCGCAAAATTACGGCTTTTATAACAAAAAATCGCCTTGTCGATGAAGACAAAGGCGATTTTTAGGGTAAAAAATGAGAATCAATTACCAAATTTTCACTCGGTTGGCTTCGGGGCGGTACATTTTGTCGCCAGGCTGTACGCCGAATGCTTTGTAAAACGGCTCAAAATTGGACAACGGGCCATTGGCGCGGAACTGCCCAGGAGAGTGTGGGTCGGTGTTGACTCTCAAGCGAAGGGCTTCGTCGCGGAGTTTGGCGCGCCAAATTTGCCCAAAGGCCAAAAAGAAACGTTGGTCAGGTGTAAAACCGTCGATTTTTTCGTTGCCTTTGCCTTGCTTGGTAAATGTCTTAAACGCTTCGTAAGCGACCGAAAGCCCACCAATATCGGCAATGTTTTCGCCTAAAGTCAGCTGACCTTTTACGTGCAAATTATCCAAAACGGTAAAGCCGTCGTATTGGTCAATCACCACTTGGGCGCGTTGTTTAAACTGGTCGTTGTCGTCTTTTTTCCACCAATTCTTCAGCATTCCCATGTAATTGTACTGACGTCCTTGGTCGTCGAATCCGTGCGTCATTTCGTGGCCAATCACGGCACCGATGGCGCCGTAGTTGAAGGCGTCGTCGGCCTCGGGGTCAAAGAACGGCCATTGCAAAATTCCCGCTGGGAACGCGATTTCGTTGCGAAGAGGGCTGTAATAAGCGTTTACCGTTGGTGGCGTCATGCCCCATTCGGTTTTGTCAACGGGTTTGCCCAAGCGCCCCAACATTTCTTCGTAACGCCATTTGCCAAAGGCCCGCACGTTGCCGTAAAAATCATTGCGTTTTACGTTAACGCCTTCGTACGTTTTCCATTTTGACGGGTAGCCGATTTTGGGCGTAAAAGCATTGAGTTTTCGTAGTGCTTCTACTTTGGTTTCAGCAGTCATCCAGTCGAGTTCGTTGATGCGTTTTTCAAACACCTTCTGAAGGTTCGCTACCAACTCGTCCATGCGTTTTTTTGCTTCTGGTTTGAAGTGTTTTTCCACGTAAAGCTGCCCCAATAAATCGCCCGCGAGGTTGTCGGTAAGGCTCGAAATCCGCTTCCAGCGCTCTTGTTGCACTTTTTGGCCGTTGAGGGTTTTGCCACTGTACTCAAAACTAGCTTCAACAAAAGGTTTGCTGAGGTAGTTGGCCGCGCCACTGATGACCGAAAATTTCATTTTGGCTTTCAGCGTTTCGATGTTGGCCTTAGGCAACCACTCGTTGAGGGCTTCGTAGTACTTTGGCTGGCCTACGATAATGCTATCGGTTTTCATGCGCATGGTCGTCAGTGCGCTCACCAAATTGAGGTTGGGTACTTTGGCGGCAAAGTCTTTGGTCGCAAATTTGTTGTACATCGCCACAGGATTTCTCATTTCGATGCGCCCCATGTGGGTAGCGGCGATTTGGGTTTCTAGCGCCAAAATATCGTCGGCCAACTGTTGCGCTTTGGTAGCGTCGGTGCCCGTGAGGGTAAACAGCGTCGCGATGTATTTTTTGTAGGCATTCCGAACCTTGATAGTAGGCTCGTCGGTTTTGGTGTAATAGTCTTTTTCGGGAAGTCCCGTGCCCGTTTGGCGCATACTTACAATGTACGTATCGGGGTTTTTGGCATCTTGCCCAATGCCTGCACCAATAAATGTGCTTCCTCCGTCTTGGGGGTGAGTGGCAGAGTAGCGGAGTAAATCTTCGTAGTTTTTGATTTTGTCGATTTCAGTCAAAACGGCTTTGATGGGTTCGTAGCCAAGCTTTTCGATGGCAACGGTGTCCATGCCCGACGCAAAAAAGTCGCCAACGCGCTGTTTGACACTGCCCTTGGGAGATTTGCTCGCGGCGGCCTCTTCTAAAATGGCTTTGAGGTTTTTAGAGTTGCTGTCACGAAGAATGTTGAACGAACCCCAGGCCGTTTCAGAAGCAGGAATGTCGGTTTTCTTCAACCAGCTACCGTTAGAATACAAGAAGAAGTCCTCACGTGGGCTAACGCTCAAATCCATGCCAGATAGGTCGAGTCCTTTGTTGGGTTTGGGGTCGTCTGATTTGACGAATGCGACAGAAAGTGCCCCTGCGAGCATCCAACTTGCCGTAAATCGTAGTCTTTCCATTTTTGGGTGTTAGTTTGAATGATTGTTGGGCAAAATTCCGCATTAACCAAGGAAAACCGATGGCGTATAGCCCACTTTATGTACTAACCCGACGATTTTGTCGATAAATCAGTCTTTTATATCATGCTCCAACCACCCCAAGGTAAAGTTAAAGACTTCCAATTTTTGAGGTTCATTGTGAATTTCGTGGTACATCCCATGCCACTTTTTGTAAGTGACTGCACCACTGACGCGCCGAGCAAACTCTTCGCTTGCTGGTTGGGAAGTGAGCAAGTCTTCGTCGCCGTGCATGATGAGGGTCGGGACGGGCATGGCACCGTCGTATGAATTGAGAAAAGCAGCGGCTTCAAGTAGCCCAATGCTCGCGGAGGCAGTGATGGTTCCGTGAACCAACGGGTCTTTTTTATACGCCTCCACCACGGCGGGGTCTTTGGAAATATGGTCTTGTACCAAGCCACTTCCTTGCGAAAATCCTGGGAGTACCTTGCGAAAAAGTTTACCGATGGTCACCAAAATAGGTTTCGGTTCAAACGCCAGTCGAATCCACGGCCCCGTCGCAATCAGCCCTTGGATAGCAGGTTTGCGTCGGATGGTGTAGTTGAGGGCTAAATTGCCGCCCATCGAGTGTCCGTAGAGATAGATAGGTAGCTGAGGGGCTTGTTGTTTGGCATAGCTGAGGAGGGTTTCAATGTCATTGAGGTAGGCATCGTACGAAGGGGCATGACCTCGTTTTCCCCCCGATTCACCGTGCCCTCGGTTATCCATCGAAACGACGGAATAGCCATTTTGGTTAAAAAAATCGGCAAAATGCGCATAGCGACCACTGTGCTCGCCAAATCCGTGAATGAGTACGATGACTGCTTTGGAAGAAGGTGCGAGCCAAGCGCGCGTAAAAAGCGAGGTGCCGTCGCTGGCCGTGAGGGTAGTAGTAATTTCAGACATGGTTAAGGAGTTTTTGGGGGAAGATACAGAATTTGCGTCTATATTCATTCTAAAACACATAGAGCACCTTAGAATTTTCACATAGAAAAAACATAGCTGTCTTCTCTGTGCTCTATGTGGAAATTCTATCTGAACTATGTGTTTATAAAGTAGCTGAAGCAATTGATTGAGTGAGAAAAAGAGACTCCACGCCTTTTATAAATGGAAAGGCCACGATTTGACTTTTGAAGAAAATAACGGATGAAATCAAAATGGATACTAACGGGAACGGCGGCGGTTGTGCTGCTAAGTTCCTTTTCGTTTTTAGGAATTTTTAGTCACCAAATCAATTTTAATGAGGAGGTAAAACCCATTTTGAACAAGCACTGCATGGCGTGTCACGGTGGGGTTAAAAAAGCAGGAGGCGTGAGCTTTTTGTTTGAAAAAGACATGTACGACCCTGCCAAATCGGGAAAACCTCCTGTGGTGGCAGGAGACGCCGAAGAGAGCGAAATGATGCGTCGGATTTTGCTGCCCGAAGGCCACGAAGATAAAATGCCCAAAGATGGCCCTCCGCTTTCACCAGAAGAAGTTGAGATTCTCACCAAATGGATTGACCAAGGGGCGAAGTGGGGCAACCATTGGGCGTACAATCGAGTTGAGCGGCCGAGTGTGTCCTTTATTGGTAGCTTTTGGGCGCGATTGGGCCTCACCGACGATGATGAAACGCGTTGGGCTAAAAATGAAATCGACCATTTTGTGCTGGAAAAACTGCGCGAACAGCAGCTAAAACCCGCTGCCGAAGCCGACCGCGCTACGCTGATTCGCCGAGTGAGCTTGGACTTGACGGGATTACCTCCGACGGATGCCCAAGTCCAGCGATTTTTGAAAGATACTTCTCCCAAAGCCTACGAAAATGTAGTGGATTCGCTCTTGGCCTCGTCGGGCTACGGGGAGCGGTGGGCGGGAATGTGGCTCGATTTGGCGCGTTATGCCGATACCAAAGGGTACGAACGCGACCCTGGGCGAAGCATTTGGCGCTACCGCGATTGGCTCATTAAGGCATTCAATGAAGATAAACCGTACGATAAGTTTGTGGTTGAACAATTGGCGGGAGATTTGCTCCCTAACCCGACCGACGCGCAGTTGATTGCGACGGGTTTTCACCGCAATACGATGAACAACGACGAGGGAGGAACGCAAGACGAAGAGTTTCGGGTAGCGGCGGTTATCGACCGAGTAAATACCACTTGGGACGTTTTTCAGGGGACGACATTTGGGTGTGTGCAATGCCATAGCCACCCTTACGACCCGTTTACCCACGAAGAATACTACAAATATTTGGCCTTTTTCAACAACACCCGCGACGAAGACGTGACGAGCGATACGCCGACGTTGCGTTTTTATGGAAAAGAAGATTCGGTGCGGGTTGTAAAAATTGAGCAGTGGATAAAAGCCCACCAAGGACAAAAAGGCATGAAATTGCCCGATTTTCAGCGCTTTGCGCGAATTATGGAGCCCAAGGTCAATTCGCACGATTTTGACCAACACGTCAATGCGTCGTTGTTGGATGCAAAATACTTTGGGATACAAGACCAAGGAACGGCGCGCTGGCCTAATGTGACGCTGACGGGTAAAAATAGGTTGTTGCTGAACATCGGTACCAACGCCGAAAATGCGCTCTTGCAACTTCACCAAGACAGCATCAAAGGCAAAGTCATTCTTTCGCTCGAATTATCAAAGGTAGGAGATACCGTGATGGTGTTGCCTGTAGCTCCTGATGCGGGAAAACGTTCGCTATTTTGGACGCTCCATAGCCCCAAAACGCCCAAAGAATGGGTAAGAATCAAGTGGGCGGCATTTCAAGAAGCACTGCTAGGGAAAGACGAAGCAGGGTTTGCGGAGGTGGAAAAACTGTACGCCGAAATTCTGACGGGTGGGGTGGAAAGTACGCCTATTATGTACGACGGACATGGTGATTTGGCGCGTACGACACACGTTTTTGAACGGGGTAACTGGACCGTCAAAGGCAAGAAAGTAAACCCTGACGTGCCCAACCTCTTTAGAGAATCGGGGACAAAAACCGCTTCCATGAAAAACCGCTTGGATTTGGCCAAATGGATGACTTCACGGGAGCATCCACTCACGGCGCGGGTAGCGGTGAATCGGATTTGGGAGCAATTATTTGGAACGGGAATCGTCGAAACGGTCGAGGATTTTGGCTCGCAAGGAATTACCCCCACCCATCAAGAATTACTGGACTGGCTGTCGGTGGAATTGATGGAAACGCACCAATGGAGCCTTAAAAAACTGCTCAAACAAATCACGCTTTCGGCTACTTACCGACAAAGTGCCGCCGTTACTTCCGAAAAATTAGCCCAAGATCCGTTCAATAAATGGCTCTCGCGGGGGCCGAGGGTGCGCCTTTCAGCCGAGCAAATTCGCGACCAATTGCTGGCCACGAGTGGCTTGTTGTCGCGCAAAATGTACGGACGTAGCGTGATGCCCTTGCAGCCCGATAATATTTGGCTGTCGCCCTACGATGGAGCTAAATGGCAACTGAGCGCGGGAGAAGACCGCTACCGTCGGGCGTTATATATTTATTGGAAACGGACGGCGCCGTATCCTTCGATGGTGATGTTTGATGCCCCAAGTCGTGAATTTTGTCAAGTAAGGCGCATCCGAACCAATACGCCGTTGCAGGCGTTGGTGACGCTCAACGACCCCGTTTATTTGGAAGCAGCACATTGTTTTTCGGAGGCGATTGCGGCAAAGTATGCAAGCCCACAGGAGCAAATTCGCGAAGCCTACCGTCGCTTGACGTACCAATCTATCTCTCCCAAACGTTTACAAGTTTTACTTAATTTGTATAACAAGTCATTGGCAAACTATCGAAAAGATACTGGCGCTACCAAGAAGCTTTTGGCCAATGATGGCAACGCCACGCCCGAACTGGCTGCCTTGACCGTAACGGCCAATGCCATGCTTAATTTGGATGAAGTTGTAACAAAACCCTAAGGGCAAGGACAGAATGTCGAGGGTAGAGTGCAGAATGTCGAATGAAAAAAACTTATTCGACACTCTGCACTCGACATTCGATACTCATAATAAGTGTGCTGAGGGTTGCTCACAACCCGAATTTTTGAGTGCCGAATGTAGATGGGGCCGCCCAATCCGTGTTCTATAATAATGTAGAATAAACTAAAAATCAGATGAAAATACAATTCTTTGGCGCGGCGCGCCGCGTGACAGGTTCTAAGCACCTGATTACGACCGAAAAAGGAACAAAAGTGTTGCTTGATTGTGGGATGTTTCAAGGAATTAATACCCAAGATTTAAACCAAAACTTTGGCTTCAAGCCTGAGGAGGTTGATTTTGTGGTGCTCTCCCACGCCCACATCGACCATACGGGGTTGTTGCCTCGCTTGGTTCGCAAGGGCTTCAACGGCCCCATTTATTGTACACCTCCTACGGCTGATTTGTGCAATATTATGCTGCTTGACAGTGCTTTTATTCAACAAAAAGACTTGGAGCGAATCAATGAGCGTCGCAAAAAGCGTGGCGACGAAGAGTTGGAGTTGTTGTACGACGAAAACGACGTGCGTAAAACCCTCGAATTGCTGGTGACAGTCGATTATCACCAAGATTTTTGGCTCAATACCGACGAGATAAAAGTACGTTTTACCGATACGGGTCATATTTTGGGAAGTGCAGCGGTGCATTTGACCATCAAAGACCAAGGCATTGACAAGCAAATTACGTTTTCGGGGGATGTAGGTCGTCCTGACGATAAAATTTTACGCAGCCCCGAGGCATTCCCGCAAGCCCAAGTGATTATTTGTGAGTCAACCTACGGAAATCGTCAGCACGAGCCTGAACCTGACATGAAGGCGCACTTGCTGCGGGTGGTTCGTGATACGTGCGTAACGCGAGGAGGAAAATTGATTATCCCTGCCTTTGCCATTGACCGCACCCAAGAACTGATTTATGCCCTCGACCAATTGGCCAACGAAGGACTTTTACCCCGTCTAAAAGTATTTATTGATAGTCCGTTGGCCATCAAGGCAACCTCAATCATGCGTAAGCACGATGAATACTTTAATCCTGATATTTTAGAATATATCGAGAAAGACGGCGATGCGTTTAACTTCCCTAACTTACACTATGTGTCTGATGTACAGGAGTCAAAGGCCATCAACGACCTCAAAGAGCCTTGTGTGATTATTTCGGCATCGGGGATGGCTGAAGCGGGACGGATTAAACACCACATCAGAAACAATATCCTCAACCCTGATAACACAATCATGTTGGTAGGCTACTGTTCTCCTGATAGTCTTGGTGGAGCGTTAAAACGCGGTGATTCAGAAGTACGAATTTTTGGAGAGACGTACCAAGTGAAGGCGAGGGTAGAGGTGATGGATTCGTTTTCAGCGCACGCCGATTATACCGAATTGATTCAATTTTTGAAATGCCAAGACCCTGCGCAAGTGAAGACGCTATTTTTGGTGCACGGGGAGTATGACAACCAAATCGCTTTTAAACATCGCCTCGAAGCGGAAGGCTTCCGACACATTGAGATTCCAGACCAGTTTACGGTCTTTGAGGTGTAAAACTGAAAACTCCCCGAAAGTTTAAAATTTTCGGGGAGTTTAAATTGATTCAAAGGGGAAGAAGAAACTGCGAAGGCTTTTCATGAGGGTTCTATTAAAACCATAGCATTTCTGATAACTCATGGAGTAGGGCATGATGCAGAAACTGGGGTTCGGCGGAGATTACTAAAAAACGGCTGGGTCTAGTGAACTCAGAGTTTCTGCTGTTTCTGTTATGGTATCTGGTGACGAAATTCAAAATTCTGTTTTAGGTTTTGGTGGGTGGCTTATTACGCCTGGTTTCCGACCTTAAACGTTGTAGAAATAATGAAGCTAATGCAACGCTACCGACGGATAATAATTAGCGCATTAATAACTATTTTATTTTTTGCTTGTGAGAGTAATAAAAAAAATAGTAATAAAATATCTATTTTGAGTAACTCTATTTCATTAGAAGTACCCAAAAATTGGGAGATATTACATGATAGTTTAGGATTTGCCGATGATATTTTGTTAGACAAAACCTATATAGGAATTGATGATAAAAATGGGGTTTTCGCAAGATTGGTACAACTGAAATTCAAAATACCACTTTCAAAATTGTTAGAAGGCGAAGAACAGAACCTTAAAGAAAAAAATCCTTTCGCGACTATTGTCTCCAAGTCTTTAAATACAGACAATAATTCCTTTCAAATTGAATATACGTACCAAAATAAAAGCTACTATGGGGTTTTTGTTGTTCATCTTGTGAAAAACAAAAAAGTTGAATTAAACTTTAATCTTGAAGATAATCATACAAATAAAATTATTACAAGAAATATTATTGAGTCAGTATCTATCAATTCTAATAATTAAGCAGGGACCATGTCATGCGAACCATGCAACAAAGCCGTTATGCTAACAAATTTTAAATACAAACGTAATCGCAGCTGCGACCCGCATACACTTTTCGACTAGGTTAAACGCATTTAAAAAAGTAGCTTTATCGCCTCTGGAGCAATGAATAGCTATTCTATATTTTAATGCATTCAACCTGACAAGCCATCGACAATTTTACTATTCTGTGTTGAACTAATCAAAGATTAAAAGCCCAGTCACAGTTGACTGGGCTTTTAAAGAAAAATAAAAGTTCAAATTAATTTCAAACAGGAGTTACTTCCACCACAGCTTCGCGATTGATACCACCATAAATGTGCGGGAACAATTCTCCGTTGTGTGGGGCAGGTTCGTAAAGCAGCGTAGAGGTAAGCTTTGACTCGTCGATATGCAGCAAAACCAAACCCGTGGCGCCCACATAATACCTTTCCAAAACCCCCGCAATCTGCTCTTGTAAGCTACAATGGATGAATGTTTCAGCGTCGAATGTTTCACTGAAATAAGCCGCTTTATCTTCAAATTCAGCCCAATAAGCCGAGGAAACGATGTGATAAATCATGCGTTAGCGACCGTTTTCTCTTTGGGAGGAAATAAAAGCGAAGCGATAACTGCCACGGCTAAAATTCCCACAATGATGTACAATGAATAGATGGTTTTGAAGCCCCATTTTTCCAAGTAGCTGTGGGCAATCATCTTGGTTCCAATGAACGAAAGCAAGATGCCCAAGCCAGGCTTGAGGTAGTGGAACTTATCCATGATGCTCGACAAGAAAAAGAACATCGAACGTAGCCCCATGATGGCAAATACGTTGGAAAAGAAGACGATGTACGGGTCTTTGGTGATGGAGAAAATCGCGGGAATAGAATCCACGGCGAAAATCAAATCGGTGAAAGCAATCACAATTACCACCACAAAAATAGGTGTGATGTACCATTTTTTGAAACGCTTGTGATAGACAAAAAAGTGGTCGATAACGTTGCGTTTATACACATTGAAGTACTTCGAGGCAAACTTCACCGCGATGTGGTCATTGGGGTTCATTTGTTCGTCTTCTTCTTTCTCAAACAAGATTTTTACCCCTGTATAGATTAGAAATCCACCAAAAATGTAAATAATCCATTCAAACTGTTGGAGCAAGGCCGAGCCTACAAAAATGAAGATAAAACGAAGCACAACAGCACCCGAAATTCCCCAAATCAAGACTTTTTTGTAGAACTTTTCGTGGACCCCAAACGAATTGAAAATCAGGATAAAGACAAAAATATTGTCGGCCGAGAGCGAATATTCCACCAAATAACCTGTGATATACTCCAGGGCCATGTTGTTTTCAAAGATTTGGAGACTTGCTTCAAAGTTATCGGGAACAAGGACAAGGTGTTTGGCGTATTTATCTACAATTTCTTGTAAATGAGCCATATCCGACACGTCGTGGATGAGGTAGCCATATTGTTTGATAAAGAAATAAAAGGCAACCGACAGCGCCACCCAAATGGCACTCCAAATACCTGCTTCCTTAAAACTAACGATGTGGCTTTTTTTCTTGGAAAACACACCAAGGTCGATGAGCATTACGAAGATGACAAAAATCGTAAACGCTCCAAAAAATAGAGTTTCGTTCGAGAGCATATTTGTTTAGTGGGTAAAATAGCTTGAAAACATCCGCACGGAGGCTTTCGCAGGCGCCGTTTCTAGGGGTAGAAGCGAGAACTGTTGGTCAAAGTTCCATAGATTCTTTCAGAAAGCCAAGAATAGCAGCTCCTTATTCGATATTTTTCAAAAACTCCGCCAACGCATTTGCGCAGGCTTCAGGCGCTTCAAACATACCCATGTGGCCTACTTCGGCCAGCACGAGCGTCTGCGCATTTTGGGGAAGTTCGCTGAGCCCGATGTTCTTTTCAAAAGGAATAAATTTATCTTCTTGTCCAAAAATGAATAAAACAGGAAGGAGCGTCGTCTCCAAAACCGCCGTACGGTCGGGGCGATTCATGATGGCTTTGAAGCCCGCAATCACCGCATCAGTAGGCAATTGGGAGTACGTTTGAATATGATTTGAAAGCGCCTCTGGATTCTTTTCGAGGTAACTTTCGGCGTACATGTTGGGCGAAGCTTGTTTGATAAACGCCGCCGCTCCGTGGGTTTCCATGAAACGGAGTGTTTTGACTCGTTGCTCGCGCTTGGCGTCATCGTCGGCGTAAGCGGTGGAGTGAAACAACCCAAATCCAGCCAACAATTCAGGGTATTTTTCGGCAAAAGCCAACGCAATGTAGCCACCCATCGAATGCCCAACCAGCACACAGCGCTCAATGCCTTGCTCCAACAACCACTCTCGAAGTCCTGCGGCGTAGTCTTCGATGCTCACAAAGCGAGTTTCGGAGGCAAGTTCAGGGGTAAAAATAGGGTATTCAGGAAGGCATTTTTTGATGCCTTTCCAAATTGAACTATCAATACCGTGGCCGTGAAGAAGTACGAGCGGTGTCATTAGGCAACTGATTTAAGTACGTGCATGGACGAGCGCTCAAACTTCTCGCGGGCGTAATCGAGCGTAAGGGTAAACTCGGTAACATCTTTGTTGGATGGCAAATCGAACATTGCATCGGTCATAATGGCTTCGCAGATAGAGCGCAGACCACGGGCACCGAGTTTGTACGCCAACGCTTGGTCAACAATGTATTCGAGTACGTCGTTGTCGAAATGGAGCTTGATGCCTTCCATTGAAAACAATTTTTTGTATTGTTTCGTCAACGCATTTTTAGGCTCAGTCAAAATCTGACGAAGTGCATCGCGGTCGAGCGGATTGAGGTACGTCAACGCTGGAAGACGGCCAATAAGCTCAGGAATCAATCCAAACGACTTGAGGTCTTGGGCTGCTACGTAGCGGAGCAAGTTGCCTTTGTCGAAAATTTCACCCAAACGGCGGTCGGTTGTAAACCCAATCGGGCGCGAGTTGATACGTTTGGCAATGTGGCGGTCAATACCATCAAAAGCCCCTCCGCAGATAAACAAAATGTTTTCGGTATTGAGCGGAATGAGTTTTTGGTCGGGATGTTTACGACCTCCTTGCGGTGGTACGTTTACTACTGAGCCTTCCAACAATTTAAGAAGCGCTTGTTGAACCCCCTCGCCACTCACATCGCGGGTGATGGAAGGGTTATCACTTTTGCGCGCAATTTTGTCAATTTCATCAATAAACACGATGCCGCGTTCGGCAGCTTCGGCATTATAATCGGCCGCTTGGAGGAGACGCGTCAAGATGGTTTCTACGTCTTCGCCTACATAACCTGCTTCGGTCACGACGGTCGCATCTGCGATACAGAAAGGCACTTGGAGCATTTTGGCAATGGTACGGGCCAAATACGTTTTCCCCGTTCCTGTTTCCCCCACCATGATGATGTTCGATTTCTCAATCTGCACATCATCGTTTGACTTTGGCTGCATCAACCGCTTGTAGTGGTTATAAACTGCCACCGAAAGCGTCCGTTTGGCCTCGTCCTGACCAATGATGTATTGGTCGAGGTAGCGCTTCATTTCCAGTGGTTTAACGAGGTTAAACTTCGGCGTAGAAGGCTTTTCTTTTTTCTTTTTTGGGTACAACTCTTCTTGCACTACCCCATATCCTTGTTCGATACAGAAGTTACAAATATGGGCATCGATGCCCGAAAGCAGGAGCTGAACCTCGTTCTTGCGTCTGCCGCAAAATGAGCAATTAATTGCAGCCATGGAAGGTGTCAAAATAGGCGAAGTATGATTTTAATATGCAAAGGTAGATGATAACAACCACAATCGCGAATAAGTTTATTTTGCGAAATACGCATAAACCGCAAAACATGTTGCTAGTTTCGCAAAAACGGCGACGAAGCTACCAACTAACGAGACGTATAGGACACGTCTCAACGTTGAGTAGTTAGAAAAAATCCCCCTCGAAGGAAATTCGAGGGGGATTTTTTAGTCTTTGAGAAGACCCAAAAACAAGCTTACGCTCCTTGGAAAGTAGCTTCGGCTTTGTTCCAATCTACCACGTTCCAGAACGCATCCACGTAGTCGGGGCGTTTGTTTTGGAACTTCAAATAGTAGGCGTGTTCCCACACGTCAAGACCGATGATCGGTGTGCCTTTTACTTCGGCAATGTCCATCAACGGGTTGTCTTGGTTTGGAGTAGAAGTAATAGCTACTCCTCCGTCAGCGGTTTTGATGAGCCACGCCCAGCCTGAACCGAAACGACCCAATGCTGCTTTTTTGAACTCATCTTTGAACGCATCAAATGAACCGAACTTAGCGTCGATAGCCGCCGCTAAATCACCTACTGGAGCGCCGCCACCGTTGGGTGAAAGGATATTCCAGAAGAAAGTGTGGTTCCAGTGGCCACCGCCGTTGTTGCGAACGACTGGTGAGATAGCGCCTGCGTTGGCTACCAATTCTTCGATGCTTTTGCCTTCGTTTGGTGTACCTGCCACGGCATTGTTGAGGTTTGTAACGTAAGTATTATGGTGACGACCGTGGTGGATTTCCATTGTCGTTTGGTCGAAATGGGGTTCCAACGCGTCAGATGCGTATGGAAGCGGATCTAATGTAAAAGCCATGTGATTGGTTGTTTATTTTAAAAGTAAGATTGTATGTTCGAGAGCAAAACATCATGCCCGCGTTTTATGTTCGCAGCTTGAGGAAAAAATTCTTCAGCAATTGCGTATTTTCTTCTTCAAGTACGCCTCGGCGAACCAACGTTTTGGGGTGGAGCAGGGGCTGTTTGACGAGTGAAAAACCGCGTTTTTCGTCGGAAGCACCATAGACGACTTTGCCAATCTGCGACCAATACAGTGCGCCCGCACACATCACGCAAGGCTCAAGCGTTACGTAGAGCGTACAATCGCGCAGGTATTTCCCGCCCAAATACGAAGCAGCTGCCGTGATGGCCAAAATTTCGGCATGGGCAGTGACATCCGTCAGTTGTTCGGTTTGGTTGCGGGTTTTGGCAATGATTTTACGTTGGCATACGACCACCGCTCCCACAGGGATTTCGCCTGCTTCGGCGGCGGCTTCGGCTTCGTAAACGGCCAATTGCATGTAGTATTCGTCCGAGAATAAAGGGTACATAGTCGTGTACAAGTAAGTCACAAAAATAAAAAGGATATGACCATCATAGCCATATCCTCTTAAAAGTGTTTGAATGGGTTGCTTGCCTTAGGCGGCCATCGCAACGCTTTGTTCTTCTTCAAGGTACTGGATAAGTTTACTCAATGTCGTGAGTTTGTGATAATCTTCATCGGGGATGCGCAAGCCAAACTCTTGCTCAAGCTTCATCATTAAGTCAACAGTGTCGAGGCTGTCAAACCCTAAATCTTTTACAAAATGTACATTTTCTGTGACGGCGCGGCGCTCAACGCCAAATTCTTCAAGGATGTTTAAAATACGATCTTTCATGGCACTGTACGTTATGGTGACTACTGGTTTCTACTATGCTTGTTTAACGTCGAGTGAGGCATAAAAATTTCACAAAATAAGATGAAACGAATGCTTGGCTGCCTGTGCTTTGCACAACCGCCTTTGAAACAGTAAGATAGGAGAACCGTTTTTTGTAAAAAAAGTAGAATTTGGCTTTTTCGCTGCCTAATTTATTCTGAGGGGCTGAGTAGTCACTTGCAAAAAAAATGACGTATAGTTTAGAAAGATTTTTGTAAATTTCGCTTTGAGCGGCACAGTACCGCACAGTTATTTGAAACAAGTTTTTTAAACTTGCCCACTTTCTTCTGAAATTGATATTTATACTAAAAATACTGATAGGTTAAGGAACGAATGAAAGCAAATGGTAGTAGTTAATCACTACTACCATTGTCCATTTGGTTATCTTTTTTTAGTAGCTTGCTCCCTCGATTTTTCTCCCTGTCGTTTTTTTTAAATTAACACAGAATTTATGAAACAGCTATTGGCTAGCGTTTGCCTTTTGATGACTTTTTTTTCGGGATTGGCACAAGATTTTCGACCAACGTTCCATTATACGCCTCCCAAAAATTGGGTGAACGACCCCAACGGACTGGTCTATCTTGATGGGGAATATCATTTGTTTTATCAGTACAATCCTTTTGGCAACAAATGGGGGCACATGAGCTGGGGACATGCCGTGAGCAAAGACCTAGTGACGTGGGAAACGCTACCCGTTGCGCTACCCGAATATCCCAATGCAGACGGCACAACGACCATGGTGTTTTCGGGTTGTGCGGTGGTCGATAGCCTCAATACGTCAGGCTTTTTTGAGGAAGGGTTTCATAAAGGGCTGGTAGCCATCTACACGTCGCACATTGAAGGAAAAGCACAGCACCAAAGCATTGCGTATAGCAGCGATAAAGGGCGGACGTGGCAACTGTATGAGAAAAACCCTGTGCTCGATTTGGGAATGAAAGACTTTCGTGACCCCAACGTAATTTGGTATCCTGAGCACAATGCTTGGATTATGACGGTGGTAAAACCGTTGGAATACACCGTACAGTTTTATGAATCCAAAGATTTGAAAACGTGGGCGTTGTTGAGCGAATTTGGCAAACAAGGCGATATGACCAAGATTTGGGAATGTCCTTCACTGCTTAAAATACCCGTGGAAGGGAAAGGTAAAAACCAATCGAAGTGGGTATTGATGATTTCGAGTGGGCATCGGCAAAAAGGCTATTTGGCGATGCAGTACTTTGTTGGTGACTTTGATGGAAAACAATTTGTTCCTCAAAAACAGGAAGAAATTTTATACGTGGACGAAGGAAAAGATTTCTATGCGGGGATTCCGTTTAATAACCTTCCCGCAAAAAATAAAAAGCCAATTATGATAGGTTGGGTAAACGACTGGGAATATGCCAATGATATTCCTACGGGCGATACTTGGCGAGGGGCGTTTTCAGTACCGCGTGAGATGTCGCTACGCATGACACCCAACGGTTATCGGCTTTTTCAACGACCTATTTCTGTGTTGCAAAAAGTGATGAGTAAAAAGGCGTTAGTGGCTAAAAATACGGCCATCAGTGGTGTATGGAAAGTGCCTTTTCAAGGAGATTCGTACGATTTGCAGCTGGCGATTCAACCTCAAAAATCAGAAGGATTTACCCTTAGATTGCTTCAAAGTGGAGAGGAAGCGACCGTATTGCGGTATGATGTGGCTACCCAAGAACTTTCGCTCGACCGCACAAAATCGGGCTTGACCGACTTTCATCGCCGTTTTTCGGGCATTGATCGGGTAAAAGTACCGCTCCGAAAAGGTAAATTGTATGTGAGGGTATTGGTAGATAAATCAATCGTGGAGGTGTTTGCCCAAGGGGGAGAAAAAGTAATGACCAATTGGGTGTTTCCCACCAAAAACGCGGGAGAAATCTCAATTGCTTCAGAAGGTAGCAGCGTTAAAGTAAATTCCTTGTCTATCAAGACCTTCTAGTTTGCAAATCACGAAAGCATTTCTAACTTGCAGACCATTACTAATATACCTATGATGAACAGAAAATACGCTTTAGTATCGGTCGGAGAACTACTGGCCGACCTTATCGGAACGGAGTTTACCCAAAACTTAACTGACACCACTACCTTCCAACGTTTTCAGGGAGGAAGTCCCGCCAACTTAGCCGCCAACATGGCACGTTTGGGCAACCAGACCGCGTTGGTGTCGTGCGTCGGTACCGACAATGTGGGCAATTATCTCATTGAGAAAGTGGCCGAAACGGGCGTTGATACAACTTATATCGCCAAAGATGCCTTGGTTCCTACGAGTATTGTGCTGGTGTCACGTACCAAAGGAACGCCCGATTTTATTGCGTACCGTACGGCCGACCGAATGATTCAACAGGAACATATTTCGGACGAATTACTCCAAAATGCGTCGTTTTTTCATACTACCTGCTTTGCCTTGAGCCAAGAGCCTGCCCAAAGTGCCATTGTAGATGCGGCAGCAAGGGCGCAAGCTGCTGGCTGTATCGTAAGCCTAGATGCCAATTATGCACCGCCCATTTGGCCTGACCGTGCGCAAGCTCAACAGGTGATTGCGGATTATTGTAAAAACGGTGCTTTTGTGAAACTCAGCGAAGACGACGCCGAGCGAATTTTCGGTGAAGTTCGCTCAAATGCAGAGATTATTCAGACTTTCCACCAAATGGGGGCGCAGTTGGTTTGTCTTACATTGGGAGGAAAAGGAAGCATTGTTTCGTCTAATTATGGCAAAGACTACGTCGAAATAGAAGGCCGCCCCATTGAAGTAAAAGACGCCACGGGTGCGGGTGATTCGTACTGGTCAGGGTTTTTGACGGCGTGGCTGGACGGAAAAACACCTGCCGAATGTGCCCAAGCAGGTGCCAATATCGCCGCGCTGAAAATCAGCACGGTAGGCCCGCTTCCTGCCAAAGTCGATAGGGCTATTTTATATTGATTTTTTCGGGCTCTATTGATTTTGTCGGGTTGTGAGCAACCCTCCACGCAAAACGGGTTGTGAGCAACCCGACTCACCGTGGAGAGGGTTGCTCACAACCCGACGAGTTACTTATTAGCAGTAGTTTGCAGTCGATTTTCGTCGCCCGTTCGGTAGGGAACGTAATAAATCACCATTTCCATCATTTCGGAGGTGGTATTCCAGCCAAAGCCTACGTCGCGGGCGGGTTTGAAGGGATTGAGGAGATTTTCTTCCGTATTGTCATAGGTTGCTTCGGCCAAAATAACGGTGCCTCGGGGTACTTTCACGAGCTTTTCAAATTGGTAGGTCATTTGCCAATTAAAATCCCAATTGTCAATTTTAATAAACGGCGCCAAGTCGCCGTCGGGCGTGATTCCAAACGACTTGAAGGTTTTGCCTAAATAGTGCATGTGGGGCAAAATCGAAATCGCTGAAATGTCTTCTTTGAGCGGGCCTAAGCTCATAAAAAATGACGCTTTTTGGTTGGCACGAATCAAAAAAGGTGGATTGGTGATATGCTGCTCGTGAAGAATCAATGACTGAACTTCGCGCTCGACGGGTTTACGGGTGTAGTAAAGACGGATTTCTGATTGATCGGTTTGGAAGGTGGCGGAGGGTGAATAGTGCATGTACAAAATCAGGTTAGAACCCGCCCTGATTTTCTTCGCAACGCCATCAGGAAACTGAATACGGTCATTGCCAGGTACCCAGCCGTACAGAAACTCATCTGCCATCGGAATCTTTTGAAATTCGGCCAATTTTGGGTCAGCGCCGTGCATTCCTTCCAAACCCGCCATGCGTCCACTCGTATCGACCATCACACGGCTGTGGTGTACAACTTTGCGGTTGCCAGGCAAAAACTCGATGGCTTCCACCATCACATCTTCAGTCAGGCCAGTCGGAATATGAAAGTACCTAAACTCTTCAACGCCCGTATTGGGAACCGTAAACGCATTTTGCATTTTCAGAACCAAATCGGGGGGGCGCTGTTCGGTCGATAGTCCACGGTCGATGGACGAATGGCTTGTTGTCACATCTGTTGACGGTCGTCTATTGACTGTTGACTTAGCGTTTAAGGACTTCCCTTCCACACTTCCTTGCGCTACCCATTGTTGAATCAACGCAATTTCTTCATCAGTAAGTCCGCGTTCGTTGGCATAATGCTGAAAAGAGCGGTCGGCAGGGAAAGGAGGCATGTAACGAATTTGAGTGACTTTAGCCACAAATTCGGAACGTTTGGCTACTTCTGGGTAGGTTTGAAGACTAAAAGGTCCAATACCACCAGGGCGGTGGCAACCCGTGCAGTTTTTGGCAATGATGGGTTGGATGTGCTCATAAAAAGTTAACTTCGTTTGAGCGAAGACCGAACCCAACGAAGCAATAAAGCCTACCACAAGTGCAAATTGTGTTTTCATGGAGACAAAATACAACCAGATAGCTATAAAAACAAAAATAGCAGACCCCGAAGAATCTGCTATTGATACAAGTCATTTACAAGTGCTTATTTCACCGAAAAGTTCAAGCGGCAGTTTGCGTTAGCTTGTGACACTGGAGTAGGGTCAAGGCAGATACTGTCTTCGTTCCATACTTTGAACACCAGACCAGTAGAAGTTGTCAATTCCCAAGTTACGATAAAAGCATCGGCAGCAGCACCAGTTTTAGCACCTTGCAAACGAGCACCCGCAGGGCGAGGGCGAGCAGGGTTATCAAATACTTTGACTGCGTTTACTTTGTCATATTTGACAGTTGCATCTTTGTAAAGGTTATAAATTTCCGCAGGAGTAATGCTAAATGTATTCCACTGACGATTTCCAGCAGGAGCATCAATGGTTTTTACCACTTTTCCGCCGCTACCCAAAGAGACTGTTTTAGGGTTGCCATCAGGGTCGGTATATGATTCAATCATGTCAACTTTAATGGCAATCTTGTTGACTGTTAGTTGATTGTCGAGAGATACCCAACGAATTTTAAAATCAATTTTAGCACCGTCTTGGCCTGTAAGAGGGAAAGTTTTTGCATTGGCTGCAATATTAGCTTTTCCAGCTTCTGCTACTCCATCAAAAACGCCCCAGCCATGGACACCTGGCTCCCAAGGTTTGTTTGGGTTCAACGATTCATCACGGCATCCTACCAAAAGAAAAATCGCCAGAGATAGTGAATATATAAGTGTTTTTTTCATTTTTATCTTTCTTTATGTTTAGAGAGTGCAGAATGTCAAGAGGAAAATTCGACATTCTGCATTCTAAATTCGACATTTTCTTAGAATTCCCACTTCACTTTAACTTTGTCCCAGAAGATTGGGTCGCGGTCAAAAATCACATCTGTGATGTACTTAGAGGCGTTAGGGTTCAATGCACCTTCCGACTGTGGATAAGGCAAACGCAACGCGTACTGACGTGGTGGCTTAGAAATTGGGGTCATGATTCCTACCGAAAACTGCTTAAATTGGCCTTGGATAGGATAACCTGTACGGCGTTGGAAGTTCCACAAATCCATCCCTTGTCCCCAAGAGCAGAACCAAAGTTGTTTGGCTACTACGTTCAACTTTGCCGAATTACTTGCAGCAGCGTCATAAAGACCTAACCAAGTTTTTACGTAAGCGTCCACATCAGCCGCAGCAGGTGCTTTGGCGCGGGTTGGATCCGACTTTAGCCCTTGTGCTACTACTACTGCCATTTGCTCGCGCATGGCTGCTTCAAACAACGCTTTTGCGTCGCCTGTTACACCTGTATTATCCAAGATAGCTTCAATTTGGTAATACTTAGTGTTCCAGCTGTGGATGATAGGCCACTGACCATCACCACCTGTGTTAAGTGAAGCTTGGCCAGTAAGTCCTACGGCAGCCACACTGCGGTCAGAATATACCCCACCCGCAGGATAACAACCTGGCGTAGCGCGAAGCGTTCCATCGGCAGCAGCTCCTGATACGTCTCCACGGTCACGGCCAAAGAAACCAGCGATGTAAGCCAAGTCAGCCGCAGGAATGTCACCTGTGATATTGAAGGCTTTTTTATACTCTTCTAAGAATGTAGCGCGCAATGGCAAGTAAGAACCACCAAAAGGAGTAGTACCACGGTCAGTTGGGTTGTTTTGATCCAAGATACGGCTTGTCTGACGATAGAAATAGAAAGGCAAGCGTGGATCTTTGTTCAAAAGCATTTCTCCCATCAACTGGTGGTTGATGTAACTTGGATCGCCAAGGCCTGCGTACGTTGCATACCAAGGGTGGGTGTTTCTTTCAGGAGCTACTTGCTTAGAATACAAATACGACCAGTTTTGAGCGGCAGTAGTAATGTAACCACCTGCTTCAAAAGCAGCTTTTAATTCCGCATTTCCGTTGGCACGGCCTTTACGAGACGTAAGCAACAAGCGGAGCTTCACCGATTTTGCGATACGCGTCCACGTAGCAGCGCTACCACCACCAAAGTAATCATTTTGTACGGCTACGGCTTGTGGTTTTGCCAATTCTACAACTGCTTGGTCACATAATTTGAGCAAGTCTTCATAGATTTCTGAATCCTTATCAAACTTAGGTGTTTTGTTGGGTTCAGTGGCATTCCCTTTCCACGCTTCGCTGTAAGGAATATCACCAAACATATCCACCATGTGACCTACGGCAAATGCCTTCAAGGTCATGGCAATGCCTCGGTAAACGGGGTTTTTACCATCAGCTGAAGCTTTCAACATTTCTTCGATGGTCTGAAGCTCACGGAAACGAGCATTCCAAGTCCCTTGGTAAGAGGTATTGCTGAGGTTATAAGAGTCACTAACCGTGCTTAGACCCGCAAAGCCCATGGCGTCGTTGTTGACTGCTACGTGCGCATTGAGAGCGGCGTTTTCTGCTACTGGCAACAAAAGTGCCAAAGAACCCGTTGCGGGGCGGTTGGGGTCGGTATTGATGTCCAATTCTGTCAAAGTACAAGAACTTGCAATGGCAATAAGTCCTCCTAGCGACAGGGTTTTAACTATGTTTTTGTAATTCATTGTATGTCTCTTTTGAATGATGAATGAATTGGGCTACTGATTAGAACGTTGCCGTTAAGTTCACCCCAAAACGGCGTGTTGAAGGTGAAGCTCCCAAGTCAAATCCTTGAATGTTTGAATCCGAGAAGTTTGACAAAACTTCAGGGTCAAAGTTCAAACCTTGTAACATGTTTGGAGCGTAGAACCACAAGTTACGTCCTGAAACTGAAGCGCGGAGGCCACCAAATACTTTGAGGTATTTTTTCAAGAACGTTTTAGGAACCTCGTAACCCAAAGAGATTTCACGAAGACGTACTACTGAAGCATCGTAGATGTTTACTTCATCAGCACCGTATGCACCATAACCGTCCGAGAAGTGGTATTGGAAGGCAGACATCGCAATCGTGTTTTTGATTGGCTTACCGTCGTCACCCAACAATGGCTTGTACGTAGCTGGATCACCCAATACACCTGGGATTACGCGCATACCTTCGCGATTTTCAGAGTTTTTCAACTGACCACGCAACAACAACGATGCCGCAGTAGATGAGAACAAGCTTCCACCTGCTTTGTAATCAAGCAAGATATTCAAGTTGAATCCTTTGAAAGAGATGGTGTTTGTCCAACCTACAGTATATTTCGTGTTAGGATCTCCGATGATGGACGCACTAGCCGCGCGGATTGGCAAACCAGTGTTAGGGTTAATCAACAAGTTGCCGTTTTCGTCGCGGGCATTTACTGAACCGTAAATTTGTCCATAAGGCAATCCGTTACGGAAGATAGTTCCCAATGACGAAAGACCCGTACCACCAATGAAAATCTCGCCTCCAGGGCCTGCATCTTCCACTTTAGAGCGAATACGTGTGTAAGCCACAAATGAAGTCCAAGTAAAGCCGTTGCGCAATTTTACTGGTACAAGCGTTAAACCCAATTCCCATCCTTTGTTTGAGATTTTACCTGCGTTGGTAATTTCTGTGTTAAAACCAGTGGTGTTTGGCAACTGGCGCGTTACAATCAAATCGGTAGAAACGCGATTAAAATGAGCTACATCAAGACCGATACGGTTGTTCAAGAATTGAAGTTCTGCTCCTAATTCTACTTCTGAAGTAAATTCTGGTCGTAGAGTGGCGTTATTCAACTGGCTTGGTAGAGACGCGGTTGAAATGGCCGTGCCATTGTAAAACGTACGACTCAAGTTGTAAGCGGTATTTACCTGATATGGATCAGCGTCTTTACCTACTTTAGCGTAGTTAGCTCTGATTTTACCAAAATTGATGATATTTTTAGGCAGTGCTAAGATGTCTGTAACGATAAGTGATCCCGAAATAGCAGGGTACAAATAGCTATTGTTAGCCGCAGGTAATGTAGAAGAGTGGTCTTGACGAACTGATGCTGTAATAAACGCATAGTTGCCATAACCCAAAGTCAATTCAGAGAAAATACCGTACAAACGACGTTTACGAGAATATTCGTAGGCAGTTTGGGTCAAAGTAGCTGCCGTTGTCATTACGTTTGGATCAATGACAGGAGACCCAGCTACGCCTGACTCGCTATAGCTACGTTCGTTAGGGTTAAAACCAACCAATAGCTTTGCGTTGAACTTTTCCGTAAAGTCATGTTGGGCGGTCGCTAAGAATGTAAAGTCAACCTCGGTATTGGTCAAGTCTTGACGTAAAACTGAACCCAATGGCTGGAAAGTACCGCCTGGACGAATGGTGTTACGACGAATTTCTGAGTAAGTGTTCAAACCACCGCGAGCCGTCAAATTCAACCAAGGCGTTACGTCGTAGCTCAATGCCATGTTGCCATACACACGATTTACGCTTGAAGTATAAAGGTTGTATTTCGCAGTCCAAAGTGGGTTATCCAACGCACGGAAATAAACGTTTGAACCGTCCACTGGGTTTTCAAATGGATAACCAGCGAGGTCAAAGTTACGTGGCTGATAAAACAAGCGACCGTAGATCGAACCCGCAGAAGCAAGTCCGCCGTAGTCGGCGTAATAACCAGCACCCGACTGTGGGCTTTGCTGATTGGTGCGTGTGTAAGCAACACTACCACTAACGTTCAAACCATTAACCAAGGTAGCATTTCCACCAAAGCTAAGTGTTGTACGATCAGTCGATGAATTAGGAATAATCCCTTCGTTTTTGGTACGCGACATAGAGGCGTTCAACGAAGTTTTGTCACCAGTAGAGTTGATTTGAACGCCATTTTCGATGACATTACCCGTACGGAAAAATCCACCGATGATGTCATAAGGTTGCAAAGGCACGGCAATACCACGGCCGTTTGCTTGCAATAACTCAGGGAAAGCTGTTTTATAACGTGCTGCGCCGTAAGCTACCGTTTGGTCCACCAATGGGTGAGGAATTGTACCTGCAGGATAATCAGGATCAATGATTTTTGAGTAGCGCTCAAAACCAAGTGATGCGTTTACGCGATCTACTTCAGAAGGGAATACAGTTCCCCAGTTACCGATAAACCCACCGTTATACGTCTGGTTTGAACCTTGGGTATAAGTATTTTGATAGTCTGGAATAGAAGAAATCTTTTCCATTGAATAAGAAGAATTGTAGGTTACTTCCAATCCTTTACGGGCAGACTTGCTACCTGCTTTTGTGGTGATAACGATTACCCCGTTGGCAGCACGTGAACCGTAAAGGGCCGAAGCCGCCGCACCTTTCAATACCGTCATTGACTCAATGTTGTTAGGGTCAATGTCATACGCACGGTTTGAGGTTACTGTGTTTTGGTTGTATCCTTGGGTAGAGTTTACCCCGTTGTCAAAAGGAATACCGTCCACAACGAAAAGGGGCTGGTTGTTACCCGTAAATGAGTTGTTACCACGGATGGTAATACGAGTTCCCGCACCTGGGGCACCGTTACCTGCTGTGATGTTAACCCCTGGCACTTTACCACTTAATGCACGAAGTGGATCAGGCTCAGAACGTTGCTGCAAGTCAGAGCCTTTTACGTTAGAAACGGCAAAGGCCAACGCCTTCTTGTCGCGCTGGATACCAACCGCCGTTACTACCACTTCCGACAATTGCTTGGTGTCAGCTGCCAAAGTAACGTTGATTTGGGTACGGTTGCCAACCGAAATTTCTTGAGAAACTGTACCAACAAAGCTAAACACTAATGTAGAGCTGTTAGAAGCATCTATTGAATAGCTTCCATTCCCGTCGGTATTCACACCTTTCGACGTACCCTTTACTACTACCGACACACCTGGCAGGGCACTCCCGTCCTCTGCCGAGGTCACTTTTCCTGTAATCTTGCGATCTTGAGCCACTACTGTGACACAACCTGCGCATATCAACAGGAAGCTCAGAAATAGAATTTTCCTCATAGGGATGTTTGATTTGATTTAGTTTGGTTAGATAAGTGAAACATTAGTTATGGTTAAGAAAATCGCGTGAGCGCAAAAGCAAAAACGGCTATCTAATCACCAGCAGAAACACCTATAGAATCCACACCATAGAATAACTATATAAGACTACTATGGTAAGAATGTAGCTTGTGTTATTCGATGTTTTGAACCTGTCTGTCTGGAATGAAAAATAGCAGCGCTATAAGAAATACGAAGAAATGGATAAAGTAGAGTTTTTTGTCATATCAAGATTTAGTTAGGTTAAGAAAATTCCGTTCGTAAAGTAAATCAAATAATGCAAGAAATCAAATAGGAAGTAAATTCTGTAAAAGTGCCAATTTGCCAAAAATCATCTATGGGAAAATGGGTACTTTGGAAAGAAAAATTTGCTATTATAAGCGTTTTTAAGCGAATATTCTAGGTATTTTAGGCGAATGATAAGCCATGGTAATCCCAGTGCAACGCTTTTTTTTTGATGCAAATTTTAAATAAAATTCTTTAAAAAGTACAATAAAAAAGTAAAAAAAGAATGTTAAATTTTATTAGTACAAAGGTGTGTCATTGAGGTTTTCGTCTTTAAAAAAAGGTAGTTCGTCTATTTAGTGTGTCAATTTTGATGAAATTGGAAGCCTTACTTTTTGAAGAGGGAAGAAAGAAGCATTGGTTGCTTGAGCGCACAACGATAACCTATCTGAAAAATCTCACGTGCTTTGCGCACGTCGAAAATATCATAACGGCCTACTTCTTTGGGTTCGAGCACAATGTCGCAGCGTTGGAGCCTTTCTTGGGTTTTGTTGCGAACAGCCAAAAGCAAGCTCCGTTCGATGATGGTGCGCGTAGAGTTGAGGGGTTTGTCCAAGGAATGTGGGTTGCAATTGGAAGCGATGAGAAAATCGGCCTGGCGGTCGAGTAGTGGTTCAATGGGAAGGTTATTAAGAACTGCCCCATCGACTAACATCCTTTTTTGAAAATTAACGGGGGCAAAGATACCCGGCAGGCAGCTTGAAGCCATAAGAGGACGAATGAGCTCGCCCTGGTCAAAATAAACAATTTCGCCTTGTTCGATGTCAGTAGCCGCCACAATGAGCGGTGTTTTGAGCTCGGCAAACGAATTATGGGGGAGTAATTGGAGGTATAAATCTTCAACTTTGTCCATTTTCAGTAACCCAGGGGCTGAAAATGAGGGACGTAAGTATTTGAGAAAATTGGTCTTTAACAGGATTTGCAATACTTCGTCGGGGCTGTATCCGTGAGCTACCAAAGCACCTGCAATGGCTCCTGCGCTTGTGCCAGCAATAAAATCGGGGACGATTCCTTGTTCGTTCAATGCTTTAATAACGCCTAAGTGCATGATGCCACGGGCGCCTCCTCCCGATAGTACAAGTCCGATTTTCATATTATAGTTTTATATTTGTCGTCTGTATCGCAACAAATTTGTATAAAATAAAGATTCAATCATTCGTCACTCGACAATATAAATAACATGTCCATTGATTTTACAACCCTTCCGTCGCCTTGTTTTGTATTGGAAGAGCGCTTATTGCGTCAGAATCTACAACTTATCAAAGGAGTGATGGACGAGGCTGGCTGCCAAATCATCTTGGCTTTGAAAGGTTTTTCGATGTTTAGCGCTTTCCCGATTGTCAAGGAATATTTGCCTGGCGCAACGGCGAGTTCGCTAAACGAAATTAAACTGATTAATGAGTATTTAGGATACCCATCGCATACGTACATTCCAGCCTATAAAGACAACGAGTTTGATGAAGTATTGGTGCGCAGTAGCCACATTACCTTCAATTCGCTTTCTCAATGGAGCCGTTTTAAAGACAAAGTAAGTGCTTACAATGCCGCTCACCCAGAGGCAAATGTTTCGTGTGGGATTCGGGTCAATCCGCAGTATTCTGAAGTAGATACTGACATGTACAATCCGTGCGTGCCTGGTTCACGCTTGGGTGTGACTCGCGACCACTTTGGAGAAACGCTTCCTGAGGGTATTGAAGGGATTCATTTTCATACACTTTGCGAAAACGGCTCCGATGTGCTTGAGAGAACACTGGAAGCCTTGGAAGCGCGGTTTGGAGATTTGTTGCACCAAGCTAAATGGCTAAACATGGGCGGTGGCCACCTAATGACGCGTGAAGGATACGATATTCCAAAACTCATTCAATTGGTAAAAAGGTTAAAAGAAAAATACCAATTAGATGTTATTTTAGAGCCAGGTTCGGCGATTGCTTGGAGAACGGGCTATTTGACTTCCACGGTTTTGGATATTGTCAATAGCCAAGGGATTGAGGTGGCGATTTTGGATACCTCGTTTGCGGCGCACATGCCCGATACCCTTGAAATGCCTTACAAGCCGCGTATTTTGGGGGCTTACCATGAGCCACAGGTAGGAAAACCAACCTATCGCCTTGGCGGAATGACTTGCTTGGCGGGCGATTTTATGGGAGATTATTCCTTTGACCAGCCGCTGGAAATCGGGCAAACGCTGGTATTTGATGACATGATTCACTACACAATGGTCAAAACGACGACCTTTAACGGGGTAAATTTGCCCTCGATTGGTATATTTCAGCAAAATGGTACTTTTAAACTTGTCAAGGAATATGGCTACGATAGTTTCAAAGATCGTTTGAGTTAGGACAAGTGTAATGTACTCAAATTTAATAGACTATAGAAAAAAGTCGTAAAAAATATGAGTTGAACATGATAATCTATTGTTCAAATCGACTAGATTTGCAAAAAAGTCTTTTTCGTTTATAACCCTCAACCATAATGATTAACTCATGATTTCTAAAAAAGCCAAATACGCCCTCAAAGCTTTGAAAGTTTTGACTGAAGAGCACGGCAAAGGCCCTGTGCTTATTTCTCATATTGCAGAGCGCGAAAATATACCTAAGAAGTTTTTAGAGGCTATTCTGTTGGAATTGCGTAATCACGGTATTTTATCAAGCCAAAAAGGCAAAGGCGGAGGGTACATGCTGAGAGTTGACCCAGAACGTGTCAATTTTGCGCAAGTGATTCGGGTTATTGATGGTCCCATTGCCCCAACGCCGTGTGTGTCTTTGCATTTTTATGTAAAATGCGACGACTGCATCGACGAAGCTACCTGTGCTTTAAGACCTATCATGGAAAATGTTCGGGATGCAAACTTGGGCGTATATGAGTCAACAACGCTTTCAATTTTTGTGAAATAGTTGAAAGTCTGGTATTTAGTCAACAATTAACAGATAACAGTGGCTCGCCACTTTAAACAACCCAATCCCAAATGGAAATTCTCGTTCGTGCACATTCAGGCTTGCGATATGTCGTATTAGGGCTTTTGATAGCGGCTATTATTACGGCATTCGGTAAGAAAAATGAAAGCAATGCGCCCTATTCTAAAGTGTATTTGTTTGCCATGATTGCGACGCATACACAATTACTTATCGGTTTGATTTTGTACTTCATGAACATTGGTGTGAAAGTACGATTTGATATGATGAGCGATAAATTTTACCGCTTTTTTGCCGTTGAGCACCTTGTAGGGATGCTTATTGCCGTAGCTCTTATTACGGTTGGCAACGCCCAAGGCAAAAAAGGAAACCATGCCAAAGTGTTTACGTTTTACTTAATCGCACTCGTAGTTATTTTCTTGTCTATTCCTTGGCCTTTCCGTAACTTGGGTTCAGGTTGGTTTTAGTACTTGGTCAGACGCCAGTCTCGGTCAGACGATAGTCAGACCGAACCTACGATTTTAACATTCAGTCTGACTATCGTCTGACTGGGACTTACAAGCAAAATCGGTCAAATAAAGGTATGCAAACCTTTGTTTGACCGATTTTGCTTGAAAAGCATCTGACATTTTCGTATATTAGCCACAGATTCAGAATTTTAACTCTCCCTGCCCATGAAACACGGTTACGCGCTTGCTGGATTGTTGTGGTGGTTTTCGTTGTCGTCAGGATTTTGCCAAAACCGCCTTTTTAGAGGACACTGGTACGTAGGTACCGACGTTGGTATTTTAAGTAGCCAAACCCGCATGGTGGCGGGAGAACTCCAGAAATATAGCTCAGGAGGGTCAGGGATTATGCCCATCTACGGCCTCAAAGTAGGAAGAATCTTGAATCCTTATTTTTCGGTAGAAACGGGGGCGTATGCTTTACCGCTCAATCTTGTCTATCTATACCAAACCGACCGAGTCATTGGAACCAACTCCTTTCGTTTCTTGAGTATCCCTATTCGTGCCAACTGGCGAGTACGGGTTTTTCATGATAAACTGGAAGCACACCTCGGTGCAGGGTTACAATACGTTCGTTCTAATACACCCTATAATTTTACGAAATTTAGTGGCCTAATCACGTCGCGTGGGCATACATGGACTGATTCGTTGGCGTATTCAGGTTCGGTTGGGGTGGTTCGCCAACATTCGATCAATGCCGAACTCAATGCAGGTATTCATTGGGCATTGTCACGCCGTTGGACATTGAGCATGTATGCGCGTCAAATGTTCGGAATGATGAACATTGCGCAGATGGAAGTGGCGATTAAAAATAACCAAGAACCCACCGATAAAGCAAGGTTTGTCTCCAAAGGCGCGGGCTTTACTACTGGTGTAGGTATCCGATACAACCTTGCTCCTAAACGACGTTTCAACTAGCCCCCAGTACGAATGGCTTTACAAACATCCTCACTTTTAAGACAGCTCACTGCTTTTTCGCACCGTGGTGTTGGAAGTAGCTCAAACACAAAAACGGCGACCCTCATTGCCGAAACCCTTCAAAAAATCGGTTTTACGGTCGAAAAACAAGCATTTCAAACCCCAGCGACTTACGTTCCTATTATTTATTGGTTGATTGGGGTTTTGGCGATTGGGCTGTTAAGTGTACAGTGGTGGGGAATAGTTTCAGTGCTTTTGGTGGCTATCGCTGCGGTCAATGGGGTTCTCTACTTCGATTGGCGGCCCTCTTGGTTGCTATACGCCCCGCCTTTGGTGCGTGCCGAGAACGTGATTGGGCGTTATGGAAAAAAAGCCAATGGCCAAAAAGTGATTTTGATGGCACATTTCGACTCTGCTCCTGTCTCTTTTTTGTACCGACGCCAAACCAAAGATGGCTTTCGTAATTCCATTCGGGCAACTATGATTTTGATGGCTTTGGCTGTTCCTGTGGTAGGGTTGAGTTATCATTTGCCCCAAAACCAGTATCTATTGGTGATTCGGGTGTTGTTAGTTACTTATTTTCTGGGGCAAGCCATTTTGGGAACGGTAGGGTTTTGGCAAAAAGGGTTTACCAACGGTGCGAGTGACAATGCCACGGGCGTGGTAGCTGCGTTGGCAGCTGCGGAGAAGTTGAAGGCGTTACTGAAAGATACTGAGATAGAAGTCGTACTTACCAATGCCGAAGAGGCTGGTATGATAGGAGCCTATCATTACTTTCAGAAAAAGTTTGATAAAAGCCGCCAAAATTACCTTATCAACTTCGATACCTTGGGTAACGGCCAGCTGAATGTCATTACAAAAACGGGCAGTTTGTCGTTGATTGAATACAACAATGACCTAACAAAAGCGGCGCTGGCATTGATTGAAACCCAGCCCCAATTTAAAGAAATAGCCGTAGGCGACTGGCATACGGCTGATTTTGACTCCGCTTGGTTTGTCAGGGCAGGGATTCCTTGCATGACGCTTTCGGCCTTAGACGCCGAGGGAACCATGCCTAATATTCACCGCCCAGAAGATACCATTGACCATGTGGACGAAGCTCCCATGCACCAAGCGATAGATTTTGCGGTGGCGATTGCCCAAAAAATTTCCCAGTAATTATTGGCTCTATTTGGAATAATTTCGGTATTCCTTTGTCCAGTTGTAAGCCCCAAAAGCGGCGATAAAACAGAAAATAAAGTAAAGCAGAGCATACAGCTTCACGTCTTTGAGCGAATACATGTAGGTAGAAATGGCATCGACCAAAAGCCACACGTACCATGCTTCAATTTTTTTGCGAATGAGCATAAAAGTAGCGACAATGCTCATCACCGTGGTGAAAGAATCCATGTAAGGAAACGCGCTGGGCTGACTAAACAATGTAGGCACCCATTCGTGTAAGTTTTTGGCAAAAGTGCCTAAGAGTGCCGTACAAATAAGCCCACCGACGCCCAAGAAAAGCCATTGTTGCACCGATAATTTACTAATTCTAAGTTCGTTTTTGAGGTTGGCTTCTGCTGCCTGCGGGTATTTCCATTGCCACCATCCGATGAGGTTGGTAATGAAAAAGAACACCTGCAAAAACATATCGGGATATAATTGTATCTGATAAAACAACACAAAAGCCAGTACGACGTTGACCAAGCCAATGATCCAGCTCCACACATTTTCACGGGCTGAAAGCCAAACCGCCACGCCACCAGTGATTGTTGCCCAAAATTCGAGGTGGCTCATTTGGTAGCCTAATGCCTCAAAAAAGATGTTATTGATGTCAAAAAAATCCATTTGTGTAGGTAGCCCGTTAAAGATGTAGGGTGAGTATTTTAATGTGAAAAAGATTTTTTAAACTTAATAGTACAATTATGGCTCGAAAAAATCTATTTTGCGGCATATAACCTATAGTGAACCAACTCTAAGCTCAATATTATGGCAAAATCAACCAAAACAAAAAAAGAAGTTGTAGCCGAACCCTCTGTCCCTAAAAAAACGCGCAAGAAAGCCGAACCCGTTATAGAAGCAGCAGAAACTGCCGAAATAGCCGTGGAGTTGAAAAATGTTGAAGAATATTCCCTGTTTTCCGAATTTGATATTTACCTTTTTAAATCAGGAAAGCACTACAAACTGTACGAAAAACTCGGTTCGCACGTCGTCGAGTTCAAAGGTATCATTGGTACTTACTTTGCAGTATGGGCACCCAATGCGCGTTTCGTCTCGGTGATTGGAAATTTTAACGGCTGGAACCGTGGAAGCCATCCACTAAGCGCTCGCTGGGATGGCTCAGGTATTTGGGAAGGGTTTATCCCAAATATTGGTCGTGGCGAAGTTTACAAATACTTTATTCACTCCAATAACCACGGCCAAGACCTCGAAAAAGCGGACCCGTTTGCTTTGTGGTGCGAAGTTGCGCCCAAGACGGCCTCGGTGGTTTGGGATACGTGGTACGAATGGCAAGACGAAGCTTGGATGCGCGACCGTCGCAAGAATAATGCCCTCAATGCACCAATGTCGGTCTATGAAGTGCATTTGGGCTCGTGGATGCGTGACCCCGCTGATCCAGAGCGTTTCCTTAATTATCGTGAGATTGCCGACGCAATGGTGCCTTACGTCAAGGAAATGGGCTTCACGCACGTAGAGTTTATGCCCATCATGGAAGCGCCCTATCCGCCATCGTGGGGGTATCAAATCACAGGCTATTTCTCGTGTGCGTCGCGGATGGGAGCGCCGCAAGATTTGATGTACCTGATTGAAAAACTTCACGAAGCGGGAGTTGGGGTGTTGATGGACTGGGTACCTTCTCACTTCCCTGGCGATGCGTACGGCTTGTACAATTTTGACGGAACACACCTTTACGAACACGCCGACCCACGCAAAGGCTATCACCCCGACTGGAAAAGCTACATCTTTAACTACGGCCGCAACGAAGTGCGCTCGTTTTTGATTTCTAATGCTTTATTCTGGTTGGAACGCTACCACGCCGATGGTTTGCGGGTAGATGCTGTGGCGTCGATGCTGTACCTCGACTACTCACGCAAACACGGCGAATGGATTCCCAACGAATTTGGAGGTCGTGAAAACCTAGAAGCGATTTCGCTCTTGCGCGAAATGAACGAAGCGGTTTACAAAGAATTTCCTGATGTTCAAACCATTGCCGAAGAATCGACGGCATTCCCTGGAGTTTCTCGTCCCGTGTATTTGGGCGGTTTAGGTTTTGGAATGAAGTGGATGATGGGCTGGATGAACGACACCTTGAAGTATTTCGAAAAAGACCCGATGTATCGTCGTTGGCACCAAGACCAAATCACTTTTAGTTTGGTCTATGCCTTCTCCGAAAACTTTATGTTGCCACTTTCGCACGATGAAGTGGTGTATGGAAAGGGCTCGCTGATTGGAAAAATGCCAGGTGATGAATGGCAACGTTTTGCCAACCTCCGTTTGTTGTTTACGTACATGTACACGCACCCTGGAACGAAGCTAGTATTCATGGGAGGGGAGTTTGGACAAGAACGCGAATGGAATTTCCAGCAGTCGCTCGACTGGCATTTGCTCAACCATGGCTCGCACCAAGGGATGAAAGCCTGTATGAAGGCCCTCAACCAAACACTGCGTAGTCAGCCAGCTTTACACGATTATAACTTCTCACCTGAAGGGTTTGAGTGGATCGATGCCCAAGACCGCGACAACTCGATTGTGATTTATATGCGCAAAGGCATTAATCCAAGCGATACAATAGTAGTTGTGCTCAACATGACGCCAACGCCACAGTATCAATACCGCATAGGTGTTCCTGCGGCGGGTAGTTGGGAAGAGGTGTTTAACAGTGATTCGACTACGTATTTTGGGAGTGGCGTGAGCAATACCACGCCGATTGAGGCCGAGCTTACCAAGTGGCATGGGCGGGAGCAGTCGATGTTGATTACGATTCCACCGTTGGCGGGTATCGTGTTGAAGAGAAAAAGCTAAAGAAGATAACTGATTTTGTTGACGCTTCCCCAAACTCTTTGCGGAGTTGGGGAAGCGTTTTTATTTGTAAGGTATCGAATTAGAAGAGTAAATTTAAACCTCCTCCAAAGCTCAATAAACCGATTGGGTGTACTTCTCTGATTTTGTCATCTACCTTATCTTCACCGATGGTGAGGGTGCTGGTGAGGTTGTTGTACGACGCACGCGTGCTGATGTAGTCGGCATGGACGGCGAGGGCAAAATTGCGGGTTACTTTCACACGAATGCTGCTGCCAGCACCCACAGAAAATGAACCGCTTTTGGTTTGAGAGGTTTTGATGGTCAAAGGCACATCATAAAACTGCCCTTTGAGCTCTGTCGATGGACGCTCAATCCAAGAATAACCACCTGTGACGCGGGCATCGAACATCAAAAGTCCTTTGGATAACGTCAGGTAAGGGCCTACCATAAAGTGCGAGCAGTTCCAAGTACCTCCCGAAACACTCCAACTTCCGCCAGAGTGACTTGTTTGGATATTTTGTACTAACTTTTGGGTACTTGATTCATTTAAACAATTGGTAAATGAACCTACCACCCCCAAACGGCGCGTAAGACGATAGCCTCCTGTGATTTGCATCGAAGTACCACGCAGGGCCGAAACGTCCGAAGGAGCCGTGGGGTCGCCTTTCATAAGCGATTTGACTGGCATACTTATCCCCCCCGAAAGATTGATAAAACCACGGTGGTCGATGTGTGATAAAATAAAAGTTTGTTGGCCAAAACTCATACCAGCGATGAGCATAGCAACAACCGATGTATATACTTTTTTCATTTTATTGTATGGATTAAGGTTACTTGATTAGGGTCTATCAAACTCCGTGCCAAACTTTTAAATCCCTGATTTACAGTTGGGATTTGGTGCCAATGTTTTTGATGAAAAAGATTTTGCGATATTCGTACATGGATTTAACTAGCGCAGAACTACTGGAGAGAATCATCGGAAAAATTACGGCTTTGCAGTCGAAAGGGGAAGGCTGTTTTGATGAAGGGCTTTTTCCCGCCCAGCGCGTCAACCGCGCAATTGGGTACGTAAGGCCAGATACGACGGTGTTTTTTACGGCCGTTGTTGTGTTTACACTACAAAAAATAAAGTCAACGCTGCCCAAGAAAGCCCAACAACAGGTGGAGGTAATTGAAAAAAAAGCTTTAAAAACGTATCCGTTTTTTCAGAACAAAGATGGGCTCAAAACGTATAATTTTTGGAAAACACGGCCGTCCAATCATTTTCCCAATGGCTATTTATTTCGCCGATTCGAACATTTTCGGATTCCCGATGACGTGGACGATACCGCCATGATTTATCTGACTTCATCGCCTACTGATGAGGAAGTGTTATGGCTTAAAGAAAAGCTAATTTTACACGCAAACCTGACGAAGCTACAAGTAAAGAATACTTACCCCGACTATCGGAATTTACGGGCGTATTCCACTTGGTTTGGCAAAAATATGTACATCGAATTTGACGCCTGTGTCTTGGCCAATTTGATGTATTGTATTTATGAATACCAACTTCCGCTCAATCGACACGACGACGATAGTTTAACCTATATTCGGTCGGTGATTGAGACCAATCGCTACCTAGAAGCACCTTTTCGCTGTGCGCACGAATACCCAAGAACGGTTCCGATTATTTATCACGTAGCTCGGCTCATGGGCGCTTTTACCATTCCAGCGTTGGAACCCATTCGGGAAAAATTGATTGCAGATACGCAGCAGTTGTTGACCCAAAAACAACCGATTTTGGACGAAATTGTGCTAAAAACATCATTAATGCGCTTAGGTGTGACAGCGGGGATAACTGTGAGTCGTGATATATCAACCTTGACGAAGGCTGACTTTGAAGGGTTTTACTTTTTTATTGCGGGTTTATTGACGGCCTACGAACACCCGTGGCTTTACCGCTGGGCCAATTCGCCACTGGTGCAAATGCGTTGGGAGTGTGAAGCGCACTGTTGGGTTTTAGTGGCGGAGTATGTGGCCTTATCACAAAGTTTGTAACGATACTCCAAGCCATTGTTTGCTGCTTGAAGTACCGTTGTTGGAATTAAAAATTAAAACGAAGTTTACCAAAGAAAGAACGACCCACGTAGCCCATTTGTACAGATTCGTACATACCTCCCGTTTCGCTTTCGTTGGGGTTGTGGTTGTTGGTATAAGTGCCAAGTAGGTTGGAGCAGCCGAGGATTAACCGAGTGCCTTTTTTGAGCAAAAATCCGACGGAGGCATCAGAAATAATACGGGCGTTGTAAATGTTTGAGATGTAATTTCCTTGGTCGTCTTGGCCGTGGCTTTTGATGTCAATTTTCGAAAAACCAATAAAACGAAGGTTCGCATTAAACTTGGGTTGTTGAAGCGCAAAAGTTAAATTGAATTTATATTTTGGCGCAGCGTATAAAACGTAAGACTGATCACGTTCTGAAAAATAATAGTCTTCTTTGCCTGCCAAAGAGGCCGTTGTGTTGATTTTTCCCAAAGAAAGGTGGTTATAATTCATGGAAAACATCGTTTCGAGTTTTCCTTTTTCACCAATTTCTGAAAAAGCCGTTCCTACAATGTCCACCCCATAACTTTGTGTACTCAAGGCGTTGGTGAAAAATAAGGCCGATTTTACGTCCAAAGGTTTGAGGTATTTGGCAAGGTCGGGGTCGTCTTCGCTAAAATCTCCTGTCAATAAAATACGGTTTTTGACCGACACATAATAACCGTCCACGGTGAGGCTAAAGTTGGTACTGGGCTTAAAAACAGCACCTGCACTGGCGTTGATGGCGGTTTCTTGCTTGAGTGGCTTGACCCCAAGGGCGCGCGTAATGGAGCTATTGTTGGCAGCCAGTACTTTTTCAAATGAGACTCCATCCACAACGTCGTTGAAAATAGAGCTAAAATGCGACTGGGCCAACGAAGGCGCGCGGAATCCCGTACTGGCTGACCCTCTGAGGGCGAAGGTTTCATTTACTTTCAGTCGAAATGAAACTTTGGCATTGAGGGCATTCCCAAAATCGCTATAACGCTCAAAACGAGTCGCAAAAGTGGCTAATAGCGAGCGCGTAAGGTCGGTTTCTAGGTCGGCATAAGCACCAAAATTGGTACGGACAGCATTCACTTCGTTGTCGGGTCGATAGCCTGGGAATGTCTGAGCGCCGCCAGGCAAATCGGCGGCGTTGGGGTATTTTTTCCAAGAAGCTTCTTCGCCTGCAAACACGTAATAGTCTTCAACCCGTAATTCTGTGCCCAATGCTACGTGGGTCGTACGCAGGCCATTGCGAAATTTGCGCGTCAGGTGCGCTCCTGTCACGTTTTGCAATAACCCAAAGCCACCTGCATCAAACGACCGAGGGGAATTGGCTCCCAACGACGCGTTGAGGGTATTGGCAACGGTATAGTGCATTTGGTTTTGGCCAAAAGTATTGTTGATGTCAAAGTTCCAAGCATTATTGGTTTTGGTTTTGACACCTACCGAAAGCGTTCCATCCCAAATTTGCGACAAAATACGGGGTTCAAAACCATTGGGATAAATCGCTTTGATGTTTCGTTCGTTGTCGGCCTCATACGTCCAAGAATTAGCATCCGTACTGCGTGACTGCACCCCACCAAAAGCATAGAAAAATAGTTTTTTCTGACGGGTAAAAGGCGCTTCAGTGTTAAAATACACACTATAACTGTTCACTTTGGCATCGCCAAACTTGGCACGAGGTACTTCATTATAGGCACTGCTCGAAGGCCGATACAAACGCCCTCGGCCTATATAATCGGCGGTTACATCAAAAAAACCGTCGTTTTTAAGTGCTTTCCCGTAGTGCAAACTGTAGTTTTGAGAAAAGCCGTCTCCTTGGTCGGTAATGCTGTGGTTGGTATTGACTTTTAGTCCATTGGTGCTAGATTTCAGTACAATGTTAATAACGCCTGCAATGGCATCTGAACCGTACTGGGCACTGGCGCCATCGCGTAATATTTCGACGCGATCAATCGCCGCTACTGGAATGGTGTTGAGGTCGGTAGGAGTATTTCCACGGCCTGTGGTTCCAAACAAGTAAATAAGCGAAGCTTGGTGCTTACGTTTACCATTGATAAGTACCAATACTTGGTCTTGTCCAAGCCCCCGCAACACCGACGGGTCAACGTGATCGGCACCATCCGAACCCGACTGGCGGTTGGAGTTGAAAGAAGGGAGTACAAAATGGAGTAGTTGGCTCAAATCCAACTGTCCAAAAGCATCGGCAAACTGCTCAATTTTGAGGTTGTCGATGGCCACGGGGGTGTCGGTGTACGTGCGGGTATTGGCGTCGCGCGTGCCGACCTCGGTTTCTTCCTGCGTCAGGTCACTAGAAACGCGCATGGAGATGTTGAGTTGATAATCAACAACGCCGAAACGAATGAGGGTGCGGTAGGTGACGTAGCCTGGCATTGTAACTCGGACAAAATACTCACCTCGACTGACGGGGATACTATACCTTCCGTCGCGTCTTGTGGGGGCTGAGACATCAAGTCCTTCGACTGTAACCTGGGCTCCAATGAGGGGTTTCCCTGTTTGATTTTCATACACGCGCCCTGTGAGTTGTTGGGCAATGACGGTAGAATAGGCAATAACGAGCAAGAGTAAAGTTGTGATAACTTTTCTGGTAGAGAATAGCAGCATGATGGATTAGAGTAGTGTTGAGGTCAATAATTTCTACTTTGTTAAAGTGGTGTTTTATGGGTTACGTCTTGACTTTGGTATATGCCTCATTTTTGAGCCACCTAAAAAGTAGCGTTATATTAAATCAATTGTTTGAAAATAACAATGATTTGTAGAAGGAACATTTTGTATTTGAATGCTTTTAAGAATAAATAGGCTTAATTCAATAGATATGAAGAGATTATCTGCGTTTTTGGGATTTATTTTATGTTTGTTAATAGGAATGGCATTCGTTCCAAAGGAAAAACAACAGCTGAAAACTCCGCCAAAAAAGTCGGTGTTACATGCTATTTACGACTCAAAAAACTCGACCATTTCGGTGACTCGTTTAGGTATAAAGCAGTCGATTTTGGTACAAAATGTAAGACCCGACCATCGCCCTTATCTACATCCGATTGTCGCCCCCGACGGAAAAGGGATTCTAACGGAGTACAGCCCGGGTCATCACAAACACCAGACGGGAATTTACTGGGGCTTTACGCGGGTCAACGGCCGCGATTATTTCCATCATCCCGAAGGCGATTATTGGCGTAAAGTTTCGGCCAAGGTCATCAAAGCGCAGGGAACAGAAGTGAAATGGGAAACGGTTTATGACCTGCTCGACGACAAAGGCAATGCCGTACTGACCGAAACCCAGACGTGGGTGATGCGGGAGCAGGACGGCCGCTATTTGCTGGATTTGGAATGGGCGGGAGAAGCCCAAACCGACGTGACCATCGGTAAATACGACTATGGCGGGTTGTTTATACGAATGCCGTGGAAGCAAGGTATCAAAGGAGAAGTAGTAAATGCCGCGCGCCAAAAAAACGAAAAAGCCGAAGGGCAGCGTGCGGGCTGGGTTGATGTGGGAATGCAAATCGAAGGCCGTAGCGACTGGGCACACATTGCGGTGCTCGATCATCCCGAAAACAAGGGTTTTCCGCAGCATTGGCGGGTGGACGGGCAGTTGGGTATTGGCCCTGCCAAAGCGCGCCTGAGCGACTGGCAGATTCCGAAAGGCAAGGTAGAAGTCATTAAACACCAACTGGTGATTTATACGGGTGAGCTCAACGATGTGAAAATGAACAACACGTGGAGCGACTACAGCGGACAGGAAATGATGTATTCATTGTGGGGCATTGCGCAGCAGGAAGGCCGCGACGCAAAGTTTCTGACGCCCGAAGAAGCCGTTGCCAACATGACCCTCAAGGAAGGATTTAAGGTAAATACGTGGGCGTCGGAACCGATGATGACGCAACCGATGGCGTTTTGCTGGGATGATCGGGGGCGGCTCTGGATTGCCGAAAACCGTGATTATGAATCGCGGGGAAGCGGCTTTTCGAACGCGGGTAACAGCCGTATTCTAATTCTGGAAGATACCAATCACGACGGCGTAGCTGATACCAAAAAGGTGTTTCTGGAAGGCATCGCTTTTCCTGCGGCCATGGCGGTGGGTTTCGACGGACTATATCTGGGCGCTCCGCCAAACTTGCTCTTTGTACCCGATCGCAACCACGATGACGTGGCCGACATGAACGATATTGAAGTCCGCCTGACGGGCTGGGGTATCCGTGACCGCCACGAAACGTTGAACAGCTTGCATTGGGGACCTGATGGCTGGTTGTACGGCTGTCAGGGTTTTGCAACGCCGTCGAAAGTGCGTAAACCGACGGGAAAAGGAAAGTTGTACCGCCACAAAGACCCGTTCCCCGAAGATATTCTGCAAGGCGAAGGGGTGGATATCAACGGCGGGGTGTGGCGCTATCACCCGACGAAAGACAAGTTTGAAGTGGTGGCGCACGGATTCAGCAACCCGTGGGGAATAGACTACAACGCTAAAGGTCAGCTCTTTATCAGCGCCTGCGTGATTCCGCACATGTGGCACATCATTCTGGGCGGAATTTACCACCGTCAAGGGGGGCAGCATTTTAACCCGTACATTTACAGCGACATACGAACCATTGCCGACCATAGCCACCGTTCGGCGCACGGCGGGGCGCGGGTGTATCAGTCGGATGCGTTTCCTGAGGAGCACAAGGGGCGGATTTTTATGGCTAACATCCACGAACACGCTGTCCTTTCGGATGTACTTGAGCCTCGGGGTTCTGGCTTTGTGGCCAAGCACGGCGACGAATTGTTGATGGCCAACAATGCCCAATGGGTGGGATTCAGCATGGAAGTAGGCCCCGACGGCGGTTTGTACGTGCTCGATTGGCACGATGCCGATATTTGTGGAAAAGAAGTTGTCAACGGCGAAACGGGGCGAATTTTCCGAATTATGCCCAAAGAGTCACTGGCTAAAAACTGGGACGGACGCTACGACGATTTATCAAAACTAACGGATAAACAACTCGCTGCGTTGCAAACCAGTCCGAGTGATTGGCACGCGCGCCGCGCACGGGTAATTTTGCAGGCGAGAGCAGTGAAAGGAGCCATTGCCGCCGATGCCGTAACGGAACTCCAGACGATTTATCGGGAACACGCTAATGCCGATATTCGCCTGAAAGCGATGTGGGCATTGCACGTAACCAACCGTTTGTCGGTCAATGATTTACAGACATCACTGGCGGATAAGGATGAATACGTTCGGGCGTGGGCAATTCAGTTGTTGTGCGAAGATAAAGCCCCGAACGCGGCGGCATTGAGCGCATTTGCAAAAATGGCCAAAGACGACCCTTCACCCGTCGTGCGGCTGTATTTGGCATCGGCCATGCAGCGAGTGGACACCGAAACGGCGTGGAAAATAGCGGAGCAGTTGGCCAAACACAGGGAAGATTCGGAAGACCATAATTTGCCCAAAATGATTTGGTTTGGACTGGAACCTTTGGTGAAAACCAACCCACAACGCGCGTTGGCAATGGCGGAACAAGCACAGGTGCCGTTGATTTCAAAATACATTGCCCGTCGGTTGATTGACGCCAACTCACCCGAGAGCGTAGTCGGGGCGTTAATCAACGCTGACAAAGGTAAAGGCAAGTCAAACGTCATCAGTATGTTAGAAGGAATGCGTGACGGTTTAGAAGGTAGATTTGACCTGAAAGCGCCCGCTAACTGGGCTGCTTTGTATGCGAAACTGAAACAAAGCGGTGGCGAAACGGCGCAGTTGGCCTTGCAGATTGCCCAACGTTTTGGCGATACTGAAGCCACGCAAAAGTCGATGGTGACGCTCAAAAACAAAAATGCGCCGCTGGCACAACGACAGCAGGCGTTACAGGCCATTGCTGTTCGCAAGCGCGAGGAACTGGTTGCCGAAATTCCCGCCTTGCTCAACGAACCAAAACTGCGTTTAGACGTGATTCGGGGCATCGCTGATTATGACAAAGAACCGCTGGCTAAGTTGCTGATTACGAATTATAAAGACTTCAATGTTTCGGAAAAACAACAAGCCATTCAAACCCTGTCGTCGCGACCTAAATACGGCTGGCAGTTGACGCAAGCCCTTAAAAATCAGACCATCCCTAAGCGGGACGTGCCTCCGTATGCTGCGCGTCAATTGCTGCGGGTAGTCGGAAGTGGTTTTATCGAGGTGTGGGGGCCTATCGAACAGGAGCCATCACTGGAAAAATCGTATGCCAAATACCAGCGCATGATTACCGAAAAAGCCGTGGCAACTGCTAACCCAGTGAAAGGAGAGGTTGTTTTTCAGCGGACGTGCGGTAGTTGCCACAAAATGTACGGCAAAGGCGGTAACATCGGCCCCGATTTGACAGGCTCCAACCGCGCCAGTCTTGATTACCTGTTGTTTAATGTGTTGAACCCGAGCGGTGAAATTCAGGATGACTACAAACTGGTGGTCGTCACCACCCGCGACGGACGAACCTACTCAGGCAACGTTATCGCCGAAAACGAACGTCAGCTGACGATGCGGATTGTGGGGCAAGACGCCGTAGTGGTCAATAAATCAGCGATTCAGTCGCGGGAAGTCATGCCTACCTCACTGATGCCCGTCGGTTTATTCGACAACCTCACCGAGCAGGAAGTGCTTGATTTGGTCAAGTACCTGCGCTCGGTAAAAGGCGAAAAACAAGCGAAGAAATAAGATTTTCCCCTCCCGAAAGTTCAAACTTTCGGGAGGGGAGGTTAAAGCTACTCATTTCCCTAAACCCTATGCGAAACCACTATCTTCTAGCTTGTTTGCTCCTAGTGAGCAGCTGTTTAAGTGTATTGGCACAAACCAAGACGCAGACCATACGCGGGCACGTGATTGACCGTGTTAATCGGCAACCGATGGTCGGTGTGTCTGTCGTAGTGGTTGGGACAACGCAAGGTACTCAGACCAATGCGCTGGGAGAATTTGTATTGTCCAACGTGCGTATCGGGCGAACGTCCGTAAAATGCTCAATGGTGGGGTATGAAGACTATACGACCGAAGAATTTATCCTCAACTCAGTACGGGAGGTGGTACTGAACATCGAATTGAAAGAAAACCTGTACAATTTACAAGAAGTAAAAGTTGTGTCGGCGCAAAACCTCAGTCGGCCTGTCAATGACCTTGCCTATGTGAGTGCGCGTTCGTTTACGGTCGAAGAAACCGAGCGGATTCCTGCGTCGGTCAACGACCCAGGGCGGATGGCGTTGGCGTACCCAGGTGTAAAAGCGGGACGTGATGAAAACGAAAACAAAATTATCGTACGGGGCAACTCTCCCTTTGGTATTTTGTGGCGTTTAGAAGGAATCGACATTCCCAATCCCAATCACTTTGCCCAGCCAGGTTCGGGAGGGGGAGGAATTTCGGTATTCAGTGCTCAGTTGCTCGGCCGCTCCGATTTTTTTACGGGAGGAATGCCCGCCGAATACGGGAATGCGTTATCGGGGGCTTTTGATATTCGTTTTCGAGAAGGAAACCAACAAAAACGAGAATATCGGGCTAAAGTTGGGGTATTGGGATTGGATTTTTCAACCGAGGGTGCGATTAAAAAAGGACGTTCGTCCTACTTGCTCAACTACCGTTATTCGACGTTGGGGCTGCTGAGTCAGATGGGTTTTTATTTGGTGGGCGAACGCGTCACCAACCTGTTTCAAGATTTATCGTTCAACTTGGCTTTTCACAGCAAAAATGGCAAACGTACGACCACGGTATTTGGATTGGGAGGACTGAGTGAAGAACACTATATGCCCGTAGAACCTGCCGAAAAACGAGTAGCGGGCAAAGCTGATAATTGGGAAGACCGCGTCCGACCTGCCAACATGGGGGCGTTGGGCGTGACCCACACGGCCAATCTCAGCGAAAAGTCGTCGATAAAATACGTCGTGGCGGTGATTGGAAGTGGCATTAAACGCAACTCAGATACGCTCAATTTGCAGAATGTACGCTTTCGGTACGATACCCAACAGTACGATGAGTTTCGGCTAGCAGCGACGGCCGCTTATAATTATAAATTTGATGCCAAAACCCGCTTGAAAGCGGGGCTTATTGCCAATTATATCAAATTTTCATTCTTCAAAGAAACCGCTCCCCGCGCTTCCGTGACTGATATTAATGTTATCAATGCTGGGCGTCAGCAGTCGGTGAATGGCAGAGGAACGACCCAAACGGTACAAGCCTACGCCCAAATTGTCCGTAACCTTACCGACCGATTGGTGATGAATGCGGGGCTTCATTCGATGTTTTTGACCTTAAATAATACAACTTCGCTGGAGCCACGTTTATCGTTTCAGTACCGTTCGCCTAAGGCGCATACGGTGAGTTTAGCATACGGACTTCACAGCCAATTGTTGCCGATGAGTACCTATTTTTACCTTAAAAAAGACACTATTGCGGGTAAAATCGTGGAATCGTATCCCAATAAAAATGCAGCTTTCCCGCGTTCACATCACCTGATTTTGAGCTATAATTACGTCACTCCGAGCTTATGGAAGTTTTCGACCGAAGTGTATGTACAGTTATTGCGAAAAGTACTCGTAGAGCCTACCGCAAGTTCGGCGTATTGGATGCTGAATGGCGCGGATGGCTTTCCTGAATTTACAACAGTGGCGAAAGGCAAAGGAAAAAACTACGGAATCGATATGTCGGTCGAACGGTTTTTCTCGAAAAAATACTATTTGCTTATCACGGGTTCATTGTTTAACTCAACGTACCAAACCGCCGACAGTAAAACGTACAATTCAGCCTTCAACGACCGATTTAGCACTGCGTTGACTTTTGGACGAGAGTTTACGTTTAAAAATGGTTCGGTATTTCAACTAGGCGCTCGTTCGATGTACAATGGCGGGTACCGTTATACCCCGATTGATGCGGCGGCCTCGGCCAAAGCCAAGCGTTTTGTCCCGCTCGCAGGCGCAGATTATGCCGCACAAGCTCCTGCGTATTTCCGCGTTGATGGGCGAGTGTCGTACCGTTCCAACCGCAAAAAGTACGCAACAGTGCTTTCACTCGATGTCCAGAATGCGACCAATTACATCAATTACACCAGCACTAGCTACAACGTCGCGACCAATACCCTCGAAGCCCGCCGCGCTGGAAACGGATTTGTGCCAGTGTTGAGTTATCAAATTGATTTTTAGGTGCTTGTGTGTCGTTGGTAGTCGATTCTTGTCTGTATAAAAGGTATGAAACTTTCTTTGTGACCTTTGTACAAATACATAGTGTTCTTAGTGGTTAAAATAAATTGAATGCTGAAACTGAGGGCTCTTGCGATGGAATCGAGACAAGACTTTATTACTTACTTAGAAGGTTTTATTCCGTTGTCGTCGGAAGCGAAAACGGCATTGTTGGACGCATTGCAAGTTCGGCAATACGCTAAGCGTGAGCATATTGTGCCGCTAAACGGGGTCAACGATGTCATTTCTTTTATTGCCAAAGGATGCGTGCGGGAATATTACCTCAACAACCAAGCGGAAGAGGTGGTGGTGTGGTTTGGGATTGAAAACGACATTGCGGTGTCTTTGCCAAGTTTCATAGCCAAACAGCCTAGTCATACTGCCCTTCAGGCGATAGAACCTACCAACGTAATTCAGCTGAGTCGGGGGGAGTTATACCAACTTTACGACCGATTTCACGAGATTGAGCGTTTGGGGCGCATCATTGCGGAACATTATTTGATGAACAGTGATTCGTATATCCAAGAACTTCAAACCCAAAATGCAGCCGAACGTTACCATAACTTAATGGCGCAAAAACCACAAATCCTACAACGGGTACCGCTATCTATGATTGCTTCTTTCTTGGGAATTAGCGGTGAAACTTTGAGCCGAATCCGTGCTAAACGAGTAAGTCGTTGATTTTTTGACAAATGTCAAGGAACAGTCTCCCTATAACACTCTATTTTTGTCACACAACCACTAAACCCATTGCCTGTACCATGAACTTCTTAAAAACCCTCGTTGGGGCCGCTATGGTCGTAGCGTTACTTACGGCCTGTGGCTCCCAAGAAACCAAAAAAAGTAAGTTAGACATTGCCTCTTTGCCAAAAGCTACGCCCGAACAAATGGAGGCGTTGGTTGCGAAGTTTATTGAAGCAAAAGAAGGCGAGACCATTGAAATTCCCGAAGGGTTTTACGAAATGAATACCCAATTGATTTTGGATAAAGTCAATAAGGTGACCATTAAAGGGGCAGGAATGTACAACACCGTGATGTCGTTTAAAAATATCAAAACGGGCGGTGAAGGGATGAAAATAGCGGGCGATGGGATTACGCTTCAAGATTTTACAGTGATAGATGCCCCTGGCGATTGCATCAAAACGCAACATTGCAACAGCATCACGTTCCGTGGGGTCAACACGACTTGGACCAACGATAAAAACTCCAAAAACGGTACGTACGGCATTTATCCCGTTCAATGCAAAAATGTACTGGTAGAAAAATGCGAGGTTTCGCACTCGCGCGATGCGGGGATTTACGTGGGGCAGTCCGAAAATATCATTGTACGCGACAACTACGTGTTTGAAAATGTAGCAGGGATTGAGATTGAGAACTCGGATAACGCGGAGGTCTATAACAACCTCGCCGAAAACAACACAGGAGGAATTTTGATTTTCAATTTGCCAGGTTTACCCAAAGCCTTTGGTTCGCGTACGAAAGTATATAACAACACGCTTAAAGAAAACAACCACGAGAACTTTGCCGAAGTAAGCAACGGACAAAATGGTAATGCCGTTACGATGATTCCGCCTGGGAGTGGGATTATTGTCTTGGCGGGAAATGAGGTAGAGATTTTTAACAATAAAATCTTGAACCACAAGACGTACTCGATTGCGATTGCGAGCTACCACATCACCGAATTACCTATTCCGAATCACCCAGGTTGGTCGCCGTTTACCACGAATATATCGGTACACGACAATACCTTCGAACGCACGTTTGGTGTGCCTGACTTGACCAAAGAAATGGGGAAATTGGTGGCGGCGAAGTGTTTTAAGTCGCAGGATGTGATTTATGACGGAATCATCGACGAGAAAAAAGGAAAATCGGCGGAGCAAAACCCCATGAATATTTGCATCAAGGAAAATCAAAAGGATTTTCGGTTTTCGCGTTTCTTAATTCCTGCCAGTGGGGCAGTCACTGAGATTGAGGTCTTTAACGATGTCAAGCCGTTTGCGGCGTGTAATGTAGAGGTGAAAACGGATGTGAAGAACCTAAACCCAAACCTATAAGGTTTTTTAAAACCTTATAGGTTTGAGATTAATACTTTCGACTATGTTCAAATCAAAACTCCTCTGGCTAGCGCTGGTAGCAGTAACCCTAAGTTGGCTGTACAGTTGTAGAGTGCAAAACCAAGCAACGGCGCACCCTTCTCAATTAAATTTTAGCGAATTTCCCTTGAAAAAACTGTCAGATTACGGCTTTTACAAGGGCGAGCTAAAACAATTGGCTCCCAACGACCACGTGCTCGAATACGAGCCCGTAGCGACATTATTTACCGATTATGCCTTCAAAAAACGCTTTGTGTGGATGCCAGAAGGAACGTCGGCGACGTTTGATGTCAACCAACCCAACGAGCCCCTCGACTTTCCCGATAAAACGATTTTGGTCAAAAACTTTTACTATCCACATGATTTCTCTAAACCAACGGGCGAGCGACGAATTTTAGAAACTCGCCTTTTGGTAAAAGATCAAGGAACTTGGAAAGCCTATCCATACCGCTGGAACGATGCCCAAACCGACGCCGATTACAAAATTACGGGCGAAACGATTCCCGTAAGCTGGAAAGACGAAGCAGGGCAAGCGCATCAAATCAATTACGCCATTCCCAACAAAAATCAGTGCAAAAGCTGCCATAATCGGAAGGATGTTTTTATGCCAATTGGCCCAAAAATCAAGCAGTTAAACCACGAGCTTGCCTACCAAGAGGGAAAAGAAAATCAGTTGACACGTTGGCAAAAAGTGGGTTACCTGAAGGCCAAAGCCGAAGACATTGCGAAAGTAGTGCCGTTGGTAAGCATGAACGATGCTAAGGCGTCGCTCGGTGAGCGCGCTCGGTCGTACTTGGATGTTAACTGTGGGCATTGTCACCACGCCAATGGCCCAGCTTCTACGTCAGGGCTTTACCTGAACGTTGAAGAAAAAGACCCGTTTCATTGGGGCGTGATGAAATCGCCCGTCGCAGCAGGAATGGGAGCGGGGCCGTACCGATTTGACATCAACCCAGGAAAAGGAAAAGAGTCGATTTTGACGTACCGTATGAACTCCATACATCCAGGCGTAATGATGCCTGAAATTGGCCGCGTGAGCATCCACAAAGAAGGCGTAGCGCTGATTGAACAGTGGATTGATGGGTTGGGGAAGGGGAAATAGTAGGTACGTCATTTATAGGTTGAACGTATTAAAAAAATAGAGCCTTATTTGTTGCTCCAGGGGAGCTAGGCTTCCCTTTATAGGTTTAACTTGCTGATATACAGTTTTCTACAAATAAACTAACCCCGAAAAAGAGCCAAAATTGGCAATTTTCGGGGTTTTTGTGTATTTTGTTTTTACCACAAAACTGAAATA
>Ga0209794_1000117_pt1 | contig 193950 bp, 175 predicted proteins | sample EBPBio232013_DNA_FD_185869 | JGI IMG/M metagenome (GOLD analysis project Ga0209794, IMG submission 185869) | Wastewater treatment Type I Accumulibacter community from EBPR Bioreactor in Madison, WI, USA - Reactor 1_5/23/2013_ DNA (SPAdes)... | ecosystem: Engineered > Bioreactor > EBPR >...
CCCGCAACCGGGGCCAGGACCCCATGCTCAAGCAGGCCATCGCCACCATTCCGACGCCCCCACGACATCCCTCGCCCGCCCGACCACGAATCGCCCGTTGATCAGCGGTTCCCTAGATCCCCGTGAGCGACAGGACGTCGTGACCACGGCCCGGGAAACCGGAGCTTTGGAACCACTGCGCGAGGTTCTGATCGAACTAGGTGCTGAACCGGGGCCTGCCGACGACCGCTTCTCGACCGCGCTGGCTCAGTGGCGGCGATCCCGCGAACACGTGGGCGACTCGGCCGTCGTCTGGCTGACGCGCTGGGAGCAAGCGCGCTGGCGCGAGCGGCCGGAGCTCGTATGGCGCGCGTTCTGGGACATCTCGATGGACAACTCTCGCTCGCCGCAGGAGTGGGAGCTGGCGACACGGCGTGAGCGGGCCCTGGGGCGTCTGCGACGGGCGCGGCGTGGACTGGCCGGGGTGCCGCGCGCCATCAATGGGCGACGCGGGAAGGGGTCGTAGTCCGCATCCCGCAACCCCCGCCGGCGGCGTCAGGGGTGCGCGGCGAGGGGGTGGGCACCTCGGCGAGGATGATCTTGTCGACATGCTCCGAGACGACGTCGACCGCACGGCGGCTGAGGCCGGTGTCGGTGACGAGGATGTCGACGCGATCGAGCGCCACGATCGTGCCGAGCCCGACGACGCCCCACTTCGTGTGGTCTGCCGTCACACAGACAGTGCGCGCGCAGTCGATGAGAGCGCGATTCGTCTCCGCCTCAACGAGATTCGGCGTCGTCAACCCCGCTCGCTCGTCGAGGCCATGGACACCGAGGAACAGCATGTCCACATGCAGCGTCCGCAGGGCACCAACCGCGATCGGGCCGACCAAGGCCTCGGACGGTGTGCGCGTGCCGCCGGTGAGCACGACCGTCTGGCCGGCGGTCTCGGCCGTGTCGGCGAGCAATTGCGCCGCAGGGATCGAGTTCGTGACAATCGTGATGCCCTGGACCGATCGCAATTCGGCGGCCAGGGCCATTGTCGTCGTGCCGGCCGAGATGGCGATGGAGCTGCCGGGGGCGACCAGCTGCGCCGCCTCGGCCGCGATCGCCGCCTTGGCCTCGAGCATCAGCCGAGACTTCACAACGAAACCCGGCTCGTCGCTGGATGGGGCGGGCGCCGTCAGGCCATGCGCCTGGTCCAGCGAAACGGCGCCACCATGTACCCGTTCGAGCAGCCCGCGCCGCGCCAAGGCCTCGATGTCCCGGCGGACCGTCATATCGGACACACCCAGCGTGGTCACGAGATCCGCGACGCGCACCGCCCCGGAAACGCCCAACTCCTGAAGGATCCGGGCTTGTCGCTGGCTGGCCAACATGGCGTGTCAGCCCTCTCGGATGGCCGCGCACCCGCCGGGCGGCAGGACGATCTCGGAATCGACGGACGCCGCGGACACCAGGTCATAGCCATCGACGGCCACCCGCGCCTCGTCGGCCCCGTGATTGAGCAGGAACAGCCACGACCGCTCCCCCGAGCGGCGCCGCACCGCCTCGACACCCACCGGGACGTATGCCGCGGGCTCGATCCCCGCGGCATCGATCACCTCCCCGAGCACAGACCGCCAGGTGTCGTCGTCGAAGCGGGTCCCGGCATACCACGCCGTCCCGGAACCGACCCTGCGACGGGTCAATGCGGGGCTCCCGGCGACGGGGCCCGCGGCATACGAGATGAGGACCTCGGCATCGGTGGCGGTGGCGAACTCACTCCACCGCGTGCCAGTGCCGCGGGTGAGGGCGACCGAGTCCCCCGGCAGGAGCGGGTTGAACTCCTCCACCCGCACGCCGAGCAAGTCGGTGAAGGCGCCGGGATAACCGCCGAGGCGGACGTGATCGTTCTCGTCGACCAGCCCGGACACATAGGTCACCAGGACCTGAGCGCCCCGTTCGGCGGCGGCCCGGATACTGGCGGCGTCGTCGTCGGTGACGAGGTAGAGGGTCGGGACGATGACCACGGCATACGCGCTGAGCTCGGCGCTGGGGTGGATGACATCGCAGGTAATCCCGCGCTCGCGCAGCAGGCGATGGGTGAGCTGGGCGATCTCGGGATAGTCGACATCGGCGCTCGGCATCGCCGGGCCGCTCCACGCCCACTGCGCCTGGAAGTCATAGAGGATCGCCACCGAGGCCTCGACGCGCGAACCCTTGACCTCACCGAGCGCCGCCGCGATCTCCCCGAGCCGCGCCACTTCACGGAAGCGGGCACTGTCCGCGCCCGTGTGCGGGACCAGCGCGGAGTGCCACTTCTCGGCGCCGGCGCGCGACTGCCGCCACTGGAAGAAGCCGATGGTGTCGGCGCCGTGCGCGACATGCGTGAGGCTGTCCCGGATCGTCTGCCCGAGGGCCTTCGCCGGATTGACCGGCTGCCAGTTCACCGCGCTCGTCGAGTGCTCCATGAGCAACCACGGCGCCCCGCCGGCGAGGCCGCGCGTGACATCTGCCTGGAAGCTGAGCTCCGGCCCGGGGTGGCCCAGCGTGTTCACGAGATAGTGATCGGTACTGACGATGTCCTGGTGGGGCGCCCACTGGTGATAGTCGAGGTGCCGGAAGCCGGTCATCGACATGAAATTGGTGGTCACGGGCACACCAGGCGAGAGATCGGCGAGGATCTCCTTCTCGCCGAGGAAATGCTGCAGCAGCGTGTCGGAGCCGAAGCGCTTGAAGTCCAGGACCTGCGTCGGGTTGTGGAAGGTCGGGGTCGTGCGCGGCGGCAGGATCTGCTCGAAGTCGGTGTAGCGCTGGCTCCAAAAGGCCGTCCCCCACGCGTGGTTGAGCCGGTCGAGACTGCCATAGCGTCGCTGCAGCCAGACGCGGAAGGCGGCGGCGCAGGTGTCGCAGTAACAGGGCAGGTTGTGGCAGGCGTATTCGTTCGAGACGTGCCACATCGCCAGCGCCGGGTGCTGGTGGTAGCGCTGCGCGAGTTGGGTCACCAGAGCGCGCGCGGCATCGCGGAAGATCGGACTGCTCGGGCACCAACTTTGCCGGCTGCCCGGATAGAGCGTGGTCCCGTCGATCGTCACCGGCAGGATCTCGGGGTATGCCGCGGTGAGCCACGGCGGCGGGCTCGCCGTCGCGGTGGCCAGGTCGACCGCGATGCCCGCCTCGGCGAGCATCCCCATGATCTCGTCGAGCCAGGCGAAGTCGTACTCGCCCTTGGTCGGTTCCAGCCAGGACCAGGAGAAGATGCCCAGGCTGACGAAGCTCACCCCTGCCTGCTTCATCAGGGCGATGTCCTCGTCCCAGACCTCGCGAGGCCACTGCTCGGGGTTGTAGTCGCCGCCATACGCCAGAACATCGTCGGGCCAGTTCCGCATGTCGCGCAGTCTTCCCGGGTGGACAGGCAAAGTCCACAACTTCCATCAGAAATGAACGCACATCCATTGGCAACAATTGCGCTACGGTGCTCGGGCTCCTGTTCTGTCCTCTTGACAGCCCCACCACATCCGGACAAGATCAGCCCTGGTGATCGCTTGTGGTGATTACTGTTCGTTTCCACGAGCACGTTCAAAGGAGAACATTCATGGCCCGTCCTCGGACTTTCGAGGAGTACCTCGCCTCCCTCGTCCCGCCCTCGGTCCGCGGCGTTGACCGCCGGACCCTGCTCGCGGGTGGGGTTTCGCTCAGCGCCCTCGCCCTGGCCGGCTGCGGCGGCGACAGCGGCTCCGGCTCGAGCACCTCTGCCAGTGGGGGCGGCAGCGCCGCCGCGGCCACAGGTGAGGTCACCCTCGGCTCCAACCAGTCCGATGCGGTCCCGAAGGCCGCCATCCAGGCCGTCGTCGACGCCTTCCAGAAGGCCAACAGCGGCCTCACGGTCAAGGTCAACACAGTCGACCACAACACCTTCCAGGAGAACATCAACAACTACCTGCAAGGCTCCCCCGACGATGTCTTCATGTGGTTCGCGGGCTATCGCATGCGCTTCTTCGCCAGCCAGGGCCTCGCGGGCGACATCTCCGACGTGTGGTCCGGGATGTCGGGCCTCTCGGACGCGATGAAGAAGTCGTCCACCGGCGACGACGGCAAGCAGTACCTCATGCCCTCGACCTACTACCCGTGGGCGCTGTTCTACCGGAAGTCGCTCTGGGAGGAGAAGGGCTACGAGGTCCCCAAGACCCTCGACGACCTCAAGACCCTCGGCGCCAAGATGAAGGCTGACGGCATCGACCCGATCGCCTTTGGCGACAAGGACGGCTGGCCCGCCATGGGCACCTTCGACCAGCTCAACCTCCGTGTCAACGGCTATGACTTCCACGTCGCGCTGATGGCCGGCAAGGAAGACTGGGCCGGCGACAAGGTCAAGAAGGTCTTCGAGACCTGGCGCGACATCCTGCCCCTGCACCAGGCCGACAGCCTCGGCCGGACGTGGCAGGAAGCGGCGCAGTCGCTGCAGCAGAAGAAGTCCGGGATGTATCTCCTCGGCACCTTCGTGGCGCAGCAATTCGAGCAGGGCGCCGAGCAGGAGGACCTCGACTTCTTCACCTTCCCCGAGATCGATTCGGCCATCGGTGCCGACGCGATCGAAGCACCGATCGACGGCTACATGATGCGTGCCAAGCCCAAGAACGAGGCCGGCGCGAAGAAGTACCTCGCCTATGCCGGCAGCAAGGACGCGCAGCAGGTGCTGCTCGCGAAGGACCCGAGCGTCATCGGCGCCAACAGCGAGGTCGACACGACCAGCTACACCTCGCTGCAGAAGAAGTCGGCCGAGTTCGTCGCGTCCGCCAAGTCGATCGCGCAGTTCATGGACCGCGACACCCGTCCTGACTTCGCCTCCACGGTGATGATCCCGGCGATCCAGGAGTTCATCAAGAACCCCACGGACATCGACGGAATCACCAAGAACATCCAGGCCCAGAAGGTCAGCATCTTCGGATCCTGACCACCGTCGTATGCCGCGCCTGCCCACTCAGGTGCCGGCGCGGCATACGAAATTGGCGTGCGCGAGTTAGGGGTTTGCGAGTGGCGAGATACAAAGGGATCAACCAGATCTCGGGGGTCGACCGTATCGTCGTCGCCCTGATGATCGTGGTGCCGACATTGCTGATGGTCTGGCTCGTGTGGCTGCCAGCGATCGGCTCGGTTTTGCTTTCCTTCACCAACTGGAATGGCATCGGCTCGATCGGCGACGCCAAGTTCCTGGGGCTGAAGAATTATCACGACGTGACGACGATCTATCCGCCGTTCTGGCCGGCCGTGCGTCACAACCTGATCTGGCTGGCCGTGACCTTCTTGGTCGCGACGCCGCTCGGGATGTTCCTGGCGGTACTTCTGGACAAGGAAATGCGCGGGTCGCGGATCTACCAGACGTCGTTCTATCTGCCAGTCGTCCTGTCACTGGCGCTCGTCGGGTTCATCTGGCAGTTGATGTATAGCCGTGACCAGGGGCTCATCAATGGCCTCACCGGCAGCACGATCGACTGGTACGGCGATCCCAAGTACAACCTGTGGGCAGCGTTGGTGGCCGCCTGTTGGCGGCAGACGGGCTACATCATGCTGCTGTACTTAGCGGGATTGAAGGGCGTGGATGTCTCGTTGCGCGAGGCCGCCAAGGTCGACGGCGCCAACGAGCGCACGACCTTCTTCAAGATCGTCTTTCCGGTCCTGGCCCCGATCAACATCATCGTGCTGGTGGTCTCGGTCATCGAGTCCCTGCGCGCCTTCGACCTGGTCTGGGTCATCAACAAGGGCCGCAATGGGCTGGAGTTGATTGCCACCTTGGTCACCCAGAACATCGTGGGTGAGGCCAGCCGAATCGGCTTCGGCTCGGCCCTCGCGACGATCATGTTGCTGATCAGCTCGGTCTTCATCGCTATCTATCTGCGCATCGTCATGAGGGAGGACCAGCGATGACCACCCCGATCGCCGTGCCTGAGGTCGCCGAAGAATCGGCCCAGCAGCTCAAGGTCTCCAAGGTGGCCACCGGCTCCGGCAAGGCTAGCCGGGCGACCCAGATCTTCCTGGCCGTCATGGCTCTCGTGTGGTTCTTCCCGATCCTGTATGCCGTGATGAACAGCTTCCGCGATTACGCCTATACCGCGAAGCATGGGTATGTCTCGTTCGGCGGCTTCACGCTGGAGAACTACAAGAACGCGTGGGAACGAGCCGACTTCTCGCACACCTTGATGAACTCGCTGAAAATCACCGTGCCCGCGGTGCTGCTGACGCTTTTTCTCTCGTGCTGCGTTGCTTTCGTCGTCTCGCGCTTCTCGTGGCGCTTCAACCTCGCGCTGCTCGGCCTCTTCACCGCGGCGAACTTGCTGCCTCCTCAGGCGCTGCTCATCCCGGTGTATCGCATGTTCCGCCAGATTCCGATGCCCACGTGGCTCAGCGACTCAGGGACCCTGCTGAACTCTCACTGGGGCCTGATCCTCGTCAATGTCGCCTTCCAGACCGGCTTTTGTTCGTTCGTCTTGTCGAACTATATGAAGACGCTTCCGCGCGAGTTGTATGAGTCGGCGGTCGTCGACGGGGCGAGCGTGACTCGGCAATTCTTCGGCCTGACGCTGCCGCTCTGTCGACCCCCGCTGGCCGCCCTGGCGACACTCGAAACCACCTGGATCTACAACGAATTCTTCTGGGCCACAGTGCTTTTGCAGCAGGGTGACAAGTTCCCGGTGACGAGCTCACTGAACAATCTGCGCGGTGAGTTCTTCACCGACAACAACCTGGTCGCTGCCGGCTCGGTGCTCGTCGCTCTGCCGACATTGATCATCTTCTTCCTGCTCCAGAAGCAGTTCGTCTCCGGCCTGACCTTGGGCGCGACGAAGGGCTGACGTCTCCGGTTCGTTGGCCTGCCGGGGCTCTCCGCGATCTGAGCTCAGCGGACGAACCAGGTGGTGCCGGCATACTCCAGCGCCCGGTCGAGCCGGCCGCGGGAGGAAGAACGCAGCGACGGCAGTTCGTCGAGGGCGAACCAGCCGACCTCGGTTTTTTCGCCATCGGCCGGGTGCGCCTCGCCGCTGACGACCCCGCCTCATCGCGCACGACACCCGTGGTGCCGACCAGCGATAGCAGGTCGGTGCCGACCTTCGCGCGCAGGGCCAGGACGAACTCGGGGATCGGCATTGCCGCAGCCTAGTTGCGCGGCGCGGAGGTGGCCCGACGACCGGCATACGCCCGATACAGCGCATAGGCGGCGACGGCGCACAACAGATGCCAGGCGGCGTGACCCTGCAGCAGCGAACTGGGGTCACACCACGGGCCACCGGTCTTGGAGAGCGACCAAATTCCAAGGGCCACCAGCAGCGAGCCTGCCGACACACCCAGCCAGCGCCGGTCCACACCGCTCGCCCCGTCGCGGCGCGCCAGAGTTGCCTCGATCCCCACCACCGCCAGGATCGTCACGGCGAACGCGAGATTGCCACTGTGTTCAATCCACGCCAGCCGGCCGCCGCGGAAATAGGCCACCTCCTGCGCAAGCAGTGCCACCAGGAAGACCCGGATCACACTCCACCGGTCGGTCCGCCGCACGAGGCGCGCGACGGCATACGCGAGGGCGAAGCTGCTCACCAGGAACATGCTGGTCAGGTCGAGGTCGCCGCCGATGGCGCTCGCGGTGGCGTGCATCGCCGCGCTGGCCGGGCCGAGTGTGACCACGAGCAGGGCGTATGCCGTTGCCAGCCACCGTGGGAAGCGCGCCGCCGGCCGACGGGCAGCGTGCGCGGCGATGGCGATTCCGGCGAGGACGAAGCCGAGGTTGGAGACGGTATTGGCCGGTTGACGGAAGAGGGCGGCCGCCGCCGCCTCGCAGAACTCCTGGCCCCGGCCCACATCCGGGCCGAAGGATCCCGCCAGCACGGCCAGCACGAAGCCTGTGCACGCGAGCACCGCCCACGCAAGGACCAGGACGACCATCGGCGCAGCATACGGACCTCGCGTGCGTCGCCTTGGGGGCGGAGCACTAGAGTCGGAGGTGACCCGGTATGTCGTCGGCGCGTCCACGGCATACGACCAGACCACGACACAAAGAGGTTCGAGGCAGTGACAACCACCCCCGTCAAGGTCGCCGTCACCGGCGCCGCCGGTCAGATCGGCTACAGCCTGCTCTTCCGTCTCGCCAGCGGTGCGCTGCTCGGCCCGGACACCCCGATTCAGCTGCGGCTCTTGGAGATCACGCCCGCACTGAAGACCCTTGAGGGTGTCGTCATGGAGTTGGACGACTGCGCGTTCCCGACCTTGGCCGGTGTCGAGATCGGCGATGACCCCAATGTGATCTTCGATGGCGTCAACCACGCCTTGCTCGTCGGTGCGCGCCCGCGTGGTCCGGGGATGGAGCGCGGCGATCTCCTGGAGGCCAATGGCGGCATCTTTGCCCCGCAGGGCAAGGCCCTCAACGCCCACGCGGCCTCGGATGTGCGGGTCACGATCACCGGCAACCCGGCCAACACCAACGCCCTCATCGCGATGTCGAACGCCCCCGACATCCCGACCGAGCGCTTCTCGGCGCTGACCCGCCTCGACCACAACCGCGCGATCTCGCAACTCGCGGCGAAGCTCGGCGTCCCCGTCACCGAGATCAAGAAGATGACGATCTGGGGCAACCACTCGGCGACGCAGTATCCCGATCTCTTCCACGCCGAGGTCGGCGGCCGCAATGCCGCCGAGGCGGTCGGCGACCAGGACTGGTTGGCCAACACCTTTATCCCGACCGTTGCCAAGCGCGGCGCGGCGATCATCGAGGCCCGCGGGTCGTCGTCGGCGGCGTCCGCGGCGTCGGCCACGATCGACCACGCTCGCACCTGGATCGACGGAACGGCCGAGGGCGACTGGACCTCGATGTCGGTTCTTTCGGACGGCTCGTATGGCGTCCCCGAAGGCCTGATCTCTTCCTTCCCCGTGACCGTCTCCGACGGCCAGTGGTCGATCGTGCAGGGCCTGGAGATCGACGACTTCTCCCGCGCGAAGATCGACGCATCCACGGCCGAACTGGCCGAGGAGCGCGAGGCCGTCAAGGGTCTTGGCCTGATCTAACAGCCTGATCTGAACCGGCGGTTGAGGTCGTCAGTTTCGGTCGAGGTCGTCAGGTTGACCTGACGATTTGGGCCGAAAGTGACGACCTCAGGCCGAGTTCGTCACGTTCGGTCTGGGACCTTGGCTTGGGCTCAGATGCGAGCGCGCAGGTCGAGGGCGAAGCCGGCGAAGAGCACGGCCGCGCCGAGGATCACGAGGAGCAGCACGTCGAGGCCGCGTGACCGGGTGATCAAGCCGCCGGCGCGTTCGGGAGGCAAGACAAGACGCAAGGCCGCCGCCGCGAGACATGCGCCGCCGAGGCTCAGGGTGGCTCGAAGCATGTGATCCGTTGCCGCCCAAGCGATTCCGCTGACGGCCATGGCCGCGATGAGCCACCAAATCCCCAGGCGCGCGACGATCGGCGGGCGCGGTTCGGGTTCGCTCGGTCGCACCTTGCCCGGACCCCAGGGCTCCTCGGCGCCGAGCTGTTCCTGGCTCGTGCGGCCGGCGAGGAAGCGGCGGTGGGAGCGTCGCCGTTCCATCACCTCGGCCAGCGGCGGGTCAGCGGCGCCGGATCTGGACCGGAGGCGGCATCAGGGGGCGTCATGGCGGGCTGTCGCGAACTCAGCGAGCGGCGAGGTGGCGCTCGGCCGCTTCCACGACATTGCTCAGCAGCATCGCGCGCGTCATCGGGCCAACGCCCCCAGGGTTGGGGCTGACAAAGCCAGCGACCTCCCAGACGTCCGGGTGCACATCTCCGGCGACGACACTGTGCCCGTCCTCGGCGGTGATCCGGCTGACGCCGACATCGAGGACCGCCGCGCCCGGCTTGACCATGTCGGCCGTCACGATCCCTGGCACGCCAGCGGCGGCGACGATGACATCGGCGCGCCGCAGCTCCGCGGCCAGATCCTTGGTGCCGGTGTGGCAGGTCACGACCGTGGAGTTTTCGGAGCGGCGGGTGAGCATCAGCCCCAACGGCCGGCCGACGGTGATTCCGCGCCCGACAACGGCGACGCGCGCGCCAGCGAGGGGGACGTCATACCGCCGCAGCAACTCGATGCACCCCTTGGGGGTGCAGGGCAAGGGGGCGTCCTTGCCGAGGACCAGCCAACCGAGGTTGGTCGGGTGCAGGCCGTCGACATCTTTGGCGGGGTCGACGCGGGAGAGGATCGCGTTCTCGTCGAGGCCCGTCGGTTGCTGCACAAGGAAGCCGGTGCAGCCCGGGTCCGCATTGAGTTCGTCGACGACGGCGAGAACCTCGTCCAGGGTGGCGGTCGCGGGCAGATCGCGGCGGTAGCTCGTGATGCCGATCTCGGCGGCATCCTTGTGTTTGGCGTTGACGTACCACGTGCTCGCGGGGTCGTTGCCGACGAGCACGGTGCCGATGCCTGGCACCACCTCGCGCTCCGCGAGGGCCGCGACGCGCTCGGTCAGCTCCGCCTTGATCGTCGCGAGGATCGCCTTGCCGTCCAGGGTGGTCGCGGTCATATGCACGATCCTGGCACACCACTCGTCGTGCTCCCGACCACCTCGCGGCGCCCGGATCGGCAAGGATGGCCCGATGCCGACCCCAGCCGTGATGTGGTTCCGCCGCGATCTGCGCCGCCGCGACAATCCGGCCCTGGCGGCCGCCGCGGCCGATGCGGACGTGGTCCCACTGGTCGTGCTCGACCCTGCCCTGCTGCGGGACCCGGCGCGCCCGCGGGACGCGGCCTTTCTCGCCGCCGTTGCTGCCCTGCGCGAAGAACTCGACGGCCTGGTTGTTCGCGCTGGCGATCCTCGTGAGGTCGTGCCGCAGGTCTGTCGTGAGGCGGGGGCGGTCAGCGTGCACGTCAGTGCGGAGACCACTCCCGGAGGTCGCCGCCGCGACAGCGATGTGCGAGAGGCGTTGCAGGCCAAGGGAATCGACTTCGTCGAGACGGGCAGTCCGTATGCCGTGGGCCCCGGCCTCGTCCGCACAGGGGGCGGGACGGCATACCAGGTGTTCACCCCCTTCTCCCGGGCGTGGAACGACTACGGCTGGCGAGCCCCGGCCGAAATGCCACCGGGAACCCGGTTCGCGCGGGGGCTCGATTCGACGGACCTGCCGGCCCCGGCAGACCTGCCACCCGAGGCGATTGTCACCGAGACGCAGGCGCGGGCCCGGTGGGCGGCATACCGCGGGGACCTCTTGGAGGGCTACGCCGGACGGCGCGATCGAGCGGATCTGGACGCGACGTCGCGCCTGTCGACGGCCCTGAAGTTCGGGACCATTCACCCGCGAACGCTGCTGCATGACCTGCCCGTCGGCGAGCGCAGCGCCGACCGCTTCCGCACCGAGCTCGCCTGGCGCGAGTTCTATGCCGACGTCCTGTGGCACCACCCTCGGTCGGCCTGGCACGACCTACGCCCGGCGCTGGCGCGCCTGGAGTATGACGATCCATCGGTCGACGATGAGGCGGCGGGCCGGCTGCGTGCCTGGTGCGAGGGGCGTACGGGCTATCCCCTGGTCGACGCTGGAATGCGCCAGCTGCTGGCCGAGGGCTGGATGCACAACCGGGTGCGCATGGTCGTGGCGTCTTTCCTCACCAAGGACCTGCATCTGCGGTGGCAACACGGGGCCCGGCATTTCATGGATCATCTGACGGATGGGGATATCGCCTCCAATTCCCATGGTTGGCAATGGGTTTCGGGGACGGGGACGGACGCCGCGCCATACTTCCGGATCTTCAACCCGATCACTCAGGGCAAGACAGCCGACCCGGGCGGCGACTACGTCCGTCACTATGTGCCGGAATTGAGTCACATCTCCGGTGCCGCCGTCCACGAACCCTGGCGCGTCGCGGGCGGGCTCTCGCGCGGCTACCCCGAGCGGATCATCGACCACGCGCAGGAGCGCGCCGAGGCGCTGCGCCGATATGCCGAGGCCCGCGAGCACTCATAGGGCGGCGGAGCGCTCACCGCGCTGATGCTCGTCGTTGATGCCTCGGCAGTCGCCGAAATTCTTCTGGGGACCGCGAAGGGGTGAGTGGCGGCAAGCCTGCTTGGCGATCAGGTCCTGATTGCACCGCAACATCTCAGCGTAGGAGTGATGTCAGTGCTGCGCGGCTGGTCCTTGTCGGGCCGATTGACCGAAGAGGAGGCATTGACCGCCATCACCGAGTTCCGGGCTCTTGGCATCGAGCTTGTGCCCATGGATGACCTATTACCCGAGGTCTGGCGGTTGCGCCACAACATCAGCGCTTACGACGCCTTCTATGTGGTGCTCGCACGCGCCTGTCATTGCCAGCTGTTGACCCTGGACACACGGTTGGCGAGCAATGCGCCGGATTGCGCGATGTCGGTCTGAGGCGCAAGCGGGAAGCCAGCAGCCAGAATGGGAGGATGCTCAGCGCCGACACCGCCGCCGCCCTCGCCGACGCCGGAATTCTTTGGGAACCACAGCCGGGGGATCGTTTTGCGATCTCGTCCGCCGAACTAACCGGGGACCTCTTCTGGATCAGCGACCTGACGATCGAAGTCCACCACTATCAAGACGAGACCGTCCTGGGCTTCAATGGCACGACCGAGTGGGCGCTGGACTCGGTGCCCCTCGACAAGGCGGTCTGGCTGCCCCGCGAGGACCAGTTGCGCGAACTGATCGGCGACCGGCTAGTGGCCTTGCAGCGTGAACGCGAGGGCTGGTCGGTGCGCTACGTCCACAGCGTCGGGGGCGCGGAAGCCGTTGCGCTGCATACTGATCCGGAGGAGGCGTATGCCGCCGCCCTGCTCGCCATCGCCGGCGGACTTCCGTGACACCGGCGGCGGAAGCCGGCACGGCCGCGACCGGCATCGATGCGCGTGGCGTGCTAGACCTGCTCGACTCGCTGGACTCGACACCGGGCCTAGAGATGCACTCGATCGCGATTGCGCGCGCCGGAGCTGTTGTCGCGGAGGGCTATTGGGCGCCGTATTCGGCCGACCGTGTGCATCTGCTGTATTCGATCTCCAAGACCTGGACGGCCACAGCCGTCGGGCTGCTCGTCGATGACGGACGACTCGCTCTTGACGATCCGATCATTGACCTCCTCCCCGGCGTCGGCGATCTGAGGATCGCACCGCGCTGGCGGCAGGTCACGGTCGGGCACTGCCTGCGGATGGCGACCGGTCACCATACCGAGGCCTGGGGCGCAGCCCAGGTGGGAGCGGCCGGGGAGCCAGCATCCATCAACGACCTGGATCCCGTCGTCGCGAGCATCCTCTCCCACGAACCGGAGCACGAGCCCGGCACCCACTTCGCCTATAACCAGGTCGCGACCTATCTCGCCGCCGCCGCTGCACGCGCCGTCTGCGGCCAGAGTGTCGTGGACCTGCTACGGGACCGGGTGCTTATTCCACTGGACGTCGCCGAGCTGCCGTGGACTCGCACCGCGACCGGCGCCGAGATCGGCTTTTCCGGATCTCACGCCCGCACCCGAGACATCCTCGCGTTGGCTCAGCTCTATCTCGACAACGGCCGCCACGGCGGGCGGCAGATCGTTAGCCCCGAGTGGGTCGCCACGGCGATGGCCAGTACGGGCCTGCCGAATCCCGAGGGTGAGACCATCGACTGGCGGCTGGGCTACGGCTGCTCCTTCTGGACCTCGCAGCACGGGGTCCGCGGTGACGGCGCCTACGGCCAGTTCGCGCTCGTGCTTCCGGATCAGCGCATCGCCATCGCGATCACCTCGGAGACCGAGCAGATGCAGCCGGTGCTCGATGCGGTATGGCGCCACCTGATCCCCGCCGTTGATCGCGCCGGCTCGAGCGCGGCCGATGCCGACCTCGCGGCCCGCCTTCGCCACCTGGCCGTCGAGGCGCCCCTTGGGGCCGGGCCGGTGACCGAGCGGACCTGGCAGCGCGCCGCAGGGAATGTCTCCTCGGCATACACCGGCGCGAGGCTTCGGCCGGGTGCGGGCGGCATACACACCCTGAGCCTGGTGCGCGGCGAGGCAGTCCTCGAAACCCTTGTCGGAGAATCTGATTGGGCCGAGTCCGAGTGGACCGACGGCGACGCAGCGCTCCCGGTCCTCGCCCGAGGAGGCCCGACACGTGGGGGCGGGTATGCCGCGGACCTGCGCATCATTGAGACGCCGCATACCGTCCAGGTCCGGGTCGCTCCGGGCTCGGAGGGCGTCGACCTCAGCTGGCGCAATCCCCCGCTCAACGGAACAGACCCGCTCTGGCTTGCTGTGCGAACACGCATTCCGCGCATCGACACCTGATCCGTGCATCGACACCCGGTCCACGGGGTGTCAACGCGCGGATCGAGTGTGCATGCGGCGATCGGGTGTCGATGCGCGCCTCCTGCCTGCACATTTCCGGGCCAACCGAGCGCGGCCCCGGCGCGTCATCACAGTAGGCGAGCACTTGCTTGCCACAGTGGGGGACGAAGGGGTGACGCATGATCCGGACCAATCGACGCACAGCGTTGGGGCTGACCGGCTCTGCCCTCATGGCGGCGATGACGGGGTGCACGGCGGCTACTTCTCTTGGCGGCGAGGCCGAGCCCGACGCGTCGAATGCCGGGAGCAAGCAGGCGAAAGCCACACCAAAACTGATCGGAGACGGCTCGACCTCCGACACCGGGCCGCAGCCGCACCAGCCGACACTGCCCGACCTGCGTCCCGGCCAGGCCCCGCCCCAGTTCGTCGTCTTCTCCTGGGATGGCGGCGGCGAGACGGATGCGCATCTGCTGACCCGCTTCCGCAAGGTGGCCCAAGACGTCGGCGCGTCCATGACGATCTTCCTCAGCGGCCTCTACACGCTGCGCGGCGCCGACGCCTCGCGCTACCGGCCGCCGCGCAATGGGGTGGGCCGCTCGGACATACCCTTCCTCAGCGATGAGTCGGTGCGCCGCACGATCGAGGGCGTCGGCGCGGCCTGGCTCGAGGGCCACGAAATCGGAACGCACTTCAATGGCCATTTCTGTGTCGGCTCGGGAAGTGTCGGCAATTGGTCAAGCGCTGACTGGGCGCAAGAGATCGATCAGGCGATGTGGATGGTGGAGCACTGGCGCACCACAACCGGCTGGACCGACATCCCCTCGCTGCCTTTCGACTACGGCAAAGAGCTCATGGGCTCCAGAACCCCCTGCCTGCTCGGCAGCAAGACCCTCATCCCGACGGCGGCCAAGCTGGGCTGGCGGTATGACAGTTCCACCACGGGCCGTCAGGTCTGGCCGACCCTTTTCGAGGGCACCCAGGTGTGGGACCTGCCGATGCCGCAGATCCCGTTCCCGGGACACTCCTTCGAGGTCTTGGCGATGGACTACAACTACATGGCGAATCAGTCCGGCCCACAGCCGAGCAAGGACGCGAGCAAATATCCCGCGTGGAAGGACCAGGCCCTTGGTGCGCTGATGGCAGCCCACGAGCGCGCGCATACCTCCAATCGGGCGCCGCTGATCATCGGCAACCACTTCGAGCAGTGGAATGGCGGGATCTATATGGATGCCGTCGAGGAAGCAATGCGCTCGATGGCGGCCGCATCCGAGACGCATCTGGTCAGCTTCAAGCAGCTCGTGCAGTGGCTCGATCGCCAGGATCCGATCCTGCTGCAGCACCTGCGAGGCTATGACGTGGGCGTCGCGCCCGAGGGCGGCTGGGCCGGCTTCGGGGCTGAGTGAGTCCAGCCGATCAGGTAGAATAGTTCAAGATTCCACTACATTTCCCGCTCGGAAGGACGGCCCATGACCGCCCGCCCCCGCTGGTATCACGTGCTCCCCCTGCTCGCGCTCGTCGCCCTGGCCTTCTCCTATGGCCGCGATCTCGGCGCCGCCGCCGTGACCGTCTGCGCCCTCCTGCTCGCCGGCGCCGTCCTCGCCGCCGTGCAACATGCGGAGATCGTCGCGCACAAGGTCGGCGAGCCTTTTGGCTCCCTCGTGTTGGCCGTTGCCGTGACGGTCATCGAGGTGTCCTTGATCCTCACCTTGATGATCGCCGGCCCCGAGAAATCGGCGACTCTCGCCCGCGACACGGTCTTCGCCGCCGTGATGATCACGCTTGGCGGCATCATCGGCATCTCCCTGTTCGTCGCGACCCGCGGCGCCCGCATCCCCCGCTTCAATGCCGAGGGCTCTGGCGGCGCGCTGGCCACGGTGGCAACGCTGACGACCTTGACCCTGATCTTCCCCTCCGTCACGACCAGCGCGCCGGGGCCGGTGTTCACGCCGGGCCAGTTGACCTTCGCGGCCGTCTCCGCGCTGCTGCTGTATGCCGCCTTCGTCTCCACCCAAACCGTCCGGCACCGCGACTTCTTCCTACCGGTCGCCAAGGATGGTTCGCCGATCGACGGCGACGATCACGCCGATCCGCCGACCACCAAGACCGCCTGGATCAGCCTCGGACTCTTACTTGTCTCCCTCGTTGCGGTCGTCGGCTTGGCGAAGGTCGAGTCCCCGGCCATCGAGTCGGGCGTGCGCGCCGCTGGCCTGCCGCACTCCTTCGTCGGTGTCGTCATCGCGTTGTTGGTGCTGCTGCCTGAAACGATCGCCGCCGCGAATGCCGCTCGCCGCGGCCGCTTGCAAACGTCGATGAATCTGGCCCTCGGCTCGGCCATGGCGAGCATCGGTCTGACCATCCCGACGCTGGCCATCGCCGTGCACTTCATCGACGCCCCGCTCGTCCTCGGCCTGGGCCCCACGCAGATCACCCTGGCGGTGCTGACCTTCATCGTCGCCACTTTGACGATCGTGCCAGGCCGCGCCACCCGCCTGCAGGCGATGGTGCATCTGGCGATCTTCGCGTCCTTCGTCTTCTTGGCGATGAGCCCCTGACCGACCGAAGCGTGCGACGGTGGGCCAGACTCGGGGGTATGCAGTCCGCCACCGTGACCGTGCCCGCCCGCTTCAATGGCCCACCGCGGTCAGCCAATGGCGGCTGGTTCGCCGGCGCCCTGGCGCAGGTGGTGCTCGCGGCGTGCGACGCCGCCGCAACCAGTGCGGTCAGCGTGCGGCTGCTCGCCCCGCCACCCCTGGACCGCGAGCTGCACCTCCAGGCTGGCGAGACGGCATACGAGCTGATCGACGGTGAGCACCGGATCGCGAGCGCCACGCTTGCGCCCGACCTGGCGGCGCCGCCGTCCGGGCCGGTGTCGTATGCGGATGCGCTCGCCGCGGGCCCAGGCTACGAAGGCCTGCTCCAGCACCCCTTCCCGACCTGCTATTCGTGCGGCACCGGCCGCACTGACGGGCTGGCTTTGCGCCCCGGTCCGGTGGCGTCCAGTTCGGAAGGGGCGTATGCCGCCGCCTGGCTCGTCGAGGAGGTGTCGGTTCCGATTGCGTGGGCGGCCATGGACTGCCCGGGCGGTTGGAGCGCCGGGATTGCCGGGCGGCCGATGGTCCTCGGGACGATGACGGCCGCGGTCTATGGCCTGCCGGAGGTGGGGGACGAGTGCGTGGTGATGGCCTGGCCGGGCGGGGGTGAAGGCCGCCGGTTCCATTCCAGCACAGCGCTATTCGGCCCCGGGCAGGAGCTGCTGGGGCGCGCGGATGCAATCTGGATTGCGGTCGACCCGGCCGCCATCCGGCCGCGCTGACCCGCGCCACCCAAGCAGGTCATCCGCCGGCAGCCCCTTCCACGTGTCGAGTTCGGGAAACACGCCGACGAGCGAGCCGCACACCCGGCGTGTTTCCCGAACTCGACGGGGGTTGTCTCTTGCGCTGCAAGGTACTAGGCCACTACTGTGTGACGCATGACAGCGGATCCTGAGGGCAAGGCTCTGGCGCAACTGCGCCGGGGCGCCCTCGAGAACTGCGTCCTCGCCCTGCTCGCCGAGGACGAGCGCTATGGCTATGACCTCGTCGGGGAACTCGCCGAGGCCGGCCTCGTCGCGAGCGAAGGCACCGTCTATCCCTTGCTCAGCCGACTCCGCAAGGACGACCTCGTCACCACCACCTGGCGCGAATCCGATGCGGGTCCGCCGCGCCGCTATTACTCCCTAACCCCCACCGGACGCCGCGCCCTCGCGGACTTCCGGGTGGCGTGGAGCGACTTCCGCGCCTCGGTCGACCGACTTCTCGATGGAAAGGCGCAGCAATGATGGACACGACGCATCCGCTGATCACGGACTATCTGGACCGGCTGCGCCGCGCTGCGGTCGGCCTGCCCGAGACCGACGCTCGGGAACTTGCCGCAGATATCGAAGAACACTTCCGCGCCGCGACGGATGGCCGCGCGATCTCCGCAGCGGAGGTGCGCACGCTCATCGACCGGCTTGGGCCCCCAGAAGACCTCGTGGCGGCTGCCGCGCCACCGAACACAGCGCCGACAACGGAGCCTGCCGCGCAGCCACGCCGCGAGTGGGAGGCCACGACCGTCGCAATGCTCCTCGCGGCGGAAGTGCTCATCCTGACCATCCTGCTGATCCCCATCGGGCTCGTCGTGTGGGTGATCGGTCTGGTCTTCCTTGCTCGCTGCCGACGTTGGACCTCCAGCCAGCGTCTCCAGGCCGGGCTGGTGCTTGGCAGCGGCGTCCCGGTCGCCCTCCTCGCCCTCGTGGCAAGCGGCATGGCCACCTTCCGGAGCGTCAGTCAGGCCTGCTCGGTGGACGCCGCGGGCGTCGAGCACTGCACGGGCGCGCCGAGTTCTGGGCCAGCAGCCTGGGTGCCGTGGATCCTCGCGGCCTTGGGCATCGGGTATGCCGTGCTGCAGATCGTCACGGCCCGCCGCCTGCTCGCCGCGGTGGGTGAGCACGGTCCGCGGCCGAAGGGCCTGCGCCTGCGCTGACGCCCGACGGGGCGCTCCCCGGCGCGGCTGTTGGGGAACTTTGCTGTCGCCCCAGCGACAGCAAAGTTCCCCACCGCGGCTAGTGCGCGAAGTGCCGAGTGCCCGTGAAGTACATCGTCACGCCCGCTCGCTCAGCCGCCGTGATGACCTCTTCGTCGCGGATCGAACCGCCCGGGGCGACGACCGCCCGAACGCCCGCGTCGAGCAGGATCTGCAGCCCGTCGGCGAACGGGAAGAAAGCGTCAGAGGCGGCTACCGCGCCTCGGGAGCGCTCCTCGCCCGCGCGTGCCACAGCCAGCCGACACGAGTCGACGCGATTGACCTGCCCCATCCCGATGCCGACCGAGGCGCCACCGCGGGCTAGCAGGATGGCATTGGACTTCACCGCCCGGACCGCACGCCATGCGAATTGGAGCTCGGCGAGGGTCGCGGCATCCGCAGCTGGCCCGGCGACCAGCCGCCAATGCGCCGCGTCGTCGCCGCCGTCGATGCCATAGCCAGCGTCGACGACCGCGTCGAGGCGATCCGCCGTCTGGACGAGCAGCCCACCCGAAATCGGCCGGAACTCCACCGGGTCCCGGTGGGTCGTCATACCCTCCGGCAACTGGATGAGTCGGCGATTCTTCTTCTCTCGCAGGACAGTCAGCGCATCCTCGGCAAAGGCGGGCGCCGCGATGACCTCGCTGAAGGTCTCGTTGAGGGCCTGAGCCATCGCCAGGGTGACCACCGCATTCGTCGCGACGACGCCGCCATAGGCGGACACGGGGTCGCAGGCGTGCGCCGCGGCATACGACTCCTCGACGGACTCCCCCACCGCGATCCCGCACGGATTCGCGTGCTTGATGATGGCGACCGTCGGTTGATCGCCATGGTCGTAGGCGGCGCGCACAGCGGCGTCCGCGTCGACGTAGTTGTTGTAAGACATCTCCTTGCCGGCGAGTTGCTCGGCGCTCGCCAGGCCTGGACGCCAGTGCCGGTAGAGCGCGGCCTTTTGGTGCGGATTCTCGCCATAGCGAAGGCCGTGGGCCTTGGTCCACGAACCAGCCGTCCAGCCCGGGAAGCCGTCGCCGCCGGAGGTATCCACATAGGCATTGCCCAGCCAACTCGCGACCGCGATGTCGTAGTCGGCCGTGTGCACGAACGCGCGAGCCGCGAGCAGCTTGCGCTGCTCCAGGGTGAACCCGCCGCCGCGGACCGCCTCGAGGACCATGTCGTATGCCGCGGGGTCGGTGACGATGGCGACGCTGGGGTGGTTCTTGGCGGCCGCGCGCACCATCGACGGGCCGCCGATGTCGATCTGCTCGACGCAATCGTCCGGCCCGGCGCCCGAGGCGACGGTCGCGGAGAAGGGGTAGAGATTGACGACGACGAGTTCAAAGGGGCGGATCTCCAGCTCGGCCAACTGCTCGAGGTGGTCGGGCTTGCGGGTGTCGGCGAGCACGCCAGCATGGATCACCGGATGCAGCGTCTTGACACGGCCCTCGAGGCACTCCGGGAAGCCGGTCAGGTCGGCCACCTCGATGACCGGAATGCCCAGTCCCGCAATGAATTTCGCCGATCCGCCAGTGGAGACTATCGACACGCCGGCGTCGTGCAAACCGATCGCTAGGTCGGCGAGGCCGGTCTTGTCATAGACCGAGATCAGGGCGCGGCGCACAGGGCGCTGATCTTGCGTGGGGCCAGGGGCTGCGGTGGGGATCACGGGCGGGGTCACTCCTGCGATATCGAGACGTTCTCGGGGGCCGGCACCCAGGCGGGCGATGCTCGGCAGGTGACTCCCCGGTGGTTGCCCACCCGCGCCAGTCGTCTGTGCCCGAGTCTACGTCGTGCTCGACCCGGCCCGGGCCAGGTCCTTGACGACAGCAACCAGCATCTCCCGCTCGGCGATCTTGATGCGCTCGTGCAGGCTTTCCTCGCTGTCGTCCGGCTCGACGGCGACGGCCCGTTGGGCGATGATCGGCCCGGTGTCGACACCGGCGTCCACCCAGTGACAGGTGCAGCCGGTGACCTTGACGCCATGCGCCAGCGCATCGCGAACCCCGTGTGCCCCAGGGAAACTCGGCAGGAGCGCGGGGTGGGTGTTGATGACCCGATGCCGCGCCAGGACTGTCGGCCCGAGAACCTTCATGAAGCCCGCGCTGACCACCAAGTCCGGCTGGTGCTCGGCCACCCGCTCGGCGAGCGCGACATCCCAGGCCGACCGGTCGGCATACGCGCAGACGGGCTCGACGAAGGTCGGTATGCCGGCCCGCACCCCCCGCTGCTCTCCCACCGTCCCGTGTCGGTCGGCGCCGACGGCCACGACCTGCGCCCCGAACCCCGGGTCGGTCGCGGCATCCAGGAGCGCCTGCAGCAGCGTCCCCGACCCGGAGACGAGGACGACGACCCGTAGTGCTTCCGCCACGCGTTCCTCCGATGATCAGCCCGGCGCGACGGGGGGGTCGACTAACTTCTGCTAGCACACGTTAGTCGACTGTGGGCAGCTTGCACGGTGTGCAGATTCGACAAGCCTCTGCTGAGTCGGGGCGCAAAGCCATTGCACGCCAGGGCGCGTCGAACAGCTAAGGCGCGGAGGGGCGCGGGCGAAGTCGCCTAGCGGCGCAGGCGCCACCAGTCGCGCGCGACGACGACAAGAGCCCCAAGGCCAAGGGTGAGCAGCAGACTGACCACCACGGACGTCGCCGACGGGCCAACGGACGACAGGTAGCCATCGCCCAGCGAGCCGCCGGCGAAGGCATCGAGCACCCCAAGACCGATGGACGTCAGCGCCACGGTCGACAGCACCGAAAACACCTTGGTGCGGGTGCTCGCGAGCCGCGGGATTTCGGCGAGGGTGCGGCGGGCGGCATACCCCCCGATGAGCACTGGCACCAGCAGCAATAGCCACGCGAACCACGGGAAGTTTGTGGCGCTCGGCACCGCGCCAAGCACGGGGATCAGCGGGAGGACGCCGCCCCCCGCGCCGCCGAGCGTCACGGAGGCCCCCTCGGTCACGGCGAAGCCCGGACCGCTGACCAGAGCTATCCCCCAGATCCCGAGGTTCGGCCAGGCCAGCAATTGCCCAGCCGTCAGGCCGACGGAACCTAGAACGCCGGCGTCCACTTCGGCATACAGCCGCCCCACCTCACCCAGCCGGAAGGTGACCGCGAGGACCAAGAGCGACATGCCGGTGAGCAGCAGCACCGTTCCCGTGCGCAGCGCGGGACGGACCGCCCGCCGCAGCACCCGGGGTATGCGGTGCACGAGCCGGTCACCATGCCCGCGCGGAAGTTCGGCGATCGCCAACGCGAGGGCGGGTATGCCGAGGACGGGCAGCGGCAGCGACCACCACACCGGCGTCGCGGGTCCGCTCGCCGCGAGGGCGACCGCCGCAGCGGCGACCAGGACATAACCGGCCAGCCAGGCGGCATACGCCCTGGTCCGCGGACCACGCTCGGGAAGGGAGCGGTGGGCGGCCCGCACGGCCACCCAGGTGACCAGCGCGGTGCCGGCCAAGGGAGTGAGCGCGACGAAGACGCCGTCGGCCGCGACCCGTGCTCCACCAGCCATCAGCCACAAGGTCGAGCCCATAGCAAAGATCGGGCCCCAGCCCGAACTGGCCTGCGCCGCAAGCGAACCGAGGATGCCGACCACGGCCAGGGTCACGGCCAAGCTGACGGCCGCTCCGGACACCCCGCCGAGGGCGGCCGTGCGCAGAGCATTCGCGGACCGATCTGCCGCGACGTCCGCCGCGGCACCGCTAGCGGGCGCGGTCGGCGACTCGGCAGCGGGGCGGAAGCGGTCCAGGAGCGGCATAGCGTCCCCATCGTCACCCACGGATTGCCTCAGATGCCGACCCCACGCCGCGGGCCGGTCAAATCACCGCGATCGCCTGGCGCGAGGGGCCTAGCCAGAGCGCCCGGTGCGGGGCGCAGACTCTGGCCCAGCACGGTTGTATCGCGCCAGCTCCCAGGCGCCGTTTTAGGGGTTTGTTGCATGTTTTGTCGTACCTTCGCCGCGTCCATCACGCTGGCGCTCGCGACCTCGGGGGTCGCACTCGCCGCACCAGGTCACGAACACGTGGTCGCCGCCATTCCGCAAACGGGCACCCCGGCGGTCGACGACGGGGCCGTTTTCGCCATCACGCAGGCCGGCTCGACCATGGTCATCGGTGGCCGATTCACCTCCGTCGATTCGCAACCGCGCTCGCGCTTGGCTGCCTTCGACCGCGCCACCGGCGCACTGCGCGGCATATCTCGCCCCGCGACGGCCCCTGCGGTGGGCCGCGCTGGCGGGTGGCCTGTTGCTGCTGGTCACCGTGGTCTTCAATCGCACCAGCGTGACCCAGCAGGCGGAGACCCTGGCGTTCATCACGCTGGCACCTTTCGCCTTCGATGTCTTCGACCGGCGCAGCGTTGACCCCAGCGCGCCGGACCGACCGGCCAGCCGGTGCGGCCTGTGGGCGGCGCTGCTCGTCATACCCCTGGGCGTCTCGATCCTGCGCGACCACAATCTGCAGGGTCTCGCCGGGGAGGCGGTGCGCTACACCTCACGCCTGACGGAAGCCTTCCTCGGCACGCTGCTGGTGGGGGTCTATCTATGGTTGCGGCGCCGACGGCGGGGAGCCTGGACGGTCCCCCCGCGATCCTCCGATAGCGTGGCAACCTGACCGATCCCCCACGCGTCTGGGGGGTCATGACAGCAGCGATCCACAGCGCGAGACCGGCGTGGCCGGCCTTGCCGACGCGCCGAGGGGAGGCCACGCACGACGTGACGGCGCTCGACTTCGACTCGTTCTATCGGGACACGGCGCATCGCGTCATCCACCTCGTCTACGCCACGACCGGCGATTTGACCCTGGCGCAGGATTGCACGCAGGAGGCGTATGCCCGCGCCTGGCAGCGGTGGAGCCAGGTCAGCGCGGCGGACGACCCGCTGTCCTGGGTGCGCACGGTGGCGCGGCGGCTGGCGATCTCGCAGTGGCGCAAGGACACCAACAGGGGCGAGGCGCACCGCCGGCTCGCGCTGGTGCCGGAGGAGCCGGCACGGCCGGCCGAGGATCGGGCGTATGTCGTCGCCGCGCTGAAGACACTCAGCCCGCAGCACCGCGAGGTGCTGGCGCTGCACTATCTGCTCGACATGAGCGTTGAGCAGATCGCCGACGATCTGGGCTCCCCCGTCGGCACGATCAAGGCTCGCCTGCACCACGGCCGCAAGGCCCTGGCGGAGGCATTGCGGGCGAAGGAGGGTGGCCATGCGTGAGAACGATGTCTTCGACGACGACTGGTCAGCCGAGGATGACGACCTGGTCCGTTCGGCGCTGGATTCGTTGCGCGCCGATGTGACGGCGGTGCCGCTGGCCCCGGTATCGGAAGTCAAGGGCGGCGTGCAGGCGCCGCGCCGGTCCCGCTGGCTGATGACGGGGGCGGGGCTGGCGGCGGCAGGGTTGGTCGTGGCGGCGGTTGGACTCTCGGGCGTGCTGCGCTCGGACCGCCACACCGGCGACCCGGCCGCGTCCTCGACGACTCAATCGTCGACGACCACGAGTTCGACGTCGAGCAGTTCTTCGGACGCTTCGTCAAGCAGCTTGTCCTCGCCCGCGACGCTGACCGAGGAGCAGTGGCGTGACCTCATCGCGTCCAGCGCGGTGCTGCTGCCGATCGGCACGGAATGGCAGCAAGCCCTGGGTCTGGAGGCTGCCCCGACGGTGGCGGATGCGGCTGCGTCCGGTGGGCTGGAAGATCCCTTGTGTCTGGCGAATCCCGGCGGGATGCTGGTCGATGCGCAGACGGTGACCGCGGCGGGCGCGCCGGCACCTTTTGCCAGTGAACGTGTCTGGATCTTCGACGATGAGTCGGCAGCCGTGGCTGCGCTGAATACCATGTCGACGGCCTTCGGCTCCTGCGCGACGCCTGGGCCCAAGGGCGGCCTGACGCCGCAATCCACAGATGCTCTCGAGGAGCGCCCCTTCCTCTGGTCCTTCACGACGGACGAGGGCGGGGCCGGCTGGGTCGTGCTGACCCAGGTCGGGCGGCACCTGTCCTATCTCGAGCTCTGGGAGTCACCGGGCACCTCTGAGGTCGAGTTGGGGCAGATCGCCCGGCTCAGTTGGGTGATGAACGCGCGGCTGCTGCAGGCCGATGGCGGAGGCAGTGGGTCGGCTGCGGGCCCGCTCGTGCTCGGCCCGCCCGGAAAGGTGCCACCGCTCAACCTTTTTGTCGAGCCGGCGGATTTCGCCTCGCCGGTGCTCACCGATGGCGGCGCCAGCGAGTCCGCAAGCTGGGAGTTCGAGGGTTCACCGGTGGTGACGCAGGGCTGCGACGCGGACACCTCTGGCTCCGGAGTCTTCGGGATCATGAAGGTGAAGATCGCGGGCAAGGACGCGAGCTTCTTTGCCTCGCAACGGATCCGGCAAGTCGCCGAGGGTGAGTCGGTGCAGGAGCTGCAGGATCGCCTGACGACGGGCTTCACCGGCTGCACCGTGACGGAGGGCCAGACCACGACCACGGCTGTGACCGGCGCTCATCCTGGGCAATTCACCGTGACGACGACCTTCGCCGACGGCACCGATCCCTTCACCGAGTTCGTCGCGATCACCCCGACCAAGACGCCGGGCTACGTCTCGACGATTACGCTCTGGGTCTCGGCCGCCGAACTCAACCACGAGGTCTACATCGGCGAGCTCAACCGGCTCAGCGCCCTCGCCGCCCAGCGCTGACCCCCGCGCCCTGGCCCAGCGCTCGCCTCCGCGGCCGCTAGGCCGTCGAGTTCGGGAAACACGCCCACACACGCACCTCGCCGTCGGCGTGTTTCCCGAACTCGACGGGCCGCGGGCGAGCCTGTGGATGGCGGCGAGCGCCGCGCGGCCGTGCGGCTTAGGGTCGGCGGCATGGAGTTCGCGCTCACCCTGCTCGCCGCCGTGGCCGGCGGCCTCGGCGGCTGGTGGGCTCGGGCGCGCCTCGCCGGCGGGGCGTTCCGGTATGACGATGACCCGCCCCCGCGACCGGCGCGCTGGCTGCCGCCGGTGACGTCCGCGACGGCCGGGGTCACGGCATACGGCCTCTCGGACTGGCCCCTCAGCGTCGTGCTGACCGGCGTGCTCGCGGTGATCGTCGGGCTCGCGCTCGCCGCGATCGACTTAGAGGTTCACCGGCTCCCGCGCGCGATCACCTGGCCTGCTTATCCGGCGCTGCTCGGGCTGACCACCCTCAACTCGTGGGCCATCGACTCCTGGCAACCCCTGCAGCGCGCCGCGATGGTTGGGGCGACCTTGTGGGCGGCATACCACCTGCTGCACCTGATCGCCTTGCGCCGCGGGCTCGGGCGCGGCGATGTCACGCTCGCCGGGCTCATCGGGATCCTGCTCGGCTGGTTCGGCTGGCCACCCGCCCTCGTCGCCACCTACCTGACGTTCGTCATCGCCGGCGTGTATGCCGCGGCCCTGCTGGTCCGCCGCCGGGCCGCGCGCAACACCCGAATCGCGTTCGGCCCCTTCATGATTGGCGCCGCGCTCCTGCTCCTCCCGTTCCAGTAACCCGCCTCTCCCCCGGGCCGCCGGTGCCGGATGTAGGTTTCCCGCCCAGTGCCGCAAACCCTTTGTTTGTGTCAGAAGCTTTCCGGCACAAAGGAAGGGTTTCCGGCATCGGGCGGGAAACCTACAGGCTCCCGCGCGTCACGGGTCAGGCGGGGAGGGACTCCATGATCTCGCGCATCAGGGCGGCGGTTTCGGACGGGGTCTTGCCGACCTTGACGCCGGCCGCCTCGAGGGCTTCCTTCTTGGCCTGGGCGGTGCCGGAGGAGCCGGACACGATGGCACCGGCGTGGCCCATCGTCTTGCCCTCGGGCGCGGTGAAGCCGGCGACATAGCCGACGACTGGCTTGGTCACGTGCTCCTTGATGTATGCCGCGGCCCGCTCCTCCGCGTCGCCACCGATCTCGCCGATCATCACGATCGCCACGGTCTCGGGGTCGTTCTCGAAGGCTTCGAGGCAGTCGATGTGGGTGGTGCCGATGATCGGGTCACCGCCGATGCCGACGCCGGTGGAGAAGCCGAAGTCGCGCAGTTCGAACATCATCTGATAGGTCAAGGTGCCCGACTTCGACACCAGACCGATCTTGCCCGGGCCGGCGATGTCGGCGGGGATGATGCCGGCATTCGACTTCCCGGGGCTGATCAGGCCGGGGCAGTTCGGGCCGATGATCCGGGTGCCCTTGCCGAGGCTGTAGTTGTAGAACTCAGCGGTGTCCTTGACCGCGACGCCCTCGGTGATGACGACCGCGAGGCCGATCCCGGCGTCGATCGCCTCGATGACGGCGGCCTTGGTGAAGGCCGGGGGCACGAAGAGCACCGAGACATCGGCGCCGGTCTGCGCCATCGCCTCGGCGACGGTCCCGAAGACCGGGACCTGCTTGCCCTCGGGGAAGTCGACGGTCGTGCCCGCCTTACGCGGGTTCACCCCGCCCACCACATTGGTGCCCGAGGCGAGCATGCGCGTGGTGTGCTTCAAGCCTTCGGAGCCGGTCATGCCCTGAACGATGACCTTGGAGTTTTCGGTGAGAAAGATTGCCATGGCTGTTGTATGCCGTCCTTATCCCTGGGTCCGTTGCGTTCAGTTGGCCGCGGCGGCGAGTTCGGCGACGCGGCGCGCGGCGCCGTCCATCGTGTCGACGCGCTCCAGCAGCGGAAGGGCAGCCTCATCGAGGATTCGGCGACCCTCTTCGGCGTTATTGCCGTCGAGGCGCACGACCAGCGGCTTGGGCGACTTGCCGTGGCCTTCGAGGATTCCGTAGGCCTTGACGATGCCATCGGCGACCGCATCGCAGGCGGTGATGCCGCCGAAGACGTTAACGAAGACCGCCTTGACCTGCTTGTCCTCGAAGATCACATCGAGGCCGTTGGCCATCACCTCGGCATTGGCGCCGCCGCCAATGTCGAGAAAGTTCGCGGGCTTGGGGTGGGCACCGTCGGCATTCGTGAACTCCTCGCCGGCATAGGCCACGACATCCAGGGTGCTCATGACCAGGCCCGCGCCATTGCCGATGATGCCGACATCGCCGTCCAGCTTGACGTAGTTCAGGTGCCGCTCAATCGCCAGGACTTCCAGCGGGTCGGTCTTGGAGTGGTCGACAAAGGCGTCGTGCTCCGGGTGGCGGAAGTCGGAGTTCTCGTCGATCGAGACCTTGCCGTCGAGGGCGACGATCTCGCCGTCCTCGGTCTTGACCAGCGGGTTGACCTCGACCAAGGTCGCATCCTCGTCGCGGTAAACCCCCCACAGCTTCTGCAGGACGGGCACGATCTTCTCGCCGGTCTCGGCGTCAAAGCGGGCCGCCTCCACGATCTCGCGGGCCTTGGCGTCATCGATGCCGACATTGGGGTCCACCGCGATCCGGGCGAGCGCCTCGGGGCGCTCGACCGCGAGCGTCTCGATGTCCATGCCGCCCTCTTTGGAGCACATGGCGAGATAGCCCCGGTTGGCCCGGTCGAGCAGGATCGAGAAGTAATACTCCTCGGCGATCTTCGCGCCCTGGGCGATCATCACGGTCTTGACCGTGTGGCCCTTGATGTCCATGCCGAGGATCTGCTCGGCATACTCCTGCGCCTCGTCCGCGGTCTTGGCGACCTTGACGCCGCCAGCCTTGCCACGGCCACCGGTCTTGACCTGGGCCTTGACGACGGTGACACCGCCACTCTTGGCGCCGACCGTCTCGGCCGCGGCGCGCGCCTGCTCGGGGGTCGTGGCGACGGCGCCGCCGAGCACGGGAACCCCGTGCTGCTCGAAAAGGTCACGTGCCTGGTACTCGTAAAGGTCCACGCTTGGTCCGTCCTCGCTTGCATCGATGCGGCAGGGGTCGGTCCGAGCCTAAAGGGTTCAGCGCAATGATCCCGACCAGATCATCGGTCGGACGGATCACATGACCCGCCATCCAGCGCTGAAAGTGACCGTTCACGGGCTACCCGCGGGTATGCCGTCAGCCGAGGCCGATCTTCTCCCAGGTCTCGCCCTGGTCGGTGCTGCGCCAGAATCCGCGGAAGCCGTCGGCGGGGATCGCGTAATACCAACTGGCACCCGGCGAAGCCACCCAGCGCCAGCCACGCTCGGGAATCGGCGGCGCCGACGCCGGCACCGTCCAGCTGTGACCGCCATCGTGCGAGACCAGCAGCTGACCGTCACCCGAGCGGCCGCCGGAGGCCGCGACGAGGTTGTCCTCGCCGGTTGCGGCGAAGCTCGCGAAAACGCCAGGACCGAGCAGCGCCGAGCCATCGATCGGCGTGAACTCAGGCTGCTGACCGGAGGACTGCGAAGTCTTCGCGAAGCTCCACTCGCCATCGCCGCTGCGGCAGGCGCGGAAGTCGAGCGCCCCGCCGGAGGCCGCGACATAACTCCCGGGGACATCGCCACACCCGAGGTCGATAGCGGTCATGGTGTCGCCGGCCACGGCATACGCGCCGGCCCCGGACGTGCCGACAGCGGCGACCTGCACGATCGCGGCGCCCTGCAGCGTGAACTCGACATCTGCCGAGTCGGTTGCCTCCGTCATCGAGACGCGACCAATCTCGCGCGTCGCCATATCGTTGATCGTCGTCTTCTGCACGGAGACATCCCCGCTGCACTTGGTGCCGTCACATCCGTCGAGCGCCACCGTCAGGACGGCGTCCGTCCCATTGGTGGCGAGGTCGATGACGGCCTGTCCGTCATGCTCGACACTCTCCCAGTGACTGCCACCGTCGCTGGTCTTCATCAACCGGCCACCGAAGATCCAGCCGACCTCGGGGTTGGCCATCCGGATCCCGGTCAGGGCGTTGTCGGTCCCAACAGAGCTCACCGCACCGCGCCCGGGGCTTTCGACATTGTCGACGCTCGCAACAATATTCCAGGTCTTGCCATTGTCGGTGGATCGGATGACGGTCGCGCAGCCCCTGCCGCTGCAGGTCCCAGAGCCGAGCGCCAGGATGGTGTCCTTGCCGGCATAGCTCATCGACATCAGCGCGAAGTCTTGCGGGACAGGCAAGTTCGTCGGGTTGACCGTTGAGGTCTTGCTCGTGGGGCGCGACGCGGCTGTGGTCGGCTGGGTCACCGGCGTGCTCGTCGACGACGTGCTGGAGGTATGCGGACCGCTCGCGCTGGTCGTCTGGCTCACCGACGTTTGTCGACCCGCGACCCGGTCACCACCATCGCCACCCGGCAGCGAGCCGCGCAGCAGCCAGCCACCGGTTCCGGCGAGCGTGGCCGCGGCGGCGACCGCCGCGGCATACCCGATCCACCGGCGCTGGGGCGCACGGCGAGCCCGGGCCTGGCCGACGATGTCGTGCCAGCGGTCCTCGCCGCCGGGCAGTGGCTCGATCGCGCCGCGTTCTCGGGCGAAGAACTCCTCGATGGGATCGTGGTCGTTCATCGGGCACCCTCCAGTCGGGCCGCGAGACGCTGGCGGGCATCCCACAGATCACGTTTGACGGCCCCCTCGGATTTGCCGAGTTGCCCGGCCACCTGGGCGATGGACAGGTCGGCGAAGTAATGCAGCATGACGGCGGTGCGCAGCCGGTCTGGCAGGGACTGCACGGCATCGCGCACGGACAGATCGCGGGCCAGGTCGTGTTCGGATCCGGTCTCGATGTCGTGACCGACCTTGCCATAGGCCACCTGTTCGCGGCTCTTCTTGCGCCAGTGGTCGCGGATGATGTTCGCGGCGGCGGTGTAGAGCCAAGCGCGCGGCTCGGCGACAGTCCCCCAATGGGCGAGCAGGCGAACGAAGGCCTCGGTGGCCACATCATGGGCGAGGTCGCGGTCGCCGACGAGCTGGGCGCACCAGCCGGCGAGCATGCCGTAGTTGGCGCGGTAGACCTCCCGGACGGCGGCTTCATCCGCGGCCGAACCGCTGACGCCGTTGGCCACAGCCCTCCTATCCCAGCTCAGCCCTCGGGGCACGGCGATCGCGGTCATATGGTGTGGACGCCGCTGGCCGGTCCACGGTTGGGTGCTTTTTCCCCCCGATTACGACCCCGATGGTACGACTCGCGCCTGCCGCCGGCATGCCGTGGCCACGCCGGCCACGCGCGGCGGGAACGCGGCAGCATACCTGCAGGTCAGGGCGGGCTCGGGAGCGACGGGCGAGTTCGAGGCCGGTTATCACGTGGGCAGCATCACGCGGCGGCGAAGGTCCTTGAATTTTGGATAACGAAACGATCACGCTACCGTAGAAAGAACGTCCCCTTCCCGGGCCATCCCCCCAGGCCCCTCCCCCCTAAGGACTTCTTCCATGCGCCGAACCACCGGCAAGCATGCTGTTGCGCGCCCGCGCACCCACGCCCGCGCCCTTGTTCCCGTCGGCGCCGTGGCCCTGGCCGTGAGCCTGTCCGGCTCCGTGGCGGCGGGCAGCGCGACGGCCCACAGCGAGGGCGCGCAGACGCAGGCGATGGCCCTAATCGCCGATCGCGGCGTCGCCGTGGGAGCTGCCGCGCAGCAGATCGCCATCACCCCCGACTTCGCGACGGCTGCCGTCGAGTCGGCCATCGCCACCCGCGAGCAGGGCGCCATGCGGGCCCAGCGCGCCACCCAGGAGCGGGTCGCGATCGCCAAGCGCAAGGCGGCGGCCAAGGCTGCTGCCGCCGCGAAGGCCAAGCGCATCGCCGCCGCGCACCGCTGGGTCAGTCCGGTGAAGCACCCGAACCTCACTTCCAGCTTCGGCTACCGCTGGGGCCGGCTGCACGCCGGCCTCGACTTCGGCGCTGTCGTCGGCACCTCCCTGCACGCCATGTCCTCCGGCACCGTCACCAAGGCAGGCTGGGGCGGCGGCTATGGGATGAAGGTCGAGATCACCTACTGGGACGGCACCGTCTCCTACTTCGCGCACATGAGCCAGATCAATGTCGCTGAAGGGCAAAAGGTCGCACCGGGCGAGTTCGTCGGCAAGACCGGCAACACCGGCCACTCGACCGGCCCCCACCTGCACCTGGAGATCCACCCCAAGGGCGGCGACCCCGTGGACCCCAAGCCCTGGCTCGCCAAGCACGGCCTGAAGTTCTGATTACCCGCAAATAGGTCTGAGGTTTGGCACCAATAGTGGTGCCGAACCTCAGACCTTAAGTGGCGAGAGCCCGCCTCAGTTGGGCCATGAAGGCCGGCCCGTCGGTCCGTAGCCCAATCACCGGGATCCGCAGCACCCGACGCGACCGCAAGGTGATGTCGTTAGCTCGGAGAGCGTCCTCGATCGGGGCCATGCCCACGAAGTGCTGAAAGCCGTCGATCTCCACGACGAGCCCTCCCGGAAACTCGGCGTCGAGGAAGTAGCTGCCGTTGCGGCGACGCACCAACTGTTGGCGTCGGGGTTCGGGCAGGCACGCGGCCCGACACATGCCGGCGAAGTCGAGTTCCCCGAGTGAGTGGGCACCATCGCAGACGTCCAGGATCACTGAGCCCATCAGGGATCTCCTCGGCGAGCGGCGAATGGTCCTCCACTGGTCCAGCAACTCGGCCGGCCTGACGAGCCGTTGCTGCACCGACATGCAGAGGAGCAAGGCGGCTTGCCGATCGCTCGCGGCGAGTTGGGCCGCCCGGATGGTCGCCACCTCCGGCACGGTCCGGGGGATGCCGCGCGCCGCAAACTCTCCAGAGTCGCGCCGCCTCGAGACCCGAACCCCCTCTAAGACCGTGAAATAGGCACCCGGTGGAATCGAAAGGTCGATCACCGAGGGCACAAAGCCGGTCAACCCGTGGACCAGCAGGCTGGAGCTACCGTCGAGCACCCCGCGGCCACCCGTTTCCCACAACGCCCACCAAAAGCAGGCGACGGCTGTGGCATCCAGTCCGACTCGGGCGGTCATGGCCGATCGGGTTGGGGCAAAGAGCAGGGGTCGATCCGAGGCCGACCCTCGGGGCGAGGCGGTCCAGGCCGGCAACGGGCTCCCGAGGATCACGACCGTATGCCGCCCCGCCGCCCGCCAGCGCCCCACCGCGATCTCGGTCTCGATGTCCTTCTTCGTCACGCCGGCCTTGATCAGCATGCGCCGAGTGACGACCCCGCCATAGTTATGCGCGAGAGCGCAGGCGATGGCGGTGCGCTGGTCGCGGCGGCTGGTGGACGGCATACGCAACAGCCTCGCGGAGGCGACCCGACGACGCAGGCCGCCATCCACAGCCCTGTGGATAACTTACGGTCTGAGGTTTGGCACCGCTATTGGTGCCAAAGCTCAGACCTACTTGCCGGTAACTGCTCGCATCAGAGTTTCTCGAGAGGGGCATAGCGCAGCAGCAGGCGCTTGACGCCGGCGTCGCCGCCGAAGTCGACGTGCACCTGGGTGCGGTCGTCGGCGCCATCAATGCGGGTGACGGTGCCGAGCCCGAAGCTGTCGTGGCTGACGCGATCACCGACCTTGAGCGCGAGCAGCGGCTTGGTGCCTGGCGAGCGCACGCCGGGGCGGGCGGCGAGCCGAGCGAGGGAGGGCGCGCTCATGCGCTGACCCAGCGATGAGCCGGTGCGCTCCCAGTCGATCAGCGGGTGCGGGATCTCATCGAGGAAGCGGCTGGGTGGGTTGTATTGCGGTGCGCCCCAAGCAGATCGGACGCTCGCGCGGCTGATGTGCAGGCGTTCGCGGGCGCGGGTGATGCCGACATACGCCAGCCGGCGCTCCTCCTCCAACTCCTTCGGATCGCCGAGCGAGCGCTGGTGCGGGAAGGTGCCGTCCTCCATACCGGTGAGGAAGACGACCGGGAACTCCAGCCCCTTGGCGGTATGCAGGGTCATCAGAGTGACGACTCCCCCACCGTCCTCAGCGTCTGGGATCTCGTCGGCGTCGGCGACGAGCGAGACCTGCTCAAGGAAGTCGTCGAGGGATATCACCTCGCCGGTCTCGGCGCGGACCTCATCGAACTCCCGGGCCACGGAGACGAGTTCATGGAGATTCTCGACGCGCGTCTCGTCTTGTGGGTCTCGGCTGGCGCGCAGCTCGCTCAGATAGCCGGAACGGTCGAGCACCGCCTCCAGCAACTCGGCCACCCCCGCATCCTCGTCATCGCGCACCACCCGCAAGGACTCCAACAGCCCGGTGAAGCCCTCGATCGCCGCCACCGAGCGCGTGGCGATGCCCGGCGCGTCAGCAGCCCGACCCAGGGCGGCCACGAACGGGATGCGCTCGCGTTCGGCGAGCGCCGAGACGGCCGCCTCGGCGCGATCACCGATCCCGCGCTTGGGCACATTGAGGATGCGCCGCAGGTTGATCGTGTCCTCGGGATTGGCAAGCACCCGCAGATAGGCCAGGGCGTCCTTGATCTCGCGCCGCTCATAGAACCGGGTGCCGCCGACCACCTTGTAGGGCAGCCCGACTCGAACGAAGACCTCCTCGATCGCCCGCGATTGCGCGTTCGTGCGATAGAAGACGGCGACATCCTTGGGCTTGACGTCGTGATCGTCGCCGAGGCTGTCGATGCGCCGAGCGACGAAGGCGGCCTCGTCATGCTCGGAGTCCCCGACATAGCCGACGATTGCCGCGCCATCGCCCGCCTCGGACCACAGCTTCTTGTCGCGGCGGCCCTGATTGGTGCTGATGACCGCATTGGCGGCCTTGAGGATGGTCTGGGTCGAGCGGTAATTCTGTTCCAGCAGAATGACTCTCGCGTGGGGGTAGTCCTGCTCGAACTCTTCGATATTGCGGATCGTCGCGCCGCGGAAGGCATAGATCGACTGGTCCGCGTCCCCGACGACCACCAACTCACCGGCGGGCACCGCGTGGGGGGAGCCCTCGGCATACCCGCTGCTCCCGGGGCCACCGACGAGTTCGCGAACCAGGGCGTATTGGGCCTGGTTGGTGTCCTGATATTCGTCGATGAGGATGTGCCGGAAGCGGCGGCGGTAGTGCTCGGCGACATCGGGGAAGGCTTGCAGGATGTTGACCGTCGTCATGATGAGGTCATCGAAGTCGAGCGCATTGGCCTGGCGCAGCCGGCGCTGATAGGTCGAATAAGCCTCGGCGAGCAGCCGCTCATGGTGGGTGCCGGTCTCCTCGGACCCGACCCGGGCGGCATACGTCTCCTCGTCCACCAATTCGTTCTTGAGGTTGGAGACCTGGTGGCTGAAACTACGCGGGTTGTAGCGCTTGGGGTCCAGATCCATATCGCGCAGGACCAGCGCCATCATGCGCTGGCTGTCGGCTGCGTCATAGATCGAGAAACTCGACTTCAGTCCGACCTTGCCCGCCTCGCGCCGCAGGATTCGCACGCACGCGGAGTGGAAAGTCATGACCCACATCGCCTTCGCGCGCGGCCCCACCAGGCCCTCGACGCGCTCGCGCATCTCGGCGGCGGCCTTGTTGGTGAAGGTGATGGCCAGGATCTGCCCCGGCTGTGCGCCGCGGTGACCAAGCAAGTAGGCGATGCGGTGCGCGAGAACCCGGGTCTTGCCCGAGCCCGCGCCCGCGACGATCAGCAGCGGCGGCCCGTCGTGGACGACCGCCGCGCGCTGCTGCGGGTTGAGCCCCGCGAGCAGCTCCTCCGGGTCCTTCGCGGCGGGTGAGGTATGCCGCCCGCTCCCGCCCCGCTCCCCGGTCCCCGCTGCGGGTGCGCGCGCCGGACCCTCCGCGGTCATCGCCCAGGTCGGGATGCCCGCGGCGTCGACCTCGTCGGACCATCCGCCGGGCATGTCGAACAGGGTGCTCATCGTGTCTCACACCCTATGTCGACCCGCCGACAACCCCTGCCGCCAACGCCGACCGGCAGGCTCGTGTGAGCGACCAGACTCCGGCGAATGTGATCCAGTCCCTCGCCACCGCGCCGGTCCGTCCCTACCGTGGGTTACATGACCTTCTCGATCGTCGCGCGCGAGGGCACGGCCTATGGCGTGGCCGTGGCCAGCAAGTTTCTCGCTGTCGGGTCCGTGGTGCCGGCGGCTCGTTTGGGCACCGGCGCCGTCGCGACGCAAGCGATGGCCCGCGTCGCCTATAAGACGGAGCTGCTCAGCGCTATGACCCGCGGCGCCACCGCCTCCCGCGCCCTGGCCGGCGCCACCGCAGAGGACCTCAAAGCGGGCAGCCGCCAGGTGGGCGTGGTCGGCGCGAAGGAGGCGGCCACTTTCACGGGCTCCGAATGTCACCCGTGGGCGGGCGGGCTGACTGGGTCGGCGGAGGACACGGCATACGCCATCCAGGGCAATCTGCTCACCGGACCCGAGGTCATCGAGGCGATGGAGAGCGCCTATCTCGAGGCGGCGGGTCGGCCGTTCACCCGTCGGCTGGTCGCCGCTCTGCTCGCGGGGGACGCCGCCGGCGGCGACGCCCGAGGCCGCCAGAGTGCTGCCGTGTATGCCGTGGCCCCCCGCGCCGGCTACGACCACAGCGGCATCCTCGCGGACCTGCGAGTCGACGACGATCCGCAGGCGCCGACCGAGCTGGCCCGCATACATCGGCTCCATGAGCTGTATTTCGGTGCGCCAGAAGACGTTCGACCGCTGACTGGCGATCTGGAGCAGGAAGTGCGGACTCGGCTGGACGCGCTCGGACTCCGCGGCGGGCGCACCGCCGAAGACCTCGCCGCGTGGATGGGACGGGTCAATCTCGAAACTCGGTTGACCGCGGACGGCATCGACGCTCGGGCCCTGCAGGAGCTGCGGGCGGCGACCTAAACCCCTGGGCCCTGTCGGCCCGCCCGCCTACGCTCGAGGCATGCGCCTGATCCCACCGAAATCGAGCCTGCAGCGCAGTTATCTCGATGAGTTCGACGGCGACGCGTATGGCTGAGAAGGAGCCTGGTGGCTGGCGATGGATCTGGTGATCGCTCGCGGCCCTGGGGTGCCAAACGGCTTGGTCATCCCGGGCGGCCTTGTCGTGGAACGCTTTTCGCGCTCCCCCGGTCCGGGTGGCCAGTCGGTCAACACCACTGATAGCCGGGTGGAGATCGAGCTCACCCTGGACGCCCTGGACCCGCTGTTGACCGAAACCCAGCGCCGCCGGGTGCGATCGCGCATCCCGGCGCTGGCGGCTGACGGGCGCATCGTTGTCGTCGCGCGCGAACACCGATCCCAGCACCGCAACCGAGTCGCCGCCCGCGAGCGCCTGGCCGAGACGCTGCGCGCCGCCCTTGCTCCCCCGCCCCCGCCTCGCCGCGCGACGAAACCGACCCGCGGTTCCCAGGAGCGCCGGCTGGAAGCCAAGCGCCAGCGCGGCCAGACCAAGGCCACCCGCGCCCGCCCGCCGCGCGACGCCTGAAGTCCCAGATGGCTGAAGTCCCGGGCGCCTCCCATTTCTCTCCGGATGCCGAAAGTGTGCGCTTGACCCTGCTTCTGCGCAGGGGGTAAGCGCAAGGTTCTCGGGCGAAGCTTCTTCACGCCCCCAGAGCGATCGTTGTAACCACGGTTACAATCTGGTCATGTCGCCCGCCGCGCCAGCCCCGGAGTGGGTCTTCCTCACCTACTCCCTCCCCCGCACGCCGTCCGCGCCCCGCCTGGCCCTCTGGCGAACGTTGCGCCGATTGGGTGCAACTCAACTCGTCAACGGACTCGTCGCACTGCCCGCGACGGATCCCACGCGCGAACAATTCGAGTGGGCCGCCGAGGGGGTCGTAGCGGCCGGTGGCTCCGCAGGCGTGTGGTTGGCTCGCCCGACGACAAGGGCGCAGATCCGTGACCTGGCGACGACGATGAGCCAGGCGCGCGCCGCCGAATACCTAGCCCTTATCGACGAAGCGGAACTGGCCCGCGCTGCTCACCCGAGTGACGGGCGCAAGGCCCTGGTGCGGCTGCGCCGGGAGAACCACAAGATCCGAGCTCGCGACTTTTTTCATCCGCAGGAGCGGGACCTCGCCGCCGCAGCCTTGCGTCATCTCGCCCAGCATCTTGGCGCCGCCGATGCCGACGTGCCCGTGACGGCAAGCTCCGGGCGGGGTGCCCGGTGAAATGGGCCACCCGACCCGGGATCCACATCGACCGCGCTGCCTGCGCCTGGCTCATTCGTCGGCATGTGGACCCCAGTGCTGAGTTCATCTTCGTCGACGATGTCGACGATGTCCCGCCGACAGCGACCGCCTTCGACATGCGCGGCGTTGAGTTGAGCCATCACGGCCACGACTGCACCTTCGAGACCATCTTGCGGCGTTACGCCCTTGATGACCCGGTCCTCTGGCAGATTGCCGCGATCGTGCACGAGGCCGACCTGGCCGACGACGCACATGACGCTCCCGAGGCAGCTGGCTTCGACCTGATCGTCCGTGCCCTGTCGGCCGCTCTGGGAGACGAGCGCGCCATAGAGCGCACCCGTGAAATGTTCGACGCCGTCCACGACTTCTTGCGCCAGCCGCTCCTCGAGGGAGGGGCCCGGCCGTGAGGGGGAAAGGCGCGACGTCATACCCCGGCGGGAAGCCACGCGCGCGTGGCTCGCCATCTCCCTGCAAACCTTCGGCGGCCCCGCCGGCCAGATCGCGGTGATGCAACACAAGCTGGTGGACGAAAAGCGCTGGATCGGTCAGAAGCGTTTCCTCCATGCCCTGAACTACTGCATGCTGCTGCCCGGTCCGGAGGCCCAACAATTGGCCATCTACGTTGGCTGGCTGCTCAATGGCACCCTCGGCGGCCTGATCGCCGGCACGCTCTTTGTCTTGCCCGGGCTGATCGCTCTGCTCGCCCTTTCTGCGCTATATGTCGGTGCCGGCTCCACCACGGTCGTCGCAGGGCTGTTCGCGGGCTTGGCCCCAGCCGTGATCGCCATCGTGGTCCATGCCGTCCATCGCGTTGGAAAGCGTGCCCTCTTCCATCCCGCCCTCGTGGGGCTGGCCGTGGCCGCCTTCCTGGCGCTCACCCTTTTCAAGGTGCCCTTCCCCCTGGTCATCCTCGCGTCGGGCCTGGTCGGCTGGGTGCTCGGGCGACGGATTCCCGCGGTGCAAGCGGGGCCGAAGGGTCATGGGGACTCTTCCGGCGCGGCACCGCTGATCAGTGACGACGCCCTCCATCACGAACCGCCATCGGGTCGGCGAGCGCTCCGCATACTCCTCGTCGGCCTGGCGATGTGGTTTGTCCCGGTAGCCATCGCCGCTGCGCTCTTTGGCCGCGGGAGCGTCTTCGTGGATCAGGGCTTGTTCTTCTCCGGGGCCGCGGTGGTCACCTTCGGCGGGGCGTATGCCGTGCTGTCCTATGTCGCGCATCAGGCGGTGACCGTCTTCGGCTGGCTCAAGGCGGGCGAGATGGTCCGCGGACTAGCGCTGGCCGAGACGACCCCCGGGCCGCTGATTATGGTGGTGCTCTTCGTGGCCTTCGTCGGCGCCTACCGTCATCCGGGGTCGCTGGATCCGTGGGTCGCCGCCGTCCTGGCGTCGCTTCTGGTCACCTGGGTGACCTTCGTCCCCTGCTTCCTGTTCATCTTCCTCGGGGCCCCGTATGTCGAGCGGCTGCGCGACAATCACCACCTTTCGTCGGCGCTGACCGGGATCACCGCTGCCGTGGTGGGGGTGATCGCGAACTTGGCGGTCTTCTTCGCCCTCCATAACCTCTTCGATGCGTCGCGGGCGGTGCGATGGGGGCCCGTGCACCTCGACCTGCCGCTGCTGAGTTCATGGGATCCCGTGGCCTTCGGCATCACGGGCTTGGCGCTCACGCTGATCTTCTGGCGCGGCTGGTCGACCCTGCGCACGCTCGGCGTATGTGCAGGCCTGGGCCTGATCGCCAATCTCCTCACCTGATGTGCTCACTGCGCGACCTGTGGCCGGGGATCATGCACAATCTGCCCGGCTGTCACCCCAGCAGGCTCGCGAGCGTCGCGCGGTAGGCCGCGAAGGCCGCCCGCCCCTGGTCGGTCAGGGCCGCGGTGGTGACCCGTCCGGACTTCTGGGTCACGACATACCCGGCCTCCTCCAGCTTGCGCAGGTGGGTGATCAGATTGCCCGGGGTGAGATCGAGCACCTCTTGCAGCCGAGGGAAGGACAGGCTGTCGGCGGGGCCGAGGGCGGCGAGCGCCACCATGATCCGCAGCCGGACCGGCACGTGGATGACGGGATCGAGCTCGGTCATGTCGTGGCCCGGCGCCGCGCCATCAGCAGCCAGCTGGCCGCCACCAGCAAGCCGCCACCACCGAGCACGGCGCCGACGAGCAGGGCCCCGACCGGCCCGGCAAAGCCCGCTCCCGAGGCGACGAGCACCAACCACGCGCCGAGCGCTGCCATCGGACGCACCCCCCACAGTGCCGCCCCGAAGAGATACATCAGCCCGGTGATGAGCAGCGGCCCGCAGGTGGCGAAGACGCCAATCGCCGGTGGCGGCGCGTCGGCGCGGGCGATGGCGCCGAGGATCGCGAAGTAGCCGACGAACCCGAGCGCCCAGCCCGCGCCATACAGCCCGCCCTGCCACGAGCTCGCGCCAGCGATCCCCGCCGTGGCCTGCTGGGTGCGCCAAGCCGTGACCGCGGCAGCCGCGGCCAGCAGGACGCTGAACAGGATGCCGGAGGCAGCGCCGGGGCCGACGTACGGCTCCTGGCCGCGAACCTGCAGCCAGATGCCGCCCAAGCCGACCAGCAGCGCGACACCCCAGGCGCCCAGCTGTTCGTGCAGGCGGGTGTCAAAGGCCACCCGCACTCGGTCCTCCTGGACCTGCAGGAGTGCGAGCGCCTCGGCCGGATCGAAGTCCTCGCTCACCGACGGCTGCCGAGGATGCAGCCAACCCCGGCCACCAACAGCGCCAGGCCGCCGCCGAGGCCGGCCGCGGTCGGTGCGGGCCACCAGCCGAGGAGTCCGCCGCCGGCGGCGGCGCCACCGATCAGCACGCACGCCATCGCGACCGCCCCCAGAAGCCGGATCCGGAAGGCGCGCATCATGGGCAGGAAGTGCAGACCGACGATCGCCAGCGTGACGCTGGAGAGGTATGCGGGGTGGCCGGCGCGGTTCAGCAGCGCGGCGCTGCCCACGATGGCGATGACTTCGGCCAGGACGGCCCCCCAGTAGATCCCGCGGGCGCGCGGATCGACCGACAGGGTCGGCCGGCCCGGAGTGCGGCGGATATTCAGCGCGGCGAGCACCGTGACGGTGATCGCGACCAGCGAACCGGCCACGAGCAGGCCCCCGATTTCGCCACCCTGCTGGCCCCACCCGAACCACATCATCGATGCGCCGGCGAAGATCGCGCCGCAGATCGCCGTGTCCTTCCGGACGGAACCGGCCGATGAAGCGGCGGTCATGGGGGTTTCGGTAGCGAAGGTCGTGCTCATGGAGTGCCTCCCGCGAGATCTGCGCCTGCGACTTTGTGTCACAAACTTTGTGTCACAAACCTTGCCCGACTTTGCGGGGCAAAGTCAAGCGCTGCGGGTCAGAATTTTGCCGGCGCAGCGGCGCGGTCGCCACCCTGCATACGGTTGACATATGACAGAGGTGACCGTCCGCGACGCGGAGCCCGGGGATGTGGCCCGGATCGTGCAATTCGTCCGGGACTTGGCGCTCTTCGAGAAGGAACCGGACTCGGCTCGCGCGACCGAGGCCGACTTCCGCGCGGCTCTCTTCCCCGCGGAGGGGGCGCCCACGGCATACGCCCTGATCGGCGAGATCGACGGTGCGCCAGCGGGGATGGCGTTGTGGTTCCTCACCTTTTCGACCTGGGAGGGCCGCCCCGGCATCCACCTGGAGGATCTGTATGTCGATCCCGCCGCCCGCGGGTCCGGCCTCGGTGGGGCGCTGCTGCGGCGGCTCGCGGCGACCTGTCTGGAGCGGGACTACCGCCGCCTGGAGTGGTCGGTGCTGCGCTGGAACACCCCGGCCATCGACTTCTATGACGCCCTCGGCGCCACCCCGCAGGATGACTGGTTGGGATATCGGCTCGATGGCGACGCCCTCACGCGCGTCGGCCACCAGCGACCGCGCGGTGATTAGAGTCGAGGAATGCCACAGACGACGGCCCTGACCGTGCCCCGCCACGGGGCGAGCGATGTTCTGACCGCGACCACGATCGACGTGCCGGCGCCGGGCCCCGGGCAGGCCCAGGTCGAGGTCGCGGCGGCCGGGGTCAACTTCATCGATGTCTATCAGCGCCAAGGCGTCTATCCCATGCCCGTGCCCTTCACGCTCGGGCTGGAGGGGGCTGGCGTGGTGGTGGCCGTCGGCGAGGGGGCTGAGGTCGCCGTGGGTGACCGCGTCGCGTGGGCGATGCAACCCGGCAGCGCGGCTGGTCTGGCGAATATTGCTGCGGCGCAGCTCGTTCCGGTGCCCGATGGGCTTGATCTGTCGGTCGCGGCGGCCGCGATGTTGCAGGGCATGACCGCGCACTATCTCGTGAACTCGACCTATGCCGTGCAGCCCGGCGATATCGCGCTGGTGCATGCAGCGGCGGGCGGCGTCGGGCAGTTGCTCGTGCAACTCATCACCACCAAGGGTGGGCATGTCATCGCGACAGCCGGCAGCCCGGAGAAGCTAGAGATCGCCCGGCGCCTGGGCGCCGAGACGCTCATCAATTACCGCACCGAGCCGGACCTGGCCGGGGCGGTGCGCCGCGCGACCGGCGGGGCGGGCGTGCACGTCGCGTATGACGGGGTGGGCAAGGACACCTTCGACGCCTCGCTCGCGTCGCTACGGCCGAGGGGCATGCTCGCCCTCTTCGGCGGCGCGTCGGGCCAGGTGCCCCCCTTCGACATCCAGCGCCTCAACGCGGCCGGCTCGGCCTTCCTGACTCGCCCGAGCTTGGCGGCCTACCTGCAGAGCCGGGACGAATTGCTGTGGCGCGCCGGCGAAATCCTCGCGGCGCTGGCCGACGGGTCCGTGGAGTTGGAGATCGGAGGTCGCTGGCCGCTGACGGAGGCCGCCACGGCATACGACGCCCTCGAAGCCCGCCGCACCACCGGCAAGCTGCTCCTGATCCCCTGATCGATCGTCGGCGACGTCACTCATTTTTCTCCGGATGCCGGAAGTCTGCGCATAACCCCTGCTCTAAAGCAGCGGCAAGCGCAGACTTCCGGCATCCGGAGAGAATCGTGCAATCCGGTCCCGGGAGACGGTCGGGCGGAGGGGTCAGGCCTCGGCGGAGGAGGTCTCCCAGAGGGCGGCGACGGCGGTGTTGAGGATGCCGAGAACGCCGGCGTAGTCGATCAGGTTGGTGTCGCCCGATCCCTTGCGGGCCTTGGCTGCGGCCATCTCGGCCGTGGCGGCGCAGGCTAGCGCGACGGCGAGCTTGACGCCGATCTTCGCATGGTTGAGCGAATCGCCTTGCGACTCTTTGATTCCTACGAGCGCGAGCCCGGTGAGCACCTGGAAACGCGCGCCCCACACAACGACCGACAGACCCATCCCGGACTCGACCCGGCGGGCGCGCAGGCTGATCCAGCCACCGACGATGCACGCCATCCCGATGAGGTGGACGAGCACGAGGACATTGGTCAGGATCTCCATGCCCAGCACCCTAGGTCAGCAGCCTGACCGGACCGCGCAGGCTATGCGGGTGGCGTGATCGATGCCATGTCCACGAGCATCGCGGGAGCGTCGAGGGTCAGCTCCCACGGACTGCCGCCACGCAAGGTCACCGGCGGCCCCACTGGCGAATAGACCTCTGCCACATCGGCATCCACCCATAGCGTGGCATCGTCAAGCGGGAGGGCGTGCGGGTGCGGACCGGGCACGTGCAGCATCCCCGTTGCGCCGGTGACCACCCCCGCCGAGGGGAGGGTATGACGCCCGCTCACCACCTGCTGCGGCTCCCGACCGCGCGTGAGGACCGCCTGGGCGCCGGCGTCGACCGCGCTGCGCACCTCCCCCTCATGCAGGCTCAGCCGCCGCGGCAGCGTGAGGCAGCCGGCCACCGGAACGGATTGATCGTGGCGCTCATGCGCTTTGATCCAGCCAAAGAGCAGTGGTCCGTCATCGGTCGAAACCGCCTGTGGCGCATAAAAACTGGGACCCTCATCCAGCAAACCCCACTGCTCCCCCACGAAGCTCGGATGCTCGCCACCGTCGACCAATGCTCCGCGCACCCACACGACCTCGCGCAATTGCTCCTCAAACCAGCAGGACAGCACCAACACCACGGCGCCATCAATCTCCACAACCTGCGGGCACTCCCAGATCTGCGCCGGCGGCAGCGATTCCAGGACGGGATCGGTCGATGTCGCCAGCAGTCCCTCGAACTGCCATGCCATGAAGTCGTCACACGAAAACACCAATGCGGCAGCGCGCCCATCGCTCAGGCCAGCCCCGAGCAAGGCCCACCGCCGGCCCTCCCAGAGGAAGAGGAAGGGGTCGCGCATAATCGCGACGCCAGCATCGGTCGGCGTCTGCGCCACCACGATCGGTTCCGACCAGGTGAGCAGATCCGAGGAGCCCCAGCGCAGGCATACGGTGCTTTGTCCGGAGGAGTCGGCAACGCCGGAATAGACCACGGCCGGCCGGTCGAGACCGGAAGCGAAAACCCCTGACCAGCAACCGAACTCATCAGGCCCAGCATCCGACGGCCCAAACGCAACCGGGTGTTCGGTCCACGTCCCCAGGTCCTCGCTGCTGACGTGCCCCCACTGAATCCGGTTGTGGACGGGCGCCTCGGGGTTGTGCTGGAAGAAGACATGCCAACGCCCGTCGCGGTAGGTCACGCCATTGGGGTCGTTGAGCCACCCATGAGACGGGCGGATGTGATAGCTCGGCAGCACACGAACCACCCTAATGAACGAGCCCTCAGACGAGCTTGCGACCCATCGCCCAGGTGGTCAGTTCGTGGCGCGAGGACAGCTGCAATTTCCGCAGCACCGAGGAGACATGGGTCTCGACCGTCTTGATCGAGATGAAGAGCTCCTTGGCGACTTCCTTGTACTGATAGCCGCGGGCGATCAGCCGCATAACTTCTCGTTCACGCTGCGAGAGGCGGTCGAGTTCCTCGTCCACCTCGGCGATCTCCCCCGCGGAGGCGCCGAAGGCATCGAGCACGAAGCCCGCGAGCCGCGGCGAAAAGACTGCGTCCCCATCGGCCACGCGCCGGATCGCCGTCGCCAGATCCGTGCCGGTGATCGACTTCGTGACATAGCCGCGCGCGCCCGCACGGATCACCGCGATGACATCATCGGCGGCATCCGAGACTGAGAGCGCGAGGAACCGAATCGGTTGTCCCGCAAGCGATTCCTGCGCAACACAGCCCTGCAGGACGTCGACACCGCCCCGTCCGTTGCCACCGGGCAGGTGCACATCGAGCAGCACGACATCCGGCTGGGTCGCGCGCACGATCTTGATCGCGTCATCGACATTGGGGGCCTCGCCGACGATATCCAGGCGACCGGGGGCGACCTCGGTCAGTTCGGCCTTGACCCCCGTCCGAAACATCTTGTGGTCATCGACGATGACGACGCGCACGGGCGCCGGTGTGGGGGTGGTCATGCTTTGCCTCCGGGGGTCGGGATCGGCAGGGTTAAGGTCCATTCGGTGCCGGGATCGAGTCGGCGCACCGTCGCGCTGCCGCCCGCGCGCGTCATACGGCCGATGATCGACTCGCGCACACCGAGCCGGTCCTCGGGAATGTGCTCGGGGTCCAGGCCCGGGCCATGGTCGCGGATAAAAGCTTCAATGCCCGTGGGTGCCGCCTCGACATAGACCGCGACCGGCGGTTCCCCATGGCGCACAGCATTATTCAGCGCCTCGCGCAGCGCGCGCACCAGCGCGTGCGAGCGCTCGTCCATCTCGGCTTCGCCAGTGACCACGACATCGATGGGTATGCCGTGCGCCATCTCGATCTCGTCCGCCACCGCGCCGATCGCCGCCTCCAACGAGGTCTCGGCGTCGATATCCCCGCCATAGAGATACGAACGCAGCTCGCGTTCTTGCACACGCGCGAGGGTCGCCACGCGGCTCGGATCGGTGGCCTGACGCTGGATCAGCGCCAGGGTCTGCAGCACCGAATCGTGCAGGTGCGCCGCGATATCGGCCCGCTCGTCGGCCCGGGCTTTCGCGCTTTGCGCGGCTCCGTGATCGCTCCACAAGCGCACGACGAGCGGCGCCAGCAACAAGACGAGACCGAGGAGCACGACCACGGTCGCGACCGCGATATCTGAGGCCTGACCGATCGACTGCCCCCGACTGAGGAGCACGATCGTCCCGATCGCGATGGCCACGGCCCCGACGCCGAGCCGGGCAATGGCCGGCCAGCCGGACCGGCGCCCGAGCCACCGATTGCGTTGTGCCGCATCGGCACTCGTCAAGCCAATGACCGCCACCGCGCCGATCGCCACGACCGGAATGACCAGGCTGAGACGCGGCCCGATGCTTTTCGCCAGCCCCGCGAGCAAGCCGAGCACGACCAGGCCCAGCCCGATGATCACGATCGCCCGCGTGCGTAACGCTCCCCCGGCCTCGGCCGGCGCCGGAACATCCACGGGCGGCGCCGCCGGGTCAATGGTGGTGCTCGCCTCCGCCTGCGGCGTCAGCGCCCACAGCAGGACGTAGCCGACGAATCCCGGCCCGGCCAGCGCCAGCAGCGCCATCCCCGCCCGCACCCACAGAACCGGCAGCCCGAGATGCTCGGCGAGCCCTCCGCATACCCCGGCCACCCAGCGCTCACCGGTGGGCCGAGTCATTCGCGGCCGCACGGGCGCGACGCCGGCGGCGGGCGCGTAGGGGACGGTCATACGGTCAAGTCTTGCCCATCAATCACCGGTCCGGCACGCATCAGCCCCCCTTTCGGGGTCGACCTCAGGGATCGCCCAGGGTCGGGCCGCATAGCGACGCGCGGCCGCGTGGCAGAGTCTGGAGTGATGACCACCACGCCACCCGCGTCGTCGCGGCCCAGCGACACGCAACGAGTGCTGGCCGACCTCGAAGCATCCATCGACCGGCTCGGGCTGCGGCGCACCGATGAGACCTGGGTCGCCGGCGTCTGCGATGGCGTCGCCGTGCGCCTTGGGATCGATCCGGTCGTCGTGCGCGTCGGGTTCATCGTCCTGACGCTTTTCGGGGGGCTCGGTGTCGCCGCGTATGCCGTGCTCTGGCTGACCATGCCCGCCCCGGATGGCGTCAGCATCCTGCGCCGGATGAGCGAGGGTCCCGGGCCCATTGTCGCGTTGGCGGCGCTCGCGGGCACCGCGTTGGGGGCGCTGATTCTCACGGGCGTCTATTTCGGTTCCAGCAGTTGGGGTTTCGGGCAGTTGGTGCTCGTGCTGGGCGCGGGTGTGGTTGCCTATGCGCTGATGCGTCGGGGGCATTCGTCGTCCGGACCGGCCCCCGTGGGTCAACCCCCGACCACTGCCCAGGAAGTTGCTCCAGAACCCCTTCTCGCCCCGCCACCGGCAACGCCGATGCTTGCACCGGACCTCCAGCACGCCGCGGCCTTTGATGACGTCTGGCCGTCCGCCGCGGGCCCCACGGCAACCGCCATACCGCTCGCCTCGACGGCGATTGCGCCCTCCTCCTGGGCGGCGCCCGCGCCCACCGCCGCGAGGTCGGGTCTGCCGGTGAGCGAGGCTGGCGCCTTCCCCGAGACTGGCCACCCGTCATACACCGAGCAGGCCACGATCCCACGGCCTACCACTCCGCGTCGCCCGACGCGGCTGCGCCGCCGTCGCCTCAGCCCATATGTCGCGCTGAGCTTGACCGGCTTGGCGCTGGCGATCATCACCACCGGCGCCCTGTTGACCGATGCCGAGGGCTGGGCCGGACATGGCGTGACGATCGGTTTCGCGGCGGCGCTCGGCGTCGTCGCGCTGATCCTGGTCGTCGCGGGGGCCACCGGCCGGCGCGGTGGACTCAGCACTCTCCTCGCGCTCCTCCTGGCGCTGGGCACCGGAGCGAGCGCGGTCGCGGCGGATCCGATGTGGTCGGGGGGTGTCGGTGACCGGTATTGGTCGCTCGCCGCGCCCCAACCCAGCGACGGCTTCCGTCTCGGGGTCGGCGGCGCAACCCTCGACCTCGGAGACCTGGCCCGCACCTCCACCGACAAGGCCCCGCTGCATGTCCCAGTCCGCATCGGCGTGGGCGAGGTGCGGATTCTCCTGCCCGCTGACGCGACAGTGCGCGTCATCGCGAACATCTCGGCCGGCAATGTCTACCGCGCCGATTCCGTGGACCAGGCGACCCCGCTGCACTACGACCAGACCTTTGGCTCCGGGACCCCGGACGTCACGGTCGACATCAGGATGCACGTCGGGGACGTGCGGATCGAGGGGGGCGCGTCATGAGCACCGACCCCTCAACGACGCAGCGCTATCGCACCGGCCCGGCCATCGGGACCGTCCTGCTTGGCCTCAGCCTCCTGGCCCTCGCCGGCGTCACCTTGTGGGCGCAGCTAGGCCACGGATCCATCGCCTATGCCGTCGCCGCGCCGTATGCGCTCGTCGGCGCCGGCCTGGTGTTGGCGGCTATTGGCGCTCTCGCGGCCATCGCCCGTCGGCGGCCGCCCGCCAGCTGAGCCATTGCCCACCGCGCAGCAGGGGCGCCCGCTCTTCCTCGGCCAGGGTGCTGTCGGCGATCCAGGCGCACTCGGCCGTCGTTCCGCCCGCATCGTGCACCACGAGTGGGCCGGGATGCGGGACCGTCGCGGCATATACCAGCCGCACGACCTGGTAGTCCTCCCACTCCCCCGACGGCGCCTGCCCGATCCAGTGCGAGGTGACGACATCGAGCAGGTGAATCTCGGCGAGATGCTGCCCGGTCTCCTCCCACACCTCGCGGCGCACGGCCACCGACGGATCCTCGCCACGGTCGATGCCGCCGCCGGGCAAGGTCCATCGTCCGGCCGCTCCTCGCACCGATGGCGCCAACCGCGTCAGCAGCGTCTCGTCACCGCGAGGAATCACGGCATACGCCGCAATCCGTTGCACGACAATGGGTTCCACCCCGTCGGGCAGGATCTCGCCGGTCGCCGTCGGCGCCCAGGTCGTATGCCGATCGCCCCCGTCCACCTCGGCGACCACCGCGAGCCGGATGGTCACCCCATCGCTGCCGGGTGGGGTGAAAGCGTGGGTCACGCCGGTCAGATTCCACCCGCGGGCTTGCAATTGCTCGCTCGGGTCGGCGCCGTGGGGCAGGACGAAGGACGCGACGGTATCGCCGGTGAGGGTCACCCCCTCGATGCGAATGTCCCTAGTCATCGGCTCGCACCTGCCCGTTCGTATTCGGCGATCGCCTTCTCCAACACGGCGGTCCATGTCTGCTCCGGCGCCACGGTGAGATTGTGAGCCCGGATTCGCTCGCGCAGGTCTTCGTCGGCGACCAGCTTGCGTCCCGCGGCCACCAGGCCGGCATCGTCCCTCGCGAGCAGCCCGTTCACGCCATCGATCACGAAGTCGGCAACTCCGGAGGTGGACATCGCGACCACCGGCAGCCCGGCGGTGCGCGCCTCCAAGGCCGCGATGCCGAAAGCCTCCATCCGGGTCGGCGCGAGGTAGATGCCGCCCGCGAGATAAGCGTCGGCGAGGTCCGCGCGTGCGACCCGCCCGGGCAGATCGAGCCAGGTGCGGTGGCGGCGGTGGGTCGCCCGCGTCATACCCAGCAACGGGCCGTCGCCGAAGACGGTGGCGCGGGTGCGCGCGGGGTCCGCGGCGTGGATCTCGCCGAGCATGCCCACCAAGGCGGGGACGCGTTTGCGGGGCGCGAACCGCAGGGCGCTCATCAGCCGCACCTGATCGCGAGGTCCTGGCACGACGGCCTCGGGAGCCCAGCGGCTCGGATCGATGCCATTGGGAAGCACCGCAACCTTAGCCCCGTGGTCCGCCGCTGCCTCGACGAGCCCGGCTGCCATCTTCGATACGGCCGACAAGGCCGCTCCCCGCTGGGCCCAGCCCGCGATACGTCCGAGCCGGCGCTGGGCCAGGACCGCCGAACGGCCCAACACACAATGCCAGGTGATCGCCGTCGGCAGGCCGAGCTCGAGCGCGAGCTCAGTCAGGTCGGCGGCAAAGGGGGAGATGACACCCATATGGACATGAGCGACATCGAATTTCGCCAGTTCATCGCGAATCAGCCTGGGCGCCAACGGATTCACCGGCAAGTCGAAGGGCAGCGGCACCGTGACCCGGTGCACGATGGCGCCCTCGTCCTCGCTGACGGCAATATTGCGCAGCCCGCGACCCGCGCCCTCGGCCGGCGTCGCGGTATAGACGTGCACCTCATGGCCGACCCCCGCGAGCGCGCGCCCGAGGTCACGCACCTGCGTCTCGATCCCGCCAAGGCGCGGCGGGTAGCAGTCGGAGAGCAAGGCGATCTTCATGGCCTGCTCAGCCTGCCATGTCCCACGCCACCTACCGTGCTGCGGTGTCGCTCGGGCGCGGACCGGGCGGCATACGGGAGGATGGAGCGATGAGCACGCGCCGACGCACCGTGGTCGCCGTGCACGCACATCCCGACGACGAGGCGCTGCTGACCGCGGGGACGATGGCCAAGGCCGCTGCGGAGGGGCATCGGGTGGTGCTGGTGCTGGCGACGAATGGCGATCTCGGGCTGACCGATTCGGCCACCGGCACGGGCGATCTCGGTGCACACCGGCTCGACGAGGCGCACGCCAGCGCCCGGGCCCTTGGGGTCTCGCGCGTCGAGTGGCTCGGCTATGCCGACTCCGGCATGGGGCCGGAGCTGTATGCCGATCCGCCGGGTCTCGTGCGCTTCGTGCGAGTTCCGTTGGCGCAGAGCGCTCTCCGGCTCGCCGAGGTGTTGCGGGAGGAGTCCGCGGATGTGGTGCTGTCGTATGACGCCCGCGGCGGCTACGGGCACCGCGATCACGTGCGGGTTCACGACATGACGGCGATGGCGGCCGAACTGGCGGGCACCCCGCGCCTGTTGGAAGCCACCATCCCCCGGGACCTTTTGGCCGCCGCCGTCCGGCTCTCGGCCAAGGTCTATCCCTATCCGCCCGAGTTCGATATGGACGCCTTCTGCTCGGCCTTCAGCGCCCGGCGGGAGATCACGCACCGGATCGATGTGCTGCGGTATGCCGCCGCGAAGCGCGCCTCGATGCGGGCCCACGCGTCTCAGGCCCGCTCGGACGGCGGGGACCGCACGCTGGCGGCCTTCCTGCGGATCCCGCGACCGGCATACGACCTGATCTTCGGGCGCGAATGGTTCCGCGACCCGGCTCACCCGGCCGGGGCACGGGTGGCGCGCGACATCTTTGCGGGGCTGCCATGAACCTGGTCACGCTGTCGGGGCGCAAGCTTGCCCAGCTGCTCCTGGGTTTCGCGCTCTGCGCTGTGCTGCTGATCTGGGGATTGCCGAAGTTTGGGCAGACCACGTGGCGCGAGGTCGGCCACGTCCTCGGCACGGTCTCGCTCGGTCAGTCGGCGGCCTTCCTGGGTCTGGTGCTGCTCGGCCTGTGGAGCTACACCTTCACGCTCGCGGCCTCGCTGCCCGGACTGAGCCATCTGCGGGCATTCATCGTGAACATCTGCGGCTCGTCGGTGAGCAATCTGCTGCCCGGCGGCGGCGCGGTCGGCCTCGCGGCGACCTTGGCGATCTGCCGCTCGTGGGGCTTCCGCAAGCGCGATGTCTCCACATCGGCGATCGTCACCGGCGTCTGGAACACGCTGGCCCGAATTGCCTTGCCGCTCATCGCGATTGTGACGCTCTCGATGGGGCGCTCGTCGCTGCCGTCGCTGATGCGCGATGCCGCGATCGCCGCCGTCGTCAGCGGCGTGGCGATCGTGGCAATCTTCGTAGCGGCGGTGCGCTCCGAGGAAGCGTCGCGTCGCGTCGGGCGCACGCTGGACCGCCTACTGCGGCCGCTGTTCAAGCGGACCAAGCGCACGATGACGATCGACGCGTTGGTGGCCGACCTGCGCCACCGCATTCTCGATATCGTCCGCAGCGGCTGGCTGCCGATGACCCTGGGGCTAGTGGGCTACTTCGGCTTCTACTACCTCGCGTTCCTCGCGATCATGCGCACCACGGGCGTCGACCTCTATCACGGCGAGCTCTTCGCGGCCTTCGCCATCGGACGCCTGCTAACCGCCGTCGGCGTCACCCCCGGCGGCCTCGGCGTCACCGAGGCCGGCACCGTGGCCGCCCTCGTCGCCTGGGGTGCCGTCCCCGCCGAAGCCACCGCGGGGGTCGTCCTGTTTTCGATCTTCACGCACTTGATGGAAGTCCCCCTCGGCGCCCTTGGCTGGCTCGCGTGGACCGCCTTGCCCAAGACCCCGCTAGAAACCGACGACTCCGACGCCCCCGACGAGCGCCCCTAAATATCGCCCTACCGCCTAGTACTGGCCGCGATCGCGACCAATACCAGGCGGTAGCGCAGTCGATAGCGGCCGTTGACGGACGCCCCCGACGAGCGCCCCTAAATATCGCCCTACCGCCTAGTACTGGCCGTGATCGCGACCAATACCAGGCGGTAGCGCAGTCGATAGCGGCCGTTGTCCACATGCCGCAAGGCCCAAATGGCTCGATCCACAGATTTTCGATTGGCCTGGCGGGCAATGCCTGGTGGCCAACAGGCTGCTGGCATGAAACGAAAATGGCCCGAGCCCCTCATGACCGTGCTCCGTCGTCAGGATGGCGTTGCCAGTCAAGGTCAGTTGATCGGCTGTGGCGTGTCGCGCTCGGAGGTGCGGTGGAATGGCGGGCGGGGCTGGCGAGAGCTCCTCCCGAATGTCTTTCTCGTCAGTCGCGAGACGCCAACCCTGCGCCAACGTCTCATCGCGCTGCAATTGTGGGCTGGGCCGACCAGCGCCCTTGATGGGCTGACCGGCGCACGCTGGCACGGTATACGCTCGGCCGAGCCGGGTGGCATCCTGCATAGCGTCGTGGAGCCCCCGAGGGCAGCCCGGCGCACCAGCTATGCCCGCCTGCGGCGAAGCATCCTGCACGACGAAAATGTCGTGGAGGCGGGGGTTCTGCGGGTGTCATCGCCCGCCCGCGCCTGCATCGATGCCGCCTTCAGCACTCCCACTCGTCAGGGACGGGAGGCCCTTCTCATCGAGGCGGTCCAGCGGGGGATCACGACCATCGATGACCTCGCTGAATGGATGCTGCGCCTGCGAACTCGCGACGCGCATCGGATCATTCCGGCGCTCGATGCCGCGGCATCGGGAGCCTGGTCAGTGCCCGAGCGAGAACTTCTGCACCATCTCGATGGACACCCCTTACTCCCTCCTGCGTGGGCGAATCCCGTCCTGGAGGAAGCACAGTCACGCCTTCATCTGGTGTCCCCCGACATCTGGTTCGACGATGTCGCGATGGCCGTCATGGTGCACTCCGAGGCATACCACCGCGGTGCCTTGTGGGACGCCACCGTCTCCCGCGACGGTGACCTCACCGCCGTGGGAATAGTTGTCGTGGGAGTAACGCCCCACGCGATTCGGCACAAGCCGGAAACGGTCCTCGCCCGAATCGTCAAGACGTATGCGGCCGCCGCTCGTCGGCCCCGCCCCGCGGTCGTGGCTAGACGACGATTTGAAGCCACCGGCGACGAAGGTGGTCTCGAACAGCGGGCCTAGCGAGCGGGCCTACCTCGGGAACGAACGACTGGGCTACCGCCTGGTATTGGCCGTGATCACGACCAATACCAGGCGGTAGCCCGGTGGTTAGGTCGACGTTCGAGGGCGAGGAACTTGAAGGGGGTCGGAGAGGGGGTCGGAGAGGGCGTCGGGCGGGGCGTAGAGCGGTCCCGGGCTCAGCTGACGAGGCGGCGGACCTGGCGGGTGCGGGCCTCCTCGGCGAAGGTGTCGTCGAGGTCGCCGGGCTCGAAGGGGGCGCCGGTGGCGAGGGGGACGGCATACGACAGCAGGGCATCGGCGAAGACCGGGTTGGCCGGCAAGATCGGGCCGTGCAGGTAGGTGCCGAAGACATTGCCGGTCCGGGCACCCTCGCTGCCGTCCTCGCCGTTATTGCCGAAGCCGGAGCGCACTCGCCCAAAAGCCGCCTGGTCGGCACCCAATGTCGTTGAGCCGGAGTGATTTTCGTAGCCCACGACATCCCCGAAGTCGGTGCTCAGCACGACCGGGCCGATCATCCGCTTGGGATTGCCCTGCGTCGTGACATCGAGGATGCCGAGTCCGGGCAATCGCTTGCCCTCGACGGTGACGAAGGCCTTGCCGAAGAGTTGGTACATCCCGCAGATCATCAACATCGGGGTTCCGGCGGCCGCCAACGACCGCAATCGTGGCGCGATGACCTCCAGGTCGGCCTCGACCCGCGCCTGCCCGGAATCCTGCCCCCCGCCCCCCAGCACCAGATGCGCCTGGTCGGGGAAGGCCGCGCCCGGGTGATGCTGATGCAGCACCGGCGTGTAGCCATGCCGCGCCAGCCGAGCGGTCATCGTGCGCGTGTTCCCGAGGTCGCCGTAGATGCTCATCTCGCGCGGATAGAGATGCACGACGTGGATCTCGCCTTTGCTCATGATCCCTCCTCACCGAAGGCTGGCAGGTTGTAGCGCTCCGCCAGCCGGCGCCGCAGCGTCATCATCGCGGTGTACGTGCAGAAGATCCGGGCCGGCTGCCCGTCCCGCTCGCGCAGGAAACGATCGAGCGCGCTCTCGAGATCTGGCTCGACGTCCGCGACCGGCACCTCGTCATACTGCAGCCGCAGGGCCATGTCGTAGGCCCGCACGCCCGAGGTCAGCGACACCCCCACCTCGCGCAGGCTCTCGAAGGAGACGTCATAGAGCCACGAGACGTCGCGGCCGTCGGCGTAGTTGTCGTTGATCGCGATCATCGTGCGCACCGGCGTCGAGCCATAGGTCGACAGGGCGACAGTGAAGCCCGCCGGATTCTTGACCAGGACGAGCTCGAGCGGGGCGCCATCGGCGTCAATGACCTCGCCGCGCCCGAAGGGCGCCGTGACCGTCGCCAGCGCGTTCGCCGCCGTCGCCGCATCGAAGCGCGAGCCGAGCAGCCGCCGCGCCATGGCCGTCGCCGCGGTGGCGTTGATCATCGCGGCGAGACCGCGCTGCTTCAGTTCCACCGGTCCGACAATCCCACCAGCGCCGTGTGGCCCCACGAGGATCTCTAGGGAGCGCTCGTCCACTGGCCGCAGGAGTATGTCGTCCGCTCCCGCCGGGGGGACGACATACTCATCGTCCACCCGGGTGTCCTGCTCCATCAGCTCCGGGAGGCGATGCGCGATCGAGTCGTCAACACCGAAATAGTCAATCGTGACACCGGTTTTGACGCCCTCCGCGCTTCGAGCCACGAACGAATCGTCCCGATTCATCACCACGCCCTTGGACGTGCGGGCGGCCAATTGCGCCAGCAATTTCGCCGTGTGGTCGATCTCGGCGAAGCGGTCCAGCTGATCGCGCGCCACATTGAGCAGCAGTGCGTGCGTCGGCGTCACGGCGTCAGCGAACTTCAGCGCGTGCGCCTCATCGAGTTCGAGGACGGCCACATCGGCGACCGGCCGACCGCGCAGGCCGACCTCGCCGAGCAGCGCGGAGATGACGCCGCGCGTGAAATTGCTGCCCGTCGGATTCGTGAAAACACTCAGCCCGTGAGCGCGCAGCAGCGCCACGAGCATCCGAGTCGTGGTCGTCTTGCCATTGGTCCCTGACACGACCACGATCCCGCCCGGCAGGCCACCAAGGGCATGCCCAAGGATCTTCGGGTCCACCTTTTCGGCCACCAGGCCGGGCAGCGCCGAGCCCCCGCCGCGCCTTTTGGCGACGGCACGGGTCAGCTTGCCAGCCGCGATCGCGGCAGAAGTACGCAGCACGCCAGCAGCCTATGCGCGAGCGATCATCGGGCCGGTGCGCCCGCGCCGGACGCGGCGTCGAGTTCGGCGTTGACATCGCTGGCATACCGCCCGGACCGCTCTTGGCCGGACATGGACCCGATCGCATCGGTCACCGCATCGGTGATGGCCCGCAGCAGGGCGGCCTTCTGAAATTGCGCCGCCAGCCCCGCTACATCGATCGCCGGGCCGAATCGCACGGTGACCTTCGTCGGTCGCAGGATCTTGGTGTCCGGCGGCTGCAATTTCTCGGTGCCGATGAGCGCGCACGGGATGATCGGCGCCCCGGAGGTCAGGGCGAGCCGAGCGACGCCGGTGCGGCCGCGGTGCAGCCGACCGTCGCGAGACCGCGTGCCCTCGGGATAGATCCCGAAGGCCCCGCCCGCAGCCAAGACCCGCTCCGCAATATGCAGTGACTCCGCCGCCGCACGCGCGTCCGTGCGCTCGACGGGGATGGTCCCGAAGGACTGCATCCACGCCCGGAGGGCGGCCCCCTTCAGCCCGGTGCCCTGGAAATACTCGGCCTTCCCGAGGAAGCTCACGCGCCGCCCTGATGCCAGCGGGATGATCATCGAGTCGCTGAACGAGAGGTGATTGCTGGCGATGATCGCCGGGCTGCCCTCCGGCGGAATGTGTTCTCGGCCGGTGACCGTTGGTCGAGCCATGACGAAAAAAGCCGGCCCGATGACGAGGTAGCGCATGATGCCGTCGAGGAGAGCGTTGTTCTCCCCCAACTGATAGCCCTGCTCGCTGCTCATACCTGCCTCTCGACCTGCACCACCGGTTCCGGCTCGGCCGCTGGCGCGACAACTCGCGGCGGCAGGCGGAAGATCCGCCGATCCGCCACAACGGCGATCAGGCCGAGGCCCACGCCTATTGTCACCCCGACGACGATGATCGATCCCCACATCAAGGTGGTCGCCTTGGAGCCATCCATCGGCGCCATCCCCAGTCGATGCAGGACATAGACGCCACCTCCCACGCCGAGAGTCGCTAGCGCGCTGTGTCCCACGCCCCGATCGAAGCCGGCCGCCCGCACCAGCGGTTGCTCGATCCAATGGCCACCGACGACCAGTGCCAGCGCGGCCCAGATCAAGACCACACCGACGGCCGCGACGACATCCGCGGGGCGGTGCCACCGTTCGGCCATCGTGCCGAGCCCCGCGGCACCGGCGATCGCGCCCGTCACCAGGCAGGTGAGAGGACGTATGACGCGCGGGGACGCGATGATCGCGACCGCGGCCAGCGAGATGGCCGCCGTGGCGTGCCCGCTGGGCAAGGTCACACGAATGCTTGGGTCGCTCGGCACCGAGGTGAGGAAGTCGAGTTTCAGCAATTGGGTGGTCTGGTTGGCGCCGACAACAAGCAACGGCAAAGCGAGCGCCATGCGCCAATGCCGTTGCAGCGCCGCGATTCCCATCGCGACCAGGGTCAACAAGAACATGGTTGACACCTGGATTTCGCTCAGCAGCGCATCGATTCGGCCCGGCGCGAAGCGATCGACGCGAAAGGACCGCATGACCTCCAGGTCGAGCCGGGAGCCACCTTGAGTGCGCAGCGCCAACCAGACCATCAAGAGCAGGACGACAATGCCGGCCAAGGTCAGCAGCACGACATCGGCGGCATCGCGGACCGCCGAACGGGGCGAGATGGGGGTCACTCCCATTCGATGGTCCCCGGCGGCTTGCTCGTGACATCGAGGGTGACACGGTTGACGCCGTCCACCTCATTGGTGATGCGACCCGAGATCCGGGCGAGCACGTCATACGGCAGGCGGGTCCAATCGGCCGTCATGGCATCCTCAGAGGAGACCGGCCGCAGGACAATCGGATGGCCGTAGGTGCGGCCGTCACCTTGGACCCCGACCGAACGCACGTCGGCGAGCAGGACCACCGGGCACTGCCAGATCTCACGGTCCAGGCCGGCAGCGGTCAGTTCGTGGCGGGCAATCGCGTCCGCGGCGCGCAGCGTGGCGAGATTCTCTGCCGTCACCTCGCCGACAATGCGAATGCCGAGACCCGGCCCTGGGAAAGGCTGGCGCCAGACGATTGACTCCGGGACACCGAGCTCCAGGCCGACCTTGCGGACCTCGTCCTTGAACAGATCCCGAAGGGGCTCGATGAGGGCGAACTGCAGGTCGTCAGGCAGTCCGCCGACATTGTGGTGACTCTTGATATTCGCTGTGCCCGTGCCGCCGCCCGACTCCACGACATCGGGATAGAGCGTGCCCTGGACGAGGAACTCGACGGGGTGTCCGTCGGCTGCCGCCTCCCCCACGACGTCACGGGCCGCCTGCTCGAAGACCCGGATGAATTCGCGGCCGATGATCTTGCGTTTCTCCTCGGGATCCCGCACTCCGGCAAGGGCATTGAGGAAACGCTCGCGCGCATCGACCACCAGGAGTCGGACCCCCGTGGAGGCGACAAAGTCCTGCTCTACCTGCTCGGCCTCGCCCTCGCGCAACAGCCCGTGATCGACGAAGACACAGGTCAATTGGTCGCCGACGGCTTTGTGCACCAAGGCGGCCGCGACCGACGAATCCACCCCACCGGACAAACCGCAGATGACGTGCTTGTCACCGACGCGCTCGCGAATCAGGGTCACCTGCTCCTCGATCACCGACCCGGCGCTCCAGTCCGGGGTGAGCCCGGCCCCGGCATACAGGAAGTGCTCCAAGAGGTTCTGGCCGAAGGTGGAGTGCAGCACCTCGGGGTGCCACTGGACGCCATACAGCCGGCGCTCGTCGTCCTCGAAGGCGGCGATCTTTGCGCCGGCGGTGCTCGCGGTGACGCGCATCCCGGCCGGCGCGTGGGCGACCGAATCGCCGTGGCTCATCCAGACCGACTGCTCGGCGGGCTGGCCGGAAAAGAGGGTGGAGGTGGTGTCGGCGATGGTGGCGACCGTATGGCCGTATTCCCGCAAGCCGGTTCGCGCGACCTCCCCGCCCAGCGCGAGCGCCATCGCCTGGAAGCCGTAACACATGCCGAAGACCGGGAAGCCGGAGTCGAGGAGCGCGGGGTCGAGGTGGGGGGCGCCGTCGGCATACACACTGGCGGGGCCGCCGGAGAGGATGACGGCGAGGGGGTCGCGGGCCCGGATCTCCTCGACGGAGGCGGTGTGCGGGATCACCTCGCTATAGACGCGCGCTTCGCGCACCCGGCGCGCGATGAGCTGGGCGTACTGCGCGCCGTAGTCGACGACGAGGACGGGGCGGCGGGTGGTCACGACGAAATGTTAGTCGGCGACCTTGAACTCGCCGGCGACCTTCCGCTCTACGACGAAGGACAGGAACGGCACGCAGCCCGCGAGCATGATCAAGACCATCTTGGGCAGCGACCAGCCCGCCTTGAAGCCGAGATTGGCGGTGGCGACGACATACAGCAGGTAGAGGAAGCCGTGCGGCTGCGGCCACCAGTCCAATGCGTGATTCTCAAAGCCGTAGCGCAGGATCATCTCCGCGACGAGGACGAGCAGGCCGATGCCGACGATGAAAGCCATGACCTCGAAGAACTTCACGGCGCTCGCCAGCTTGGGGTGGGTGGTCGGTGTGCTCATTGCTCCTGCTCGCCGGCGCTGACGCGCGCGTAGTCCTGGTGTGGGGTTGGCTCTGGGGTGAGTCGGCGCGGTCCGCGGTGATCGGCCTGCACCATCTTCACCCACATCACGAGGGCGAAGGCGGCGAAGACCCACCACTGCAGGGCGTATGCCGCATTGCGCCAGTTCAGCCCGGTGTCGGGCCGCGGGGGCGGCACGTGGGTCAGGGGCGCCGGGTCGAGTGTCTCGTTGGCGCGGGTCTCGGATTGCGCGAACCCGAAGGCGTTATACAGCTCGCCCGGCCAGGCGTTGACCAGCTTGGACAGATCGACGCTGCCAAGTTGTCCGGCGGGATAGCTCTGTTCGGACGGCGACTCCCCCGGCGCCAGGCTGGCGGTGACGGTGACCTCGCCTGTTGGCGGTTGCGGCGCTGTGGCGGTGGCTGTCCAGCCTCGAAGGACGGGGAAGGTCGCGCTATTGGCGGTGACGGTCAGCGGGGAGACGACCCAGAATCCGCTTCGCCCGTCGAGGAGCCGGCCGGCGACGAGGACTTGCCCCTCGGCATACGTCCCGGACACGGTGACCAGCCGGCCGCTCGCGGCGCCGGGGAAGGGGGTATGGGGGGTGAGCAAGCTGGTCATCGCGACGACGGGCTGCTTGCCAGCCGCCTCGATCGCCTCCGCGCGCGCCTTGTCGTGCGCCACCCCGAGCTGCCAGCTTCCGAGCTGGATGAACGCGATGGTGAGCAGGATCGCCAGGCCCAGCAGGGCCAGCCACTTGGGCTTCAGGGCGGTCCGCAACACCGCCTCAGACTACGTCGCCGAACGGGCGCTGCGAGGCAGCCGCCCAGCGCGCAGGCCCAGCGCCAGGAGGATGCCCCAGACCGACAACTACACCCGATCCGCGCATTGACACCCGCTGCAGTAGGTGTCAATGCGCGGATCGGGTGTCGATGGACCGATCGGGTGTCGATGCGCGCCGGGATGGGCGTCGCGTCAGCCTTTGAGCTTGGCGTCGTCGTAGACGATCAGCGTGCCGCCATAGCAGGCGACCCAGACCGACTTCGTCGCGGCGTTGTAGGTGATGCCGATGGGGTTGGCCTCGGTGCGGACGGTCTGGACGACCTTCATATCGCCGGTCGTGATCTTGCTCATCGTGCCGTCGCCGTAGTTGACGACATAGACCGCCAGGCCATCGGCGCTGATCGCCATCGAGCGCGGCTCGGTGCCGACCTTGACCGAGCCGACGCTCGCGCCGGTCGCGCGGTCGAGCTTGACGACGGTCCCGGAGGCGTTGTTGCTGACGTAGACAAACTTGCCGTCCGGGCTCATCACGAGATGGCGCGGGCCATTGCCGGGGTCGGAGAAGGTGTTGACGGCCTTGGTGGCAAGGTCGACGGAGACGACCTTGTGCGAGCCCATGAGGGCGACATAGGCCGTCTTGCTGTCGGGGCTGGCGACGATGCCGCGGGGGTACTTGCCGCCGAGGTCGACGCGGGCGGTCTCCTTGGCGCTGGCGGCGTCGATTACGGACATATTCCAACTGCACCAGTTGGTCACCAGGACCTGCTTGCCGTCGGGGGTGACGGCGACATACTTCGGGACCGCGCCGACGGGCACGACCTTGTCGATGACGAGTTTCGCGACGTCGACGCGATAGACATAGGAGCTGTCCGTGCCATCACCCGCCGCGCACGAGTCCTTGCCCTCGGGCCCAAAACCCTTGCCGTACATCGAATAATTCGATACCCACGCATATTTGCCATCGGGCGTGAAGGCGACCTCGACGGGCGCGCCCTGCGAGGTGCCGGGGTGGCCACTGACGCCGAAGGCGGACAGATCCACGCTGTCGGGGATGGTCTTGACGAGGGTGCCGTCCGACTTGAAGACCGAGATCGAGTGCCGGTACATCATGTTCTGCGCAAACAGCAGGCCGCCCGGGCCGGCGACGACCGACTTCGGCTTCATGGCATCGGACGTCAGCCGCAAGGTCTCGACGAGAGCGGTCTGGTCGGACGGACCGGCGGCGCCCTGGGAGGCGGTCGCGCTGGGACGGATCTGGACGACCTTGGGCGCGCTGTCTGACGGGGCGCTTGGATTGGTTGCGGCCGGCGCCGTGACGGTGGTGGTGCCAGGCTTGGCCGCAGCGGCCGCCGTGGGCTTGTCACTGCCGAAGAGGCCGCCGACCAACGCAATGGCGCCCTTGACGACGAACCAGACAATCGTGACGAGGAGCGTCAGGATCGCGAGTGCGAGGAGCCGACGCAGGGTGTAGTTGGGCCGCTTGGCGGGCGGTCGTCGGCGCTGACCGGCCGGCGGGCGCGGTCCACGAGGACCACCGGGTCCACCTGGGCCGCCAGGTACGCCATCGCGGGGCTGGCTGGCTGGCCCGGAAGCGGAACGGGCCGGCAGGCTCTTCGTCGCCGGCGTGGCGGCGTGGCGATGGGCGCCGGGAGCAGGCGGTTCGCCTCGCAGAGCGCGCACCTGAGCCCGCGTCGCGGCGCTCGGCTCGTCGTCGCGCAGCATCGGCTCCTGCGGCTCCGGCAGCGTTGTCGTCACCCGGTCAGGCTAAACGGGCGGCTGAAAAATCGGTCGAAGGCACACCGGTCGGGCCCGCAGGTCGCCGCCCGACGTGGCTGAATGGTCACGGCCAAGTTTCCGCGGGTTGACCCGTCCGCCGTCTCGGCACCAGCCTGTCGCTCGCGTGAGCACCAGCAGGGTGGGGACCCTACTCCCGCTCACGCGAGCTACTAAGGGCTGGACGTGCCGAGGGACTGATCGGAACCGTCACCCACGTGCCAGAGTGTGGTGGCATGACTCCATCCGCCGAGGTCCCCACGGCCAGCACAGCTGACGCCCCATCGACCTAGCCGAGCGATTCTCCCGGTTCACCGAACAGTGGGCGCCACGGCGCATCGCGACCGTCAACGACTATGACGTGCGCATCGCCAAGGTCCAGGGCGATTCGTCTGGCACAGCCACCCCGACACCGACGAGTTCTTCCTCGTCGTGGACGGACAGCTCACGATCCACCTGCGCGAGCCGGGAAGCTCCGACACACAAAGATCCGTCACGCTGAGTGCCGGCCAGTTGTATGTCGTCCCGCGGGGCGTTGAGCACTGCCCAACGGCCGACGACGAAGCATCGATTCTCATGTTCGAGCCGTCACTCACCCCCAACACCGGCGATGCCGGCGGCGAGCGCACCAAGGAGCCCCAAGACCTCGCGTGAGGATTAGACGCGCGTCGGATCGTCGTCCAGCGCGGCGGGGTCTTTTCCACCCGGGATAAATCGGTCGAAGGCACACCGGTCGGGCCCGTAGCCTGGTTGGTCGCCATGAAGTCCAGCATTCTCGCGCCCCCGGCGCCGCCGACCAGCACACCAGGAGCTTTCCTGCTGTGGGGCGCGCGGCTGCAGTGGCGAACCCTGGTGTGGGGCTTGGTTTTCGGGGTCATCTGGATGACAGCCATCGCCCTTGTTCCGTGGGCCATCGGCCGCGGCATCGACGGCGGGATCGTGCACGATGACGGCAGCGCCCTGATCCGGTGGTCGCTGGTCCTCGCAGGGCTAGCCGTCCTCGTCGGCGGCGGCGGCGCCGCGCGGCACTGGTTCGCCGTCGAGAACTGGCTTTCCGGCGCCTTCCGCACGATCGTCGTGGCCGATGAGGCCGTCACCTCCCGCGGTCAGGAAATCGCCCGCGTGCTGCCGACCGGCGATGTCGTCAGTGTGGCCTCCAATGACATGGAGAAGATCGGCGGGGTCTACGACGTGACGGCGCGCTTCTCCGGCGCGATTGTGTCGTATGTCGTCGTCGCCGTCCTCCTGCTGCGCCAGTCGGTCGTGACCGGCCTGGTCGTCCTCATCGGTTCTCCGGTCCTGCTCGCCCTGCTCTCGCTAATCATCAAACCGCTCCAAGCACGACAGGCAGCCCAGCGCGAGGAGGCCGGCCGGCTCACAACACTCGGCACCGACACCGTCGCGGGTCTGCGGATCCTGCGCGGGATCGGCGGCGAGGACGAGTTCGTCGGCCGGTATGCCGCCCAGAGCCAGCGCGTCCGCCTCGCCGGGGTGCGGGTGGCCGGCTATCAGGCCGCGCTGGACGCCAGCCAAACCCTGCTTCCCGGGCTCTTCGTCGTCCTGGTCGTCTGGATCGGCGCGCGCTCGGTGATCTCCGGCGACCTGACGCCCGGCGAGTTGGTCGCGTTCTATGGCTATGCGACCTTCATGAGCTTCCCGCTGCGCACGGTCACCGAGATGGTGGATAAGTTCATTCGCTTCCGGGTTGCGGCGGGCAAGGTCCAGGGCTTGCTGCGCGTCGAGAGTGATCACCTGCCTCAACCTGCGGGTACGCCCTTCCCTGACGGCGCAGACCTCGTTGACCCCGACTCCGGCGCGCGTATGCCAGGTGGCCGGCTCACCGCGATCGTCTCGGCCAATCCGGAGGACTCGGCGGCGCTCGCGGGACGCCTGGGACGTCTTGGCGCCGACTCGGCGGTCACGTTGGGCGCAATCCCGTTGGCGGACATGCCGATTGAGCAAATCCGGGCGCACGTGCTCGTCAACGATCCGGACAGTCGGCTCTTCCATGGCAGCGTTCGCGAGCAGCTGTCGGCGGGCCGCTCGATCCCGGACACCCGACTGGTCGAGGCCGTCGACGCGGCCTGGGCCCGCGATGTCCTTCTGGCTCAGGCGGCGGGACTCGACGGCATCGTCGAAGAGAAGGGCCGCGGCTATTCCGGCGGTCAGCGCCAACGGCTCGGCCTGGCCCGGGCCTTGGTGATCAATCCGCCCGTGCTCATCCTGATCGAGCCGACGAGCGCGGTGGACGCGCACACCGAGGCCCGAATCGGCGCCTCGATCGCGCAGGAGCGGCAGGGCCGCACCACCGTGATCGCCACGGTGAGCCCGCTCTTGCTCACCCACACCGACCATGTCGTGCTGCTCGTGGACGGCCAAGCCGTCGCCGCGGGCCGGCACGCCGACCTCGTGCGCGAGCACGCGGCATACCGATCGATCGTCCTGCGAGGAGGTGACGACGAATGACCACGACAACGAACCCCACGACACAGGCAACACCGGGGCGCGGCACGCGGAAGCGGACGCCTCGGCATACGAAACCCACTGCCGCGCAGACGGATCCCTTCCAGCGCTCGCTGCCGGTGGCGGAGCCGAAGCAGGTGCTATCGCATGCTCGCATGGTGTTGCGCCACCACCGCGGTGAGTTGGGGTCGGTCATCGGCCTGCACGCTCTCGCGGCCGTCGCGGGGCTCGCTCTGCCCTATCTGATCGGGCGGCTGATCGACCATCTGATGGCCGGCGCGACGGCGGGCGAGGTGGATCGCTTCGTCCTGATCCTGCTCGCGGCGGTCCTGGCCCAGACGGCGCTGATGTGGCTGGCGCGGCGGGCGGCCTTCATCTTCGGCGAGAGCGTCTTCGCCGACCTGCGCGAGCGCTTCATCGACCGGGCGACGCGGCTGCCGCTGCCGGTGCTGGAACGGGCCGGCACGGGCGATCTCGTCGCGCGGACGACCAATGACATCGAAGCCCTGTCCTGGGCCGCGCGCTTCGGCCTGCCGGCGATCTTCGTCGCGCTCGTGACAGTGGTGATCACCCTCGGCGCCTCGGTCGTCGTCTCGCCGCTCGGGACCCTCGCCGTGCTCGCCATGGTCCCCTTCGCGCTGCCCGCCACGACGTGGTACCTGCGGCGCGCTCGCGCCGGCTACTTGTGGGAACGCGCGATGTGGGCGCAGCTGAACGGCGTCGTCGCCGAGAATGCCGACGCGGCCCGGACCATCGATGCGCTGGGCCTCGGCCGGGTGCGGCACGAGCGGCTCACCGGGTCGGTGCGCGCGACCTATCGCGCGGAGGGCTATACCCGCTGGTTGCGGATGTGGTGGTTCGCCCCGACCGAGTTCTCGTATGTCGTGCAGGTCGCCGTCGCGCTGTTGTGGTGTGGCTGGCTGGTGCATGACGGCTCACTCACGGTCGGCGGCGCGACAACGGTGATCCTCTATCTGCGGCAGCTGATCGACCCGCTGGACGAGCTGATGAGTTGGCTAGACGAGATCCAAGTTGCGGCGACCTCGCTGGCGCGAATCATCGGCGTGGAGGAGGTGCCGGACGATCGGCAACCCAGCGGCGCCATACCGGAGGGTGACCGCCTGGTCGCGCGCGACGTGCATTTCGCCTATCGCGCCGATAACCCTGTGCTGCATGGGGTTTCGTTGGACCTGCACCCCGGCGAACGCCTGGCGATTGTCGGCCCCTCAGGGGCCGGCAAGTCAACCCTTGGTCGGCTCATCGCGGGGATCGATGCGCCGACAGCGGGCGCCGTCACCGTCGGTGGCGTGCCGCTGATGGAGCTGACGATGGACACCTTGCGCGGCGAAGTCGCGCTGGTGACCCAGGAGCATCACGTCTTCGTCGGCACGCTGCGGGACAACCTGTTGCTCGCGCGGCCGGATGCCGACGACGCCGCATTGCGCTCGGCCTTGGAGTCCGTCGATGCGTGGGATTGGGCGTCGCGCCTGCCGGACGGCCTGGCGACCCAGGTCGGCTCGGGCGGGCACGATCTGACGCACCCGCAGAGCCAACAACTGGCACTGGCCCGGCTGGTCCTCGCCGATCCGCATACGCTCGTGCTCGACGAGGCGACCTCGCTGCTCGACCCCCGCGCGGCGCGGCACCTGGAGCGCTCGCTGGCGCGGGTCGTCGAGGGCCGGACGGTCGTCGCGATCGCGCACCGACTGCATACCGCCCACGACGCCGACCGCGTCGCCGTGGTCGAGGACGGCCGGATCAGCGAACTCGGCTCGCATGACGAGCTTCTTGCCGCCGATGGGCCGTATGCCGCCCTGTGGCACTCCTGGCGGGCCGAGTAGCCGGCGCGTGGGAGAGAACATGGACATACGCAACGGAAATGATCCGTTGCGTATGTCCAGGTTGTGGCAATGGGCGGGAATCTGGCAGCTCAGCCCTGCGGCGGACGTTTGTCGGGCTCACCGGCGTTGGGCCAGAAGGAGAGGGCCCGCTCGGCCTGAGCGGTGATCGTCAGGGACGGGTTGACGCCGAGGTTGGCCGAGATCGTTGACCCGTCGGTGATGTGCAGCGTGGGGTAGCCCCAGACGCGGTGGTACTGATCCACCACGCCCGTTCCCGGCGAGTCCCCGATCACCGCGCCGCCGAGGAAGTGCGCGGTCATCGGGAAGCCGAAGATCTCGGCCCAGTTCCCGCCCGGGATGCCGCGCGCCCCCAACCGTCGGCCCATCGCCTCGGCGATCGCCCGTGCTCCGGCGTGCCCTGCCGGGATCCATGCCGGGTTCGGCTCGCCGTGCCCTTGGCGGCTGGTGAGGGTATGACCGCCGAGTCGCCGCTTGCGCCCGGAGACCGTCAGCGAGTTGTCGCGCGTCTGCATGACGAGCGCGATCATCGAGCGCTGCGACCATTTGCGATTGTCCAGCGCCATCAGCTGGCGCGGCTCGCGAACCACCGTGCGCACGAACTCCACGAGCCGTGGGCGGCCCGAATCCCCCGGCACGAGAACGCTTTTCAGCAGCCCCATCGAGTTCGACCCAGCGCCATAGCGCACATTCTCGATGTGCGTCTCGGGGTCGGGATGGAACGAGGAAGTGATCGCGACGCCCCGGCTGAGGTCCTCACCAGCCGGCACTTTCGGCACCTGGGCGCCTAGCAACGCTTCGGAGTTGGTGCGCGTCAACTCCCCGAGTCGCGGCGACAGCGCCGGGAGTATGCCGCGGTCTCGCATCTCGTGCAGCAACTGCTGGGTGCCCCACGTCCCGGCGGCCAGGACGACCTGATCGGCGGAGAAGACCTGGCGATCCCGCCGAACCCAGGCACCCGATCGCTGCGTCACGACCTGCCAGCGGCCACTCGGCATACCCGGCGGCCGCAACTCCACCACTGTCCGCAGCGGCTCGATCCGCACTCCGCGCTTCTCGGCAAGCGCGAGGTAGTTCTTCATCAGGGTGTTCTTGGCGCCGACCCGGCAGCCCACCATGCAATTGCCGCACTCGGTGCACCCGGTGCGCGCGGGCCCCTCCCCGCCGAAATAGGGATCGGCCACCCGCTCCCCCGGTGGGCCGAAGAAGACACCGACCGGCGTCTTGCGATAGCTCTCCCCCACCCCCATCGCCTGCGCCGCATCGCGCATCGCGTCGTCCACGGGGCTCTGGCACGGGTTCGTCACCACGCCAAGCATCCGCGAGGCGGTGGCATAGTGCGGCGCGAGCTCGCTCTCCCAGTCGGCGATCGAAGCCCACTGCCGGTCCTGGAAGAAGGCCTTCGGCGGGACATAGAGGGTGTTGGCGTAGTTCAGCGAACCGCCCCCGACGCCCGCCCCGGCCAGGATCAGCACATCGGGCAGTTTGTGGATGCGCTGGATGCCGAAGCAGCCCAGCTTCGGTGCCCACAGATAGCGCCGCGCATCCCAATTGGTTTTCGCGAAATCCTCGTCCTCGAAGCGCGCCCCGGCCTCCAGGACCAGCACGCGGTAGCCCTTCTCCGCAGCCCGGAGCGCGGCGACCGAGCCGCCGAAGCCGGAGCCGATGACGACAACATCCCAGTGCCCGGGCGTCGCGGCGCTCACTGCCAGCCGACCGCCTTCAGCACGCGCAGCGAGGTCGTCAACGCGGCGGCGAAGCGTCGGTCGTCGAGCCCGAAGGCCGGCGCGATCGGAACCAGCCGCTGCGCGGTGACATTCTGGCTCTCGGTGAAGCGCAGGATGCCCTCTTCGCCGTGTCGACGCCCGATGCCGCTGGCCTTCATGCCCCCCATCGGCGCGGCGACGCTGCCCCAGGCGGCGGCATACCCCTCGTTGATATTGACGGTCCCCGTGCGGATCGCGCCGGCGATTCGCCGGCCGCGGGAGATATCGCGGGTCCAGACCGAGGCGTTTAGGCCGTATGCCGTGTCGTTGGCCAGCGCGATGGCCTCCTCGTCGCTGGCCACCCGGTAGATCGCGACGACGGGGCCGAAGGTCTCCTCGTCGCGGCAGGTCATCGCGGCCGTCACATCGGCGAGCACCGTGGCTTCATAGGCGAAGGGCGCGATGTCTGGCCGGGCGCGACCTCCGGCAAGCACGGTCGCGCCCTTGGCGACGGCATCGGCGACATGCGCACCGACCCGATCGAGTTGGTCGGCGCTGATCAACGAACCGAGGTCATAGCCCCACGTCAGGTTCGAGCCCATGCGCAAAGCCGTTGTGGCAGCGACGAATCGGGCGACGAAGTCGTCATAGACCGACTCGTGCACGATGACGCGCTCGGTCGAGATGCACAACTGCCCGGCCGAGGAGAAGCACGAACGCACCGCACCGGGCACGGCTCGATTAAGGTCGGCGTCGGCGGCGACATAGAGGGAGTTCTTGCCGCCGAGTTCCAGCGAGGCTCCGACGAGCCGCTCCCCCGCCGCCTGGGCGACTCGGCGACCGGTCGGTGTCGAGCCGGTGAAGCAGACATAGTCGGCCCGGTCCAAGACCGCGGCCCCGATCGTCGCGCCGTCGCCGAGGACGACCTGCAGCACCTCCCGCGGCAGGCCCGCCTCCCGCAACATCTCGACCGCGGCGAGGGCGGTGAGCATGCCCAGGACATCGGGGCGCAGGACGACGGCATTGCCCGCCATCAGCGCGGGGAGGGCGTCGGTGATGGACAGACTCAGGGGGTAATTCCACGGCGAGACGATCCCGACGACGCCTTTAGGGATGCGCGACTCGACGACCTGGCTCAGCCCTGGCAGCGCCCCCGAGCGGCGGCGGGGGCGCAGGGTGCGTGCCGCCGTGCGGGCATAGTGGCGCGCGACGATCGCGACATCGGCGACCTCCTCAAAGGCCTGACCGCGCGCCTTGCCCGACTCCAATTGCACGAGGTCCAGCAAGGTCGGCTGCCGCGTGAGCACCACGTCGTGGAACGCCAGCAGAATCTCGGCGCGCTCCGCCATGGGCCGGGCAGCCCAGGCTGGCTGGGCGGCGCGCGCGACGGCATACGCCGCCTCGACATCGGCCAGCGTCGACAACGGGACCTCGGCGACCGCCTCGCCGGTCAGCGGCGTGCAGACGGTATGCCGGGGCGCCCCCTCCCCCGTCACGGCACCGCCAGCGACCCGCGCCACCCACTGCCGGTCGCGCGCCAGCCCTGAGGAAACCGGGCTCGCCGGCGCGGAGTCGGTCGGGCGGGACAGCGTGGCGGTCATATCCGCAGGGTAACCCCTTCGCGAGCGACGCCATTACCGCTCAGTAGCCGGCTCCCGCGGAGAGCCCACCGAGAGCTGACTCAGCTCGGCACGTGCGGGCTCACGACGACATCGATCCGTTGGAACTCCTTCAATTCCAAGTAGCCGGTCGTCGCCATGGCGCGGCGCAGGGCGCCGATGAGGTTCGTGGTGCCGTCGGCATTCCGGGATGGGCCGAACAGGATCTCCTGCAAGGTGCCCGCCGTGCCGACCTCGACGCGCTCGCCCCGGGGCAGGTCCCGGTGGTGCGCCTCCGGTCCCCAGTGGAAGCCGCGACCGGGCGCCTCGGTGGAGCGGGCCAGCGCGGCCCCGAGCATGACCGCGTCCGCGCCGCAGGCGATGGCTTTGACGATGTCGCCCGCGACGCCCATGCCGCCGTCGGCGATGACGTGGACATAGCGGCCGCCCGACTCATCGAGATAGTCGCGGCGCGCCCCCGCGACATCGGCGATCGCCGAGGCCATCGGCGCGTGGATGCCGGTCGCCTTCCGGGTCGTATGCGCCGCACCGCCACCGAAGCCGACGAGCACGCCCGCCGCGCCGGTGCGCATCAGGTGCAGAGCGGCGGTATAGCTCGCCGCGCCGCCGACGATGACCGGCACCTCGAGTTCGTAGATGAAGCGCTTGAGGTTCAGCGGTTCGGCGCGCGAGGAGACATGCTCGGCCGAGACGGTCGTGCCCCGGATGACGAAGAGGTCGACATTGCTCTCGACCAGCGAACTCCAAAACTGCTGGGTGCGCTGCGGCGAGAGGGCGGCGGCCACGGTGACGCCCGCGTCGCGAATCTCCATCAGTCGCGCCCCGATCAGCTCCGGCTTGATGTCCTCGGCATAGATCTGCTGCATCCGCTCGGTAGCCCGAGCCGGGTCCAGCGCGGCGATCTCGGCCAGGAGGGGCTCGGGATCGGCATACCTCGTCCACAAACCCTCGAGGTCGAGGACCGGCAGCCCGCCGGCCTGCCCGAAAGCGATCGCGGTCGCCGGCGACATGACCGAGTCCATCGGTGCCGCGAGCACGGGGATGTCGAAGTGATAGGCGTCGATCTGCCAAGACGTCGAGACGTCCTCGGGGTCGCGGGTGCGCCGCGAGGGCACCACGGCGATTTCGTCCAGGGAGTATGCCCGGCGCCCGCGCTTCCCGCGCCCGATCTCGATCTCGTTCACCGGCACAGGCTATCGGGCGAGACCGACATCTACCCTGCGGGTAGACTTCTACCCATGGGGTTGAATATCAAGAACGAGCGGGTATGCCGGCTGGCCCGGGAAGCGGCCGCGCGCACCGGCCAGACGCAGACTGGAGCCATCGAGAGTGCCCTCGAGAGTTATCTCGCGGGCCTGCTGGCGCAGGCTGATGCCGATGAGCGCCAGCGGGCCGATGCGTTCAACGCCCTGCTCGCCCGGATGCGCGCCGACTGGCCCCGCGATGGCCGGACCGGACACGAACTTCTCGAGGATCTTTATGACCCGAGCACGGGGCTGCCCCGATGATCGTGGACAGTTCGGCGCTGGTTGCCATCGTCGAGGGAGAGACCGACGCGGATGATTTCGCGCGACGAATCCGCCACGGCAAAATCCCGGCACCAGTTTTCGTGGAGGCCGCCATCGTCTTGGACAACCGGCTGACGACGACCCGGGGTCGGCTCGGTGAGCTCTTGGACTATGCGTCTGTTTCGGTCATCGATTTCACGCCCGAGATGGCGGCCGCCGCCCGCACGGCATACCGGCGCTTCGGACGCGGCTCGGGTCACCCGGCGAAACTCAATTTCGGCGATTGCCTCGCGTATGCCGCGGCGACCGTCCTCGACGAGCCGTTGCTGTTCAAGGGCGAGGACTTCACCCACACCGATGTGCGCGATGCGCGATCCGAAGCGGCGCGCTGAGCCGGGCGGCATACTCCTGGACCGGGCTGCATAGCCCGGAACCGGCCAGGGACAGCAGGGCGCCGGGCGGGGGCGTCAGCGACCGCGGTAGTTCGGCGCCTCGGCGATCATCTGGACATCATGCGGGTGCGATTCCTTCAGTCCGGCGGCGGTGATCCGCACGAACCGGCCGCGCTCCTGCAGCTGCGGGATCGTGGCGGCGCCGACATAGAACATCGACTGGTGCAGCCCGCCAATGAGTTGGTGGGCAACCGCCGTGACCGGGCCGCGATAGGCGACCTGGCCCTCGATGCCCTCGGGCACGATCTTGTCGTCGCTTTCGACATCGGCCTGGAAGTAGCGGTCCTTGGAGAAGGATTTCTTGCCGCGCGAGGACATCGCGCCCATCGAGCCCATGCCGCGATAGGCCTTGAACTGCTTGCCCTGGATATAGACCGTGTCCCCGGGGGTCTCCTCGCAGCCGGCGAAGAGCGATCCGATCATGACGGAATCGGCGCCGGCGACGAGCGCCTTGGCGATATCGCCGGAATACTGCAGGCCGCCATCTCCGATGACCGGGACACCGGCCGGCTTGCAGGCCTTCGCCGCCTCGTGGATGGCGGTGATCTGCGGAACACCAACTCCGGCGACGACACGCGTGGTGCAGATCGAGCCGGGCCCGACGCCCACCTTGACCGCATCAATGCCCGCGTCGACGAGGGCCTGGGCGCCGGCTCGGGTCGCGACATTGCCGCCGATGAGTTGGACGTGGGCGGTCGCCGGATCGGCTTTCAGGCGGCGAACCATCTCCAGCAGCAGCCGGGCGTGACCGTGAGCGGTATCGACCACGAGGATGTCGACCCCCGCCTCGACCAGCGTCGTCGCCCGCTCCCACGAGTCACCGAAGAAACCGACGGCCGCCGCGACGAGCAGCCGGCCATCGGCGTCCTTGCTGGCATCCGGGTACTGCTCGGACTTCACAAAGTCCTTGACCGTGATCAGGCCGCTGAGCCGGCCCTGATCGTCGATGATCGGCAGCCGCTCGCGCTTGTTCTGGCGCAGCATGGCGATGGCCGCCTCACGCTCGATGCCTTCGGGCGCGGTGAACAGCGGCATCGGTGTCATGACATCGGCGACCTTGGTGCTCGCCCATTCGGCGACCGGGGTGAAGCGCAGGTCGCGGTTGGTGATGATGCCGAGCAGGTGATTGTCGACGCCGACGACGGGCAGGCCGGAGACGCGGTACTGCCCGCACAGGCTGTCCAGATCTTCCAGCGTCGCGTCCGGACCGATCGTCACCGGATTGGAGATGATTCCGGTCTGGGTGCGCTTGACCAAGTCGACCTGCATGGCCTGGTCGGCGATCGACAGATTGCGGTGCAGCACTCCGAGTCCGCCCTGGCGCGCCATCGCGATCGCCATCCGGGACTCGGTCACGGTGTCCATCGCGGCCGAAACCAGCGGCACCTTAAGGCTGATCTCCCGCGTCAACCGGCTGGTCGTGTCGACCTCGCTCGGGATGACATCGGATTCGCCGGGCATCAGCAGGACATCGTCATAGGTGAGGCCCAGGAGGCCGAAAGGCCCCTCCGCCTCGCCGGGAACGTGGAGGGCACCGCTCGTCATTGGTCCATGGTAGTCGGACCGCGAAGGACCGGGTTTTCATAACCAATCCTTTGCTATTTCCTAACTTAGGCCTTGCCCAATGCTGCTCCGTCCCGGCATAGCGTCCCCGGGTGAACACCGTCGGGGGCGTTCGAACACTCCCCCGGCGCACCGAGACGAAGGGATATCAGCGATGTCGGATCTGATGACCGCCCCGTCGCCGATCGCATCCGAATGGGACTGGCAGCACCGCGGCTCCTGCCGTGCCCTCAGCCCGGAGATTTTCTTCCACCCCGAGGGCGAGCGGGGCTCGGCACGTCGCATGCGCGATCTCGCGGCGAAGGAGATCTGCGCTGACTGCCCGGTTCTGGCCCAGTGCCGCGCCCACGCCCTGCGTTCCCGGGAGCCGTATGGCGTGTGGGGCGGCATGAGTGAGGACGAGCGCTTGGCGTTCTATGAGGAGCGCGGCCTGCCGATCCGCCGCGCGAGCTAAGCATCGGTTCGGGTAGCCACCCTTCCTCCACTACCCGAACCCTTCCCACGCCGGTCGAGCCGGTCGATGTGTTGGGAGCCATCGACCGGCTTGGCCGGCGGCCTTATCCGCGCTGGGCCCGCCGGGTGCGTCCGCGCCACTCGCGCCGCAAGGCCTCCCGCCAGGACGGCACGACCTGCCCCTCTTGGGCAAGCACCCTCCTGGCCTTGGTACGGGCGGCATACATCGCGATGATGCCGAAGGCGTAGATCGGCAGCTGCACCGCCATCGCGGCCCGGAACTGCCCGAGGGTGTAGTTCGGGCCGTCGCCGAAGGTGTCCAGCACCAGCCCGATGCCCTGGATGGCGATGATGCACGCGGTGAAGCCGCCGAGATTGACGACGGCGTTGGCGGCGCCGAGGCGGTGGCTGGGGTTGAAGGTGCGCGCGAAGTCGAAGCCGATCGCCGAGCCCGGACCGCCCGCAGCCAAGCCGATGCACAAGAGCGTCAGCAGCCATAGCGGCGCGGGTCCTGGCCAGAGCATGACGAGCAGCCAGGGGAGCGCCCCGGCGGCGACCATCGCGAGGACCAGATTGCTGCGCCGCAAAGGATGGCGTTGGACCAGGACGCCGAGCATGGGTCCGACGACCGAGCCGACGACCGCGAGCAGTCCGATCAGCAGGCTCGCGGTGGGCTTGGAGACGCCTTCGCCCTGCGTGAGATACGGGAAGCCCCACATCAACCCGAAGACCATCGGGGCGAAACAGGTTGTCCAGTGCGTCCACATCCCCAGGCGAGTGCCCGGGTGCCGGAAAACGGCGGCCAGATGGGCCCGCATACTCCGCGGCGGCGGGGGCGCGGGTATGCCGGGTGGCCGGTCCCGCAAGGTCACCCAGCAGAGCGCTCCGGCAACCAGGGCCGTGCCCGACACGACGAGGAAAGCCGTGGTCCAGCCGCGGCTCTCCAGAAGCCAGGCGAAGGGCAGCGCGCTCGCGATCTGGCCTGCTTGGCCCGAAAGGCCGATGAGTTGGGTCACGATCGGCACGCGCTCCGCGGGGAACCATGCGGGGACGAGGCGGACGACGCTGGAGAAGATGAAGGCGTCGCCGGCACCGAGGATCATCCGGCCCGGGATGGCGACAGTGACCGAGTCGGTGAGGGCCATGATGATCTGGCCGATGCCCATGACGATCAGGCCCAGGCTGACCATCCGGCGGGAGCCGAACCGATCAAGGAGCACGCCGGCGGGGATCTGCATCGCGGTGTAGACGACCAACTGCAGCACCACGAAGGTCGCGATCAGGCTGGCGCGGGCGTGGAAGTGTTCGACGGCGCTGATGCCCGCGACGCCCAAGGTGGTTCGGCCGAGGACGGCCGTGCCATAGGCCGCCACGCCGATCCCGAACATCGCCCAGGCGCGTCGGCCCCCTTGGGGCGAGCGGGCGGCGGCAGTCACGAGGCACAAGTGTCCCCGATCCGCTGGCTGCCGTCACCCCGCTGACGGGCGCCGTGACACAGCCAGCGGCGGTAGGCACACCCGACCGGTAGGCACACCCGACCGCTCCCCCGTCGAGTTCGGGAAACACGCCGACGATCACCCTCACGCGTCGGCGTGTTTCCCGAACTCGACTGATCAGGATGACGCGGTGGTGGGCGGGCGGCATACTGCAGAACACGCGAGAGGCCCCCGCCGCCCCGGGCGAACCGGGGTGGCGGGGGCCTCGTCGTGGCGCGGTCGCCGTATGAGGATCAGTGGCCGTGACCGTGGCCGTGACCGGCCGCGGGAGCGGGCTCCTCTTCCTTCTTCTCGACAACCAGGGTGTCGGTGGTCAGAACCATCGAGGCGATCGAAGCGGCATTGCGCAACGCCGACCGGGTGACCTTGACCGGGTCGACGACACCGGCGGCGGCGAGGTCGACATACTCACCGGTCGCGGCGTTCAGGCCCTGGCCGACGGGGAGGTCGGCAACCTTGGAGACCGCGACATAGCCCTCCATACCGGCGTTCTCGGCGATCCAGCGCAGCGGCTCGGCGGCGGCCTTGCGGACGATATTCGCGCCCGTCAGCTCGTCACCGGTCAGGCCGAGCTCCTCCAGCGCGGGGAGCGCGTGGACGAGGGCGGTACCGCCACCGGCGACGATGCCCTCCTCGATGGCCGCGCGGGTCGCGGAGATCGCGTCCTCGATGCGGTGCTTCTTCTCCTTCAGCTCCACCTCGGTGTGCGCGCCGACCTTGATGACGCAGACGCCGCCAGCGAGCTTGGCGAGGCGCTCCTGGAGCTTCTCGCGGTCCCAGTCGGAGTCGGTGCGCTCGATCTCGGCCTTGATCGTGTTGATGCGGCCGGTGACCTCATCGGAGTTGCCGGCGCCCTCGACGATCGTCGTGTTGTCCTTGGTGACGACGACGCGGCGGGCCTGGCCGAGCAGGTCAATGTTGACCTGGTCGAGCTTGAGGCCGACCTCTTCGGAGATGACCTGGCCACCGGTGAGCACGGCCATGTCCTGCAGCATCGCCTTGCGGCGGTCGCCGAAGCCGGGGGCCTTGACGGCCACCGCATTGAAGGTGCCGCGCAGCTTGTTGACGACGAGCGTCGAGAGGGCTTCGCCGTCGACATCCTCGGCGATGATGACCAGCGGCTTGCCGGTCTTCATGACCTTCTCGAGCACCGGAAGCAAGTCCGCGATCGTGGAGATCTTGCCCTGGTTGATGAGCAGGTAGGCATCCTCGAGGACGGCCTCCATGCGCTCCGGGTCGCTGATCATGTAGGGGCTGATGTAGCCCTTGTCGAACTGCATACCTTCGGTGAACTCCAGGACCGTCTCAGCGGTCGAAGACTCCTCGACAGTGATGACGCCATCCTTGCCGACCTTGTCGAAGGCGTCCGCGATGGTCGCGCCGATGCCGGTGTCCTGAGCGGACAGCGCGGCGACCGAGGCGATCTCGTCCTTGCCGTCGACCTCGCGGGCGTTGTCGAGCAGGCGCGCGTTGAGGGCTTCGACGGCCGCGTCGATGCCGCGCTTCAGGCTCGCGGGAGCCGCGCCGGCCGCGACATTGCGCAGGCCTTCCTTGACCATGGCCTGGGCCAGCACGGTCGCGGTGGTCGTGCCATCGCCGGCCACGTCATTGGTCTTGGTGGCAACCTCCTTGGCGAGTTGCGCACCGAGGTTCTCGTAGGGGTCCTCCAGCTCGACCTCACGGGCGATCGTCACGCCGTCATTGGTGATCGTCGGGGCGCCCCACTTCTTGTCGATGACGACATTGCGGCCCTTGGGGCCCAGGGTCACCTTGACGGCATTCGCGAGCGCGTCGACGCCGCGCTCCAGGGAGTGCCGGGCGGAGTCGTTGAACTCCAGTTGCTTAGCCATTGCTTTCCTTCGCAATCGGTATGGCGCACGCCCGCGTCCGCGGGCCCGCCGGTGGGCTAGGTGGTGCTTGGGGGATGCGCGACGCGCCCCGCCCCGCCTCGCACGGGCGAGGTCAGGCGCGGGGCGCGCTCACGACATACGGTCTGGCTCGGGTCAGCCAACGACCGCGAGAACGTCGCGCGCGGAGAGGATCAGGAACTCCTGGCCGCCGTGCTTGATCTCGGTGCCGCCGTACTTGCTGTAGATCACGCGGTCGCCGACCTGGACGTCGAGCGGCACGCGGTTGCCCTTGTCGTCAATGCGACCGGGGCCGACCGCCAGGACCTCGCCCTCCTGGGGCTTCTCCTTGGCAGTGTCCGGAATGACCAGACCGGACGCCGTCGTCTGCTCAGCCTCGAGGGACTTGATGACGATGCGGTCCTCGAGCGGCTTGATGGAAACCGACACGATGACTCCTTTGGTGTCGAAAGTATGCGGATGATGTGCAGTTCAGGTGCACCCTCCGGCCGCCGTCGCGGGGGTCGGCCGTCATGGCGCGGGTTGGCACTCGCACGGGGAGAGTGCCAATCAGAATCTATGTCGGTCGTTAGCACTCGGTCAACTTGAGTGCCAGTTCTTGTCTGATTCGGCTCCTCCGCCTCTCGCTCGGATCTGCTCGCTTCGCAGCGCAGCTCCGGCGACCTGCTTGGATGGTCGGCGTGGACGTGGCGGCGGTGCGGTGGTTGGCATCGCCCGAGGGCCAGCAGTTGCTCCACGACCTGCCGCCCTATGACGAACGCACGGCCATCCGCCTCGCCACGCGCTACCGCGCGAACGGACTGCCCGCCGACCATGTGGCCGCGCTCCTGACCCAGCAGCGATTGCGGACAAAGGCCCGCGAGAAGTTCGGGGAGTTCGCCGACGACATGCTTTTCACCGCCGACGGCGTCGAGCAGGCGACGCGGCTCGAGGTCGCGGCCGGGCACGCACAGCGTTTCGCCGAGGCCTCCATCGCGACCGTGCACGACCTTGGCTGCGGCATCGGCGCAGACGCCCTGGCGCTGGCGGTGCTCGGCGTCACCGTCCAGGCCATCGACGCGGACCCGGTCACGGCGGCGGTCGCCGACGCCAACCTGCGACCCTGGCCAGACTCCCGCGCCCGGGTCGGGCGCGTTGAAGACTTCCTTCCTCCGGCCGACGCCGCGCGAGACCGGATCGGCGCCTGGCTCGACCCGGCCCGGCGCATCAGCGGAGTCGCCGATATCCACGGCCGGGCCCGCCGGGTCTTTCGACGCGACGACATCAGTCCCACCTGGGACACCGTCCAGGCCATCGCCGCGCACATCCCCGCGACCGGCGTGAAGCTCTCCCCCTCCTTCCCTCACGACCACATCCCCCGCGGCGCCGAAGCGCAATGGGTCTCGCGCGCCGGCGAACTCCTCGAATGCGTCATCTGGTGGGGTCCGCTGGTGCGGACCTCGGGGCGCACGGCGCGCGTCATACGTCCTGGTCGGCCGGCGATCGAGGTCACCGAGGACCAAGCCACCGGCGATGTGCCCACGGTTGTCGACGACAAAGGTATCGCCGCGTGGCTCTACGAAACCGACCGCGCCCTCGTCCAGGCCGGCCTCGTCGGCGCGGTCACCGCCGCAGTCGACGGCCACGAACTCGAACCCGGGCTCGGCCTTGTCACGGCGGACACGGCATATGACGTGGGGTTCGCTCGTCGGTATGCCGTCACCGACACCCTCCCGCTGTCGACCAAGGAACTGCGAACCTGGTTGCGGCGCAACGCGATCACTGGCCTAACCATCAAGAAGCGCGGGGTGCGCCTCGATGACGATGCCCTCCGCCGCGACCTGCGCATCGGCCGCGGAGCGGGCTCCGGCAAGAGCGAGACGATCCTGCTAACTCGCGTGGCCGGGTCACAAATCGTCCTCGTCCTCGAACCCGCCCCGCCGGCCTAGACCACAACCGGCGACCTCAGCGCGCGTTGAGCTCGTCGCGCCAAGCCAGCCAGGGTTCGACGACGGACAGGTCGTATGCCGGCCCGCCCAGCCCGATCGTGAACAGCCGGGCCCCCGCGTCATAGAGCGGACGACCCTCGACCTCGGGCGCGTCGGGCAGCCGCCCCTCCCGGCCGCGGCCGCCGACCCCGACGGATATCTCGATCTCTCCCGGGTCGCGCCCAACCGTGGCGCAGTGTCCGCGCAGCACCTCGATCTTGTGCTCCAGTTCGGCGCCTTGGGAGAAGGTGTGCCAGATGTCGGCATGCCGCGCGACCAGGCGCAGCGTCTTGCGTTCACCGCCTCCGCCGATGAGGACGGGAATATCGCGTGTCGGCGCGGGATTCAGTGCCTCCCAACGCTTTTCGATGCGCGGCAGCGACTCAGCAAGCACATCCAAGCGCCCACCCGGGGTGCCAAAGTCATAGCCGTACTCGGAATAGTCGCGCTCGGCCCAGCCAGACCCAATCCCGAGGATGAGCCGTCCGCCACTGATGTGATCGACGGTGCGCGCCATGTCCGCGAGCAGATCGGGATTGCGGTAGCCATTGCACGTCACCAGCGCGCCAATCTCGACCCGTCGCGTCTGCTCGGCCCAGGCCGCGAGCATCGTCCAGCACTCGAAATGCTTGCCGTCGGTGTCGCCATACAGCGGGAAGAAATGGTCCCAGTTGAAAAGCACATCGACGCCGAGGCCCTCAGCCGCAGCGACCGCGTCACGGATCGCGGCATAGTCAGCCTGTTGGGGATGCAACTGCACCCCGATGCGCACCGGATGCTCACTCATGGGGCCACCGTATGCCGCCCCGCGAGCCCGCGCCCGCCCGACCGACCGCTGGGGCTCAGAGGTCGAGCCACTCCCGCCAGCCGCCATTGAGGACCAGCCACGCGATCAGGCCATAGCCCGCCTGGCCAGGGTGGCCGGGGATGGTCGCGGCGGCGAGATCGGAATCCCACTGGTCGTGGCCGAGCAGCGGGCGGTAGGCGTCGACGAAGGGCACGCCGCGGCGGGAGCAGACATCGGCCTGCGCGTCGACAAAGACCTCGAGCAGCGCATTGGCCTGCGCATCCGGCCCCGGCGGCGGGCTGAGGACGAAGGCACCCACGCTGCTGCTGGCGGCCTCGTCGAGGATGGTCGCGAGGTTGAGGCGGTGGCGAGCCACCGACATACCCGTCAGCACATCATCGGTGCCCACCGACACGATCAGCCGCCGATCGGAGCGGCCCTCGAAGCGCGTCGGAACCTCGGTGCGGAAGCGATCGAGCACATCACTGCTGGTCGCCCCCCGAACGCCGAGGTTATAAACCGTCAGGTCGGCTTCCGGCGCCTGGCTGCGCGCGATGACCCGGGTGACCCAGCCCTGGCCCTTGGGGTCGCCGACGCCGACAACGAAGGAGTCGCCGAGGAAGGCCAGGCCGAGGTCGCGGCGAGAAGGGATCCAGGGTTCGTCACTCACGCGGGCAACTCTATGCGAACCTCTCGCCTTCGTTCGATTCGGCGAGGTCCGCAGGCGCGGCGCCCGCGGACATCCACTCCGGACCGAGCGCGGCATCCGGCTGGGCCCCCGCGTAACTGACTGCTTCCGACCCGGCGGCCAAGGCCGCCTGCACGGCACCCGCGTGATCCGCACCTCCCGCGAGGGCGGCCGCGAGGGCCCCGACGAAGGCATCCCCCGCCCCGGTCGTGTCGATGACCAGGCCCCCGGGCACGTCATGGGCGGGTGCGCCGATGCCATCCCACACCGCCCCATTGGGTCCGAGCGTCATCAGCAGCGACCCGACGCCCGCCCCCGAATCCGCCAGCGCCATCGCCTCATGTTCATTGGCGACGATCGGATCGGCGAGCGCGAGCGTCGCGGGCGGCAGTTCGGCATAGGGCGCGACATTGATCACCACGCGTGCGCCCGCCTCGTGGGCGAGATCGGCCGCCCGGATCACCGTCGGCAGCGGGATCTCCAACTGCAGCACGACGACATCCTGTGCCGTGAGCGCCGGAAAGTTCTCGGGCCAGTCGGCACCGACTTCGCTATTGGCGCCCGGCACGACAACGATGGTGTTCTCCCGGGTTTCGTCGACCGTGATGAAGGCGGTGCCTGTTGGCCGCTCGGTGGAGACCTGGACGTGCCGCACATCGATCCCGTGGGCCGCCAGCCGCCGCAGGTATGCCGCTCCCCCCGAGTCGTCGCCGACCCGTCCGACCATCAGGACGTCCGCGCCGGCGCGCGCGGCGGCAATCGCCTGGTTGGCGCCCTTGCCGCCCGCGAGTTGCCGGTGACCGATGGCGAGCACGGTCTCGCCCGGCTTGGGCCGCTCCTCGACCAGGGCGACCTGGTCGACATTGATGGACCCGATCACGATGACTCGCCCCACTGCTCAGCCCCTCGTCATATCGCCCTGCACGGTGTGGATCCACAGTCTGCTGTATGCGGAGGCGTCGACGTCGAGAGCGACATCGACGACCACATCGGATTGGCCATGCGGGTCGTGGGTCAGGTCTCCTGACCAGTCGCGGTGGTCGACGATCGTGCGTCCCCGGGTGTAGCGGCCGGCGAGCTCGACGCGCACGGGGAGGACGGTTGTGGCGAGTTTTGATCCGTCGATCACGGCGCACACCGCGCCGGCATCGCCGATGGTCGCCGCGTCGGTCTCGAAACGTTCGCACTGGAAGCGGATGAGGCGTCCGCCGAGACCGCCTGGGCCGTGTGGGTCGCGGGCGATCATCGCCTCGGCCTCCTCCCGGCGAACACGGGGGCGGTAGAAGACGTCCAGCCCGTACATCGTCACGGGGATGCCGAGGTCGGCGGCGGCGTCCAGGACGATCGCCGCCGCCTCGGGGTCGTGGAAGACATTGAACTCCGCCGACGCCGTGGCATTGCCGCTGGCCGCGGCACCACCCATGAAGATGATTCGTGAAATCCCTTGGGCCACAGTGGGATAGGTGCGCAGGAGCAGAGCGATATTGGTCAGGGGCGCGAGCGGCACGAGCGTGATGCGCTCGCCGGTGTCGGCGGCCGTCAGCAGCACATCGCGCAGCAGTTCGACGGCGTGCCGCTCGTCCGGTTGGTGGTGTGCCAGTGGCCACCCGAGGTCTCCCATGCCGTCCTGGCCGTGGACATGGCGGGCGTCGACGGGATCCTCCAAGAGCGGACGATCGGCGCCTGCGGCGACCGGCACGTCGAGTCGCGCTGTGGTCGCAAGCACGGCGAGGGTGTTGCGCACGACGTCGGCGAGCGGAGCATTGCCGCCGACGCAGGTGACCGCCCGCAGGTCCAGGTCCGGGTGGAGTGCCGCCAACAGAAGCGCGCAGGCGTCGTCGACACCTGTGTCGACGTCCAGGATCAGGGGTATGCCGCTCATGTCCGGGGATGCTACGGGCTGCCGGAGTATGGTGCGAGAATGCCGAGAATCGCCAGGGCCGCCATCGCGACAATGGGCCTGGCGCTCGCCGTGAGCGGCTCGCCAGCCGCGGCTCAGCGCGCCGAAATCGCCTCTCCTGCATCCGCTTTGACCGCCGCCCAGCGCACGTGTGTGCAGCAGCTCACTATGGATCTGCCGACGAGCGTCCGCATCGGACAGCTGATCTGGGTGGGGATGTATGCGGACAACCCGCGGGCCGTCGATCCCTACCTGCGGACCTACCGGCCGGGGGGTGTGGTCCTGCTGGGCGGCTTCCACAATGGCGTGAGCGTGACCGCGTCGGCGACGGCCCATGCCGCGACCTTCGCCGACTCCCGCGTCAAGATGGCGATCGCCGCCGACCAGGAGGGTGGCTATGTTCAGCAAGTCCAGGGCAGCGGTTTCTCGACGATCCCGAGCGCCTATTACCAAGGCAGTCACTACAGCACGGCGACGATCCAGCGCCTGACCGCAAGCTGGGCCGCTCAACTGCGCGCCGCCGGCGTCAATGTCAATCTCGCCCCGGTCGCCGACACCGTGAACAAGGACTTCATGCCCTATAACCGGCCGATCGGCTATTACCTCCGCAACTACGACTATGCGCCTGACCGCGTCTCAGCGGATGTCTCAGCCGCGGTCGCCGGGATGCACGCCGGCGGCATCGCCGCGACGATCAAGCACTTCCCGGGGCTCGGCCGGATCACCAACAACACCGACACCTCGGACACCGGGATCACCGACACCGCGACGAGCGCGACCTCGCACTATCTCAATCCCTTCAAGGCCGGGATCGCCGCGGGGGGCGACTTCGTCATGATCAGCAATGCGAAGTACTCGCTGATCGATGCGAAGCGCCATGCCGCCTTCTCCCCAACGATCATCACCGGACTACTGCGTGGCCAGCTTGGCTACCAGGGCGTGGTCATCAGTGACGACATCGGCAATGCGGTTGCTGTGCAAACGATTTCACCGGGTGACAGGGCGGTGCGTTTCATCAACTCCGGCGGCGACATCATCCTGACGGCGAACGCCTCGGACGTCCCCACGATGATTTCGGCGATCCGGTCGGCGCGAGCGACAAACCCGAACTTTAAGGCGCGCCTGGATGCGGCCGTCCTGCGCATCCTGACGCTGAAGACCCAACGGGGTATGACGTCCTGCTCCTGAGTCGCCCCACGAAGTTCGTAACCACGGTCTGTGTGGTTCGCGCGTCACCGGCCGCCACGTCGCTCTGAAGCGGTCACCCGCCCGTACAGTTCAATAGCGCCCGACGCGCCTTCAGCGTCAGCACTCGGATCAGGGCATCGCGTGTTTGCTCGGCGAAGACCGGATCGTTCGCCGCCTTGCTGGTGATCGCCTTGACCATTACCGGGACATCGGCAGGAACAGCCGTCAGCACGACATCGCCACCGGCCGCGATGAATCGCGTGGCCCGGTCGCCCACAGGCACATCGCGCACGGCCGCTGCAGCGCCGACATCATCGGTGATGACCACACCCTTGAATCCCAGGTCGCCGCGCAGCAGATCCGTCACGATCTCCGGAGCGAAAAGTGCTTGGGCCGCAGCGATCTTCGGGTAGTAGGCCGAGGAGATCATGACGAAATCGCTGCCGGCCTCGATCCCCGCCACGAAGGGCTTCAGATGCGGGTCATCGACGGTCGCCGTGGTGTCCGAGATGCCGGTCGAGGCCGTGTCGGTGTTGCCGGAGATCCGGCCGATTCCCGGGAAGTGCTTCACCGAAGTCATCACGCCGGCATCCTGCATACCCTTGAGGAAAGCGGTCATCGGGGGAATCACGGCCTCGGGGGTGGCGCCATACTCCCGGTGGTAGCGACCGATCGGCCCATTGGCCGTCCCGATGTCAGCGGGCACGGTGTCGGCGTCCGGGGCGAGATTGACATTGATGCCCGCCGCCCGCAGCTCCGCTCCCCAGGTGGTGGCGGCGGCCCGCAGGTCAGACGCCATGGCGGCTTGGTTCTGCGCGGAGGGAATCGTGCTGAAGCCGGCGCCCTTGAGCTGCTGCACCTGCCCGCCCTCCTGGTCGGCCGCCAGAAACAGACCGGGACCCTGCGCGAGGGCATCGAGCTGCTTCGTCGCCGCCGAGACCGCACTCTTGCCGTTCCAGCCGCCGAGCAAGATCACGCCGCCGACCCCGGACCGCGAGACCGCATCGGTGACCGAGTCCACGCCTGCGTCCGACATCATGCCCACCATGAGCAGCTGCGCTGCCTGCTCGGATGGCGACAAGCTGTCGGCGATGCGGGTGGCGCAGGTCTGCGCCGGATCGGTGGTCGCCGATGGCGACTCGCTGGCCGTTGTCGACTGGGTCGACGAGCTTGAGCCCGTCGCGCCTGTGGAGGCGGTCGTCGACTTAGAGGTGCTTGCACCACCGGTCGATGTGCACGACGCCAAAAAGGTTGCCCCACAAGCGATTGCGAGGACCGCGCGAGATCGATGGCTCATGCGGTCACCTCGGTGACGGGCATGGACGAGTCGGCCGGGAGGTCCAGGGCGGAGGGTTCGCGACCCTTGGCCACGAGTTGGGCACCGAGCGCCGCGACCATCGCGCCATTGTCCGTGCACAGCCCCGGGCGTGGCACGCGAAGAGCAATTCCCGCACTGTCGCACCGTGCCTGCGCCATCGCGCGAAGCCGCGAGTTCGCCGCTACGCCACCGCCGATCTGCAGATGCTCCACACCATTGTCCTGGCACGCGAGAATCGCCTTGCGGGTCAGCACGTCGACGACGGCCTCCTGGAAGGACGCCGCGACATCCGGCACCGAGATCTCGGCGCCCGCGGCCCGCTGGCCCTCGACCCAGCGTGAGACAGCCGTCTTCAATCCCGAGAACGAGAAGTCGAAGCGGTGGCGCTCCATATCGCGCCCACTGGTTAATCCCCGCGGGAAGTCAATGGCGATCTGGCCATCACGGGCGGCCCGGTCGATATGCGGACCCCCTGGGAACGGCAGCCCCAGGACGCGGGCCACCTTGTCGAAGGCCTCCCCCGCGGCATCGTCGATCGTCGAACCCAGCGAGCGGACATCTTGCGTGACATCCGGGACGAGAAGGAGAGACGAGTGACCACCCGAAACCAGCAGCGCGAGAACGGGTTCCGGTAGCGGACCGTGCTCGACGATGTCGACGGCGACGTGTGCGGCGAGGTGGTTGACGCCATACAACGGCTTGCCGAGCGAGAGGGCGAGTGCCTTGGCGGCGGCGACGCCGACCATGAGCGTCCCGGCCAGCCCAGGCCCGCTGGTGACCGCGATGGCGTCGACATCGCGCAGCGCGATCCCTGCCTGATCGCACGCCCGCTGGATCGTCGGAACCATTGCTTCGAGGTGCGCGCGGCTGGCGACTTCGGGCACGACACCACCGAAGCGCGCGTGCAAGTCGACACTGCTGGCGATGGCGTCCACGAGCAGCGTCTCGCCGCGCACGATGCCGACCCCGGTTTCGTCACACGAGGTCTCAATGCCGAGCACCAAGGGTTCGTCGCGACTCATGCGCCGACCTCCTGCTCGTTCGTGGTCAGGTGCCGTCGCATCACCAGAGCATCGACATCGCCCGGTTGGTAGTAGCGACGTCGGGTCTGGATCACGGCATAGCCGCCCGCGGCATACAGGCCGATCGCCGCGGCGTTGTCGGCTCGGACCTCAAGCAGCATGGCCGTGGCGCCACGCGCAATCGCGCGAGCCTCACACTCCTGCAACAGGATTCGCCCGAGTCCGCGCCCTCGGGAAGCCGGGTGGAGGGCGATGGTCATGATGTCGCTAGTCGCTCCTGCGTGGTCGAGCCCGGCATAACCCAGCACCTGCCCGCCGTCGTCCACGACGACATACTCCCGCCTGGGCCGGGCCGCGAGTTCGGCCCACCAGGACGCCGAGGTCCACGCATCGTCCGGGAAGACAGCTGCTTCGATCGCCTCCACCTGCGGCAGATCGGGCCATCGGAGATCGCGTAGGACGGCCGCCATCACCGGCCACCCGCCAGGGTCGGCTTCGGTGCGCCGGGCTCTTGCGCGTCCGGGCGGCGCAAATACATCGGCACGGCGTCGGTATGGCGTCCGCTCCCGATCTCCAGCGCCGCCAGGTCGGCGATGGCGCCCGCCCGCACGTCGAGGATCGGGCGCGGGTTGCGGAAATGCTCGGGATAAAGGACCGGACCGCGGCCCACCGTGGGCAAGGCGCGAACCTCTTCTGGCAGGTCCAGGGGATGGTTCACAGCCGGCTCGCTGGTGCGCATGGCACTGCCATCGGCGCTGACATAGCGAGCCCAGTAGACCTCCTTGCGGCGGGCGTCTGAGGCGACCAGCAACTCCCCATCCACGTCGCCGACCGCCTGAGCCGCGAGCGCATCAAGGGAGCAGATGCCGTGGACCGGGACGCCCAGGGCATAGCCCATCGTCACCGCGGTGACGATCCCGACGCGCAGTCCGGTGAAGGGTCCCGGGCCGATGCCGACCGCGATGTGCGTCAGGTCCGCAGGGCGAAGTCCACACTCCTGCAATGACTTTTCGACCATCGGCGCAAGGGCTTCGGTATGCCGCCTGGTGTCTATCACGGCCGCCTCCGCGAGGATTCGGGAGCCATCGTGGACCGCGGCCGTGATGGCCGAGGTCGAGGTGTCGAACGCGAGAATGATCACCTCACTCATCCTCGTCCTCCAGCAGGGCGGCCAGCACAGCTCGCGTGGCTGGGCTGGACCAGCGCGGGCCCTTCGGCATCACCTGCACCAGCCTCGTCTCGGTTTCTGGGTCCGCTGTGAGTCGGATGAGCAGATGTGAATCCATGAGTTCCTCGGCCATGCCTTCGCCCCATTCGACGATCGTCACCGCGCTCTCAATTTCGGTGTCGAGATCCATATCGTCCAGTTCCGTGAAGGAGCCGAGCCGGTAGGCATCGACATGCACCAAGTCCGGTCCGCCACGCAGCGACGGATGGACGCGCGCGATGACGAAGGTCGGGGAGGTAATCGGACCGCGGACCCCCAATCCGGCAGCGATGCCTTGGGTCAAGGTGGTCTTGCCGGCCCCGAGATCCCCCGCAAGGATGACCAAATCACCGGCCCGCAGCAGCGTGGCGAGAGCCTGCCCAAACTCCGCCGTGTCGTCGGCGGTGGCGAGGCTGACCTGCAGGGCGCGAGCGGCCGTCATACCCGCTCCTTGACGCGCTTGGCCCGTCGGCTCGCGACGGCCTTGCGCCGGGCCACATCGGTGACCTGACGCAGGATCCGGCGGGTCTGGGGCGCGCCCACCGCGGCGGAGGCGATCGCGCGATCGATGAGAGCGAGAATCTGCGCATCAACGAGCGCCGGGTGCTCCAGCATGACGAGGTGGCCGGCTTCGGTGATGACCACATGCTCACTGCCCGGGAGGACCTCGACGATCGCCGTGCTGTGATCCGGCGGGGTCAGGACATCGCCCTCGCCGTTGAGGACCAGGGCCTCGGTGTGGCCAAAGATCGGCAGGGCATCCCGCTTGTCGTGCGCCTCCAGCGCGGGCAGGAAGGACCCGACGACGGTCAGATCGGTGGCGAGCAGCATGTCCGCTGCGAAGCGAACCGTCTCCTGCGAGACCGGCGAGGCGAACGAGAATCGCTCGACCAGATAGGACTCGACGTCCCGCCCTAGGCGCCGCGCGGCCTTCCAGAGCCGTTGGCGCGCAGCGATATTCGCGAGGACACCGGGGCCCATGCGCAGCAGGGCCGTGCCGAGGAAGCGACCGAAACCGAGTGAAACCAGACCGCCGCCACCGGCCGAGGTGGCGACAAAAGCCGCGCCGATGACCCGCTCTCGGACGAGGACCGGGTCGTGCTCGGCGAGAGCCATCATCGTCATACCGCCCATGGAGTGACCGATCAGGACGATCGGTCCGGTCGGGACACACACCTCAAGCACCGCCGCGAGATCGGCTCCCAGCCGCTCGATGGTCGGCGGCTGCTGCGTGCCATTGCCCGAGCGTCCGTGACCGCGCTGATCCCACGCGACAACCCGAAAGCCGGCGCGCGTGACGGCCCGGCGCTGGTGGATCCAGGAGCCGAGCGCGAGGCAGTAGCCGTGGGTGAAAACGATGGTGGGGCCACCCTGCCAGCCATCGGGTTCGTCGATCTCGACATGCAAGGCCGCGCCATCGTCGGTTGTCACCGTGAGTTCCTGGCCGGCCACCCACTCGAACGGATGGGCTGCGCCGACCTCGGCCGCCTCGAGGCCATCTAGCCGCAGACGGCGGTTCGTGGCCTGCCGGGCCGCTGCTCCCGTGGCGCTGATCGCTGCGGCGGTCGCGGCGGCTCCGATCGTGGCCGCGGTGAGGCGTCGACTCGCCATCAGGCCGTCTCAGAGCGGTAGTAGCGCGGCAGGCGAGTGCTCATCCGCGTGACGATTTCGTAGGAAATCGTGCCGGTGGCGACCGCCCAGTCCTCGGCCGTCGGCTCGCCCGCTGCCGCCGAGCCCACGAGGACGACTTCGTCACCGGCCACGGCCGGGGACTCCGGACCGAGATCGAGCATGACCTGATCCATGCAGACGCGTCCGGCGATGGTCAGGCGGCGCTCCCCGAGCAGCGCGGGGCCGGCGTTGGAGCCAGAGCGCGGGAGGCCATCGGCATACCCCATGGGCACCAGCCCAATTCGCGTTTCGCGATCGGTGACATAGGTGTGGCCATAGCTGACCCCTTGGCCGGCCGGGACCGTCTTGACATTGGCCACGCGCGAGACCACGCGCATCGCCTCGCGCAGGCCGAACTCGGCGCTCGTCGCGATGTCGGGGGTCGGGGACAAACCATAGATCGCCAGCCCCGGGCGCACGAGATCGTAATGCGCTGAGGGGTTGGTCAAGGTGGCCGCCGAGTTCGCGAGGTGGCGCTGGAAGCCCCGGATGCCGGCCCGCTCGACCTCGGCAGCCGCGGCCTCGAAGACCTCCTGCTGAGCCCGCACAGTGGGGTGCTCGGGCGCGTCCGCATACGCGAAATGCGACCAGACCCCGACGATCTCGATCGCTCCCTCGGCCGCCGCGGCGGCTGCCTGCGCGACAAGGGCGCTCCAGTCGGCGCCGAAGGCGCCATTGCGGGCGAGGCCGGTGTCGACCTTCAGATGTATGCGGGCCGGCTTGCCAGTGCTGCGCACCGCCGCGATGACTTCCGCGAGCGCCCAATCCGTCGAGACGGCAAGGTCGATATCGGCCAGCAGCGCGGCGGCGAAGTCGGCGCCCGGGACATAGAGCCAGGTGAGCATGGGCGCCTTGATGCCGGCGGCCCGCACCGCGAGCGCCTCGGTCAGTTGGGCCACGCCGATGCTGCTCGCTCCTCCGGCGAGCGCGGCGCGGGCGGCTGGGTAGGCGCCGTGACCATAACCATCAGCCTTGACCACGGCCATCAGATCGGCCGATCCGGCACGGCGCTTCAACTCGCGCACATTGGCGGCGATAGCTCCGAGGTCGACCTCGATCCACCCGGAGACGCCGGCGGGGGCCAAGAACTCGCTGCGGGCGCCAGAGCCCGCCTCTGCACTGTGATCCATGAGGGCTTCAGTCTAGGTCGGGCGGCGGCCCCGCCCCGTATGCGGGCGGAGGGGCTGGGCGCTGGTCCCCCATTTCTCTCCGGATGCCGGAAACCTGAGGTTCGGAGCGCTTTCTAGCGGGGGTGAAGCGCAAGGTTTCGGCATCCGGAGAGAAAGGAGTGACGGACGGTGCGTATGCCGCCCGCACCACCCCTGCGGGTGCGGGCGGCATACGGCTGTGCGGGTCAGGAGGCGATGCGGACCAGGTCGGTGGCGCGCAGGTTGCGCTCGACGGCCACGGTCATCCGGGTCGCCATCTCGCGGGCCGTGGCCGCATCGGTGGAGCCGGCGGTGACCGAGACGATCATGTCGCCGACGCGGACGGCGCCGGTTACTTGGTATTTCGTGTTGACCTTGCCGGACGTCGAGAGCCAGTAGCGCTGCGGGTTCTTCTCGCCCCAGGTCAGGCGGGTCTGCGGAGTCTGCCAGGTGCAGAACAGGTCGTCGCTGGCGAACTTGTTGAAGGCCTTCTGGCCATTAGCCCAACCGCTGACGGTGATCGTCGCGTCGTTCTTGTAGAGGGATTCGGCATCGGTGGTGTAGTCCTCGACGAACATCCACATCCGGCCGGCGATCGTGCCCATCTTGCCGTCGCGGCCCTCGGCCTGGCACCAGTGCGCACCGGAGGGCGAGATGTTGTCGTAGTTGCCGAGGTCGAAGAAGGGGGTGACCTTGCCGACTCGCTGATAGGGCTTCGGCGAGACATCCGGGATATTCCACGCCGGCTTCGCTCCCTCGGCTGGCGCGGCCGTCGCGCTCGTGGTCGTGGCGGCGAGCCCACAAACCGCGAGGGCGGCCGCGATGGTCAGGCTGGTGCGGCGGGCAAAAGTCTTGCGAGACATAGCAACTCCCGGTGTCGTGGCGGTCGCCTCGGTGCGTCCGCTCATCCCCTCAGACGCCGAAGTCGCGGAGAAGGTTGTGTCGAGTTGCTCAGCAATTTTCGCGAAGCAGACCGGCGATGGTGGCCGGGAGCGCCCGCGCGATCGCGAGGGCGCGGATCGGTCCGCCGGGATTGGCGCGGTCCGCCGCCAGCCCGTGCACTAGGGCGCCGAGTGCGCCGGCGGGACCGGGGTGCAGTCCGGCCGCGAGCAGTGTGCCGAGCAGACCGGCAAGCACATCGCCGGCCCCTGCGGTCGCTAGCCAGGGCGGTGCGTCGTTCTGGCTGTATGCCGTCCCTCCCCCTGGTCCTGCCACGATCGTCCATGAACCCTTGAGCAGGACGAAGGCACCGGTGTGGTCCGCGAGGTCGCGGGCGTGTCGAAGCGGGGCGTCCGTGACCTCGCGTCGGCTGATCTCACGGCCGGTCAGGCGGCTTAGGAGGCGGGCGCATTCGCCGGCATGCGGGGTGAGCAGCGTCGGCGCCTCGCGGAGCCCGGTCACGAAGTCGAGTCCCCCGGCATCAATCACAACGGGCACCGTCGACGCGAGTGCTTCGCGTGCGCAATCGCGTTGTGCTGCAGCACCTTTGTGTCGCGCGGCGGAGTCCAGGCCCGGGCCGATCACCCATGCTTGCACGTGCCCAGGACCGTGGACCGCCTCCGGGACAGCCGCCCGAACCAGAGCCTGCGGGGTCGGGGTGCCGACATAACGAACCATTCCGGCACCCGCCTCCACCGCTGCCGTGACGGCGAGAATCGCTGCGCCGGTGTAGCTTTCGCCACCGGCGATGATGCCGACGACGCCGCGGGAGTATTTGTCGGAGGTTGCCTCGGGAACCGGCCACATGGCCGCCACATCCTGACGGTCGAGGCGTCGCACGGCGACTGGTTCCTCTCCGAAGTCGAGCCCAATGTCCACCACCGTAAGGAGTCCACAGGCCGGCTCCCCGGCCGGAAGGAGATGCACCGGCTTCGGCACCGAAAAGATCACCGTCTCGTCCGCGAACACACCATCGGGATCGCCCTGCTCACCCTGGGGGTCCTGGCCCGACGGGAGGTCGACGGCGATCACATAGGCGGTCTCGGGGATGGCCGCCACCCAGGTACGCGCCCACATCGGCAGGCCAGCCCGACCGCCGATGCCGAGGATTCCATCGAGGACGAGATCCGCTTCCCCGATGAGTCCGCCCGCAGCGTCCGAGAGGGGTGCGGGCACCTCACTGGCAACCTCGCGCGCGAGGACAACACCGGCAGCTTCGGCCGCGGACAGAGCTCCGGCGTGTGCCTTTCCGTCGAGAAGCACTGCGCCGCAGAGGATTCCGTCTTCGGCGAGGTGAGCCACGGCATACAGCGCATCGGCTCCGTTGTTGCCCGGCCCAACCAGGGCGACCACGCGACGTCCGCCGCGTTCGGCGAGTCGGATGGCGGCAACCTTCGCCAAACCCGTCACCGCCCGGGCCATGAGCTCACCCTCGGCGAGTCGCTCCATGAGCACGCGCTCCGCGGCATACACCGTCTCCGGGGCATAGGCCTCGATCACGTCGCCTCGCAGACCACGACAGCCGACGCGATGCCCGCATCGTGCGAGAGCGAGAGGTGGACCGAGGTGATGCCCAACTCGGTGACGCGCGCGGCGACACTGCCTTGCGTCACGAAGTACGGCTGGCGCGAGGCATTGCGGCGCACCTCGGCATCCTGCCAATCCAAGCCCACTGGCGCGCCGAGCGCCTTGGCGAAGGCTTCCTTGGCGGCGAAGCGCGCCGCGAGGGAATTCAGCGGCAGGTCACGTTCGGTCTCGGTGAACAGTCGATCGCGCAATCGCGGTGTGCGCGTGAGGGTTTCGCCGAACCGCGCGACATCGACGACATCGATGCCGACCCCGACGATCACTGCGTCACTCGACCGTGACGGACTTGGCCAGGTTGCGCGGCTGGTCGACGTCGAGGCCCTTGGCCGTCGACAGATGCAGGGCGAAGACCTGCAATGGGACGACCGCGAGCAGCGGCGCGAGCAGCGGCGGGCATTGCGGGATCCGGATGACCTCGCTCGCGAAGGGCACGACATCCTCATCGCCGTCGTGGGCGATGACCAGGGTGCGGGCACCGCGGGCGCGGATCTCCTGGATATTGGAGACGACCTTCTTGTGCAGTTCGTGGGGGGTGTCTGGCGCGGGAACGATGACGAAGACGGGCTGGCCCGCGTCGATCAGGGCGATCGGGCCGTGCTTGAGCTCACCGGCCGCGAAGCCTTCGGCGTGGATATAGGCCAGTTCCTTTAGCTTGAGCGCGCCTTCCATGGCGACCGGGAAACCGACATTGCGACCGAGGAAGAGCACCGAGCGGGTGTCGGCCATGAAGTTCGCCATCTCGACGACACGGTCCATGCGCGTGAGCAGTTCCTCGATCTTGCCGGGGATCTCGTGCAGGTCGCGCATGACGGCCTGGGCGCCCTCGGCATACGAACCCCCACGCAATTGCGCGAGGTAGAGGCCGAGGATGTAGGCCGCCGTGATTTGCGCGAGGAAGGCCTTCGTCGAGGCGACCGCGATCTCGGGACCGGCGTGGGTGTAGAGGACGGCATCGGATTCTCGCGGGATGGTCGACCCGTGGGTGTTGCAGATCGAGACCGTCAGGGCGCCCATCTCGTTGGCGTGCTTGACGGCCATGAGGGTGTCCATCGTCTCGCCGGACTGGCTGATCGAGACGACCAGCGTGCGCTCGTCGACGACCGGATCGGCATACCGAAACTCATGCGCGAGAGCGACTTCCACGGGCAGGCGGGCCCAGTGCTCGATGGCGTACTTCGCGACCATGCCGGCATAGGCCGCCGTTCCACACGCGACGACGATGATCTTGTCGACGGCCCGCAGCTGCTCTTCGCTGATGCGCAATTCGTCGAGCACGAGAGCGCCGCTCTCGTCGGTGCGGCCGAGCAGGGTGTCGGCGACGGCCTGCGGTTGGTCGTGGATTTCCTTCTCCATGAAGGTGTCGTAGCCGCCCTTTTCGGCGGCCGCGGCGTCCCAGGTCACTTCATAGAGCTTGCCCTCGGCGGGCGCGCCGTCGAAGCCGATGACGGAGTAGCTGTCCGGGGTGATCGTGACGATCTGGTCCTGGCCGAGCTCGAGCGCCTGGCGGGTGTGGCCGATGAAGGCGGCGACATCGGAGCCGAGGAAGTTTTCGCCCTCGCCGAGACCGACGACGAGGGGGCTATTGCGGCGGGCGCCGACGACCACACCGGGCTGGTCGGCGTGCACGGCGAGCAGCGTAAAGGCGCCTTCGAGCTCGGCGACGGCGGCCAGCATCGCCGCCGTCAGGTCGCCGGTGCGATCGAACTCGCGGCCGACGATCTTGGCCGCCACCTCGGTGTCGGTCTCGGACTCGAAGTCGGCACCCTCAGCGAGTAGCCCTCGCTTGAGGGCGTGGAAGTTCTCGATGATGCCGTTGTGGATGAGGGCGAGCTTGTCGTCCGCGCCGCCGCGGTGCGGGTGAGCGTTGGTGTCGGTCGGGCCGCCGTGAGTGGCCCAGCGCGTGTGCCCGATGCCGGTGCGGGAGGCCGCCAGCGGGTGGGTATGCAGTGCCGAGCGGAGGTTCTCCAGCTTGCCGGAACGCTTTTCGGTGGCGACGCCATCGTCGGTGACCAGCGCGACACCCGCGGAGTCATAGCCGCGGTATTCCAGGCGGGCCAGGCCCTCCATCACGACATTGAGAGCCTTGTCGTCCGCGACCGGGCCGACATATCCAACGATTCCGCACATGGTGCTCAAGCGTACGGCTCGGGGTGGGTCGCCAGAGGTTGCGGCGCGCGGCCCGCCTGACGCGCCCACGCGGCATAGGCAACAATGGCGCGCGTGCCGCACAGCAGCGCCGACATCAGCCTCCCGAGCCCGTATGCCGAGTTCGGGCGCGCCGAATGGGCGCACCTGCGCGAGAACCACCCGATGAGCCTGACGCAGGACGACCTCGCGCGGCTGCGCGGACTTGGCGAGCCGCTCGACCTGGATGAGGTGGAGCAGGTCTACCTGCCGCTTTCCCGACTGCTGCACTTCTATGTCGAGGCGACGCATGGGCTGCGGCTGGCCACATCGGAGTTCCTGGGCGAGCGCCCGGCACGCGTGCCGTACATCATCGGTGTCGCGGGGTCGGTGGCGGTCGGCAAGTCGACAACTGCGCGAATACTCAAGGAATTGCTGCTGCGGTGGCCCCAGACCCCGCGCGTGGCCTTGGTCACGACAGATGGCTTTCTGTTGCCAAATGCCGAGCTGGAACGGCGAGGCCTCATGCAGCGCAAGGGTTTTCCCGAGTCGTATGACCGTCGCGCGCTGCTGCGGTTCGTGGCGGACATCAAGTCCGGGATGCCGGTCGTGCAGGCGCCGCAGTACGACCACCTGACCTATGACGTGCTGCCGACCACCACGCCGGTGGCCAAGCCGGATGTGCTGATCCTCGAGGGGCTCAACGTCCTCGCGCCGGCGCCGGACCAGACCGACGCGCTGGCCGTCAGCGACTTCTTCGACTTCTCCGTCTACGTCGATGCCGACCCCGAGCAGATCGAGACCTGGTATGTCGAGCGCTTCCTGCGCCTGCGCCGCACCGCCTTCGCCGATCCCGACAGCTATTTCCGCCGGTATGCGGAGCTGTCCGATGAGCAGGCCCGCGCCACGGCTCGAGGCATTTGGGAATCAATCAACAAGCCGAACCTGATCGAGAACGTCCTGCCCACCCGGGGGCGAGCGACCTTGGTGCTGACCAAGGGTCAGGACCACACGGTCGAGACGATTCGACTGCGCAAGGTCTGAGCTTCTGACTCGTTCAGGGCAGTTTTTTCAGGGCAGAGCGAGGCTCCAGGCCTGGTTCGTCAGACCGGCGGTGGGGGTCGCGAGGAACGAGCGCACCACGCGAGCCGGAGGAGGAGCTGAACCAGAAAACTCAGTGGCGACGATGCGGCCGAGACGGGACGGCGAGGAACGAGCCGACCCGCCGAGGCCGAGGAGGAGCTGAACCAGAAAACTCAGTACCAGTGGGGGTAGTGGGAGTTCCAGAAGTTCAGGGCGCCACAGGGGGTGCCGTAGGAGGCTTTGATGTATCCAAGGCCCCAACGGATCTGGGTTTCGGGGTTGGTCTGCCAGTCGGCGCCGGCGGTGGCCATCTTGGTGGCGGGCAGGGCTTGAGGTATGCCGTAGGCGCCCGAAGACGGATTGCTGGCGGTGTAGTTCCAGTCGCTTTCGCCGGTCCAGAGTTGCACGAGGCAGCCGAACTGGTCTGCGCCGAAACCATATTCGCCCATCACGCGCCGGGCGACGGCCTGTGGGTCGGCCTGGTTGGCGGCCAGTTGCGCAGCCGCCTTCTGGGCCGCCTTCTTGGCTGCGGCGGCCTTGCGGGCCTTTGCGCGCGCAACCTTTTCGGCTGCTCGCTCCGTCGCGATGGCGTCGGCGATCTGGGCGGTTGCCCGGGCCGACCGCTCGGCGGTTGCCTCATCCTTGGCCGCCCGGCCCGCGCCGATGCTCACGCGCGAGGTACCACGGGAGATGACGTCGGCGAGTCGTGCCTGATTGAGATCGGCCAGCACGGCGGCGGGGTGGGGCGCCTCGACGAAGGTCGCGGCATCTGTCGGCGCGGCGCCGGGGCTGGCCGCGGCAGCGCTGACGCCGGCAACGGCGCTCAGGGCAAGGGCGATCGCCCCGGCGGCTGCGGGGACGGTCTTGCGGTGGGCGGAGGGGCGCGTGGAATGGCGCCGGCGGATTCCGCTCATGGGGGAAAGCACTCCTAGATCGGGGACACGTGCCTCCCGCGACCCGGCGTACGGGACATCTCACCCGCGACGAACGTGGGCCGAGGCGATTTTCGGGAGGCGACCGCGACGACGCGGCCAGGCGCCGGGCATACTCCGCCTCACGCGCCGTTATCAAAAAGATACTTTACCGTTCATCCACGCGTCACCCAAATCGACCGCATTGACTCATCCAAGATGCCCGCGTGGGTTGCTTCGTTGCCTCATCCACGAATGCCCGCGTGGGTGGACCCTTTATGGATGGAGTTGACGCTGGTCATGCGCAAGGCGATCACCAAGGCCCAAGTGGCCAAGTACCGCAAGGCCACCAAGTCGGAGAAGGCCGCGATCCTGGACGCGGTGTGCGCCACGACAGGGTGGCATCGTGACCATGCGCGCAAGGCGATGCGGCTGCTTTTGAACCCGCCCCGGCCCAAGCCCGCGCCCGCACCGCGGGCGCCGCGACTGACCTATAGCGAGGACCTGATCAGTGCGCTCGTGCAGTGTTGGGCTGTCCTGGATGGCCCGTGCGGGAAACGGTTGAAAGCCTCACTGCCGCACACCTTGGACAACGCGCGCCGGCACGGTCACGTCACGATCAGTGACGCCGACGCCGCGGCCTTGTTGACGATGTCCGCAGCCACCATGGACCGCCGCTTGGCGCCCTACCGGCAAGGCCTGATCGCCCGCGGCACCTCGTTGACCCGGCCCGGGTCGATGCTGAAGAACTCGATCCCGCTGAAGACCTGGCAGGAGTGGAACGATACCCTCCCCGGGTTCCTCGAGATCGACCTGGTCGGCCACGAAGGCGGCGACAACAACGGCGAGTTCTACTACTCCTTGGACGCCGTGGACGTGGCCACCGGCTGGAACGAGGTCATCACCGTCCGCTCCAAAGGAGAACGGATCGTGGCCGCCGGGCTGCGCGAACTCCAGCTCCGCTTCCCGTTCGCGGTCTTGGGGATCCACTCCGACAACGGCAGCGAGTTCATCAACCACCACCTGGCCAAATGGTGCACCCAACAGGAAATCACCTTCACCCGCGGCCGGCCCTCTCGCTCCAACGACCAAGCCCACGTCGAGCAGAAGAACTTCTCCATCGTGCGCCGCAACGTCGGCTACTACCGCTATGACAACCCCCGCGAGCTTGACCTGCTCAACCAGCTCTGGCTGGCCGAATCCACCATTGGGAACCTCTTCACCGCCAACCAGAAACTCATCTCCAAAACCCGCACCGGCGCCCGAGTCACCAAGAAACACGACAACGGACTGACCCCGCTACAGCGCATCCTCCAAGACCATCCCGACCTGCTCGACCCCCACGACCTGGCCACCCTCACCGCCCGCCGCGACACCACCGACCTATGGGCACTTCGCGACCAGATCCACCTCCTGCAAGCCAACCTCGTCGAGTCAGCCAAACACCGCACCACCCTCACCCGCCGAGCCAAGCGCAACCACGCCTACCTCTCCCGCACGAAAATGGCCCCCCATACGCGGGCAAATCCCGATGAGTCAACGAAACGAACTACGCGGGCATCTTGACGTGAGGCAACGGGTCGACGCAGCGAGGCACCCATGAGTCCCGCCGCGGGTCCGCCGCCGAGCGGCGCATGCCAGCCGAGCGCTCACCTTGCCGCCGAGCGCGCCTATCCCAGCCGAGCGCAGCTATACCTATGCCTCGCTGCGAAATCAGCGCTCCACCGCGAAACGAGCGCTTCATCACGACGGCATGCAGCCCGGGCCGACGGCGCGCCAAGGCGCAGGTCAGTGGTCGACGCCCTCCAGCAGGTCAGTCACGAGGGCGGCGATCGGGCTGCGCTCGCTGCGGGTGAGCGTCATATGCGCGAACAGCGGATGGCCCTTCAACGTCTCGATGACCGCGGCGACGCCATCGTGACGGCCGACGCGCAGGTTGTCGCGCTGGGCGACATCGTGGGTCAGCACCACCTTGGAGTTCTGCCCGATCCGAGACAGCACGGTCAGTAGGACATTGCGTTCGAGGGACTGCGCCTCATCGACGATCACGAACGCGTCGTGCAGGGAGCGGCCGCGGATGTGGGTCAGCGGCAGGACCTCAAGCATGCCCCGGTCGAGGATCTCCTCGACAACCTCGGTGCTGACCACCGCCCCGAGCGTGTCGAAGACGGCCTGCGCCCAGGGGCCCATCTTCTCGGACTCGCTGCCCGGGAGGTAACCGAGGTCTTGGCCGCCCACGGCATACAACGGGCGGAAGACCACCACCTTGCGATGCGCGCGCCGCTCCATAACGGCCTCCAAACCCGCGCACAAGGCGAGAGCCGACTTGCCGGTTCCCGCGCGACCGCCGAGCGAGACGATGCCGATGTCCGGGTCCAGCAGCAGGTCGAGCGCGATGCGCTGCTCGGCGCTGCGGCCGTGGAGACCGAAGGCGTCGCGATCACCGCGGACCAGCCGGATCTGCTTGTCCGCGCCCACCCGCCCCAGCCCGGAACCGCGCGACGACAGCAGCCGTAGACCCGTGTGACAGGGCAACTCCGCTGCCTCGGCGTTCTCCAGCCGACCGGTGTCGTAGAGCGCGTTCAGGTCCTCAGCGCTGACCTCGAGCTCCGTGAACCCGGTCCAGCCGGACTCGACCGCCATCTCGGCGCGGTACTCCTGCGCGTCCAGCCCGACCGCCGATGCCTTGACGCGCATCGGCAGGTCCTTGCTGACGACGGTGACGGCATACCCCTCAAGCGCAAGATTCTTGGCAACGGCCAGGATGCGAGTGTCGTTGTCCCCCAACCGGAATCCGCCCGGCAGCGAGTTGGGATCGGTGTGATTGAGCTCGACACGCAGGCTGCCACCCTCAGTGCCGATGGGGACCGGGGAGTCGAGGCGACCATGGCTGATCCGCAAGTCGTCGAGTTCCCGCAGGGCGGATCGCGCGAAGTAACCGAGCTCCGGGTGGTGCCGCTTGCCCTCCAACTCGCTGACGACGACCACGGGCAGCACGACCTCGTGTTCCTTGAACCGCAGCATCGCCTTCGGGTCGGACAGGAGCACGGAGGTGTCCACGACATACGTCCGGCGGATCTCACCGGTGGCGGTGATGCCGGCCGGCGACGGCTGGGACGCAGTGGACGCGAGCGAAGCGGGAGTGGTCATCGAATGACTCCTTGCGTGGCCCGCGCGCCCGTATGGCGCCTGCGCGCCTAGGTCGTAGTGGTCCGGTCGACCCGCGCGTGGCCGGGCCGGGTCCGGCCCTCCTGCACAGACACCAGGTGTCCTGCCACGTCGGCCCTCCCGAGGGCGGCTCCCGGGTGGGTGCCGCTGCTCGTCAAACTAGGCACTCTCGCGGGCCAGATCGCGCACCGACACTCGAACACGCCGAGACGGATCGGTGAACGGTTGCCGACGCGCCGGTATGCCGCCCGGCCGCGTCACCAGCGGGCTCGCCTCGTCGGTCGGGCCCGCCGCTCGGCATCTCAGCAGAGGTTGGTCGAATCTGCACAGCTTGCACGGTGTGCTGATTCGACCAACTTCGGCTAGCAGAAGTTACTTGGCCCCCCGGCCGGTCAGGAGCCGAAGCGGCGGTTGCGGTCGGCATACGCCCGCAGGGCGCGCAGGAAGTCGACCCGGCGGAAGTCGGGCCAATAGGCCTCGCAGAAGTAGAACTCGGAGTGGGCGCTCTGCCACAGCAAGAAGCCGGAGAGCCGCTGTTCGCCGGAGGTGCGGATGACCAGATCCGGATCCGGCTGGCCGCGGGTGTAGAGGTGCTCGGCGATGGCCTCGACCGTCACGCTCTGCGCGAGATCGTCGATGCTGCCACCACCCGCGGCGTGCTCGGCCACCAGCGATCGCATGGCGTCGGCGATCTCCTGGCGCCCGCCATATCCGACCGCGATATTGACCACCATGCCCGGCACGCCCGTGGTCCGCAGGGCGGCCGCCTCTAGCGCGGTCCGGGTGTCCGGCGGCAGCAGATGCAGAGCGCCCACCGGGTGGATGCGCCAGCGGCCGGTTTCGGCGAGCCCCGCGACGGCCTTCTCGATGATCCGCAGCAGCGGCGTCAGTTCGCGCTCGGGGCGGGCGAGATTGTCGGTGGACAGCAACCACAAGGTGACGACCTCGATGCCGACTTCCTCGCACCACGACAAGAAGCCCGCGATATTGTCCGCGCCCGCCTGATGGCCGGTCTTGGAGTCAGCCCCACGTTCGGCCGCCCAGCGGCGGTTGCCGTCCAGCATCACCCCGACATGGCGAGGCAGCGCGTCCCGGTCCAGGCGGTGCGCGACCCGGCGCTCATAGGCACCGTAGAGGAGGTCTCCGAGCGACATATGCCGTCAGGAACCGGCCTGCGGGCGGTCATCCGGCCCCGCCGACGGGTCCGCATGCCCCTCCAACTCGGACGGGGCATCCTGCGTGCGTTCCGCTTCTTCCTGCGCGTGCAGGTGGTTCATCCGGCGCAGCCGACCGGTCAGATTGCGTCCGAGGAACCAAATCGCCAGCGCGAGGAGGAAGAAGACGACGAAGCCCATGAAGCCACTGGCGGCGGTCTCGGGGTCCGCACCGGGGCCGGCGAAGGGCAGCACCGCCGCGATCATGACGCCACCCGCGCGACGCGGCGATCCAGCGCCAACTCCCCGGGAGCCCCGGCCCGCGCATCAGCCTCGGCCGGCTCGCCCAGCCCGGCAAAGAGGCAATCCTCGCCGTCGGCGATCGGGACATAGGAGGCGGCGGCTTCGTACTCGTCATACGGCCAGATCTGGGCCTGGATCTCCCGCGGGACCTTGAAGAACCAGCCCTGGGGGTCGATCTGGGTGGCGTGGGCGATGAGCGCGTTGTCGCGCCGCTCGAACCAGTCAGAGCACGGGACCCGGGTGGTCACCGTCCGCTCCGGCCGGTCCCACTTCTCCAGCCACTCACCATAGGGACTCTCCTGGCCGGCCGCGACCAGCGCCTCGTGATAGGCCGTGATGCGCGCCTTGCTGAAGCCACCGTTGTAGTAAAGCTTCAGCGGCTGCCACGGCTCGCCCGCCTCGGGGTATGCCGTGGGGTCGCCCGCCGCGTCGAAGGCCGCCACCGCGACCTCGTGGGTGCGAATGTGGTCCGGGTGGGGGTAGCCGCCATTCTCGTCATAGGTCGTCATGACGTGTGGGCGGAAGCGCCGGATCTCGCGCACCAAGGCCTCGACGGGAACCTCTAAGGGCTCCAGGGCGAAACAACCGACGGGCAGCGGCGGCAGCGGATCGCCTTCCGGCAGACCGGAATCGACGAATCCGAGCCAGTGGTGGTCGACGCCGAGGATCGCCTGGGCGGCCGCCATCTCGTCGCGGCGGACCTGGGCGAGGTCGCGCAGAATGCGCGGATCGTCCTTGAGGTTGGGGTTGAGCACATCGCCGCGCTCACCGCCGGTGCACGAGACCACGAGCACGTCGGCGCCGCTGTCGACATACTTCGCCATCGTCGCCGCCCCCTTGCTCGACTCGTCGTCGGGGTGCGCGTGCACGCACATCAAGCGCATGCCCTGGCTCATACCGGTCCTTCCGTGGATGACATGATCGGGGGACATTCTTCCACCGCCGGTGCCACGGCATACGCAACCATGGCAGAGCCTTCCCATGACCTTCACCGATCCCGCCTCTTATGACGAGGACGAACTCGACGCGCCGAGCCGCCCCGCGAACTCGCGGCGGTGGTGGGTCATCGGCTCGATCGGGTGCGCCGCGATGCTCGCCGTGGTCGCCTGGTTCGGGGTCTCGGCGACGCACGGTCGGGTCTCCTGGCAGACCAGGGGGTATGTCGTGCAGGACCCCTCCGCCGTGTCCGTCACCTTCGATGTACACCGGCCCGCCGGCCTGGCCGTCTCGTGCCGGCTAAAGGCAATGGACGCGCGGTTCGGAACGGTGGGGAGCCTCGATGTGCCGATCCCCGCCGGTCCGCAGCGGAGCCTGACGCTGACCCACGAGGTGCGCACGACGGCCTTGGCCGTGACCGGGACGGTCGAACGCTGCACCCCCGCGTAGGACCCCGCTGGTAGACTTAGTGTTTTCCCCCGGGTCTGGACCGCAGCGTTGGCGGTCCGGACCTTTTTGACAATCCGATCCTTCGAGGAGCGTGCACCGTGACCGATCAGCCGAGCGCCGCCTACCTGACCCAGGAGGCCTTTGATCGCCTGAGCGCCGAGTTGGCCGAACTGTCCGGTCCCCGTCGCCAGGAGGTCGTCGCCCGCATCGAGGCCGCCCGTGAAGAGGGCGATCTGAAGGAAAATGGTGGCTATCACGCCGCCCGCGAGGAGCAGGGCAAGATCGAGTTGCGCATCCGCCAACTCACGCAATTGTTGGACAGTGCGCAGGTCGGCGCCACGCCTCCGCCGGATGACGGCGTGGTCGAGCCCGGGATGGTCGTGACCGTCGAGATGTTCGGCGACGAGGAGACCTTCCTGCTCGGGTCGCGTGAAATCGCGGATGGCTCTATCCAGGTCTTCTCCGAGGCCTCCCCGCTCGGAGCCGCCATCAATGGGCTCTCCGTCGGCGACACGACCTCCTATGCCGCGCCCAATGGCAAGCAGATCGAGGTCACGATCAAGAAGGCTGTGCCCTACACCGGCTGAGCCGTCGCGAGTCGGCGCATGGCCTGCCGCCTCCGTCGCCGTCCGGCCGGGTCACGAGAATTTGAGGCGATAGCCGGCGGAGCGCAGTGAGGTCAGGACGTCCTGACAGTGCTGCGGGCCCTTGGTCTCCAACTGGATGAGGATGTCGACCTCGTCGATGAGCAGGTTGGCGTCGTGGCGCATGTGCTCGACCTCGACGACATTGGCGTCGGCGGCGGCGCAGTCGGCGATCAGCCGGGCCAGGGATCCGGGCCGGTCGGGCATGACGACCCGGAATTGCAGATAGCGTCCGGCCGCAACCATGCCGTGGCGGATGATCCGCAGCATCAGGAGCGGATCAATATTGCCGCCGGAGAGCACGACGACGATCGGCCCCTCCCAGGCACGGCTGGCCTGCTCGTTGAGCAGGGCCACACCCGCAGCCCCGGCGGGTTCGACGACGAGCTTGCTGTGCTCGAGAAGCTGCAGCATCGCCCGGGAGAGCGCGGACTCGGACACGGTGTCGACGCGATCGACGGCGCTCTTGATGACCTCAAAAGGCACGGCCCCCGGCAGGCCGACGGCGATGCCATCGGCCATCGTCGCCATCTTGTCCGCCGCGATGGGGTGCCCCGCCGCGAGGGACATGGGGTATGCCGCCGCCTGCTCAGCCTGCACCCCGACGACCGTGGTCTGCGGCCGCTGTTCCCTAAGGACGGTGGCGATGCCGGCGAGCAGTCCGCCGCCGCCGAGGCTGACCACCACCGTGCCCACCTCGGGGCACTGCTCAAGGATTTCTAGGCCACAGGTGCCTTGTCCCGCAACGATATCCGGGTGATCGAAGGGGTGGATCAGGACGGCGCCGGTCTCGTCGGCATACGCCCGAGCCGCGAAAAGCGACTCATCGAGGGTGGCTCCGACCTGCTCGACCTCGGCGCCATAGGCACGGGTGGCGATGAGCTTGGGCATGGCCGCACCGACGGGCATATAGACCTTGGATCGGATACCGAGGCTGGTCGCGGCGAGCGCCACGCCCTGCGCGTGGTTGCCGGCGCTGGCGGCCACCACACCACGGGCTTTCTCCTCATCGGAGAGCCGGGAAATCCGGGTATAGGCACCGCGGATCTTGAACGATCCGGCGCGCTGCAGGTTTTCGCACTTGAGGAAGACCTCGGTGCCGACCTTCTCGCTGAGCACCCGGGAGTACTCCAGCGGCGTCGGACGAATCAGATCGCCTAGCTGTTCCCGCGCGGAGAGCACGTCTGCATAGGTCACGCTGGGCACCGTCGCCATGAGGCGCCACTCTAGTGGCCGCTTCGCACCCGCGAACCGAGAGGCGTCGCTCAGGCCTTTTCGGTGCGATTGCGGAAGGCCCGGATGGCCAGTGGCGCCAGGATCAGCGAGAGGCCGACCGACCACAGCACGCTGGCCAGCACGGGATGTCGCAGCGGCAGTGCTGTGTCGGCCCCGAGCGCCGGCGCGTTGCCCCACAACTCGCGCATCGCCTGCACCAGCGCGGAGATCGGGTTCCACTCAGCGATCGTGCGCAGGAAACTCGGCATGGCCTCGGTCGGCGCAAAGGTGTTGGCCAAGAAGGTGATCGGGAAGGTCGTCGTGAACATCACGCCCTGCACGGCCTCCACGGAACGCATCGCCGACCCGACGAACATCCCGACCCAGATCATCGCGAATCCCCAGAGCAGCAGCAGGGCATAGGCCAGAACGGCCTTCGGCAGATTGGTGTGGATGCGCCAGCCGACGATCAGGCCGGTCAGCGACATCACGACCACACCGATGCTCGAGTGGATCAGACTGGAAATGCTGCGCGCGATCACCACCGCGGAGCGGCTGATCGGCAGCGCCCGAAGCCGGTCGATGATGCCCTTGTCGAGGTCGTTGGTCAGCCCGATCGCGACGATGAAGGAGGCGAAGGCCATCGTCTGCGCCATGATCCCCGGCAGCAGCCACTCGCGATAACCACCAGCCGTGCCGGTCTGGATAGATCCGCCGAAGACATAGGCGAAAAGCAATACGAACATCACCGGCTGGATCGTGACGTCCATCAGCATCTCGGGCATCCGCTTGATGTGCGTCAGGTTGCGGCGCACCAGAGTTCGCACTTGTGCCGGCAGGCCGGCGCGCGAGCTGTGCAGGGCGTGAGTCGTCACCGGACTGGTCGCGATCTCGCTGCTCATGCGGTCTCCTCCAGAGTCTCTTGCGCGCTCGCGTCTTCGGCGCGGTGACCCGTCAGCCGCAGGAAGACGTCATCGAGCGTCGGTCGTTTGAGGCCGAGGTCGTCGACCTCGATGCCACTATCGGCGAAGGCTTCGGCGGCCTCGGTCATGGCCCGCAGGCCCTCGGAGGGTGTGGTGAGCTGCCGCGCTCCAGCATCGACATAGACCTCACCGCCGAGGCGCTCCATCAGTTCCTGCGCCCGGCCCAGATCGCCCGCATGCGAGACCGTGACGACGAGCGCGGCGGCGCCGGACTGCTGTTTCAACTGCAGCGGTGTGCCAGCGGCGATAACGGATCCGTGGTCGATGACGATGATGCGATCGGCCAGTTGGTCGGCCTCTTCGAGATATTGCGTCGTCAGCAGCAAGGTCGTGCCTTCACGCACGAGATCGCGCAGCACTTCCCAGAGCTCAACGCGGCTGCGCGGGTCGAGGCCGGTCGTCGGCTCGTCGAGGAAGAGCACGGGTGGCGTCGCGATCAGGCTGACGGCCAGGTCGATGCGCCGCCGCATACCCCCCGAATAGGTCTTGACCACCCGCCCGCCGGCCTCGGTCAAGGAGAAACGCTCCAAGAGTTCGTCGCTGCGCGAGCGCACTGTGGAGCGGTCCAAGCCATAGAGCTCGCCGATCATCCGCAGGTTCTCGCGACCCGTGAGCAATTCGTCGACGGTGGCCGACTGCGCCGTCAGGCCCATCGCGCGCCGCACCTGATCCGGCTCCTTGAGCACATCGAAGCCGGCCACTCGGGCGGTGCCAGAGGTCGGTCGCGAGAGCGTCGTCATCATGCGGACGGTCGTGGTCTTGCCGGCACCATTGGGGCCGAGCATGCCGAGCACGGACCCGGGCTCGGCGGCAAAGGAGACGCCATCAACGGCGGTGAAATCGCCGAAGCGTTTGACGAGATCGATCGCTTCGATCGCTGCGGTGGACATACCGAACAACCTAAACGACCCGACCGACAGCCCCTTCCGGCCCGATTAGACCGGCGCCACGCGCTCCCCCAGGCGTGCCGCCGCCTGTGGATACTTCTCGGCCAGCAAGCCGATGGCAAAGAGCAGGTATGCCGCGTCGACCGCTCCCGCCGCGGCCGCCGGCACGATCCAGCCGCCGCCGTGATCCGCGAGCACCCGATCCAACACCTCGGCCGCGAGCGCCGCATCGGCGTGCCGCAGCACGCCCCCGGAGCCGATGAGCAAGCCGACCTCTTTCAGCGCGCGCGGCGCCTCGCCGGGACGCGCCGGCCGGCCATGCCGCCGCACCGCCAAAACGGCCGCAGCTGCGGCGAGCTCCCGCTCGCTGGACCACTCGGCCGGTGAGCTCGGAAGGTGGGCGATATCGGCGTGGACGCGGGCGGCATACTCGTGCGCGGCGGGGGTCAGCGGCAGCGATTCGCGACCTGCTGCCTCGACGATTCCCGTTGCGCTCCAACGCATTCCGAGATCGGCCTCGACGGTGCGCAGCACGCGAGGCGCGGGCGAGACCTCCCGGCGGACACCGGCATCCTCGCCGCGCGGGATCAATGCGGAATAGACGTCGGTGGTCGCTCCGCCGATATCGAAGGCCAGCACATCCTCGCCCCGGGACTGCGCAAAGGACTCCACGCCGCGAAGCACGGCATCCGGCGTCGCCATCGTCACGAGGTTCGCGAACCGAGGACCGCGAGAGAGGCCTTTCCCGCCGATGACATGGCGCAGGAATACCGCTCGGATCGCCTCACGCGCACTTGTGGGGGCAAGGTCACCGATCCGCGGCAAGACATTGTCGGCGGTGATGACGAGGCGCCCCTTGGCGCGCAGAATCTCGGCGCATTCCGGTGCGGCCTCACGATTGCCCGCAAGCACAACCGGAGCGGCGAGCCGGGCGTTGGCGAGGCGAATAGCGTTGTGCCGCAAGATGTCCGCATTGCCGCCGTCGGTTCCGCCGACGAGCAGGATTACATCAGGACGAGCAGCCCGCAGCGCGCGGACCGCCTGGCCATCGAGGGGACCGTGAGCCACATGCACGACGCGAGCGCCAGCGCTCAAACCCACCCGATAGCCCGCGAGCGCGGTCACCGCATCCTCATAGCCGATAACCGCCAACCGCAGCCCACCGCCCGCGCTGGAGCACACGAACACGGCATCGCCGTGCTGCTGCCCGGCCTGCGCGGCGGCCGCGTCCAGCCCCTCGAGCACATCGGTTCCGGACGTGGTCGGGACACTTGAGCGACCGCATACGGAGCCATCGCCCAGGTCCACCCGCAGCGCTTTGGTGAAGGTGGAGCCGACATCGACGCACAGGGCGTGCGTCGGCGCGCTCACAACTCTCGCCACTGGGCCACCATCGCGTCGATGTCCACGAGCGGCGCCACCAGCGGCGGGGTCTTGAGGTCGCGGGGCACCAGCCGGTCGAACCGCACCCGATCGTTGTAATCGACCAGCACCGCCCGCACGCCCGCCTCAGAACGCAACTCCCGCAAGGATTCCGGGAAGCCCGCCGCCTCCCGGCGCAGCGAGATGACTGCAGGTAGGGCACCGGCCCCGTCGAGGCCTTCAGCCCGCATCTTCTGTTTGATCCACCAGTCCGGATCGTCGACGGATCCGAGGTCTAGGGGCTTCCCCGCGCCGCGGAGATTATCGAACTCGCCTCGCTCCTGCGCCTCGCGGATCAACCGCTCGACGTGGGACTCGTAGGGCTGCACGAGTCCCGACCCTACCGGGGGTGCCCGGGCGCCGATGGCGGCGCAGTGTGTGCGCGTTACGGCTTCGTAACCGCCGCAAGGCTTCCGGAACTCTTGTTGTTCGGGCACCGTTTGCCCAAGGAACCTGGCGCGCCTGCATCACCGGGCCACGATCTTGCTCTGTAAGACAGGCGGACCGTGATCACCTCCCGATCTGTGGGCGCCGGGGGAAGGAGTCTTGGTCATGGGACGTGCACGACGCGCGCGCAAGATTGCAGCCACCGCGGCATACGGCGGCGGCGGCCTCGCGGCGACAGCGGGCGCCCTCGGGGCGATCGGTTATGGCGTGATCAAGGTCGAGGCGAAGGTCGCGCGCAAGATCGTCGGGCGACCGTTCGAGGGGGCGCCGGACGATGACGATGTGTATGGCGCCGGCTTCGGCTCGGCCCTGGAATTGGTCATGCTCGGCGATTCCACCGCGGCGGGCATGGGCGCTGACACCGGACGGCAGACGGTCGGCGGCATCATCGCTACTGGCCTCGCGGCCTTCACCGGTCGACAGGTCCGCCTGACCAATGAGGCGGTCATCGGGGCCGAGTCCGCGGACCTGGAGCGGCAGCTGGCAAATGCGCTGGACCGAGTGGCGCGCCCCGATGTGGCGGTTATCCTCATCGGCGGCAATGACGTCACGCACCGGATCGATCGCACGACGGCAGTGCGTCATCTCGAGCTGGTCGTCCGCCGGCTGCGCGCCCTCGGCGTGGAGGTGGTCGTGGGCACCTGCCCGGACCTCGGCACGGTTCAGCCCATCCCCGTGCCCTTGAAGCATCTGGTCCGCCGCTGGAGCCGCGACCTCGCGGCTGCGCAAACCGTGGCCGTCGTCGAGGCCGGCGGGCGCACCGTCTCGCTCGGCGACCTGCTCGGCCCGGAGTTCCTGGCCTCGCCGAAGGAGCTGTTCAGCGAGGACCAGTTCCATCCGTCGCCGGCCGGGTATGCCCGTGTCGGCGCCGTCCTGCTGCCCGCCGTATGCGCTGCCCTCGGTGTAGGCGGTGTGGGTGACACCACGGACCGCCGGCCCGAGCCGACGCGCGGGGAGTCCGTCGGACCGGTCGCCGTCGCGGCCGGTCAGGCAGTCCTCGACCCGGGCACCGAAGTCGCCGGCACCGATCTGGCGGGCGAACCTCGCGGCCCGCGCGGCCGGTGGGCCGTCCTCCTACGCCGCCGTGCCACGCCCGTGCCGGACGAGGCGCCTGCCGAGCCGGGGCCGCCCGGCGTCGACGGCGGTGCCGGCCCGGTGGCTGACGAGCGGGCGACTGATGCACCCGCGACGCAGCGGCCGCTTGCGGACGAGGTCGACCCCGCCCGGCCCAGCACGTAGCCGCGGGCATCACGCGGCCGGGGGCGGCGGCATACAACTCCCACATCGCGGCACAACTCGTGCGTTATGTCGTGAGTCCTCCATCCGGCGGGAGGACTCACGACCAAACGAGTGGGTTACGACCGAACGTGGGACTCAGGGCAGGGCGCGGCGGAGCTCGCCGAGGTCGCCCACGACGTCGGCGGCGGTGATCCGGGAAGCGGCGAGGGCGTCATACGCGAGCACCGTCAGCTGGTCGGGCAGGGCCGCCGGGCCCAGCTCCGGGACGGGTATGCCGGGGTGCACCAGATCGGCATACCTCTCAAGGAGCGTGCGCACCGGCGCCGAGACGGACAACGCCTGGTCCAGCGGCAGTTGATGCCACCGCCGGACCAGGCGCGTCAGGTCGTCGGCGACCTCAGCAGGGAGCCGGGTCGCCACCGGGATCAGTCGCCCCGCAGGCGAGCCAGGAGGCGGAGGAACTCGATGTAGAGCCAGACGAGCGTCACGATCAGGCCGTGCGCGAGCAGCCACGAGAACTGCTTGGGCGCGCCAGTCGCGATGGCCCGGTCGATCGAGTCGAAGTCGAGGGCCAGGGTCAAGGACGCGAGGCCGACGGCGAAGATCGACAGCCCGATGCCCAGCGGGCCAGTGCCACCGAAGCCGAACGGGGTGTTGGAGACCATCGCGAAGATGAAGTTGATGACGGCGAAGATCGCGTAACCGAAGATCGCCAGCGTGACGATGCGGCGGAACTTGTCGGTGACCTTCAGGAAGCCTGACTTGTAGGCCAGGAACATGCCCGCGAAGGTCGCCAGCGTGGCGACGACAGCGGTGCTGACCAGGCCCTCGCCATAGGCGTCATTGAAGAAGTTGCTGATGGCGCCGACGAACAGGCCTTCGAGGGCGGCATACCCGATGATCAATGGCACGCTGATGGTCTTCTTGAAGGCGATGACCAGACCCAGGATCAGGGTCCCGATCATCCCGCCCAGCCAGAACATCATGCCGAGGGAGCGGTTCATGTCAGACCCGATCCAGCCCACGGCACCGAAGCCGATGACGAGGCTGAAGAGGGTCAACGTCTTCATGACGACGTCGTCCATCGTCACGCGGCCGGTCTGGACCGGGCCGGCGGACGGCTGGTTGTACATATCCTGCAGCTGCCCCGGGGTGGGGTAGGCCTGGCCGTAGCCCTGCTGCGGGAAGCCTTGGGGCGTCTGCGTCTGACCGCGCGAGGCGCCGAAGCCGGCATAACCCTGCCGTGACTCGCGATCGATCCGGTCGAACACCGGGTTGCTCATGGTGGTCCCTCCAGGACACATCGGGCGCGGCACCCTTCGCCGCGCTCAGCACATACAGCGTTGCAGACTTCGCGCTTGTTCCCGTTGCCGAGCACGGGGTATGCCGTGGATCGTGACCGTGTCGTCACTCAGGCGGCCCTCGCGCCTGGGTGGCTCAAGCTTTGTGCCGGAAACCCTGGGTTCGTGCCAGAAAGAATCTGACACAAAGGAAGGGTTTCCGGCATCGGGCGGGAAACCCACACTCTCGTCGCGTGCCCCCGACGGGAATCGAACCCGCACCGGTGGCGATTTTAAGTCGCCTGCCTCTGCCAGTTGGGCCACGGGGGCGCGGCCACTCTACGGGTGGACGGGGCGAGGCATCGGCGGATGTGGCCATCGCCGCACGCGACACGCGCGAAAGCTGTCGAGATGGGGCGGGATCTTCGGATTTCGGCCCCCGTGCGCTGGGCCAGCTCCCGGCCCAGCGCACAATGTCGTGTGGGCCTGCTCCGGTCCGCCTTATCGAGGGGGTCTGCTCCGGCCCCGGAGAGGGGGAATCTTGTCTCCCGAGCCCTCAGTCGTCACTGCGGCGCGAGGTCGCCGCGGACCCGCACCTGGCTGCGGCAGTCCTGGCGCGAGGCGGATCCCGCCGATGGCGTGCGAGGTGTCTATCGCGCCGGCCTGGTGGCCTTCTTCGGCTTCATGGACACCCACGCCACCGCATGGCGGGCGACTCTGGAGGACAGCAGGTTCCTGGCGGATCCCAGGGCAATGAATGCCTTGCGCGCTGCGCAGATCGACACCGTGATGACCGGTCTGCGCCATCAGGAGACACTCTCCGAGGTCCCGGACTTCATGCTCGAAGGCTTCGCGCAGGGCGTCATCGGCGCGTGCGAACGGATCGCGGCGTGGCGGATCAGCCAGCCGCAATGCACGGCCGAGATTGCGACCGAGTTGGTCATGGCGCTGACGTGGTCGGGGCTGGAACGAATCGCCGCCACCAGCCTGCCGACACGGCAAGCCGTCCGCGAAGCTCAGCCGCGCGGTCTGACCCCGCCGCTCAGTCGCTCCGACCCGCGCCGATCGAGAGCGCGATGCCGTCGAGGATGTCGTGCTCAGAGGTGACGACGGGCACCTCCCCCGCCCGCGCCCTGATGCGCTCGACGATGGTTTGCCACACGATGGCGCCGCCGCCGATGACATCGACCCGGCCGGGGTGCATGAACGGCAGAGAAGCCCGCTGCTCGCGCGTCATATGAAGCAAATCGTCACAGGCCGCGCGGACCTGGGCAGCGCTGAGCCGGCTGAGGTGGATGGCGTCCGGCTGGTATGCAGGGAGCCGCAGCGCGTGTGCCGTGATCGTCGTGACGCTGCCAGCCAGCCCGACTAGCGTCACCGTGCGATCCAGCGGAACCACCCGAGCCGCGGCATCGATCGCCGCGTCAACGTCGGCCACCGCCGCGGCGATTTGGTCGTCGGTCGGCGGGTCCGCCTGCAGATGCCGCTCCGTCAGGCGCACACAACCGACATCGGTGGATAGCGCCGCCTCGACACCCTCGGTTCCGAGCACGAACTCACTCGACCCGCCGCCGATATCGACCACGAGATAGGGCCCGGGTATGCCGGCCGCCCGCAGATCGCCGGTTGCGCCGAGGAAGCTCAAACCCGCCTCCTCGGCACCGCTGATCACTTCCGGCGTCACCGCCAGGTCCCCGAAGGCTTCCTCGACGCCGGCCACGAAATCCGCAGCATTGCTCGCATCCCGCGAGGCGGAGGTGGCCGTGAAGCGGATGGCCTCCACCCCGTGAGCGCGGCACTGATCGGCATACTCCCTGGTCATGGCCAAGGTGGCGGCCATCCGCTCCGGGTCGAGACGACCGGTGCGGTCCACGGCATACCCCAGCCGAACGACCTCCATGCGCCGCACGATGTCGTGCAGCGCGCCGGCCTCATCGATATCGGCGATGAGCAGGCGGATGGAGTTGGTCCCACAGTCGATCGCACCGACCCGCATATCTCAGCCCTCCGTGAGAGTCGTGGAACACGGCACGCTCGCCCACCATGGCGGAAGCATCGCCAGGGCCTGATCGCCGAGCGGGTTGACGCCCGGTCCGGCGGCCAGCGCGTGCGCCACCAGCACGTGCAGGCATTTGACGCGCGTCGGCATACCGCCTGCGCTGATCCCCTCGATCTCCTCAACGCTGCCGAGAGCGGCCCGCCGGTCGAGATAGTCGGCATGGGCCCGGGCGTATGCCGCCTGCAGCTCCTCATCATCGGCCAGCTGGGCCTCGAGCTGCTTCATCACGCCCTCGGATTCCAAGGTGGAGATGGCGCCGGTTAGACGCGGACAGGTGGCGTAGAAGGTCGTGGGGAAGGGCGTGCCGTCGGGCAGGCGAGGCGCGGTCTGAACAACATCCGGGCTCCCGCACGGACACCGGTGGGCGACTGCCTGGACGCCGCGGGGCTCGCGCCCGAGTTGGGCGGCGACGACCTGGAGATCCTCAGGGGACGGCATACCTGTGATTATCCGGGACGGGGAGCGCCGCGGCTCAGCGGCCCACGCCCTGGGGGTTGTCAGCGATCTTGATCGACTCCCAGACCTGGCCGTACCACGCATTGCGGCTCTTGGCCGCTGCCGCGCTCTGACCGGTCGCACCCGTCGGGGCCTCGGCGGCCTGGTCGAGATCGATGATCTCGTAGGCCTTTTCACCCTTCTTGACGAACTTCAGGCGCTGGCGGGCCTGCTGCTCGACATAAGTGTCCTGGCCCCACAACGCCTTTTCCTTCTCCATGGCAGCGACATCGGCACGCTGCGCTGCCACCTGCTCCTGGAGAGCCCCGATCTCACGCCGCTGATCGACATAGGTCTTCAGCGTCGGGCCGAGCAGGAAGGCGAGCATGACGAAGATCGTCAGGCCACCGATCCACCACCCCGCGGAGCGCGCGGAGCGGCGCTGGGCCAACTCCCCCGCTACGGAGGAGCCGACCGAGCGCATGCGCGGGCCCGGCCCGCGCCCCTTGGGGCGGCGGGCCGAGTCTCGGCGCGGACCGGTGGCTGCCACGAGGACCTCAGGCGGTGAAGCGCGGGAAGGCGCCGGCGCCGGCATACACCGCGGCGTCGTCGAGTTCCTCCTCGATTCGCAGCAACTGGTTGTACTTCGCGACGCGCTCGGATCGGGCCGGGGCACCGGTCTTGATCTGGCCGCAGTTGGTCGCGACGGCGAGGTCGGCGATGGTGACATCCTCGGTCTCGCCGGAGCGGTGGCTCATCATGCAGCGGTAGCCCGCGCGGTGTGCCATGTCGACGGCGTCGAGGGTCTCCGAGAGCGACCCGATCTGGTTGACCTTGACCAGCAGCGCGTTGGCGGTGTCCTCGGCGATGCCGCGGGCCAGGCGCTCGGGGTTGGTGACGAAGAGGTCGTCGCCGACGAGCTGGACCTTGCGGCCGAGGGCGTCGGTCATGGCCTTCCAGCCGGCCCAGTCGTCCTCATTGAGCGGGTCCTCGATGGAGACCAGCGGATAGGCGTCGACGAGTTCGGTGTAGTAGGCGATCATCTCGTCGCTGGACTTCTTGGCCCCTTCGAAGGTGTAGGCGCCGTCCTCGTAGAACTCGCTGGCCGCGACATCGAGGGCGAGCGCGATGTCCTTGCCCGGTTCGTAGCCAGCGGACTTGATGGCCTCGAGGATCAGGTCGAGGGCGGCGCGGTTGGACTCGAGGTTCGGGGCGAAGCCGCCCTCGTCGCCGAGGCCCGTGGCCAGGCCCTTCTTCTTCAGAACCGACTTCAACTCGTGGTAAACCTCGGCGCCCCAGCGCAGGGCCTCGCGGAAGGAGGCGGCGCCGATCGGGGCGATCATGAACTCCTGGATGTCGACATTGGAGTCGGCGTGGCTGCCGCCATTGAGGATGTTCATCATCGGCACGGGCAGGACCCGGGCGTTGGGCCCACCGACATAGCGGAAGAGCGGCAGGCCAGCCGACTCGGCGGCGGCCTTGGCGACGGCCAGGCTCACGCCGAGGATGGCGTTGGCGCCGAGCTCGCCCTTGTTGGCGGTGCCGTCGAGGGTGAGCATCTCCTGGTCGACGAGGCGCTGGTCGGCGGCGTCATAGCCGTAGAGGCGGGGCGCGATCTCCTCCATCACGGCGTCGACGGCCTGCTCGACACCCTTGCCGAGATAGCGCTTCTTGTCGCCATCGCGGCGCTCGACGGCCTCGAAGGCGCCGGTGGAGGCGCCGCTGGGCACGGCCGCGCGGGCGACGGTGCCGTCGTCGAGACCGACCTCGACCTCGACGGTGGGATTGCCGCGCGAGTCAAGAATTTCGCGGGCGACGATTGCCTCGATGGTGGCCACGGGTCACTCCTTGGGAAGGGCATGGATGGGCGCAAGTCTTCGCCGCCAAGCGTAGTCCCGCCGTCGTCACCGGTTTGTGACCGACCCGCGTGGTGGGACGCCTTCTTGCGCCCGCTCTCGTGGGCCTGGGTTGACGGCGGGTATGCCAGGTGCCGCCGGCTGGCGAGCAGGCGGGGTTTGTGCGTGTGCGGGGTTGCTGCCCAGCGGAGCGGGCCTTGTGAACGCGAGCCGGGATATAGACATACCTCGTCAACGCCGCGCCCGCACGGTCTGCTGCATGCCAGACTCGACAACATGCAGAGCAGCACGGATTCGCACGCCATCACCGACCTGACCCGACGCACCCTGCTCGGTGGGGCGGCCGCCGCGCTCGCCGCCGGTCGGGTGGCCGGCCCGGCCGCCGCGCTCGACGTGGCGACTGGCTCCGGGCACTGGTTGGGCGAGCGCTTCTGGGGAAATCGCTTGCAGGACTGGCTGGTTCGAGCCGGGCGTATGGAGTGTGTCGCCGCCGCAGGCAGCACGATGGGCCGCACCATCGCGGTGCTGACCCACGAGATCCAGTCCAGCAGCTTCGATCTCGCGGTGCGCACGGGGACCCTCGCCGACGGGAGCGGGCTGTCCGGGTTCGTCGTGGGGACCGGCATACCCGGGGAAGATGCGCGGCGGCGGGCGCTGCTCGGCTCAGCCAGCGGGATCGGTGGCGGACTGATGGCGTATGTCGATCACCGCGGCGCCGTCGGCTTCCGCGACCACAGCGCCGAGGGCGACCAATTCCTGTGGCAGCAACTGCCGGCCACCGTGACGGGCGCCGCCGTGCCGCGCACCCTCTCGGAGGATCTCACACTGCGCCTGTCCTGCCGTCCGGTGTCGGAATCCACTGTCGCACTGACGATTTCGGTCCATGACACGAGGACCGGAGCGCTCCGGCAGCGGGCCGTGCTCGCGTCGCTGCCGCTGGCACGAGTGCGCGGCGGGATCGCGCTGATATCGAGCTCGCGGGACGGCTCGGCCGCACGCTACTGGCTGACCGGCTTTACCTCGACCGGGGTGACCGCCCTTCCCGAGCGCGGGCTCGGACCGGTCGTCGGGACGCTCTTCACGGCCACGGGCGGCATCCTGCGGATGACCGCGCAGCTGATGCCCCTGGACCCCCGCACGTTGACGTCCATCGCCCTGGAGGTGCAGCAGGGCGGGGCCTGGAAACGCTTGGCCACCAGCGGAATCGGACCGGGCTATACGGCGCTCTTCCGGGCAACGGCCTTCGACAACTCCGCTCCGACGGGCTATCGAATCGTCGGCGGCGGGCGGGTCCTTTATGGCGGCACCATCCCCGCCGAACCGCGCGGCGGCCTGCGGTTGGCAAGCATGAACTGCCTCAAGGCCAGTCACCGTCCGCTGGACTCGCTCAGTCCGTGGCAGGCGCGGCTGCCGGGAAGCGTCTCCCTCGACCTTTACAGCGCGCGCAATATCTACTTCCCGCACGACGAGATCGTGGACTCGATCGCGGCGCAACGCCCCGATCTCCTTGTCGCACATGGGGATCAGCTGTATGAGACGTCACCCACGGCCAAAGACAAGGGCACGGCGCCGGAGCTGGACTTCCTTTACAAATTCCTGATGTGGCACTGGGCCATGCGGCCCCTGACACGGCGAGTGCCCACCGTGGTCCTGACGGACGACCACGATGTCTATCAGCCGAATCTCTTCGGCGAAGGCGGCATCGCGACGACCGACCCCAAGCGCGGCGGGTATGTCAACGCCGCCGCCTGGGTCAATCTGGTTCAGCGGATGTCGAGCTGGCACAACCCCGAGCGTTTTGACCCGACCCCGATCGCTCAGGGCATCACCGTCGGGTATGCCGCCTTCAGTTATGGCGGGACCAGCCTGGCCATCGTCGAGGACCGCAAGTTCAAGACCGGCCCGCTCGCACCGGGTGGCGGGGCACTGCAATTGCTCGGCACTCGACAAGAGGCCTTCCTGCGCACCTGGGCCAGCATGCATCCCGGCCAGCCAAAGATCATCCTCACCGGCTCGACGTGGGCGTGTGTGCTGACGAATGCCAATGGCTCACCGCGCGCCGACCCCGACACGCAGGGCTGGCCGCCCGACGGCCGCACCCGCGCGGTCCGGCTGGCGAAGGACGCCCGTGCCCTGATCGTCGCCGGCGATCAACACGTGGGTCACCTTGTGCGCCATGGGATTTCGGGATTTGATGATGGGCCTTTGCAGTTCACTCCACCGGCCGGATCCTCGAGTTTCCAGCGCTGGTTCCAACCGTCGAAGGCGCTGCCGAATGCGGGGCCGACGCCATACACCGGCGATTTCACCGACGCTTTCGGCAACCGGCTGCGGGTGCTCGCCGTCGCGAATCCGAAGTTCACCCTGCAGCAGTTGTGGGCGCACTACCCACCGCCCGCCCAGGATTTTGGGGACCGGGGCCTAAAGCGAGAGGGCTTCGGCATGGTGATTCTCGATCACGCGGCCCGCTCGCTGCGCCTCGAGTGCTGGCCGTGGAATGCCGCGGCCACCGGCGCCGGGCAGTATGCCGGGTGGCCCGTGACGGTCCCCTACTCGGCGCTCTGACCGGCGGCGCGGAGGGCACCTTCGGCGAGCAGGAATTGCGCCGCGGTGTAGGTCGCCATCACCGCCGACTCCAGGATCGGGGGCGGGTCGCTCAGCACGAAATGACCCAGCCCCAGCAGCGTGTCCGACGTCAGGAAGGCCAGGCCGCCGAGCGCGGCGGCTCGACGCGCGTCCTCGGGCAGGGCCGGATCGAGGTGAGCGGCGCAGTCGGCCATGGTGGTCAGCAGGCCGGCATATGCCAGCACCCCCGGCCCGAGGACCGGCTCCGAGCGTGCTGCGCCGAGGGCCATGGGGATGCCGGTCAGGAGAAACAGCCCAGCCGCGCCCTTGCCAACTGTGCTGTGCCGCAAGGGATTCGGGTTGGCGTTCGCGCGGAAGCCGCGGATATAGGCGATCTGGCCCGCGCCGAAGGCCCCCATGCCAGCCAGGAAGGACCCGGTGCCGGAGCCGAGCAGGGCGAGATCGCCGAGCCAGCCCAAGGCCTGGCCGGCTTGGGTGCTGCGGCGTAGCGGCGTGCGCCGCGACCGGGGGTCGATGGCGAAAGAGCCGGCGAGGGTCGGCATCAGGAGGCTCTTGGTGACCAACCGGGCGCGCTCGGGGGCCGGGCCAGGCATACCGGCGAGGACCGTGTCGGCCACGGCGAGCGCCCCGAAGGCCAGACGTAGGACGGAGGCAGCGCGCGGCATACCCGGGAGGATAGTGACCGCGCCCGCCCGCCTCCCGACGGGGCGCAGGCGGGCGATTTCCGGGGGTCGTGCAACCTCTGCTGAGCCGTGCAACCTCTGCTAGCCGAGGTTGGTCGAATCCGCAGACCTTGCACGGTATGCAGATTCGACTAACCTCCGCTGACTTGGGCTTGTCGAGTCAGGCCGAATGCGCCTAAGTGCCCTGTCGTCCCTGCGGTCGGCGACGTTCCGGATCAGTTCGTCGGGCTGGACGTGCTCCTCGCCGATGGGCTCGTCCGCGAGGAGCCGCTCGATGACGAGCTCGAACGCGTGCTGCTCGAGTTCGAAGTCTCCGAGGGCGATGTCGCCGAATTGGCCGAAGTCGCCGGGCTCCCCGACGTGCTCCCTCCATATCCCATCGGGCCAGTTGGGTCATTCTGCTGGCCTCGTCCAGCGTGATGGACACAGCCCTGCCGGTCTGGTCGAAGAGTCGCACACCCTCCAGTCGCCGGCCCTCGCGGTCGTAGGCATACAGATTCCCCACGGCAATGCCATCGTTGTAGACGCCCATGGTCGAAATGTCGGGACCTGCTTCATCCCACCCGTTCACCACTCGTGGTGAGAGCAGGCTTACGAACTAGATGTACTGACCGGGGACGTTGATCAATCGTGAGACGGGCGGCTGGCCTCCGCAGGCGGTGCGCGGTCGGTGCTGGTTGTACTCGTGGAGCCAGTCGGTGAGGGCATCGCGGCGTTCTTTCTCGCTCGTGTAGCAGCGCGCATATGCCCAGCCGTCGGCCATGGTGCGGTGGAATCGCTCGACCTTGCCGTTGGTCTGTGGGCGGTATGGCCGCGTTCGCTTCGGAGTGATCGATAGAGCCTCGCACGTGTCTCGCCACAGGTGAGAGCGGTACGCACCACCGTTATCGGACAAGATGCGCTCAATAGCGACCCCTCGGTCGGCGAACCACTCGACCGCTCGATGCAGGACTCCGACGGCGGTGACAGCGGATTCGTCGTTGTGAACCTCGGTGTAGGCGACGCGCGAGTGGTCATCCATGATTGTGTGCACGAACGCATACCCGAGCTTGGGGTTGCGCCACTTGTTCTTCGGCTTGCCGGGAGTGACGGCACGATTCCTCGATCCTTGACGTCGCCCGACGTATCGCCAGCCCCCACCGTCGGGGATGTTCCCGAGCTTCTTGACGTCCACGTGCACGAGCGAGCCAGGGTAGTCGTGTTCGTATCGGCGGATCGGCTCGCCGGTGGCACGGTCGACGTAGGAAAGTCGATTCATGCGCGCGGTCGTGAGGATGCGGTGGACCGTGGCCGGGGCGATGCCGAGTCGGGCTGCGAGTTGAACAGGCCCTTCCCTCAGGCGCATTCGTAGGCTCACGCACCGTTTTGTCGTCTTCTTGCTCGTCTTGTTCGGTGAGGACTTCGGACGTGGCGACCGGTCTTGCATCGGCTCGCCAGCGAGGTAGCGGTCGACCCACCGCTTCACGGTTGGCCACGACACCTGGAAGCGGGCAGCGACTTCGCTGATCGGCCATCCTTCCTCGACGACGAGGCGGGCGACTCGTAGACGATGACGTGGGGTCAGTGCGGCATTGCGATGACTCAAAGTGCCTCCTGAGATAGATCGGTGGCCGGCCGCGTTTGCGACCGGCCACCGGATGATGGAGTTGGAGTAGAGACTTCTACTTGGAGCCTTGCGCTGCGTGGAAGGTGAGTGCTGGCGCAAGCCAGGACTCGAGCCCAGGTCCCTGGAGGGCGGCCTGTTCAATGCTGATCCAGCCTTCGCCCATGGGGCGGTCTGCACCCATGAGCGCAGGGTGAGCACCAGGACGGGCGAGTAGGTCCTCCGCGTCAGCGGGGTCGATGCGTAGCAGGAGTGTCCCTTCCCGACGAGCGGCGACGACCATCCGGTCCTCGACCATGAACGACACTCCCCCGAACATCGACACCTCACGAGGGTTGCGAGCTCTTAGCGCGTCACGAACTCGCTCAACCAGGTCCTTCTGTGCTGTCATCGTCCACCCTTCTCGATGTACTCGGGGCCGCTGTAGTGAAGGTTCAAGGACGCGATGCGTCCGCCGTCGAAGGTGAAGAACTCCGCGAAGGTCATGGGACCGCCGGGCATGGTCGCCGTGTAGAGCACGGCGGAGCCGTTAGGGCCGTGCACGTCGTGGATGATCTCGATCTGCTTGACCGTCGCAATGAAACCGGCAACCCCGCCCAGGAAGCCATCGGTGGCGTCGGGGAGGTGTCCGGCGAGGGAACCCGTGAAGTCGAGGTGGTCACCCAGCAGAGGCCGTAGGTCAGCCCCGTCCTGGTAACTGTCGATGCCGGACTCGAGGATCCGGTAATAGTCCTTGAGGGTCTGAGGTGCGGCAGAAGACAGGGTGGCGGGCATGGCTCTCCTTGGTGTGAGAATGGTGCTTGATACTTTCAAGCAGTCACTTGATAAAGTCAAGGGGGTTCAGGTGAAGTCCTACGGACAGCTCTGCTCGATCGCTCGCGCCCTGGATGTCGTCGGTGACCGGTGGACTCTCCTGATCGTGCGTGAGCTGCTGATCGGGGGCGCATTGCGCTTTGGCGAAGTCCAGCGCGGCCTGCCTGGCATCGCGACGAACCTGCTCACCCAGCGTCTGCGGGACCTCGAGACCAACGGTGTCGTCGCCCGCGAGCCCGCCCCAGGAAACCCGGGCACGCCAACGTATCGGCTTACCGAGCGTGGCCGGGCCCTGGACGGAGTGCTGCGCGAGCTTCTGAAGTGGGGTGCACCGACGGTTCCAGACGCGCCGAGTGATGCGATCTTCCAGATGCACTGGCTCAGCCAACCGGCACGCTTCCTCCTCGCGGATCACAGGCCGGACGAGCCACCGATCGTGATCCGGTTCAGCACCTTCGACGACGGCTTCGACCTCACCGCCGCCGACGGGACCATCACGGTGGACCCTTGCCGGCGCGACGTCAGCCCCCTGGCGGGTGTTACAGGCCCCGGGCCGGTACTGGTTGCCCTCCTACAAGGCGCAATGCCTCTGCCCGCCGCTATCGCGCAGGGCGTGGATGTCACCGGCGATGCCGCGGCCCTGACGCGAGTTCTACCAGCGCCCCAAGCGTCGACTAACGTCCCCGGTCATTACAACTAGAAGAGCGCGATGAGGGCGGCGAGCAGGTTGAGGATGAGGAGCGGCCACCAGCGTGTCCGTCCAGCACGCGTGCGCAGGCCAAGCCAGATCGAGGCGGCACCGAGGACGACCACGAGCACGAGGGTGAGAAGCGGCGACCAGTAGAACAACCAGCCCACGAACATGCCCACGATGGCGGCCCGCGCCAACCACCAACCGCCGCGCAGCTCCCGAAGCCAGGGGGCAGCGGTCAAGATCCGATCGCCGAGTCGATCGGCCGGCTCCTTCAGGCTCCGCAGGACACTCGGGCGAGCCGGAGCCGAGCGCTCCGGGAGGCCAGCAGCGGAGCGCAACTCCGCGGCATACGCCTGCGGGGTCCCAAGGCGCGAGCGCAGATCCGGACCGGCCGCGGACGCCAATTCCATCAGGTCCGCTTCCATCCCGAGCGTGAGATCGTCGACATCCTCAGACGGCAGGTCGGCCAACTGCTCGCGCACTTGCGCAACATAGGCCCGAACATCCGCCCCCGGCCCGGTGGTCATGACGGCGGTGGTCTCGGTCATCCGCGTGCTCCTGCTTCTGCGAGCAGCCCGTCCATCGTCGCCGCGGAGGCGGACCAGGTCTTGGCTTGGGTGGACAGGACGTGAGCCGTCCTCGCGGGCAATCGCGGCCAGCACGGCGAGATCGAGTACCCCTTTGACCAATTGCGTTGGATCCACCCGCGCGCTCCTTCCGGAATCCGGACTAGTGCGGATTGCGTACTAGTGCGGATAGCAGAACGCCATCGCGAGAAAGGGCAAGAGCCACACCTCGGTCGCTGGGCTGAAGAAATCAGGAAACCAGAAGCCGTGCTGTGGTCCACCGCCCGGCGCCGTCGCGGTTCAGATCACAAGCGGGCGGCGGTGCCACCAGGGTTGCGCGGCTTCGAGTTGGGAGGCCAGGCGCAGCAGCATCGCCTCGCTGCCCAGGCGCCCGACGAACTGCGAGCCGATCGGGAGCCCGGCCGGCGTCCAATGGAGCGGGACCGACATGGCGGGTAGACCGGTGAGGTTGGCGAGTTGCGTGTAAGGCACCCAGCCGAGATTCTGCGTGATCATCTGGTCGACTACCGGCGTGAAGCGCAAAATTCCGGCCGAGCGACCCTTGATCAGCGCAGCCTGCGCGCGTTGCACCAACGGCGGCAGGTCGAAGGCACCGATCCGCGGGGGCGCCGTCGCGGTCGTGGGGGTGAGTAGCAGGTCGTGGGTCTCGAAGAAGGCCGCCATCGAGCGCACATACCGCTGCCGGTTCTCGATCGCGGCGACGAGGTCGACCGGCTTCGTGGCACGCCCGAGCGCGGCCATGACCAAGGTGTCGGGCTCGAATCCCTCATCGCCGGCCCCCGTGATTCGCTTGGACTGCGCGACCTGCCAGGCGCACCAGGCGAACCACGTGGTGAGGAAGTCCTTGGCGAGGGCGGCGTCGTCATAGGGCATCCTCGGGAGCCGCTCGACCTGGTGGCCGAGCGATTCCAGGAGGGTCGCGGTGGCCTCGGCCGCGGTGATGGCCTCGGGATCGGGCTTGGGGTTGATCGCGCTGTCAGTGCACACCGCCACCCGCAAACGGCCGGGATCGCGCCCGATCTCCTCGCGCAGTGGGGTGGCCGGGCGCGCGGCGAGATAGGGCGAGGTCGGGCTCGGCCCGGCGAGCACATCGAGCATCGCGGCGGTATCGCGCACCGAGCGGGAATGCACGCCATTGCTGACCGAGCCGAGCAGTCCCTCGCCGAGCTGCGGGCCGGCCGGAATGAGTCCCCGGGTGGCCTTGAGGCCGAAGACGCCGCAGGCGGAGGCGGGTATGCGGATCGATCCGCCCCCATCGCTCGCCGCGGAGCACGGCACGATCCCGGCGGCCACCGCGGCGGCGGAGCCTCCGGATGATCCGCCGGGCGCGTGGTCGAGATTCCACGGGTTGCGGGTTGGTCCCCCGACCAGGGGCTCGGTGATGCCCTTGGCCCCGAACTCCGGTGTATTGGTCCGGCCGAAGACGACCAGTCCGGCGGCCAGCCACCGGTCCGAGACGACGTCATTCTCCCTATGCACGTAACTCTGCCAGGCCCGTGATCCGGCGCCGGTCGGATGTCCGGCGAGGTGATGGTCGAGATCCTTGAACAGGAAAGGCACGCCGTAGAAGGGTGCCTCAACCCCGGCACGGCTGACCGGCGGGTCGAGTCGGCGCACGATGGCGTTGATCCGTGGATTCACTGCGTCGGCGCGGGCCTGGGCGGCCGCGAGGAGTTCAGCCGGGCTGACCTGCTTGGTGCGCACCAATTCCGCGAGGCCCATCGCGTCGTGGTCCAGATACTCGTCCATGAGCGGAGTGTGCCGCCTGGCGCGCGTGTGCGCTAGGCCCGCGTCGCCACCGGGCTACTCGACGCGGTCCGGCTCAGCCAGCGCTGCATAGGCCACCGCCAGGGCAGCGCCGAGGCGGGCGTTACTGCGCACCAGCGCGATATTGGTGCGCAGCGAAGCACCCGAGGTGATCTCGACGATCCGGCCGAGCAGATAGGGCGTGATGTCTTTGCCGGTGATGCCCTGCGCAGCGCAGTCCGCGAGCGCTTGGGCAATCACCCCATCCATCTCTTCAGCGGGGATTTCGTCTTGCGCCGGAACGGGATTCGCGATCGACACTCCCCCGCCCAGGCCGAGCGCCCATTTGGCTCGCATGAGGTCCGCGAGTTCTTCCGGGGTGTCGAGGCGCATCGGGACGCGGAATCCGGACGAGCGGGAGAAGAAGGACGGGAACTCCTCGGTGCCATAGCCGACGACGGGCACACCGAGGGTTTCTAGGGCTTCGAGGGTACGCCCGATGTCGAGGATGGACTTCACGCCGGCGCTGATGACGGCGACATTCGTCGTGCCGAGTTCGGTCAGGTCCGCGCTGACGTCCATGGTGTCCTCGCCGCCTTGGTGGACTCCCCCGAGACCACCGGTGACGAAGACCCGGATGCCCGCGAGCGCGGCAAGCCGCATCGTGGCGGCGACTGTCGTGGCGCCGTGGCCGCGGCGCGCGACGACATACGGGATGTCCCGGACACTGACCTTGATGACGCCCGGATCACGCGCGAGCAACTCCAATTGATCGGCGTCCAGACCGATGCGCGGCACCCCGTCGAGGATGGCGATGGTCGCCGGCGTCGCGCCGCCGTCGCGGACGATCTGCTCGACCTCGCGGGCCATCGCGACATTGTCGGGATAGGGCATGCCGTGGCTGATGATCGTCGATTCGAGCGCCACGACCGGCCGGCCGGCCTCGATCGCCTCGGCCACCTCGGGGGCGAGCTGCAGCAAGGGATGAGTCACGCGATTCCTCCGGTGGTGACGAAGCGCTCCACGAGCGCCGGGGACAGATCGGGGCGGACCGTATGCCGGTCGGCGACGGTGAGGGCGGCCACCGCGTGGGCGTGGGTGAGGGCGTCGCTCAGGTCGGCACCCGACACCCACGCGTGTAGGAAACCGGCGAGCAGCGCATCGCCGGCGCCGGTGACATCGGCGGCCTCGACCGCGGGAGCGGGAGTTTCGATGGTCGGCCCATCGGCGCGAACCAGCACCGACCCGCGGGAGCCGAGCCGCAGCCATACGGCCTGCACCCCCCGCTCCAGCAGGGCCTCGGCGGCGGGGAGTTGGTCATCGCGCGCCTCGTCGCCGCCCGTCGCGGCGCGCGTGTCCGGCGGCCCGCCCAAGGAAGTTCGGCTAGCAGAGGTTGGTCGAATCTGCAGACCTTGCACGCTGTGCGGAGTTGATTTATCTCTGCTAGCAGAAGTTGCAAGACCCCCCAGCGCCGCGAGCTCGGCCGCGTTCGGGGTCACGAGCCACGGGGGCGGCATGGCGGTGTCGAGGAGGCGTGGTGCCTTGGCCACACTCACCGGCTCAGCGATGACCGGGGCGCCCACTGCAGCCGCGGCACGACCAACCGCCGCGAGGACAGGCACCGGCAGGTTGGCGTCGACAACCACCACATCGGCGGAGGTCAGAGACGCCAGCGCCGGCGCGAGGTCGCGAGGCGACAAGGCGTCGACGGCGCGCATGTCGTTGATGCCCTGCACGAGTTCGCCGCGCTCGTCGAGGACGGCGACATAGCGCGAGGTCGGCAGCGGCGAGGCGACGGCATACCCCACCTCGATCCCGACCGCCGCGCACCGATCCCGCAACGCCACGCCCTCGGGATCGGTGCCGAAGGGCGCCACCAGCGCGACCGGGGTCCCAAGCCGGGCCAGGTTCTCGGCGATATTGCGCCCTACCCCGCCATCGCAGACCGTCACCAGCCCCGGCGTGGACGAGCCAGGATCGGCCGGTCCGCCGCACCGGGCGACGACATCGACATTGGCTCCCCCGACGACGACCACCCGCCGGAGCCGCGTCATGCGTCCGCCTCGGGCCTACCGGCGCGGGCGGCCTTCTCGGCGCGCTCCTGCTCCTTGATGACCGCCCACTGCGCCTCGACCTCCTCGGGCGTCGAGGCGTCGCTCTCGCCGAAGACGTGCGGATGCCGGCGGACCAATTTGGCGACCAGTCCGGCGGCCACATCGTCGATATCGAAGGGCGCGACCGCATCCTCCTGCGCCACCCGCGCATGGAAAGCGACCTGCAGCAGCACATCGCCGAGTTCTTCGGCCAGATGCTCGCGGTCCCCGGACTCGATCGCCTCGAGCGTCTCCTGAGCCTCTTCCAGCAGGTATGGCGCGAGGCTCGCGTGCGTCTGCTCGGCATCCCACGGGCAGCCACCCGGGCTGCGCAGGCGATCCATCACCGCCACGACATCGAGCAGCCGGGCGCCCTGGACGTCCCACGAACCGGCGAGCACCTCGACTGGCGGCGGCTCGTCCAGCCGCGAGACCTCCGCGGCGATCGCATCGGTCAGGCCCTCGTCGCCATCGGCCCCGATCAGCCACACCACCGGCCCAGCACCCGCCAACTCCACCAGGCGGCGAGCCAAAGCCGGCGGCTCACCCGGGAGCGCCTCCACGGCCACCCCCGATGCCGACACGGCCTCGGCCAGCGGGTCCGCCACATCAGCGGCCAGCACGGCGGCTGCTGCGTCGAGACTGTGCCACGCGTCGCGCGTCAGCAGGCCGGGCGCCACCCGCGGCGATGTCAGCAGCAGGGTGAGCCCGGGCGGGGCGGCGAGGGTCACGGGGATCAGGAGGTATGCGGACCGGTCGGCTCAGCCGGCCGGCGTCGGTTCTTGCGTTCCGCCCGAGCCATCCGTGGCCGGCTCCTGCGAGCCATCCGCCGCCGGCTCCTGGCCGCTTCCCGCGATCCAGTTGGGCGTCTTGGCGCTCATCTGACCGGTGGCGATATCGAAGGCGCCATAGCGCGGGTTGACGCTGATCTTGGCGGCGGCCATCTTCTCGGAGGCCTTTTGCAGCGCCTCGGGATGGGTCTGCTGCAGCGCGCCGATCGCGGCATTGGCCCGCACGACCTCGATGGTCTCGGGCGCGGGATCGCTGATCTCGGTCAGGGCGGCGCGCGCCTCTTGCTCGCTGACCGGGATGCCGGCCTCGGCGGCGGCGTCGATCATGAAGGGCGCCATGATGAGATAGCTGACCGCCGACGGGGTCTGGAAGTCGCCGACATTCTCACCGAAATTCTTGCGGATCTGCTCGGTGACGATCCGCGCGGAGTCCTCGGTGATGACCCGGCCGTCGACGCTGGCGGCGACATTGGTGCCACCGCATCCGCTCAGGGCTAGGGCGCTCCCCAGCGCCAGCGCCAGGGCGGCTGCCCGCTTCGACTTGCTCATCGATGTCCTTCTCTCGTCGACTAACGCCCCGGCCGCGTCGCGGCTTGAGCCGCGGCCACCTGACCCGACACGGCGATCTGGTCCAGCAGGATCGCGCGAATCACATCACTCGCCCAGCCCAGCACCGCGAGGTCACGCAGGGGCTTGCCGCCCACGCGCGCCGTCATCGGCTTCGGCACCAGCATCGTACGGACTCCGGCCTTGTAGAGCGACTTCGGGTACAAGCGTGTCAGGCGCAACTCCTGGCTGTCTCGAAGGTCCACCGGCGCGAAGCGAACGTGATTGCCCTGAACGGCGATCTCGGTGATCCCGGCCTGACGGGCCAGGACCCGCAGACGCGCAACCGCCACGAGATTGGAGACCGGCTCGGGCAGCGGACCATAACGGTCGATCAGCTCGGCCTCGACCTCGCCGAGTTCGGCCTCGGACACGACCTGGGCGAGCTTCTTGTAGGCCTCCAGCCGCAGCCGCTCCCCCGGGATATAGGTATGCGGCAGGTGAGCGTCGACCGGCAGCTCCACCGACAACTCGGTGACCGGCTCCTCCGCGTCGCCGCGGAAGTTGGCGACCGCCTCGCCGACCAGCCGGACATACAAATCGAACCCGACCCCGGCGATATGCCCGGACTGCTCGCCGCCGAGCAGATTGCCGGCGCCGCGGATCTCCAGATCCTTCATCGCGACCTGCATGCCGGCCCCCAGGTCGGTATTGGCCGCGATCGTCTGCAGCCGCTCGATCGCGGTCTCGGTCAGCGGCTTCTCCGGCGGATACAGGAAGTAGGCATAGGCCCGATCGCGACCGCGTCCAACCCGCCCGCGCAACTGGTGCAATTGCGAGAGCCCGAGTTGATCGGCGCGCTCGAGGATCAAGGTGTTGGCATTGGAGATGTCCAGGCCGGTCTCGACGATCGTCGTGCAGACGAGAACATCGGAGCGGCGTTCCCAGAAGTCCTGGACCACCTGCTCGAGCTTGTGCTCGCCCATCTTGCCGTGGGCGGTCGCGATCCGAGCCTCGGGCACCAGATCCCGCAGCCGCGCCGCGGCCCGCTCGATGGTCGCGACCTTGTTGTGGACATAGAAGACCTGACCGTCGCGCAGCAGTTCGCGCCGGATCGCGGCGGTGATCTGCTTCTCGTCATACGGCCCGACGAACGTCAGGATGGGATGCCGCTCCTCGGGAGGCGTTGCGAGAGTGGACATTTCGCGGATGCCGGTGACGGCCATCTCCAAGGTCCGCGGGATCGGGGTGGCCGACATCGAGAGCACATCGACAGCCGTGCGCAGTGCCTTGAGTTGCTCTTTGTGCTCGACGCCAAAGCGCTGCTCCTCATCGATGACAACAAGCCCAAGATCCTTGAACCGCACCTCGGAGCCGAGCAGCCGGTGGGTGCCGATGACCAGATCGATCGAGCCGTCCTTCAACCCGCCCAGCACCTGCTGGGCTTCCTTATCGGACTGGAAGCGCGAGAGCGCCTTGACGACGACGGGGAAGCCGGCATACCGGTCGGTGAAGGTGTTCAGGTGCTGCGAGACGAGCAGGGTCGTCGGCACGAGGACGGCGACCTGCTTGCCGTCCTGGATCGCCTTGAAAGCCGCCCGCACGGCGATCTCGGTCTTGCCATAGCCGACATCGCCGCAGATCAGCCGGTCCATGGGCACCGAGCGCTCCATGTCGGCCTTGACCTCATCGATGGTCGAGAGCTGGTCGGGCGTTTCGGCATACGCGAAGGCATCCTCCAACTCGCGCTGCCACGGGGTGTCCGGGGCGAAGGCGTGCCCGGAGGTCGCCATCCGCGCGCTGTAGAGCCGGATGAGTTCGGCGGCGATCTGCCGGACATACTTGCGGGCGCGGGCCTTGGTCTGCTGCCAGTCGCTGCCGCCGAGCCGGTTGATGGTCGGCGCCTCGCCGCCCACATAGCGCGTCACCTGGTCGAGCTGATCGGTCGGCACGAAAAGCCGGTCTGCGGGCTGTCCGCGCTTGGAGGAGGCGTACTCGATCACGAGATACTCCCGCGTCGCCCCCGCCACCGTGCGCTGCATCATCTCGACGAACCGCCCGACGCCATGCTGCTCGTGCACGACGAAATCGCCGGGCTTCAATTGCAGCGGGTCGACCTGGTTGCGCCGCCGCGACGGCATCCGGCGCATGTCCTTGGTCGAGCCGGCACCAGCGGCCGTGCCCATCAGGTCGGTCTCGGTGATCACCGCCACCTTGGCCGGCTCCATCCGGAAGCCCGGGCCGACACTCCCGGTCGCCACCGCGACCACGCCGGGCTCCGGCGCCGCCCCCGGGCGGGTGGGTATGCCGCGCTCCCCCAGCACCTCGCCGATGCGGCCGGCGAGCCCCGGCCCCTCCGTGACGATCTGCACCCGCCAGCCGGATTCGACCAGGCCGGTGATATCGCGCACCGCGTCCTCGGTCTGCCCGCGGTATGCCGTGCCCTCCGCCGCCTCGATCCGCGCCGACGGCTCGTCGGCGCCGCCGAACTCGGCGAGTTCCGCGTCGACCTCAAAGCCGCCGAGCACCCACCACGGCAGCCCAGCCGCGTCGGCGTGGTCGTGAGCCTGCCTCAGGCTCCAGTAGGACGCGGTCCCGAGCACCCCGAGCAGGTCGATCGGCACGGCATTCCCGGCCGCGGCATTGCTCCATGAGGCCTGGAGGAACTCCTCGCTGGTCGCGACCAGATCATGCGCCCGCGCCCGCACCCGCTCGGGATCGACGATCGCCACCGCCGCCCGGGCGCCCAGCACATCCAGCAGGCTCTCCATGCCGTCGACGAGCGCGGGGGCCAGCGACTCCATCCCCTCCACCGCGATGCCTTCGGCCACCTTGGCCAGCAGATCCGCGACACCGGGCAATTGCTCCGCCAGCACGGCGGCGCGGGCTTGGACCGCATCGGTCAGCAGCACTTCGCGGCACGGCGGTGCCCACAGGCCATGGTCGGCGACCTCAAGGCTGCGCTGATCGGCGACCTTGAACCAGCGGATCTCCTCGACCTGATCGCCCCAGAACTCCACCCGCAGCGGGTGCTCCTCGGTCGGCGGGAAGACATCAAGGATGCCGCCGCGCACGGCGAACTCGCCGCGCCGCTCGACCAGATCGGTGCGGGTGTATGCCGCATTGGCCAGGTCGGCTGCAACCTGTTCCAAGGGCCGCTCGTCACCGGCGCTCAGCCGCACCGGTTCGAGGTCGCCGAGTCCGGTGACGATCGGCTGCAGCAGGGCCCGCACCGAACAGGTCAGGATCTGGATCGGGCCGAGCGTGGCGTCGTCAGGATCCGGATGGGCCAGCCGCCGCAGCACCGCCAGCCGGCGACCGACCGTGTCACTGCGCGGCGAAAGCCGCTCGTGCGGCAGCGTTTCCCAGCTCGGGAAGGTCGCGACCACCTCGGGCGGGAGGTATGCGGACAAGGCCGCCGCGAGATCCTCCGCCTCACGAGCGGTGGCCGTCACGGCGAGCACGGTCCCGCGCCCGGCGCCGGCGAGCGCGAGCAGCGGGGCCCGCATACCCCGGGGCAGGCCGACCTCGACGGCGCGCTCACCCGCCGAGGTGTCGAGCGCGGAGAGGGCGGATTGCACACTTGCGTCGGCGCGCAGCAGGTCGAGAACACCGGTGAGCATCAGCGACCTTCCGCCGGGGAGTGGAAACGTTGCTGCGCGGCGAGCAAGCCGTCGGAGACGAGCACCTCGACGGCATCGCCGGCCTCGGCAACGGTCACGGCGATTTCCGGCTTCTCCTGCGCCGAGAAGTCGCGCAGCACATAGTCCGCCGGATCCATCCGGCCGGGCGGGCGCCCGATGCCGACGCGCACCCGGTGGTAGTCCTTGGTGGCCAAGCTCGCCGTGATCGAGCGCAGCCCGTTGTGGCCGCCCTCGCCGCCGCCCTTCTTCAACCGCACCAGACCGAAGTCGATGTCGAGCTCGTCGTGCACGACAACGATGCGCTCCGGGGGGATCTTGTAGAAGCCGGCAATCTCGCGCACCGGCGGCCCGGAGACGTTCATATAGCTCGTCGGGATCGCGAGCACGGCCGGCGTCCCGCCCGGCCCGGGCAGGTGTACGCGCGCCGCTCGCAGCCCGCCCTTGTGCGCCGACAGGCTGACCCGCGCCCGCGCGGCGAGGTCGTCGATCACGTGCGCGCCGACATTGTGCCGGTTGCCGGCATAGCGCGCCCCGGGGTTGCCCAACCCCACCACCAACCAGCTATCCATAACCGTCCAATTATCCCTGCCCCGCCGGGGTGCTCCCCCATTTCTCTCCGGATGCCGGAAGTGTGCGCTTCCGGCTGCTTTAGAGCAGGGGTCAAGCGCAGACTTCCCGGGTGCAGCTCGCGCCCGGCACCTCGGCCGCGCGGATCGGCTCGCGCTCGTTGGTCATGGCCCCGACCGTATGTCGACCGGCCCGCTCAGCGGCGCCGCGCGGCCCGCTCGTAGACCTCGACAAGCCGATCGGTCGCGAGATCCCAGTTGTAATGCGCCGCCACCTGCGCCGACCACTGGCTGGCCGCCGCGCGGGAGGCCGCTGGGTCGGCCAGCTCGGCCTTGATCGCCGCAGCGAGTGCGTCGGCATCGGTCACCGGGAAGACGCGGTGTCCCGGCCCCGAGGTGGGCACGACTTCGAGATGCGGTGGGATATCGCTGACGACGACCGGCACTTCATATGCGGCCGCCTCCAGCAAGGTGATCGGCAGCCCTTCGAGCTTCGATGGCTGGACGAAAAGCGCGGCATTGCAGAGCAATTCGCTCAAGTCTTCGCCATAGACATAGCCGGTCATGACCACGCGGGGGTCGGTCGCGGCGCGGGCCCGCAGATCGGCGGTGAACAGGTCGGTATTGGCCGAATCGCCAACAATCGCCAGCCGCACATCCGTGTCCAGCCGGGACCAGGCGTCCAGCACAAGCCCAGGGTCCTTTTCGGGCACCAGACGCCCGAGGAACATGGCATACCGCCCGGGCTCCAGGCCGAAGCGCTCCAGCGTGGCCCCGGGCGCGACGCGGGTGGGCGTCGGACCGCCATTGGGAATGTAGATCGTGTCGCGACCGTAGAGCTCGCGGTAGGTATTTCCGAGGTCTTGGGAGACCACGACGACCTCGTCCGGCACCGTGTGCGAAAAGCGGCGGCCGGCGCCGAGCAAGGCCTTCGCGCCGCGACCCCATTTGCTGCGCTCGTCATCGAGGCCGTGAATGGTCTGCACGACGCCGGCACGGGACAGGTACTTGGGAATCGGGCTGAACAACCCCGGGCCGAGCGCGTGAAAGTGCACGACGTCGTAGCCCTTGCCCACGCTTGCCCCCGCCGCCAAACCGCTGTGGACGAATGCCTCCAGCCCCTTGCCCTCCGGGGCCGGCAGATTGCGCAGAATCATGCCGCGATAGCTCCCCGGCCGGCGGCCAGCGGGCGGCTGATAGCCAAACTCCGCCGGCACATTCGTGGCCTGCGTGAGATAGGACGGACGGCAAAAGACCGTCACCTCGTGGCCGCGTTGGGCCAGCCGCGCGCCGAGTTCCTCGACATGTTTTTCGATCCCGCCGAAGGTCGCCGGCAAGCCCCGCAGCCCCACCATCGCGATACGCATGACTCAGGCGGCACCTTTCTCGCCGATGGCCTGGGTGTAAATCTCTTCGATCCGCTGCGCGTGCCCACGCGGATTGTGGCGGGCCAGGGCGCGCTCGCGGGCCGCTGCCCCCTGGCCCTGTGCCAACTCGGGGTCCATGAGGTATGGCCGCAGCGCCGCCGCCAGGGCCACGGGATCGTCCGCGGGCACCAGGTCGCCGTCGACGGCGGGGGTGATCAGGTCGTTCAATCCCCCCATCGCCGAGCCCACGACCGGCACACCGGACGCAAAGGACTCCAGGACCGAGAGGGGCTGGTTTTCGTACCACCGCGACGGGATCGCGCTCACCCGGGATGCGCGCAGCAGGGTGCGCACCTCATCGGCGCTGACCCGACCGTGGAAGCGAATGGCCTCCGGCGCCAGCCGCTGCGCCAGAGCCTCCCATTCGGCGCGCTCCGGGCCGTCCCCGACGACATCGAGGACCGTGCCACCAAGCTCCGGGGCCAGCAGCGCGGCCGCCTCAATGAGGGTGTCGACGCCTTTCTCCCGCGAGAGCCGGCCCGCGAAGAGCACACCGGAGCCGGCGCCCTCGCGCACCGGCACGTCGGTGTCAGTGAAGTTGTCGAGGTGCACCATCTTGGTCGTATGCAGTCCGGCCGCGACCATCTGGTCGCGCAGGAAGGCGCTGGGGCACAGGAAGCGTGAGACCGGATCGTAGGCGCGCAGCAGGCGGTGGGCGCCGACCTCGACCGCGGCGATCGCGCTCGCGGCGAGTGAACCGTCCTTGCACCGGCGCTTGACGGCCTCGGTCAGTGAGCCGCCGACGCAGGCCGTGCACACCTCGCCCTTGTCGAGGAATTGGTAGGTCGGGCAGGCGAGCTTGTAGTCGTGCAGCGTCATGACGACGGGCACGCCCGCCTTGGCGCAGGCGCGCACCATCGACGGCGAGAGCTGGTGGTAGATGTTGTGCATGTGCACGACATCGGGGCGGAAGTCCGCGAGGACCGCGCGCATCCCGTCATAGGCCTGCTTGGACCACAGCATGCGGCCGACAAGTTCGAGGCGGCCGCGCGGATCGGTCGGCGGCGGCTCGAACTCGACATGCGAGGGGAAATGCCGGGCGTAGGTCATGGGCAGATTGTCCGGATGCGCCATGCCGAAGTATTCGACCTGATGCCCGGCAGCGCGCTGCTGTTCGGCGAGATCGAGGAGATAACCCTCCGCCCCGCCGCGTCGGTACAGAAACTTATTGACCTGCAGGATCCGCATCGGTCAGGTCAGGCTCGCACGATCCGGGCCGAGCGAGCGCGCACATCGGCGTCCTCTTCGGCTTGGGCGTCTAGGCGCTTGCGACGCAAGTAGGTGCCCGAGGCCAAGCCGATGACCGTCACGGCATAGATCGTCACGACCGCCTGGGACATCAGGTTCGCGACCAGCGACAGCACGGCAACCGAGATGGCCACGACCAGGCCGGCTTCGGCGATGGCGCGCTCGATGCCGCGCACCCCCCGTCGGGCCGCGTCGGCGGCGCCCTTGGCGGTGGTCCACACCATGAGGATCAGCACGAGCAGATAGCTCAGCAGGCCCGGGATGCCGAGTTCGACATACGACCGGATGATGTCGTTGTGCGGTTGCTTGCCTTCGGCGGTGGTGGTGGCGACGGTACGCAATCCCACGCCGGCGATCGGGCTTGGCTTGGCCACGTCCAAAGACTCGCCCCAATAAGCGAAGCGCCAGGCCAGGGAGTTTGCGGGCTTGCCGGACAACTGCGCTGAGGTCTCCAGGTCCGCAAAACGCGCCTGCACCTGCGGGGTTGCCGCCCCGAGCACGGCGAGGGCAGCGATGACGGTCAGGGCGGCATACGAACGGCGCCGGGCGAGCAGGATGGCGACCCCGAGGAGCGCGACCACCCAGGCGGAGCGGGTGTAGGTCAGGCCGAGGCAGACCAACGAGATCAGTGCCACCACCCCCACGGCCAGGCGCGTCAGGTCGTGGACAACGGGATAGACCGCGACCATGAGCAGCAAGACAACGACGCTGAAGTACGCGAGCGGGTTGCTGTGGTCGAAGGTGCCGGTGATGCGCGAGAAGCCGCCCGCAACGAACAGGCCCGCGCCGGAACTGAGTTGGACGAGCGCGACGGCGGCCGGGACCAGGATCGAGAGGCCGATGGCGGCAACGAAGGGCTTCAACCGTGAACCCCGCGCAGCGAACTGCTCAGCGACCAAGAAGATGACGACGATATTGGCGATCCGCGACCACTCGGTGACGCTCGTGGTCCACCGTGCCGAGGTGATGACGCCGATCAGCGCGATGCCGAGGAAGGCGAGATAGGAGACACCGAGCGCCGAGATCGGAAAATTGCGCCCCAGCCGGGCACGCCGGGCGATCAGCCAGAAGGTGCCCAGACCGAGCATCATCAGCCCGAGCGCGAGGTGCGGGTCCGGGGCGGGGCCGGGGGTGCGCAGGGCGTCGAGCGAGGACCGCATCGCCAGCGCCACGAGGACGAAGGTTTCGAGGTCGTAGAACGCCACGAGCAGCAAGGCGACACCGACAACCACAGCCAGCGGGAGCGCGACCGCCATCCGCGGGGTGTTGCCAAAGAGCCCGACCACGGTCCACGCCGTCAGAGCCACGCCGAGCACAGCAGTTAGGACATTGCCGAGGCTGAACAACCGCGCCCCGTCGGCGCGGCCTGGGGCGCGCCGCGGCGCTGGCAACTCGGTGGTGGTGCTCACGTACGTGTCCTCCTGCTCGTGCGCGACGAGCGTCATTGGCGTGCTGGACTTGGTCGCCGAGGCGTTCCCTCGCTCCCCCGCGGTGCCACGGCTTCCGCGCTTGAAGGCGAGGATCCCGAGCCCGAAGGCGAAGCCCACTCCGGCCACCGTGGCCAGGATCGGGCGAAGGGCGCTCGGGTCGGCGGGTGCCAGGCGTAGAACGGCCCACGCCGCCAGCCCCCCGATGAGTCCGGTCACCAGACTACCGGCAAGCGGCACGAGCAATGGCAGCCGCTCCAGGCCCGGCACGATCCGCATACACCACCAGGCGTGCGCGACATTGACGACCTGGGCCACGCTGTAGACGATCGGGAAGAGGTAGATCGCGTGCTCGCCGGTGCCGACGAGCGGCGCGGCGCCGAGCAGCAGGACGATATTCGCGGCCGTGGCATAGAGGGTGTTGCGCCAGGGCGTCTTGGTGTCTCGCATCGCATAGAAGGGCGCGAGCAGGGAGCGCTGGACTCCCGCCCCGACGAAGCTGAGCGAATAGAGCGACATTACGACGCCGAGGGTGGCGACCTGCTCGGCGCCGAACTTCGGGACGACCGAGAAGACGAATTTCGTGATGCTGGGGGCCAGGGTCACGCCGAGGATCGTCATCGGCACGGACAAGAAAAACATCATCCGCATGCCGAGCCGGGTCATGCTGCGGAAGGCGGCGGTGTCGCCGCGGCCATACGCCCGCGAGATGCGGGGTAAGACGGTGACCATGATCGAGCGGAAGACGATCGTGCCGCCCACGGCGGCGGCCAGCCGGGTGCCGAAATGCAAGATCGTGGCGGAGCTCTGCGGAAGCGTGCTTGCGACGCTGACTTCCAGCACGCGCACGACCGGGTTGAGCGCGGCCCCCGCCGTCGGCCGGCTGAACAGCCGGGTGGTCTCGCGGACCTCGGGGTGGCCGAAGTCGGGGAGGGCGGGCCGCCAGCCCTTGACCAACGCCATCCCGGCCATGGCGACGACCTGCACGAGGGAACCCGCGACATAGGCCAGTGGCACAAGCTCTTCGTGCTCGTTCGGGCCGAGCAAGATCATCGCGACGGCGACCAGGTTGAGCACCAAGGTCATGGCGGCCGGGAAGCCGACGACGAGTTTGGCGTTCAGCCAGCAGCGCAGCGCTTCGGCCGCCAGCACGCACGGGATGTACCACGCGATGATCTGGTTCATCCGGGAGGCCAGTTCGAGCTTGCCGGGACTGTCAGCGAAGCCGTGGCCGATCGAGGCCATCAGCGGATACGAAAAGACGGTCATCAAGGCGGCGATCAGCAGCCCGAAGGCGGTGACGCCGAAGATCACGGCGCTGATCGCGCGAGCCCGCTCTCGGGGCGCCAGTCGGCTCTCCCACGCCGAGAAGGTCGGCACGAGAACCTGATTCGCCACGACCATGGCCACCGCTGTCACGGCCAGCGGCAGGCGCAGCGCGAGCACCCAGGCATCGGAGGCGAAGCCAACCCCGAAGACCGAGGTCCACGCCATATCGAGCAGCAGACCGCTGAAGACCCCGACGGTCGCGACGACGGAGGTGATGCCGCTTTGGCGCACAACCGCCTTGGGCGACTTCTCGCTCTCCTGCGTCCGCTGGTCCTCGCTGATGCTCATGAGTATGCCGATCAGCTCACCGAGAAGGCCGCAGCCGCCGCGTCGAGCCGCGCCCCGAGGTCGTCGGTCAGGGCTCGCACGCGCGGGTCGAGGTCGAGGGGGGCCTTGTGGCCACGCGCGGCGGCCCGGGTGTCAACATGCGCGGCGACTTCCGGGCGGAAGGGGAGGCCGACGAATCGGCATACGGCCTGCAGGCGGGCCTGCGGGTCGGCGACGATCTGGTCGTAGGCGATCGGCATGACATCGCTGCGGGCGTCCAGGCCGGTGGTGAAGTAGAGGGAGTTGCGGGCCCACCAGAACAGGGCGGCGCCGGAGTTGGCGTCGAGGCTCTCCGGATCGCAGGAGCGGATCGCGTCCAGGACCTGATCCGTCATCCGGCCGGTCTGCCAGGACCCGTCGACGCCGGTGCGGGCGATCCGGGCCATGACCTGCTGGTTCACATCGCCGAATTTCGCGACGGCGGAGCGGACCCGATCATCGACGGCGCGATAGGCCCACAGGGCACGGGCCGGCTTCGGCGCGGCGGCGAAGAGGTCGAGGAGTGCAGCGGTGTCGTGGCTGTCGCAGATCGGCTTGAACAGCACGATCTGGTGCGGGCTGGCGGCGACGGTCTTGGCCACGAGCTCGTGAGAGCGCAACTGGAAGCGCTCGAAGATCTTCTTGTCGTTCTCGTTGTGAACCTCCACCTCTGGCATGGCGTCTAGGCCGGAGGTGAGCATATTGGTGCCCGAGCGCTGCACGCCGACGACGAAGACCGCCCGCGCTCCCCCAGGAATATGCGGATTCGCCTTGACCCAGGCGCGGCGGGCCAGCGCGGCCTTGGCCCGCGCCCGCGGGTCGAGATTGTCTTCCTCGATGAGCCGGCCGATGCCGCCGTCCTTAGCCCACTGGATGTGACGGTCGAACCGGGCCCTGGCCCGCCCCAAGGTGGAGCGATTCTCAGGCAGTGGCGTGGTCATGAATCGGATCCTTTGCCGGCGATCAGGGGGTGACACGGCTACGCCGGCCGATCGCAACCATCGTGGTTGCCGATCGGCCGGCGAGGCCGTGCGTGAAGTGCCCCGCGAAGCGCACTTTTTCTCGGGGTCCCCGCGAAGTACCGCAGCGCAGCGAGGACACTTCGTGGGGTGACTTAGCTCCAGCCGAGTCGGAGCACGCGGTTGCCCCAGGCGTCGGACATGAACAGGTCACCGCTGGCGTCGAAGGCCACCTGGAAGGGGCCGATGAAGTCGGAGGTGCCTGCGGAGGCGCCCGTGACTTCCTCGACCACGGCCCCGGAGGTGGTCATGCGCACCAGGCGGCCGCGACCGGTGTCGGCGACCCAAATGTTGCCATCGGGGCCGACGGTGACGCCCCACGGCACAGCGAAGGGCCGCGTGGATCCTGCGGGCTTGGTCACGGGAGTGGACCAGACTTTGGTGGCCGGGTTGTAGCTCTGGATCCGGTTGTTCAGCGTGTCCGCGATCCAGATCGTCCCGTCCGAGGCCGTCGAGACGCCGGTCGGCATCTGCAACTGGCCGGTGCCGGTGCCCTTGGTGCCATAGCTGGCCAGCCAGGTCAGGCTCGAAGAGTTGACCTTGAAGCGCTGGATGCGGCCGTTGCCGGAGTCCGCGACCAGCAGGGTGCCGTCTTTGTCGAAGGCCAGGCCCTGCGGGAAGGTCAGGTCGCCATTGGCGCTGCCGCGCTTGCCGTAGACCCACAGCTGGGTGCCGTCGTGGCTGAACACCTTGATCTCGTGGGACTCACGGTTGCCCACGAAGACGTTATTGGTGCCCGGCTGGACGGCGACGGCCCACTGGAAGTTGAGGCTGCCGGACTCGCCGCGGATGCCGCGGAAACCCCAGACCTTGTCGATGACGCCATCGCGGTTGCTGCGGATGATCCGCTGGTTCCACCAGTCGCTGACGAAGACGTGACCGTCGCTGTCGAGCGCCACGCCGCGCGGAATGTTCGCTCCGGTGGCCGGAGCGGACTTCCCGAACAGCTTGCGGACCTGGGTGGCCCCGGTGCTGGTGAAGCTGAACTCCTTGAGGGCGAAGGCCCACTCGTCGGAGACGATCAGCTTGTTGTCCGCGGTGACCTCGATGCCACGCGGGTCGGTGAAGAGCGTGGAGGTCGGGCTGCCGAAGGCATACAGGAAGGCGCCGGTGGTGCCGGAGAAGGCCTGGATGCGGCGGTTGCCGTCATCGGTGACGAAGACGATCTTGCCGTCATGGCTGACGGTGATGCCTCGCGGGTCACCCATGAACTGGCCATTGCCGGTGCCCACGCTGCCGAAGCGGTAGCGCTCGTTGAGGTTCTTGTCATAGACAACGACCTGCTTGTTGCGGGCGTTGACGACATAGACATCGCCATTGACCTTGTTGACCTCGATCTGGCGCGGCTGGTTCAAGGTCGCGTCGGTCTTGGTCTGCAGCCAGGTGCCACCGGTGGTGAACTTCTGGATGCGGCTGGCGTCGATGGTGTAGATGACCTCTGCAGCCGCGCCGCCAGCGCCGATGCCGGGGCCGTCAGCGATGCCGTAGATCGCGGTGAACTGCCCATTGCCGGTGCCCTTGGATCCGAAGATCTTCGGGTTCTTCAGCGTCGAGTCGTAACGCACGATCCGGTTGTTCGGGGTGTCGGCGACCCAGACATTGCCGGCCGAGTCCGCCGCGAGGGCGCGGGCGGCGGCGAGTTCGTCGGCGCCGGACCCGCGGGTGCCGCCGGCGGTGTAGTCGACCGCCGAGGTGGCGCGGTTGACGCCGAAGATGCTGTAGCGGCCCGGGTCGACGACGTAGTAGTGCGTCGAGGTGCTCGTGACATCCACGGGGTACATGTCGGCGGGGGCGTTGCCGTAGAGGGTGCGCTCCAGCTTCGGCCCACCGGTCGGCGGCGGGGTGTCCTTGAGCGCGTAGCGCAGGACGCGGTCGTTGTTGGTGTCGGAGACGAAGACCGAGCCGCCGGCGATGCTGATCGAGGCCGGCTTGGACAGCGCCTTGCCGGCGACCGTGGTGATGGTGTTGGTGATCGTGCCCGCCGCATTGATCGTCAGCACCCGGTTGTTGCCGGTGTCGGCGATCCAGGTGTCGCCATTGACATCGACGCCGGCGCCCTCGGGACCGTTGAGGCCGGGCGCGATGGCGCGGGTCAGGGCGAAGCCCGCGGCCTTGCTGTAGGACAGCTCGATGACGCGGTTGTTGCCCCAGTCGGCCACCATGATCTTGCCGGTGCCGTCGACCGAGACCGAGCGAGGCTGCTTCAGGCCACCGCCGGTGTATGCCGCGATCTGGGTCCGCGTGGCGACATCCCAGACCGTGATCCGGTTGTTGAGGGTGTCGGCGACGAAGGCCAGGCGGTCGCTCGCGCGGATGGCGATGCTGTACGGCCAGTACATCTCGCCGGTGCCGGAGCCCTTGGTGCTGACGCGGATCTTCTGCGCGGAGCACTTGGCCGGGAAGATCTGCAGTCGCGACTGCTTGGTGTCGGCGATCCAGCGGTCACCGGTGGCCGGGTCGATGGCCAGGCCGCGCGGCCAGTTCAGCGAGACCGGGCGGGAGTCGCGCTCACCGCAGACGCTGACGATATCCCCGCTGGGCGTCATCTCGACGACCCGCTGGTTGACGGTGTCGACGACATTGACATTGCCCGTCGGCCCGACGGCGACCGAGCGGGGCTCGTTGAAGACCGAGGTCGAGGCCGCCGGCGGCGGCGTGCCGCCGATGGTCTGGGCGTAGCTGAAGCCGCTGGCGGTCCGGTCGAAACGCACCAAGCGCCAGCCCCACAGGTCCGCGCCCCAGACATCGCCATCGGGAGCCACGGCCACGCGGCGCAGCGTCGTGAAGGTGCCCGGCTGTGCATACGTGCCGGTGGTCCCCATCGTGGTGCGGAAGGCGCCGCTGGTCGAGAAGACCTGGATGCGGTTGTTGTTGGAGTCGGCGACATAGACGCTCTCGCCCCAGGAGGGGTCATTCGCGACGCGCACGCCATACGGGTTCTTGAACTGGCCCGTGCCGGTGCCGGCCGTGCCCCAGCCGCCGAGACAGGTGCCCGAGGCGGAGAACTTCAAGATGTTGTTGTTGGTGTAGTTGGCGACATAGACATTGCCGGCCGCGTCGGCATCGGCATCGCGGACCGCGGCCAGACTGCAGGAGCCGGACTCGCTGATCGCCTGCTGCTGCACGCCATTGGTGTCAAAAATGCGGATCTTGCGCTTGACCGCGTCGGCAACAAAAACCTTGCCATTGCTGTAGGTCAGGCCGATCGGGCTGCCGATCTTGTCGCCGGTCGGCCCGCTCCACGTGTCCAGGACGGTCCCGCTCGAGTTGAGCTTGATCACGCGCGAGAGGGCCGCGTCACCGACATAGATGTTGCCGCTGTCATCGATCGCGATGTCGCGGGCGTTCTCGGCCTCATCGCCATCGGAGGTGCCGGCCGAAACCCGCCAGACGAGCGCACCCGCCGCGCTGAACTTCGCGATCGAGTCGTTTCCGGTGTCGGCGATGACGATGCTGCCGTCGGGACCGACCTCCATACCGGAGGTGTACATGAGGGCGTGGCCGGGCCCGCCCAAAACAGTCGGGGTGGGCAAGGCGGCAGCGGACGCCACGGGCGCCGTAGCGGCGATCACACCCCCCGACAGGACCAGTGCAGCCGCCGTTCCGACAGTTGCCTGCCGGCGCGCGCGCGAAATCGTCATGGAAGCAAAGCCACCCTTCGAAGAACATGAAAGTGCGCCGTGATCATGACACACCCCGGCCCACGACCAGGAATTTCGGGATACCCCCCGCGCGGGCTATCATACCGTGGGGGCGTTCGCAAGCGCTCCACCCTCCCGCAGGGCCGACGCGCTCCTGCCACCTCACCTCACCAGCGACGAAACCCTTGGGGGAAGCATGCCCACCTACCCGCGCCTGATCGCCACGGCCGGCCTCGCCGCCACGGCCCTCGCGCTCGGCCCCGGCCTCGCCGCGGCGCCGGCGACCGCCGGAACAATCTCCCCGGTGTTCGAGCGCACGATCGGCGGGCCTGGCCACGCCGGTCTGTATGCCTGGGGCATGGCGACGCTGCGCGATGGCACCGTCCTTGTCGGGGACTACTGGAACTACCGGGTGCTGAAGTTCAATGCCGACGGCACTCCGGCCGGCCCGAACGGCGGGGTCTTCATCAAGAACAATGGCAATGGCGCGACGCAGTACTACACGCCCTACGGCATCGGCCAGGACCCGGCCACCGGTGAGATCTACTTCGCCGACACCGACAAGTACCAGGTCGACGTCTACAGCGAGGCCGGCACCTACCTGCGCTCGTGGGGGTCGAAGGGCTCCGGTCCGGGCAAGTTCCTCTACCCCAGCCGGGTCGTCGTCAACTCCGAAGGCACCGTCTTCACCGCGGACACCTGGGACAACAACATCGTCATCTCGGATACCAATGGCAACGAGATCAAGCAGTTCGGCACCTGGGGCGTCAAGGACGGCCAGATCAAGGCCCCGCACGGCATGGCCCTGGACGCCAATGACAACCTCTATGTCGTCGACACCGGCAACTGGCGCATCTCGGTCTTCGACAAGAACGGCACCTTCCTGCGCAAGTGGGGTTCCAAGGGCTCGGGCCCGGGCCAGTTCGCCGGAGACATGCGCGGCATCGCCATCAACAAGGCCAAGGGCTGGGTCTATGTCGTCGACGGCGAGGGCAACAAGGTCAGCAAGTTCGACCTGAACGGCAACTTCATCAACAAGTGGGGCAAGAACGGGCACGGCGACGGCCAGTTCGCCGACGGCGGCCGCGAGGCCACGGTCGACAATGCCGGCAATCTCTGGGTAGCCGACATGCCGAACTACCGGGTGCAGAAGTTCACCCAGAACGGCAAGTTCATCTCCAGCTACCCCAACCCGCCGCAGCCCCCGCCGGCCGGCGGCTTCAACGCCCCGCGCGGCGTCGCGGTCAACCCGGTCGACGGCTCGATCGCCGTCTCGGACACCTACAACTGGCGGATCCAGACCCTCACCAATGCCGGCACCTTCGTGCGGCAATGGGGCGAGCGCGGTCGCGGCGACTACGAGTTCAACTACGCGCGCTTGCTGAAGTACAGCCCGCTGAACCAAGACATCGTCATCGTCGACTCGGACAACGGCCGGGTCAAGGCCTACACCAAGGACGGTCTCTTCAAGTGGTCCACCGGCATCGCCGGCAAGGGCGGCCTGGGCCAGTTCCGCAACCCGCAGGACCTGGCCATCGCGGCCGATGGCACCATTTTCGTCGCTGACTCCAACAACCAGCGGGTCCAGGTTCTCTCCAAGGACGGCGCCCTGCTGCGCATGTTCGGATCCAGCGCCGACTTCACCTACAACCGGGGCATCGAGGTGGACCCGGTCGATGGGAACATTTGGGTCGCGGACAGCGCCAAGGACCAGATCACCAAGTGGAGCCCCGCCGGCGTGAAGTTGGCGACCTTGCCGATCGCCAAGGGCACCGCCGAAAACGCCATCAGTGGCCCCTTCGGTATCGCCGCCGATGCCGAGCGCATCTATGTCGCGGACACGCCGACGCACAGCGTGAAGGTCTACACCAAGGCCGGCGTCTTCGTCACCAAGATCGGCTCCCGAGGCACCGTCAAGGGCAAGCTGCTCATGCCCGATGGCATCGCCGTCGACAAGGGCAAGCTGTATGTCATGGAAGAGGGCAACGAGCGCATCTCGGTCTTCAACCTCAACGCCAAGTAATTCCGTCGTAGATGTCGAAGGGCGGGCCCGATCGGGCCCGCCCTTTGGCATTTTGGCTGCTCAGAGGGCTGTCCTCGAAAAGGGGGACCTGGTCGGCGCCGGGTGGATGGTCCGTAGGATTGGCCGCGTCCGCTCGACCGCTTCGCGAGCGAACCAGTTGGAAGGAACCCCCCTCATATGACGACACGCTCCCACTTTGTGGGGCGGCGACTTGCCGTCCCCACCCTCGCCTCGATCATGGCCCTTGGCTGCGCCACCGCGGGCGCCAGCGCGGCGGCCAACACGGCATACCCGGCTTCCTCGGTGACGAAACCCGACGCCAAGTCGACGATCTCCCCCATCTGGGAACGCAATATCGGCGGCCCCGGCCATGCCGGACTGTATGCCTGGGGTATGGCCACGCTGCGCGATGGCACCATCCTGGTCGGCGACTATTGGAACTATCGGATCCTGAAGTTCACGGCCGATGGCACGCCCGTTGGCCCCAATGGTGGGGTGTTCATCAAGAACAACGGGCATGGGGCGACGCAGTACTACACGCCCTACGGCCTCGGCCAAGACCCGCGGACCGGCGAGATCTTCATCGCCGACACCGACAAGCAGCAGATCGACGTCTATAGCGAGGCCGGCACCTACCTGCGCTCCTGGGGCAGCAAGGGCACCGGGCCCGACAAATTCCTCTACCCGAGCCGGGTCGTGGTCAACAGCGTCGGAACCGTCTTCGTCGCCGACACCTGGGACCACACGATCGTGATGTCGGATGTCAACGGCAAGGAGATCAAGCAGTTCGGTGGGGCCGGCAGCAAGCCCGGCCAGATGCGCAGCCCGCACGGCATGGCGCTGGACGCGGCGGACAATATCTATATCGCCGACCAGGGCAACAAGCGGATCGACGTCTTCGACAAGAACGGCACCTTCCTGCGCTCCTTCGGCAAGCAGGGCACCGCGCCAGGCCAGTTCGGTGGGGACCTGCGTGGGGTGGCTGTCGACAAGAAGAACGGCTGGGTGTATGTCGTCGACGGCGAGGGCAACAAGGTCCACAAGTTCGACCTGATGGGCAACTTCATCACCCGCTGGGGCAGCGATGGCACCGGCCCGGGCCAGTTCCACGACGGCGGGCGGGAGGCCACCGTCGACGCCCAGGGCAATGTCTGGGTCGCCGACATGCCGAACTACCGGGTCCAGAAGTTCTCGCCGACCGGCGCCTTCCTCGGGCAATACCCCAATCCGGCGCAGCCGCCGCCCACCGGGGGCTTCAACGCCCCGCGTGGCGTTGCGGTCAACCCGGTCGACGGCTCGGTGGCGGTCTCGGACACCTACAACTGGCGGGTCCAGACCTTCACCAATGCCGGTGTCTTCAAGAAGACCTGGGGTCAGCGCGGCCGGGGCGACTACGAGTTCAACTACGCCCGCCTGCTCGCGTACAGCCCCGTCAACCAGGACATCGTCATCGTCGACACCGACAACGGGCGGGTGAAGGCCTACACCAAGGACGGGCTCTTCAAGTGGTCCACCGGATACGCCGGCAAGGGCGGGCTCGGTGAGTTCCGCAACCCGCAGGCCCTGGCGATCACGCCGGACGGGACCATCTATGTCGCGGACTCCAACAACCAGCGCATCCAGGTGCTGTCCAAGGATGGCGCCCTCTTGCGGATGTTCGGATCGGCCACCGAGTTCGCCTACCCGCGCGGGATCACCGTCGACCCGAGCAACCCGAACATCCTCTATGTCAGCGACAGCCTCAAGCGTCGAGTCACCAAGTGGCGGGTCAATGGCACCTTCCTGGGTGCGCTGAAGATGCCCTCGGGCACGGCCGACAACCAGTTGAACAAGCCGTTCGGCATCGTCGCCGACGCCGAGCGCATCTATGTCGCCGATACCCCCAGTCACAAGATCAAGGTCTTCACCAAGAATGGCGACTTCGTGATGGCGATCGGTCAGCGTGGCACCGGCAAGGGACGCTTCATCGAGCCCGACGGCATCGCGCTCTACAACGGCCGCCTGTATATGTCTGCGAGGAGGGCAACGAGCGGATCTCGGTCTGGAACCTGCGCCAGTCCGGCTGATCCACCACCGCGAAACCGACGATGCCGCAGCCCGGTCGGGCTGCGGCATCGTCATGCTCGGGGCGGGCGGATCAGCTGGTGTAGACCAGGACCCGGTCGTTGTTGGTGTCCGAGACGTAGACCTTGGAACCGTTGACGGTGATCGAGGTGGGCTTGGAGATCGCCTTGCCGGCAGCCGTCGTGATGCTCTGCAGGATCGCCCCGGAGAACGACACGACGAGGACGCGGTTGTTGCCGGTGTCGCCGATCCAGTAGTCGCCCGCGGCGTCACGGGCGACACCCTCGGGCATCGACAGGCCGGCCGGGGTGATGCTCGAGACCTCGCTGAACCCGCCGGACTTGGTGTATGCCAGCGTGACGATCCGGTTGTTGGCCGAGTCGGCCACGACGAGATTGCCCGTCGCCGCGTCGAGGGAGATGGCGCGCGGCGACTTGAAGGTGCCGGCATAGCTCGCCAGCGCCGTCCGGGTGGCGACATCCCAGACCGTGACGCGGTTGTTCCAACTGTCGGCGACGAAGGCCAGGCGGTCGCTCGGGCGGATCGCAATGGCGTGCGGCCAGGTGAACTGATTGGTCGCCGTGCCGACATTGCCGAGCCGGTAGGTCTGCGCGCCGCATTTGGCCGGGAAGATCTGCAGGCGGGACTGCTTGGTGTCGGCGATCCAGCGGTCGCCGGTCACCGGATCGATCGCGACGCCACGCGGCCAGTTCACCGAGATCGGCCGCCAGTCCCGGGCGCCGCACGCGCCGAGGACGGTGCCGGACGGGGTCATCGTCACGACGCGCTGGTTGACGGTGTCCATGATGTTGAGATTGCCGTCCTTGCCGACCGCGACCGCGCGTGGCTCGTTGAAGACGGAGTTCTTCGTCAGCGCCGGCGCGGTGCCGCCGATCGTCTGCGCGTAGGCGTAGCCGGTGGCGGTGCGGTTGAAACGAACCAACCGCCAGCCCCACAGATCCGCGGCCCAGATGTCGCCATCCTTGGCGACGGCCACTCGCCGCATCGTGGTGAAGGTCCCCGGCTGGTTGAAGGCGCCGGTCTTGCCGACGGTCGCCTTCCAGACGCCGGTCTTGCTGAAGACCTGAACCCGGTTGTTGTTGGAGTCCGCGACATAGACCACTTCGCCCCACTTGGGGTCCTTCGCCAGGCGCACCCCATACGGGTTCTTGAACTGCCCGTTGGCGGTGCCCTGGCTGCCCCATGTGGTGAGGCAGGCGCCAGTCGGCGAGAACTTCACGATGTTGTTGAACTTGTAGTTCGCGACATAGAGGTTGCCGAGATTGTCGGCGTCCGCGTCGCGGACGGCCGAGAGGTCACACGCGTCCTTAGCCGTGAAGACCTGCACCTGGTTGCCGTTCGTGTCAAAGACGCGGATCTTCTTCTTGGCGCCATCGCTGACATAGATCTTGTTCTTTTTCGCCGTGATGCCAATCGGCGAGCCGAGCCGGTCCCCTGCCGGACCATTGAAGGTGGCAACCGCCTGGCCATCGCTGGGACGCAGCTTGATGATGCGGAACTCGGCAGCGTCGGCAACATAGATATAGCCCTGGTCATCGACCGCGATATCGCGGGCGTTCTCGGCCTCATCGCCATCGCCGACTCCGGCGGACGAACGCCACACCAGCGCGCCCGCAGCGGTGAACTTCGCGACCGAGTCGTTGCCCGTGTCCGCCACGATCAGGCTGCCATCGGGGGCGACCTCCATCCCCGAGGGATACACCGTTGCGTGTCCAGGCCCCCCGAGCACCGTGGGTTCGGAGACTGCACTGGCGTGCGCCCCAGTCATTCCCGCCGACGCGATCAGGGCGCCGCTCATGGCAGCTGTGGATACGAAAGTGAAGACAGGACGCACTGAGAAAAACCCCTAGATTGATAGTGACCAACACCCCGATGGCCACGGGTCGTGAGCAACCCCATCGTCCCACGGATCGAGAACTGTCCTGGCCAGCGGGGTCGCGGTTGTCGGCACTCGTGGCTAAGCTGGCCAGCAGTCGCCGCGCGTGGACGCGGGCGTTCGAGCACCGGAATCCCTGGGGAGCCTTTCCATGACCCGAAAAACTACGACAGCACGCATGACCTGTACGGCAGCCGTGGCGCTCGCGTTGGCCGCCACCGGCAGCGCCGCCGCGAGCGGTTCCGATGCCGGCAAGGGCACGATCGCCCCGACCTTCGAGCGGGCCATCGGAGGCAAGGGTCACGCGGGACTGTATGCCTGGGGCATGGCGACCGCCAAGGATGGCAGCATCCTGGTCGGGGACTACTGGAACTATCGCGTGCAGCGCTACAGCCCCACCGGCGCCAGTCTCGGCACGATCATCAACAACAGCGGCAATGGCGCGACGCAGTACTACACGCCCTATGGCCTGGGCGTCGATCAGCGCAATGGCGATATCTACATGGCTGACACCGATCGCTACACCATCGACGTCTACTCGGCTGCCGGCAAGTTCCTGCGCTCGTGGGGCGCCAAGGGCTCCGGCGTCGGCAAATTCCTCTACCCGAGCCGGGTCGTGGTCTCCTCGACCGGGACGGTCTATGTCGCGGACACCTGGGACCACAATGTCGTCGTCTCGACCAGCACCGGCGCCGAGATCAAGACCCTTGGTGGCTTCGGCAATGCCAATGGCAAGATGCGCAGCCCGCACGGCCTGGCCTTGGACGCCAATGACAACCTCTATGTCGTCGACCCCGGCAACTTCCGGATCCAGGTCTTCGACAAGAACGGCAACTTCCTGCGGAAGTGGGGGTCCAAGGGCTCCGGGCCGGGCCAGTTCCAGGGTGATATGCGTGGTATCGCGATCAACAAGGCCAAGGGTTGGGTCTATGTGGTCGATGGCGAGGGCAACAAGATCAGCAAGTTCGACCTGAACGGCAAGTTCATCAACAAGTGGGGCTCCGCGGGCTACGGCAACGGCCAGTTCGCCGACGGAGGCCGCGAGGCGACGGTGGACAATGCTGGCAACCTCTGGGTCGCCGACATGCCCAACTTCCGGGTGCAGAAGTTCACCGGCAATGGCGCCTTCATCGCCGCCTACCCGAGTCCGGCGCAGCGGCCGCCGCTCGGCGGCTTCAACGCCCCCCGCGGGGTCGCGGTCGCCAAGGACGGCACGGTCGCCGTGTCGGATACCTACAACTGGCGGATCCAAACGTTCACCGCGACTGGTGCCCCCATCAAGGAATGGGGCCGCCGGGGCCGCGGCGCGTATCAGTTCAACTACGCCCGAATGGTGTCCTCGAATCCGGTGACCAACGACTGGATCATCACCGACACCGACAACGGTCGGATCGTCGCCTACACCAAGGACGGCACCTACAAGTGGGCCTCCGGCACCTCCGGGGCGGGCGCTGGCCAGCTCCGGAATCCGCAGTCGGTCGCCGTCGCGGCGAATGGCACGATCTATGTCGCGGACTCCAACAACAAGCGGGTGCAGGTCCTCAGCTCCACCGGCGCCTTCCAGCGCACGATCGGGGGGGCGGCACAGTTCTCCTACCCCAAGGGCATCGCGGTCGACCCGAAGGACCAGAGCATTTGGGTGGCGGACTCGGCCAAGGCACAGATCACGCACTGGAGCGCCGCGGGCGCCTACCTCGGCGCGCTGAAGATTCCGCGCGGGACCGCCGACAACCAGTTGTCGAGCCCCTTCGGCATCGCCGTAGACGCCGAGCGCGTGTATGTCGCGGATGTCCCGGTGCACAAGGTCAAGGTGTGGACCAAGGCCGGCGCCTTCGTCACCAAGATCGCCCAGCGCGGCTACACCACCGGCAAGCTCTTCCAGCCGGCTCAGCTGACCATCCAGAGCGATCGCTTGTATGTCGCCGAGGAGGGCAACGAGCGGGTTTCGGTCTTCCGGCTGAACACCAAATAAGTCACAGCGTGGCCGCGCGCCACGCTGTGGCCTATCTCACACTTCTCTCACAGCGCGGGGCAATCTTCGCTATGGTTCTGCAGCCCTGAGCTGCATCGATGCCGCTCGGCAGCGGCCGGACGTCGATGTCCGGCCGTCCCCCCGCCCCGAGGACCGACCGGCCTCCTCCCCACTCACCACGCGTGAGTGCCTTGTGCCCACGGAGAACCATGCGCCCTTTCCCCCGCACCCTGGCTGTCGTCGCGTCCGCAGGCGACCGCGGTGCTCGCCCCCATTGCCCTGACCACGCAAGCCCTCGCGGCCGGTGATTTGTATGTCGCCCCGACCGGCCTCGACACCAACCCCGGCACGGCGGCAGCGCCGCTAAAAACTGTGCAGGCGGCCGTCAACAAGGCCACGGCGGGGACGACAATTCGCCTCGCGGACGGCCGCTACGACGGCAAGGTGACGATCAAGACGTCCGGGACGGCGACCGCCCCGATCCGCATCACGGCGATCAACCCTGGCATGGCCAGCCTGACCTACAACTCCAAGCCGAAGCCGTGTGACAACTCGCAGCCGGCGGCGGACCGCACCGTGACCATCACCAATGGCGCCGACTACTGGCAGATCGATAATCTCGCCATCCACAATGGCGTCTGGATTGCGGGCAAGAAGTCGAACACGGCCTACTCGTGGCTGACCAATCTGGTGAAGAAGAACGACTGGGCCACCCGCCGCGCCGTCCCAGGTCATGGCAGCTACAACCCCGCCGCGACGAGCTCCGTTATCCCGTATCTGCGCTCGGTGACCGGCACCCCAGACATGGACTCTGCCGATGGGATCAAGCTCATCGGCAATGCCTTCACCGGTCGCGGAATCTATGGCGCGCTGACGAGCTATGGCGTGGCGTCCAACAACACCTTCTCGAAAATCCCGTGCGGCATCGGCCCCGGCATCTGGCTGATGACCTTCTCCAACCGCTGGCAGATCATCGGCAATGACGTCACGGATATTGCCCCGTCGACCCGCGCCCACTACATGCAGGAGGGCATCCGTCTCGGATCGGCAGCCAACTACAACGAGGTTGCCTTCAACACCGTGCACGACCTGCCCTTGGACGGGCGCGGCGTCAACACTGACGTCGACGCGAGCTGGAACTACATCCACCACAACACCGCGCGCAATGTCTCGATCGGCTACAACGACCAGATGTCCGGTTGGGGCAACCGCTGGGAGTTCAACAAGGTCGACTCCTACCGGCAGTACGGCATGGGGTTCCGGCTCATGGATGCCACCCTGGCCCAGCCCTCGAAGGCGAGCAGCACCAATGGGCCGATCGTGCGCTGCAATGTCGCCACCAACCCCATCGGCTCCACCACCAAGGCCCTCGGCGTCGGCGGCATGATGAATGCCACCTTCTCGAGCAATACCTTGCCCTTCATCTGGATCAGCAAGAACGCGAGCACGTACTGGAGCAAGTTCGGGAACACCTGGAATGGCTCCACCGTGCTGCCCGGCAAGAACCCGCCGCTCAGCTCGGCGGGGTGCTGATCGGCATACCCCAGCGCCGCGAGGCAAGAACAGGGCCCTCCCACCGCGATGGTGGGAGGGCCCCGTTGTTTCCGGGCGCGATCCGTGGGTTAGACCGGCGGTCGCGTGGAGCCATTCCAGGTGTTGCCGTACTTGCCCCAATAGGTCTTGAGGTACTTGCCGAGGAAAACATTCGGGAAGGTGTTCCCGGTGAACTTCGAGTTCATCGAGCCGCCCATTCCGAGGCCGCGGCCCCCAGCTGGGCTGCTCGCGACATTACCGCTGACAATGGCGCCATTGGTGCTGCTGTGCTTGCTCGGCAAGCGCAAGCTGCCATCCTTCATCCGGAAGGCGAAGGCGTAGGTGCGATAGCGCGTGACCGTGTTGTTGGTCCAGGTGTTGCCCCAGCCCGACATTTGGTCGTTGTAGCCGATCGCCACATTGGCTGCTGTGTTGTTGCTAAAGGTGTTCCAGCTGCCGTCGACATCGGTGTTGAAGGCGCGACCATCACCCTCGAGATCGTGAACGTAATTGTTCGTGATCGTGTTGTAGTTCGCGGCCGAGCCGAACCGGATGCCTTCGTGCATGAAGTGCGCCCCAACAGCCGGCTTGATGCGCGAGATGTCGTTGCCGCTGACCTGCCAGAAGTTGCTGTGGTTCATCGCCCAGACACCGGGACCGGTGCCGCAGATGATGTCCTTGATGACATTGTCCTTGACCACTCCGGAGTTCGACAGCGAGGCATAAATGCCGCGGCCGGTCATCGTATTGCCGATGAAGGAGATCCCCTCGACGGGGTCCATGGGGGTGCCCGTGACCTTGGCGAGGTATGCCGCCGCGCCGCGAGCCGCGGTCGGGTTGCGCGAACCCGTGCCAGGAACCTGCCGACGCGGCTCCCACAGGCCCTTCTTCACCAGGCCTGCGTGCCAGGAGTACGCCTTGCCGGAACCCTTGCCCGACAGGTAGGCGCCATGCACGATATTCAGGCCCTGGAAGGTCCAGTAATCGGCGCCGGTCATGATTTTGATGGTGCGCCGTGACGACGGGCGCCGGTTCGAGCACGAGTCCGGGGCTTGCGCCGAGGTGAGCGTGACGGCCCCATCCCCAGCATTGGTCACCACGATGCGGGCACTGGCCGTGCCGGAGTTCTTGATGTTCAGGACCTGTGAATACGTCCCGGCGTGCACCTTGATGGTCGTGCCCGGCGTCGCCCGGTCGATGGCCGCCTGAACCGTGCGCAGCGGCGCCGCCGCTGTTCCGGCGGCGGAGTCCGAGCCCTTGGTCGAGACGTGAATCTCGGCGCCGGCCGCCTGCGCCGGGGCGGCGGCGAAGGCCGCCGCCCCGGTCAGCGCAGCGATGCCGGCGGCAGCCAGTCGAGTGGTTGTGGACGGCATACGGACTCCCATCAGCAGCTGCTCGGGGCGAAAGTCGCCGGAGGGGCGGTGGGCTTGCCGTTGAAGGTGTTGCCGTACTTGCCCCAGTAGGACTTGACGTGCTTACCGACGTGCGCGGTGGTCCAGGCATTGCCCTTGTAGGTGCCGTACATCGTCCCTCCGACCCCGAAGGACTTCGCGGTCCCGACCGGCTTGCTCGCGACATTGCAGGTCATCGAGATTTTGTTGGCCGAGGTGTCGTAGGACGGCAGGGTGAGCTTGCCATCCATGAGGCGCACGCCATACCCGTAGGTGCGGAAGCCAGTGACGCTGTTCTTGGTCCAGGTGTTGCCCCAGCCGGACATCTGGTCGTTGTAGCCGATCGCGACATTGGCCGCGCGGTTGCCGCTGAAGGTGTTCCAGCTGCTGTCGACGTCGGTGTTGAAAGCGCGACCGTCGCCGGGCAGGTCATGGACGTAGTTGTTGGTGACCTTGTTGTAGTTCGAGGAGGTCCCGAGGCGAATGCCCTCCTGCATGAAGTGCTTCCAGGTCGACGCAGCGATCTTGGAGACGTCGTTCTTGGTGACCTGCCAGCCGTTGGAGAAGGTGATCAACCAGATGCCGGGGCCGGTGCCGCAGGCGATATCGCTGATCTTGTTGCCCGAGGCGACGCCATAGCTACTTAGCCGGAAGAAAAGACCCTTGCGCTTGACCGTGTTGCCGATGAACTTCAGGCCATCGCTGGAGTCGAGGTCGGGGTCCTTTGTGGCCGTGCGCAGGTAGGGGATGACCTGCTTGGCCGCGGTCGGGTTGAAGCTGCCAGCGCCCGGGACCTTGCGGCGGGTCTGCCAGTCGCCCTTGTCGACCAGGGCGCTATGCCAAGAGAAGGCGGAGCCGGCGTCGGAGCCAGTCGCATAGACGCCACCGTCGATCGTCAGGCCCTGGAAGGTCCAGTAGTCGGAGCCGTCGATGATCAAGATCGTGCGCTGGCCGTCCGGCTGATTGGTGCCGCACGACGGCATAGGCAGGGCCGCGGTCAGCGTGACTGCGCCGTCCCCGGCATTTGTGACGGTGATCGGGGCGCTGGCCGTGCCGCTCTTGCGGATCTTCAGTTGCTGGTTGTATGTGCCCTTGTGGATCTTGATCGTGTCGCCCGGCATCGCCTTGTCGATCGCGGCCTGGACGGTCTTTAGGGGCTTGCCAGCTGCTCCGGAATTGGCGTCATTGCCGGTCGTGGCGACCTCGATGACGCTCCCGGCGGCATTCGCCGGGGCTGCGGTGGCGATCAGGGCGCCGGCGGCAACGACCGAACCGGTCATCAGGCCGGACAGCATACGGACGGAGGGGCTGGATTTCATGATGATTGCTTCTCACTCGTGCGAGGACGGCGGTCAGATCACGCACCGGCTAAAGCCCAGGTCACGGGCCGCGAACTCTACCTAACCAGCTCGGCCGACGTGGCGCGTCCCGGCGAGTGTAGATCACCGAACGATAACGACGCCAATCCCTCCATGGACCGGCGGTCAGCCGGCGGGGGTGACCGGGCCGCCGGTGACGCGGGTGATCGCGGCGATGGCTCCATTGAGGTCCGTGTCGCCGGGCGCGATGAGCACGGGATCGCTGACGGAACCATTCGGCGGGCCGGCGCTCGGATCGGCCGCTGAGCGCACGGCCTCCGAGCCGGCGATTGTTAGCGTCTTGCCTGACGCCGGCCAGATGACGGCCAGGTTCGCTCCCCCACCGAGAATGACCACACCGGATCCACCGGGGACGCTGACCTCCGTGATGGAGGTGCTGCCGCGCAGCGCCTCGGCATACCGCTGATAGATCTGGCCCGAGGGCAAGTCGGCCCCCTCGGGGCTGACCAGGCCACGGAAGATCTCCACCTTGGTCGCGCCGCCTGGGGTGTAGGCCAGCGGGAGGTAGACGATCGGGCTGACCTTCTCCGTGAGCAGCGTCCCGAGCAGTCGGGCGACCTCGGCGCCGTGCGCGGCCTCGGTGTAGTCGCCGCCCGGCCAGGCCGTTCCGATCTCCCAACCCTGGAGCGGGATCTGCACGGCGAGGTGGCGCCGGACATAATCCAAGAGGGTGTGCAGCAAGTCCGGGTTTTCGTAGAAGTGCAGCTGGTATGCCGTCACCGCGCCGGAGTTGATCGCCTGCCAGTTGGCGCTCTCCATCGCCCGCACCCGCGTGGCGCGACCCTCCTGAAGCAGAGTGCGCAGTTCTTCGACGGAGTTCACGACCGGGAAGCGCGCCGTCCCGCTGCCGTGACGACGGGCGAACCAGGCTTGGTAGAGCGCTAGTGCTTCCTGTTCCTGGCCAGCGTCCAAGAGTTCACCGGCGAGCGCGATGCCGTGCCCCGTGCTGGAGATGCCGGCGTCGAGGATCGTGGCGCTGGGATCGGCAGCCTTGATAGCCGAGCTGGCCAAGGCCACGAGATCGACATACTCCTGCGGCGTGCCGGACCAGAAGTTGTTGGCGTCGACCTCATTCTCGATGGCCCACAGTGTGACGCCGCGATCCTTGTATCGATTGACCAGGGTCGTGACGAACTGCTGGTAGGCCGCCGGGTCGTCGGGAAAGGTGCTCGGGCTCTTGCGCGTGCCCTCGGCCGGATCGAGTTGCTCGGGACCACCCGCGCAATTGCCGACCCGGATCTTGAGCATCATGCGGTAGCCCATCTGCTGGGCCTGACCGACCAGGCGCTCCACCTGAGCGAAGCGCTGATTGTCCGGCTTGGCCCGCAGGGCGCACCACTCGACCTCAAAGAAAGTCTCACCCCAACCGACCTGTTCGGCGTAGGCCAGCGGCGGCTTGAGATTCCAGTTCCACTTGATTCCGAGATCGGCGGCGCCGCCCTCATAGACGATGGGGGCGATGGTGCGAACCGGTCCGGTCGCCGTGCCGGTCGTCGGCTTCGCGTCCTCGCCGGTGCAGGCGCTCGCGGCGCCCGCGATGAGCAGGCCGGCGGCGAGGGCGGCCGTGGCGCGGCGCACGCTCAGGACTCCGCCCGCTCGGCGGGGGTGCCTCCGCGGGCGGCCTGCAGCGAGCGCGGATAGCCGTAGCGGGTGAGCAGCGGGCTGGTCAACGCCGCGACGATGCGTGCCTCACGCGGATCCATGGCTTGGGCCCATTCGTTGTCGAGGGTGATCGGCACCGGACCATTGGCCATCCGCGCGGGATTGCCGGCGACGGTGTGATTTCCCGGCAAGTCGAGCCGGTCCTCGCCGTCGACGATGCGCTCGACGCCGGTCAGGCCCAGCGCATCGGCCAGCGCCTGCAACGACGCGGCCGGGTGGCTGGCGAAGCTTTCGTAACGCATCCGCAGATAGCGCGGCGAGCCGCGCCAGGCCCGCTCGAGACCGGCATTCCAGGCGGTCCACAGGGCCGAGGACTTCACGACGCCCCGGCGCTCCATCAGCCCGCCGGAGTCATTCTTGGCCTTCTTGCGCTGCCAGGAGAAGGCTGCGGCGCGCGGGTCACGCACCAGGTGGACGACATCGAGCGTCACCCCCGGCACCCCGGCCAGCAGGGCGGCATAGGTCGGCAGCTTGGAGGAGTCGACGATCACCGAGGCACCGGAAACCTCCTGGATCGCGCGATAGAGGGGCGCGAGGACGCTGGCGAGCTTCTCGGGGGCGGCCGACTTCTCCGCCGGAGTGCGCGCCAGTCGCGGCAGCGTGCGCAATTGGGTGTATGCCGTCAGCTCCCGATGGACATCGCGCGCATCCGGCACCGTGTCGCCATAGGCAACGCGAAGCACTTGCTGCCAGAACGGGCAGTCCGCGAAGGGCTGACCGCACCCACACAGCCGGTTCTCGGTGATGCCGCGCTCCCACAGGTAGCGCAGCTCGCCGACGCTGATCGCATCGTTCATGGCGCCGAGGGCGTTGGCGACGACGGTGCTGCCGCTGCGTCCGGTCCCCCCGACGAAGACCACCCGCACGGAGTCGTTCGTCATTGCGCGACGATCAGCCCTGGCGGGCGATCAGTTCGTCGTCGCTGCCCTCGCGGCTGCGGCGCAGCACCTCCGGGATGGCCAGCAGGAGCACGGCGAGCGCGAGGCCGATAAGGGCAGCGCTCACGGCGCGGCGCAAGAACTCGGTGCGCCACGGCAGCTGGGTCACATCGGTCTCGATGGACTCGGTGATGCTCGCGGCCTGGCGGGCCCTGATGTCGCTCACGGCGGCAGTGCGATCGGCGAGGGCGGCGCGGGCGTTGTCCACGGCATACTCCGGCGCGGTGAACTCGGCCTGGGCCTCGGTGATCTCATCGACGCGCTTCTGCGCGGCCTTGAGGGCGTCCTCGATGGGCGCGGTGCTCTGCTGCTCGGCGGGGCGACCCTTGGCGGTGGCCAGCGCCACCTTCAGCGAGGTGACCTCGGAAGCCGCCGCTTGGTACTCGCGGTCGGCATTGGTCAGGCCGGTCTTCTTCTGGACGGCCGCCAGGTCGGCGATGGCGGCGTCGAGACCCTTCTGCGCCTCGTCGGCGGCGACCTGCGCCTGGCGCAGCGCGGGGGCGAAGGCCTGCTCCTGCACGGCTGCGGGAACGGCCTTCATCACCTTGGAGACGACGGCCTCGTCCGAGTCGGCGAAGGTGATGTGAACCAGCTCGGTGTCGGCGATGCGGCTGGCCGAAAGCCCGTCTTGGACCCGGTCCACGGTGACGCCGGCGGCCTTGGCCACATTGCCGAGCACCTCATCGGAAGTGGCGGCGTTGACCAGTGAACCGGCGACGAGGTTGATCGAGGCCACCGTCGGGTCGCCGATCGGGTTGGTCGCGCGCAGGTTCACCGAGCTCGTGTACTTCGTGCCGCTTGGGGCGTTGAGGCCGAGAACCAATAGCAAGGCGGCGACCGGGATGATCACCAACAGCCAGAGGCGGCGGCCCAGGCGCGTGAGCAGTTCGCGAAGTTCCATGAGGGATTTCCGAGTCTTTCGTGACGGTCTGTTGGCGGATGCGCCGGCCAGTGCGGGGCATCCGGTCAGGGTGCCGCCCGTGCGTCATCGCCCTCGGCTGGGCACCCCGAGGGACTACGATACACCCGGCCGCCGGGGGGATTTACGCGCCCCGCCGTCCCCGTGCCACCCCATCGGAAGGTTGATTCGCCTCGTGAGTGCCGACTCCCGCCCTGCCCCGCCCCTCTTCGTGGTTGGCGCCCCCCGTTCGGGCACGAGCCTGGTCTACCGCGCCTTGGCGTTGCACCCGCAGGCGGCGTGGATCAACAACTACCAGCGTCGCCTGCCGGGTCTGAGCGCGCTGGCGGGCTTGAACCGGCTCGGGGCACGACGCCCGGACGCGCGCCGCACCGTTTGGTTCGGCGCCGACGGCGACAACGCCTACCGCTACAACACCAAGCGCTCGCTGGCCGAACGCTTCTACCCCCAACCAGTGGAGGGCGAGCCGGTCTTCGAGCACTGCGAGGTGCCCGAGGCGTGGGACGGCTCCCCGATAACGGACAAGCAGCGGCGCCTGGCCGGGCTGCTGGCGCGCACCACCACGCGCAGCGGCGGGCGGGTATTGATCAGCAAGCGGATCGGACACAACCGGCGGATCGCCCTACTGCACCAGCTCATTCCGCAGGCCCGCTTCCTCGATGTGACCCGTGACGGCCGGGCCGTGGCCTATTCCTTGAGCAGGGTCGACTGGTGGCCGCAGATGCCCGTCTGGTGGTGGCAGGACCGCACGCCGCAGGAGTGGGCCGCCGAGGGCCGCGACCCGCTGGAGCTGTGCGCGCGGCACTGGGTCGAGGAGACCCAGGCGATCGAGACCGGGCTGGCCCAGGTCCCGACCGGGCAGGTGCTGCGGATCCGGTATGAGGATCTGGTCGCCGACCCGCTGACCGTGCTGTCACGGATCGCGACCTTCGCCGGGCTCGATCCCGAGGATGAAACCTGGCGCCAAGAGCTGGCCCAGATTTCTTTCCCCAACAAGAATGCTGCGTGGACCGCCGACCTGCCTGCCGAGCAGCAGGCTGCGCTCGCGCCGCTCGCCGATCAACTGACTGCGATGGGATACCGCTGATGACTGCCTCGCTGCCCCCCGCGTTCATCCTTGGCACGGGCCGGTGCGGCTCGACGCTGGTTCACGAGTTGATCGCGCGCCATCCGGCGACCGGCTTCGTGACGAATTTGGATGACCTCGGCGTTCGGCAGGGCAACGCGCAGCAGCTGACCCTGTGGCGCCGGCTGCCTGCGGCGGTCAGCGAGAAGGGCCGCGCGCGCCTGGCACCCAGCGAGGGGTATCGGGTTCTGGCCCGGGAGGTCTCGCCCGCGATCGTGGATCCGGTCCAGGATCCCACCGCGGCCGACCTGACGCCCTGGCTGGAACAGCGCCTGCACGCCTTCGTCGAGAAGCGGATGTCGGGTCTCGATTCGGCGGAGATCTTCTTGCACAAGTTCACCGGCTGGCCCCGCGCGTCCCTGATCGCCGCGGCCTTCCCGGACGCCCGGTTCGTGCACATCGTCCGCGACGGTCGGGCAGTGGCCAATAGTTGGCTCCAGATGGACTGGTGGAAGGGCCACCTCGGTCCGGCGGGCTGGCACTTCGGGCCGCTGCCCCCGGAGCTCGACGCCGCATGGGCGGCGACCGGCCGCTCCCAGCCCGCGCTGGCCGCGATCGCCTGGCGGATGCTCGTGGACCGGCACGAGGAGTGCGCGGCCGAGCTTGGCGATCGCTGGTTGACGGTGCGGTATGAAGATGTGCTGGCCGACTCCCGCACCCACCTCGAGCGAATCCTTGTGCACATCGGGCTGAGCTGGACCGATGCCTTCGAGTCCGGGATCGCGCGCTACACCCTCTCCCCTAGCCGCAAGGCGGCCTACTTGAAGGACCTCACGCCCGAGCAGGTGGCGACGATGGAATCGCTGATCGGCGACCAGCTCGCGCGCTACGACTACGCCTGACCGCGGGCGATGGCGGTTGACTACCTTCTGCTAGCAGAAGGTAGTCAAATCCGCATACCTTGCACGGTGTGCACAGTTGACTAACGTGCGCTAGACGGTATGGGGGTGCCCCCGGGTTGGGGGTTGCGGGCCGGGGCCTCGCGCACAACGCTCGTGGGTTACCGAGCGGAGGGTTTCTCGGCTCGGCCTATCCGACAATGTGGGAGGCCCCGGTGAGTGGTCATCGTACGAGTGTGGGTTTGGATGTGCATGCGCGGTCGGTGGTAGCGGCGGCGTTGGATGGTGCGACGGGTCAGGTGTGGCAGGCCCGGTTCGGCGGGCCGCATGAGGTGGATCCGTTGCTGGCGTGGCTGGGCGAGCTCCCGGGGCCGGTGGCGACGGTGTATGAGTCGGGTCCGACGGGGTTCGGGTTGTATCGGGCGTTGACGGCGGCCGGGGTGACGGCGTCGGTGGCGGCCTCGTCGAAGTTGTTACGGGCTCCGGGGGATCGGGTCAAGACCGATCGTCGGGATGCGTTGTTGCTGGCGCGGATGCTGCATTTGGGTGAGGTGACGCAGGTCGTGGTGCCCAGTGTCGCGGTCGAGGATGCCCGGGAGTTGGTGCGGGCTCGTGAGGACGTGCGCGGGGTGTTGCAGGCGGGGCGGCAGCGGCTCTCGAAGATGCTGTTGCGGCAGGGGCTGTTGTATCCGGGGGCGACGACCTGGACGGTCGCGCATGATCTGTGGCTGCGTCAGCAGTGGCGTGAGTTCCAGCGCTCGGGCGGGCCGGGGCTCGCGGCGGCCTTCGAGGACGCGTACACCGGGATGATGCAGGCTAAACAGCGTCGTGACGCGTTGGATGTCCGGATCCGCCAGGCCGCGCTGGAGGGCGAGTTTTCGGACCTGGTGACCCGCCTGTGTTGCCTGCGCGGGATCGACCTGATCACCGGGCTGGCGCTCGTGGTCGAGATCGGGGACTGGGACCGGTTGACCGGTGCCCGGATCGGGTCGTATCTCGGGCTCGTGCCCAGCGAGTACTCCAGCGGCGCCTCGCGTGCTCAGGGCGGGATCACCAAGACCGGGAACAGCCACGCCCGCCGGCTGCTGGTGGAGGCGGCGTGGCACCACAAGAAGCCGTACCGGCCCGGTCCAGCGCTCCAAGCCCGCTGGGCCAAAGCACCCGGCCCGGTGGTCGCCCGAGCTGACCAGGCGAACCGACGCCTCAATGGTCGCTGGGCAGCATTCGAGGCGCGGAAGAAGAAGCGCACCACCGCGGTCGTCGCGGTCGCCCGTGAACTCGCCGGACACGCCTGGGCGTTGGCCGTCATGGACTAACGTCCGCCACGCGTTTCGTTCTCGCCCAACCCGATCCGGGAACCCGGTAGCGCCGGGAGCACCCCACGATTCTGCTCTGAGCAGCCCCCGCGGCCACGCTCGCTCTTAGACCCGTGGCAAGGCTCCCTTCGAAGCACCGTCCTGCGGTAACCAACCCGCGCATATCAGACTGACAGCGCCGTCGACAGACACGCCGACCCCCCGGACCCAGCCCGAGAACGAATAGAGCGCCGCCGAGCAGCCAGCCCGGCGGCGCTCACCCCTGCCCCTTGACAAACACACCCCCCATATCAGCAGAGGCTTCGTGGGAGCCCGGCGGGCCGACGCGTCACTCAGAGCTTGTCGACGGTCTGGGTGTTGGGGTCGTTGACGCTGAAGGTGTTGCACTTGTTGATGTCGGAGGCCTTCATGCCCTGGATGAACCAGCGCTGACGGGCCTCGGACGAGCCGTGCGTCCAGTTCTCGGGCGTCACGCGGCCCTGGGTCTTGGCCTGGATGTTGTCGTCACCGACGGACTCAGCAGCCGACAGGGCGTCGCGAATGTCGGTCTCGGTCAGCGGCTTCAGGAAGGTGTTACCCTGCGCGTCCTTGGTGGTGGAGGCGTGCTGCGCCCACATGCCGCCGAAGCAGTCCGCCATCAACTCGATGCGCACGGCACCGGAGTCCTCGCCCTTCGGGTCCTGCTGGGCGCGGCCGAGCAAGCCGAGGACGTTCTGGATGTGGTGGCCGTATTCGTGCGCGACGACATACTCCTGAGCGAGCGGGCCCGTTGAGGAGCCGAACTGCTGCTCGAGGATGTCAAAGAAGCTCGCGTCGATGTAGATCGACTCATCGAGCGGGCAGTAGAACGGCCCGACCTGGTTTGAGGCGGTGCCACACGCCGACTGGGTGGCCTGGGTGTAGATGATGGTCTTCGGCTCGCGGAACTGTTTGCCGTAGCGGGGCAATTCCTCCGACCAGAAGGCTTCGGCCGAGTTGACGGTGCCGACGATGCGGCACTCGACATATTTGTTGGCGTCCGCGCCGGTCTTGCACTGTTCCTTGATCGCGCTGGAGTTGACGTCTTGCGCCCCGGTGTCCTGGGTGGTCCCGCCCGGGAGTTGGCTCGGATCGCCGCCGAGCAGCATCGTCAAGATCGCGATGATCAGGCCGAGGATGCCACCGCCGACGACCATGCCGCCGCGGCCACCGCCGCCCCCGCCACCGCCGACCGAGGAGGTGTCCAGTTGGACGTTCTCGTTGAAACTCATGCAGGGTGACCTTTCGCGGCCCGGGAGCCGGTTCGGCCCCATGGTGATGGCGCTCTAGACTAACTGGCTGGGTGCTCAGCGTGTTCCCTGACGCACCCCAATCGACCCCGTTTGTTATGCGGCGCGCCCGCGTGCCCGCCGCCCGAGGAGTATGCCGTGATCGCCGTCAGCGAGCTTGAGCTGCGCGTCGGCTCCCGACTCCTGTTGGACGAGGCGACCTTCCGCATCAATCCTGGTGACCGGGTCGGCCTCGTGGGGCGCAATGGCGCCGGCAAGACGACGCTGTCCAAGGTGCTGGCGGGGGAGTCCCTGCCGGCCGCCGGGACCTTCACGTCGTCTGGGTCTGTTGGCTACCTGCCGCAGGATCCGCGGACAGGCGATCTGACGGTCACCGGGCGGGACCGCATACTTTCCGCCCGCGGGCTCGACGCCATCGTGCGCGATCTGCGCAAGGCCGAGTTCGCGATGGCGGCCGCCACCGAGGAGGCACGGGAGAAGGCGATGCGCCGCTACTCCCGCCTGGATGCTGAGTTCACCGCTGCCGGTGGGTATGCCGCGGAGTCCGAGGCCGCGTCCATCGCGGCTGCACTTGGGCTCTCGGAGCAGCAACTCGATCAGGAAATCGGGACGCTGTCCGGTGGCCAGCGGCGCCGAATCGAGTTGGCGCGCATTCTCTTTTCCGGTGCCTCGACTCTGCTGCTGGATGAGCCGACAAACCACCTGGATGCCGATTCCATCATCTGGCTGCGCGACTATCTCAAGGGTTATCCCGGCGGACTGGTCGTCATTTCGCACGATGTCGACCTGCTGCAGGTCGTCGTCAATCGGGTCTTTCACCTCGATGCGAATCGGGCGGTTATCGACATCTATAACGTCGGGTGGAAGGCCTACCTCGAGCAGCGCGAGACCGACGAGAAGCGGCGCAAGCGTGAGTACGCGAACGCGCAGAAGAAGGCGTCTGCTCTGTTGGAGCAGGCCGAGAAGATGCGCGCGAAGGCGACCAAGGCCACTGCGGCCCAGAACATGATCCGGCGCGCTGAGCGCATGCTCGCCGGGGTCGAGGGGGAGCGGACGCACGACCGCGTCGCGAAACTGCGTTTCCCCGAACCGTCGCCGTGCGGTCGCACGCCATTACGCGCCTCGGGGCTCTCACGGTCATATGGCTCAACGGAGGTCTTCACCGATGTCGACCTGGCCATCGACCGCGGGTCGAAGGTCGTCGTCCTCGGGCTCAATGGCGCAGGAAAGACGACCCTCCTGCGGATTCTGGCCGGCATCGACGAGCCAGACACCGGCCAGGTCGAGCCCGGGCATGGGCTGAAGATCGGCTACTACGCGCAGGAGCATGAGAACCTCGACCTCTCGCGCACCGTGCTCGCCAATATGAAGTCCGCCGCCCCTGACCTCGGCGAGACCGAGGTCCGCAAGGTGCTGGGCTCGTTCCTCTTCGTCGGCGATGACGTCGAGAAGCCGGCTCGCGTATTGTCGGGCGGCGAGAAGACGCGCTTGTCGCTGGCTCTGCTTGTCGTGTCATCCGCGAATGTGCTGCTACTGGACGAGCCAACGAACAACCTCGACCCGGCCTCCCGCGAAGAGATCCTGGGGGCGTTGTCGACCTACAAGGGCGCCGTCGTCCTGGTCACCCACGACGAAGGCGCCGTTGTCGCCCTCTCGCCCGAGCGCATCCTGCTCCTCCCCGATGGCGTCGAGGACCTCTACGGCCCCGACTACCTCGACCTCATCGCCCTGGCGTGAGCGCGATCACTCTAATTTCGTGGCACGGCACGTGTCCGCATAAACACCGCGGTTGATCTCAGCCTGATTTCCCAGGAGCGAGGGTAAAGCCAATCTCGCAAATCGCGGTTGACCAACGCTACCTGGTCAACCAGACTAGGGTGCGTGACCACGCATACCGTCCAATCGGCCAAGACCCACCTATCTCGGTTGCTCCACGAGGTTGAGCTGGGTGGCGAGGTGACGATCTTGCGGGGTGAGGTGCCGGTGGCCCGACTGGTGCCGATAGCGGCTCCGCCTCACCGGAAGTTCGGAAATATGCAGTTCGAGGTCCCGGATGATTTCGATGCACCATTGAGCGAAGATGAGCTGTCCGAGTGGGAGTGAACTACCTGCTTGACACGCATGTGCTGCTCTGGCTACTCGGCGCGCCGCATCGCGTTCCGGTGGCCGTCCGTGAACACCTAGCTAACCCCAACGACACGCTCCTTGTTTCCGCGGTGTCTGCGCTGGAAATCGCGACAAAGACCCGCGTTGGCAAGCTAGATGACCTAGGCCTGGTCGCGTCGTGGCCACGTCGCATCCGGGAGATCGGGGCGACGGAGCTAGCCATAACCAGTATCCACGCCCTCACCGCGGGCTCAATGCCGTGGGCGCATCGCGATCCATTCGACAGGCTCCTCGCTGCTCAAGCCATTCACGAAGGAGCCACACTGGTCACGGCGGATCAGGCCTTCCGTGGGCTACCCGCACCGCGGACGCTGAAGTGGTGATGGCCTCAAGGACACAGGACCGTCCACATAATGTCGCGTTATTGAATCCATAACGCGACCGAGTATTCTTCTCGGCGTGACCGAGACGATCAAGCGGCCGACGCGGACGCAGCAGACGGGGGCGTGGGCGGACGGGGACCGCACGCCGCTCAACGGCAACGAAGTGCTCAAGCAGGCCGACGACGCCCTCAATGTGCGCCAGCGCATCATCGACATCTACTCCAAGCAGGGCTTCGCCAGCATCCCGGGGGATGACCTGCGAGGCCGGTTCCGGTGGATGGGGCTCTATACCCAGCGCAAGGAGGGCATCGACGGCGGCCAGACGGCGACACTGGAGCCCGAGGAGTTGGACGCCGAATACTTCATGATGCGCGTCCGCAGCGACGGCGGCATCCTCTCCACCGAGCAACTGCGCACCATCGGCCAGATCAGCACCGACTTCGGCCGCGACACCGCGGACATCTCGGACCGCCAGAACATCCAATTGCACTGGATCGGCATCGAGGACGTCCCGGAGATCTGGGATCGGCTGGAGCGGGTGGGACTGCATACCCTCGAAGCCTGCGGCGACGCGCCCCGCGTCATCATCGGCTCACCCGTCGCCGGCATCGCGGCGGACGAGATCGTCGACGGCACCTGGGCGATCGAGCAGATCCGCAGCAAGTACATCGGCAGCCCCGAGTTCTCCAACCTGCCACGCAAGTTCAAGACCGCCATTTCCGGCTCGCCTGCCATGGACGTTGTCCACGAGATCAACGACGTCTCGTTCGTGGGCGTTAACCACCCCGAGTTGGGGCCGGGCTTCGACCTGTGGGTCGGCGGCGGACTCTCGGTGGCACCGATGTTCGCCAAGCGGCTCGGCGCCTTCGTCCGGCTGGAGCAGGTCCCCGACGTTTGGGCCGGCGTCATCGGCATCTTCCGCGACTATGGCTACCGCCGCCTCCGCAACCGCGCCCGCCTGAAGTTCCTCATGGCCGATATCGGCCCGGAGAAGTTCCGCGACATCCTCGAGACCGAGTACCTCGGCTACAGCCTGCCCGACGGCCCCGAGCCAGTCACCCCGCCGGACGGCCACCGCGATCACGTCGGGGTGCACAAGCAGAAGGACGGCAAGGTCTGGATCGGCACGGCTCCGATCGCCGGCCGGGTCAGCGGCACCATCCTGCGGGAGGTCGCCGACCTCGCCGAGCGGTATGGCAGCACCCGCATCCGCCTCACGCCGCACCAAAAGTTGCTCGTCCTCGACATCGAGGAAGCCGATGCGACGGCGATCATCGAGGAGCTCGCGGCATACGACCTGATCGCGAAGCCGAGCGTTTATCGCCGAAATGTGCTGGCCTGCACCGGGATCGAGTATTGCAAGCTCGGCCTCACCGACACCAAGGACCGGGCCCGCAAGGTCGTCGTCGAATTGGAGCGCCGCCGCCCGGAGATGGACGTCCCCTTCGGCATTCACGTCAACGGTTGCCCCAACGCGTGCGCGCGCACCCAGGTCGGCGATATCGGCCTCAAGGGCATGGTCCAGCGCGACGAGAACGACGAACTTCAGGAGGTCTTCCAGGTCCATCTGGGCGGCGGCTTGGGCGTCCAGCCCTCCCTCGCCCGCAAGACCCGCGCGCTGAAGGTTGCCGCCGAAGACCTGCCCGACTACATCGACCGCGTCGCCGGCCGATATCTCGAACAGCGCTCTGCCGGTGAAAGTTTCGCGGTCTGGGCGCACCGAGCAGACGAGGAGGACTTGCGGTGAGCGCCATACCCACCGAAAACCTCACGCACGAGATCGAGACCTTTCTCACCCGGGAGCGGGAGGCCACGACCTACGAGGACAAGGTCGCTCTTGGACGCGAGGTGCTCGCCTGGGCCCACCACACCTATGGCGATTCGCTCACCATCGCCAGCTCGATGGGCGATGAGATCCTGCTCCATCTGGCGGGCACCACGGCGCCTGGCTTCGACGTCTTCTTCCTCGACACCGGCTATCACTTCGCCGAGACCCTCGGCACGCGGGATGCGTATGAAGTGATGCTGCCGCTGCGGATCCGCACGGTCCATCCGCGCGAAAGCGTTGCGCGCCAAGACATTCGTTTTGGTGAGCGGCTCCACGCACGCAATCCAGACCTGTGCTGCCGGATGCGCAAGGTCGCGCCGCTCAACGCCGCGCTCGAGGGGTATGCCGCGTGGGTTACCGGCGTCCGCCGCGCCGACGCCGCGACCCGCACCGACGCGCAGCTCATCGAGTGGGACGCCAAGCGCTCCATGATCAAGATCAATCCAGTGGTCGGCTGGTCTCACGATGAGGTGGATCGGTATGCCGCGGAGCACGGAGTCTTCCTGAATCCGTTGCGGGAGCTGGGCTTTGCCTCGATTGGTTGCGCTCCCTGCACCCGTCCTGTGGGCGTGGGCGAGGACCCTCGAGCCGGACGGTGGGCCAATTCCGACAAGGTCGAATGCGGGTTGCACATATGAGCGCGCCGGACTATCCCATCACTCTCGATGTCACTGGTCGACGGGTGCTCGTCGTCGGGGCCGGACCGGTTGCCGAGCGTCGAGTCCGCCGGTTGCTCACGGCGGGCGCCTTGGTCGATGTCATCGCACCGCGCGCGACGGAAGGCATCACTGAACTGTCCGCGAGCGGCGAAATCGACTGGTTCGACCGCGAGTTCGATATCGCAGATCTCGTCACGCCCAAGCGAGCCTGGTTGGTGCACACCGCCACCGGCATCTCCGGCGTGGATGACTGGGTCGGGAATGCCGCTGCGGCAGAAGCGATCTGGTGCGTCCGCGCTGCAGACTCCGAGAAGTCCGCAGCGTGGATGCCGGCCGTCGGAGTCGGCAGGGGAGACGCCGACGGCCTCCAGGTTGCGGTGACCGGTGGGGGAGACCCCCGCCGATCCACTGCCCTGCGGGACGCCATCCTCATCGGTATGGAGACGGGCGAGCTGCCGGTTGCCCGGGTTCGTGGCACTGCCGCCGCGACGACGCCGACGCAGGGGCGGGTTGCCCTGGTCGGCGGCGGCCCTGGCGCTGACGACCTCATCACCGTCCGGGGACGCCGCCTGCTGGCCCAGGCGGATGTCGTCGTCACCGACCGGCTGGGCGCGACGGGCCTCCTATCTCAACTGCCCGAGCGCACCAAGGTGATCAACGTCGGCAAGACGCCCCGCCACCACCCGGTGCCACAGTTCGACATCAACGAGATCCTCGTCCGCGAAGCTAAGGAGGGCCAACTCGTCGTTCGGCTCAAAGGCGGCGATCCCTTCATTCTCGGGCGCGGCGGCGAGGAGATGCTGCACTGTGCGGCACACGGCATACCCGTCGAGGTGGTGCCCGGCGTGACCTCCGCGGTGTCGGTCCCCGCGGCCGCCGGCATCCCCGTGACCCAGCGCGGCATCACGGCGTCCTTCGTCATGGCCTCAGCGCATGACGGGCCGGAACACGTTCTCGCAGCGGCACGTTCGGCCGCTCCGGACGCAACCCTCGTGCTGCTGATGGGCGTCAGCCGGCTCGCGGATACCGCCACTGGCCTGATCGCCGCCGGTCGTGCCCCGCAGACCCCGGTGGCCCTGATCGAATCCGGCTGGACGCCGCGCCAGCGCACGACGACCACGACCCTCGAACGCGCCGCCGCCGACGCCGAGGCGGCCCTGGTCCGGTCACCGGCGGTCATCGTCATCGGCGAGGTCGTCGCCGTCCGCGACGAGTTGCTCGCCCTCGGCGTCGCGAACCTGTGACCGCGGAGACGGCCCCCGCGGGCCAGGATGTTGTGCTGCTCGCCCACGGCTCGCCGGACCCGAGGCACGCGCGCGACGTCGCGGCGCTGCGGGGTCGCGTGGCGGCGGCTGCGCCGCATCTGAGGGTGCGGGCGGCATACCTCGACCACCACGGGCCGAGCGTTGGCGAGACAGCCCGTGACCTGGCCGGGCACGACGGCGAAATCACCCTCGTCCCTGTGCTCCTGACCCGCGCGTTCCACGCTCGGGTGGACATCCCTGCCGCCGCAACAGAACTCAGCGAGGGGTCGGGTCGATGCGTCCGGATCACCGATGCGCTCGGCCCTGACCCGTTGCTGGCCCGCGCGCTGGAAGAACTTCTGGCGCAGCGCAGCGAGTGCCAGGTCGTGGTCTTCCTCGCCGGCTCCTCCCGTCATGACGCCGTGGACGACCTCATCCGCTCCCTCACGATGAGCCTGACGCCGGAGCGCGCCTACGCGTTCGCCACACTCGACGACTACCTCCCCCTGCCGGCAGCGCTGAAGGGGCTCGGTCGGGCCGCGGACACCATCGCTGTCAGCGCGATGATCGCCGACGGTGTGCTGCGCGATCGGATGGTGCGCCGGAGCGCAGAGCACGGCATACCCTTCGCCGACGGCGTGCTGGCCCAGACCGATGCCCTCACCGAACTGGTGCTGCGGCGGATCGAGCGCGGCTGAGGGAATCGCTGTCGGCCCCGAGGGGTTGACTAGCCCTATGAGCGCGAGTCCCTGGCAGGTGATGCACAGCCTCACGCGCGACGGGAGCGTGGCTGACACCAAACTGCCGGCAGGCACGGCGAAGCGGGTGCTGGCATATGCCCGCCCCATGCGGGCGGTGATCGCGGCCTTCCTCGTGCTGGTCGTCGCGGACGCCCTATTCGTCGTGGCGGCACCGCTTCTGCTGGCCCGGCTCGTCGACCACGGAGTCATCCCCGGCGACCGGAGTGTCGTCACCACGCTGGCGCTGCTCGTCGCCGCCATCGCTGTGCTCGATGCCGTCGTCACCGTCGTCTCTCGGTGGTATTCCGCCCGCATCGGCGAGGGCTTGATCTTCGCCCTGCGCAGTGAAGTCTTCAGTCACGTTGTGCGACAACCGATTGCGTTCTATACCCGCGCGCAGACAGGCGCCCTGGTCAGTCGCGTCAACAATGACGTCATCGGGGCGCAGCAGGCCTTCACCTCGGTGCTGTCCAGCGTCGTCGGCAACCTCGTCTCCCTCACCCTCATCCTCGCCGCGATGATCGTGCTGTCGTGGAAGCTCACGCTTGCGGCGCTGCTGCTCGTGCCCTTTTTCCTGCTGCCGGCGAAATGGATGGGCCGCCGCCTCGCCGCTCTTTCGCACGAGCAGATGAATCTCAACGCCGAGATGGGCACCCACATGACCGAGCGCTTCAATGTCGGCGGCGCCCTGCTCGTCAAGCTCTTCGGCGACCTCGATCGGGAGGATCGGGAGTATGCCGAACGGGCCGCCCGGGTGCGCGATATCGGGATCAAGATCGCGATGAACCGCACCGTGCTCTTCGTCGCCCTGAGCTTCATAGCCTCGCTGGCGACGGCGATGGTCTATGGCGTCGGCGGCCTGATGGCCATCGACAAAACCCTGACGGTCGGCACCCTGATCGCTCTCGCGGCGCTGCTGGCCCGCCTCTATGGGCCGCTCACCACCTTGAGCAATGTACGCGTCGACATCATGACCGCGCTGGTGTCCTTCAGCCGCGTCTTCGAGATCCTCGACCTGCGGCCGTCAATTCAGGAGGCCCCCGACGCGCGGCCTCTACCCGGTGGCGCTGTTGCGGTAGACGTCGAGAAGGTCTCCTTCGGCTATCCCGGGGCCGACGAAGTCTCGCTGCGATCCCTGGAGACCTCCGCGGCCGGTGACCGGACCCGCGGCGCAACGGTCCTGCGTGACATCACCTTCCGTGCCGAGCCCGGTGAGCTCGTCGCGCTCGTCGGTCCCTCCGGCGCCGGGAAGACCACGATCACGAATCTCCTCGCCCGCCTCTACGACCCGACATCTGGCTTCGTGCGCCTGCAGGGGATCGACCTGCGCGACGCGACGCTCGCCTCGGTCACCGCCTCCGTGGGCGTCGTCACGCAGGAGAGCCATCTCTTCCACGACACCATCCGCGCCAATCTGCTGTATGCCCGCCCCGACGCCACCGAGGCCGAGATGCGCGACGCCCTCCGCGCCGCGCAGATCCTGCCGCTGATCGATTCCCTGCCGCAGGGGCTAGACACCGTCGTCGGCGACCGCGGCTACCGCCTCTCAGGCGGCGAGAAGCAGCGCGTCGCCATCGCGCGACTGCTGCTCAAAGGCCCGGGCCTGCTCGTCCTCGATGAGGCCACGGCTCACCTGGACAGCGAGTCCGAGCTAGCGGTTCAGAAAGCTCTAGATACCGCCCTGCACGGCCGCACGGCGATCGTCATCGCCCACCGCCTGTCCACCATCCGCCGGGCCGATCAGATCCTCGTCGTCGCCGACGGTCGCATCGTCGAGCGTGGCCGTCACCACGAATTGCTCGCCGCCGACGGACTGTATGCGGACCTGTACCGCACCCAGTTCCTCGACGACGCGCCGGTGCCGGGCTAAGCAGCTATTCGTCCTCTTCGTCCCAGATCCGGGTCTTCTTGACCTTGGGCGGCCGCGGGGTGCTGGCGGTCGCGTCCCCCTCACGGCGCAGCCCAAAGAAGATCAGGATGAAGCCCAAGGGCACCGTCATCCACCATTGATAGGCATAGGCCTGATGCGCTCCCAGGCTGCGGTCGGGCCTGCCGAGTGGCGCCGGCGCCGGGGGCGCCGTGGTCGTGCCGGTCACCCCGTCCCGCTCCAACTGCACATACCCGCCCAGCAGCGGGAGTCCCAGCGCTTTCGAGGCATCCGCCAGGCTGATGCTCGCGATCTGGCCCGGTGTCGTGGCCTTGTCCCGAGACTTCTCGCCCGGCCGCACCCATCCGGTCAGCGTCACGTCGCCGGCCGGTGGCGGTGCGTATGCCGGCACGTCCGCAGCCCCCTTCTCGCCCAACGGAATCCAGCCGCGATCGATGAGCACGACGGAACCGGTGTCGAGGGTGAAGGGGGCCAGCACGTCATACCCCACATCCCCGTCAAGCGTTCGTCCGCGGACGACAAGCCGCTCGGCACCATAGCTGCCGCGGGCCGACACCTTGGTCCACTCCTGCCCGATCGGCAGCGGGCTCGCGGACAGCACGGACTGCGCCGGGACTGGTGCCGCGTTGTAGTGCGCCGAGATCCGCTCGTTGCGCTCGACCTTCGCCAGGTGGCGGCCGTACTGCCAGTGCCCGAGGTGATAGGCCGCGACGGCATACAGGCACGCCAGGAGGAGGGCGCCCAGCCAGCGAGGAGTCAGCAGGCGGCGGAGCACCTGGCAACCGTAACAACTTAGAGTGGGACGTTATGACCGACCTGCCCATGCCGAGCGTGCGTCCGCCGGCGCCGCCCGGACCGGCGGACGGGCCCCTCGTGGACACCTTCGGGCGCATCGCGAAAGACCTGCGGGTGTCGGTCACCGATCGGTGCAATCTGCGCTGCACCTATTGCATGCCGGCCGAGGGCCTGCCGTGGCTGCCCAAGCCGGAGATGTTGACCGATGACGAATTGATCCGGCTGATCGCCTTGTTCGTTCGCCTTGGTGTTCGTCAGATTCGCCTGACCGGCGGAGAGCCGATGCTGCGCAAGTCGCTCGTGTCCTTGGTGGCACGCATCGCCGAGCTCGATCCCCGACCCACCATTGCCATGACGACCAATGGCATCGGCCTGGACCGGCTGGCCGCCCCGTTGCGAGCGGCCGGGCTGGACCGGGTCAATGTTTCGCTGGACACGATCGATCCGCAGGAGTTCATCACCTTGACACGGCGAGACCGGCTCGCCGATGTCGAGGCAGGCCTGAAGGCGGCGCACGACGCTGGCCTGACGCCGGTGAAGGTCAACGCCGTGGCCATGCGTGACGTCAATGACACCGATGTCGCCGACCTGCTGGCCTGGTGCATGGACCGCAATTACGAACTGCGCTTCATCGAGCAGATGCCGCTGGACGCCGGCCATGAATGGCAACACAGCACGATGGTGACGGCCAGTGAGATCCGGGCCGAATTGGCCAAGCGCTACCGGCTGACCCCCCTCGATGGGCGAGGGAGTGCTCCGGCGGAGCGCTTCCTGGTCGACGGCGGTCCGCATACGGTCGGGATCATCGCGAGCGTTAGCGCGCCCTTCTGCGCCGCCTGCGATCGGGTGCGCCTGACGGCCGACGGGCAATTGCGCAACTGCCTCTTTGCCAACTCCGAGTCCGACCTGCGCACGCCACTGCGCGCTGGTGCCACGGATGACGACCTTGAAGGCATCATTCGCGGCGAAATGTGGCGCAAAGCCCGTGGTCATGGCATCGGCAGCCCCGACTTCCACCAGCCCGACCGGCCGATGAGCGCGATCGGCGGCTGATCACTCGGGGTGGTGTACGACATACCCCTCGAGGGTCTCGGCATCCTGGGCGATCACGGGGGTCACGGGCGTGACCTCCTGCAGCACCCCCGGGCCGCGCGGCTTGACCGCATTCGCGAAGACCACCGCGACATAGGGCAGGATCACCGCGCCCGCGACGGCCGTCCACCGCAGCCAGCCCGTCAACACGACGGCCAGGATGAAACACGCAGTCCTGATCGCCATCGTGATGAGGTACTTGCGGATGCGGGCACTCTGCTCGGCGGCCAGGCTCTCGTGGGCCGTCGTCACCGACTGCGCCGGTGCCGAATGCCTGCTCACCGCACCAGCCTAAGACACGGCGGCGTGGGCATCACCGGTCGTCGTCCACTAGGTTCAGGGGTGACCCGCACCACCCGACGCACGAAAGGCCGACTATGACCGCGCGCAACGTCCTGGTGACCGGAGGCAACCGAGGAATCGGCAAATCGATCGCGCAGGCGATGGCCGCGGCCGGCCACAATGTGGTCATCACAACCCGCTCCGGCGACGCGCCCGAGGGTATGCAGTCGGTCCAGGGCGATGTCACCGACACCGCCTCCGTCGACGCCGCCTTCACCGCGGCCGAGGCCCTCTTCGGAGGGCCTGTCGAGGTGGTCGTGGCCAATGCCGGCATCACCAAGGATGGCCTGCTCATGCGGATGAGCGATGCCGACTTCGACGCTGTCCTCGACACGAACCTCGCGGGCTCCTTCCGGTGCGCCCGCCGCGCCAGCGCCGGGATGATCAAGAAGCGCTTCGGCCGGCTGATCTTCATCAGCAGCGTGGTGGGGCTGTATGGCGGGCCCGGTCAGACCAACTACAGCGCCAGCAAGTCGGGCCTGGTGGGCTTGGCCCGATCGATCACCCGCGAACTTGGTGGGCGGGGGATCACGGCAAATGTCGTGGCCCCCGGTTTCATCGAAACCGATATGACGGCCGAACTGCCCGAGGACCGGCAAAAGGCCTACAAGGCGGCCATCCCTGCGGGTCGCTTCGCGACGCCGGACGAGGTCGCGGCCGCCGTGCTCTTCCTCGCCTCCGACGAAGCGGCCTATATCTCCGGCGCCGTCATCCCGGTCGACGGCGGCCTCGGCATGGGCCACTGACCGGCATACCACCAAGGGAAAGGACGACCCGATGTTGCTCGAGGGCAAAACCCTGCTGATCACCGGCGTGTTGATGGACTCCTCCATCGCCTTCCATGTCGCCAAATTGGCCCAAGAACAGGGCGCCAAGGTGGTGCTCACGTCGTTCGGTCGGACGATGAAAATCACGCAGACGATCGCGAAGCGGCTGCCCGAGACCCCGCCCGTCATCGAACTCGATGTCAGCAACCAGGAACATCTGGACTCCCTCGCGCAGCGCCTGGGGGAGCACACCGACCGGCTCGACGGGGTGGTGCACTCCATTGGCTTCGCGCCCCAAGGTGCCTTCAACTTCCTCGAGGGCACCTGGGAGGATGTCGCCACCGCACTCCAGATCAGCGCCTACAGCCTGAAATCCCTTGGTGTGGCGTGTCTTCCGTTGATGACGGGCGGTGGCTCCATCGTCGGCCTGACCTTCGATGCGAAGTTTGCCTGGCCCGTCTATGACTGGATGGGCGTCGCCAAGGCGGCCTTCGAGTCGACGAACCGCTATCTCGCCCGCGACCTCGGACCTAAGGGCATCCGCTGCAATCTCGTCGCGGCCGGCCCCATCCGGACCACCGCGGCCAAGTCGATTCCCGGTTTCGAGCGCTTCGAGCAGATCTGGGACGAGCGCGCCCCGCTGGGCTGGAATGTCAACGACCCGGTGCCTGCCGCCCAGGCCTGCGCCGCGCTGCTCAGCGACTGGTTCCCCGCCACGACCGGCGAGATCATCCACGTGGACGGCGGCGTCCACGCGATGGGCCAGTAGCCCGCCCCCATGACCGAACCCGTCGGTGCCACGGAGGTCCGCCTCCTGGAGGGCCCAAACCTCTACTTCACCAAGCCCGCCGTCAAGGTGATGCTGAGTATGCCGGGCTACCTCGACGCGCCGGCCGCGACCGTCAAGGCGGTGGCTGACGGCTTGGGCATGCGGGCGCGGGTGGGGGAGCCGGGCTCGGTACAGCGGCAGGCGTTCCTCGGCCGGATCGCGCAACAGGTGATCCGCTCGGTCGCCAAGGCCGCGGGCACGACCCGGGTCGGGGTCCGGGTCCGGCCGGGTGCCGGGCCGGCCGATGTTGTTGTGGCCGCCGTATGGCGCCGGCGAGCCCGCGCGTGGATTCTCGGCGATTCGTTGGGCCCCGTTCTGGCCCAACTGCTTTCGGGTGCTGACCCTGGTCCGCTGCTCGCTGGGGTGGCTGCGGAGATGGCGGCGGCGCCGGCCAGCCGGCCGGCCACCGCCATCACACCGAAGATCCCGGTCGCGTCCATCACGGGCACCAATGGCAAGACGACGACCACCCGACTGCTCGCGCATATGTGTATGACGGCCGGCTTGAAAACCGCGTGGTCGTCCACCGACGGCGTCGTCGTCATGGGGGAGGTCGTGACGCCGGGCGACTATTCCGGTCCAGCCGGGGCGCGGGGGGTCTTGGAGACCCCGGGGCTGCAGATCGGCGTCCTCGAAATGGCGCGAGGCGGTCTCCTGCTCAAGGGCATGGGCGTCACGCACAATGACGTCTCGGTCGTCACCAATGTCTCTGCGGACCACCTTGGGCTGCAAGGCATCGACACCCTCGACCAACTCGCCGAAGTCAAGGCGATCGTCACGACGGTGACCAAGCCCGACGGCTGGACCGTCCTCAATGGTGAAGACCCGCGCGTTTGGGCGATGCACGCTCGATCCATGGGCCGTCCATGGGCGTTCGCTTTGGACCCCACGACGCCCGCCCTGCGTGAGGCCGTCGACGCCGGCGGCCGCGGCATCACCCTCATTGACGGCGATGTCACGATCCTGATGCCGGGTGGCCGGACGCAAAAAGTCTTGCCGCTCACCGACATTCCCGCCACTCTGTCTGGTCTGTCGGTTCACAATATTGCTAACGTCCTCGCGGCCACGGCCGCCGGCATTGGGCTCGGGCTGCCCCTCGGTGCCGTCACTGACGCGCTGCGCGACTTCAATCCGGACGACCGGCTCAACCCCGGCCGAATGAATATCTACTCCCTGCCGGTCGACGGCGGGAGCGCATCGGTCATCCTCGACCTCGCCCACAATGAGGCCGGGCTCGCGGCATTGCTCGACGTCGCGCGCGGTCTCACGGCGCCCGGCGGACGCGTCTTCTTGGCCTTGGGGACGGCCGGCGACCGGACCGACGACATCCTGCACGCGCTCGGACAGATCGCCGGCCAACGCGCGGACCACGTCGTCATCGCGCACAAGGAGCACTACCTGCGCGGCCGCTCGACCGAGGAATTCGAGACGCATTTCGGCGCCGGGCTGGCGCTCGCCGGGATCGGCGAGGCGCCGAGTCACCCGAGTGAACTGGCCGCGCTGGAGAGCCTTGAGGGTCACGTGGCGCCCGGCGATGTCATCGCGATGATGACCCATGAACAGCGGGCCGAGATGCTCGCCTGGCTCACCGACCGGGGGGCGAGCGCGGACGAAGCGGGCGACATACGCCGCAAAGTCGTTGCCGCGCAAGGCAAGCACGAGCGCGAGGCCGACTTCGACGCCCTCTGGGCGCTCCCCGACGCTGAGCGGATTCCCTGGGCCCAACAGTTATACGAAGAGCTGCCCGGCGACGCGCGAGCGGCATACGAACTGGCCAGCGCACTGGATGCCGAGGGCGATGAAGCGGACGCCGTGCCGCTCTATGAAGCGGCGCTCGGGGCCGGCCTGCCGGAGCCGCACCGGCACCGTGCTCGGGTCCAGCTCGCCTCCAGCCTGCGCAATCTCGGCCGCCCCATCGAGGCGATCGCTCTCCTCGACCAGTTGGCCAGCGAACGACCCGAAAGCGCCGCGATCCTGGCCTTCCGCGCCCTCGCTCGAGTCGACGCGGGACAGTACAGACCGGTGGTCGCCGACCTCATCGACGCGCTATTGGCGCGTGCCGCCGACGAGGACAGCAACCGCTATCGCGCCGCCCTCACGCGCTACGCCGAGGGCCTGCGCGACGCCGACCCGCCCGAGGCATGAGCGTCAGCCGGCGCTGATCACCAGGTCGGGGTCACCCGGCTCGTTGCCGCCGGAGCCAGCCTGCGCGGACTGCGTGATGGACTCCAGCTCCGAGACGACCTTTGCGTGGTTGTCGACGCAGAGCACGACGATGTCGCCAGGGTTGGCACGGGCCACGCAGTGCCGGACGGCATCGACCTCGTTGAGGACCGTCTCGACGACACGCACGCGGGTGCCCGCGACAGCTTGTGCCTCCTGGACCCCCTCGGTGATCAGGGCAGCGGACTCGCCCGGCTTGCGACCACGCAGGCGCTCATCCTCGCGGACCACGATGACATCGAAGAAGGAGGCGGCCGTTCGGCCGAGCGCCCGCAAGTCCTCATCGCGCCGGTCGCCGGCGGTCGCAATCATGCCGATTCGGCTGATCTTGCCCCACTCCGAGGTGGCGGCCTTCTGATCGGCATACCGATCGACGAACTGGCCGAGCACCTCCATGCCGGGGGCGTTGTGGCAGTAGTCGACGATGACCTCTATGCCTCGCACATTGATCAGGTTCATGCGCCCGGGGGAGAGGTAGTAGCTGGTGTTGAAGGTCCGCAGGCCCTGCCGGATTTCGTGTAGGCCGATCCCTGCGGCGAAGGCGGCGCCGGCCGCGGCCATGGCATTGGCGACATTGAACAGGGCGGTGCCGCCGAAGGTCGCGGGCAGCAAGTGTGTCCACGCCAACTGCATGGATCGGGTGCCGTGCTTGATGACGATCATGTCGCCGCGGTCGGTCTGTTCCAGCACGACCGCGCGCCCGCCCCGCCGCAGGCGGGCATCGATGAAGGCCCGCTCGCGCGAGTCGGCGGGCTTGAGGGAGTACCAAACGACCGACCCGGAGCAGCGGTCACGCATCGCCCGCACATGCGGATCGTCGGCATTGAGGACGGCAAAACCATTGCGCGGCACCGCTTCCACGATGACGGCCTTGACATCCGCGAGCTGTTCGAGGGTGTCGATGCCCTTCATGCCCAAGTGGTCCGGCGCGATATTGGTGACGACCGCGATGTCATTGCGGTCATAGCCCAGGCCCTCGCGCAGGATGCCGCCGCGGGCGACCTCCATGATGGCGACCTCGACCCGCGGGTTCTGCAGCACCATGCGGGCCGAACGGGGACCGGAGGCATCGGACTTGATGACCAGCCGCTCGTCGATGACGATGCCGTCGGTCGAGGTCATGCCGACCTTTTTGCCGGTCTCCTTGAAGATGTGCGCGATCATCCGCGAGGTCGTTGTCTTGCCATTGGTGCCCGTCACCGCGATGATCGGCACCCGCGACTGCGAACCCGGCGGGAAGAGCAGATCGACGACCGGCTTGGCAATGAACTGCGGTTCGCCGACGGTCGGGTGGGTGTGCATCCGGAAACCGGGCGCCGCATTCACTTCACAGATCGCGCCCCCGGTTTCGCGGACCGGCTGGGTGATATCGGGGCAGATGAAGTCGATGCCGGCGACATCGAGACCGATCATCCGCGCTGCCTCTTCGGCGATCTCGACATTGTCCGGGTGCGCATCGAAGGTGCGGTCCACGGAGATCCCGCCAGTCGACATATTCCCGGTCAGGGCGAGCTTGATCATCTGATCCTTGGGCGGCACATCGGTCATCGCGAAGCCCTGCTCACGGACCAACTCGATGGCCGCCGCGTCCGTCTTGATCCGGGTGAGCACCTTTTCGTGGCCCACGCCTCGGCGCGGGTCGGCATTGGTGATCGCGACCAGTTCGTCGACCGTATGCTGCCCGTCCCCGATGACATGGGCCGGGACCCGCTCCGCAATGGCCCGCATCCGTCCGCCGACGATCAGGCAGCGATAGTCCTTGCCGGTGATAAAGGACTCGACGATGACATAGCCGCCGCGCGATTCTTCCTTGGCAATGGCGAAGGCCGCACGGACCTCGTCATCGCTCATCAAGTTCAGACCGACACCGCGGCCGTGATTGCCGTCAAGCGGCTTGACGACGACGGGGAAGCCGATGCGCCGCGCGCCCTCGACAGCGCCCGCCTCGGTGCGGAAGGTCTCTTGCTTCGGCACCGGCAGCCCGGCGGAGCCGAGCAGCCGGATCGTCATGTCCTTGTCCGAGGCGATGTCGACGGCCAAGGCGCCCGTCTTGGAGGTCATCGTCGCGCGGATGCGCTGGGCATAGACGCCCTGCCCGAGTTGCACGAAGGAGGCCGAGTTCAAGCGGATGAAGGGGATGTCCCGGCTGATTGCCTCTTCGAGGATCGCGGCCGTCGACGGGCCGAAGGCCGTCCGCTGCGCGCTGCGCAAGAAGGTCTCGAACTCCTCCTGCCAGACGAACGAGTCGTCGGGCGCGATGAGGTCGTTGATCAACCGCACCGCCAGCCGCCCCGCCGACAGGCCGACGCCCTCGTCGGTGTAGCCGTAGACGACGTTGTAGACACCTGGGCGCCCCTTGACCATGCGGGTCTTCCCGCGGCGCTGGTCGTGTCCGGCCTCTTGCTGCAATTGCAGAGCGATGTGTTCGGCGACGTGGCCGAGCCAGGTGCCCTCCGCTAAGCGTTCGCCGAAGCCGCCTTGGTGACCTCGTGAGCACGAGTGGTTCGCGACGCCGGGGAGCAATTGCAGCAAGCCATCAACGAAACCAGGGATGGTGTTGCTCGGATAATCCTCTAGCACACCAAGATCCATCACCATGTGGATCGACGGCTGATACGACCAGACGTTCCCGCCGCGATAGACGCGCTCCTCCACGATGCGCAGATCGGGAGCGATTGGGCCGGAGGGGGTGGGCCGTTCGGTGCTCATCGGCATACTCCTGATGCTGCGGGGACTGGGGGCTAGGGACGAGACGATGCGGCCACGGTCACCGTGATGCCGCTATCGGGGTGTTGCTCGACGAACTCGGTGAGGACCAACTTCGCCAGGTCGAAGGTCGAGCCCGCCGGCAGCGAGTGCACGACTGCCCCGGACACGAGCAGCGGTGCGCCGGAACGGGCTTCGGGCGCGTCGGTGATCGCGCGTCGGCAGTCCAGGACGTATGCCGCCCCACGACCGATCACCGTGAAACTCTCGTTGTCGGTGACCTCGATCGCCGTGTCCTCATCGATGCCGATGCCGATCAGGTTCGGGCTGCTCGCGACGATCGACATGAGCCGACCGTAGCGCTGCCGCTGGGCGAAATGCTGATCAACGATGACCCCTTCAAGCAGGGCCAATCCTTGGCTCAATTGCGTCGAACGCTGCCGGGGTGTGACCCCCTCATCGCCCAGCGAAATCATGAACTCGCTCATGATCGACGCACCGGCGGACGTGCCGCCGATGACGGCCCCACGTTGGTGGGCGCGTCGGATGGCTTCTCCCGCAGCGGTTCCCGCGAAGACCTGAGCGAGCTTGAGCTGGTTGCCACCGCTCATGAAAACGCCCGTGGCGGCATTGATGCGGTTCGCGAGGGCGGGATCGTCGGCCGCGATCCGGTCAGCCGGATTGATGACATCCAAGGTTTTGCAGCCGTGGCGGGTGAAGACCTCGCTGTAGGACGCGATCACCTCGGCCTGGAAGGAGGAGGCCGTCGGGATGATGACGATCGTCGACGCCTTGCCGCCCGCCAGCTTGACGAAGCGCTTGAGGATCTTGGCCTTGCCGACCCGATCCTCGGCCCCGCCGATGATCAGCAGCTTGGTGGGAGAAAGCATTGGCACAGCGTAGTCACCCGCCATCCTCTCGCGCGCTCGACCCACGCTCAGCCGCGAGCCAGTTCGAGCAGTGGCAGGAGGTCGTCGAGCCGGGGGCCGGGCAGTGCGATATCGGCGCGTTCTGCGACGACCGGCTTGGCCGCGAAGGCAACGCTCAAACCCGCGAGCGCGAGCATGTCCAGGTCGTTGGCCCCGTCCCCAATCGCGATCGTCGCGCTCAGGGGAATGTCCTCCACGGCGGCGAACTGGCGCAGGGCAACCGCTTTGCCGGCCCGGTCGATGATTGGTCCGTCGACCTCGCCGGTGAGCAGGCCGTCGCGGACCGCCAGTCGGTTGGCGCGTACATGGCGAATCCCGAGGGTCGCGGCGAGCGGATCGATCACCTCGTGGAAGCCGCCGGACACCAGCGCCACGACATGGCCGTGTTCGGCGGCCCAGCGCAGCAACTCGGGGACGCCGGGGGTCAGGGTGACCTCCTTGCGCACCTCGGCGAGGACCGCGACCGGCAGCCCGGCCAGCGTCGCCACGCGGGCGCGCAAGGAGGCCGCGAAGTCGAGTTCCCCGCGCATGGCGGCGGCCGTGACGGCCGCAACCTCGGCCTCGGTGCCCGCGCGGCGTGCGATGAGTTCGATGACTTCCTGGCCGATGAAGGTCGAGTCGACGTCACTGCATACGAGCAGGCGGGGGTATGCCGCGAGGGCGGCGAAGGGGTCAGTCACGACCCAACCGTAGGCGGACCGGCATACCCGAGCGAAGTCGGGCGCAGCTCACGGGACGACCTTCTGGCCCTTTCCGACGACGACGAGTCCGGTGTCGGTCACAGTGAAGCCGCGGGCCCGGTCGTGGTCGAGGTCGAAGCCGATCGAGGTGCCCTCCGGGACGACGACATCCTTGTCGAGGATCGTCTTGCGGATCTGGCAGCTGCGGCCGATGTCGACGCCATCCATGATCACGGAGTCGGCGATTTCGGTGTAGCTGTGCACCGTGACCTTCGGCCCCACGACTGAGCCAGTGATCCGAGCGCCGGAGATAACGGTGCCGGGGGAGACGATGGAGTTCAACGCCTCGCCGAATCGGTTGTGGTGGCCATGGACGAACTTGGCCGGGGGCAGCGCGCCATAGCTGGTGAACAGCGGCCAGTCGTAGTTGTAGAGGTTGAAGACCGGGTGCACGCTGACCAGGTCCATATTCGCCTCGTAATAGGACTCCAGGGTCCCGACATCGCGCCAGTAGCCGCGGTCGCGATCGGTGGCGCCGTCGACCTCGTTCTTCTTGAAGTCGTAGACATAGCCGCCGCCCTGGGAGACGAAGGCCGGGACGATGTCGCCGCCCATGTCGTGCTTGCTGCCCTCGAGATCGTGGTCCTTGGTCACGGCATCGACGAGGACGTCGGCATCGAAGACGTAGTTGCCCATGGAGGCCAGCACCTCGTGCGGGGCATCGGGCAGGCCGACCGCATCGGTGGGCTTCTCGCGGAAGCGGTGGATTTTGACCGGGTTGTCTGGGTCGACCTCAATGACGCCGAATTGGTCGGCATACGAGATGGGCTGACGGATCGCCGCAACCGTGACGCCAGCACCAGTCTCCCGGTGTTGGTCGATCATCTGGCTGAAGTCCATGCGATAGACGTGGTCAGCACCCAGCACCGCGACGATGTCCGGCCGCTCGTCCTTGATGGTGTTCAGGGATTGGTAGATCGCGTCGGCACTGCCGAGATACCAGTCCTTGCCGCTGCGTTGCTGCGCCGGGATCGGGGCGACGTAGTTGCCCAATTGCGTTGACAGACGCCAGGTTTTGGAGATGTGCCGGTCAAGGCTGTGCGACTTGTACTGGGTCAGCACAACGATCTGCCGATAGCCGGAGTTGACGACATTCGACAGGGCGAAATCGATGAGCCGGTAGATACCGCCGAACGGAACGGCCGGCTTGGCGCGATCTGCTGTCAGCGGCATCAGCCGCTTCCCCTCCCCGCCGGCGAGGATGATTGCGAGAACCTTCGGACCCTTGCCTCCAGATGCCATAGAACGACCGTAGTGCCCGGACAACCTGTCCGGCGAGGTCCGTCCCATCCCTCGTCGCACCGATAGCCGAAAAGCCGCGCTGAGGACTAGGTTTCCCAGATGCGCGTCGACATTCTGAGCAAGGAGTACCCACCGGCGATCTATGGAGGCGCGGGGGTGCATGTGGCCGAACTGGTCCGCGCGCTGCGCAACCGTGGTGACATGGAGGTGCGCGTGCACTGCTTCGGCGCGCCGCGCGAGGAGGAGGGGACGTTCGCGTATGCCGATCTGCCCGAGCTGAGTTCGTCGAATGCAGCAATCCAGACGATGGGCGTCGACCTCGCAATGGTCGCCGGCACCGAAGGTGCCGATCTCGTCCATTCACACACCTGGTACGCAAACTTCGGTGGCCATGTCGCCTCACTGCTCGGGGGTATGCCGCACGTCATCTCCGCACACAGCCTGGAGCCGATGCGCCCGTGGAAGGCCGAGCAACTCGGCGGTGGTTACCGCGTCTCATCGTGGGTCGAGAAGACGGCCTATGAGGCGGCGGCCGCCGTCATCGCCGTCAGTGCCGGCATGCGCGAGGACATCCTCAAGAGCTATCCGTCGATCGACCCGGCAAAGGTCAAGGTCGTCCACAACGGGATCGACTCGCAGCTGTGGCAGCCCAATCACGACCTAGACACCGTGCGCAGCCATGGCGTGGATCCGGACAAGCCGTCCGTGATCTTCGTCGGGCGCATCACTCGCCAGAAAGGCCTGCCGTATTTCCTGCGCGCGGCTGCCGACCTGCCGCCTGACGTTCAATTGGTGCTCCTGGCGGGGGCACCGGATACTCCCGAGATCAAGGCCGAGGTCGAGGCGCTCATCGACGACTTGCGCGCCAAGCGCGGCGACGGGGTCGTCTGGATTCCGGAGATGCTTCCGCGGGCGCAGGTGACCGCAATGCTTTCTGCGGCAACGGTTTTCGCGTGCCCCTCGGTGTATGAGCCGCTTGGCATCGTCAACCTTGAGGCGATGGCGTGCGAGTTGCCGGTCGTCGCGACAGCCACCGGCGGCATTCCCGAGGTCGTCGTGGACGGCGAGACCGGCTGGCTGGTTTCGATCGAGCAGGTGCAGGACGGAACTGGCACGCCGATCGACCCGGACAAGTTTGTCGCTGACCTCTCAGCCGCCCTCAACGAGGCGGTCAGCGATCCCGAGCGGGCGCGCGAATTCGGTCTGGCCGGGCGTCGCCGCGCGGTCGACTCGTTCTCGTGGGCGAGCATCGGAGACCGGACGCTCGAGGTCTACCAGTCCGTCCTCGACGGCGCCTGATCGCCCGCCGCCTCGCGTTGCCTAGGGTCGCTCGAGAAGCAGGACCTTGGAGGCGCGGGTCACGTCATACGACCGGGCCTTGTCCGCGGGCAGATCGCCCACGGTGCCCGGGTGGAAGCCGTGTTCGAGGAACCAATGCGGCGTTGCCGTCGTCAGCGCGAACAGGCGGGAGTAGCCGCGTGACCGCGCTGTCGTGCGGGCCCGGCGCAGCAGCGCCGCGGCGAGGTCGCGGCGCCGGTATGCCGGATGCACCACCACGCACGCGAACTCGGCGCACCGCTCCTCCGGGTAGTCGACAAAGGCATTGCAGGCGATGACCATTCCGTCGCGCACGATGACGGAAAAGGTCTCGATGTCGAGCTCCAATTGGTCCCGGCTGCGGGGGCGCAGGATGCCGGACGCCTCCAAAGGAGCAATCAATTCGGCGATGGCGCGTGCGTCCTCCACTGTCGCGGGCCGGATCGACTCGTAATCGTCCTCGTCGGCGATCATCAGCCCGGCGCCGTCGCGCGTATAGAGCTCGCGCAGCAGGGGCGAGTGCCCCTCGGTCCCGATCAAGTGGACGCGCCCGACGCCGCCGGTGACCGCGGCGATCCCGGCGCGCAAGCAGTTGCGATCCTCGGCACCCAACTCGGCGACGGTCTGGCGCACCAGGGGTTCGGCCGCCGAGAGCGACAGTTGCCCGGAGTCCCCGCTGCCCAGGGCCGCCCGCCACCGGCCGGGTTCGGTGTCCATGACGAAGATCAGCTTGTCCGCGCCGAGCCCGATCGCGACCGACTCGGCGATATCGGCGTTACGCAGGTTGAAGGTCTCGCCGGTGGGGGAGTAGCCGATGGGCGAGAGCAGCACGATCTGGTCCTGCCCGACGGCCTGGCGGATCGAGGCGATATCGATGCGCCGCACCTCGCCGGTCAAATGGTGATCGACTCCTTCGCGCACGCCGACCGGGCGCGCCGTCACCCAGGAGCCCCCGACAACCCGCGGCTGCGACTCCTCGCGCACCGTCACCGACCGGCTTGCCGACAGCCGCGCCTCGAGGTCCATGCGCAGCACCCCGACCGCAGCTTTGACGGCCTCCATGGTCGCCGAATCAGTGACCCGCACATCGCCGTTGTATGTCGGGGAGATTCCCCGGATTGCCAGCTCCCGGTCGATCTGGGGCCGGGCTCCGTGGACCAAGACCAGTCGGACGCCGAGGCTGTGCAGCAGGGCGATATCGCCGAGCAGTCGGTCGATGTCGTCGCGGGCGCAAATCTCGCCGGGGATGACGATGACCACGGTGCGTCCGTGGTGGGCGTGAACATAGGGGGCCGCCCCGCGCAGGGCCGCGACGAAGGTCTCGCCGTCGAGGTCCGCACGGTTGTTAGGCGAGCTGTTCACGAGCGTGACTCTAACGATGTCCGCGGCGGCAACCGTGCCGGGTAGGGTCGAGGGCATGAGTGACGTGCTGGCCTTCGCGGGCGTGAGCGTCGTGCGCGGCGGCAAGGCACTCGTGCGCGAGATCGATTGGGAAGTCGAAGAGGGTCAACGCTGGGTGGTGCTCGGCCCCAATGGCGCCGGCAAGACCACGCTGATCCAGTTGGCCGCCGGCCGGATGCATCCCAGCGATGGCGTTGCCGGGATTCTCGGCGAGGTGCTTGGAGCGGTCGATGTCTTCGAGCTGCGTCCTCGAATCGGGCTGGCGTCGGCATCGCTCGCCGAGCGCCTCCCGGCCGGCGAGCGCGTGCGCGATGTGGTGGTCACGGCGTCATATGGCGTGGTCGGCCGGTGGCGCGAGAGCTATGAACGCATGGATGAGGGTCGGGCGCTGGAACTGCTCAAGGCCCTCGGCGCCGACCACCTCGCGGATCGCACCTATGGCACCTTGTCCGAGGGTGAGCGCAAACGCGTGCAGATCGCCCGCGCCCTGATGACCGACCCGGAATTGCTCCTGCTCGATGAGCCAGGCGCCGGTTTGGATCTCGGCGGCCGGGAGGATCTGGTCACCCGGCTCGGGGAGATCGCCGGGGATGTCGAGGCGCCGGCCTTGATCCTCATCACGCATCACGTCGAGGAGATCCCGCCCAATTTCACCGACGTGTTGCTGCTGCGAGATGGCGCGGTCGTCGCTCAAGGGCCGATCGAAATCACCTTGACGGCGGACAATCTGTCGAAGACCTTCGGCATGCCGCTGGTGCTCGAGCAGCACGGCGAGCGATACTCCGCCCGCGCCCGGCCCGAGGAATATCGCGGACAACATCGCCAGGAGGCGTAATGGACTGGCTCAATGACAATGCCTGGCTGGGCTGGCTGGGCCTCGCCATCGCGCTGGCGGCCATCGAGGTCGCCACGGTCGATTTCGTCTTCGTCATGCTGGCCGGTGGCGCGCTCGCCGGGAGCCTCGCCGCATCGCTCGGTGCTCCATTCCCCGCCCAGGTCATCATTGCCGCGGTCGTCGGGGCTTTGCTCGTCTTTCTCGTGCGGCCGATCGTGCGCTCGCGCTTCCTCGACGGGGTGACCGATCACGGGATCGGGCCGTCCTCGCTCGTCGGTCGCAGCGCAGTCGTCGTCCAGCCGGTCACGGAGTATGACGGCCGGGTGCGTCTCGGGGGCGAGATCTGGTCCGCGCGGATCGCCGCCGGCGGGCGGGTCTGCGAGGCCGGCGAAGAGGTGCGGGTGGTCGCGATCCACGGCGCCACCGCCATCGTCAGTGGCGAGCGCGCGATCGCGGACAGCTGACGGGAACCGGACGCACGGCATACGACTCGAAGAACCATCAGGGGGGCAGCCACCGGGCTGCCGCAAACAACACGAAAGTGAGCACCACATGGAACCGGGCTTGATCGTCCTCTTCCTCTTCCTCGTCCTGGCGGTGATCGTCGTCGTCCGCACGGTGCGCATCGTGCCGCAGCAGACTTCGCTGATCATCGAGCGGCTCGGTCGCTACTCGCGAACCTTGGAGGGCGGCATCCACTTCCTGGTGCCCTTCGTTGACAAGGTGCGCGCCAACATCGACCTTCGCGAGCAGGTCGTCAGCTTCCCGCCGCAGCCGGTGATCACCAGCGACAACCTCGTGGTCAATATCGACACCGTCATCTACTACTCGGTGATCGACGCCAAGTCGGCGGTCTATGAGATCGCGAACTTCATCCAGGGCATCGAGCAGCTGACCGTCACCACGCTGCGCAATGTCATCGGCTCGCTCGACCTGGAACAGACCTTGACCAGCCGCGACCAGATCAACGGTCAGTTGCGCGGCGTCCTCGATGAGGCGACCGGCAAGTGGGGCATCCGGGTCAACCGTGTTGAGCTGAAGGCGATCGACCCGCCGATGTCGGTGCAGGAGTCGATGGAAAAGCAGATGAAGGCCGAGCGGGACCGCCGCGCAGCCATCCTGAACGCTGAGGGCGTCAAGGCCAGCCAGATCCTGACCGCCGAGGGCGAGAAGCAGAGCCAGATCCTGCGCGCCGAGGGGTCGGCGCAGGCCCGCATCCTCGAAGCCCAAGGTCAGGCGCGAGCCATTCAGCAAGTCTTCGACGCCATTCACCGGGGCAAGCCGACCCAAAAGTTGCTGGCCTACCAGTACCTCCAGGTCCTGCCGCAGCTGGCCCGCGGTGACTCGAACAAGATGTGGATCGTTCCCTCGGAGCTGACCGACGCGCTGCGGGGCATCGGCAACACCCTCGGCGGGAATGTCTCCAGCGGCGGCAGCACCGACGACGACGAATGGGTGGACCCGGGCGAAGAACTGACCAACCCCTTCGCCGGCACCGAACTCGAGGATGCGACCAAGGCGCTGGAGGAGGCTCGCGGCCAGGCTGGCCGGGTGGAGAACGAAGCCAATGAGCACGCGTCCCCCGCGCCGCGGGTGCAGCCGGAGTCGACGACCCCGGCGCTGCCTGCCCCACCCGTCGCCGAGGTGCCGCCGGTGCCAACCCAGCCGATGCAGTTCCCGTATGGCGAGCCGGCACCCGCCCCGCGCGCGGAGCAGCCGCCCCAGGGCTGACCGCGTACCGGCTGCTCCGGGCTTCACGACACCCGTCCACATAGTGTGGGCGGGTGTCGTGGTTGGACGGGCTGTGCATCGTGCTCGCGGGGCTGGGTGCGGGGACGATCAACACGATTGTGGGCTCGGGCTCGCTGATCACCTTTCCCACGCTGCTGCTGCTCGGCGTTGCGCCGATCACCGCGAACATCTCGAACAACATCGGGATGCTGGGCGGCGGTATGACGGGGACCTGGGGTTATCGCCGGGAACTGCGGGGGCGGTGGGCTCCCTTGATACGCCTGCTGCCGTACTCCGTGCTCGGAGCGCTTGCTGGGGCGATGTTGCTGCTGGTGCTGCCGGCCAAGGCTTTTGCGGCGATCGTGCCGGTGTTGATCGGGTTTGGGCTGCTCATGGTGATTTTCGGGCCTCGGGTGAACCGGTGGGCCGCCGCCCGTCATCACGAGTCCGGCGCGGCGCCTTCCTGGCAAGCTGGTGCGTTGATCGTTGGGCTGCTGCTGGCGGCGGCGTATGGCGGCTACTTCGGGGCCGCGCAGGGTGTCATTCTGATGGGCCTGCTGTCGACGCTGGCACAAGGCAGCCTGCAGGAACTGAACGCCTGGAAGAACGTCCTGGCCACGGTGGCCAATGGGACGGCCGCGGCGGTTTTTCTGGTTGCCGCCCCGGAGCATGTGGATTGGCTGATCGCCTCGTTGATCGGCCTCGGCACCTTCCTCGGCGGCTTCGTCGGCGCGGGCGTCGGACGTCGGCTACCGGCCTCCGTGCTGCGCACGATCATCATCGTGATCGGCGTGCTCGGCATCGTGAAGATCGTCTTCTTTCCCTGAACGAGGCGTCGCCTACAGTCATCGGGTGCCTGAGCAGATCGAGTTCCTCGACGATCCCCGCCTGCAGGACTATGTCGGGCTGACGGATATGGCGCTGCGCACGCGCTACGAGCCGGCGGGTGGATTGTTCATCGCGGAGTCGGAGAAGGTCATCCGGCGCGCGCTCGCTGCGGGGCACCGGCCGCGCTCCTATCTGATGGCCGAGCGTTGGCTGACGGACCTGGGCGACCTTGTCGCAGAGGCGGAAGCGGACGGCATACCCGTCTTCACGGGATCGGCGGCGACCATCGAGGCACTGACCGGCTTCCATCTGCATCGTGGCGCGCTCGCGTCGATGCACCGGCTGCCGCTGCGCTCGGTCGATTCGGTGGTTGCGGGAGCGCGGCGCATTTTCGTCCTGGAGGACATCGTCGATCACACGAATGTTGGGGCGATCTTCCGCTCTGCCGCGGCGCTGGGCGTTGACGCGGTGCTGGTGACGCCACGCTGCGCCGACCCGCTCTATCGCCGCGCGATCCGGGTGTCGATGGGCACGGTCTTTCAGGTGCCGTGGACGCGCATGGATCCCTGGCCGGCGGGGCTTGAGACGCTGCGGGCGAACGGGCTGTCGACGGCTGCGCTTGCCCTGAGCCCGCAGGCGGTGACGCTGGACGAACTCTCGGCTGCGGCTCCCGACCGGTTGGCGCTCGTGCTCGGGACCGAGGGGGACGGCTTGTCGAGGCGAACGATCGCGGGGGTCGACACCGTGGTGCGCATCCCGATGGCCGGTGGCGTGGACTCGCTGAATGTGGCGGCAGCAGCGGCACTCGCGGCCTGGGAGCTGCGGGTGCGCTGAGCCGTCGGCTCAGGCGTGGCCGAGGGTGGCCGGTCGGACCAAACAGGTGAGGAGTTGATCAAGCGCGGCGGCTGGGTCGTCCGTCAGGCCGCCGTGCCGAGGTCCGGGTTGCACCATGGTGCTCCGAGGGGCGGCGAGCCAGCCGAACCGGCGGCCCGGGGATGAAAGGCTGGGGCGGCCGCGGCCGGTGACCCCACGGCATACGTCCTCCACCACGGTGAGCGAGTCCGCGATTGCCTCGAGATCCACGCCGGGGGAGAAGGCGCGCAGCCGGTCGGCGTCGAGGTGGAAGCCGGCGGCGAGATAGTCGACGGCATCGGCAAAGAGCACGACGCCCACGTTGATGAATTCCTCGCGGTCGACGCGCGGGACGACACGGAGGGTGACGTATTGGTAGGGGATCACGCGCCACCGCCGGGGAGCCAGACGTGCGGGGCTTCGAGGCGGGAGCGGAGGTGCTCGACATATGCCGCCCGCACGGAACCTTCGTCCGCCAAGGACTCTGTGGTTTCCAGCCAGTCGCCGGGAACCGCGCTGACTATCTGCTCGACCAGGGCCGCCGCGATGGGCGCGAGGCGTTCGTGGACAGGACCGATGGGGGCCGCAATGTCCGCGAGGACGTGCTGCGAGGCATCGAACGGCTGGGCCGCGAACCGGGATGCGTCCGGGGTCTTGCGTGGCCACGCGTGATGAAAGTAGAGCGCGGCCCCGTGGTCGATGGCGTGAACATGCTTGTGCCACAACAATAAATTTGGATTAGACCAGGTCCGGTCGACATTGGCTGTCAGCGCGTCGAGCCAGAGGATCTCGGATGCGGTCTCTGGAGCCGGGGGCCGAGCGCCGTCATACCCAAAGGCACCGGGCAGAAAGTCGACCCCGAGATTGCTGCCGATGCTCGCGGTGAGCAGGTCTTGGACCTCTTCGTCCGCTTCATATTTGGCGATCGCCGAGGGCAGGTCGATCCGGACCAGCCGCGGGGTCGAGATGCCGAGGCCGCGGGCCAACTCACCGACAATCACTTCCGCCACGAGCACCTTGAGCCCCTGGCCGGCGCCCCGGAACTTCACGACATACGTGCCGAGGTCGTCGGCCTCAACGATGCCCGGCAGGCTCCCGCCCTCACGCAGCGGCGTCACATAGCGCGTGGCGCCAACCTCGTCGAGCATGGCTCACAGCCTATGCGCCGCCCCTCGCCAACCATCTCTGCCGGGGCTGGGCCCGGGAGAGTGATCAGGAGGGGTGCCCGGCGTAAGTGGGGCCCGAGGCGGCGCGATAACGCACCAGCCTCGGGCCCGGGCCAGCGGAGCGGAGGGGGTCGGATCCGCTGGCAGCCTCGCCGCGGGGGGCGAGGACCCTTGTGCACCGACGCACGGTGACGCGTGATCGAGCAGACATCTGATCGGCGCCCGATGCCAGTCGTCGGTATTCGGGACACGCTCCACGATCGCTTTGTTCAACCCAGTTGATGGGCTGCCACGGGGCGCGGCCACGTTCGAGGCTAAATGCGGAGGACGCGCATTGGGGCTTTACAACCCGGCGGATTCAAGGATGCCGCGTGACCTCGACCGACGCGATGTGCAGATCCATCGCCGCCTCAAGGGCGGCTATCGGCTCCGCAAGGTGGGCCTTCGTGGGGCGCCGCGCCCCGGAAAAGGCCGTGACGGTCAAGACCCTCTTGCTGGTCCCGCCGATCCGCCAATATCCCGCGAGGCGACCCTGATCAAGGACGGGGGCGAGCAGTTGGCCGTTTTGTTGCTTCCACAGGATGTCGTAGTGGGCCGGGTCGACGAAGCGGGCGCGGGCTGGCGGATCGAAGCCGCACAGCAATGCATCGAACTCGGGCAGCAGGGCTGTTTCGGGGATGCTCGCGGGTCCGGGCACGTCACCCACCAAGGACCAATAGATCCGTCCGTCCGGACCGGTCGCGTCGGTCAGCCGGTCCGCCAGGCGGGCAATCGCTCCGTTCACGGCCGTCAGCCCGAGTCCGGACCACCAGGCGATGTCCTGGCGGCTGCTGGGGCCGTATGCGGTCAGATGCCGCTCGACGATCGCGGTGGCGGTGGCCTGCGGATCGGCGATCCAGGCGTCGCGAGTCTCGCGCGCCGCCGGACCGAGCACGGCGCCGGCGGCGCGATAGCCGGGGCACCCTGCCCAGACCACGTGCCCTTGAGCGGGCGTCGCACAAGTCCCCCGTGCCCGAAGGCGAAATACCGCCCGGCCCCGTTCTCCAGTCGGTGTTCGGCCCGCGGGTCGTGTTCGCCGATCCAGGCGGTCAAGTAGCGAAATAGGTCTGCGGGAGAACGCCATTCGTCGGTGGCGAAGTCTTCGAGGCTGTCCCACGCCTGTCGTGGCGTGGTCTCGACAAGACGCAGGGTGCGGGCGACGAGAGCCGCCTGCCCCAGGCGCGTCGCGGCGTCGAGCATGGGGTGGTCTTGGGCCGTTGAGGTATGCACGGTCCCGCGCAGGGTTGAGCCGCGCACGAGGCCGAAGCCCTCGTATGCCGCGCTCACCGTCTCGTGGCTCACACCCGGCAGGCGTGCCGCGAGGGCGAGGAAAGGCGCTCGGGCATTCTGGCTCTGAATCGGACCGATCCGCGCGATCGTGGCCAGCACCTCGGTCACCGTGGGCGTGGACGACGGCGGGTTGGGGAACTGCCGGGCGAGGGTCTGCTGGGCCAGGTCGTCCCAGGTCAGCGGCATACCCGTGGTCACCAGCCTCGGATCGCGCGGACGGTGTCGAGGGTGTCGGCCTGATCGGCGCTCTTGTCCTCGCGATAGCGCAGCACGCGGGCGAAACGCAGCGCCATCCCGCCGGGATAGCGGCTGCTCTTCTGGATGGCGTCGAAGGCGATCTCGACGACCTGCTCCGGTCGGACATAGACGGTGTAGGAGTCGCGGTGGGTCTCCAACTCCTGGAAGCGCTCGGTCTGCCAGGCCAGCATGGCGTCGGTCATGCCCTTGAAGGTCTTGCCGAGCATGACGAACTCGCCGGTCGCCGAATCGCGCGCTCCGAGATGGATATTCGACAAGGTGCCACGCCGTCGGCCGCTGCCCCACTCCACGGCGAGGACCACGAGATCGAGGGTATGTCGTGGCTTGACCTTGACCCAGCCGCTCCCGCGCCGGCCGGCGGCATACGGGCTGCTCGGGTCTTTGACGATGACGCCCTCGTGTCCGGCGGCCACCTGGTCGGCAAAGAAGGCGCTGGCTTCGGTGGGGGAGTCGGTCGCGATGCGGGTCATGCGGGCGTGCTCCGGCACCAGCGCATCAAGGCGGGCGATCCGCTCCGACAGCGGATGGTCGAGCAGATCTTCCCCGTCGAGATGGAGCAGGTCGAAGAAGCTGGTAACGAGTGGAGTGCTCGACCGCAGGCTGTCGGGATCGGCGCTGGAGGCGGTCCGGGAACCGGTGACTTGGAAGGGCTCGGGGCGACCATCGGGGCGCGTGGCCACCGTCTCACCGTCCAGGACGATGCGGTCGGCCGGCAGGGCCGCGACCAACTCCACAACCTCCGGGAGGCGGTCGGTGATCTCATCGAGCGACCTGGTGAAGAGACGCACTTCGGTCCCGGCCTTGTGCGCCTGGAGTCGGATACCGTCGATTTTGCGTTCGATGATGCGCTCGGCGTCCCCGGTCATGGCCTCGATGACCTCCGGCGCGCTCCCGGCCAGCATGGGCCGCAGCGGGCGAAGCACCTCGAGCCCGATCCGCTCCAAGGCGTCGGTGCCTCCGGCCAGCGCCGCTTCGGCGACCGGCGCGGCATACCCCGCGAGCATCACGGCACGCTGGACTGCGGCCAGTGGAACACCGGCGGCCTTGGCGATGGCGGCGAGCATGACGCCGTCCTGAGCGCCTTGACGCACCCCGCCGAGCATCAGCCCGCGAAGATATTCCTGCTCGGGCGCGGTGGCTCGGCTGAGCAGGTGCGCCAGCTCGGTGCGTCGCACGCTTGTGGAGCCCGCGCCAGCGGCGGCGGCGAGGACCTCGAAGGCCGCGTCGACGTCACGAACCGTCAGAGTCCTCTCGGTTGCTGGCTCCGGCAGCGCGCTCAGACTGCGCCAGCCCACCCCGAGGCGGCGCTGAGGCACGACATTGGAGAGATATGCCGCCACGAGCGCGACATCCTCAGGGCCCGCGTCGGTAAGCAATTGCGCAACCAACCCGATTTTGGCGTTGCGCGCGGGCGTGGCCACCAGGGCCGCGGAGGTCTCGACGAGTCGGGCGAGCTGCATACCCATGATTGTGGACGGGCCCACCGACAATGGGAGCGGACGAGCGTCAGGCGCGGGTCAGATTCAGCCACCCGGAGTAGTTGTTGTCGTCGCGCAGATCACCCTGCGTCGCGACCTCGGCAAAGAAGCCCAAGCCTTCCGGGTTGCACACGATGGTGTACGTCAGCACGAGGTCAATCGAGCTAAAGGCCGCAAGTTCGTTGGTCGTCGTGAGAACAACTTCGTTATCGGAGGGGTAGTCACGGTCCAGCCACTGGGCAGGGCCGAGGTGTCGACCGTGCAGTCCGGCGGCAACTGGGTATAGACGGTGATCGGGCCGTTGACGCCGTATGTTGCCCGGTCGCCCTGGTTAGTGACGGGGTAGGTTACGACCACTGACGAACCCTGCGTGAAGGTGGTCGACGGCGAGGTCGCGGCGATGATCAGGTCGGGTGTAGGGACGTAGGTCGGCTGCAGGGTTGTGGTCGTGGAGTTGTTGGACGTGTCGGTTTCGCCGCCCGCTGCGCCCGGGATGCTGGCGGTGAGGTTCAATGGCTGGGTCATATGCGTGAACTGGTAGACGCCGACCTCGATCATGGACGTTAGGCCCCCGCCCGCAGCGATAGGGACGGCCGCGTTGTAGCTGAAGAGGAATCCGGCGGTTGTCTCCTCCACCAGGGTCCAGTTGGGATCACTGATGGTGGCGGTCGGCTCTACTCCATCGGCATGAGGGTGATGCTCCTATTCCGTGTCAAGGTCTGTTCATGCGGCGGTGAGCCAGGCGCGGTAGCGGGCGGCGAGTTCTTGGTTGGGTCGGCGTCCGAGTTCGAGT